>Ga0137465_1000006_pt1 | contig 243150 bp, 223 predicted proteins | sample EasRivERMGT828_2_FD_104906 | JGI IMG/M metagenome (GOLD analysis project Ga0137465, IMG submission 104906) | Soil microbial communities from meander-bound floodplain in the East River, Colorado, USA - East River MetaG ERMGT828_2 | ecosystem: Environmental > Terrestrial > Soil > Floodplain ... | reverse complement strand
TGTCGCAAATTTCGGCTCCAATGACGTGACGGCGATCCGCGTGCCCAACCCGCGTCCGCGCGTGGATGAAGTCACTCCCAGGGCTTTCCCTGCGGGCGGCGGCGCCGTGACGATCACGGTGCGCGGCGTCGGTTTTATTCCTTCGTCGATCGTCACCGTGAACGGGCAGTCGCTTCCGACGTCGTACCTTTCTTATACGCAACTGCGCGCAGAGATCTCGGCTGCGATGGTGGATCAGATTTTGCAGGTCCGAAACAGCATCGTAGACGACGAGAAACCTAACGGGTCCAAGGTCGTCACTGAACTGCAGATCAATGTTGGCGTCAGCAATCCCGGACCGGGCGGCGGCATATCCGCATCGGATCCTTCAAGCTCGCGAATTCTTCCGCAGAATGCAGCGCCGGTACTGGTCAGCATTTCGCCCACCCAGGCAGCGGCCAGCGGACCGCTCACGCTGATTCTGAGCGGCAATAACTTCAACGTCACTTCGATCGTCAACGTCGGTTCCATTCAAAACTCACCCGTCAATTCAACACCGACATCGCTGACCGTAACTTTCCCGGCCAATACTCTCGTCGCAGGCGTACACCAGGTGTTCGTGACAAATCCGGCTCCGGGCGGCGGCGTGAGCGCGTCGATAACTTTGAACGTTACGGCGAATGCGAACGGGAGCCCGACCGTCGCTCGAGTAACGCCGTCATCGATTCAAGCGGGTTCAGGCCCTGCGACCGTCACGGTCGAAGGAACCGGCTTTGCGGCAACGGCTGTTGGAACTCTCGGCGGAGTCAGCGGCAGTGGTACCGCAACTTCTTTCACGTTCTCTCTGACCGCCGATCAAACGAAAGATCCGCGGACCTTGAACGGACTGATCACGAATCCACCGCCGGGCGGTGGTGCGGCAAGTTTCACGGTAAACGTGCTGAATCCGGCGCCGGGGATCAGCGGATTCTCGCCTTCGACCGCCGATGCAGGATCTTCAGGCGTGACGCTCACCGTGACAGGATCCAACTTCCGTCAAGGCACGCAGATCACAATTGAAGGCACCCCGATCTCGACGAGTGTCGCTTCAGAGACATCATCGTCCGCCACGATACCGGATTCGTTCCTCGCACGCGCAGGAGACCTGCGCATTGGCGTATCGAACCCTCCTCCGGGAGGTGGCTCGGCGACCGGCGGAACTCTCAGCGTGACGAGCCCGAAACCGGAATTGTCCGGAGCCGCGCCTTCGAAGGCAACTGTCCAGACTACGAGTCAGGTCATCAGACTGCTTGGCAAGGGGTTTGTGGGTAACTCGGCGGTCAAAGCGAACGATGTAAGTGTTCCGACTGTTTTCGAGTCCACCACCGTGCTTTCCGTTACGTTGCCTCCGTCATTGCTATCTCAGCCGGCAGTCCTGTCGCTCAGCGTGAGCAATCCACAGCCTGGTGGCGGCACCTCCAACGCGATGTCGTTCGCGGTCGAAAACCCGAGGCCGGTTCTGCAGTCGGTTGCACCGATGCTTCTGCGTGGTGATCTGCCGGATTCGATCATCACCGTAAACGGACGGGATTTCATCACTGGCGCAACGATCCGTGTCGGCGCGCAAACGCTCGCGACGACTGTTGTTTCGCCGATTCAGCTGACTGGCCTTCTGATACAACCGTTCCCGCTGGGTAAACAACCTGTAACCGTCACCAACCCCGGACCTGGCGGCGGAGCATCGAATTCAATCGATATCGAGATCACGCCGCTGGCGCCGACGATCACCAACGTCACTCCGACAACGGTCGGTCCCGGCGAGCGCATCACCGTTACGGGAACGAATCTTGGCCCGGGCTCGCTCATTCTTCTCAGGGGCCTGCCGATCAGCACAACCGCGGATTCACCGACTCAATTGACAGGTACGATCCCGAGTTCGGCGCAGACCGGATCTGCGGACGTCATCGTTCGCAATCCGGCCGTCGATGGACAAGCCGCTCTGGATTCGTCCGCAATGACAATCCAGATCGTCAATCCGGTGCCCGCGATTTCATCGCTGAGCCCGACATCGGGTGTGCCGGGAACTGTAATCACGGTTCGTGGAACCGGATTCATTCCGCCCTCTCAGATACTGTTGAATGGAAACGCCGTTGGAAGCTCGTTCGGAGACGCGACGACGATGACGTTTACGATCCCGGCAAACGCGGTGATCGGTTCCACCAGCGTTCAGGTTTCCAATCCCGGTCCCGGTGGCGGCTCTTCGAACACGCAGACCCTTAATGTGGTCGCGCCCACGCCTCAGGTATCCGGGGTGTCGCCTTCTTCGGGTATGGCCGGAACGACAGTGAGTTTGTCGGTCACAGGATCAGATTTCCTCAATGGCGCAACGGTTCTCTTCAACGGGAACGCGCTCGGCGGGTCTTTCGTCAATTCGAACCTAATGACCGCTTCGGTTTCGTTGCCGAATGTCGCAGGCACCGCCACCATCGGCGTCCGCAACCCCGGCAACGTGAACTCGAACTCGATCAACTTCACGATCAATCCGGCTGCCGCATTGCAGCCGACGTTGGGCATTATTGCGCCTGCCGCGGGTGTCGCCGGCACTACGGTCAATGTGACGCTGACAGGAACCAACTTTGTCGTCGGAGCAACACTGGTTGGTATCAACGGAACCGGTGTGTCGGTCGGAACGGTCAACGTCCTGAATTCCACGCAGCTCACGACGAGCTTCAACATTGCGGCAAACGCCCCAGCCGGTGCTCGCCAGGTCACTGTCACAACAGACGGTGGGACGAGCAACTCCGTCACGTTTACCGTCAATGTGGCCGCCAACACACCGACGCTGACTCAGATCTCTCCACCCAGCGGTCAAGCCGGTACTGTAGTGAACGTCACTCTGACTGGAACGAATTTCGTCGTCGGCGCGACAACCGTGGCCATCTCAGGTTCAAACGTGGCAATCGGCGCCATCAACGTGGCGAACGCAACCTCTCTGTCCACCAGCTTTACGATCGCGGCCATTGCAGCCATAGACACGCGCACCGTGACCGTCACCACAGCCGGTGGAACCAGTAACACCGTGAACTTCACGATCACGGCGGCCGTCAACACGCCGACGCTGACTCAGATCTCTCCACCCAGCGGTCAAGCCGGTACTGTAGTGAACGTCACTCTGACCGGAACGAATTTCGTCGTCGGCGCGACAACCGTGGCCATCTCAGGTTCAAACGTGGCAATCGGCGCCATCAACGTGGCGAACGCAACCTCTCTGTCCACCAGCTTTACGATCGCGGCCATCGCAGCCATAGACACGCGCACCGTGACCGTCACCACAGCCGGTGGAACCAGTAACACCGTGAACTTCACGATCACGGCGGCCGCCGGCTTTACCGTGTTACCGAACACGGGCTCGCTGGCAGGCGGAGTCCGAGTAGTCATTACCGGTACCAACTTCAATTCGCCGAATGTGACGGTGAAATTCGGAACCACTGTGGGAAGCGGCGCGTTGCGTTTGAGTCCGACTCAGATCGCCGTCTTCACTCCGCCTCATGCCTCAGGATCGGTCAGCATGACGGTTACTTCGGGCGGGGATCAAACGCAGGCGAATGCGTTTACGTACAACAGTGTCTCGCCTGCCGGAAACACGTTTGTCCCCGGCAACAATCTTGGTACGACCCGGTCCTGGGCTGCCGCGACGCTGCTGAGTGATGGCCGTATCCTGATCGCAGGCGGATACGGTGATGCAGGCGCATATGCCACAACGGAAATCGCGACTGCAAACAACCAGGTATTCGGCGCAGGACCGTCGATGGGAACGGCTCGCGCTTTCCATACAGCGACACTGTTGGGTGACGGACGCGTGCTGGTCGTCGGTGGATCCGACGGGAACAACAGGCTCAGCTCAACGGAGTTGATGAATGCCGCCGGCACCGCTTTCACCGCCGGTCCGGCGCTCCTGGGACCGCGAGGCGATCATTCCGCCACGCTGTTGGCCGACGGCAGAGTGCTCGTCGCCGGTGGATTTGGCGCAGGCGCGCCGCTCGCGACAGCGCAGGTGTTCGATCCTTTGACGAACACCTGGTCCGCATCCATTGCGATGATATCGGCGCGGTCCAACCCTCACGCAACACTGATGGCGGACGGCAAAGTTCTGGTTACGGGCGTGGTTCAGAACGCCGAGTTGTTCGATCCTGCAACCAATACATTCGCCACCGTCCCCAATGCGATGCGGGAGAACCGCAGCGGCCACGTTCAAATCCTGCTGGCGGATGGACGCGTCCTGCTCGCCGGAGGCTACTACGACGGAATGCTCGCAAACGCCGAGACATTCAATGGAACGAACTTCACTTCAACGCCTGGGGTATTGCCGCGGGGCGTCGTGGACGCGTCGATCGCGCTTCTGGGAGATGGGAAGGTTCTGGTCGCAGGCGGCGATCGATGCGCAGATGGTTGTGAAACCGACGTGGCATCGTTGTTCGATCCTGCAAACGGGACGTTTACGGCCACACCTCTGCTGACTCAACCACGCATTGGCGCACCGGCGGTCCATCTGCCTAACGAAACAGTGCTCCTCATTGGCGGCTACGGTGCCGGCTCGCTGAACACAACGGATCTCTTTGGCTCCTTGTTGGCTCCGACGATTTCGTCACTCTATCCGTCGGAGCTTGTCGTCAACAGCGCCGGATTCACGCTGGATGTTTTTGGAACCCGTTTCGCCGCGGGAAGCCAGGTCGTATTCAACGGAGCGACCTATGCTGCGACATTCATCGACGCGCAGCACATTACGGCGAGTATCCCGGCTTCGGCGATTTCGTCGGCAGTCTGCGGAACTCCGCCATGTCAGTTGAACGTCAAGGCCCAGGTGCCTGCCGGTCAGGCATTCATCGATTCGAACGTCGTGACGTTCACGATCGTGGCGGCGGCAATTACTCTGTCGCCCAATCCGGTTACTGCGAATGTCGGCGGCAGCGCCACGCTTACGGTTTCCGTGAATCAGCCCGTGGCTGCGGCAAACGGCATCGACATCGCGATGAGCAGCGGCAACACAAACTTCGCGACGGTCGGTACCCCTGCGCACATTAACCAGGGAGCGATGACCACAACGGTGACCGTCAATGGCGTCGGTGTGGGTACGACAACGTTGACGGGTACTCTCGCCGGATACGTCAGCGGCACGACGAACGTCAATGTCACGGCTTCGCCGCAACCGACCCTGAATATCACACCGCCTGCACTCATCATGAGCGCCGCCGGCAGCGCCATCGTCACGGTTTCCCGCGCGAATGCGCCGAATAACATCGGCCTGTCGGTGAACCTTGCCGTCAACCGGCCGGGCTACTTCAGCTTCCCGAGCCCAGTAACGATTCCTGCCGGACAGGACAGCGTCCAGGTGACGCTGACAGGCATCGCGCCCGATGGAGCGCCGCCTGTCGTATTGTCGGCATCCGCAAACGGCTTCGTGTCCGGCTCGAACACGCAGGTGACCGTCAGGCTTCTGAGAATCCAGATGACGCCTGCGCTCCTCGTGAATCCGGGACAGTCCGGTAACCTGCAGATCATTCTTTCGGATCCGGCTCCTCAGGCCGTAACGATCTCCCTGATTTCAGCGAATCCGTCTGTCGCAACTGTTGTCTCGACCGTGACGATTCCTCAGGGAGGCACTCAGGCAACAGCCGCCGTCACCGGCGTTGCCACCGGAAACACGACCGTGACAGCAACGGCGCCCGGCTATCCGGATTCAACGGCGGCGATCCAGGTTCAGAACGTCAATCTGTCGTTTATTCCGAGTTCAGCGACGTTCTTCGCCGGCCCGAACTTTGCGCGAAGCGTCACGCTCGTCATGAACGTCAACGCTGTTGCGGGCGGGCAGTTGATCAACCTGTCCAGCAGCGATTCCGGAATTGCATCGGCTCCGGCCAGCGTAACCATTCCTGCCGGGACCTCTGCGGTCTCGTTTGCAATCACGGGCGTCGGACCAGGGACAGCCACGATCACGGCGAGCTCACCCGGATTGAATAATGGAACGTTTGTGGCAGACATCATCGCGCCGGTACTCCGCGTCGATAATGCGGAAGGACGGGCTGATACAGCGACCGGAATCCGTCGCCTGCATTTGGTATATCTCCCGTTAGCAGCGCCGATCGGAGGCCTTCCGGTCACGATCACAACGAGCGATCCTTCGAAACTGAACGTCGCCCCGTGCCGCCCGGGTCAGCCGCAAGCCAGCAACTGCAACGACACAGGTGCGCCCCAAGACAGCATCACGCTGACGGTTCCGTCCGGGCAGGAGTACTTCTACTTCGATGTGCTGGGTCGTGACAACGCGCTGGATGAACCTCGGCTGTACGAGCCGAGGGGTGTGGCGCGCGACGCCGCCGGCAACACGTATATCTCCGAGTACAACGCGCAGATTGTCCGGAAAATCGACGGTGTGACCGGGATCGTTTCCAGATTTGCCGGCACCGGCACCTACGGGAACACCGGAGATGGAGGTCCAGCCCCGGCGGCCAACATCGGCTATCCATGGGGTCTCGCCCTTCATAACAATGAGCTCTACATCGCAACAGCGTTTGGCGTCCGCAAGGTCAACCTGGCCAGCAACATCATCTCGACCGTTGTTAGTACCAACGGCAACGCAATGGGCATCGCCTTCAATGCAGGCGGCGATCTCTTCATTTCGACGACCGAAGCCCTGATCCATAAATTCACGAATGGCAACCTGACGAGGTTTGCGGGAGGCGGATCCAACCCCGCGACGATGACAGGCGTTCAAGCCACAACACTCAATCTGTCATACCCGTCGAGTGTGGCTGTCGATTCCAACGGACACGTCTATTTCTCGGAATACAACAGCCACATTGTCGATCGCATCGATCTGCAGGGTATCGTCCACCGCACCGCCGGAACCGGAGTTGCGGGACGATCCGGAAATGCCGCGGACGCTACGACGGCCACTCTTTACTATCCGCGCGGTATTGCGATCGATAACACCAACAAGCTCCTCTACGTCAGCGACGGCAGCCGTGTAATGAAAGTGTCGCTTCTCGACAATGGCCCGCAACCGATCGCGCGCATCGCGGGTGGTCCTGGCGGTGAAGCGGGTTGCTGCGGCGACGGTCTGGCCGGACGATTCTCGCTTCTTTACAATCCGGAACACCTAGCCGTGGATGGCGCAGGCAACCTGCTGGTTGCCGACCGCTCGAACCAGCGCGTCCGAGAGATTGCATTCGCCACGGGCATCATTGATACGGTGATCGGCAGCGGGATCGCCGGCTCTACAGGCGACGGCCTGCCGGCGCGCGGGGTTCATTTGATCCTCACCGCTCCAGGTTTCGTGACAAGAAGAACACCGGTCTATATCCAGCAGTCGGAATGGTATATCTTCAGCCTCGATCTGTCGCAGTCGGTTGGTACGAACTTTACGTTCCAAGTGGGTGTCGAGACCAGCGAACGCATGGCCGACGAGACGACGGTGAATCTAACGCCTCTGTCGCCGTTCACGCTTTCCACACCGCTGACGCTTCCAGTAAACGGCTCATACGTCACAGCGACGGCGACTCCAATACAACCCGGGACCGGGGCCGTGCGTGTGGAAGCGAACACCACACGTTTCCTGACCTACACGTCGCCAACCATAACGGTGCTGCCTGCACCGACGCCGCCGTTGTTCATCAACAACAATCCCAACACGTTCATCGACGCCGCAACCGGTACGCGGCGCGCGTACTACGTGTATCTGCCTCAAAACGCAGGCGCGGGCGGTGTGACACTGAATCTGTCGACGACTCCGGTTGGCGGCGTGAAACTGGGGCCGTGCAACCTCGCGGACGTCCAATCGAACAATTGCAACGCGCCGGCAAACACACTCGGTGACACGCTGAGCCTGACCATACCTCAGGATAAGCGATACGCTTACTTCGACGTGGCGGGACAGGGCGCGCTCATCAACGAACCACGCATCTATGAGCCGTACGGTGTCTCTGTCGACGCGGCTGGAAACGTATACGTCGCGGAGTACTATAACTATCGCGTCCGGAAACTCAGCGCGGGAGGCATCCTGTCCACGTTTGCGGGTACAGGCGCCTCCGGCCCGACGATTATCGCCGCGAATCAGCAGGCGACGGCAACCGTCCTGCGGCCCATCAGCGTGGCGAGCGATGCGGGCGGCAACGTCTACCTGAGCAACTACGACAACTGCACGATCTTGAAAGTGAATCCTTCCGGCGTCATCAGCAACGTCGCCGGAACGTTGAATTCATGCGGCTTCACCGACAATGTGGCAGCTACTTCCGGCCGCACATCTAACCCGTATCAAGTTGCTGTGGCGGCAGACGGCACAATTTATATCGCGGACTTCTATAACAACCGCATCCGTTATGTCCCGACATCAGGACCCAATGCCGGAAACATCCTCACGTTTGCCGGAGGCGCCGCTCAAACTGGAACCGACGCGCAGAAAGCCACTCTGAGTGGACCGATCGGCGTCGCAGTGGATCCGGCAACCAACGATGTTTACATCTCGACCTACTACGAACATCGCGTTTACCGTGTGACGCAGGCCGGATCGATAGAAGTGGCGGTTGGAACGGGAACCGGCGGATACAACGGCGATCAGCTCGACGCGAAGCTGGCTCAGTTGTACTATCCGTACTTCCTCAGCGTCAGCGGCAACAACCTGTACATCGGCGACACCAGCAACCATCGCATCCGCCGGGTTCGGCTGAATCAGAATCCTCGTCCACTGGACACTTTCGCCGGTTCGACAGACGTCGGCTTCAACGGCGACAACGAACTGGCCGTTATCGCCAGCCTCTATAACCCGGTACACGCCGCATTTGACGCCAACGGCATTGCATACATTTCGGACAGATCGAATCAGCGTATTCGTAAAGTCGGCGCCGATGGCAGGATCAGCACCGTTATCGGTTCGGGCCGGGCGGGCTTTGCCGGCGATGGCGGCCCCGGCGCAGGAACAATTGTCCGCGCAGAAGTTGCGGCCGGCGGTCCTAACTACCTGCCTGTCGTCGTGCCGGTCAATGTCGAGCGGTCGCAGTTACTGATCGACGGTTACAACGTTGTGCAGAACACGCTGCAACCGTTCCCGTATCGCGTCCGCACGGTAAACAATGACCGCATGGCCGGCGACCTTACATTCACGCCCGTGTCGTCCGGTCCGTTCACACTCGCCAGCAGTCTGACGATAGCGAACAACGTCACTTCGGTGACTTCAAACGCCACGCCCTCGGGCCAGGGCGGCAGCGGACGAATCACTATTGCGGATATCGGGAACACGTTCCTCGGCGCAACGACGAATCTGATTACGGTATCGATGCCCGAAATGCTGTTCAACGACAACCCCAATGCGCAATTCGATACCTGGACGGGCATACGGCGTTTGCAGCTTCTCCGGCTGCCTCAGAATGCGCCTGCAGGCGGTGTGACTGTAAACCTGTCGGTGAGCCCGGCCGGAGGAGCGAAAATCGGTCCGTGCAACCTTGCCGACCCGCAGGCATCAAACTGCAATGCAGGCGCGGCAACGTTGGGCGACGCAGTAAGCCTGGCCATTCCTGAAGGACGGAACCACGCCTATTTCGATCTTGCGGGCCAGGCGCTTGCGTTCTCAGACCCGCGAATCAACCAGCCGTATGGGGTGTTCGTCGATGCGGCCGGCAACACCTATGTCGCGGAGTATGGCAATTACCGCCTCAGAAAACTCAGTGCCGGAAACGTGTTGTCTACGTTTGCCGGTACCGGCAGTTCCGGCCAGACCATCATCGCTGCGAACCAGCAGGCAACCGCAACAGTCCTGCGTCCGATCAGCGTGACCGGAGATGCTGCCGGAAACATTTACCTGAGCAATTACGACAATTGCACGATCCTGAAGATCAACCCCTCCGGCGTGATTTCCAACGTCGCGGGAACACTGAACAGTTGCGGGTTCACGGACAACGTCGCGGCGACCTCCGGGCAAATGTATAACCCGTACCAGGTCGCTGTCGCAGCCGACGGCACACTCTACATTGCCGATTACCCCAACAACCGTATTCGGCAGGTGCCGACTTCCGGTCCGAACGCCGGAAAGATTGTGACCTTTGCCGGAGGCGCCGCCCAGGTCGGAACCGATGCTCAGAAGGCAACGCTGAGTGGACCTACCGGCGTCACCATCGATCCGGCAACCGGCGATGTCTACCTCGCGACTTACAACGATCACCGTATTTATCGCGTGACTCAGGCGGGAGCCATTGCAGTCGTCGCCGGCACAGGAAGCCCGGGCTTCAACGGCGATCAGACGGATGCAACTCTGGCGCAGTTGTACAACCCGTATTTCCTCAGCGTCGGCGGCAATTATCTGTATGTCGGCGATAGCAGCAACCACAGAATCCGCCGCATCCAGATGAACGTGAACCCACGGCCCATCGACACTGTAGTCGGAACGGGCGTTTCCAGCTTCTCCGGCGACGGCGATTCCGCAGGTGTTGCGACTTTGAGCAACCCGCCGCACGCCGTCGTGGATGCCGCCGGGAATCTCATCATCTCGGATCGCAGCAATAACCGCGTCCGGAGAGTGACTGCGGCCGACGGCAAGATTAATACCCTGATTGGCGGCGGCCGCTCTGGATTTGCGGGCGACGGGCAGGGTGGAACCGGTACGACCATACGTGCGCAGGTAGCCGCAGGAGGACCGGCTTATCTTGCTGCGGTTGCCAGCGTCAACGTCCAGCAGTCGCAGTGGCGTATCGATAGCTTCCAGGCGAATCAGAACACACTCACTCCATTTACTTATCGTGTGTATCAGAACAGCTTCGACCGCATGGCGGCGGATACAACGTTCACGCCGACAACCAATGCGCCGTTGACTCTGACCTCGCTCACCATTCCGAACCAGAGCACGAATGTCATCGGAACGGCAACGCCGACAGGCACCCCCGGAACCGGCCAGATCACCGTTCCAAATGTAGGCACGACGTTCCAGGCTGTCGTATCCAGTACGATCACGGTCCTGCCGGTTCCCGTGCCGCCGCTCAAGATCAACGATTCGTTCTCACCGGTAATTGCGGCGACCGGCATCCGGCGCGCAGCATACATCCGGCTGCCGCAGGCTGCGCCTGCAGGAGGCTTGAATGTGAACATCACCAGCAGTGACGCCTCGCGTGTGAAGCTCGCGTTGTGCGATCCTCAAAACCCGCTAACTCCGAGTTGCAAGGGCGAACCTTCCGGAGCAGGTGTGACGGTCAATATCCCGGCGAACCAGACAGTCTCTTACTTCGACGTGATCGGCCTCACGAGCGCATTCAATGAAGTGCAACTGTCGCAGGCTTACGGCGTCTTCGCCGATGCGACCAATGTCTACTTCGCCGACTTCGCCAACTATCGCCTGCGCCGACTCAACAATGGAGTAGTGACCACGTTTGCCGGCACCGGCCAAAACGGCAACACCATCATCGCAGCCAACCAGCAGGCCACGGCAACGATTCTCCGCCCGATCAGCGTGACGGGCGATGGAGCAGGCAACGTTTACCTGAGCAACTACGACAATTGCACAATCCTGAAGATCAACCCGTCCGGCGTGATTTCCAATGTCGCGGGCACTCTGAACTCCTGCGGCTTTACGGACAACGTCGCGGCAACATCCGGGCTCATGTACAACCCGTACCAGGTTGCCGTGGCAGCGGACGGCACTTTGTATATCGCCGACTACTTTAATGCCCGCGTCCGTTATGTCCCGACCTCAGGACCGAATGCCGGAAAGATCCTCACGTTCGCCGGAGGCGCCGCTCAAACTGGTACCGACGCGCAGAAAGCAACACTCGAAGGACCGATCGGCGTCGCCGTCGATCCGTCGACCAACGATGTCTACATTTCAACATACGGTAACCATCGTGTTTACCGCGTCACCCAGGCCGGAAGCATCGAGGCCATTGCCGGTACCGGAGCCAACGGATACAACGGCGACCAGGCCGATGCGACTCTGGCGCAGTTGTATAACCCCTATTTCCTTGCCGTCAAAGGGAACTACCTGTACATCGCCGACCAGAGCAATCACCGTATCCGCCGCGTGCAAATCATCGGGTACGTGAATACTCGTCCGATCGATACCGTCGCAGGTTCCGGACAGCCCTCATTCAATGGAGACGGAGATCTCGCCCTCGTATCGAACATCAGTAGTCCCCTGGGTGTTGCCGCGGATCCTTCCGGCAATCTCATCATTGCGGACAGGGGGAACGTCCGCATCCGCAGGGTGACGATCGCCGATGGAAAGATCAATACGATCGTCGGCAGCGGCAACTCGGGATACTCAGGTGACGGCGGACCGGGGAAAGGCGTAACGATCTCCGCCGCAGTTGCCGCCGGGCAGGGCGTAAATTACCTGCCGGCGGAAGTCGGAACGCGTATCAACCTTTCCCGTTGGGTGATCAGCAACCTGCCGAACGGAAATGTGTCGAGCGGTCCCACGTTTACGTTCAGAGTCCAGCAGAACGCGCCAGACATCGGCACCGGAAATCGACTGAACAGTTCGACGACATTCGGTATCGTGTCCACTGACCCCACGGTGTTCGATTTCAATGCGCCGCGCGAACTGACCATTGCGAACAACGCAACCTTCGTGGACGGTACCGCCAACACGATCGGCGGGGGCTCTGCGCAAGTCATCGCTCAGGCAAGTCCAACCGGAATCGATCTGGGCTCATCGGTCGCGATCACGGTGCAGCCGATCATCGTGTCAGCCTTAAACGACCCGGACGGGACGCCGGCACACGGACCGGCGGGCCAGACCACCGCGATCGATGTGAACGGCCGCAACCTGCTTAACGCGACCGGCATAACGGCGCCCTCGGGCATCACTGCCACGATAGTCGGCAAAACATCGACGAAGCTGGACGTCAACGTGGTCGTGGCCGCGGGAATAGCCGGCGGCGCGAAGACGCTCACGGTGGTGACGCCGGGCGGCAACGTCGCCTTCACGTTCACGGTGAATTAGAAGGGAATAAACCCAATCCCCTCCTCGTGAGGAGGGGATTGCGCTTATTTACGCCCGTCCCTTTATTTCACGCCGAGCAGCGCATCCTTTAACAGAAGCTGTTCCGGAGTCGGACGAAAGACCTCGTTCAGTTGCCAACGTTCTTCCTGAAATTCCGCCGGCACGATGTTCAAGTTGATCAGACGTTGATTTCGCAGCACGGTCAGCTTGATCGTCTGGCCGATCGAATGAGAATGCAGGCGGCTGCGGAAGTTCTCGAAGGTCAATCGTTCGTCGTTCATCGCAATCAGAATGTCGCCGGCATCAAGTCTGGCGCGCTCGGCGGGCGAGTTCGGAGCCACGCGCCGGATTCGCGGCAGATTGTTTTCCGCCGGCTCGAACTCAATGCCGACGTAGATGGTCGACGGTTGAAGCTGAACCTGGGCAACCAGTCCGGCCTGGCGAAGGTACCGGTTGTAGTCGAGTTGTTCGCGGCCTTGAACCGTAGCCGCAAAGAATTCATCGAAGTCGGAACCCGCCACGGCCTCCACGGCCTTTAAGAAACCATCTTCCGGAAAACCGATACCTTTGCTCGCGTAGGTCTCCAGAAGGTAGCGCATGACGTCGTCGAGGCTCTTCGCGTTCTTCGTCCGCGCGCGAATCTCAATGTCCAGAAGCAGGCCGATCAGCTCTCCTTTAATGTAATAGGAGACCGTGTTGTTGTCGGCATTGTCGCTTCGGAGCCACGCGTTCCAACTCGCCTCCTCGACGCTCATCAGACGCCGCCCGGGCGTATGTTCGAGCGAATCAATGACGACGGCCATCCGGCTCAGAAACTCAGGCGGCGTATCGACGCCGGCCCGGACAAGCAGCCGATCACCGTAGTAACTCGTCACTCCTTCGAACATCCACAAAAGCCGTGTGTGCGCTTCGCGTGTGTAGTCGAACGGGCCGAGCACGGCAGGCCGGATACGCTTCACGTTCCAGAGGTGAACAAACTCATGCGCGACTGTCTCCAGCACCTCGCGGTAACTTGCCTGGCTCACGAAGTCATTCTCACTGACAGTGATGCGCGTCGAATTGAGGTGCTCGACCGCATTGGCCGCCTGCCCCTGGACCTTAAACAGAAAGTAGTATTCCTTGTAGGGAAGCTTGCCGAATATGCCGATCGCGGCGTCGACGATGTCCCGGACATCCGCAACAACCTGCGGAGCACTCAGCGAAATCTCCGGCTTGCTGAACACCAGAAAGTGATTCGCTCCACCAGTCTCGAACTCGAGAACTTTGAAGTCTCCGATGAAGGCCGGCGCGTCGATAAAAATGTCGTAGTCGCTTGCGACGTACCGGTCGACCTTCTTCTCGAGCCCGGTGTGCACCTTCCAGCCGCCGGGCGTGTTGTATTTCACGGAGCAGGGCACATGCTTGTGGCCCACGACGTACATGAACGTCGCGGGAGGTGCGAGGTCCGCCATCTGATCGGTGAGCAGCGTTGAAAAAACCTGATACCGGACCTCCACGTCATCGGCCTGCTGCTTCGCGATGCGCCAGGTTTGTTTGTCCGTCTGCTGCCACTGCAGTGGCTGGTTGCGCGAGTTCGATGCCTGGAAGGCCTGAACATTTCGCGCATAGTTCTCGATTCGGTAAATACCGGGCGACCAGGCCGGCATGGAAACAGAAACCGACGTCTCACGTATTCCCTTGATCGATATTTCGACATCGAAAAGGTGCGACGTTGGATTCCGCAGTGAGACCGTGTACGCGATCTCCACACCGCGCGCCGGTATCTGGTTTTCCGCATAGATGGGCTGAGCTTTGAGAGATGGAGAGAGCGGAGGCGAAAGAAAAGAGACGCAAACGAAAACCGCGCCGAGGATCGACCTCCAGCTCATGGAGTCTCCGCGTGATTCATGATGAGGTCCTTCGCCTTCCGAATAATGGTCTTCTCCTGCGGGTAACTTGCCGTAGCGATCGCCGTGTCGATTGGAAACCACTCGACGCGATCGACCTCGCGATCGTGGTGAGAAGGATCCCCTTCACTGAATCTCAGAAGATAAAACGTGACGATCTTGAACACCCGCGACGGGGGATTCTCCCACTTGGCCATGTAGGAATACTTGATGCTGTCGATCTTTGTGACGATCGTTCCGGACAGGCCGGTCTCTTCGCGCGCTTCGCGTTGTGCCGCCATCTCCGGCGCTTCGCCGCGTTCGATCAAACCTTTCGGAAGGGCCCACGCTTTCCTGTCGCGTGGTTGAATCAGCGCCACGTCGGTCTGTCCATCGCTTGTTCGAAAGACAACGCAGCCCGCGGAGATCTCACGTCTGGACATCGCGGAAGATATTACAATACCCACTGTATCTTTGGAGCTACTATGGACCGCTTTTGGTGTCGCTAATACAAGGAGTTAGTCATGCACCTCGATCTTGAAAAGATCATCAAAACAGATCAAGAGCACTTCATTCACCCGCAATTTCACCCTAACGATCATAAACAGCCTTTTGTATGGGTCTCCGGGCAGGGTGCAAAACTCCGCAGTGCAGACGGCCGGGAAGTCATCGACGGGCTCGCATGCCTGTGGAACGTCACTCTTGGTCACGGACGAAAAGAACTGGCACAGGCGGCGATGAGGCAGATGGAGCAACTGGCCTTCACGACATCCTATATCGGTCACACGAACATTCCGGCTGTGCAACTCGCCGAGAAGCTGTCGCAGCTCTGCTATCCCTCGATCAATCATTTCTTCTTCTCGTCCGGCGGCGGCGACGCCAACGACAGCGCCATCAAGACAGCCCGATTTTTCTATAACAGCCAGGGCAAACCCGAAAAAATGAAGATCATCAGTCGCGAGCACGGCTACCATGGCGTCACGATCGGTTCCATGAACGCGACCGGCATCCCCGGCTTCTGGCCGATGTTCAGTTCAAAACTTCCCGGCTTTCTGCATATCCCGTCTCCATATCCGTATCGATACGTTTCCGACAATCCAGCCGTGACCCAGGGCCGGGCAGCGGCCGACGAACTCGAGAAAGCGATCCTTCGCGAAGGCGCGGACACCGTCGCTGCATTCCTTGCCGAACCGGTGCAGGGCGCCGGCGGATTGATGGTCCCTCAGGACGACTACTTCCCGCGTATTCGGGAGATCTGCGACAAATACGACGTCCTCTTTATGGCTGATGAAGTGATTACCGGGTTCGGCCGCCTTGGACGCTGGTTCGGCCTCGATCACTGGAAGGTTCAGCCGGACATCATTTCATTCGCGAAAGGCATCACGTCGGGTTATTTGCCTCTGGGCGGCATCGGAATCTCGGACCGTGTCTTCAAGGTCATGGAAGACGCGCCTCCCACGAGACGCTGGATGCATGCATACACCTATTCCGCTCATCCGACATGCTGCGCGGTGGCGCTGACAACAATCGACATTCTGGAGCGTGAAGGACTTGTTGAAGAAGCCGGACGTAAGGGCAAGAAACTACTGGCGGGCCTGAAGCAGTTGGCCTCTCACGAGAACGTCGGTGATGTCCGGGGCCTCGGCCTCATGTGCGGTGTCGAACTGGTCGAAGACAAGGCCACGAAAAAACAGTTTCCTGCGGAACGCAAAGTTGGCGCCCGTTTGTATCAGGAATGCGCCAAACGCGGTCTCGTCAGCCGAATCAAAGACGACATCTATATGCTCGCGCCGGCCTTCGTCATCACGGACGCCGAAATCGACCAGTGCGTGAACATTCTGGGCGAAGCGATACCGGCCGCCGTCAAGAGTTAGAAATTCTGGTAATTCTTCAGACACTTAACGGAGAATGCACGAAACATTCTTTAGGAGTTATCCCTTGAAACCACAACAAGGACTCATTTTCTTTGCGCTGATGCTGCTCTCGGTAACCGGCGCGCTGGCGCAGTCAGGCGGCCGCGTCGCTGTCGTCAATGGACAGCCCATAACCCAGCAGGAACTGGAAAAAGCAGCCGCGGCAGAACTGAAGAACCACGAAACGCGCAGGATGCAAAGAGATGTGGAGCTGGCTCAGGAGAAACAACAGATCCTTGCCAAAGCGCTCGACTCGCTCGCTGCAGAGAAGATGATCGAGGCTGAAGCGGCGAAGCAAAAGAAAACGAAGGAAGAACTGTTGGAGTCCGAAGTCGAAAGCAATGTGGAGATGCCCTCCGACCGGGAAGTGGACGCATTCTACGAAGCCAACAAAGATCGAATCCCCATCCCGAAGGAACAGGCGCTTCCGCAGGTTAAAGACTACCTGGTCGAACGCAGTCGCGCGCGGTTTCGCGACATGCTGATTGCCCGCCTGAAGAGGGAGATGGGGTTCAAGTCGTTTCTCGAACCGCTCCGCGCACAAATCGCTATTGCAGATTTCCCTGCAAAAGGACCCGCCAACGCACCAATCACGATTGTTGAATTCTCGGATTTCGAGTGCCCTTATTGTGGCCAGCTGTTCCCGACCTTGAAGCAGGTGGAAAAGAATTACCCCCAGCAGGTACGAATCGTGTACCGGCAGTTCCCGCTGACCAACATTCACCCGCGCGCGCAAAAAGCGGCGGAGGCTTCACTCTGCGCCAACGACCAGCAGAAGTTCTGGGAGTTTCACGACTCGATGTTCGGCAATCAGAGCGAACTCAGCATGGCCGATTTGCGACAGCGCGCCGTTGATCTGAAATTGAACACCGAGGTCTTCAATAAGTGCCTCGAGTCCGGACGGCATGCTCAGACGATCCAGGCCGATATCCAGGAAGGCGCTCGGCACGGCGTCACCGGCACACCGGCTCTGTTCATTAATGGGCGCCTCCTCACTGGCAACCAGCCTTATGCGGAAATCAAAGCCGTCATCGACGACGAACTGGACCGCAAAGGCGTCGCCAAGTAGGAATTTCCTCCCTTCAGATAATTCCGGAGCGGTTGTACTTCCTCGTAACCAACCGTTCCGGAAAGGCGACCTCCAAACGGCCCTGCGATTGCACCTTGTTCATTATTCAATCCCAACATTCCAAGGAGTCCACATATGGCAATCGACCCGGTGTGCGGCATGGAAGTAGACGAGCGTACGACCAAAGACAAGGGTATGCATGAGGGCACGACCTATTACTTCTGCAGCAAGGAATGCCAGGACGAGTTTGAGGTCTCGCCGGAAGATTACATCGGCGGCGAAGAAGAGATGACGGGAACCTAAGACCAAAGAAACAGGGGGCGTTGGATCGCCCCCTTGTCGCCGCTTGTAGGAGGATTTATGGAGAACGGCGTCTATTGTGTCGCGTCAACAGAGCCGCAGGCGAATGAGATTCTCACCCATTTGCGCAATCTGGGTTTTTCATCTTCGGAGACATCGATTCTCCTGAAGCAGGACGATACACGGAACATCTCCGTAAACGAGGATGTGGTCCGCGGAGCAACCAAGGGGGGACTTACCGGTGGCATTCTGGGCGCATTGGCCGGTCTGACCATCCTGACGATTCCAGTGCTTGGACCTCTTCTCGTAGCCGGTCCTATTGTGTCGGCGCTCGGTGGCGCCGCAGTCGGGGGAATGCTTGGTGGTCTTGCCGGCGGCAGTGGCGCCCTGACACACATCGGGATCCCGGAGCATCAGAGCAGGCGAATCGAGCAGAAGCTCCACTCCGGCGAGATACTGATCGCCGTGCATACGAACGATCCGATACGGCGCGACCGGGCGCTACGCGTGTTCAAATCATCGGGCGCGGATGAAATCTACAGTTCGGAGGAACGCGCAGCCTGATTATTTCGGCGGCGGGCTCGGCACGTACTGCGGCAGCACGTAGGCAAACAGCATCGAGATCAGCCCCATTACGATCATCAGCAGGATGCTGTGCTTGATCGTGAACCGGAACAACCGGCTTTCATCCGCCGATGTCATCCCCGTCGCTGCGACGGCTACAGCAATACTCTGAATCGAGATCATCTTGCCCATCACGCCGGCCGCAGAGTTGACCGAAGCCGTCAGTATCGGATTCAGGTTCAGCGCGTTGGCCGTGATGACCTGAAGGTTTCCGAACAGCGCGTTGGCAGACGTATCGCTGCCGGTCAAAAACACGCCTAACCATCCGACGAAAGCGCTGAAGAATGGAAACACGGGCCCCGTTGCGGCGAGGAACAGTCCCAGTGTGGACGTCATCCCCGAATAGTTCATCACATAAGCCAGGCCTAGCATCGCTGCGATCGTCAATATCGCGAACTTCAGTTGCTTGAACGTCGCCAGGTAGATTCCGCCGAATTGCCGTGGTCCGACGCCGAGGAAAAGCGCCGCCGCGACCGTGGCCAGGAAACAAGCCGTGCCGGACGCCGTCAGCCAGTTAAAATCGAACATGGCGGCATAAGCGGTTTTCTTCGGAACGACCGGCGGAACCTGCGTGATCTGATTGTGCAGGCCGGGCACGCCGATCCGATTCACGCGGCCTGCCGGCGTCGGGTAAGTGACGGGTTCAGCCCTCACCGAATGCGGCAAGAAGCTGTCGGTCCAGACGTTGACCCTGGCCTTGATCTTCGCGTCGCCGAAGGTCAGAACGGAAACGACAAGCAACATGTACGGCAGCCAGGCCATGAATACCTGTCCAGGCGCGAATCTCTTCCTCTCCACGGCGATCTCTTTGTCGCCTTCGAGACGCATGATCTCCTTCGGCTTCCAAAGCTTCAGAACAAGAACCATCACACCGATACACGCCAGCGAACTCAGGATGTCCGTGAGTTCCGGTCCCATGGTGTTGGAGACCAGCAACTGTACTCCGGCAAATGAGACACCACAGGCAATGATCGCGGGCAGTACCTGCATGGCCTTCTTGCGTCCGACCATCACGACCATCAAATAGCCGGGAATGAGGACCGACAGCATGGCGCACAGCCGGCCGGTCATGGCGCTCAGCGAAAGGAGAGGCAGCCCTGTGACATTGGCAAGAGTAATAATCGGAGTGCCGATCGATCCAAAGGCAACAGGCGCAGTATTGGCAAGCAGACAAATGCCGGCCGCATAAAACGGATTGAACCCCAGGCCGGCGAGCATCGCGCCCGATATCGCCACCGGCGCGCCGAATCCGGCCGCGCCTTCGATAAATGCGCCGAATGAGAATGCGATGAAGAGGGCCTGAAGCCGGCGATCGTCAGTAAGGCCGCCGATCGTGCTCTTGATCGTTTCGAATTTCCCGGTGTCCACCGCCAGCCGGTACAGCATGATCGAGCTGAAAACAATCCATGCGATCGGAAACAAGCCGAATGCCGCGCCGAAAATAGCGGACGTCACCGCCAACTGCGCCGGCATCCCGTAGGCGAACAGGGCGATTACGAACGCTGAACCGAGGGCTGTCAGCGCCGACACCCACGCGGGCTTCCGAAGCACTCCCAGCATGACGAACAGGACAACGATTGGGATAACCGCGACGGCCGCCGATATGCCAAGACTGTCGGCTATGGGCTGATAGTTATGCTCCCACATGAAAGAATTCACCTCTCCAGATTTAAAGCGAACCGGGAATCTACCACATTTTTCCCGTATCCTAGATCCTTATGAAGCTGACATTTCTTGGCGCCACGCAGACGGTTACGGGATCAAAGTTTCTCCTCGACACCGGTGATCAACGAGTTCTCGTCGACTGCGGACTTTTCCAGGGTCCGAAGGACCTGCGGCTCCGAAACTGGGCGGCTCCGCCGGTCGATCCGAAGTCCGTGGACGCGATCATCCTGACGCACGCCCACATCGACCACACCGGGTACCTCCCGCGGTTTGTGGCGCAGGGGTACCGTGGTCCTGTTTATGCGACCCCGGCAACCGTCGACCTCGCCCGTATCCTGCTTCCGGATGCTGCTCACCTTCAGGAGGAAGAAGCTCGGTATCGAAACAAGCATCATTTGACGAAGCACACGCCCGCACTCCCGCTGTACACGCTCGAAGATGCGGACAAGACGCTTGAATTGCTCAGGCCCAGGGGGTACGGCGAGGAATTCAGCCTTTCCAAAACTCTCCGCTTTCAACTGATCCCGGCAGGCCACATCCTCGGCTCGTCGTTCGTACTTTTCAAAGAGCAAACCGGAAGTGCGGAGAAGAGTGTGTTGTTCACAGGAGACATCGGACGCTACGGCCAGCCGATCATTTTCGACCCGACGACAGTCGAAGCGGCCGACTACCTCGTTCTGGAATCGACGTACGGCAATCGGCTTCATTCCGACAAGAACGGCCAGACCGGAAAGGATCAATTGCGCGACATCGTCATCGCGACATCCAAGCGTGGCGGCACCGTTTTGATCCCATCGTTTGCCATTGGCCGCGCTCAGGAGTTGCTCTACATCCTCAGAGAACTGGAACAGGAGAATCAAATTCCCGTGCTTCCGGTGTATGTGGACAGTCCGATGGCGATCGATGCGGTGGAGGTCTTCAAGGATCACGTGGAAGAGCACGACCTCGAAATGGCAGCATTACAGCAGGCCGGCACGAATCCGTTGAATACGCAGCGCGTCTATTTTACGCGGTCGGTTCAGGATTCCAAGGCAATCAACGAACATCGATTCCCATCGATCATCATTTCCGCCAACGGCATGGCGACCGGCGGCCGCATCCTTCATCACCTGATCCAACGCGTTACGGACGACAGAAATTCCCTCGTCTTCGTCGGCTTTCAGGCGTACGGGACGCGCGGCAGATTGCTTTCCGAAGGCGCACGCCAGATCCGCATCTTCGGCGTCGACTATCCGGTCCGCGCCCGGGTCCATGTTATCGACAGCTTCTCCGCGCACGGTGATTACAGCGAAATTCTCCGGTGGCTCGGCGGTTTCAAGCGCGCGCCGCGCAAGACATTTCTCGTCCATGGAGAATCCAAAGCAATCGACAGCATGAAGGACCACATTACTTCCACGTTCAAGTCATGGCAGGTGGAAATACCAACCTATCAGCAGATGTTTGAACTCTGAGTAAAATCGTTACATGAAGGATTTTATTGAGCATGCGTTGAGCGTCGCGCGGTCGAAGTCGGCGCGCTACGCCGACATCCGCATCATTGATCGTCGCGAACAGGTAGTCAGCGTCAAGAACGGGAATGTCGACGGCATCGGCGACCAGGACAGCCAGGGTTTCGGAGTCCGGGTTCTGGTCAACGATTCGTGGGGGTTCGCATCCAGCGCCTACCTCTCAAAGGCCGAGATCGAACGCGTCACCGCGCTCGCCGTGCAGATTGCCAATGCAAGCGCCACGGTTCCCGGCGACCGCGTGGATCTCGGCGAACCGGTAAGCACCACCGGCACGTACACGACGCCGATCGAAGTCGATCCGTTTTCGATCTCCCTGGAAGACAAACTCGACCTGCTGTTTCGCGCCGACGCCATCATGCGTCGAAATGCCGGCGTGCGCGTGACCGAGAGCAACACCCTCGCCGTTCGCATTCATAAGTTCTTCGCCAATACCGAAGGCGCATTTCTGGATCAGGTCATCTACGAGTGCGGCGGCGCTATTGCCGCGACCGCGGTCAACGACGCGGAAGTTCAGATTCGTTCGTATCCGAATTCTTTCCGGTATCAGGGAACGGGCGGATGGGAGTATGTGACCGGCGCGGACTTTATCGGCAACTCGGAACGTGTCGCAGAAGAAGCGGTCAAACTGCTCTTCGCCGACGTCTGTCCGACAACAACCACCTCGCTCATCCTGGGCAGTTCGCAACTGGCGCTGCAGATCCACGAATCGTGCGGTCACCCCACGGAGCTGGACCGCGTCTTCGGCACGGAGGCCGCATTAGCCGGCCGAAGTTTTCTGACGACCGACAAGCGCAACAATCTTCAGTATGGCTCCGGCATCGTCAACCTGACCGCCGACAGCGTGCGCTCCACAGGTCTGGGAACGTTTGGGTGGGACGACGAAGGGATCCCCGCCTCCTCGACACCACTCGTGAAGGATGGCCGGTTTGTCGGGTATCTCATGTCGCGTGAAACTGCGTCGAAACTCGGAGAGACGAGCAATGGCTGCATGCGCGCTGAAAACTGGAATCGGATTCCGCTCATCCGGATGACGAATGTGTCGCTCGAGCCGGGCACATGGGAATTGGAAGACCTGATCGCCGATACCGACGACGGCATTTTCATGGAAACCAACCGGTCCTGGAGCATCGACGACCTGCGTCTGAACTTCCAGTTCGGGACCGAGATCGGTTACGAAATCAGGAACGGCAAGCGCGGCCGGATGTTGAAGAACTGCACATACGCCGGCATCACACCCGAGTTCTGGAACTCCTGCGACGCCATAACGAATGCGAAACACTGGACCCTGTGGGGAACTCCTAATTGCGGCAAAGGCGAGCCCATGCAAACGATGGGCACGGGCCACGGCGCATCACCGGCGCGTTTCCGCAACGTGAAGGTGGGGATCTTTCAATGAACTTCCGGGAGATTGCGGACCTGGTGATGCATGAGTCCAGAGCGACGGAAACAGAAGTCCTTGCGCTGGAACAGGACGAAGACCTCACGCGCTTCGCGAACAACTGCATACACCAGAATGTTAACGAACGGAACATCCAGATCACCGTGCGCTCCGTGATCGGAACCAAAGTCGGCATCGCCGTTTCCAACGATCCGCGGCCCGACAGTCTTCGAGCACTCACCGCTCGAGCCTTCGAGGTTGCCCGTCTTCAACCGGACAATCCGGAGTTCAAGGGTTTGCCTGAAGCGCAGACTCTCGAACGAGTGGCGGCGTTCGACACGAGTGTCGCGGAGTGTTCGCCGGAGGACCGCGCCAAAAGAGCCGGTGTTATATGCCGTCGAGCGGCGGCAGCGTCGTGTTCCGCAGCCGGGTCCCTGACAACATCGGCCCTGTCCATCGGGGTTGCCAATTCGAAAGGTGTATTTGCGGAACACCGGTCCACACTGGCCGATCTCTCGACCGTCATCATGGGTGACAACTCATCGGGATGGGCGCAAAGAACCGGCTGGCGCCTGGATTCGCTGGAACCGGAACCTCTCGCAGACGAGGCGTTGTACAAGGTCAGGCTGGGAAAGGATCCTGTGGATTTCGCGGCCGGCGACTATCCCGTCATTCTCGATCCTTATGCCACGGCCGATATTCTCGAAATGCTGGCGTTCGATGGTATGGGAGCACTGGCCGTGCAGGAAGGTCGCTCGTGGATGAATGGCCGGATCGGACAACGCATTATGGCGGAAAGCGTAAGCATCATCGACGATGGACTGAGCACACAGAGCATTCCGTGGCCCTTTGATTTTGAAGGTGTGTCGAAGAAGGTCCTTCCAATCGTCGCATCCGGTGTCGCAATGACGCCGGTCTACGATTCCTTCACGGCGAGCCGCGAAGAGGGGAAACTATCGACGGGTCACGCGACTCCGCCGTCGCCTCAGGGACGGTTCGGTCCGGCCCCGATGAATCTGTTTCTGAGACCTGGCTCGGCCACTCTCGATGACATGATCCGCTCGACGAAGCTGGGCCTGTACATCACGCGATTCTGGTACACGCGCACGGTGCATCCGCGGGACGCGGTCGTGACCGGCATGACTCGCGACGGAACGTTTGTCGTGCGCGACGGTGAAATCGCTCATGCCGTTAAATCGCTGCGATTTACCCAGTCTTACGTCGAAGCATTGAAGAATACCGAAGCGATTGGATCCACTCCGGTGCTGCTGCGATCCGCGCTCGGTGGCGCGACAAGCGTTCCGGCGTTGAAATCAGGACAGTTTCGATTCACGAGTTCGACGAGGTAACTAATCATGTTGGCTTTTTTTCTCGCTGCTGTGGTTTTCACTGCGAATCAGGGTGGCGCGATGAAGATGACCTTCCCGCATGAAAGCGGAGTCAAGGCCATAGAGGTTCGCTGGGAAAACAAGAAGATTCCCGCATTCCGCGTGAACGACGCATGGACGACGATTGTGGGTATAGATCTGGATGCGAAGCCTGGCGAGCACAATGCGCAGGTAATGCTCGTTATGCAGGATGGCCGGGTCGACTCAAGAGAAGCGACTCTCCGAATCGTGGAGAAGAAATACCCGACAACAGAGTTGCAGGTAGAGGAGAAGTTCGTGCAGTTGAGCGCCGCCGATCAGGCTCGGGCGAGCCGCGAGTCGAAGGAGATCGATACCATCTTCAGCAGCATCACAAACGAGATGCTCTGGAGCAACGCGTTCACCGTGCCGATTCCCGGCCGGTCGGGCGCAAACTTCGGTCACCGCCGTGTGTTCAACGGCGAACCTCGCGCCCCGCACGCCGGCGCGGACCTCCGCGCGGCCACCGGCACGCCGATCCGCGCCACGAACGCCGGCCGTGTGGTACTGGCGAAAAATCTTTTTTTCACGGGCAACACGGTCATCCTCGACCATGGTCTCGGCATCTATTCGCTGTATGCTCACCTGTCACGGATCGACGTGAAGACCGGAGTGACGGTGAAGAACGGCCAGGTCGTCGGCCTTGCCGGCGCAACGGGTCGAGTCACCGGACCGCACCTGCACTGGGGTGTGCGTGTGCAGGGCGCGCGAGTCGATCCATTTACGCTGGTGGGAGTTAATTGAATGTTCGATTTCCTTAAACGTAATCAGCCGCCTTCGTTGAAACAAATTGAAAAGGTGGTCAAGCGGCTGACCGAGCCACAGGGTGAAGATGCACCGCGCATCGAAGCGGCGGAGAAGCTTGCAGACTGGGGAACGCCCGATGCGCTCTATGGTCTGCTGAAACGATTCACGATCTCGAGCAAGAATATTACACAGGACATCGACGAGAAGCGGATGGTCGTGCGGATGCTCGTCGAGAAGGATCGGGAGGCCGTCGATCCGATCCTCCGGTTCGTCAGCAACCATCATCAGGTCGAGTGGCCGATTCAGGCCCTTTCGGAAATCCTTCCGCAAAGCGAACTCGTTCCCAAACTGGTCGGCGTTCTCGAAAAAGTCGCCGCAGCGAGCGCGTTTACACCGCCGGAACACAAATCGGATTTGATCCGCGCCATGCGCGGACACATAACCCCTGAGATCGCCGCTGTGTTGCGGCAGTTCCTCTCCGACGATGATGACGACGTCCGCATTGCCGCCATCGAGGCGTTCGCTGAAGTGGGCGAAGACATGAGGGAAGCGCTCCTGGAAGCATTCCTCGAAGCCGAGGATCGCCCTCGTATCCGGATCAAGATCGCAGAATTGTTTGCAGAGCACGACTGGCCTGTAAAAGGCTACCGGCCGAAAGTCGAACTGGCCTTGCCCCAGGGATTCCACGTGACGGCCAAGGGCCTCATCCGGAGGAGATAGCTTGCAAGTGCAAACCGCCCGGTCCTGGGCGATTTTCTGCATGGGCCTTTGGTTGATGGGCACGGTTGCCATGGCCATTGTCGCCACACAGAATTTCTATACGATCTACCGTCTCCTCGATGCCAAACCCAACACCGAGTTTGCGGCAGACGTGGAAAAAATCGGACGCGATGAAGCGCAGGACCTCCTCAAGTACCTGTCCTCGGAGTTGAATCGCCTCTATTTCCAGTACTGGAATTTCGCGCAGCTTGCGATCGGAATCCTGGCGCTTTGGTTGGTTGTGAAGTCGCCGGCGGCGAAGCAATCGAAGTGGGGAATCGTGGCGATGCTCGGGATCGTGTTGTTCCTCACGGGGCTCATCACGCCCCAAATCGTGTCGGTCGGCCGCACACTCGATTTCGTCCCACGCGACCCGCCGCCTCCCGGCATGCGGACCTTCGGCCTTCTTCACGCGACATACACGGTGATGGATGGGATTCTGCTGATCCTCGGGATTCTTGTGACGCGGTGGCTGGTGCGCGGCGAGGAATAATTGTCCGCTGTCCGATGGTCCTGGCCCATGATCCATGTCATTGGAAATTGATCAACGCGCAATGACATGGACCATGGATCAGGACCAACGGACAGCGAACAACTCACTCGCCCCTAGTGACCGCCTGCAACCGACGTGTCCTGCATCATTCGCCGGATCGGTATCACGAGAATCGCCAGCACCACCGCTGCGATAAACAATGAATAGGATGTCTGCTGAAAGAGCTGCGGCATTTGTGCGAGCTTTGACGGGTCCACATGCCCGCCGACAAGCCCCGCTATAAGATTCCCGAGTGCGGACGCCGTGAACCAGACGCCCATCATCTGGCCGGCAAAGGCCCGAGGAGCGAGCTTGGTCATCGAACTTAAACCGACCGGACTCAGCGAGAGTTCGCCGAGCGTCTGAAACAAGTAGCTGGCGACAAGCCACCACGGCGAAACCCGGACGGCGCCACCCCCGCTGATGACCATGTTCGCAGCAGGCACCATCAGAAGAAAACCGATCCCGGCAAACACCAGGCCGGCGGTGAATTTTCCAGGGCTCGAAAGATCACGACCGCGTTTTCCAAGCGCGATCCATATGGCTGCGAAAATGGGCGCGAACGCGATCACGAAAACGGAGTTCGCGGACTGCAGCCAGAGCGTCGGCATCTCCCATCCGAAGATCACACGGTCCGTGTAGTCGCGGGCAAAGAGATTCAGGGATGTGGGCGCCTGTTCGAACGCCGCCCAGAAGACGGTCGCAAACAGGAACAACACGGCGATCACGCCGACGCGCTTCTTGTCATCCTTGGAGAGTCCAGCCAGGAAAAACAGGTAGGCAAAATACAACAGCGCGGTGGCAAGGATCACGATCGCCATGCGCTCTCCCACCGCCACGGGATCGATCGTAAACACACCCAGCATCGCGGCTGCGATGACGAGGGCGAGGACGGACAGGCCGCCTACCGTGATCCGTTTAACCTGTCGTTGCTGAGCGGGCGTGGCCGAGGGCCTGAGCCCGGCCTCGCCGAGCGTTTTCGGTGCGCGAATCCGGAAAGTGATCAAGCCCACAACCATTCCGACGCCCGCGGCGCCGAAACCGTAATGCCAACCGACTTTTTCGCCCAGAAAGCCGGTCACAATCGGCGCCAGCAGGGCCCCAAGATTGATGCCCATATAGAAGATGGAAAAGCCGGCGTCGCGGCGGGATCCGCCCTCCGGATAGAGTTCGCCCACGATTGCTGAAATATTCGGCTTCAGGAGTCCGGTTCCCATGACGATGAACACCAGACCCATGAAAAAGGCCGGTTTCGAGAATATCGCCGAGATACCGATAAAAAGATGCCCGAGCGCGATAAGAATCCCTCCGTACCAGATCGCTCCGCGCAACCCGAGCCAGCGGTCGGCAACCCATCCTCCCGGCAGCGATGCGAGGTACACGCATGCGGCATAAATGCCCACAATCGCCGCGGCCTGCTGGCGCTGGAATCCGAAACCGCCGTCCGCCATCGCGGCGGTCATGAACAACACCAACAGCGGGCGGATCCCGTAATAAGAGAAACGCTCCCACATTTCAGTGAAGAACAGCGTTGAGAGGCCGGCCGGATGCCCTGCGGTAACGTTCGATTTACGTTCGGTCACACTGGAATGCGAAGTTTTCTGAATCATTTGGATCCCTTGTCTGGCAGCGTCATTCCGCAGAAAGTTATCACAGTTCGCGTACAATGACAGGCCATGGAGGTTGAGATGAAACGAATTACGATCTTCGGTGCGCTGCTTTGCCTTCTAATGTCAGCGGGCCTTGCGGCACAGACCAAAACCCCGCCCGCGGGAAAGAAGGAGCACGCCTTCAAAGGTAAAGTGGAAAAAATCGACCTGACGAACAAGACCTTTACAGTGAATAACCAGAAGGTCGAAGGCTGGATGGACGCCATGTCGATGAGCTACGTTCCGGACAAGGAAGACGTCCTGAAGAAGGTGAAAGTCGGCGACCAGATCACGGCAAAGGTTTACGACGGCGACTACCGCACGCTGTACAGCGTCGAGGTTGTTGGCGGCAAGCCGGCTGAAACCAAATCGGCTCCCCCTGCAAAGCAACCGGCGAATACGACTAAAAGCCCTGCTAAGAAATAAGCCTACAACCGCAACAACTGTTCCCGCAGCAGTCGCGACTGAAGCCGGCTGACTCGAAGCTCCTGATCATTGTTGAGAACGACGTTGAACGTTCCGCCAGGCATCGGAAGGATCCGGCGGATCATTTCCACGTTCACCAGCGCGCCGCGTCCGAGTCGCACAAACCGTGCCGGATCGAGACGCGACTCAAGATCTCTCAGGCGATAGGAGATGGTGTGTGCCTCGTTGTTGGTTGTATGGAGATGGAGCAATTCGCCGTCGGCAATAATCGACACCAGATTCTGGACAGATACGAGAATGATTTCATCGCGTCGCCGAACCGGAATTCGAAGCAATGGCGATCTTCCGCCTGCTGATTCGTACTCCGAAGCCGCTGCGCGAAGGTTTTGGGTCTCTTCGGCGCGGTAGTCTTCGCGTCCCAGACGTTCGCGAGCCCGGTCGATGGTCTTGCGCAGGCGGGCCGCTTCGACGGGTTTGAGAACATAGTCGACTGCGTTCACCTCGAACGCGGGGACCGCATACTCGTCATAAGCAGTCACAAATGCAACAAGCGGCATGCGGTTCGTCTTCAGAAGCCGAATGACGCCCAGGCCGTCTACTTCAGGCATTTGAAGGTCGAGAAGAGCAAGATCCGGGCGGGCGGACTCGATCAACGCGACAGCATCCATACCATTGGCGGCTTCGCCGACGATTTCGACATCTTCGAAAGTGCGCAGGATCGACGCAAGAAAGGAACGTGCCGGCCTTTCATCGTCCGCGATTGCCACGCGAAGCTTGTCTGCGTTCATCGGCTCCTCACTGATGCTGATTGCGCCAATGCGTCAGCCGGCTGCAACGGCACGCGGATCACGACAGTCGTGCCTGTCCCCGCGACGCTTTCGATCGTTAGCGGTTTTGAGGCCCCATAACGCCTCAGCCTTTCTTCGACATTGGAGAGGCCCATACCGCGAGACCTTCCGCGATCCTGAACGACGGCCATGCCAGCTCCCGTATCGGCCACGGTGATGACCGCCATGTTCTCATCGAGATGCGCCGATAGTCGTACTTCTCCGCCGGCCCGCGACTCACTGATGCCGTGCTTGATGGCGTTTTCAACCAGAGGCTGAATCACGAGCGCCGGAATGCGAATTCGGCGCAATTCAACAGGGACTTCAATACGGACTCTCAACCGGTCTTCGAATCGTTCGCGCTCGATATCGAGATACGCTTCAATGATGTCGAGTTCCTCGCCGAGCGTTACGAATTCGCCGCTGGACTTCAGCAACCCGCGCAGCAGGCCGGACAGTTTCAATAGTGTGCCCAGGGCGCGCTCGGGCGCGCTCTGAATGAGATATCCGATGGTGGTCAACGCGTTGAACAAGAAGTGGGGATTGATCTGGGCGCGCAGGGCTCGCAATTCGGCCTCGGCAGCGAGCTTTCGCATTTCCTGTTCCTGCAGTTCATGGCGGTAACGCTCCTGCATCGATCGGACGGCATCGATACGCCGGGCCACGATGAGTGCCGCGCGTTCCAGCAGCGCGAGGTCATCCGACAGCAGCCTGCGGCCTCCCGTGAGATCCCGGATATGCAGCACATAGTGCGGATACCCCGTCGGAATCGCAACGCGAGCGCTTCGCCTGTCCGGTTCGACGCGAAGATCTCCACCGGCGGTAGTGGATTCCAGCCATTCGATGGATGAAGCGCTGACGGCAGGCGCCAGAATCCTCGCCGTTTCTTCGAGCACCGATCGGGGTGAAGCGCACTTGTCGATATCGCGCGAAAGCTTCACTACGACTTCGGCGTAATCAACGCGCTTCAGCACAACCTTGTCGACAAACCACGCAGCTCCGCGCCGTAGCGACGGATAAGTCAACGCGGTTGCCACCCACATGGCCAGCATCAGAGCCGTGGACTGTTCGTTCATTGGCGTCGACTGCAGCAGCGGACTCATGCCGAACGCAAATACGCCGAAGGTCAGGCCGGCCAGCAAAATGAAGGCAAGAGCGCGCTTCAGAAAAATGTCCGCGAGGGCGAAACGAAAATCCTGATAAAGGATCAACAGCGCAAGCGGCAGGGAAGCGTGATGCCCGGCGAGCTGCATCCACCATGGATCGCTGCCCTGATGTTCGCTCAGGTGCAGTGCCGAGACCGCGAACACCGACATCGCAACAACCCACAGGATGCGGCCGCGATTCTCCTGGCCTCGAGTCACGATCAGCAGCGCGAAGATCAGTACGGCAAAACCGACCGTCACACCGCGAAGGGCAAACTGCGACGGCACCTCGCCGGAAGTGAGGGCGGCATAAACGTGCATCGCCGCCGCGATGCTGCTCATCGCATACGCGGGAATCCAGATGGCAAGATTCTCACGCCGGCTGACCTTCTCACTGGCAGCGAGCGCCGAATGGACGACCGCTGATGGCAGGAAACACAAAGCGCCGAAAGCGCCGGCCAGCAGAAGAGGAGTGGACCATGCAATGCCCAGATTGGTGAGGCCGTATGCAGCGAGAGCGCCGGCATTCCACGCGAATCCCAGAAAGCCCGTCAGCAGAATCAACCGGTTGAGTTCGCGGCCGGAGGTGAGCGCCATCCACAACAGCATGGCGTACAAGACGAGTCCTGTAATGAAGCCCAATAAGTTGACGAGCGGAGCGGCAGTGTCAGTAGTCATACAACCTGACCCGAGTGTGGAGGCAGGAGTTACTCTTCGACGTCGTCAGCCTTCTTTTTGGGAGTAGAAACCGGCGTATTGCCGATCCGTTCCTCAATGAAATAACCGGGATGATAGGCGCCCTTTTTCAAATTCAGGTTCCGGACATACTTTTGCGCATCTTCCAGGGTCTTGAACTGCGCTGGAACCGGACTGCGGCCGAATCCGCCGATTTCTCGTGGTTGCTTGGACAGGACCCAGAATGATCGCTTGTTTGCCATAACGCGATTCATCTTACACTACAAACGGGGCGATTCTGATGAGCACAAAAAAACCGCCGATACCTTCATTCATCTATGGAACGGCCTGGAAAAAGGACGCTACCACAGATCTGGTCCGGACCGCGGTCCGGTCCGGGTTCAGCGCAATCGATACAGCAAACCAGCCGAAACATTATTCGGAACCTCTGGTCGGTGATGCACTTGCCGCGCTGGCCAGCGAGGGAATCGGCCGCGATCGTTTATTTCTTCAGACGAAGTTCACGCCGCTGAATGGCCAGGACCATCGTGTCCCATACGAGCCGCGAGCACCGCTGACGAAGCAGGTAGAGCAGTCGTTCGAGGCGTCATTGAAGCATCTGAACACGGACTATCTCGATTCTTTTCTGCTCCACGGACCGTACACCTATCCCGGCCTCGGGGCGGAGGATTGGGAAGTCTGGGGCGCGATCGAGCAGCTTTACCGGTCCGGGCGCGCCCGCATGATCGGCATCAGTAACGTCAATGCAATCCAGCTCACGGCACTGGTCGCACAGGCTGAAATCAAGCCGATGGCGGTGCAAAACCGGTGTTTCGCAAATCGCGGATGGGATCGTCAGGTTCGCGAGATCTGCCGGACGAATGGGATCATGTATCAGGGTTTCTCTCTGCTCACGGCCAACCCTTACGTTGTCGGACATCCGGACGTCGAAGAGATTGCGCGGAGGCTCGGCGTTCACGGCGAACAAGTTGTCTTTCGATTTGCGATACAGGCGGGAATGGTGCCGCTCACGGGAACAACCAGCGTGACCCACATGATGGAAGATCTGCGAGTGCATGAGATCGAGTTGACACCTGAGGAAGTCCGCTTGATCGAACGCATCGAAGCCTGAATCAGGAAGCGGGTTTCCTCGTGAGCTTGAAGTCGCCCTCCCGATTATCTTCGGGTCTGTTCCATTTTCCGCTCAACGTGCCCTTCTTCAACCGTCCTTCGATGATGTAGTGCCGGGCTTTCGGCTTGTAGGCCGCCTCGAACCGGATCGCGCCTGTCGCAGGGTCGAACGATGCCTTGTCGATTGGAAAACCTTCGAAGTTGCGGTACATGCGGCCGTTCTGAAGACCCGGCCTGATCATGCCGGTTAGCTCTTTTCCATCCCAATGCAGTTCGAGCGAGATCGTATTCCGGTCGTAGAATGCCGGCCCGAAATCGCCGACCCATGTTCCGGTGAGCGGATCGCCGCCTTCATCGGATCCTTCCGAAGCGCCGCATGAAACAAGCAGAACAGCCAATGCCAGCGGGAAAAGCATTTTCATAAGTGGTTTCTCCGGAGGGTCAAATTCTACCGCAGTCGCCAGTTGATTGGGTTACACTCCCCGCCCATGGAAGTCCGATTATTTTCAAACTCAAGCCGCCCGGGAGTCGGCTGGAAACCGCGCCGTGAAGGCCAGCGGCCGTTGCTGCCTCAGCACGCGCGGCACTGTCCCGTGCTGGAGGCTGGCAGCGCACTGGGTTTTCTTGTTTATCCTCCGTTGGACGAAAAGGAATCATTTCATATCGAGTTTCAGGGTGAAGGGCGATACCACTTCATCTACGCCGTGAACACCGGCGGGAAGTGGGAAGGAGTCTTTTCCGTGACGCTCGTGCTTCCGATCGGCAGCATCGGAATCATGAAGGAAGAAGTGTCGTTCATGACACGCAAGGCCCCGATGTCGCGCGAGGCGGCCCTTGCGATCATGCGTGGCCTCGTGGTTCCGGAAGATATGGGAACGCCTCCCGGAGCCATCGCGCTTCGTGGCGCGACGAACTTCAAAACTCCGCCGGGATGGGACACGGTCTACACACCGGTCTTCAACAATATCGAGCGGCCGATTGCTCCGATGCTGGTGGTTCGCGTCGAAACCGACTGGTATGCCCACGAGACGGAATTCCGATATGTCCTGCAGCCGGGCGAGGGGATTCCAGGCGCTCACAACATGCCGATCGGTCAGGTTTTCTTCGTTCCCCGGGAAGAAATCACGATGAGCGACTGCACCGAAGATGAACTTGCCGCCATCCGGCGATCGCAGGAAGAGTTCTTTCGTCACAAAGCCGAAACCAAAATCTCGACGTCATACGGACTTCAATACAGCCCGCACTATCTTCGCGAAAGCCGTTCTCAAAAGCCGCCGGACCAGCGCTAGCCCGGATCATTCATGTGTTGTCGCGCTTCATCTTTTCTATCGATAAAGAAGGGAAAAGAAGGGATATGAGGCGCGATAACTTAGTGGAGTCGAGATGTGGCGCGGTGGATTAGGTCGGGTCTATCCGTTGCCGACTCTTTCGTCTGTCGGTGCCTCAGTAACCTGGCCGTACTCCGTTTCCACATCCCGCTCATCGAACCGGACAGGCGGTTCTCCCGCATCCGGCTCTCGGACAAGGACTCATACCTTCGCCCACGGAAAGTCACGGGTTCGTCGCGCCAGTTCGACCAATCCCAACGTCGCATAGAGATACTCGTCGGGGTATTGTGCCGTTCCCGCGCCACGGACTTTGTGTTTCGCCCGCAACCACTGACGGAGCCGATATCGCGCGTGGGCATCCACCGCACGATAGGCTTTGCTGACCGGACCCAGACAAAAGTAGTTCGCCCACCCAATCAATGTGCGATTGAGCCGCCTCACTCGTTCGTCAACGTCCAATAACAGCCAGCGCCGGCTGGTGAGCTCGCTGATCGTTTCGCAGACGCGAGCGATCCGCTTCTTCGACGGACGTGTCCCGATATAGGGTTGGCCCGTTCGTGTCGACCAGCAACGGCCGATGGTGTATCCCAGAAAATCGAAACTCTCATCCGGTACACGGCAGACATGCGTTTTGGCCTCATTGACCGTCAATCGTAGCTTCACCATCATGTCCGTCATCGTCTGCATCGCCGATTGGGCGGTGCCGCGACAGCAAATCACGAAGTCATCGGCGTAATTGACAATATGGGCTTGAAGACGCTTGGAATGACCTAATGCCTTCCAACCAAGCACGAAACGACGCATGTAGAGATTGGATAACAGCGGCGAGATCGGAGCCCCTTGCGGTGTGCCTCTACCCTCGTCTTTGTTCCGCGTCGTCCGATGTTTGTTTCCTCGCTCATCCGATTCTTCAACCGGCCCTTCCAGCCACATCTTGATGAGGTGCAGCACGTGCCTGTCGCTGATCCGTCGTGCGAGGGATTTCATCAGTTCCGCATGCGGAATGCTGTCGAAGTACCCGCTCAAATCCGCATCTATGACTTCCTTATGCCCCGTGTTCAGCAGCGAATGAACCTTTTTCACGGCGTCCAGTGCACTGCGATCACGCCGATACGCGTATTGCTCCGGTTCCAAGTCTGCCTCGAAGATCGGCTCCAACACCAGAACCGCTGCCATTTGCGCGACTCGGTCGCGGATCGTCGGGATTCCTAATGGCCTCTTCGATCCGTTGGGTTTGGGAATATAGACACGGCGTACCGCTTCCGGACGATACTTCTTGTCCCGAAGTTCTTTCGCCAGTTCACCCAACCAGGTATCTAATCCTCCAGATTCGATGCTCTCGAACGTCTGGCCGTCCACTCCCGCTGCTCCGCCATTGGCCCGGCAGCAGTGGTATGCGTGCGCCAGAACATCTGCGCGATACACCTTGTCGTAAAGGCAATAGAATCGGTAATCGGGTGATTCCTTCGCTTTCGTATGCAATGCCGTCTGGAGTTTCTGAACGCTTTCTGGAGTTGATAGGTTCACACCAATCTCCTGCTCTCTTTCCTTTCGATCATCGCCTTGAACTGAGGCCCCTTCCCTCCATCGGCGTTACCCGACTTCAACAGTATTACGGACCTCTCCGTCACCCCATGCGACCCGGCCTGTCCCTCGCGGGCTTCCGGTTGAGTCTCCTCATCGCATTGGGCTTCCCGTGTTGCGTCCAACTCCCGTTTACATGCATGCCGTCGTCACTACCCCGGCGGTGACTGCTGGTTGTTGCGTTCGCTCTCATCCACCAGCAGCGGCGGCCTTCCCTGTTACTCAACCAAGTCGGCTCCCGCGTTGCCCTTTTCGAGGCTTGCTCGACGTTCACTCGCGTTACGGCCTGCAATGTTCGCTGAATCACCAAAGTGATCCTTTTACATAGGAGGCTTCATCGGATTCATTGCTTCCACCGATGCTCCGATTGCTACCGGCTGGAGCGATCCCCTTGCCGGGTGGGATTTTCACCCACTGAAAGTTGGCGCCTTTTCACGGCGCACTGAATAATCCGCGCTAGTGTCGTGAGTTAGAAATACGTTGTCTAATTCCGGGCACCCCGAAAGGGGTGCAAGAGAATTAGCCGGTGGTTAAGCGAGCAAAGCGAGCGCAACCACCGGTGACCGGATTCTCCAATTGGTTAACGTAACCAGGGTTTGCGCCGCTTCGCGGCTGAACCCTGGCTAATTTACCTGCACCCCTTCGGGGTGCGAATTAGTAAGTGAACTTCTAACTCAGGACACTAGACTAGTTGGCCGAAGGTTGTTCGGCGGAATCGATCACATAGAACTCGACCGGCACTTTCTGCGGTTCGAGCCGCAGCCCGAGCTGTTCCTGCAGCACTGCGGAGATGGACTCCGAGGGTTCCCCATGAAAGCGCGAAATCGTAGAGGCCCGTGAGAGCATGAATGACGCAACGTCCCAAAGGTCAAAGTTGGACATCAAAGTTGTATTGGCGGCACCCCGAGCTGTTCGCCGACAAGCCTGCCGACAAGTTGACGGAGCGTTTCCCCGGTTGACGGGAACACGAACGCCGAACCCGACCAATCGAGCTTGAAACTTGTCGACTGCGCTGAAATCCAGATCTGGCGCGTGGGCGCCTGAGGACTGATCACAATCTTACCGGGGTTCGGTTCTTCGATTTCGATCGAAAGGACGTTGTTCTGCAATAGAACTTCGGCATCGTACTCTTCGGCGACAACACCGAGCGCGCGATTCAGCTTGTCGAACGCGTCGTCGCAGCGGGAACGAAATTCAGCTTCGCTTAGCATAGTGGTTCGTATTATAGCGACACATCATGGGTGTTGCTCTCACACCGATCATCATCCAGCAGACCCTCCCGCTCGAAGACCTGCGCGGCAAACGCCTCGCTGTGGATGCGAATGGAGAGCTGTATCAGTTCCTCGCTCTCATCCGTTTGCGCGACGGATCGCCTTTGCGGGACTCGCATGGTCGAATCACTTCGCACCTTTCCGGTCTCTTTTACCGGACCACGCGCCTGATGACCGATTACGGACCCGAACTCGCATTCGTGTTCGATGGGAAACCACCGACGATGAAATTCGCCGAGATTGCGCGCCGCCGAAGTATCAAAGAAAGATACGAGGCCGAGCATGCGCAAGCTCTGGAAGACGGTGACCTGGCGAAAGCCTGGTCGAAGGCGACGATGACGTCTCGCCTCACCCGCGAAATGGCCGATGAGGCGCGCCAACTGCTGCGGCTCATGGGATTACCGGTGATTCAGGCGCCCGCGGAAGGTGAAGCACAGGCATCGCATATGGCCGCCCAGTCAGCCGTCTGGGCCGCAGCTAGCAAAGACTACGATTGCTTGTTATTCGGCGCGCCCCGTCTTCTGCGGTTTCTCACGATTTCCGGAAAGGAGTTTCTGCCGAGCAAAGGAGCCTTCCGCCCCATTACGCCCCAGTTGATCGACACAGCGTCGCTCCTCGATCACTACGGCATCAACCGGGAACAGTTGATCGATCTCGCGATTCTCGTGGGAACCGACTTCAACGACGGCGTGAAGGGAATCGGACCGAAGAAGGCATTGAAGCTCGTGGCGGACTTCGGATCGATTGAGGGGATGCCGACGGAGATTCGTGACGCGGCAGGCCCGACAGTTCAGGAAATCCGAGAAATATTTCTCAAGCCGGACGTGACAGACGAATACGAGATCCGCGTCACGGCTCCAGACATTGACGGCATTCTGAAGTTTCTCTGCGACGAACGCGAGTTCTCCCGTGAAAGAGTCGGCGCAGCGCTGGAGCGCGCATTCCCGCAGTCGAGTAGCGGCGAAACAGTGTAGAGCTAGACTTACCAACTGCCTCATTCAGCACTTAGCCATCGCCGACCGCCGATTTGGAACATCCTTTTGCAACGATCCTTATAAATGGGGTCGGAATATTGATAAGGCGGATCGAAGAAGGATGTTCCAGATTGGCGATCGGCAATGGCTAAGTGCTGAATGAGCCCACCCAGTACATTAAGCTATGTTATTACCCTTACAAGGAGGGTAGGCAAGCCGTTACAGAAGCGACGCGATGCATCCATTTGAGCTCACAAAGGAACTGATGGCTATTCCTTCCGTCACCGGTACGGAAGCGAGACTCGGGGAGTTTCTCTCATCGCATCTCTCAACGCTTGGCTATCGCGTCGAACGGCAGGATGTCGCCGGCGACCGATTCAACATCTTCGCCTGGGCCGGCGAGGGGCGCGTCATGTTCTGCACGCATCTCGACACAGTCCCGCCTGCGACCATTCCAGTTCGCGAAGATGATGATTTCCTCTATGGCCGCGGGGCGTGCGACACGAAGGGCATCATTGCGGCGATGCTCGCGGCCGGCGACCGTCTTCGCAACGGAGGCGTCAACAACTTCGGCTACATGTTCCTGGTCGGCGAAGAAACCGACAGCATCGGAGCCAGGACCGCAAACGCTCGGCAATGGAATTCCGAATACGTGATCGTCGGCGAACCCACGCAGAACCTTCTCGCGCGCGCCCAGAAAGGCACGATGATGTTGAGCCTGAGCGCGGCCGGCAAAGCCGCACACTCCGGATATCCGGAAATAGGCGTCTCCGCCATCCAGAACCTGTGGGCCGTCCTGCAGGATTGCCAGAATGCCGACTGGGGCAACGACGCGGTCCTCGGGAAGGGAACCTTCAACGTCGGCGTCTTTCAGGGCGGACAGGCCGCGAACATCGTGCCTCCGCATGCAACCGCTTCCATCATGATTCGAACTGTTGAAGAGCGCGCCCGAGTCGAAGAGAAGATTCGGCGGATTACGGCCAATCGAGCTACCATGGAGATCGTCGGCGCTTCGGATCCTCAGATGTTTCACGTTGTGGATGGCTTTGCGACGACGGTGGTTTCCTTCGGCAGCGACGCCCCGCACCTCGGCAACACCGGAAAGCGGCTGCTGATCGGTCCCGGATCGATTCTCGACGCTCACACCGCCGGCGAAAAAATCAGCAAGCGCGAGTTGATGAAAGGTATCGATCTGTACGAAACACTCGTTCGAAAACTCCTGGCATGAAGATCGGACTCATCGGTTACGGAAAAATGGGACGCGAGATCGAATCGATCGCGCGCGCGCAGGGCGACACCATTGCACAGGTGTTTGAGCTGGGGAGCGAGGTTCATTCCAATGCCTTGCGCGACATCGACGTATGTATCGATTTTTCGATGCCTGAAGCCGTGCTCGCAAACATTCGCGCAGCCGTGGAAGCGCGGACGGACATCGTCGTGGGAACGACCGGTTGGTATGAACATCTGCCGGAGTTGAACGCTGTCGTTAAGGAATCGGGTCTTCTTTATTCAGCGAATTTTTCCCTCGGCATGAATTACTTTTTCCGTATCGTCCGCCACGCCGCCGCACTGATGAATCGCGCGACCGAATACGATCCGTACGTTCACGAAGTCCATCACCGGCAGAAAATCGACAGTCCGAGCGGAACGGCCCTGCGGCTTGCGCAGATTCTCCTGGATGAAATTGATCGCAAGAAGGAGATGCTCGGGAAGCCTCCCGAAGGCAAGATCGATCCGGCAACGCTTCACGTCACATCGACACGTGCCGGCGTCGTGGCAGGCACTCATACGATCGGCTTCGATTCCGAGGCGGACTTCATCGAGCTCACTCATGTAGCAAAAACCCGCCGGGGGTTTGCCCTCGGCGCTCTTGCGGCGGCCAGATGGCTGCGCGGCCGCAAGGGCATTTACACAATGGACGACGTGGACCTATGACAAAGAAACGATTTCAGGGAACGGGAACGGCAATGATCACGCCGTTCAAGACAGATGGCTCGATCGACGAGAAGGCTCTGCGCCGATTCGTCGACTTTCAAATCGAGAACGGCGTCGACATGTTGCTGCCGTGCGGCACGACCGGCGAAGGCGCCACGCTGGATGACAGCGAAACGGACCGCGTTGTCCAGATCGTGCTCGAACAATCGAGGCGGCGCGTACCGGTCATCATGGGCGCGGGCAGTAATTCGACTGCAAAGGCCGTTCAGATGACGAAACGCGCCAAACGGCTCGGCTGTGACGGAGTGCTTTCCGTGGGCCCGTATTACAACAAGCCGACGCAACAGGGCTACCACGAGCACTTCAAGGCTGTGGCGGAAGCGGACGACATTCCTGTGATCGTTTACAACGTGCCTGGCCGCACCGGAGGAAATATCGAAGCGAAAACCATGGTGCGGCTTGCGGAGATCCCGAACATCGTCGCGGTAAAGGAAGCGTCCGGCAATCTCGGCCAGATGATGGACATCATCCGCGAGGCGCCCAAAGATTTTCGGGTCCTGTGTGGTGACGATGCACTCGCACTGCCGCTGATTGCGGTCGGAGGCGATGGGATCGTGTCGGTTGTGTCGAACGAAACCCCGGGGATGATGAGCGCGATGATCAATGCGGCGCTCGAAGGGAATCTCGCGAAGGCAAAGGAACTGCATTACAAGCTGCTGCCGTTGATGAATATCAACTTCATCGAATCGAATCCGATCCCGGCAAAGGCCGCCCTAGCCATGATGGGCCTGATCGAGGAAAACTACAGATTGCCTCTCGTCAAAATCACGCCGCCAAGTCGCGAAAAAGTGGCGAAGGTGGTCGAGGAACTGGGCTTGTTGCAGACTGCCGGAAAAATGTGATTTAGCGAAACCATGGCTGCTGGTTCGTCCACGCAGCCCATGCATCCCGAGCCGGTCTGAGCTCATCCATTTTTTTCGTCAACTGACCCACGTAATCCATATCCGGATTCGCGGCCATTTGCGTTTCCAGGCTGTGGAACGTCTCATCAATCGCTTCGTAGTAACGAACAAACTGCCGGTGTTTTCGCCTTGCCCCGTAACCCTGCGGCCGGTCCAGGTTGGCAGCGCGCAAGATGTCCCGAACTCCGCTGTGCGCCTCCTTGAAGTAGTACGCCCGCCACTCGCCGGAGGCGTTCGCGGCAGTCCGGAGGCTGTTGGTATAAGCAGTCTCGAGTCGCAGGAGCCGTGGAAGGACGTCACCCTGATATTGGCGAAGGCCGTCATACCGGCTGTAAACAGCGAAAGCGATCAGCGCCGTCAAAGTCGACGCGGCAAGAATCGCCGCCAGTCGGTTGCGGCGCAACCCGCCAATGATTCCGCGCACCAGCGACCTCATCAGCCACCGAATCGAAATATCGTTATCCTGTTCGAGCATCCGTTGCGAATGATACCTCGGTTGCGAATCTGCGAATACACACCGTCAGTGGAAGACCGTTACCCACAACTCGGATTACTCGTGCCATTTCTGAATCGTCGTAAACAGGCAACCGGAATAAAAACGATTGGCGGCGCGTGGAACGACCCTTGCTTTTTGAGAAGGCATGCTTCAGCGCCTTATCCTCCCCCTCGCCTGGCGGTCCTTGCTCCTTTCCGTCGTCGTCGCAGGAATCGCGTTCGTGTTCATCGCTCCGGAAGAACTTCGCATCGATAGGCCGCATGACGGCATTTATCACGTGTTCACCAGCACGACCGCGTTGCTGTCCGCAACGGCATACAGGGGTAGCGCCAGCGTGGTCGGAGCGGTGCGGAGTCCCGCGCAGCGGAACTCACGCTATCTGAAAGATCCCGACGGCCGGGCCGGACCTCTCATGTTTCAGTTCGCGCCGGAGATTCAAAGGCCAACCGGTGATGACGTGCCAGGGGCGCGGACGTCCATCGCGATTGACGTTTTCGGGAACACCTACATCGCGGCCGACGGATCAAGCCTCGCCCTTGGTGAGGCGCAAATCACGATCGCCAAACTCTATGATTACCAGTACCCGCAATGGGCTGCCGCGCTCGGCGCATCGCGCGTCTATGTCGCGTCCGCGGCAGAAGATCGCCTGGTGCTTCGCCGGTCGGACGATGCCGGCCGGACATTCGATGAACCATCGGTCATTGCGCGACTAGCGGATCCGGGCGTATCGGCAGGGCATGGCAACCTGGTCGTTGACAGCGACGGAACCGTTTACAACGTCTATACCAGTACTTCCCACAACGAAATTTTTCTGGCCATATGTGAGAGCCGATGCGAGCGGTTCGTTACCCGCCGCATTTTCAGCGGCGCATCCGGAATGACGCTCGCTCATCCATATCCCGTGCTCGCCGTCGACAATTCCGGCGGACTGCACGTGGTTTTCAACGACGGCAGAACCGTGTTTCTCATATCTTCGGCCGATGGCGGCGCGACCTGGAAGGATGCGGCGACTGTGAACAACCCTGATGATCCGGAGACCGCTTCCGCGAGTTCACCGTGGGTTTTCGCGGGCGATTCGGGCAGGCTCGGAATCGTTTGGACGGGTCCCCGGGGAAATACCTACTACGCCTTTACGCATGATGCGTTCTCGGCAGTGCCTGCGTTCAGCTATGTCGATGTCGGCGATCCGGAGCCAAACGCCGGTTTGCCGTCAGGGGCCGCTGATCCTTTCGGTGATGCCTCCATCGTGTACGGCAGCGGACGATTTGTCCGGCAGGTTTCCGGTGAGCGACTCATTTCCGGGCTGTCTGTGATCGAAACAGGGGTGCTGAAAACGGACACCGGCGCGAAGCGGTTCAGCCTCATCACACGTCAGGACCTCAGCGGCCGCCTGATATTTCTCGATGAAGAGCGGCGCGTATCGCTGCGATCAACTCAGTTCACCGCCTTCACCCGGCACAACGAGAAAACCTCGATCAGCGGCAAGGGGGTTCTCCAGGATGGAACCGCCGTTTCGTTCACTGTTGTTGTCTCCGACGCTGCGGGCCGTGTTGCGCGAGCCAGGAACCTCACTATCGCGATGAGCAACGGTTACTTCGCGGCAGGCGTGCTCGAACCGGAACCTCTGGAGACCAAACTGCACCAAACGGGGAATAGAAGTGGTTTGAGACTGAACAATACAAAGACGGGCCGGCCTGGAAACAGACGCAGTCTTAAGACAACCCCCTCTGATTCCACTCAGGATCTATGAAAACCCCCCGCGTCTGGGGCCGGCTTCCCTCCTGAACTCAAGTACGGGGAAGCACAATGAATCACGCGCCCTCTTCCGATGCCGGTTTTACCTCGGGCTTATCGACCTTTGTGACGAGCACCTTATCGACGCGCTTTCCATCCATGTCCATCACCTCGAACCAATAACCCTCGGTTTCAAAGATGTCGCCTGTAACCGGCACGCGGCCAACCTGGAGCATGACGAGACCACCGAGCGTCTGGTAGCCGCCAGACTCCTCGTCGGGGAGCCTGGCTATTTCCAGCAGTTCTTTCAGCTCATCGATCTGCAGCCGGCCATCGATCAGAAGGGAGCCGTCGGCACGTTGGTGGACCTGCTGCTCGCTCGGCATGTCCACGGAAGCAACGTCGCCGACCAGATCCTCGAGGATGTCGTTCAACGTGATCAGTCCTTCCACGCCACCATACTCGTCCACCACCAGTGCTATGTGCGTTCGTGATTTCTTGAACATCTCGAGCAGCTTCAGCGCCTGCAGACCCTGAGGAACGAATAGCGGCGGCCGGAGGTTTTCACGAAGATCCATTTTTGCTCCCGTGAGGCACCGAGTCAGAAGGTCTTTCGTCTGTACGATTCCGTGCACATTGTCGAGGCTGCCATGTGCGACGGGGAACCGGGAGTAGAGGGACGAAGCGAGTTTCTTCTGATTTTCGACAAACGGATCGTCGATATCCAGCCAGACCACGTCGCGTCGCGGAATCATCAGCGCGCTGACGGCGCGATCGCCCAGTTTGAAAATGCTTTTCACGATATCGTGTTCGGCCTCTTCGAAAACTCCCGCCTCCGTGCCTTGTTCCATCATCACTTTGATCTCTTCTTCGGTGACGGGCGGTGTCACTTGCGGGTCCAGCCGGAACACCCTCATGACGAGGCGCGTCGACCCGCTGATGAACGCGACGACAGGAGCGCCAAGCCGGGCCAGAAAACTCATAAATCCGGCCATGCCGGAGGCAATGCGCTCCGGATTGTGCAAGGCCAGACGCTTCGGCACGAGTTCTCCGATCACAAGCGAAATGTAAGTGATCCCGATCACGACGATGAGAAGCGCTATTGTTTCGTTGTAACCGTCGAGCTGCGGCCACCGGGTCAGCTTCGACGAAAGCTGGGCCGTGAGAGTCCGTTCCGCGAGAGCGCCCGTCAGAATCGCGATGAGCGTAATGCCGATCTGGATCGTCGCCAGAAAACGATCCGGATGGTTGGCGAGCTCCAGCGCCTTTTCCGCGCCATGGCTTCCTTCGTTGGCAAACTGCTGAAGCCGCGGCTTTCGCGAAGACACGACAGCCATTTCCGCCATGACAAACACGCCGGAGACGATGACCAGAAACACGATCACGAGGATTGCGACCATGTGCCTAAAATAGCAGCAGAGTGTTGAAAAACTGATTAATTACGGCGTGCGCGCAAGGCTGCGATTTCCTGCTGAATGGCATAGGCGACAAGTTCGTCGCCGTATCGATCCTCCAGCAGCAATCGACGGAAGTAATCCTTGGCGGTTTGATGGCCGACGCTCTGGAAAGCGACATTGAGGCTGCTGTTCAAAACCGCGCCTGCAATCGGCACGAGGATTCCGAGTTCCTTTTGCGTGATGACGATGCCGAGCCGGTCTGCGACATAGGTGATCAGCCGGATCATCTGAGGCGCTTCACGTTCCAGAACCTTCCGGTCGAGAACCATACCTGCGGTGCGCGACATGAACTGACCGGATTCGCGAACGGATGTCAGCACAGCGGTCTTCAATGCCAAGTACCCTTCGTCGCTCGTTTCCGACTGCGGCGCCATGGCAGCTACAAGGTGTGGCAGGTTCTCCGGTTTTTTCGATGAGAAACCGTACGCGGTCGCAATGCGGCACGTATGCCGCGAAAGCAGCGTCATGGACGACGTCACGTCCGTCAGTAAAAGAGAGGGAATCACGAGCTGGGCTCCGGGAATTCCTTCAGCCATTGTTGTTGCGCTGCCTAGTAACGCGCCTTCCGCGCCCAGGAGGATTGAACTGCTCCAGCGGAAGGAATCGGCGACTGCGTCGAGCTGGCTGAGCGGCATGAATCGCAGCGATTCGAAGTCGTCACCGACATGGATTCCGCGGGCCGCGTACCTTTTGGCAATGTCTTTCGCGTTCACGAGTTTATTCGCCATCCTGAACGTCTTGATGAGCCCTTCTTCAATCCAGCCGTGAACATGGTTGGAAAGCCCGCGCAAAGCGCGGAACTGCGATCGACGGCCGAAGTCCATGATCTTCGTAATCGGTTTGCCCACGCCATCCAGCAGTCGCTGAACGGCATTGGGCTGAACTCGGTGTATCGCGAGCTCCCGAATGACGTATTGCTCGTATTCCGTGAAAACCGGCGCGATCTGACTCATGTCGTCAGTATAGCCAAGTGACTATGAACGGCGTGTAAAACGAAAGTCGGGGGATGCGGCAAGGTTTCTGTAGGAGCCGAATCGTTCGTCGGCGTCGGTGATCCGGTCGAGTTCGGTGGTTTCGTCGTCTTCAGCGGGATAGACCTTCACAAGATCGTAAGTGGTCCGGCGCTGTGCAGGCGTGCGTCCGGCGTCGCGGATCAGGCGGCGCAACTCGCGCGGGGGAACAAGCTGCCCGTACTGCGCGCCGGCGGACGTCGAAATGCTTTCGTTGATCAATGTCCCGCCGACATCGTTCGCGCCGGCCGACAACAGATACTGCGCCATCCGAGGCCCCTCCTTGACCCAGGATGACTGGATGTTCCGGAACGCTTCGCCCAGCATGATGCGAGCCACGGCATGCATCTTGACGACTTCGTTTCCGCTCGGGCCCGGTCTCAGGTTCGAAGCCAGCCGGTGGTGATACATGGGAGCTTCCTGATGAACCATTGAGAGCGGAACGAACTCCGTAAAGCCGTGCGTATCGTGCTGGATGTCGCGAAGCAGCTGCATGTGCTTCACCCAATGAGCAGTTGTTTCCAGGTGACCGTACATAATGGTCGACGTGGTCGGAATGCCGAGGCTGTGAGCGGTCGTTATGACATCAACCCACTGCCTGACCGTGATACGGCCAGGAGAGATCACGTCGCGAATTTCCTGATCAAGGATTTCTGCGGACGTGCCCGGCAACGATCCCAGCCCGGCGGACTTCAACGCCTGAAGGTAGTCACGGATCGTTATTCCCGATTGCGTCGCGCCGTACAACACTTCTTCGGGCGAAAAGGCATGGATGTGCAGATCGGGAAATGCTCTTTTCACAGCAGCCGTCAAGTCGATGTAAAGCGCGCCATCCACATCCGGCGGCAACCCGGCTTGCATGCACACTTCGGTCGCGCCCATCCCCACCGCTTCTTCGACACGGCGCAGAATTTCTTCGTGTGGCAGGAAATAACCCTGTTCGCTCCTGTACGCGCGGCTGAATGCGCAGAAGCCGCAGTGCTTCACGCAAACGTTCGTGAAATTGATATTCCGATTGATGACATAGGTAACGACGTCTCCCGCCTGTCGCCGTCGTAATTCGTCGGCGACGGCGATGGTCGCCTGGAGTTCCTGACCATTCGTCTCGCAAAGATGTCGGGCGTCCTCACACGAGATTTCACGTCCGTCCAGTGCGCGAGCAAGAACCCTCCGGATTTCGGGATCAATGGAGTCGAAGAAGGTCATGAGGCATTCCAATTTGCGCTTGAAGGTTTGCGGCCAAAGGACGCAGCCAGGCCGGCATAAAGCGATCCCGATCGAGGAACTCGTCATAGATCGCCAGACGTTCCCGGAGTGTAAAGCCGGACTCCCGGCACGTTTCCGCCAGCACTTCGATATGGGGCCAGGCGGCTTCGGGATTGACGTAGTCGCACGTGACAGGAGAGATGCCGCCCCAGTCATTGATGCCGGCGCGAAGCAGCAGCCGGTGGTCCGCAGGATTCAGGTTCGGCGGTACCTGAATATTCATCTTTCCGCCAAGAATGAGACGCGCCGTGGCGACTGTGCGGGCGATCTCAACGGCGTCGGGCTCGACACAACCCGCCATGCGCGTGTCCGGTTTTGCGCGGAAATTCTGAATGATGACCTCCTGAATGTGGCCATACCTTTCGTGCAGCTCGCGGATGGCGAGCAGACTCTCGACGCGTTCTTCCCGCGTTTCCCCAATACCGATCAGGATGCCGGTGGTGAACGCAATCGATAGCTCACCGGCTTCCCGCATCATCCGAAGCCGGACGTCCGGATGTTTGTCCGGGGCAGAAAAGTGGGGCATGCCCTTTTGCATAAGACGCGTACTGACGTTTTCGAGCATCAAGCCCAAGCTTGCATTGAGAGGCTTCAGCAGCATCATTTCATCACGCGACAGAACACCGGCGTTGGTGTGCGGCAGAAGGGCCCGCGCGATCGCCGACTCGCATGCGCGAGCGACATATTCGACCGTCGTACGATGACCGAACCCGGCAAGCGTTTCGCGATAGATTGGGAACGCCGCCTCGGGTTTGTCACCGAGGCACATCAGAGCTTCTTTGCAGCCGTTCGCGTTTCCTCGGATGAGAACGTCATCGATTTCCGACGGCGACATCGTCCATGCGTCGGGGTCGTCCGGATCTTTTCGAAAAGTGCAATAGCCGCAGCGATCGCGGCAGAGATTCGTTACCGGCAGAAAAACTTTTCGTGAATAGGTGACAATGCGGCCTTTGAACTGATCCCGCAAAGCGGAAGCCGCATCTAGCAGAGAGTCCATTTCGGAATCAGGACAATGGATGAGGCGGCAGGCCTCTGCGAAAAGCATGGCGTGAAACAGTGTACGCCTACTTAGACTGGCTGGAACGCTTTCCTTGCATGTGCTCGTCGGCAATCCGGAGAAACTCTTCGGCTGTTTCCGGAGGATCATCGCTGACGGCATATCCCATGCGGCATTCGACGGTGAGCGGCAGGTTACGGATCGCGGCAATCTCGTTCAGTTTGTGCCGGACGCGTTTCATGACGATGTCCGCATCATTGGCCTTGGCGTCGATCAGCAGCAGCGTAAACTCATCGGCGCCGTAACGCGTCACAAGATCGGTGCTGCGCGACGCTTCCATCAACGCATCCGCAACCGTCTTCAGCACTTCGTCGCCGACCGAGTAACCGTACCGGTCGTTGGTGTCCTTCAAGTGCACGATGTCCAGCACGATCAGCAGAACGCTGGTGCCTCTTCGTTTCGAGGCGGCCGTCAGCCTGCGGTAAACCTCGTTGAACGCGCGGCGGCCCGGAAGGCCGGTGAGAGGATCGGGCGCGTGGCGCGCGAGCAGGCGGTCCGCGTCGTAGAGGCGCGCGCCGAGGATTCTCAGGAGTGCGAGGGCCATCTCCTTGGATTCGCCCAGGAGTACCAGAAACTCCGCGGAAGGCAGCCCAAGACACCGGGTGCGTTCGAGCGTCACCACGCTGGCCGACCGCGGGCGGTCGTGCAGGACGGCAAGTTCGCCGAAAATCTCGCCAGGGCCCATCTCGCCCAGGAACATCTCCATCGATGTGTCGGCCACCGCTTCGAAGACCCGGACGTGTCCGGAAAGGATCGCATAGATCATTCCCTTGGGATCACCCTGCCGGATGACCATGTGGTCTGCCGGGAACTTCTGTATCAAGGATCTGGAAGTCAATTGCACGCGCTGCTCCGGCGACAGCGGCGCAAAAAGAGGAACCGAACTGAGAAGCTGGGCGAGAACCTCTGGCGACAAATCGTCGTCCAGGGAAACCTCGAGTGGTTCAGGAGCGCGCGGCGGCAGGATGACTTCAACCGGCTTGCCCATCGCCCCGATCGTTCGCGCGAGCCACGCCCGGATTCGCGTGCGGAGCATCGGAGGGCTGAACGGTCTTGCAAGGTAGTCTGTAGCGACACTCTCGGCGCTGTACAGCGTCGCGGCGCCGTCTTTGCCTTCCGTAAGAAGGATGACCGGCAGATCCGGTTTTTGCAGTGCGTCGCGGAGCGGCTGAATAAAGCTCGCGCCGGCCCCATCCGCCAGTTTCGAATTGATGATGATCAGATCGGGAGGAGTCGTCGCGACGCTCTCGAGCGCGCTTGCACCGTCGGGAGCGGACGACAGCATGAGGCCATCCTCAGGGAGCACCTGCTCGAGTGACGAAACGTCCGCCTGGTGCGGCGTTACAACCAGAACATGGCCGCCGATGATCGGACGCCGCTCAAGGGCGGACACATCCACGATCGTTTTGCCGCAGCCACTGCCGATGACGTCGAACTCCATACCTTCTGAAGCGGCAAAGACATCCAGATTCGATCCGGCTGCAAGCACGCGGGCGCGCTGCGAGTCCTCGATATGTTTGATGGCGTCGTCGTCATGCGTTGGATCGTGATGAAACAAAACAAGCCGGCCAACGCCGGCTGCGATGCCTACGTCCGTGACGTAGTCGGTAGGACTATGTCCCCAACCAAGTTTCGTCTTGTATTCCTCGCTGGTGTACTGCGCATCGTGAATCACGATATCGGCGCCCCGCAAAAACTCAACGTGTCGCTGATCGCCCGGATGGTGGAACGGTCCAGGCGCATACCAAAAGGGTTCGTGATCCGTGACATACGCGACGGTCGCGCCGTCAGCCGTTACGCGGTACGCAATGGTCGGTGCGGTATGGTTCAGATACTGCGTTTCGACAAGGATGTCTCCGATGCGAAAAAAACCCTCTTCAAGTTCGCGGTAGTGAATGCGACTGGCCAGATCCTGCAGCTTGACTGGGAAATAGGAATACTGCATCTGTCCCGAGAGGGAATCCTCGAGACTGCGCTGGAATGCTGCCGATCCATAGATGTTTAGTTCGCTGCCGGGCAGAAACGCAGGCGTGAAAAACGGAAATCCCTGAATATGGTCCCAGTGGGTATGGCCGATCAGGAGGTGAACACGATGCGGACCGGGCCGGCGAAGCATGTCCAGGCCCAGCATTCGAATGCCGGTCCCGCAATCAAGAACGAGCGAAGAGCCGTCCTGAGTGCGGATTTCAACGCAGGAAGTGTTGCCGCCGTAAATGGCCGTCCGATGGCCAGGTGTAGGTATGGACCCACGGGTTCCCCAAAAGCGAACGTGCATCATGCTTCCTTTTTATATTTTCCCACTGTCGGCGGGGCGTCCTGCCTACCTCAGCAGAAGTGCGAATATTCTCAACGACGCATCCCTCAGTCAAGCATATAGTTGCGGCCAATTGAGGTTTTCGATGACCTCGATATACACTCAGACGCATGACGTATGAAGAGCGCCCCTGGGGCAATTTTACCGTGCTGGATGAGGCTGAAACCTACAAGGTGAAGCGAATCGAAGTCCTCCCGAACAAGCGATTGAGCTACCAGAAACACGCTCACCGGGCCGAGCACTGGATGGTCGTGGCCGGCGTCGCGAGAGTTACACTCGACGGACTGGAGATCACCGTTCCGACCGGTGGCGTTGTCGATGTGGCGACCGGCGCAGCCCATCGCATCGAAAACATCGGTTCGGAAAAGCTCATTTTCATCGAAATCCAGCGCGGTACGTATCTCGGCGAGGACGACATTCAACGTCTTCAGGACGACTACGGACGCTCGAATTCCTGAATCGGAAGTCGCGGCGTTTCGTTGTAGCATTTTTCCCGCCCTGCCCGTCCCCCGGATCCATGTATTCCGATGCTTTCCGACGAAGAGATTCTTTTCCTGTACGGGAAAAGCGCGGTCATCTCCCGCAAGGACCAGTTCATCTTTGTTCATCTCGATCGGCCATCGGCCGAACTTGTTCGGGTCCGAACCGAAACCTTTGATCCCGATGAGTTTTTCAAGTGCGGGTGTTCGATCTGCAAACTCATGAGGGAAGGCGGAGTCGTGATCTTCGATGACTCCGCTTATGAGGATGAGGAGATTCTGTTAGAGTAAGGAGCGGTTCACTACGATGTCTTTTGTGAGTCCACGCCGCAAGATCCTGTTCGGTTCCGGTGTCGTCGCAGCCGTGTGCATTGCGATATACCTGGCGCCGCGCCCGGCCATCCTGCAACCGAATCTGCCGGAACGGCTTTCGGATGCGGAGTTCTGGAATCTGATCACGGAATTTTCCGAACCCGGCGGCTACTTTCGATCCGATAACTTTGTTTCGAATGAGACCGCGTTTCAACGCGTCATTCCCGAACTGAAGAGCAAGATAAAACCGGGGGGAGTGTACGTTGGCGTCGGGCCGGACCAGAACTTCACTTACGCCAGCGCTCTCGCGCCCAGGCTGGCATTTATCGTCGACATCCGGCGGCAGAACATGATGCTGCACCTGATGTACAAGGCGCTGTTCGAACTCTCCACCAATCGCGTCGAGTTTCTTTCAAGACTCTTCGCCCGGCCGGTGCCGGACGGACTGACCCCGGCGGTCACGGTCGAGGAATTATTTGAAGCTTTCGGCAGAGAAGCTTCCGACGCACGCCTTGCCAGAGAAGTCTTCAACTCGATCCTGCATCAGCTTCGGGAACGTCACGGCTTCGACCTCACGCGCGACGATTTGAAGAGCATCGAGTATGTGTACAACGCATTCGTGAACGGCGGCCCCGAGATTCGTTATTCGTATCCGAATCAAAACGCATGGCGCCGATTTCCGAGTTATTCAGAACTGATGCTCGAAACTGACGGCACGTCGGAGAACGGCGGAGAGAATCACAGTTACATGGCGTCGGAAGACAGCTTCAGGATTCTCAGAAGAATGGAAGTGGAAAACCGCATTATCCCGATCGTCGGAGATTTTGCCGGTGACAAAGCTTTACGCACCGTCGGACGTTACGTTGAAGAGCGTGGCGCAACCGTTTCAACGTTCTATACATCCAATGTCGAGTTCTACCTCTTTCAGACCGATGACTGGCGGCGATTTCTCAACACACTGACGGAGATGCCGGCTGATGAGAACAGCGTCATGATCCGTTCCTACTTCAACAATTACGGCCTGCAGTTTCCGAATCCCCCCGGCTGGCTTTATTCGCCGCCGCAATCCTACACCCTCCTCGACAGCATGCCAGGACTGACCAAAACCTTCGGGGCCGGCCGTATCCATAACTATTTCGACGTGATACGCCGATCGGTCCCATAAAGGTTGACCGGCTCTTTTTAGTCAAGGCCCCGCAAATACCGTTGTGTTCCCGAGAGTATTCCCGATTATGATTGCGCTTCTGTATGAAGGCTGATGTGAAATCACCGCACTCGATTCTCGAAAAATACACAGCGCTTCTTGACATCTCCTCACGGCTGAATTCTGAGCGGAACTTCGACCAACTCCTGAAACTGATCGCAGACGAAGCCACCAAGCACGTGGACGCGGACCGGGCCACGATCTTCATTCTGGACAAGGAAAAAGGCGAGCTTTGGGCGAAGATCGCCCTCGGCGTCAGCGACACGATTCGATTCGATGCGCGTCTCGGTATTGCCGGCGCCGTCCTGATTGCCGGCAAGGCGCTGGTTGTCGAAGATGTGTATCGTTCGCCACTCTTTTATCCCTCCATCGATTCTCTGACCGGCTACCACACGCGAAACGTTCTCAGCGTCCCGCTGCGAACGCCGAAACAGGAAATCATCGGAGTATTCCAGGTCCTCAACAAGCGGGAAGGGAAGTTCACTACCGACGACGAGCACTTCGTAACGGCGCTTGCGAACCAGGCCTCGATCGCGCTCGAGAATACCCAGACGCTCACGCAGCTTGAAAGCCGTCAGCAGGAACTGATCGAAGAAAATCAGATCCTCCGGAAGGAAGTCGAAGAGCGTTTCACGTCCAAAAGCATTCTGGGTACGAGTTCAAAGATCAACGATATACGCGCTCTCATCGAAAGAACCGCCGAAACCAACGTTTCCGTCCTGGTGACCGGCGAGAACGGAACCGGAAAGGAACTGTCGGCCCGCGCGATTCACTACATGAGCGGCCGCCGCAGCCGGCCATTCGTAGCCGTAAACTGCGCCGCCATACCGGAGACGCTGGTCGAAAGTGAATTGTTCGGCATCGAAAAAGGTGTGGCTACGGGTGTCGAACGCCGCGTTGGGCGCATCGAATCCGCACACGGCGGCACTTTGTTCCTGGACGAGATCGGTGACCTCAGCATAACGGCGCAGGCGAAACTGTTGCGCGTGCTGCAGGAACGTGAAGTGGAATGGGTCGGCGGACGGAAGCCCGTGCCGGTCGATGTGCGGCTCATCGCCGCGACGAACAAGGATCTGAAAGAAGAAATTCAGCAAAGCCGGTTCCGCCAGGATCTGTTCTTCCGCCTCAACGTTATTCACGTTCGCATGCCCGCGTTGAGAGAGATCCGAACGGATATTCCTTTGCTCGCCATGTATTTCCTCAAGAAACACTCGAAGGACATCGGCCGCAACATTCAGGGGTTTACGGCGGATGCTCTGAAAGCCATGACTGCGTATCACTGGCCGGGCAATATCCGCGAACTCGAAAACGAAGTGAAGCGGTCGATGGTTCTCGCCACAACCAACGAGATACGGCTTCTGGATCTATCGGAAGTCATACTGGAAGAGCGGCTTGTCGATCCTGAACCGGATTCCGGCAAGAAATCCGGCGACAAGCAATCCCTGAAAGACCGGGTGACGAATCTCGAAATCCAGATGATTCGCGATGCCATGTCTCAAACCGAGAACGACAAACGCCGCGCCTCGCGGATTCTTGGTTTGAGTCATCAGGGGCTTTTGAACAAGCTGAAGCGCTACGGCCTCGAAGACTGAGGTATCCACTAGTTCGCCGCGTACTCGTCAACGTTCACTTCGATCGAATTCGATGTCCCTCCAACGGTCCGGCGATAACGAAGGAGCCGTCCTGTCGTCTCATCGAAGCGGGCGTTCATGTAGACCGAATACCCGCCCGGAGCTCCCAGCATCCCGGGCTTTTCCGCGAGTCCGATTTCCTGTCGCAGCATGCGGAACAAACCTTCCATCGTGTAGTCCTGTCCGGAGCTGGGGCTGATCACCAGTCCATTTCGGCGAAGGCTCACCACCTGCCCTGAATGCACTTCGACTTCAAACCCCCCGGCTTCCACCCGATCCCCGGACATCTCCACAACCAGGCGATAGGAAGCGGGCCTTTGAGCGTTCCACTTCTGCTCGGCCTGCGATAAAAGTTCCGGTGTGAGTGTTGGAAGGCGTGAGCACGCCACGGCGGCAAACAGGATCAGGCCCCATACCGATGCGCGCTTCACGCAACGACGTTACGCGAAAGAATGTGGGTGCGCAACCAACGTTGGTAAGCTAGAGTCGCGTCGCAGGAGAGGAACAACATGGCTAAGACCGCAAAGAAAAAAACAAAACCGAACAAAAAGTCCGCTCGAGTCGTTGCCAAACCGAAAGCTGCGGTCCGAGCGGCAAAGACCGCGAAAAAGAAACCTGCGGCACGGAAAGCTGCACGGCCGCGGAAGCCGCAGATCGATCCGTTGAATCGAAAGCAATACAGGGCTATCACGCCCATGCTAGCGATTTCGGACATCCGGCGGGCGATCGACTTTTACACCGGCGTACTCGGCTTCGCGGTGAAGCAGATCATGGACACTCCGCGTGGCATCATGCATGCCGAACTCACGCTTCGCGACACGACACTGATGCTGGGGCCTGAAGCCGCGGACCAAAACAATCTCAGCGCCAATACCATCGGCAACACACCGTTGACTCTGTACATTCTCGTGGACGACGTTGACCAGGTGTTCGCAACGGCCGTCGCGAGAGGCGGACGTGTATCGATGCCGGTCAGCGATACGTTCTGGGGTGATCGTTGCGGCGTGGTGTCCGATCCGGAAGGGAACAAGTGGATGATCGCGACACATAAGGCAAACGTGACCGAAGCGCAGATGATGGAAGCCGTGCGCCAGTGGGAACAACAGGCTGCCGCAGGAGCTACCGCAGGAGCTGCCGCAGGAGCCGGCGGAAGCGGAGACTGAGCCGGCGGCAATACATCATGGATCTCAAGTTGTTGCTTCGCGAACGGTTCGGCTTCGCGGAGTTCCGTCCCGCACAACAACAGGTCATCGATAAAGTCGTGGGCGGCCAGAACGCCCTGGCCGTGATGCCGACGGGAAGTGGAAAGTCGTTGTGCTACCAATTACCGGCGCTTGCGCTTCCCGGGTTGACGCTCGTCGTATCGCCATTAATCGCGTTAATGAAGGATCAGGTGGACCAACTCGACCAGCTCGGCCTGCCAGCCACAGTCATCAACAGTACGGTCTCGCGAGAGCAGCAGAGAAGCCGGCTGGAACAGGCAATGGCAGGGCGCGTCAAGCTTCTCTACATCGCGCCGGAACGATTTCAAAACGATCAGTTTCGTTCCGCGCTGGGGCGCACGAAAGTCAGCCTGTTTGCCGTCGATGAAGCCCACTGCATCTCGCTTTGGGGTCATGACTTCAGGCCCGATTATCTGCGCCTTCGTCGCGCAATTCGAGACTTGCAGTCGCCTCCCGTTCTGGCATTGACCGCGACCGCCACGCCTGCCGTTCGACGCGATATCCTCACCCAACTCGGCATCGAAGGCGCGTCCCAGATCGTCAGTGGATTCGACCGCCCGAACCTGTACCTGGAGGTGCGCGAGGTGTCGACTGTGGCGGAAAAGATCCGCGGCATCGTGGAGCTTGCGCGATGGGAGCCGCTCGGAATCGTATATGCGGGCACTCGAAAAAACGTCGATGAGATCCATGCAAGTCTGCGACGAGCCGGTGTCGATACGGCTGCATATCACGCCGGATTGAATGCGCAGGATCGGAAGACTGTCCAGGAACGGTTCATGAACTCGTCCGAGTGCGTCATCGTGGCAACGAATGCTTTCGGTATGGGTATCGATCGCAGCCAGGTGCGCTTCGTCGTACACGCCGACATCCCCGATTCGCTCGAAGCGTATTACCAGGAAATCGGACGAGCCGGCCGCGACGGCGAACCGGCGCGGTGCCTGTTGCTGTTCAGCTATGCCGACAAATGGATCCCGGAATTCTTCATCGACTCGAGTCATCCGCCGGCAGACATCCTGAAATACGTTTTCGAAAAGATCTGCCGGTCCGGCGAAACAACGCTTACTGGCGACGCATGGCGACGCTTGGCCAGCACCAAAGATCACCGGTTCCACGCATCCGTCGGGCTCCTGCAGCGATACGGCTATCTCGAAAAAATCCAAACGCAGACTGGTCGCGGAATTCGGATCCTGAAGCCGAATGACACCGCGCTTCAATCCATCAATTTCAACGACCTCGAGGCGCGGCGGCAATTCGAATACAAGAAGTTCGGCGTGATGCTGAATTATGCAAGCCGCTTCCGGAAGCACTGCTTTCGCAGCTTCATCCTGAGTTACTTCGGTGAGTGGGGGCGAAATCGGGAATGCGGCAACTGCAGCCGCTGCAGCCCCGACAAGTTCCCGCGTGCCGTCCCGCGTGCCGTCCCGCGTGCCGCGCAGCATATTTCAGTGGCTGCGCCCGCGCCGCCGCCGAAACGAGCGCCGCAGACTTCAGCATCGACGCCGTCCGATTCCTCGACAATCGTCGCTTTGAAAATTCTCTCGTGCATACTGCGCGTGCAGCAGAAGCTGGGGCGGGAAAAAGTCGCAAAGATCCTTGCGGGATCCGAAGACTCCTCGATTCAGGACTACCGGAAGCTGTCGACCTACGGCCTGCTTTCGAACTATTCGATTAAGTCGGTCACTGGAATGATCGACTACCTGATCACGGAGAATTACGTCGGACAGGAGGAGGGTTTTCGCCCATCCATTTTCGTCACAGCAAAGGGGCAGGCTTTTCTGAAGGAACGTCCTGAAATCGAGATACCCGGAGTTAACCGCCCAGCGTAATCATCTCGATCTTTTTGTGATCGCCGGCCTGGTAGGACCCGTTCCGCACCTGCTCCCATCGGAGATCGGAATACCGGTCGGTTCGCGCTCCCCAGATCCGCGCGATCTGCTCACGAATCTCGTCGTCGGAACTCGCGGATCGAAGCAACGCCTTCAGATCAAAACCGGACTCGGCGAACAGGCAGGTGACGAGCTTTCCGTCGGCAGTCAGCCGGGCTCGCGTGCAACTCGAACAGAAAGGCTCGGTCACCGAACCGATAATGCCGATCTCGCCGGCCCCATCGAGAAACTCATAGTCGACAGCCGGAGCGCTGCCATGATCGCGGCCAATTTCACGGACAGGGAAGCGGGCATTCACGGTTTCCAGAATCTCCTTCTTGGTTACCGTCTTCTCGAGACTCCAGGCATTGGCGTTGCCCACATCCATGTACTCAATAAACCGCATCTCGAAACCGTTAGTCCGCGCAAAGTCGACAAGATCGAGGATCTCATCGTCGTTAGTCCCCCGGATGATCACGGCATTGACCTTGATCGGCGACATGCCCGACTTCTTCGCTGCGAACAAACCTCCCAAAACGTCGTCGAGGTTGCCCCGTTTGGTCAAGGCGGCGAAACGGTCGGTTTTCAACGTATCGATGCTGACATTGATTCGCCGCAGGCCGGCCGCATAAAGCCCCTCAGCCTGCTCGGCCAGCAAAGCGCCATTCGTCGTTAGAGTAATGTCCGGCAGCCCCTCGATGCGTGACAGCTGGCCTATCAGGCGCGGGAGATCCTTCCGAACCAGCGGCTCGCCTCCGGTCAAACGGACCTTTTGAATACCAAACGGAAGGAAAAGCCGCGCAACGCGCTCGATCTCTTCGAACGTCAGCACCTCCTGCCGTTCGATCCATTTGTACTCGTCGAAGGGCATGCAATAAGTGCAACGGAAATTGCATCGATCGGTGACCGAAATTCGAAGATCGCGCATGGGCCGGTTGAGGGTATCGAGGGAGAGGGACATGGCCGGGATTATAGCGTAATCAAGGCCCGGAACCGACCCCGGATAATGTCGCATAAGACCTATTATGTAAACTTATGGCCGCCTACCGATCGGTCCGCACAAAACATGTGGAAAACCCTGTGGAAAAGTCCCTGAGAATCCAATTTAAGCTACCTAAAATCAACGGTTATAGCAGGTTGCACCGAATCCGGTCACCCGCGTCACTGTTGAAAAGCCGGCCAAAAACGCTCAAAAATGCCCGATTTTCCACCCATTTTTAATGGTGGCCTTTGCGCCGGCCAATATTCACGCGGGTTTTATTCAGGGGCTGCGCGATAATCCACGAATGACGCCGATCTGGTTCGGTACCTCGGGCTTCAGTTATAAAGAATGGAGACCGATCTTCTATCCGGAGGGTCTGCCCGAGCGCAAGTTTCTTGAGTACTATTCAAGCCGCTTGAACAGTGTCGAGATCGACTACACGTTTTATCGGATGCCATCAGCCAAGACGATCGAAACCTGGAAGACTTCCACTCCTGACAATTTCAAGTTCACCCTAAAGGCTTCTCAGCAAATCACACACAGGCAACGATTAAAGGTCCCATCCGAAGCTCTTGATTACTTCCTGAGCGTCGTGCCCGGACTTGAAACAAGGCTTGGCATGGTTCTTTACCAGCTCCCACCGTTTTTCAAAGCGGATCGCCTGCGACTCGAGGACTTTCTGACGCAACTGCCCCGTGGAATTCGGGCGGCTTTCGAGTTCCGTCATGATTCCTGGTTCACCGACGACATTTATCATCTTCTTCGTTCACATAACGTAGCGCTGTGCATTCACGACGCCGACGATCACACGACGCCAATGGAGTTGACCGCCAACTTCACGTATGTCCGGCTACGTCGTTCTACCTATGACGCGGACCAGCGGACTCAATGGCAGGACCGGATGCGTATGTGGACCCGGGAAGGCATCGAGACGTTCGCCTACATCAAGCACGAGGACAATCCGAACGCGCCCCTGATCGCGCTGGAGTTTGCGAGCGGTCTCGTCCAGTAGCTTTAACGGGCGGGAGTCGCCCGCTTCAATTCTTCAAGTGTTCGTTTAAGGTCGTCCAGCCGGGCGCCGGCTTCGCCGAGCTTTCCTTCCGAAGTCAGTCTTCGATACTCCGACAGCGCCTGATTGGCGCGATCCACGAGGGATTTGACATCGGTGGCGGGGGCGGCACCGGGAGGACTCGTTTTTTCGGTCTGCTGGGCCGGTACCCCTGTCGATGCACTCGCTGCTGACGTGGCGCCTTGACCGGCTCCGCCGCCCTGGAGTAATTGCGCGAGAGCTTCGGGAAAACGCTGCGCGTATGCGAGACGATCCTGAGTTGCCAGGACGACCAGTCTCAGCTCGGGCATGGGACTCCGCTCGGCCTGCAGGTAGATTGGCTCGATAAAGACCAGCGTGTCCTCGAAAGGCATCACAAGCAGGTTGCCGCGAATAACGGTCGAACCCTGTTGATTCCAAAGCGTGAGTTGTGACGACAGTTGCGGATCCTGGTCGATGCGCGCCTGGATCTGAAGCGGACCATCGACAAACTTGGTTTTTGGAAAGCGGTAGGCCCTCAGTTTTCCGTATTGATCGCCATCGCTGCTGCCTGCCATCCAGCCGATGAGGTTGTTCCGACTCGACGGCGTGAACGGCAAAATCGGGACGAACTCGTCCCGCATCTCGCCTGGAAAACGCGTCATGACGTAAAACGCTTCGATAACGTCCGAGCTTCCCTGCCCGCTCTGGCTGCGCCCCTGCTGCGCGACGCTCCAGATGTCTTCCCGGTTATAGAAGACCTGTTCATTCTCGACGTGATAGGTCGAATAAATGCTCGCCTGAACACGGAAGAGCAATTCGGGATAGCGGACATGCTCCCGGAGGAAACCCGGCATTTCCCCTGCGTCCGTAAACAGCTGCGGAAGCATCCTGCGGTAGGACTGGATGATCGGATCATCCGGATCAAAAACGTAAAAGCGGACGCTGCCGTTATAAGCGTCGACCACAACCTTGATGCTGTTGCGAATGTAGTTCGTCCGCTGGTTTCCAATGGCGACCTGACGCGCATACGGGTACCGGCGCGAAGTCGTGTAGGCATCGATCATCCAGTACAGCGCACCGTCGGAGCCGACGACGATGTAAGGATCCGGATCGAGCGTGAGGAAGGGAGCAAGCGTCGTAACGCGTTCGCGAATATTTCGCCGCATCAGCAGGAAGCTGTCTTCAGTAATGTCGTCGGAAAAGGGTACCTTCGCGATGTCGCCGATGGTCCATGCCAGCAGCAGGCGGCGGAAGAATGACCCCATCCGGATGCCGCCGTTCCCTTCGTACGTGTTGTAGTTGTTCGCGTCTCCTTCCGGATAATTGAATTCCTTCTGCTTCGTTTTCACGTAGACGGGCGAATCCGTCAACTCGCCGAAGTAGATCTCCGGACGTTTGACCGCGACCTCCGGATACACGCTTTCCGCGGGCATGTTGGACACAAAGAATTCCGGCAGTCCTTCCCTCGTGAACTTGTTCACGGGACTCATGGTGAGGCCATAACCGTGCGTATATATGAGTCGCGTGTTCACCCAGTTTTGCGATCCGGCCGGCAGCTTGGCAAGGCTGAGTTCGCGTGCTGCCAGCATCACCGCCTTGGGTTTTCCATTGATCACATAACGGTCGACGTCCACATCCGGAAAGTCGTAATACGTTCGGATCTCCTGGATCTGGCGCAGTGTGGACTGCAGCGCCCGCCAGTCCCACAGGCGGAGATTGTCGAGTGTTTCGGCGTGACGTGCCGGGTCAAATACCGCGTTGGCCAGTCGCGGTTCGTATGGAATTTCTTCAATGTGTTCCAGCCCGAATGCATTGCGTGTGAACTCGATATTGTTCTTGATATACGGCGTTTCCCGGACCAGTTCGTTGGGCCGCACCACAAATGTCGTCACATAAAACGGAGCAATGACGCCCGCTACGAGGTACGTGATGGCCGGAATTCCGGCCGCCAATGCAAGATTGCGAATCCGGCCTGCTCGGATATTTGCCGCAGCGACGACGGCTCCGAGCAGTAAAGCCGCAATCACGAACAGCAGTCCTGGAATGACGATCTTCTGATCGACATACCGCACACCGGTCAGCAGGCCGTGTTCCTGGACGAGAAGCGCATAGCGCAAGACGAAAACTCGGAGTGCGGCGGCCACCATCAACAGGGATAGAGCCAGAGACACACCGCGAAACGTCGCCAGCATATCGGTTGCAGCAAAGAGAATCGACGCGATCAGTCCAACGATGCAAACGAAGAGAAACCACCCGGACACCCATTCCAGAACGGGCAAGGTAAATAAATAGAAAGACAACGGCTGGGCGAAGATCGGATCCACGACACCAGACGATTGTGCCTGGTTAAAGAAGAGCGCAAACGTATTCCAATCAGATGCGAACGATAGTCCTGCGGCGATTCCAATCACGATGGCAACGAAGCCGGCGATGCTTTTCAGAGCCTCCATCGACGGCATCACGATCGCATCCTGGCCCAATTGCAGAACGTGCCGCTGAGTCGGCCGTGATGGAGGACTGACGAGTCGAAAGAGCGCCCACAGCACAACTGTCGTGATTGCAGCCGTCGCCAGGAAAACAAGGGACTGCGCGCGCAGCCGATACCAGTAGACGGAACCGAAGCCCAGGCTCCCGTACCAAAGGCTGTCGACATAGAACGAAATGGACTGCAAGGCGGCGATCAGGAAAAGAACGAGGAGGGTCAAACGGACAATAAAACCTCGGGTTGCCCGAAACTCTGGTGGAGGCAGGTGTCTTGGTGGACGCATTCGCCGTTTAATACTATTCCACAAACCGCCAGCGGGCTAGCTTCGCCGCATAGAATCGGAGCGTACCCCGTAATCTCTTGGCGCGAAATCAGCGTTCTTAGCTGATATGATCGTATTTTGCTGCAAAGGAGTCGGTACACACCTTGAGAAAGCCGTTACTGTTTCTGCCCGGTCCGATGCAGGTCCCGGACGCTGTTCGCGCGGCCGGAGATCGGCCGCTGTTCAACCATCGTTCTCCTCAGATGCTGGAACTGCTGGCCAAACTCGACGCAGGCTGCAAACCCCTGTTCGGCACCAAAGGCGACATCCTCTTCCTCACGGCCTCGGGAAGCGGGGCGATGGAATCCGCTGTCCTGAATCTGACTTCTCCGGGAGACGAAATTATTGTCGTCGTCGGCGGAACTTTTGCTACCCGCTGGAGCGACATCGGTAACGCATTCGGTTTGACGGTCCGCACGGTCGACGTCGATTGGCGCCGCGGCGCGAGTTTCGCCGAAGTCGAGGCCGGATTACAAAAATGGCCGAACGCGCAGGTGATTTTCCATACATGGAGCGAGAGTTCCACGGGCGTCTTGAACGACATGGCGGAGATCGGAAAGCTCGTTCGGTCTCAAGGCAAGGTGTTCGTAGCGGATGCGGTTTCCGGCCTGGGTGTATCGCCCATGAGCATGGACGACTGGAATATCGATGCAACCGTCGTCGGCTCGCAGAAGGGGTTGATGGTTTCTCCGGGCCTCGGTGTTGTCGCGATTGGGCCGCGCGCATGGGAAAAGAGTGAAAAGGCCAAGAGCCCTCGGTTTTATTTCGATTGGAAGAAACTGAAGGGCACAGTCCCCTTCACACCTGCTTTGTCGTTATTGTTTGAACTGGATGGTTCGTTGGATTTCATCCACTCCCAGGGCATGGACAAGATCTTCGCCCGTCGCGCGCAAGTCGCCGAACGGATCCGTGATCTCGTTCGACGTTCGGGAATGGAAATATATGCATTGAAACCTGGAAACGGAATTACGGGCGTGATCCCTCCGAAAGGTTTCGACATGGCGGCGTTGCGCCGTCGGCTTGAAAATGACTTTGGGATACAGATCGCCGGTGGTTTGGGGAAAGTAAAAGACACGATATTCCGCATTGGCCATGTCGGACATGCGACCGATGAGGAGGTCGATTACTTCATCCAAAGCTTTGAGCGCTGTCTGGCTGCCTAGCGCGATAGAGTTCAGCTTTCAAAACCAGATGCAGCAAACACGACGTTTTCCGCAAATTCCGGAGCGGATTCAACGCCTCGAAGAACTGGCTTACAACTTGAAATGGAGCTGGGACTATCGCGCGCGGCTTCTGTTCAAACGCCTCGATCCGGACGTCTGGAAAAACACACAGCACAATCCGGTAAAACTGCTTCACACGATTGATCCCGTACGATTGATCGCTGCTGCGCGGGATCCTGATTTCCTTCGTGAGTACGACGTCACGATGAAGGCGTTGGACCGGGCCATGCGGCGCGCCGACAAATGGTTCCCTCGAGAATTTCCTGATCTCGCCAAGGACCCGATGGCGTACTTCTCCGCGGAGTTCGGTATTCACACATCACTGCCGATTTATTCCGGCGGTCTCGGAATCCTCGCCGGCGACCACTGCAAGGAGTCCAGCGATCTCGGAATTCCTTTGGTCGGCGTAGGGTTTGTTTATCCGCAGGGTTATTTTCATCAGCGAATTCAGGCCGACGGCTGGCAGGAAGATATCTACGAATTGCTGAACCGGCATGAAGCGCCGATCGAATCCGCGGGTCCCAATCACGAAGATCGGTTCCTCGTCGAACTGAAGGTTGGCAGCCTCAATGTGTTCGTCGTCGTTTGGCGCGTCAACGTCGGTTCCGTGCCGTTGTACCTGATGGACACCGACGTCGAGGAGAATCAGCCCGGCGATCGCGAGTTGTCGGCCCGGTTGTACGGCGGAGACAAGGAGCATCGCGTCCGGCAGGAGATCGTCCTCGGAATCGGAGGCGTGCGGACCCTGCGCGCGCTCGGAATTCAACCGACGGTGTTCCATGCCAACGAAGGCCACACGGCCTTCATGCTTCTCGAGCGCGCACGCGAACTCGTTCAACTGGGACAGACTTTCGAGGAAGCCGCCGAACAAATCCGCGCGACCAGTATGTTCACGACGCACACACCTGTTCCGGCCGGCCACGATGCCTTTCCGCTCCACATGATGGAGAAACACTTCGCCGGCTATTGGGACGATCTTGGAATCACCAGGCAACAATTCATGGATCTCGGGCGCTTCGGCGACTCCTTCAACATGACGGTTCTGGCAATGCACATGACCGGCTGGCGAAACGCCGTGAGCCACCTGCATGGGAGGGTCACGCGCCGCATGTGGCAGGTTGTGTGGCCGGACTTGCCGGAAGAAAAGGTCCCGATTACGTCGGTCACCAACGGCGTTCACGCTCCGACATGGATCGCGCAGGAGTTGAGCCTGCTGTTCGATCGACATCTCGGACCGGAGTGGGTCGACCGTCACGACGATATTTCATTCTGGAATCGCGTTATGGATATTCCGGATGAGGAAATCTGGAACGTCCACGTGAACCTCAAGCGAAAATTCCTGACGTTCGCTCGAGAGCGCGCAAGGGAACGCTGGTCGCGGGATCGCGTGGATCCCCGGCAGGTCATCGCCATGGGAACACTCCTCGATCCCGAGGCGCTCACGATCGGATTTGCGCGGCGATTTACCGGCTACAAGCGGGCTGCGCTCCTGTTCCACGACCTGGATCGCATCAAAACGATGATGCTCGATCAGTGGAAACCGGTACAGTTCGTCTTCGCCGGCAAGGCCCATCCGGCCGACGAACACGGAAAGCACCTCATCCACCAGATCTACTCACTTGCCGCCGATAACGGACTCGCCGGCCACGTCGCATTCATCGAGAATTACGAGATGCACGCGGCGCATTTTTTCACACAGGGTGTGGACGTGTGGCTGAACAATCCGCGGCCGCCTCTCGAAGCATGCGGCACGAGCGGTCAGAAAGCCGGAATGAACGGCGTTTTGAACGTCAGCGTCCTGGATGGCTGGTGGTACGAAGGCTACAACGGGAACAACGGCTGGGCGATCGGTGACCCGCCCGAGGACCTCGAAGTCCATTACGATGACGCCGCCGACGCCGAGTCCCTTTACAAACTCCTCGAACAGCAAATCATTCCGCTCTACTACGACCGCGATCAAAACAGCCTGCCGCACGGCTGGATACAGATGCTGAAGGAAGCGATCCGGTCCATCGTGCCGCGCTTTTCCGCGAGCCGGATGTTGAAGGAGTACGCCTCGCGTATGTACGTTCCGGCGTCGCGTCAGGGAACGCGGGTGCGGTCCTGACCCGAGGGGTTGTCGGATCTCCATTGGTCCTGCCCCATGGTCCATGTAATTGACGACTGATCAATGGGCAATTGCATGGGCCATGGGTCAGGACCAACAGACATCCGACATTTGGAAACCCGCGTGCCAATGACAGGTGCATGAACGCACCGACGCCTAAAGGAGTCCTGCTCGAACAGCGGTTCATCGATTTTGCGGCGGCTATCATGGGCCCTCTCAGCGAAGCTGCCGAGGACAACGCAAGGCCGGCATATCTGCCTTCAGATTTTGCGTTCAGGTCGGAAGCTTCAATCCGTACAGGTGCGCGTCTCGCAACTGGTCCGGCTTTCCCGGCGGGTGAAGCGGATAACCCAGGAACACCATGCCATCTACACCTGGTGTGTCTCCTGCGATGTAAGACGCAACGCGCCCACCCATCGACTTGCCGCCAATAATCACGTGCTTCGGTTGGTGTGCAGCGATCACATCCGCGACGACACTTCGATAACGCGTCTGCAATTTCGGCTGCGCGTCCGGCATCTTGCGTCCCGCTTCCATGTAATCGAAGTTGAATCGAACGGAAAGAAAGCCTCGCGCGGAAAGCTCACTGAAAAACCAGGTCATGAAAGGTGAATGCATCCCCTGCCCCGCCCCGTCAGCAAGGATGATGGCGGTATCCGCGCTCTGACCGCGCGGTTGTAAGACTTCTACAGCCGCAGGCCCCACAGCGTTCTGCGTTCGGGATCGAACCCGTTCGATTCAAGTGTTCGTTCGATTGCGGCATTGCCCGGATGCACTTCGGCGCTGATGCGGCGAATACCACGCTGCTTCGCGTTCGCAAGCAGCTCCGCAATCAAGGCGCTGCCTACACCTTTACCTCGCCATTGAGGCGCAACGAACAAAGCCACGATGTCCATGGTCTCACCGCAGAATTCAGCACGCCATTCGTAGGACGCATACGCGTATCCGCACAACGTGCCCTTGTTGTTCTCGGCCACAACGACCAGCCCACGATCGGACGCGTTCATGATGTACTGAAAGACGCGGCGGGCATCGTCGGGAGTTCCCTCGGCGCGGATGTTGGTGAGAAGTTGACCGGCCAGTTCACACAACTGGATCATGTCCTTTGACTCGGCCGCTCGAATTTGGAAAGGTTTTGCGCTCAATGTCGTTATCCGGGGAAGTCGCCCGGCGTATTGTAATCTCCAAATCGCGATTTCGAAAATCGGTTTTCCGGAGGTATAGTGATTTGCGCCCTTTTAATATGTCGCGCTTTTCCAGACACTCTACATTCGTCCTCTCGCTCACACTCGTTCTCGGATTTCTTGCCGGCACTCTGCCACGAACCGAAGAACAACCCCGCGCGGCGGCGACCGACGTCGACGTTTCAATCGAGCAGTTCGGCCGCTACATCGAACAATGGTCGGAGCCTGAGGGCTACTTCGATTCGGACAACTTTATTTCCAACGAGACTTCATACCTGCACGTCATTGGTCAATTAAGACGGCAGGTGAAGCCGGGGGGCATCTATCTCGGCGTCGGTCCGGACCAAAACTTTTCCTACATCGTGCATACGCGGCCGATGCTCGCGATCATTACCGACATTCGACGACAGAACATGCTCGAACACCTCTGGTACAAGGCGCTCTTTGCATTGGCATCGAATCGCGTTGAATACCTTTCGATACTCACTTCGAGAGAGCCCCCGCGCCTTCGGACGGACGCATCTCTGGAGGAGATCCTTCGCGCCGTGCGCACTGCTCGCACGAGCGATGCGGTATACAGGAAGAACTTGTCCGCCATTCAAACGCTGCTTGTGAACAAGTACGGCCTGAAGCTGTCGGCCAGCGACATGGCGAAGATCGACTATATCCATCGAACCTTTTGGGAACACGGCCTCGAGTTGCGTTTCTCATCCATCGGGCGTGGAAATGCGCTGAATTATCCGACGTTTGAGGAAATGCTGCTGGAGACCGACCGCCAAGGTCAGCTGCAGGGATATCTGTCTACGGAAGGACTCTTCCAGCAACTCAGGAAATTCCAGGCCGAGAACCGCCTTATCCCCATTGTCGGCAATTTTTCGGGACCTTCGGCATTGAAGAACGTCGGGGCATTTCTGACGACAAACGGGCTTCAGGTATCTCAGTTTTATACTTCAAACGTGGAGTTTTATCTCTTCGGCACTTCCGAGTGGCGCCGGTTTGTCGCCAATCTCCGGTCTTTGCCGCTGACTGACGACGCCATATTCATCCGTTCTTATTTCGGCAATGGACGCCGGCATCCCCAGAACGTACCGGGTCACCGGCCGACTTCGTTGATCAAGCCGATCGCGCCCTTCCTCACGGATTACGTTGCAGGCAGGCTCTCGGAGTACTGGGACATCGTCAAACCCTGAAGTTCACGCACTCTTCACAAGTGTGCGGACGACTTCGGATGGACGTTCGCGCACCAGTTGCCACTTCTTCAACTTGTTTCGAAGCGCTTTGTAGGAGATCTTCAGCCTTCGGGCAGACTCCTTCCGATTCCATCCCGTCTCCTCGAGGACCCGAAGAACGACTTCCTTCTCCGCCACTTCAGCCGCGTGTCCCGCGACTTCCTTCAGCGACACACTGGCCGGCGGCACAGGCTGGGCGACTGGCTCCGGCGATGAGCTGCGCAGCTCTGTTGTGATGTCCGCGTCCGGCAGGATCAGATAACGCTTCACCACGTTCTCGAGCTGGCGCACGTTACCCGGCCATTCGTTGCGGAGGAATACTTCCATCACCTCTTTCGGAAACTGCTGGACCGGACTCTGGTATCGCTCGCGATATTTGTCGAGAAAGTGATTGCAGAGCAGCGGAATATCTTCACGACGCTCGCGAAGAGGCGGAACTTCCAGTTTGATCACGTTCAAACGGAAGTAAAGATCGTTGCGGAACTCCCCCTTCAAAACGGCTTCTTTCAATTTCTTGTTCGTTGCGGCGAGGACGCGGACATTCACCTTGACCGACTTCTTTCCGCCAAGTCTGCTGAATTCTCCGTCCTGAAGGACGTGCAGCAGCTTCGCCTGAAGGTGCGGGCTCATTTCCCCGATTTCATCCAGGAGCAGCGTGCCTTTGTCCGCCTGCTCGAACTTGCCGATCTTGTCGCGGATGGCGCCCGTAAACGCCCCGCGTTCATATCCGAAAAGTTCGGACTCGAGCAATTCGTGCGGCAGCGCCGCGCAATTGACCTTCACAAACGGACCTTCCGATCGGTTCGACTGTTCGTGAATGAAACTCGCGATGACTTCCTTTCCTACACCGGACTCGCCGAGGATCAGAACCGGAACGTCCGTGCCGGCCACATGTCGTGAGATATCGATGATGCGAAGCATCTGAGGATTTGACGTCAGGATATTCCCCTGCTCGACATAGGCAAGCTGCTTCTTCAGCGTTTTGACCTCATCTTTCAGACGCTGTTTTTCGATCGCGTTTTCAATCGCGAGTTCGAGAGCTTCTTCTTCGAAGGGTTTCGTGAGGTAGTCGGAAGCGCCCATCTTCATCGCTTCGACGACTGTCTTGATTTGCCCGATGCCGGAAAGAATGATGATTGGAATCGTCGGATACAGTGCCTTGATGTTCGCCAGCACTTCGATCCCGTCTTTGCCCGGCAGCAGCACGTCCAGCAGGATCATCGCAGGCGTGTAACCGGCTGCCAGACGTTCGATCGCCTCGTCTCCGGAACCGAGACAATCCACAGCGTACCCGGATGTTCCCAGGAATGCCGCCAGGTAGTCCCGAGTGTTTTTATCGTCGTCGACGACCAGAATTGACCGCTTGCTCATGGCTGTTTTCCTCGATACCGGCGTTTACGGCCGGCAATGTGAACAGGAACGTCGTACCTTGTCCGGCAGTACTGTTCACAAACAGACGTCCTCCATGCATACCGACAACGTCGTAAACGCCTGAAAGACTGATGTTGCTCGGTTCCGACTGAGGCACTGATTGCGCAACTGCGTTGAAAGGTCGATCAAAAATTCTTCTCAGCGCGTCTACTGGAATCGACCCGCCCGTTTCTGAAAGCCGGAAAGTGAGTTCCCCTTCTCTGCCGTGCGAAAGCTCGGCCGTGATGGTCCCGTTGACATCCGCCAGTTCCACGGCACAGCGGATGAGTTCCTTCACGATGTATTCGAGCTTCTCGCGGTCGCCAAACATGATGAACGGCTCATCGGGAATCCGCTGGACGACTTTCAATGATTTTTCCGACAGTTGATCCTGGCTGGTGACGGCACCATCCTGCCAGACGCCGCGAAAATCAAACGAGCTCAGTTTCATGTGCTGAGCGCTGAGTTCCGCGACATGACTCATCCAGCTGGCGAGTGTGATCAGCCGGTTCGTGTTTTCGTTAACGATGCGCAAGTAGTCGCGCTGCGTATCGTTGATTTCGCCTCCGCGCCCGTCGAGTATCATCCGCACGTATCCGCGAATCGCTGCGAGGGGCGTTCGCAACTCGTGGGCAACATTCACCTGCTGGTGACCTCGCATCTGAAGTATCGCGTCGAGGGTGTTTTTGGCATCGAAGAACGCCGCATTTTCCTGCTTCAGCCGTTCGATCTCCTCCAGACGATCGAGAATCGGAGCAACTTGATGCGCGACCTGCCGCACGTCTTCGAGGTCTTCTGCGGAAAGTTGCGGCCCATCGACTGGCGACACCAGGGCAATCGCTCCGCTCAGCCGTGGATCGCTCTGACTGTCGATAAGAGGAATAACCACAACGCTCGATTGACTGGCGCCGGCCGGCACCGGATACTCCGTGGCCGTGATTCCGACCATTTCGCCCTTCTGCAGCTTTTCCAGAAGCGCGGGATGCCGCTCCAGCTGAGATCTGATCCAAACCGGGAACTGCAGGACGCCCGAATCATTCACCAATGCAAAATGGATCTCGGCGTTATCTAACTCCGAACTGATCAACCTGACGATTTCGGTCTGGAAAGTTTGCATGTCTTGCGATTCGTTCAGGTGCACCACAGAACCCTTGTGATAGCTTCGGCCTGGTGATCCTGCCATTCCACACCTCATTCTTGACGGCAGTTGCGTTGCACGAGGTCTACCAATCACTTTGCAATGCGTAATCAATGGCTTAAGCTAACCCCGAATTGCACGCCACGCGGAATTCATACAGACCGCGGGGCAAAATTCCCGAACGACCCGGAAGGAGTGGCTCCCAATTACCACCGGAAGGCGAATTGCAGCACTTTCAGCCATGACGCGAGTACTGTTGGTTGAGGATTCTGCTGACGTACTGGATGTTCTGCAGATGGAACTAAACATTATGGGATACGACGTGGATGCGCAACTCGACGCGTCGCTGGCCTTGATGGCAGCTCAACTGAAGCCGCCGGACGTAATCGTATCGGATATCGGTATGCCGGGCATGGACGGCCTGGAGTTCATCAAACGCGTTCGGAAAACGCCGCGCCTGGCCGCTGTACCGGCAATCGCATTGACTGGAGCGAGCAGGGCCAGGGATGTCGAGCAGGCGCTTGCCTTCGGGTTCACAACTCACCTGGTCAAACCCATTGAAGCGAATGAACTCTGTCGTCGAATCGAACTACTAACCGCTCGACGGTTACACCGGAAGGCGGGATAAGGTCTCGAAGTACCGGGCAAACATTTTCATTCCACCGGATGCCTGCTCCCAATCGAAGTTCTCATTGGGCGCGTGATATCCGTGTTCCGGCAAACTTAACCCAAGAAAAACAATCGGCGCCTTCAGATATTTCTCCATGGTCACCACGGCGCCGATCGAGCCGCCTTCCCGAACAAAGGCCGGTTGCTTTCCAAACGCTGTTCGCACGGCGTCTCGCGCGGCGTCTGCAAAACGCCCGGTATGCGGTCCGAGGTAGGGGCTCAGATACGACTCCGGTAAAAATTGGACGTCCGGATTCTTTTCCTTGATGAAATTTCGGACGAGCTTCAACACCTTGTCTGCTCTCTGATTCGGAACCAGCCGCATGCTGATCTTCGCTTCTGCGCGATAAGGAATCGCCGTTTTCACGCCCGGCCCGGTATATCCTCCGACGATACCGTGCACTTCAAACGTCGGCCGCGCCCACAGCCGCGCCGCGAGATCCGCCGCATCGCCTTCCCGGATCTTCTTCAGTTCGTGGGCCTGTTTGAATTGCTTCACACTGAAACCCGAAGCGAGAAAATTCTTCATTTCAGCTTTCGAGAGCTTCGCCACGTCGTCATGGAAACCGGGAATGCGAACCTGACCTTTTCGAACGTCGTAGCACTCGGCGATTAACTGGCACAACTCCGTGATTGGATTCCTCGCCGCTCCTCCTGTGACGCCGGAATGAACATCCTTCGTACCGGTCTCGAGTACGAGCCGGACCGGCGCGAGGCCTCGCAGGCCATACGCGATTGCCGGTTTTCCACGAGCGATCCAGATCGTATCGGACACGGCCACCGAGTCCGTTGCCAGATCTCCGGCTTTTGCCTTCATGAAATGTTCGAAGTTCGGGCTGCCGATCTCCTCTTCGAACTCCCAAATGAATTGAATATTGACCGGAGTTCCCTGCTCGACCGCGTAACGCGCGCCAAAAAGCGCTGTCAGCGCAGGGCCCTTGTCGTCGGTCGAGCCGCGGCCGATGTAGCGGTTCCCTTCCTTGAGAAACACGAACGGCTCGCGCTTCCACTGGGGCTCGTTGGCGGGCTGAACATCGAGGTGATTGTAGATGGTGACAGTCGGCCGATTGCTGCCGGTAATGAACTTGCCGATGACGACCGGATTGCCGGGGGTTGAAACCGCTTCCGCTTCCGCACCGAGCGACCTCAGATACTGAACGGCTGCCGCCGCGCCTCGTTCGATGTCGGGTTTGTGGTCGGGTTCCGCGCTGATCGTCGGAATCTCCACCCATTCTTTCAGTTTTGCTTCGTATTCCGGTTGAGCTGCCTGGATGTATCTGTCGATGTCAGGTTTCATGATTTCGAATTGTATATAATCGCGCAGTTCAACGGATATGACCTGGCGCGAAAAAACCGAGACGTACTTCAAACAACTTCAGGATCGCATCACGCAAGGCATCGAGCAACTCGACGGCGCCAGCTTTCGAGAAGACGCGTGGGCTCGCGAAGGCGGCGGCGGCGGTCGAACACGCGTGCTTGAAGAGGGTGCTGTGTTCGAAAAGGCAGGAGTCAATTTCTCCTCGGTTCATGGAAACCTGGCGGAAGAATTTGCCGCGAAGATCCCACTCGGTAGCGGTACAGAGTTTTTTGCCACCGGCGTTTCGCTGGTGTTTCATCCCCGAAGTCCGATGGTACCTGCTGTCCACGCCAATTTCCGTTACCTCGAGAAAGGCGACGCGCAGTGGTTTGGCGGAGGATCGGATCTGACGCCGTACTACCCGTATGCGGAAGACGCCGAACATTTTCATCGAACGATCCGGACGGCCTGCGACCGCCACGACGCCGATTTGTATCCGCGCTACAAGAAATGGTGCGACGACTACTTCACGTTGAAGCATCGTGGTGAGATGCGCGGGATCGGCGGCATTTTCTTCGATTACCTGGAAGGAGATCGCGAAAAACACTTCGCCTTCGTTCAGGACGCCGGAAATGCCTTTCTCGATGCCTATCTTCCGATCGTCAGGCGACGCATGAACGAGCCGTACGGAGAAGTCGAACGTCAATATCAACTCTATCGCCGTGGACGTTACGTTGAATTCAATCTGCTTTACGATCGCGGCACTATTTTCGGCCTGGAAACGCGCGGCCGAACGGAGTCGATTCTGATGAGCCTTCCGCCGCTGGTGCGTTGGGTCTATAACTTCAAGCCCGAACCCGGATCGCGCGAAGAAAAGGCCCTGGCGTTCTATCAGCCCCGAGAGTGGGCGTAATTCATGTTTTGTCGATACTGCGGATCACACATCGCTGAAGACAGCCTGTTTTGCGCAAAGTGCGGCAAGCGGCTTGGCGCGCGAGAGAATCCTCGGCTGGAAAAGACTGTTCGCACGCTGCGATTGAAGACGCCGTACCCATACGCGGCAATCCTCATCTCCCTCTTTATCGTCTGGGCAGCGTGGCCGAAGGGCAGCCGCGCGGACTATTCACATCTGAAATGGACCTTCGAACTTGATAACAAGGCGGAGTCGCCCGAGGATCATCTTTATCAGCAGGCTTTATCGCTGGTGGTTGAAAACACCGGATCGGTTGCAGCGTCGGAGATTCCTATCGAACTCCGCGCGACGATCACACCCCTGAAGCGAGCCGACGTGGAAGCCGACTTTCTGGGCCGCCGATTGTTGATCCTGCAGAAGGGGCGCACCTTACCCTTGACGGTGATCCTGGCCGAAGCTGTGGCACCCGGCGCCAAGAAGCGATTTCTCTTCAACGGCAATATTCAGGCGGAGCCTCCATTCAAGGTCACCTACGAACTTCGCGATCAAGACGGCCAGACCGTCCTTGCGAATTATCTGGTCGAAAAAGAATGAAGCCTGGAACGCTGAGACGCTGGACCATCCGTTTGCTCATCGCATTTGGCTGCCTGATCGCAATCGTTCTGTTCGTCGTGCTGCCTGTCGGCGCGTCGTTCCTCATAACGAACGGTCGATTCCAATATCGCGAACGTGGCCCCAAAACGCCCGAAGCTGTCGGGCTGCCGGTTACCGATGCGGAATTCCTGTCGGCTGACGGCATCGCCCTGCGAGGGTGGTGGAACCCGGGCGATCCTTCGATGCCCGCCATCATTTTCGTCCACGGTCTCAATCGATCGCGATTGGAACTGCTGGAACGGGCGGCGGATGCGAACAAGCGCGGATACGGCGTGCTTCTTTTCGATCTGCGAAATCACGGCCAGAGCGCCCGCGCGTTCACCACCATCGGCGTCTTCGAAAGCGCCGACGTCTGCGCAGCTTCCCGTTGGATCCGCGAGAAGGCCGGCTCCCGGCCACAGGTCGTATGGGGAGTTTCGATGGGAGCGTCGGCCAGCATTCTAGGTGCAAAGCAGTGTCCTGGATTTTCGGCGATTATTTCGGACAGCTCCTTTCTGTCCTTCCGCGAGACCGTCGGACATCATCTGAACCTTTTCTTTCGTCTGCCACGCTTCCCTATTGCAAACCTCATTGTTGCGATCACCTCGATTCGAATGGGGTTCGACCCGGACGACGGCGACGTTGAAGGCGCGGTCTCACACCTGAATGTTCCGATCCTGTTCATCGCAGGCACCGCGGACCGCCGTATGCCGCCCCGGGAGGCCGAACAGTTGTACAGGGCATCACCGAGCGCGACGAAAGAAATCCTCCTCGTACCTGGAGCCACGCACGGTGAGGCGTTTTCGCACGACCGCGAGCTGTATTTGAGTTCGATCTATCGGTTTCTCGATAACATCCGCGATCCATCCGCCATCACCAACAAAACGTCCAAATAAACGGCACCTTACGTGCTCAACCTTTTGACATGAAATTGACTGGCCTTGATGTTTTTGATTCCACCGTTCAACGCACCAACGCATGGCTGAAGGAGTTAATGCAGGAGTTGAACTGGTCCGATCACAGAAGAACATACCTGGCGTTCCGATCTGTGATGCATGCGCTCCGGGATAATCTCTCGGTCGACGAGGCCGTTGAACTCGGAGAGGAACTGCCGATGCTGGTCCGAGGATTCTATTACGACCACTGGAAACCGGCGGCAACGCCGGCTCTGGTTCGCAACAAGACCGATTTCTTATCCCTGCTCGATGCGAGAATGTCGCGCGATGGGCGTGACGGCGATGAATCGGTCAATCCGGAACTTGTCGCCCGCGCCGTCTTCCGCTTTCTCGATAGAAAGGCAAACGAAGGCGAGATCCGCGATCTTCATCGTATGATTCCTCCCGCTCTGCTGGATCTCTGGCCGCCGACACTGCGCGCCGCGTAGAATGATCGCGTGAATGCGGCCCACTACACTGTTATAGCCGGCGGGACCGGCGCCGCCAAATTCCTGCGTGGCCTCGTCGAGGTCGTACCCGAAGAACAAATCCACGTGATCGTTAACGTCGGAGACGATACCGACATGTGGGGCCTGCATATCAGTCCGGATATCGATTCGATCACATACGGTCTCGCCGGCAGACTCGACACGCAGCGCGGCTGGGGGTTGCGAAACGAGACGTTCCGCTGCCTCGAAGAGATGTCGCACTATGGAATGCCGGACTGGTTCCGGCTGGGAGACCGCGATCTCGCAACTCATATTGCAAGAACCGAGCTTTTGCGTTCCGGACGGACGCTGAGTGAAGTTACGGCGCGAATGGCGTCTGCCATGGGCGTCAAAGCGCTGGTGCTTCCCGCCAGCGACGACCCGGTGCGAACGAAAATTGAAACACCCTCCGGCACGCTGGGCTTTCAGGAATACTTCGTGCGAGATCGCTGGCAACCCGAAGTTCGATCCGTAACGTATGCGGGCGCGTCGGAGGCGCGCGCGCCGGCTGCCGTTCTGGATTCAATACGCGATTCAAGAATTGTCATCATTGCGCCCAGCAATCCCATCACCAGCATCGGTCCGATTCTGGCGATTCACGATATTCGCGACGCGTTACGCTGCACGCGGGCTGAAGTTGTTGCGGTGAGTCCTTTGATCGGATCGGCGGCCGTCAGCGGACCCGCGGCAAAACTGATGGAAGCCTGTGGCTTCGAAGTTTCCCCCTCCGGTGTTGCGCGCTGCTACCATGACTTCCTGGATAACATCGTGATCGATGCGCGCGATGCCGAGCTCGCGCCCGCCATTCGATACGACACCATCGGCGTTCAGATCAGGGATATCCTGATGTCCGACGACGCGGCCGCGCGGAGTCTCGCAAAGTTTGTTGTGGACCTGGCAAATGGGGAGTAAGCCAATGAAGACCGTTTTGTTGCCTGTTAAATGTTTCCGCAACGCGAAACAACGTTTGTCCCACGCACTTGACGACACCCGCCGCACTGGCCTTGCTCGCGCGATGCTGCAGGATGTCCTGACTATGATTTCCCGCGCACGGACTCCGGAGCGCGTTGTTGTGTTTACGGCGGACGAAGAAGTAATTCAGATGACGAAACCCTTCGGGTTCGACGTCGTGATGGAAAAATCCGTCGATGGTCACAGTGCCGCAGTCAATCAGATGGTCGATGAACTCGCCGGAACGTGCTCCGAAATTCTTTCGATTGCAGCTGATCTCCCGCGCCTCCAGCCGTCGGAAATCGATTTCGCGCTGAGCGCCGCTTCGGAACCCATCACATTGATCCCGTCACGCGACTGGACTGGAACGAACGGAGTTGTCTTCATCACTCCGGCTCGAATTGCAATGGAATACGGAGAAGGCAGTTTCCGCCGGCACCTGTCGAAAGCCGCAGCCGCGGGTCTTCGCTCCGATGTGATGGATCTTCCCGGTGTCGCGTTCGACATCGATACGCCGGCCGATCTGAAGGCGTTCATGGAGGATCCGCGCAAAGACAGCGAAACGTGGCGCTATCTTCACCAATGAAGCTGGAGATTCGTCCAGTCGAACACTTGCCGGAAATCAGTTCGGGTATGAACCTGCCGGAGCGCATGCTCGAAGCCATCCGCGCTTCCGGCATCGACCTCCAGCCAGGCGATATCGTGGCGGTGACCCAAAAGGTAGTATCCAAGGCAGAAGGCCGCCTTGTCGATCTTTCCACTATCGAGCCATCCACTCACAGCGCTGCAATTGCGCGCAGAATGAAGAAGGACGCGCGGCTTGTGGAGGTGATTCTTCGAGAATCCCGCCGCATCGTTCGCATGCGAGGCGAAGTGTTGATTTGCGAGACGCATCACGGCTTCATCTGCGCCAACGCGGGCGTGGATCAGTCCAACGTGGAAGGCGCGCATACTGTCACCCTGCTGCCCCGCGATCCCGATCAGTCTGCGCGCGATCTCGCTCGCGTGCTCGGATGCGGCATCCTCATCACGGATACCTTCGGCCGCCCCTGGCGCGAAGGTCTTCTGGATACTGCAATCGGCGTCGCTCGCGTCCCGCCGTTCATTGACCTGCGCGGGACGGACGACACCTATGGACATCGGTTGCAGGCCACAATGCTGGCAGCGGTCGACGCGCTGGCCGCAGCAGCGGGTCTGGTCATGGGGAAGACCTCCCGAACTCCGGCAGCCGTAATCAGCGGTTTTCCCTGGGACGCTGCAACACATTCAGCCGCATCCATGCAGCTTCGCTCTCCCGATCGAGACCTGTTCCTTTAATATCGATGTATGAGAGTCGCGATACTTGGCGGTAGCGGAAAGCTCGGGCTGGGACTCGCACAACGGCTCAGAATCAGCGGGCACGAAGTGCGCATCGGGTCGCGCGATCCTTCCAGGGCCGTTGAAGCGGCAAAGTCTCTCGGCGGAGATGTCGTGGGCACGACCAACGCGGATGCGGCGGCATGGTGCGAAGTTGCTGTCGTCTCCGTTCCATATAGCGGTCATCGCGCTTTGCTCGAACCGATTCAAAATGCGCTCGCGGGCAAGGTCATCATTGATGCGACCGTTCCCATCGACCCTGCAAACATGCTCCAGACCAAAACAGAGACCGGAAAATCTGCGGCTGAAGAAACTGCGGCGATCGTCGCAGGGGCAGATACATTCGCGGCGTTTCAGACGATCTCGCATCGCATCCTGCGACAGCGGGACGTGTCGCACGATGTCCTCGTCGCAGGGGGCGCGAGTCGCAAGGCCGATGTCATGGAACTCATCCGGTCATTGAACCTTCGACCGATCGACACAGGACCGCTGGAAGTGGCGGGACACCTCGAACGGATGACGGTGCTGTTGCTTTCGATCAACAAGGCAAACAAGGTCAAGGAAAGCGGAATCAAGATAACCGGGACATAGAGTGGAGCTGTTACTGCTCAAATACGGCTATGTGCTGGTCTTTGCCGGAGTCATTATTGAAGGCGAAGCCATCCTGATCGCCGCAGCGTTCCTGGCGAACCGCGGATACTTCAACGTCGTCACACTGGCTCTGGTCGCTCTGGCTGCGAACACACTCAGCGCGCAGTTTTACTACACGGCGGCGCGGGTCCGCGGAAGGCGATGGTTCGAGGAACGATTTCCCAAACAATCCGCTTATCGAAAAGTCATCGACTGGGTCGGCGAGTGGGACAACCTGCTCCTCCTGGTCAGCCGGTTTGTGTTCGGTTTTCGTATCGTGATTCCGGCGGCGTGCGGCGCGCTGGGCATGTCGGCATCGCGATTCACGTTCATTAATATCGTCGCCGGCATTCTATGGGTCATCCCGACAGCGCTCGTCGGTTATTACTTCGGCGAAAAAGTCGCTGCCCTGATGCAAGGCGCGCAGCAATACACCACGACAGCCGTCGTCACAATCTTTGCCGCAATCGCTGCGTTTCTTGCCTGGCGGCACATTCGCGGCTTTCGCGCGATCTTCCAGAATCTGGAATGGTCGGACCTGCACAATGCAGTGCCTTTCGTGATCGGCCTGATGGGCGCGCTCAATATTCTCTCTGCGGTTTGGCCCAGCTCCGAAGCTCTGCTTCGACAAGTTCGTGACTGGCTTCCCCTGGAGGTGTCCCGGAACAGCCGCACGCTGATGCTGTTTACCGGCGTCTCTCTGTTGCAGGTGACGCGAAATCTGGCCCGGCGCAAGGAATTGGCGTGGTGGGTGGCCGTGATCGCGTTATCGTTCTCGCTGTTGCTGCATGTCACGAGCGGCCTGGACATCCAGAACTCACTCGTCGCGTTGATACTCTTGTCCTACCTGCTCTATTTCCGCCGGCGTTTTTATACGAGAACGGACCCCGCTTCGCTGCGGAAAGGTCTCATGGTCACGCCACTGTTGTTGCTGATGGTCTTCTTCTATGGAGTAACAGGATTCGCTGCGACTGCGAATCAGTTCGAATGGTCGTCGCACGGCACTCCGGTGACGGAGGCGCTTCGGGGCGGCATTCTGATTGTCAAACCGTATGTCGTGCCGAAGACCCGCGATGCGCGACTGTTCCTGAATTCACTTCAGGTCGCAGGATGGCTGGCCCGCCTGTACATCCTCATTCTGATTCTTCGTCCGTTCATCACGCGAGACCGTCTCGAGGCCCCGCGGCAGGACATTGATCGCATCTTCCAACATCACGGCAAACAATGGCTCGCTGCCTTCGCGATCCAGCGGGACAAACATCACCTGCTCGTCGCCGAACGCCAGGGGCTGGTCGCTTATGCCACACGACGGTCGATCGCGCTTGCGTGCGGAGATCCCATTGCACCGGATGACTTGTTTCTCAGAGCCATCGAAGATTACGTACGTCATTGCGTACGGCATAGCCTGATTCCGTGCATCTACTACGCGGCGGAGGAATCTTTGCCGCGATACCAGGCGCTGAAATTTCAATCGTCACGTGTCGGTGAAGAGGCGATTGTGAATCTGCCGGCATTGACGTTTGCCACGCAGATCGCAGAACTCGGACTTGTTCAGCGCTACGATCGATCTCGCTACGACGACCCTCTCATCGACGAACAGCTGGAAGAAGTCAGCGAAGACTGGCTGGACCTTCGGCACATGCGGGAGATGGGTTTTACCGCAGGTCACTTTTCTCTCGAGGAACTCGCGCAGGGCCCGGTTTTTGTTCTCGGCAATCGCCATCATGTCGAGGCATTTTCGACGTGGCTGCAATACGACGGTGGCAAGGCGGCCGTTCTCGATGTTCTTCGCCAACGGAGCTATGTGCCCCAGAAAATCATGAGCGCTTTTGTTCAGGAGTCGATGCGATTGCTGAAAGAGGGTGGATTCCAGGAAGCAACGATCACTCCGACGACCGTCGACCGGGCGCAGATCGAGACTTTCCAGCCGCGATGGAAACAGCGGTATCTGGTCCATCCGCGCGGCGCGAACCTTTCAAAAATCGAACGCGCGGTTGCCGCGATCCAGAAGGGATAAAATTCGGGGACGGTTGCGTCCCTGAGTTACATCTTGTAACGGCCGAGGTCTTCGTCGGGAAGGTTTTCCAGGAGTCGCCGGAGTTCTTCGTCTTTGATCCGATCCTGGCCGCCCGGCTGGCTCTTGGAGTTCTTGAGAACTTCGTCTTCAACGTAAATCGGACAGTCGATGCGCAGGGCCAGCGCTAAAGCATCGCTTGGTCGCGAATCGATCGAGACAAGCGTGCCGTCGCGCTCGATCCAGATCAGCGCATAGAAAGTATCGTCCTTGATTGTGGTGACGACGACTTTCCGAACGCACGTGTCGAGTCCGACGATAACGTTTTTCAGGAGGTCATGGGTCATCGGGCGGGGTGTGACGACCTTTTCAATCTCCAGTGCGATGGCGTTGGCCTCATAGACGCCAACCCAGATGGGGAGGATCCCATTTCCGGCGGCCTCCTTTAGGATCACAATCGGCATATTCGTTATTGGATCCATCATCAGGCCCCGGATTTTCATTTCTATTTCCACGGGTTCCTCCTCGGACAGCTACTTTACTGCAAAATATATGGATTCGGTCGGTCTTTTCAACCGGCCTTTACCGCCTTCAGCAATTCCCTGACATGCTGGCGCGCGGCGTCCGTGACGCGGGACCCGCTCATCATCCGAATCAGTTCCTCGATTCGCGCGTCGCCGCTCAGCGCATCGACGCCGGTGACGGAGCGTCCATCTCGAACCAGTTTCTCGATCCTATATTGATGGTCCGCGAAGGCCGCGATTTGCGCCAGATGCGTGACGCAAAAAATCTGATAGCGGGAAGAAAGCTCCTTCAGTTTCTTTCCGACCGTCTCTGCCGCCTTTCCACCGATTCCTGCGTCGACTTCATCGAAGACGAGCGCCTTCTGCGATCGATCCGCCGCCAGCACTGTACGCAACGCCAGCATGACGCGCGACAACTCGCCGCCTGAAGCGATCTTCTCCAAGGGCCGCGGCTCCTCACCGGGATTGGCGGAAATCAGGAGCTCGGGACGATCGATGCCGGTGGCCCGGCCGGGCTCGACGGTGGACCAGCGAATGGTGAAGCGGGCATGGGGCATCGCCAGCGAATGCAGTTCGCGCTGAACTGCAGCTTCGAGTTTGGACGATGCCGTACGGCGCTTCCGGCTGAGCTGTGCGGCGGCGTCCGAATACTCATGCCGGAGACGGGAAATTATTGCCTGCAACTCCTCTTTTTTCGTTTCGGCCAGACCTATGCTGTCCATTTCGCGTCTTACCTTGATTAGGTGTTCCAACAGGTCCGGACCGTATTTCCGGTGTAACCGCTCGAGTTCGGCCAGTCGCGCTTGCACGCGTTCCAGTTCCTGCGGATCGGCATCGACGTGATCTGCGTAGTCGCGAAGCCCGTAAGCGATGTCCTGAATGGAGATACGCGCGGCTTCCATTTGTTCCGTGATCGGCTGCAGCCGGGCATCGTGTTGTGATGCATCGCGCAATGCGCGCTCAACTTGGGCGAGGATGGAAAGAGCCGATGTTTCAGACTCATACAAAGCTTCATAACCGTTCGCGGCCGCTTCGAGAAGTTTTCCGGTATTGGAGAGTATGTTGAGTTTTTCTCGAACCTGTTCGGTTTCGCCTGGCTTCGGGCCGGCTTTGTGGATCTCATCGTGCTGGAAGGCCAGCAGGTCGAGACGCTCCACCTTGCGCGCGTGGTCTGCGATCAACTCCCCAAGTTCCGCCTCGGCGCGTGCGGCGGCGGTGAACAGTTCGTGGACTTTCGCGACCAGTCCTGTCGAGTCGGCGAACGCATCGATGAGGGCCAGTTGACTGGAATGATCCAGCAGGGTCTGTTGCTCATGCTGTCCGTGGATATCCAAAAGGAGCGGCGCGAGCTCGCGCAAAGCCGAGACCGTCGTCGGCTGGTTGTTGACGTAAACGCGATTCCGCTCGTCAGAAGAGATTTCGCGGCGAACGATGACTTCGTGTTCTTCGGCATCAAGACCCAGTCGATCGAGTTCGGCGCGGAGATCGATTTCAAAGATGGCTTCAACGACCGCGCGGCTTTCCCCCGAGCGGACCATTTCCGCAGAGGCTTTGGAGCCGGCGAGGAGTCCAAGAGCATCGACGATTATCGATTTTCCGGCTCCGGTTTCACCGGACAGGAGATTGAAACCCTCTTTAAAATGGATTTCGAGCTGATCGATGAGTGCAAAATTTCGAACGCGAAGGAAACGCAACATACCCGGGCGTTATAAGCCATCGAGGCGCCAAGCGCAAGCCCGATAGGGCGCAGCCTCACGCGAAGCGCAAGCCCGGTAGGGCGCAGCCTGAAGTGTTGATCTTTCGATGACGAAGGATTAACTTTTTTACACGAGGATAAGGATTTGAATGGAATAGATGTTGTCGAGATTCTCCGACACGCCTCGCCTGTCACGTATGCGATTCTCGGTATCCTTCTGGTTTTTTCCCTATGGTCATGGGGAATCATTCTGTCCAAGGCGCTGCTGCTCGGCAAAATCAATAAAGAGGCGGATCAGTTCTGGAGAATTTTCCGGCGCGGTAAAAACGTCTCTGAGATCAGCACAGCCCTGGAGGCGTTGCACTTCACTCCGCTGGTCCAGGTATTTCAGGCAGCGGCGGAAAAAAGCGGAAACGCGTCTGCCCGCGCTCTGCAGCTCACCGTTCAGCGCACCGCAGCGGCCCAGCTGACCCGATTGGAAAACAGACTCAATTTTCTGGCGACTACCGCGTCGGTCACTCCATTCATCGGGCTGCTCGGCACGGTTTGGGGCGTCATGACGTCGTTTACGGCGCTGGGGAATGTTGAAACGGCAAGTCTGAAAGCGGTCGCTCCTGGAATGGCCGAAGCTCTCATTACGACGGCGGCCGGCCTGTTCGCCGCGATTCCGGCCGTCATTGCTTACAACAGTTTTGTGTACAAGCTGCGAAATTTGAGCGGCCAGTTAGACGAACTTCAGGCAGAGCTTCTCGCGTCGGTCGAAGAAGAAAGGACGACAGTCTGATGGCGTTTACGACGCGCGATGGCAAAACGCAGACAGCCCTGGCCGAGATCAACATGGTCCCGTTCATCGATATTGTTCTCGTCGTCCTCATTATTTTTATGGTGACGGCTCCGGTATTTCAGTCGGGCATCGATGTCAACGTGCCGAAGACGCAGGTGGTTCGCGAGCTGGCGGAAGAAAAGCTGGTCGTCTCCATCGATAAGGAACAGCACCTGTTCCTGCAGAACGCCGCCGTGAATGTCAACGAACTGGGCGACAAGATTCGTGAGAAGCTTTTGGACCCAACCCGCCAGAGCGTTTACCTGCAGGCGGACCAGTCGGTTCCCTGGCAAACCGTCGCAACCGTCATGGAACGTCTGACACTCGCAGGAATCGTCAACATCACCGTCGTAACTCAACCGCTCAAGCAAGGCAGGAAATGACGTTCGAAGGCGATCGACTCGACAGGGGTATTGCAGCATCCGTGTTCTTGCATGCTGCACTTGCTGTCGTTGTCGTCCTTTCGCCAAAACTCTTTCCTTCACTCGGTGCAAACTGGGGTTCACCGACGGGTTCTGCCGATGCGGGAATCAAAGTGAACATCACCGGTGGCCTTTCCGGTGTGGCATTGCCCACGCCTCCGGTTGTTACTCCTGAGGCGCCGGCGAATGATTCGCCGGGCCTCTACAAAAGTCCGGAACCCAATCCGCCGGCGCCTGACAAAACAGCCGAACCTGTGCCGGAAACCAAAGCGCCCGTAAAGGCAACGCCCACACCCAAACCGAAGCCAACGGCGCCGCCGGCTCCGAAAGCCGCAACGCCTGAACCTCCACCATCCAACGCCATACCATACGGGCAGGGTGGAAAGCCGGCTCTCGCTTATGGACAGTTTTCGACCGGCGCGGGCGAAGCAGGGATCGGATTCGGCGATGCCGCGTTTGGCGAACGGTATGGAGCGTACGTGAATGCGATCACGCGCGCGGTCTCGAGCAATTGGCTGAAGTCGATGGTGGACTCGCGCATCCAGAGGGCACCGCGCGTGTACATCAACTTCGATATCGAGAGGGATGGTTCTGTGTCCAACGTGACCGTCCAACAGTCCAGCGGCATTGCGTCGCTGGATCGGTCCGCGGAAAGGGCGGTACGGGCGTCCAATCCCCTGCCGCCGCTACCCGGAGATTTCCGCGGAAGCAGGGTCAACGTCAGTTTTTATTTCGAGTATTCACGATGATAAGACGAGAATTCGTGTTTGTGTTCCCCGCCTTTCTATATGCCGCGGGCGCGCGGGCATCGGCACAACAAATCATTACGGGAACTAACAAGGGCGCTGAGGGTATCAAACTCGCTCTGCCGGAGTTCCAGCCAGATTCGAACGATCCGAAGTTAGCCGCGCTGGCCGCTGTCTTCAACAAGGTTCTGTGGGACGATCTCGATTACTCCGGTGGCGTCACGCTCGTCAGCCGCAGCCTGTACCCGCTTGGAAGATTCAGCGAGCCCGGACAAATCAAAATCGACGACTGGACCTCCGCTGCAGTACAGGCGCAGTATCTTGCTTTTGGCAATATTCGGACGCAGAACGGGATCTCTGTGGAGGCGCGTCTGTGGGATCTCAAGGTGGCTCAGAATCGTGAGGTGCTCGGCGAGCGGTTTCGCAGTGATGCAACCGAGGAAGGCGCTCGACTGATTGCTCACAGGCTCGCGGACGCCATCATCGATCGAATCGGCGGCAAACAAGGCATCGCACAAACTTCGATCGCTCACATTTCGGAGCGGACGCCGGGGGTGAAAGAGCTTTTTCTGATGGACTACGACGGGAACAACTCTCATGGGTTGACGACCTACAGGTCCATTACGCTGTCGCCCGCATGGTCCCCGGATGGCGACAAGATCGCATTCGCCAGCTACCGTCGTGGCGGACCCGATATCGAGATCCTGTCTCCTCTGGACCGCCGGCCATACACATTTGAACGTGCAGGCGGGACCACGAGCATGCCTGCATGGTCGCCCGACGGCAGCAAGATCGCATTCTCGACGAGTCGCGACGGAAGCGACATGGAGATCTACACTGCCGACTGGAACGGCAAGAACATGCGTCGGCTGACCGTGAACAAGGCGGTGGATGTATCGCCGGTCTGGAACCCCAGGACCGGACGCGAAATCGCATTCACATCGGGACGCAGCGGGACTCCTCAGATCTACATCATGGATGCGGAGGGTACGAATGTCCGGCGATTGATCGACGAGGGCGGCGACGCAGTTAATCCGGCGTGGTCGCCGGACGGTATGCGAATCGCGTTTGCATGGCAGCGTGGGACATCCAGGTTCGATATCTATATTCACGAAATCGCGACCGGGAGGAACACGCAAATCACGAACAACGCGGGTGACAACGAGAAACCGACGTGGGCACCCGACGGCCGGCACGTGGCGTTCGAGTCGTCGCGTACAGGCATAAAGCAGATCTACTCGATGATTCTCGACGGCACAAAAGTTCGACAACTGACAAATACGGGAAAGAACACCGCACCTGCATGGTCCGGTTTTATGAAGTGAGGTTTGACGATGACGAAGACGATGTTGCCCAGCAAGATTGCGTTGGTATTGCTCCTTGTGTCGACACTTGTGGCGTTTTCATGCCGTAAACCTCAGGTTGCTACTAAACCTCCGGCTCCTCCTCCAGTGACGACTCCCACACCGCCCACGCCGACTCCGACGATCACATTGCGCGCCGAACCGGCGACAATCGAGCGCGGTGGCTCCGTGACGTTGCAGTGGGAAGCTCGCAACGCCGCAACGGTTTCGATTACGCCGGGGTTGGGCGATGTGCCGGTGAGCGGCAATCGATCCGTATCGCCGACTTCGTCGGTGAGTTATCAGGCCACCGCAACCGGCCCGGGCGGCACCGCCACCGACGTGGCTCGCATCACGGTCAACATCCCGCCTGCGCCAACGCCGGATAAGCCCAAACCGCCTGTGACCAGTACTACGATTGATACGCCCAGCCTGAAGGACATTCTCTTCGAGTATGACCAGGCCGATATCCGTGCCGACATGGTCGCCATCCTTCAAGGCAACGCAAACTGGATGAAGGCGAATCCAAACGCACGCGTAACGATCCAGGGGCATTGCGATGAACGCGGCAGCGAGGAATACAATCTGGGCCTCGGCGATCGCCGGGCAAATGCCGTGAAAGAATATCTCCTCTCGCAGGGAATACCCGCGAGCCGGCTGAGTACGGTGAGCTATGGAGAAGACATGCCGTCCTGCCGTGAACAATCCGAAGACTGTTTCGCAAGGAATCGCCGGGCTCATCTCCTTGCAGAATCCCGGTAGAATGCAGCCACGTGAGGTAGAACCGTGAATATTCAGTTGAGACTTGCCACGACGGCCTTGCTGATTTTTCTGACAGCAGGGCCCGCTTATCCTCAAAACCGCGACATCCTTCAACTTCAAAAGGACATGATCGAAGTGCAGACACGCATGAGGCAGCTGCAGACCACGGTCGATCAGGACAATGCCTTCATGAAAACCCTGACGGAGAAAATCGCGGATCAGGTGAGCACGCTCGCGTCCGGGATGCAGAAAGTGTCCCAGGCTGTCGACGGCATACGGACGCAGAACGATACTGCCGCTCGCGAACTGAAAACGGTTCTTACGACACTCTCGACACTAAACAGCACCGTCCGCCAGATGGAACAGGAACTGAAGACGGCACAGGGCCAGATCGGTGGGATCTCGCGTGAAATCACAACGCTGAAGACGACGTCTGAGCCGCTTCAAAGTTCGGACGAACTCTGGCGACTCGCATATGCCGATTACAGCGCCGGCAATCTGGACCTTGCGATCGGCGGCTACCAGGAATTCATTTCGAAGTATCCGGATGATCCGCGGACCGTCAGCGCCCATGTTCGTCTCGGGGACGCGCTGCGCGCTCAGAAGAAATATGATGCGGCAGTTGCGGAGTACGATTTTGTCTTGCAGAAGTTTCCTGAGAGCGATACAAGTAGGGACGCCCTCTTGAAGAAAGGCCTCGCCCAAGCCGACGCAAATCAGCCGCAGGCAATCCAGACTTTGAGTGAAGTCGTGAAGAAGTTCCCCAATACGATCGAATCCAATTCAGCAGCGCAAAAGCTCAAGGAAATTCAGGCTACTCAGCGGAAACCACCGGCGCGGTAATAAAGCGAGTCATAAGGAGCGATATGGCAAGATCTGTGAACAAAGTGATCCTCGTTGGCCGGCTCGGCAAAGATCCCGAGCTCAAATACACCTCGAGCGGAACGCCGTTCTGCCGCTTTTCGATGGCAACTGATGATTCCTGGAACGACAAGACTTCGGGTGAACGTCAGGAACGAACCGAGTGGCACAACGTCGTCGTCTGGGATCGTCTGGCGGAAATCTGCAACCAGTACCTCACCAAGGGAAAACTCGTTTACATCGAGGGAGCCCTTCAAACGCGCGAGTGGGATGACCAGGACGGGAACAAGCGCCGGACCACCGAGGTTCGCGCCCGCGACATGGTGATGCTCAGCAGTTCAGGTGATGGCGCAGGCGGCGGTCAGCGGAAGGCGGCGGCGGCCGAGGGCGTGGGTGGAAGCGGCACCGCGACGTCGTCCAGCACAAGCACCATTACCGACGACGATATTCCGTTCTAAGGTTGCCCGATCTTCGTTGGTCCTGACCCATGATCCATGTCATTGAAAGTTGTTCATTGATCAATTCCATGGACCATGGGTCAGGACCAACAAACAACTGACAACAATTACTCGCCGAGAACCTGCACTTTCAAACTCCGCTCCCGCGGCCCATCCAATTCCGCCAGGATGACGCTCTGAAACTGTCCCAGCACCACTTCCCCATCGGACACCGGCAGAACCACACTGTTGTTGAACAGCAGACTGCGCAAGTGCGACGCCGCATTCTTCCGGTCACAATCGGAAAACTCCGGCGAGTTGTGCTTGTAGGGCAGATCGTCCGCGACGACACGACGCAGAAAACCTGCGACATCGTCGACTAAGGCATTCTGATATTCGCTGACCATTAACCCCGCCGTTGTGTGCTGTGAGTACAGACCGATCATCCCGTTCCGGATTCCGGAATGCATCACGAGTTCCTTCACCCGCGACGTAATGTTGATCAATTGCTGTTTTTCGGTCGTCTTCAGACCCAGAGTCTCCAGTTTTGTTTTCATGATTCCCTTGTGGCTCGGATCAAAGCTTCCATGTGATTGAGGTACGTCTCCAGTGCCCGCCGTCCGGCGGCAGTCAGCCGATACTCGGTTCTCGGCACTCGCCCCTCGAAATACTTCTCGCAAGCGACGTACTGGCCATCCTCGAGCTTCCGCGCGTGGACGCTGAGATTTCCGTCGGTCGTCTTCAGCAGATCCTTCAGTTCGTTGAAAGTCATCGAGTCGTTGACCGCGAGCGCGCTGACAATACCCAGCCTTATTGGCTCATGAATCAGGCGGTCCAAGTCCGCGGCGCGGCTTTGCGCCGGACGCGCACGCGATGCCTGCGGCTTCGGATGAGTTTCCGCTTTATTTGTTTTAGCCACCGTACCTCCTTGCGATCACCGTGCCGAAAGCGAGGTGAAACCCGCCGAAGCCGGCTGCCATAAACCAGTTTGCCCACTCGAATGGTGTAAATAGCGCGATCATCCCCAGGGCCATGAAAGACAGGCCCATGACGGGCACGACCTTCACCGAAAAAGCCCCGCCCGTGACGATCGACACCCCGTACAGAAGAAGCCAGGTGCCTGGCATAACGGCGAACAGATGCTGCTGGTACAGCGCAAGCGTCAGCACGGCTCCGGCAATCATTCCCGGGCAAAGGCTGAGAGCAAACTTGCGTCCGGGACCGTATAGAAGCGGCGAATCCACGGCTCTCGCCTTCTGGATCAGAGCCCAGGCTCCGATGGCCACAGCCAGACCCGCTTCGAGGATCCAACTAAAGAACCACGAACGCGTGGTCGGCAGCCTGCTCGAAACGAGAGCCGTCATCACGGCGCTGGCGCCGATGAGGATGCCGCCCCACCCGGGTACTGCGGTAAAGGAACCAGCGCGCTCCATGGTTTCACGGATGAACTTGAGATTTTCAAAGGCGCGCTCATTGATGGACACGACCTTGGCTGGCTTCATATGCAGCAAAGATAGATGGCGGTCATGTATGTGTCAAGTACTTTGTGATACAAAGATGGATGGTGAAGCGTAAGCGCGATCACGGCGACAAACCCGAACTTTATTCGCCGAACGCCCCCATGGCGCGGAATTTCTTGTACCGGCACACCAGCAGGTCATCCGTACTGACGTTGAAGAGCTCCCGCAACTGGCTGTCCAGTACTCCACCCAGACGCTTTGCCATCCCGACGGGATCGTTTTGCGCACCGCCCTCGGGTTCCGGAATAATGTCGTCGATCAGATGATGTTTCTTCAGATCCTCGGGGGTCAGTTTCAGGGCTTCGGCGGCCTCGGCGGCGTGTTGTTGATCGCGCCACAAAATCGCTGAGCAGCTTTCGGGAGCAATGACCGAGTAAATGGAATACTCGAGCATGTTCACGCGATCACCGACGCCGATCGCAAGTGCCCCGCCGGAACCGCCCTCGCCGGTGATCGTCGCAATGATCGGCACGCGAATGCGCGACATTTCCCGCAGGTTGTAGGCGATCGCTTCCGCCTGCCCGCGTTCCTCGGCGTCGATTCCGGGATAGGCGCCGGGCGTGTCGATAAACGTCAGAATAGGCCGGCCGAACTTCTCGGCGAGCTGCATGATGCGAAGGGCTTTCCGATAGCCTTCGGGCTTGGGCATGCCGAAATTGCGGTACTGCCGCTGTTTGGTGTCTCTTCCCTTCTGGTGACCGATGAGACACACCGACCGGTTGCGCAGCGTACCGAACCCGCCGACGATCGCCGCGTCATCCGCGAATTTCCGGTCGCCGTGGACTTCGATGAAGTCCGGGCAGAGACTTTCTACATAATCAAGAAAGTAAGGACGCTGAGGGTGCCGTGCGAGCTGTACCTTTTGGTACGCCGTGAGGTGATCCATATTTTCGAGAGGCTTATCCGAGCCGAACCGTATCCCGCCCGCAGATTCGTTCGACCGATTCAACGAACTCGCGATCCGGCGAGATCTTGACATAAGGATTCGGTCGGACCAATACCGTAAACCGGCCCGGAAATTCTAGCTCAAACACTATCTCCGCCGGTCCTCTTTTTTCGTCGATGATGGGCTGAAGCCGTTCGGCAATGTCTTCCGGAGCAAGGGAGGAATTGATACGAATGGTGACCGTGCGGCTCAGGATCTCCTTGATGCGCTCGATGGGATAAATATCGGTCGCGAGGATCTTGATTGTAGCTTCATCATTATCCAGTTTGCCTTTCACGAAAACCGGCGCGTCGACATCCAGAAGCTTCTGGACTTTCGCGTATGTATCGGGAAAAACCAGAACCTCGACAGTGCCTTCCCAATCCTCCAGAAGAACGATGCCCATGAGATCGCCTTTCTTCGTGCGCATCACGCGCAACGATGAAACGAGACCGCCGATCGCGACTTCGAAGCCGGACGGCTTTTCCGAAAGCACGCCGGTCGTGGCGTTGCCGTAGGTTTTGACTTCGTTCGCGTACTTCCGCAATGGATGGCCCGTGATGTAGAAGCCCAGCGTCTCTTTCTCGTGCTTGAGCTTCAGGCCCTCGGGCCACGGTTCGGCCGGATCGAGTACATGGGTTTCGCCGTCGCCTCCGCCGGACATCATTCCGAAAAGACCTGTCTGCCCGACCTCCTGTTCACGCTGTTTGCGCTGGCCCCAATCCATCGCGCGATCGATATTCGCGTAGAGCAACGAACGATCTTCACCGAGGCTGTCAAATGCCCCTGCTTTGATCAGACTTTCCACAACGCGCTTGTTGACGGTTCGAAGATCGGCGCGCTCGGAAAAATCGAACATCGACTTGAACGGTTTGTTGGCCACCATCGAAGTGATCGCCGTTTCTCCAACGTTCTTGATCGCAGCGAGTCCGAAGCGGATCCCGTTCTCACCCGGCGTGAAATTCACATCGCTGGAATTGATGTCCGGCGGCAGGATGGCGATGCCCATATCGCGGCACTCGTTGATGTACTTCACAACTTTATCCGTGTTGCCGCGTTCACTCGTCAGCAAGGCCGCCATGAAATACTTCGGATGTCTCGCCTTCAGATAGGCCGTTCGATAAGCCAGGACGGCATAGGCCGCCGAATGCGACTTGTTGAACCCGTAACCGGCAAACTGCTCCATCAGGTCGAAAATACGAGTGATTTTCTTCTCATCCTTGAAGCCTTTGGCGCGCGCGCCGTCCACGAACGTCTGGCGATGCGCAGCCATCTCTTCGGCTTTTTTCTTTCCCATGGCGCGGCGCAGCAGATCGGCCTCGCCGAGCGAGTAACCTGCGATGATGTTGGCGATCTGCATGACCTGTTCCTGGTAGACCATCACGCCGTAGGTTTCGTGCAACACGGTCTTAAGTTCGGGCAACTCATATTCGACCTTCTTCACGCCGTGCTTGCGTTTGATGAAGTCGTCGATCATGCCGCCGCCGATCGGGCCGGGACGGTACAGAGCGTTCAATGCAGTCAAGTGTTCGACGCTTGACGGCTTGAATTTCCGGAGGATGTCCTTCATGCCCGAGCTTTCAAACTGAAACACGCCATCGGTCAGGCCTGCCGAGAACAACGCGTAGGTTTGCTCGTCATCGAGCGGCAGCTCGTCCATGTTGAGGTGAATGCCTTCGTGGTTCCTGAGCATTCGCTGGATATCGTCGATGATAGTCAGCGTCGTCAGGGCCAGGAAGTCCATCTTGAGCAGGCCCATTTTCTCGACGTCCGCCATCGGGTACATCGTCGTGATTTCATCCTTGCTCGACTTGTACAGCGGAACGAACTCGGTGATCGGCTTCGGCGATATCACGACGCCGGCGGCATGCGTCGATGCGTGACGCGCCAGACCTTCCAGACGTTTGGCGATTTCGATCAGATCCCGCACGCGAGGATCGGTCTCCACGAGATTCTTCAGATCCGGATTCTGGGCCAACGCCTTATCGAGCGTGATGTGCAGCTCGGGCGGAATCATCTTGGCAATCTTGTCCACTTCGGCATAAGGCATTTCCATTCCCCGCCCCGTATCCTTGATGACTCCGCGCGCCGCCATCGTGCCGAAGGTAATGATCTGTGAAACGTTCTCCCGGCCGTACTTCCGGGTCACGTAATCAATGACGGATGCGCGCCGATTCATGCAGAAATCGATGTCGATATCCGGAAGTGAGACGCGCTCAGGATTCAGGAATCGTTCGAACAGAAGACCATACTGCAGCGGATCGATGTCGGTTATACGCATGCAATAAGACACGAGGCTGCCTGCTGCGGATCCGCGGCCAGGCCCGACGGGTATGTCGCTTTCCCGCGCATAACGGATGAGATCCCAGACGATCAGGAAGTATCCGGGATACTTCATCTTCTGAATGATCTCGATCTCCCACTGAAGCCGTGTTTCGTACTCCGCGAGGGACTGCTTCAAGGCGCCGCGGTCCGCGAGCGGTTTCAGATGCTCAAGCCGGTCCTGAAAACCATCCTGGACAACTTTGGCGAAGTACGTGTCGATGGTGAAACCTGGCGGCACCGCAAACTCCGGAAACGGGTTCTCGACCTTCTGAAGTTTCAGGCTGCATCGATCCGCGATTTCGACAGTCAGATCCAGCACTCCCGGGATCTCTCCGAAAACGCGATCCATCTCCTGGCGAGTCTTGAAATAAAACTGATCCGTGTAGAACTTCATCCGATTCGGATCGTTGACGGTCTTGCCCGTCTGGATGCAAAGCAGAATGTCATGCGCCCGGCAATCGTCCTGGTGCATGTAGTGACAGTCGTTGGTCGCCGCGACACGAATGCCGGTGCGTTCGCCGATGCGCAGCATGTCTGGAATGATCTTGCGCTGCTTCTCCAGACCGTGATCGTGAATTTCCAGAAAGAAACGATCCTTGCCGAAGATGTCCTGATATTCGGCCGCCGCTTTCTCCGCCTGCTCGACGCGACCCGCAAGAACGTTCGCCGAGACTTCGCCGTTGAGACACGCGGAAAGGCCGATCAATCCTTCGCTGTGCTCGCGCAGGAGTTCCTTGTCGACGCGCGGTTTGTAATAGAAACCCTCGAGGTAACCCTTTGAAACGAGCTTGACCAGGTTCTGATAACCTTTCTCGTTCTCACACAGGACGATCAGATGGTTCGGGCGGCCGCTTGCAGGATCGCGATCGTGGCGGCTGGTTTTCGAAACGTACATCTCACATCCGATGATCGGCTTGACGCCCGCCTTTTTCGCAGCCTCGTGAAAACCGATCGCCCCGAAGAGATTTCCATGGTCGGTAACGGCGACAGCCGGCATTTTGTATTTGGCAGCAGTCTGGACGAGCGTTTCGTGATCGCAGGCGCCATCGAGAAGACTAAAGCCGGAGTGCAGATGCAGATGGACAAACGAAGACGGCATTATTCCCACTCGATCGTTGCAGGTGGTTTCGACGTGATGTCGTACACGATGCGGTTGATTCCTTTCACCTCGTTGACGATGCGATTGGAAATCACTCCCATCAGCTCATATGGAAGGCGCACCCAGTCCGCCGTCATGCCGTCGTTACTGTGAACGGCGCGAATGGCAAGCGTGTGTTCGTAAGTGCGAATGTCGCCCATGACGCCGACGCTTCGCACCGGCAGCAGCACACAAAATGACTGCCAGATCTGCCGATACAGGCCGGCCTTCTTGATTTCTGTAATCAGGATATCGTCGGCTTCCTGCAGCATGCGTACGCCATCCGGCGTGATCTCGCCCATTATGCGCACCGCAAGACCAGGCCCGGGGAACGGTTGCCGCCAGACCATTTCTTCTGGTAATCCCAGCTCAACGCCGACCCTGCGCACTTCGTCCTTGAACAACTCGCGCAGCGGCTCGACCAGTTTCAGATGCATGCGTTCCGGCAAACCACCGACGTTATGGTGCGATTTTATTGTCTGCGACGGTCCCTTCACGGAAACCGATTCAATGACATCCGGGTACAACGTCCCCTGCACGAGGTAGTCGACGGAGCCGATCCTTTCAGCTTCTTCCTCAAACACCCGAATGAACTCATTCCCGATAAGCTTCCGTTTCTTCTCGGGGTCGGTCACTCCAGCGAGCATGTTGAGGAACCGATCCGAAGCATCAACTCCGCGCACGTTCAGCTGAAGATTGTTTTGCAGCATGGACAGGACTTTCTCGAACTCGTTTTTCCGAAGCAGTCCCGTGTTCACGAAAACGCCGACCAGACGGTCTCCGATTGCGCGCGAGACCAGCGTTGCGGCCACCGTTGAATCGACGCCGCCGCTGATGCCGCACAATGCCCGCCCGGACCCGACCTGGTTCCGGATCCGCTCGATGGAGTCTTCGATGAACGAACCGAGGGTCCAGTCGCCGCGGCATCCGCATACGTCAAAGACAAATCTCCGCAGCAAGCCTTCGCCGTTCTCCGTGTGCGTCACTTCAGGGTGGAACTGAACGCCGAAGACATTTCGCTTCGTGTTTTCCATGGCGGCGATGGTCGTTTCCGTACGCGCTGTGACGGCAAAGTCCGGCGGCGGTTCGAGGATCCGATCGCCGTGGCTCATCCATACGCGGCGCATGCCATCCAACAGGCGTGACGGCTGGACGGATTCCAGTTCGCGCGACCCGTACTCGCGATGGCTCGCCGGCTCGACACGCCCACCGAGTTCCTTACCAATCAGCTGCATGCCGTAACAGATGCCGAGGACGGGGACATTCAGAGCAAAAATACCGGGGTCGCATATCGGAGCTTCCGATTCGTAGACAGAGGCGGGACCTCCTCCGAGGACGACGCCTTTCGGCTGCATTGCCTTTACTTTTTCGAGCGGAGTGTTGAACGGGACGATTTCAGTATAGACATTCGCTTCGCGGATCCTGCGGCCGATCAGTTGTGTGTATTGTCCACCGAAATCCAGGATGAGTATCGTTTCAAATTTCGACGACATTTTGCCTCATTATAGCAATCGCAGAAAACCTCACGAGCAGCAGATAACCGTGCAAAATACTCAGAAACAGAACGACAGCAGCCGCTGCACCCAGCATGACAAACGCATCCGTCGCTCCCGCCACGTTGAAGAAACCTGTGAGAAGGAGTGCGACACAGGATGCCGCGATCATGCTTTCAAAGGACATGAGTATTCCTATCAGACCGGCTACCCGGATGAGGTCCGTCCCGAGAAGATCCAGAGCATCGGTTCGAATGAGCGTGTCGACGAGAGTCAGGACGAATGCCAGAGCAATGAACGTAACGATCGCAATCACCACCGCTCCGGCATACGCCGCGCCGGCGAGCAGAATTCCAGCGGTGACGAGCACCATTGTCTTTGCTGCGTTCGCTGCGAAAAGCGTTTGAAACGTCGAAGTCGGTGTGAACGACCTCCGGAACAGCGCTTCGAGGACAAGCCAGACCAACACGGAAGAGCAGACGGCCAGCGCCCCAAGCATCACGGCTTCCTCACGCTTCGCGTTCCAGAACTCCCCAAGCAGCGACACTGCCAGAAGTGCATTGACCTGATCGATTCCAGTGTCTTCCCACGCGATTCCCGATAGATCCGAAGTCAGCCACATGGCGGCAAAAAACAAAATGGCAGTCGTGGCCGCAAGCCAGATCAGTTTCCAGAGAAGATCGAGGAATATCAGACCGACGCGCTGATGCGCGCCGGCGAATCCGCTGCGGAGAATGTCAGCGAGCATCACGCTTCAAGCACCGGCGCGAGCATGATGTATTCCGCGATCAGGATCGCGTTAGACGCGGCAATGCGAAGGTTGTCCGCGACGGCCCACAGCGCGTGGCTTCCAGCCGACGCACCTGTTGAACGGATGCGGGCGATATGGATTTTGTCGCTGCCGACGACACCGACCGGTGAAGGCTTTGCGGAGGAATGGTCCATCGCAAACACAGGGTTTTCTGCAAGGTACGCGGTCAGTTCCTCCGTCGAGGCCGGTACGTTCATGAAAAATGAGAACGCATGCGAATGAAACACCGGCGCCTGGATCGCAGTAATTGCGGGTCGCGGAAACGTTTTGCCGCACACGGCATCCAGTTGCTTCGTGATCCGCTGTTCCGTCCGCGCGGACGCTTCGGGTTCGGGCAGAACGTTGAATGCAAGCTGGCCGGCAAAGACCTTGTGGTCGGCCTGTTGAAAGTTCAGCAAACTCACGGTCTGTTCCTGAAGTTCGTCGACGCCGATGTTGCCCCGCGCGGAGGCGGGCTCCAGGATCGTCACGGCTGCGGACTCGACCACAAACTTGTTATGAAGATGCGCGAGCAACCGTCCAATGACTATCGCAGCAGGGTGCGGACTCACGAAGTATCCCTGCGCTCGAAGCGATTTCGGATCGGACATACCGTGAAGATAAACCGTACCTTCGAGGCCGGCCTGTGTCAGGTCGATCGTGAGGTCGGGGAATTTTGCGCCACTCGCGACATAGGCTTGCATGATCTCGGGGCCGCAGGTGAAAAACGCGATATCGATGTCGTCAAACGCCTTGGGCGAAATCACCTGAGTTATCTGAATTTCACCGGCGAACTCTTGCAGGAGTCCTGCGTACTCTTCAGTCTCCAGCAGGACGAGCCTTCCAATCGGAAGGGCGCGGTTTTCGAGCATTTCCCGGAGTTCTTTTCCCAGGAGAGAGGTCGAACCCACGATCGCGATATTGGGGGCTTTGCGGAGACGCTGCTGATCCATAAAGATCAGCTTTTGATGTTACCATGCGCGGGTTCGGACGCTGCGGCGACGCCGGGCATGAACCGCCTCACCGTCTGCAGCAGCTTACCGATCAAGCCTGAACTGACATAAATCGTTGCCATCAGAAGAAGGACCTCTTCGGAATAAAAGAGGACCAGAGCAATCAGCATTGCTGTGACAAAGAGGGCAAGACTGGGCTTCGCCTTCCGGACGTCGAATTCCTTGAAGCTGGAGTACCTCACGGTACTGATCATCAGAAACGCAACCAGCAGCAGCAATAAAGCCCACAGCAGCGCGGATCCTATCAATAAAGTCGGCGTCTTGAAGTAATGGACGATGGCGGCGATCATCCCGGCTCCTGCCGGAATCGGAAGTCCGACGAAATAGCGCTTCGAAGCCGTGTCCGCCGACTGCAGATTGAAGCGCGCCAACCTCAACGCCCCGCACACGACGAATGCGAAACTTGAAACCGAGCCGAGCTGAAAGACGTGTTTCGCGACGCTGCCCTCAATACCTTGAATCGCGCCGAACCCCCAGCTGAAGGCCAGCATTCCGGGAGCAACTCCAAACGTGATCACGTCGGCAATTGAATCAAGTTGAACGCCGAACTCGCTCGTGGTCTTTGTAAGTCGGGCGATGCGGCCGTCAAGGCCGTCGAGGATGTAACCGACGCCGATGAGGATGGCGGCGTAATCCCAGTTTCCTCGAAGCGTCGAGATGATGGAGTAGTAGCCGCAGAAAATGTTCCCGATGGTAAACAGGCTTGGAATGATCGACAGGCTGCGTTGAATGCGCGCCTGATCTCGAATGCGGCGCCGCTGGCGTCGTTCGGTCATATTCTTACTCGCTGCGCCCTATCGGGCTTGCATTCGCTCCGCTCATCTTTTCCTCGCTGCGCCCTATCGGGCTTGCATTCGCTCCGCTCATCTCTTGATCACTCCAATCGCGGTTGATCCGCCGCGGACGCGCATACCGCGCGTCACCGTGGCTTCGGTGCCGGCGGGAAACAGCACATCGACGCGCGAGCCGAATCGAATGAGTCCGATCAGTTCGCCTTTTTCAACCATGTCTCCCACCTTCTTCCAGCATACGATACGGCGCGCCACAAGTCCTGCTATCTGGGTGAAAACCAGCTTCAGATCACCCTGCGAAACCATAATTACGTTTCGTTCGTTTTCGACGCTGGCGGCGTGGTTGAATGCCGCCTTGAATTTGCCCTTCTTGTATTCGATCGCCTCAATGCGTCCTGCGATCGGGCTGCGATTCACATGAACGTTGAAAATCGAAAGAAAAATGCTGAGCTTCGTCACGTTCCCCACGCGCTCGACTTTCACGACCCGCCCATCGGCCGGCGAGACGATCACATTGGGATCCGACGGAATTTCACGCGTCGGATTCCGGAAGAAGAATGCCACAAAGACGGCAATGCCCATGACTAAAAACGCGGCAAGGTGCAGGCCGAAGGCATAAGCGCCGGCCGCGGAAATAAGCAGAGGAATAAGGAACCGAAATGCATCTTTGACAATCATGAATGTGTTCGAAATGGAGAAGGAGGGGAGGCTTTCGTTTGCCGGTGCCATGAACGTCGGTGCGGCGACGCAGGCACCGGCATGTTTTTATGTGTGTTGATGACTCAGTTCGGTCCGAAATCTGGAGATCATGGAGTTCATCTGATCCTTCAGTTGGAGCTTTTTCTTTTTCAACTGGATTTCCTCAAGATGATCGCTTTCTGTCATGTGGTGGCGGCTCGTGAGCTCCTGAAGACGGCCTTCGTGCTGTTTGTGCTCCTCGATCAGACGGCGAAACTCTGGACTCGAGGAAATCAAGTGATCCTTGATCTCCTCCTCCTTCATCATCATGCGGATCCTCCTATCAGGATGGGAAGTTTGACCTTAGGGCCAACGTAACATACGCGGAAGCGCGAGTTCAATTTGAAACATCCCGCTCCATGACGTACGCATCTTCGACCGGATTCGAGTAGTAATTCTTCCGTTCTCCGGCGATCTGGAAATTGAATTTCAGGTAGAAATTGATGGCCGGATTATTCGACTTTCGTACTTCAAGCAGCACTTTGTCGGCTTTGCGACGCCCGGATTCCTGGATGGCCGCGGCCATGAGTTGATGGCCGATTCCGGATCGCGCATAGCTGTGCTCGACGGCGATGTTGTAGATTTCCGAAACATCCGCGGCGATGTGAAAGATGACGAATCCGACGATGGCGCCGCGTCCATTGGCGTCCTCGATTTCCGCCACAAAGCTGGAGGTGAAGCTGTCGTCATTCAGCAGACGATAGTAGCTGTCGATGGACCAGTGGGAGAGGTGATGCCACGATCGCTCGATGTCGATGATGCGATCGATGTCGCCTTTGCGAACCTTACGAATTCGGACGTCCAGTGCTTTCAAGAGCGATCTCCGCATCCGTTTTGCGCACGTACAACGGCGACAGTGGCACGCTGCCGGGCCGGAGAGCCAATTCCGCAATCGTTGAAGCCAGGTAGAGATCCATGAAATGGATGCGCCACGCCGATTGTCCTTCGATCAACGAATGATAACCATTTGCCCCGTCCCCGCAAAAAACTATCGGAACCTGAGGCAGCGATGCCAGCCACTGGGCGGGTTTTAGCACGACCGGAGGCCGCTCTTCAACAAGTCTGTCGGCAGATCCGTTTTCACGCACGCGTCGATAGAGCGCGCCGTACACGTCGCCCCGTCGCGCATCGATCGTCGGAGCGATAAGCACATCAGCGATTCCCGTTTTCCAGGCAAGCGCTTCCAGCGTCGAAACGCCAGCTCCCTGCTTGCGGTGCGCCGCACCGAAGGCGTCCATTGCGGCCAGGCCGACGCGAAGGCCCGTAAACGATCCCGGACCGCGTGCTGCCGCAAACATGTCGATGTCTGCCAGCTGGAAGTCCAGATGCTGAAAGAGGAACTCAATCGAGCGAAACAGTCGCTCGGAGTACTGGATGGACGAGGCGAGGCGAACTTCACCGACAACCTCTTCACCGTCGGTCACGCAGACACTTCCCCGTTCCGAACTCGTGTCGACCGCTAAAACGCGCATGCCCTATTATAGAGTCCCTCCCGATCCCGGAGAGGAACAGGGGAAAACACGAAAACATGCAGGAAGACCTCACTCCCATGATGAGGCAGTATCACGCCGTGAAGCAGGAGACGCCGGATGCGCTGCTTTTCTTCCGCCTCGGTGACTTTTACGAACTCTTCTTCGACGACGCCGTAACCGCTTCGCGGGAGCTCGAGATCACCCTCACGGCACGCAATAAGGAACGCGGGAATCCTGTGCCCATGTGCGGTGTTCCGTACCATGCCGCGGACGGCTACATCGCACGCCTGCTTCGCAAAGGCTACAAAGTAGCAATCTGCGACCAGATGGAAGCTCCGCAAAAAGGCGTCAAGCTCGTCAAGCGGGAGGTGACTCGCGTCATCACGCCGGGCACCGTCACGGATACCAATGTCCTCTCTGCCGGCGAGAACAACTTCCTTCTCGCAGTCGCCGAAACCGGCGACGACGAAGGCCAACTCGGTTGCGCCTTTCTCGATTTATCCACCGGCGAACTTCGCGCGTCTCAGTTCGGCGGCCCCGATCGCTGGAACCGCCTGGTTTTCGAGATGGAGCACTTTTCGCCGCGCGAGGTTCTCTATCCCGAAAAAATGAAAGACGGAATCGGCCGGCTGACTAACGGAATAGCCAAAACGCCGATGGACGACTGGTTGTTCGACGACGACTACGCTGAACGCGTCCTGCGCGAACAGTTCGGAACGGCGACACTCGATGGCTTCGGTCTCGCGGGCAAATCCGCCGCCGTCGGCGCATCGGGCGCGATGATCCACTACGTCCGACAGACCCAGAAGACCACGCTGGAGCACATTACCGGCCTGAGTTATTCGGAATCCGCCGATTATCTGATTCTCGATGCGGCAACAATTCGAAACCTCGAACTCTTCGAGTCCTTAGGCGGCGATACGAAGGACACGTTGCTCGGCGTCATCAACCGGACCTGCACGGGCATGGGCGCCCGCCTGTTGAGGAACTGGCTTGTCCGGCCGTCGATCCGGCCCGATGAAATCGAGTCGCGGCTGGATGCGGTCGCGGAACTGATGGCGTCAGCCGTTACGCTCGACGGCGCCAGAACTTCATTTGAAGGCGTGTTCGATCTCGAGCGATTACTGAGCAAGATCACCATAGGGACTGCGAGCCCGCGCGAGTTGACCGCACTGAGAGCCTCGATCATGCGGCTTCCGGTCATCGCCGACGTCCTGAAGCGGCTGAGAGCTCCGCGCTTCAGCGACCTCACACAGCGAATGGATCTTCTCGCCGACATCGGCGAACTGCTGAACAAATCCATCAGCGATGAGCCGCCGTTTGCGCTCGCCGACGGCGGCGTAATCCGCGATGGATATCACACCGAACTCGACGAGTTGCGGTCGATGTCGAAGAGCAGCAAAACGTATCTCGCGGCGATGGAAGTGCGCGAGCGGGAACGCACCGGGATCGGATCACTTAAAGTGCGTTTCAACAGAGTTTTTGGCTATTACATCGAGATCTCGAAGTCCAATCTGCACCTCGTACCCAACGATTATGATCGCAAGCAGACATTAGTGGGCGCCGAACGTTTTGTAACGCCGGAGCTCAAGGAGTACGAAGAGAAGATCCTGACGGCTGAAGAAAAGATTCTGGAAATCGAAAAGAACCTGTTTCTTCAAATTCGGAATCGCATTGCTGAAGAAGCGCGTCGCATCCGGCAGACAGCCGCCGTGATCGCCGAGTTCGATGTTCTGGGTTCTTTCGCGACCGTGGCACAACGGTTCAGTTACTCCCGGCCGCAGATTTCGACGAACGATGAGTTCGTGGTTCGAAAGGGACGGCACCCGGTGATCGAAGCGCTTGCCGAAGAGCATCGAGCCGATCGATTCGTGCCGAACGATCTGTTCATGAACGATTCGACCGATCAGATCCTGATCGTTACCGGACCGAACATGGGCGGCAAGTCAACATTCCTTCGTCAGAATGCCTTGCTGGTGATCCTCGCTCAGATGGGATCGTTCGTGCCGGCTCAGTTGGTCCGATTCCCGATCGTTGACCGCATATTCACGCGGATCGGCGCATCCGACAACCTTGCGCGCGGCCGCTCGACATTTATGGTCGAGATGACCGAAACCGCCATCATCCTGAACTCCGCCACCTCCAAAAGCCTGGTCATCCTCGATGAGATTGGCCGCGGTACAGCGACATTTGATGGCCTTTCTATCGCCTGGGCCGTCATCGAGCATATCCAGGCCAACATTCGGGCCAAAACGATCTTTGCCACTCATTATCATGAACTTACGGAGCTCGCAGAGCTTCTGCCGGCCATCCGGAATTACCATGTGGCGGTCAAAGAGGCGCAAAACCGGATCATTTTTCTACGCACGGTCGAACCCGGAGCCGCGGATCGCAGCTACGGCATCGAGGTTGCTAAGCTGGCAGGAATCCCTGCGTCGATAACCGAACGGGCCCTGGAAGTGCTGAAAAAACATGAGGAAAACGAACATCAGTTATCCGATAATCTGACCGTTCGAGCCAGACGTAAGCCCAAAATCGTTATCAATCAACTCTCGCTTTTTACAGCCCTGGAAGAAGAGCTGCGGAATGCGGTGCGTGAGATCAACGTGGACGCAATCACGCCGCTCGAAGCGCTGCGGTTATTAGCCGAGTTAAAGAAAAAGATCGAATAGCAACTGCGATGAGCGGAGCGAATGCAAGCCCGCCAGGGCGCAGCCATTAAGGGATGACTGGAAAGGCTGAAACGGTCCATGAGGGATCCGCATCTTACTCTCGAGCAAAAAATAGGTCAGCTTTTCGTTATCGGGTTCACCGGCCGTGAACTCTCCGCCGAGAACCGCGCCGTGATCGAATCGATCCAGCCGGGTGGCTTCCTGCTCCTCCAGCGCAACATCGAAAGCTTTGACCAGACTTACAGCCTGACGAGCCGGCTCCGGGAAATGTGCACGATTCCGCCGCTGCTCGCGATCGATCATGAAGGCGGCCGCGTCGACCGGTTCAAGCACATTTTTACAAACATGCCTTCCATGCCCGAACTTGCCGATTTCGGCATGGCCCACTTGCGGGCGGGTGCGCGGATCATTGCCGCCGAACTCGAGGCAACAGGATTCAACCTCAATTTTGCGCCGGTAGCCGACCTGCGTTTGCCTGGTTCCTTTGTCGGCGAACGATGCCTGGCGGCAGAACCTGCAGAGGTCTCGCGGCTGGCTTCCGCATTTGTCGAAGAGCTTTCAAAACGGGGCATCTTTACGTGCTCGAAACATTTCCCGGGCCTGGGAGGCGCGATCGCAGATCCACACTTTTCCCTGCCTCGAATCGAGCGGACGAAGCGGCAGCTTCAACAGGAAGACGCCGCGCCCTTCGTGAAGCTGTTCAATCAGGCAGACATGATCATGGTCTCTCACGCGCACTATCCGGGCCTGGGCGACGAAAAACCCGTTCCGGCTTCGCTCTCGATACGTGTGGTTGAAGGCTTCTTGAGAAAGAAGCTGGGCTACAAAGGAATATCAATTACAGACGACCTTACGATGGGCGCCGTGTCGAGCCTGGGCCTGACACCGGAGGTTTTTCTTCGCGCGTTCGAAACCGGCAATGATCTGCTGCTGTTCTCACAAAGCACGCCGCTCGTCGAGCGCGGGTTCAAGGCGATGCTTGCGGCCACGCGCAAGAGTGAGGTTCTGAGGCGGCGCGTGGACGAATCGGTCGAGAAGATCCTGATCCTGAAGGATCGCATCGAATTCATGCCGATGCGTCAGCGCGCGCACCTGAAAGCGCGCATCACACGACAGATCGAAAAGCTTCGCAAGTCGGTGATCGAAGTCGGCGCTCCCGCCCTGACGGTATAATCCCTTAATGTTCCGTAGTTCTCGTTTGTTGATCAGTACCGCTTTTCTGACCTTCCTGCCGTTACTGCTGTCCGGCTGTACGTCGCGAAATCATGCCGACCCGGGCACAGTGACGATGGCTCTCGACCAGACTCCAGACAATCTCGATCCGCGCATCGGACAGAATGCCGCGTCTCAGCGGCTGGACGCCTTGATCTTCAATTCTCTTGTGCGAAAGAACGAAACGCTGGAGTTGGTTCCCGATCTGGCTTTGTCGTGGGAAATGACGAACCCGACGACATACATTTTTCATTTGCGCGATAACGTCCGCTTCCATGATGGACGGCCGCTCACATCAAAAGATATTCAGTTCACCTTCCGCAGCATCCTGGACAAGTCGGTGCGGACCACGAAGTCAGGGCACCCGTACAGCCTGATCACTGAAATCGAAGCGCCCGATCCGCGAACCGTGATTTTCAAATTGAAGGAGCCATTCGCTCCTTTCCTGTGGAACCTGGCCAATGGTGTCATCGGTATCGTTCCGGATGGCTCGCCCGCGGACTTCAACCAACATCCCATCGGCTCCGGGCCTTTTGAATTCGTCCGACATCTTCAGGATCAGGAAATCGTCCTTAAGCGCAACGATTCCTATTTTGGAAAGAAACCTGAGGTTTCGAACATCCGCTTCAAGATCATCCCCGAAGAAGTCGTCATCGCTCTCGAGTTGCGGAAAGGAACGGTGGATCTCGCTCTCAATACGCTCACTCCGGATACCGTCGAAGTCCTCCGGCATGACGACGGCCTCAGCGTAACGCAGGCCCCCGGCACGAACTACCAGTACCTTGCTTTCAATGTCGACGACCCGGTGTTTCGCGATGTTCGCGTTCGCAGGGCCGTCGCGCATGCCATCGATCGAGAAAGCATCATCAAATATCTTTGGAGAAATCAGGCTCAACCGGCACTGGGGATGCTGCCTCCGCAAAACTGGAGCTACAACCCGGACGTCACCAGTTTTACCTACGACCCGGAGAAAGCGCGAGCCCTGCTCCGCGAAGCGGGTCAGGAAGGTTTGACTTTCACGTATCGGGTAAACAATGAAAACGCAACGTCGGTTCAGATGGCCGCAATCTTTCAACAACAACTGCGCGAAGTCGGCGTCACGATGGAGATCAAAGGCACGGAATTCGCGACGTTTTTCGCCGATGTGACGAAGGGCGACTTTCAGGCTTATTCACTCCGCTGGATAGGCGCGAACAACGATCCGGACTTCTTCAATTACGTGTTTCATTCCAAGGCGGTACCGCCTAACGGCGCAAATCGCGGGCGGTATGCCAATCCGCGCGTAGACGAACTCGTGGAATTTGCGCGGCGTGAAGTGGACGTGGAAAAACGGAAACAGGCCTACCGGGAAGTCCAGCAGATCCTTGCCGACGAAGTTCCCTACATCAGCCTGTTCTACATGGATAACGTCTCTGTCTCAACCAAACGGATCGAAGGAGTGCGGCTCTACCCTGGTGCGGACTTCGACTTCCTGACCGACATCCGCGTTCGGCAATTCGATTAACCGGCGCGTCTCCACTCGCTCGTCTACAAACTCACCCAGCGATAAGCAGAAAAAAGGATGACTTCGCGAATGCTGTGCCAGAAACGCTGCGAGGCGGCAACTTCGATGGGACTGTTCGGAGCAGGTGACGTGAGGGCATGGATGCCGTTATCCGCGAACATGCGCTTGGCGCGAAAGAGATGAAAACCATCGCTCACAACAATCGCGGTCTTCCAGCCTTTTGCCTTAAATAGTTCCGACGACGCGCGGATGCTGTCGAATGTCGTGCCGCTTCCCTGCTCGGTCACAATGTCCGCAACGTTGACCCCATGTTCAACGAGGTACTTACGTCCGACCTCCGCTTCAGAAAAATTCGGGTCCGGTCCATAACTGCCGGTAGTAATGACAGCCGAAGCGAGACCATCCATATACAACTGCAGCGCATGATCCAGTCGCGCCTTCAGCACGGGAGAAGGCCGCCCGTTGTATTGGGCTGCGCCCAAAACCACGATCGCATCGGCCTGCCCGGCTTCATCCACTACGGCACAATCGCGAATCTGGCCGTACAGGTACGTGAAGTAACCCACGGCGGCCAGCACCGCGACGCAGGCGAGAACTGTTCCCCACTTGATGACTCGCCCGATCACGCTACTCGCCTCCGAATGTTTCCGCCGAAAAACTCCGCAAGGCTCTCGAAGGCCACGGGACCTTCTCGAACAAGAACGGGTGGATCCGCCGTCAGATCCAGGATCGTCGAGCCCGTACGTGCTGGAAGCGTGCCTCCATCGATGAGGACGTCGATCGAATCGCCGATTTGGTCACGCACCTCCGTGGCAGTGACAGGAGTCCCCATTCCGCTGCGATTGGCGCTCGTCGCCGTTATCGGACGCGCAAAACGACTCATCAAATGAGTCGCCGTCGCCGCGATGGGCCAGCGAAGGCCGATCGTTCTCGTTCCCGCGGTCACGGCCGCAGGTAATGACGTCACAGCGTGGGCAATAAGAGTCAGCGAACCTGGCCAGAATTTTGCAGCGACGCGATCGAACATATCGTTTCGTTCGATCACAGAGTGAGCCATCGCGAGGGAGTCCACGAGCAGCAAAACAGGTTTCGAATCCGGCCGGCCTTTTATCGTGAAAATGCGCTCAATTGCAGCGAGGTTGAACGGATCGGCGCCGAGGCCGTAGGCCGTGTCGGTTGGGAAGGCCATGACACCACCGCCCTGAAGCAGCGACACGATTTCATCAAAATCAGGCTCGTGTAAGGTTTCAGCGCGAAACACCTTCACCCGCGGATTGTACTACGTCCGCCTGTAGTACAATGCCGCCCAATCTTGGAATGAATGCAAATTGGCAAGCACAGTCGAAAGCTGATTGAGTTCAGGAAAGCCATCCAGCAGGGTACTCTCACGACTGATGGGCTTTTGCCGATTGAAGGACCGATCCTCCTTGAAGAAGCTCATCGCAGCCGGATTGAAATCGTCGATTTGTTCGTTCGAAGCGGGACGGCTCTGCCGTCCGTGCCTGCCAACCAGATTCACGACACTCCGCCGGACATTTTCAAATCGATCCAGGAAACAGAACATTCGAAAGGCATCGCCGCGACCGTCCGCCCGCCACAGTTCACGCTGTCACAGATCGTGGATGCTGCGCCGGCTTTGGTCGTGCTGCTGGGAAGGCTTCAGGATCCCGGTAATGTTGGAACCATCCTCCGAATCAGCGAAGCATTCGGCGCGACAGGCTGCATCGCGTTGCGCGGAACGGTGGGTTTTTATAACAGCAAGGTCGTGCGAGCGAGCGCTGGAAGCCTGTTTCGACTTCCCCACGTCAGCGGGATCGCGTTGCCGGATGCTGTAAATGCATTGCGCGCAAGGAGCGTACCCATCATCGGAACTGCGCCATCGTCCGAGTCTCATATTGAAAAGTGGAACTGGCAAACGCCTGCGGCCATCCTTGTCGGAAACGAGGGCAGCGGGCTGAACGCGGAAGAAGCAGCTTCCTGTGATACCGTACTGCGGATTCCACACAGCCCGACGGTCGAGTCGCTGAACTCAGCGATTGCTGCGGCAGTCATTCTGTACGAAGCCGCAAAGCAGAGACGCAGCGAACAAAGGTCGTGATCATGAGCGGCTCTCTATTCGAAGAGGACAAACCCAAGGCGACTCCAGCTGACGCCCCGCTCGCTGAACGGATGCGGCCGCAGAGTCTCGATGAAGTTCTCGGCCAGGGGCACCTGCTCGACCCGGGTAAGCCGCTGCGAACCGCCATCGAACGCGACCAGGTGCCGTCGATGATTCTGTGGGGACCGCCCGGCGTCGGCAAAACGACGCTGGCGCAGATCATCGCCCGGATGACGAGGTCCACGTTTGTGCAGTTCAGCGCTGTCTTATCGGGCATCAAGGAAATCAAAGACATCATGGCGGGCGCCGAGAAAGCGCATCGTGTCGGACGTCGCACGATTGTCTTTGTCGATGAAATCCATCGGTTCAACAAAGCGCAGCAGGACGCGTTCTTACCCCACGTCGAGCGAGGCAACATTACTCTGATCGGAGCGACGACGGAGAACCCATCGTTTGAAGTCATTTCTGCATTGCTCTCGCGAACCCGCGTGTTTGTTCTCAAGGCGCTGTCGGACGAGGACATTCTCGCGCTTGTGACGCGCGCCGCCGGCCGCGAGGACTTCAACGTCGACAAGGAATCGATTCAGGCCATAGCGCACCTTGCCAACGGCGATGCCAGGACTGCACTGAACATCCTCGACCTTGCGGTCAAGGGAACGCCCGCCGGGCAGCCAGTCACAAAAACAACAATCGAACAGGCTTCACAAAAGACGCTCCTTTACGACAAGACAGGTGAGGAGCACTACAACATCATCTCCGCGTTACACAAATCGCTGCGTAATTCCGACGTCGATGCCTCGTTGTACTGGCTCGCGCGGATGCTCGAGGCCGGCGAAGATCCGCTTTACATCGCGCGGCGTCTCGTCCGGTTCGCTTCTGAAGACATCGGACTGGCCGATCCGCGCGCGTTGCGCATCGCGCTCGACGCGACGGATGCCTTCAATTTCATCGGCCTTCCTGAAGGAAAGCTCGCGCTGGCGCAGTGTGTCATCTATCTTGCCGCCGCTCCGAAATCGAATTCGGTGCTGGCGGCGTATAACGCCGCCGCATTCGACGTTGCGAATACACGCAACGATCCGGTGCCGCTGCACATTCGAAATGCTCCGACCGGACTGATGAAAGGACTAGGCTACGGAAAAGGCTATCAGTACGCTCATAGCCTCGAAGACAAGGTTGCGGACATGGATTGCCTGCCCGATTCGCTGAAGGGTCGCAAATACTACCATCCCCAGGAAACCGGCGAAGAGGCCATTATCAAGAACAAGCTCGAAGCGATTGCTCGTAAGAAAGGCTCGAATAAGAAACCGACAAAGCAAGAGGACTCATGAAAAGAACGTTTCATTTTCCGCTCTGTTTTCTTTTCCTCGTGTTGTTCAACGTTCAAGGCCGCGCTCAAACTTCTGTTATTAGTACGTTCGCCGGCCCGGAAACACCATTCGTTATGGGAGGCTCCGCGACGGCACAGGCCATCGACAAACCTCGAGCAGTGCTGATCGGCCGGAATGGAGAAATCTATATCGCGAGTTCCGCTCAGAACCGGGTCTATCGGATCGAAGGTGATTACTCTCTGACCCTCATCGCAGGAAGTTCCTACGGTTTCAGCGGCGACGGCGGCCCCGCTCTGACGGCTCAATTCAGGAACATTACCGGTCTTGCGGAGGACTCGAACGGCAATCTGTACATCGCCGACACCGAGAACCATCGCATTCGCAGAGTAAACACGGTCGGTCTCGTTCACACAGTGGCGGGAACAGGGACCGGAGGCTACTCCGGAGACGGAGGGCCAGCAACGTCCGCGCAACTGAACGGCCCTGTTGGACTCGCCGTCGATGCAGCAGGCAACCTCTACATTGCCGATCAGCGGAACAACCGCGTCCGTTTTGTCGGCCTCGATGGCCGCATCAGCACATGGGCCGGAAACGGCATCGCGGCGTCCGGAGGTGATGGCGGAGTTCCAGCGGCAGCCTCGATTCTTCAGCCCGGCTCCCTTGCGCTCGACAACAGCGGGAACCTGTACATTGCGGAGACCGGCAGCCACCGTGTACGAAAGGTCTCGAACAATGTCATCAGCACGTTCGCAGGAACCGGCTCAGCCGGCTTCAGCGGTGACGGTGGTCCTGCTACACAGGCTCAACTCAACAGTCCGGCAGGCATCGCCGTTGGCGGTAACAGCCTGTACATTTCCGACACAGGCAATCATCGGGTACGCCGAGTTTTCCTGACAACGGGACAGATCGGTTATGTGGTGGGTGACGGCACGCCCGGCTACAGCGGAGATGGCGCCTCGGCATTCTTTGCACAACTCCATTCTCCTTCGGGTCTGGCAGTCGATTCGTTTGGTACGCTTCGCATCGCCGACACGGAAAACAACCGCGTTCGCATCGTCGCCGATGACATGATCCTGACTCTGGCCGGCAACGGCACCCGCGGCTATGGCGGAGATTTCGGCTTTGCCACGACAGCGCAATTGAATCGTCCGCGCTCAGCAGCGGTCGATGCTGGAGGCAATCTGTATATCGCCGATACGGACAACCACCGCGTTCGGAGAGTCACTCCAACCGGCTCGATTACGCCGGTCGCCGGCACCGGCAACGCGGGCTTTTCGGGCGACACAGGTCCGGCTCTGAGTGCGAATCTGAACTCACCGGAAGGTGTTGCGATTGATGCGGCAGGCACAATCTATATTTCTGACACGCTGAACCATCGAGTACGCAAAGTCCTCTCAAGCGGCGTCATCAGCACCGCAGTCGGTCTCGGTACTGCGGGCTTCGCCGGTGACGGAGGACTGGGGCCCAACGCCAGGCTTTCCTCACCCACAGCTCTTGCAATCGATGTCGCCGGCAACCTTTACATATCGGACACAGGCAACCGGCGAATTCGAAGACTCTCGCCGGATGGAAGAATTTCAACCGTCGCAGGAAATGGTAACGCCGGAGACAGCGGCGACGGCGGCGATGCGCTCGCAGCGTCGCTGAACGTCCCGCGTGCGCTTGCGACCGATTCGAGCGGTAACCTTTATATAGCGGACACGGGCAATCGCCGTGTTCGGAAGGTTTCGACGGCAGGCCTGATCACGACCGTTGCCGGCACATCGGGACCGGGAGTACCGGGAACCAATGGCGACGGCCAGAGCGCCACGGGCCCCGCGGCCTTACTCGACGGCCTGTCTGGAGTAGCAGTCGATTCCCAAGGAAACATTCTTATCGCGGAGTCGAATGCAAACCGCATTCGGGCGGTCTTCCGCGACGGCGTCATTCGCACGATCATCGGAAACGGATCGCAAGGGTTCAGCGGCGACGGAGGAGCGCCGGCGGCCGCGCAGTTGTCGTCGCCGGAAGGTCTGGCGCTGGAGGCGAGTGGCATCCTGTACATCGCCGACACCGGAAATCACCGCATCCGCAAAGTCACTAATCCGGTTCCGGCTCTCGAAGGCACATCGTTTACTGTATCGAATCGAGGTGGTGCGTCGCTTACAACGCAGGGCGCACAGCCGTCGATCGTGGTCGGATATGCTCAAATCCAGACGCCGGATACTTCCCTCACCGGTTTGGCAATCTTCGGTAATCGACAGGGCAACGTCCTCATCAGCGAAGCAGCAGTACCCTCGACGCGCGCGATCCGGTCCGGAAGGATCTATGCACGCGTGGGCTTTGACGTCAGCACGTTCGTCAACACGGGCTTGGCCATAGCGAATCCCAACGAGTCTTCAGCTGTAATCTCGTTTTTCTACACGGGCACGAGAAATGACTCCGGCTCACTGATCATTCCGCCGCGCGGCCAAATCTCCAGATTTCTCGATGAGCCGCCCTTCAACGCCGGATCCAGTTTCGAAGGTTCTTTCACGTTCACATCGAATGTACCGGTTGCCGTGACGGCATTGCGCGGCGTGACCAACGAACGCAGTGAGTTCCTTGTTACAACGTTACCGGTAGCGGAGACGGGGGTGTTGCCTCTGCCAACGGACCCCATCATCTTCCCTCATTTCGCGGACGGCGGCGGCTGGACGACACAGCTGGCTCTCGTCAATCCTACGGATTCGCGCATCGAAGGGACGATCGAGTTCGTCAACCAGGCAGGCTCGGCGGTTACGCTGACTGCAGGGGGCCAGGTCAACAATACTTTTCGATACAACCTTGGCCCTCGCGAATCTTTTACGTTGAAAACGTCAGGCGCACTGCCGTCGGTGACGGTGGGATCCGTACGTGTTGTACCTCTTGTGTCAAATCCGGCGCCGGCCGGCCTGGCCATCTTCTCGTACCGTCAGGCGGGTGTGCTTGTTACAGAGGCCGGCGTTCCTGCCGCGGCGAGATCCACGGCATTCCGGATGTATGTGGAAGCTGCCGGCAATTTCGAAGAAGGGATCAGCGGCTCCATTCAATCGGGAATCGCAATTACCAATCTTTCCAGTGAACCTGCCACCGCGACGCTGTCTTTGACGCGTCTGGATGGCGTGTCCACCGGTTTGACGAGAAATATTGTGCTGCCCGCAAACGGACAGATCGCCATGTTCCTGAATCAGATCCCGGGACTGTCGAACTTCCAGTTGCCGTTCCAGGGATTACTCCGAATCTCGAGTACAGCATCCATTTCCGTAGTCGGTCTTCGCGGTCGTTACAATGAACGGCGCGACTTTCTGATCACGACGACATCCTCGATCAACGAAGCCGCGCCCCCGAACGGCGAACTGTTCTTTCCACATTTTGCCGATTCGGGAGGCTACACGACACAGTTCATAATGATCGGGAATTCGGCGGGGTCAACCTTTGGAACGCTGCGGCTGGTATCGCAGTCCGGACAAACGCTGGGACTGACGCTGCGCTGAGCGTCAGCGGAAATACTGCTGGTGGTCCTGAAGGATGCACCGGTCCATCACGACATCAAGGCCGGCTGCGCGCGCCCGCGCCGCAGCCGCTTCGTTCGTCACGCCCAGCTGCATCCAGATCACCCGGGCGTTGCCCCGGATTGCAGCTTCCACAACGTCAGGGACGTATTCGGGACGGCGAAAGATATCGACGATTTCGAACGCCACGGGAACGTCATCCAGCGACGGATATGAACGTTCCCCCAGGACCTCCGTCTCATTCGGGTTGACCGGAATGATGCGGTACCCGGCGTTCTGCATATATCTGGAAACCGAGTAACTGGCCCTCCACGTCTGCGCCGACAGACCGACCACTGCAATCGTTTTGTAGGTTTCGAGGATCTCTTTGATACTCACAGCACTTTGTCCAATGCGGAAAGAAAACGCTTGTTCTGATCCTGGGTACCGACGGACACGCGCATACAAGTGGGACAGCCCCAGGCCGGTCGAACGATGACTCCATGTTTCAACAGCGCCGCCGTTATCGGTCGGGCTGGCATTTCGAGTTCGACCAAAACGAAATTCGCGAACGAGGGAACATACCTGACACCCCTCTCGCGCAAACCGGAGTACAAAAACTCCAGCCCGAATCGATTGAGACTGACGCTTTTTTCAACGTGGGCGCGATCGTCCCATGCCGCGAGTGCGGCAACCTGCGCGATCGTGTTCGTATTGAACGCCATTCGGACCTTGTAAAGCGTTTCAATGATCTCGCGGTTGGCGATGGCGTAACCAATCCTGAGGCCGGCCAGCCCGAACACTTTCGAAAACGTCCTCAGTATCAGAACAGGCTGCCCTGCCCGGACATATTGCAGCGAGTCCGGGAACTCGCGGTCCTCAACGTACTCGATGTAAGCCTCGTCAAGAACGACTACGGCATGATCAGGCACCCTCTTCATGAAAGCATCAAGCTCGCTCCGCCGGACGATGGTTCCCGTGGGATTGTTCGGATTCGCAATAACGATCAGCCTTGTTGACGCCGTGATGCGGGATGCCATCGCTTCAAGATCGAATCCGTACTCCTTCATGGGAACGCGAACAATCGGCATCTTCAACATTTCCGCGAGCTGGTAATAGACGACGAATGACGCCTCGCCGGTGAGAACTTCGGCGCCCGGCGCAAGTAGCATGTGATAAGCCATGGCCAGAATGTCGCTTGAACCTGAACTAATCATGAGTTCGTCCATCGACACTTTGTAATGGGCCGCCAGTTTTTGCCTCAGAAAGAAACCGCTGTCATCCGGATAAGGAGCGACCTCCGCCATGGCCGCTCGCGCCGCATCCACGGCTTTAGGCGAGGGTCCGAAGGGATTCTCGTTCATCCCCAGCTGCACGACTTTCACACCCAGTTCGCGTTCGATTTCTTCGGCCGGGTTTTCCGACTTGTATGCAGCAATCTGTTGGATGTGTTTCGGCACGATCTCCGAGAAGCTCATTTCTTGAACTCCCGCTGGAATTGAGCGACCTCTTGTTCCGTCAAGAACCGCCACTCGCCGGGTCTCAGTTTGTCGTCTTTGAGAAATCCGATGCGGATGCGGTGGAGCTTCTCCACCGGGTGACCGATCGCCTGGAACATTCGGCGGATCTGCTGGTTGCGCCCCTGGTGCAGCGTCACTTCAAACCAGGGATTCTCGCCGACTTTGAGCTGCTTGATTTCGCATGGAGCCAGTCGTTCGTTATCGATGTATGCTCCGCGCCGAAGCCGGTCGAGATCGCGCTCTTCCGGGACACGCGACACCTTGACCTTATAGGCCTTTGGAATGACTCCGGCTTTCGTCATGAGCCGCGTGAACTCTCCGTCGTTGGTCAGGATGATCAAACCCTCCGAAGCGAAGTCCAGCCGGCCGACCGGATAAACGCGCTCTTTCACCTTTCCTTTGACGTACTCGGTGACGGTAGGCCGATCCCGTGGATCGGTGGAGGTCGACATCACGTTCTTCGGTTTGTTCAGAAGAATGTAGACATGGCGCTGCGAGGGCCGCAACTTCTTGCCGTCGACTTTGATGACGTCTTCAGCCGGATCCGCCTTCGATCCAAGCTCGGTGATGATGTGTCCGTTTACGCTAACGCGGCCGCCACGAATCATTTCTTCAGCGTGACGGCGCGAAGCAATGCCTGCGTGCGCGAGGATTTTCTGCAAACGCTCCTGCATGATTTCAATTGTAACTAGACTTCTTCGGGAATTTCCTCTTCAGCCGCGGCCTGGTTCTTGATGATCTCGTCGAACTCTTCCATGCTCGGAAGCTCGCTCAGATCCTTCAGGCCGAAGTGCATAAGAAAATCCCTGGTCGTTTTGTAGAGGATTGGCCGGCCGAGAACGTCCTTGCGGCCGGAAGTGGTAATGAGTTTCTTATCGAGAAGTGTCTTGATCACTCCGCTCGCGTGCACACCGCGAATTTCCTGGATTTCGGGAACCGTTACGGGTTGCCTGTAGGCAATGACCGCCAGTGTTTCCAGCGCCGCCAGAGAAAGCCGCGTCGGCGGAATCTGGCTCTTGAGGAATTGTTTCAGAACTTCATGATGCTCGGGCTTGCTCGAAAAACGATAGCCGTCCGCGATTTCACGGATTTCGATTCCATGTTCCGGCGCCCGGTATTTTTCGATCAGCTCGTTCAGTTTTTGCTGCAGTTCGCTACGATCGACATCGGGCAATGCCTTATGGATCTCGGCCAGGGTGACCGGCTCATCCGCCAGATAGACGATGGCCTCAAGCAGGGCTGAAAGATTTGGATAACTCATAATCCGGATTAGCTCGGACCGTTATTTCTCCGAACGCCTTGTCCTGTCTTAAAAAAATTGCATGCAGCCGGGTCAGTTCCAGGAGCGCCAGAAAAGCAGTGATGAGTGCGGGCCGCGATCGGATGTCCGGCAACACGTCACTCAAAGCGACCGCCCTGCCGGCGGCACTTATTTTCTCGAACAAAAACGCCATCATTTGCTCGACGGAAAACTCGTCGCGTTGCAGATTCATGGGCGGCCGCTGTTCGGCGCGCTTCACGACCTCGCGAAACGCGAGCAGCAGATCGTACATGGTTACCGTCAACTCGGGCTCGAGTTCGGCGTCCTCCATAACGATGTCGCCCGGATTAGACCAGGACGCGTTCTCGATCATCTCCCGCTGATACAACATCTGCGCCGCGTTCCTGAATTTCTCGTACTCGATTAGCCGGCGGACGAGTTCGGCGCGCGGGTCTTCCTCTTCGGGAGCGGCATCGGGATCGGGCGGCAGCAGCATGCGCGACTTGATGTAGATCAGTTGCGCTGCGATGAGGAAAAACTCCGACGCGCCGTCGACATTCATTTCCTCCATCAGATGGAGGTACGAAAGATACTGCTCGGTGATCCTTGCGATCGGAATGTCATAGATGTCGATCTTTTGCCGGCGTATCAAATCCAGCAACAGATCCAGAGGACCCTCGTAAAGCGGTAACGAGATTTTCAAGTCATCCACTGTCGAACTCAAATCTTCATCGCCTTCCGGACTTCGTCCATTGTTTCACTCGCGGCGGCCTTCGCTTTTCTGGAGCCGTCGTTCAGAATATCAAGCACATCCTGCGGATGCGACTCCAGTTCCCGCCGTTTCTCCTGAACCGGCCCGAGCCTCTTCATGAGGCTATCGAAGAGCCACATTTTGCATTGCACGCAGCCTATTCCGGCAGTGCGACAACCGTGGTCCACCTCGGCCACTTTATCTTTCTCCGAAAAAACGTCGTGATAGTCGCCGACCGGACAAATGTCCGGGTTCCCGGGATCCGTTCGCCGGACTCGAGCAGGATCGGTCACCATGTTCCGCACGATTTCCTTCAACACTTCGGGCTTCTCGTTGAGGGTAATCGTATTGCCGTAGCTCTTGCTCATCTTCCGGCCGTCGGTTCCCGGCAGTTTCGGAACTTGCGTCAGCAGCGTCTGCGGCTCCGGGAACACTTCACCATAAAAGTGATTGAAACGGCGCGCAATCTCACGCGTGAGTTCGATATGCGCGACCTGATCCGCCCCAACGGGAACGGCGTTCGCGCGGTATATAAGAATGTCGGCGGACTGCAGCAGCGGATAACCCAGGAAGCCATACGTGTTGAGATCCCGGTCCTTGATCTCGGTCATCTGTTCCTTGAAAGTCGGAACGCGCTCCAGCCACGGAAGCGGAACGATCATCGACAACAGCAGATGGAGTTCGGCATGTTCAACCACCTTGGACTGAATGAAGAGAGTCGAGCGGTTGGGATCGAGACCAGCCGACAGCCAGTCCAGAGCGTTGTCGATAATTGCATCGCGAATGCCGGCAGTCGATTCGTAATGAGTGGTCAACGCGTGCCAGTCGACGACGCAGTAGAAACAGTCGTAATCGTTCTGGAGACGCACCCAGTTATCGAGCGCGCCTACGAGATGGCCGAGATGCAGCTGCCCGGTCGGCCGCATGCCGCTGAGGATTCGTTGTCTCATGGTCAGATAGAGAGGAAGGAAAGAACGAAATTGAGCACCGGTGTGTAAAGCATCGCGGGAATACCCAGGTACAGCATTCCGATCAGGAGGATGAAACCATAGCTTTGCATCTGGTCAAATGCGGCCGCCAGCGGTCTCGGCAGCAAACCCGAAAGGACGGCCGCTCCATCCAGCGGCGCAACGGGAATGAAATTAAACACGGCCAACACCACATTAATGATGATGCCTTGATACGCGAATGCCATTAGCGGCGCGAGAACAGGACTGCCCTCCGTTATTCGACCATACAGCAGGCCCGTCAAGACATTCCCCGCAGACTCGGACATGGACTTGCAGATCAGCAGAAACGTGAGGAACCCCGCTGCAAGAATCAGATTGCTCACGGGCCCCGCCGCCGCAACGAGCATGTAATCCCGGCTCTGGTTCTTTAGTCTCGACACATTGACCGGCACGGGTTTCGCCCAGCCGAATATGGCGCCGCCGAGCATGAACATTCCCATCAACGGAAACAGAATCGTGCCGATGGGGTCGATGTGAACGAGGGGATTCAACGACACGCGTCCGAGATATCGCGCCGTCGGATCACCGAGCCTGTCCGCCGACCAGGCGTGCGCGGACTCGTGCACGCTCAGCGACAGAAGCAACACAAGGAATTGAATGACAAGAAAAAAGACGTCACCGCTCATATGCAGCAGTGCGGGATTATCGCACACCGGAGAGCCCTGAAACCATGTGCTATAATCCCCGCCATGCACGTCCTCCTGCTGAGACTCGCGCTGGGCCTGTATTTCGTGGGTTTTGCGCATTCAGTTCTCACGGCTCTCAAGAAAAAACAAACGTTGTTCCGGCCGGCTTTGATCGCGGTCTCGGCGGGTTTCGTATTGCATGTTCTCTCGATCGTTTTGCGCGCGTTGGAAGTCCAGGATCTTCCGATCAGCCAGCAGTACGAGGCATTTTCCTTTTTCGGGGCGCTTACGACGCTCGGCTTTCTCGTCGCCTATGCGAAGTACCGGATGGCGCCGCTGAGTGTGTTTGTGTTCCCTTTGATTTTCGTGATGACGTTCATCGCGAATCTTTTCTACGATCCGACCCAGTCCATTCCGCCGGCGTTGCGCAGCAATTGGATTTACATTCACACGCCGCTGATCTTCCTGGGTTATGCGGCGCTCTTCATCGCGTTTTCGGCCGCGTTGATGTATTTGATTCAGGAACATGCACTGAAGTCGAAGCATCCGGTGCGTTTTTATAGCTGGCTTCCGTCACTCGAGATTTGTGACGACCTTGCGTACCGCTCGCTGGCGATCGGGTTTCCGCTCATTACGCTCGGCATTATCACTGGAGCCCTCTGGGCGCAGTCCCACGTCGGCGGGTTTTGGGCCACGGATGCGACGGTGCTCTTCTCATTTCTGACGTGGCTTGTTTATCTGTTGCTAATTTTTTACCGCATGTCGGGTTGGCGCGGCCGGAAAGCCGCGTATCTCTCGATCGTGGGGTTCATCGGAGTTCTGGTCACTTTGGTTGGAGCGAACTACTTCGGTGGCCTGCACACGCTTCAATAATGCAACTCGCAATCGTTGGACTCAGTCACAAAACCGCTCCCGTTGAAATTCGGGAACGGCTTGCTTTCAACGATGGCGCGCTGCGCCGGGCGCTGGCTTCCCTCGTGGGGCGGGAGGATGTGACCGAAGCGATGATTCTCTCGACCTGCAACCGCGTCGAGGTCGTAGCAGAGAGCCCTGACGACCGGCTCATTCGAGAATTTCTTTGCGACTTTCATCAGATCCCGCACGATGCCGTCTCCAAGCACCTCTACAGCTTCCGTAACGCCGATGCGATCCGCCACGTGTTTCGCGTCGCGGCAAGTCTCGATTCGATGATCATCGGTGAACCGCAAATCCTCGGCCAGGTGAAGGAGGCATACCGGATCGCCGCAGACGCCGGCACCGTCGGCATGCATCTGAGCGCGCTGATGAACCGCGCATTTGCCGTAGCCAAGAAAGTCCGCAGCGAAACCGGCATTTCGGCTTCGGCCGTCTCGATCAGTTATGCAGCCGTCGAGCTGGCCCGCAAGATCTTTGGCGATCTTTCCGGCAAGACTGTGATGATCATCGGCGCAAGCAAGATGGGTGAGCTCGCCGCGAAGCATCTCAAGCGGAACGGCGTTTCCTCCGTGCTCGTGACCAACCGGACCTTCGAACGCGCCGTCGAACTGGCGAAGATCTTTGAGGGCGCTGCCATTCCCTTTGAACATTTGACCGAACACATGGATCGTGCCGACATTGTGATCAGCTCGACCGGCGCGCCTCACTTCATCATCAGCCGTTCTCTCGCCGAACTTGTCATTCATAAGCGCAAGAACAAGCCGACATTCTTCATTGATATCGCCGTACCGCGCGACATCGACCCGACCGTAAACGAAATCGACAACGCTTTCCTCTATGACATCGACGATCTTCAACAGGTCATCGACGCAAACCTGAAGGAACGAATGAAGGAGGCGTCCCGGGCGGAAGAGATCATCGACTCAGAGGTGGAGGCGTTCTGCCGCAAGATGCAATCGCGCGAAGTCGTGCCGACGATCGTGCAACTGCGGGAGGGCCTCGAGAAACTGCGGCGCGAAGAAATCGAACGTAATCGTCGGTACCTGACGGTTCTCTCGGCCGAGCAGCAGGAAGCGATCGATCACATCACGAAGTCCATGGTGAACAAGATCCTGCACACTCCGATCGAAGAATTGAAGAAAATGGCGCATGATCCGGCTGGCTCGGACTTTGCCGATGCCGTCCGACGCATCTTCAATATCAAGCCCCCGCAGTGAGTCGCATCCATGTCTAACCTGAAGCTCGGCACTCGTGGCAGCGCTCTGGCCTTATGGCAGGCAAACTGGACGAAGGCTGAGTTGGAAAAGCGCTGGCCCGGATTGACCGTCGAGCTCATTCCCATCAAAACGACAGGCGACAAGATCCTGGATGTTCCGTTGGCAAAGATCGGCGGCAAGGGGCTCTTCACGAAGGAAATCGATGAAGCGCTCCTCGACGGAAGAATCGACCTGGCCGTTCACAGCATGAAGGATGTCCCTTTCCAGCTGCCCGACGGCACCGACTTTGCCGCAATCCCGGAACGCGAAGATCCACGCGATGCATTCATTTCGAACGGTCCCCGGCTGGATCAGCTGCCCGATGCTGCGCGTATCGGCACAAGCAGTCTGCGCCGGCAGGTGCAGTTGAGGCATCGATTTCCGCGACTGAATCTCGTGACGTTGCGCGGCAACGTTGATACGCGTCTTCGCAAGCTCGAATCCGGCGAGTTCGATGGCATCATTCTCGCGGTTGCAGGGCTCAAGCGGCTCGGGCATGAGGCGCGCATCACGCAGATACTCGACGACGACGTCATGGTTTCTGCAGTCGGCCAGGGCGCTCTTGGAATCGTTTGTCGCACCTCCGATTCGTCCACACGGTCGTTGCTTCAAGTACTCGACCACGCCCCCACTCGTACCGCAGTTACGGCGGAGCGCGGTCTCCTGCGCGCGCTTGGGGGAAGCTGTCAGGTGCCGGTTGCAGGCAAGGCACGGCTGGTCGGCGAGCGATTGATTCTGAAGGGTCTCATCGCAAGCCTTGACGGAACGAGAGTCCTTACGGAAGAAGTAGCAGGCGAAACGGATGATCCGGCCGGCCTGGGCATTCAACTCGGACAAAAGTTACTTTCGCTCGGAGCCGGCGAGATACTTGCAGAAATCGCCCGGCAACCCTGAGATGGCGCTGACTGGTAAAACGATTGTCATCACGCGCGCCGCGTCTCAGTCAGCAGAACTGCGTCAGAGACTGGAAGACCTGGGTGCTCGCGTCATCGAATGCCCCACGATTCAGATCGTTCCTCCAACAACCTGGAAGCCGGTGGATGACGCCATCCGGCGAATCCGTACGTACCAATGGCTTCTCTTTACCAGCGCCAACGCGGTCGAACAATTCATGGACCGCATGGGCGAGCGACGACCGGACATTCCCATCGCCGTCGTGGGCTCTTCAACAGCGTCCCGGCTCGGGGAGTGGGGATTGACTGCCGCGCTTGTGCCTGAGGAGTTTCGCGCCGAAGGCCTGCTTGCCGCGTTTCCCGAGAATCTCGTTGGTACACGAATCCTCTTCCCTCGAGCGGAAGTCGCCAGGGAAATGCTGCCGGACGAACTGCGCCGGCGCGGAGCCATCGTGGATGTGGTGACTGTCTACCGAACGGTCAAGGCGCTTGCCGGAAACATCGGGGAGATACTGGAGGCCGAGCGCGTTGACTGCATTATCTTTACGAGCCCATCAACGATTCCGGACAGCCTGCACACGGTTCCGACCGGAACCGCTTTGGCCGTCATCGGGCCCGTTACATTTGAAGCCGCACAGCTTCTGGGTTTGACGCCGACGATCGTGCCAGCCGAATCCTCAGTACCGGCTCTTGTTGAGGCAATACGATCCTACTTTCACTCGCATGAGCAGAGCGAATGCGAGCCCGACAGGGCGAAGCCATAAATAGCATGAAACCATCTGACTTCGATAAATGCGCCAGAAGAATCAGTGACGCGCTCCAGCTCAGTCCCGGCGAAAGCGTTCTCATCAAACTCGACACGGCTATTTTCAATTCGCTCGTTCCACCCCTCCAGCAAGTCATTCGCGCCTCTGGGGCGCACATCTCCGGCGTGATTCTGGCGGAGGATGTCACGTCTTCCTCGGATGAAGAACTCGCGTCGCTGCATCGACTGTTCGAAAACGCCGATGTCTTCATCTGGCTGCCGGAAGTTCGCCAGGGGAGCCGGCCCGCGCTTGCGCGCGCTCTCAACGAGTGGCTTGATGCCAAACGCGGCCGCGCGGTGCACTTTCATTGGGATGGCGGATCGTTTCCCATAGGTTTTATGGAAACGCCTTCGCGGGACATCATCGACCGGCTATACCTCGCGGCGCTCGATGTGAGCCCCGAAGAACTCGACAGGCAACATCACGAGGCGGCGGCGATTTTGCGGTCCGGTCCCGTTCGCGTGACGACACCGGAGGGCACGGATATTTCGTTTGATGTAAACGACCGTCCTTTCTGCAGCCAGACCGGCTATGCTTCTCGCGCACGCATGCAGTCCGCTCGAACCCGGATTGATCGCGATATCGAGCTGCCGGCGGGCGTTCTTCGCGTCGCACCGATTGAAACATCAGCGAATGGCTCCGTCTTTCTGCCGGTCTGGCGCCCGATCATGACGGAAGGACGCAATCTGATGCTCCGATTCGCTCGAGGCCATGTCGCAATTCAGGGTGTGAACGCCGACAAGATCGATCAGGAACTGAATGCAGCCGGAGGCGATGCGCGGATGTTCCGCGAGTTCGCTCTCGGCTTCAATCCTGCTTTGAAGATCCTTCCGGAGGCGCCTTTCATCGCGTATTACGGCTATGGAGCGGGCGTTGTGCGGCTCAGCCTGGGGGATAACGAAGAAATGGGCGGCGAAAACCGCGGAGGCGGCGTCTATTGGAACTTCCTGCACAACGCTACGGTTACGGCCGGTGGTCGCGTCCTGGTACGACACGGAATCCTCGAGATGTGAGCGGTCCTACAGTGGGAGTGGATACATCAGCCAACCGACAACGAACGCGGCTGCGAGAAACGACAAGAAGACGAATACGCCGTAGCGAAATTGTTCGCGGGGCTCGTTCTTCGTGATCAAGCCGAAGACCGTCGATACGATTAACGCAAAAATGAGCAGTGCCGTGAAGTGCGAGAGAATCACGGTTTTCTCCCCTGTGCGATATCGAATGCGTCGAGAATAATCAGGTAATTCAGCAGGCCGGCGACGACAAGAAACTTTGTGCCGTAGTCATAGCTCGGCCACGTCATCGTGCCGACGCCTATCCCTGATCCCGCCGCCGCCCAATACGCCAAACCTGCGCCCAGATTCGCAATGAACCCGAAAAAATCGAGCAGTTGATCAAAACTGGAGTCGTACAGCTCTCCGTGCATCGCGATACCGAGGGAAAACATGACCAACACACAAGCAGCAAAGATCAGTCCGCGAATCCACCGGCCAATAAGGACATGGGCCAAGCCGGGCACCAGCCAGCCGGTCGAGCATATGGCGATCGTTGCAGCCATATTCATCGGTTTGGATTTCAATGAGGGCGATTCCGAGGCGGAGCCTATTTGCTCTTTTGATTGATCCATTAGCGGTCTATTTCGGCGAGTTTCCTTTCGAGGTCACTGCCTTCCAAGCCTACAATCTGAAAAATCTTGTGTCTACTCCTTTCTCCCCGAACGAGGAGAACACAGGATTTCGGCACTCCAAAGAATCGCGCGATGAACTCGACTGCTGATTTGTTCGCCTTGTCATCGACGGCCGGCGCCGTCAGACGCAAGACAATCTCTCCTTCGCGACGTCCCGAAATCATATTCTGGCGAGCGTTCGGTATGACACGAACGCTGAACTGAGCCGCCGCAGTCAAGCGCGCTCTCCGAACAGGGCGGAACCGATACGCACCATCGTCGCACCTTCTTCGATCGCCACTTCGAAATCGTGGCTCATCCCCATCGAAAGTTCCGGCAATCTGAAGTGTTGTGCGAGGTCGCGCAGCCTGCGAAAGTAAGGCCTCGCCTCCTCGGAATTCTGAAACGGAGGTGGAATCACCATCAGGCCTCGCAGCTGCAAGCCTGGATACTCGCCGAATTTGTCGACGAGCGCGGCAAGTCCGGATTCATCCACTCCAGACTTGTTCGGCTCTTCGTGCAGCTTCACTTCAATGAGAACCGGTATCGTCCTGAGGGCCGCTTGATTAAGCTTCGAAGCAAGCTCGTGCCGGTCGACCGATTGGATCCAGTCGAACTGCTCGACGACCTTCTTCGCTTTGTTCGTTTGCAGATGCCCGATGAAATGCCATGTGAGCTTTAGCCCGGCCAGAATCGCTATTTTGCTCTCCGCTTCCTGCAGCCGGTTTTCGCCTATATGCCGGATGCCGCACTCGACGGCTTGAGCAATCTTGTCCGGCGGAACTTTCTTCGTGACGGCGACCAGAGTTATCGAGGCGGGTTCGCGGCCGCTTCGCGCGGCCGCTTTGTGGATTCGGTCGAAGATTCGAAGGCAGTTCTCGCGAACATCCAGGGACTCCATCTACCTCGCTTTTTTTGTGCGGCCCGCCTTTGCCGGTCGATCAGCACCCGCAGCTACTGTTTCTTCTACGGCAGCCGGGCGAGCTTCCCTGGCTTTCTTCGTCTCATTGAGGCTCTGCTTCAGGATTTCCATCAAATCGATGACTTTCGCCGGGCCAGGCCCCTGAGGAACAGGCGCTTGCGGAGCGACACCTGCGACCTTCATGCGGATGATCTCCAGTACTTTGTCGTGGTAGTCGTCGCGGTATCGGTTCGGATCGAATGAATCGGACATCGAATCGATCAGCGTATTCGCCAGATCCATTTCCTTTTTGGAGATCTCGGCCTTTGAGGGCAGGTTCAGCGAACTAGCGTCGACGATTTCGTGCGCGAACCGCATGGTTTGCAACGTCATCATGTTGCCGACCGTCTTCACGGCGGCCAGATGTTCGCGCGATTTCAGCACGACCTTTGCAACGCCGACCTTTTTTGAAAGCGCGAGGGCGTCGCGCATCAATGCATAAGCGCGCTCGCCGCCTTTCTGAGGTTCGAGATAGTACGGCTTGTCAAAGTAGAGGGGATCGATGTCGTCCTCTTGGACAAATTCCTGAATCTGGATCGTCTTGGTGAGTTCGACGTCGGCGTTGTCCAGATCCTCGTCGGTAATCTCGATGTACTGATCTTTTTCGTATTCGTAACCTCGAGTGACCTCTTCCCACGGAACCTCGGCGCCGTCCGCATCACAAAATCTTTTGTTCGACACCCGGCTCATATCCTTCTTATGGAGGTAGTGAAACGAAAGCTCGTTTCGTTTCGTTGCGCTGAACAACGAGATCGGGATCGAAACGAGTGCAAAGCTGATGTTGCCTTTCCAAATCGCTCTCATGGGCGGCGCCTCCTCTACGGCCGACAATAATCTCAATTCTAACATTGGGTTACAAGCAATCTAGATGTCTGTCAGCGACGGGGGCGAGTTAGAATCCTGAAGTGGACCGCTTTTTCGTCATTCATTACAACGAGCTTGGCCTCAAAAAGGGCAACCGTGACTACTTTGAGAATGCGCTGTGCGCCAACATCAATCATTCTCTCGAGAATTGCGGCGCCGAGCGTGCCCGACGCATTTCTGGCCGCATCTTGTTGCCCCTGAAGGCTGAAGCCGACGTTCCCGAGATCAAGAAACGACTGTCGCGCGTGTTTGGAATCGCCAACTTTGCGGAGGCCTGGGCGTCTCCACAGGCTGTGGAAAACCTCCAGACGAATGCGTGGGCCCTGATAGAGGGCCGATCGTTCAACTCCTTTAGAATTGAAGCACGTAGGGGCGACAAAACTTTTCCACTGACCTCTGTGGAAATCAACCAGCGAGTGGGAGCCTTTGTGAAGGATCGATCGCTGGCGCGAGTTGATCTGGAGAACCCGGAATTAACCTGTTGGATCGAAATCGTAGAAAAGTACGCCCTTATCTATGTCGAGAGGCTGCCGGGGCCGGGAGGCCTGCCTGTAGGGACCAGCGGAAAGGTGGTCGTGCTGCTGTCCGGTGGCATCGATTCGCCGGTCGCGGCGTGGAAGATGATAAAGCGGGGCTGCACCCCCGTTTTCCTCCATTTCCACAGCTTCCCCTATACAAATAAGGAGTCGCAGGAGAAGGCGAAGCAAATCGCGAGGCTTTTGTCCCATTACAGCCTTCGAGCAAAGATTTATCTGGTTCCTTTTGCCGAGATTCAGCGGCATATCATGGTGGACACTCCGCTCGATACTCGCGTGATCCTTTATCGACGGTACATGATGCGTCTCGCCGAACAGATCGCGCAGCGGGAAAAGGCGCGGGTGCTGGTGACTGGAGACAGCGTCGGGCAAGTCGCGTCGCAAACCATCGAGAACATTGATGTCATTTCGCGCGCTGTTTCGATGCCGATCCTTCGACCGCTGGTCGGTGATGACAAACTGGAGATCGTCGAGGTCGCTCGGCGAATCGGCACCTACGACATCTCGATACTTCCCGACCAGGACTGCTGTTCGCTGTTCGTGCCGAAGCATCCGGAGACGAAAGCGAATCTTTCCGAAGTCGAGAAATCCGAGAGTCGTTTGGACATTGCCGAAACAATGAAGGCCGCGTTGGAATCCGCCGAGGTTTTGCTAGAATCCCCCTCCTATGCAACAAGGGAAGTTCATAAGCTTTGAAGGAATCGAAGGCTGCGGAAAGACGACTCAAATCGCGCTCTTATCCGACTATCTCAAGAAACACTCCATTCCCCACACGATCACGCGAGAACCCGGTGGAACAGCCGTCGGCGAGGGAATTCGAAAAATTCTGCTAACTTCGGAGACTATCCAGCTTACTGCGGCTTCCGAGCTTCTGCTCTTTTACGCGTCGCGCAGTCAGAACATTCAGGAGAAGATCAAACCTGCTCTCGATCGAGGTGAGATGGTCATCTGCGATCGTTACTACCACGCATCGATGGCTTATCAAGGTTATGGTCGCGGAATTCCGCTGGATTTCATTCACAAGCTCACGAACCTCGTATGCGCGCCTTACCGCCCTGATCTGACTTTCCTTCTCGATATCGAGCCGGAAGTCGGACTGACCCGCGCGCGCGCACGGAATCATGGGCGGGCCGAAGACGAAGGTCGTTTCGAAGCGGAGGATCTGGAGTTTTACAACAAAGTTCGTGACGGCTATCTCGAACTCGCCTCGGAAGACGAACGGATGCAATTGATCTACGCAGACCGGCCCGTTGAGGCGGTTCACCGCCACATCCTCACGCTGCTAGGTTTCAGTTGATGCGGTTCGAATCCTTTATAGGTAATCGAAGAATAATCGAACGATTGCGGACGAAGCTGCGAGAAGGCCGATTTCCGCATGGCTTGATCTTTTCCGGTCCGGAAGGCGTCGGCAAACACACGTGCGCTCTCATGCTCGCCAAGGCGCTCAACTGCACGAATGCGGAACCCGGGGATTTTTGCGATACGTGTTCGAACTGCAGAAAAATCGACTCGGGCACTCACCCGGATCTGGTGATGGTGTCGCTCGAAGACGACGCGACGCAGATCAAAATCGAACAGATCCGTCATGTTCTCGGACTTCTGGAATTGCACCCCCTCGAAGGCCGCAACAAGATCTTCATCATCGATCCGGCGAACCTGGTGAACACAGGAGCGGCTAATGCATTGTTGAAGGGACTCGAGGAACCGCCCGAAAACAGTTTTTTCATTCTGATGACCGTCAATGTCCACGAACTCCTTCTCACCGTGCGATCCCGGTGCCAGGTGTACAACTTCACGCCGCTGACGCTGGACGAGATCCGGCAGCATGGAATCACCGATGAGCTCGCAGTGCGATGGTCGCAGGGAAGCATCGGCCGCGCTCGCGCGCTCGATATGACAAGACTCAAGGGCGAGCGCGAAGTGGTGATGGACTTTCTGGAAACGGTCGTGGGCGCTACCGAAGAACATTTTCAGGATCTGCTTGCAGTCAGCGCAGAGCTCGGCCGCGCGAAGCAGGAGTTCGAAAGCCGAATGGATCTTTTGGCCGTACTTATCGCCGATGTTTTTTATCTCAAGGAAGGAGTGGGCGACAAACTCATCAACATCGATCTGAGAGACCGGCTGCAGAAAGTCGCCGGCAGGATCTCCGACGATCGCATGATCCAGATGGCTGAGTTCTTGAGACTCGTTGAACTCAGTCTCAAGACGAACGTCAATCGCCAGATGTTGATGGATGCACTCGCAGTCACAGGCAATGAAACCGCCGCGGGGTGGCTGTTGTAGCGCGGCTAGGCTCTTGTGCTTTTGGTGCCCGTTCGTTAAAATCCCTCGTACTTAAACTGCAAACCTTCGCAAACCTCCGAACGCCAGTTCATTTGCGACACGTTATAGTGAGGAAATATGTCAAATCGGAAGTTGATTCGGCCAAGCCTTGCCGAAATAAAGGAACAGATGACAGTAAGGCCGCCGCGCGCCAGGCGGCCGGCGCCGAATGATCAAACAAACGCTGAAAACTTTTATTACGTGAAGCAGATACAGAATAAGACGCCGATGGTCGTGGTTCTGCAGGATGGCGAAACGATCAAGGGTTCCATTGATTGGTACGACAGAAATTCGATCAAGATGAGCCGTCCGTCGGAGCCGCCGGTGCTGCTCCTGAAGCATTACATCAAGTACATGTACAAGGAAAACGAAGACAAGGACGTCGATTAATCACCTCACGCATGCACCCTACAATTGGGATCACCTCCGGAGATCCTGCCGGCGTCGGCCTTGAAGTCGTACTCAAATCGATTTCTTCCGTTCTGCCGCTTGCCCGATGGGTGCTTTTCACTGATCGCGCCATCTTCGAGCGCGACGCCGCAACATTCGATCCGACCTGTGGGTACCGTTGGATCGAGCGCACAACCGAAACCACCGATGAACCTGTCCTTTTCCTCCGGGATCTGGGCGCATCATTGGCAGGCATTGAGTGGGGACAAATGAGTTCCCACGCCGGGCGGCGTGCTCTCGCATATCTGGAAACCGCTAGCTCTGAAGCTCTCGTCGGAAACATTGCCGCACTGGTGACAGCGCCCGTTAACAAGGCAGCCATCGGCGGAGATTTTCGCGGTCAAACAGACTTCCTCGCTGAGCGAGCGCAAGTGACGCAATACGCGATGGCGTTTTTCGCGCCGACGTTCAAAGTCGTTCTGGGCACGATTCACGTTTCGTTGCGAGACGCTCTCAATCAGATCACCAGCGATCACTATGCTCGCCTGATCCGATTCGTCCACGAACACTTGCCGCAATCGCGCATCGCTGTCGCGGCGATCAATCCCCACGCAGGCGAAGGTGGAATATTCGGGCGAGAGGACATCGATATCCTGGCGCCCGCGGTACGCCAGTGCGAGGCGGAAGGGATTGCAGTGTCGGGACCGCATTCCGCCGACAGCCTCTACTTCAGGGCTCACTCCGGCGAGTTCGATGTCGTGATTGCGCCGTATCACGATCAGGGGCTGATTCCCATCAAGCTCATCGCGCATGGTGAAGCAACGAATGTCACTCTGGGACTGCCGTACGTCCGCACATCGCCGGATCATGGCACGGCCTTTGCGATCGCAGGAAAGGGAGTTGCCGATCCGTCGGGAATGAAAGCGGCGATGCGGTGCGCGGTTGAGCTCGTCGGGAGAAGAACAACGCGGACGTAGTCTAAGGGCTATGTCCCCGTTTTTCTGCACTCCCCGCACAGTCCGTAGATCTGAAGCTTGTGATCCAACACCTTGAACCCAAAGTGGTCTGACGCCTCATCCTGAAGCGATTCAATCTCCGGGTCGTAGAACTCGATCGATTTTCCGCACTGCATACAGATCATGTGATCGTGGTGCTGGTGGTTGTAGAGATGTTCGTATCGAGTGATTCCGTCAGCAAGATCGATTTCGCGGGCAAGGCCGCACTCCGCAAGCAGCTTCATCGTTCGATAGACCGTCGTGTAACCGATGCGCGGATCCTGCTCTCGCACGACGCGGTAAATATCCTCGACGCTTCTGTGCCCTTCATGGTCCAGAAAAGTGTCGAGAATCAATTGACGGTGGGGAGTAAGTTTGAGCTTGTGGTCCTGCAGGTATTCCATGAAGACCTGCAATTCGGGAGCAAAGGCCTTCATGGAGTGGGTTGCGATGGAGGCAGCAACTTTACGACATCGTTATAAAGGACGATGACCATGAGCATCAGGATAAAGACCACACTCGCCTGCACGATGCGCTCTTTCATACGCAGGCTCAAATCGCGTCCCAACAACGACTCGATGATCAGGAGCAGAATCACTCCGCCGTCCAGAATCGGGATGGGCATGATGTTCAGGATCCCCAGATTCAGGCTGATCAACGCCATAAACGTCAGCAATGTCGTGAACCCGGCCTGGTATGCCTGTCCCGAAATTCCAATGATGCTGATCGGTCCGTCCAGCTGCTTCACCGAAGCTTCACGCTTCAACAACCTTCCGATAACCTGGAAAATCAGAACCGCATTTTCCTTATTGCTCTCGATGGATTTCTGAACCGCCGCTACCGGCCCGAGTTTGATGTGGACGCTTGGATACTGGATCGAGATTCCAATCATCCTCCGCCCTTCCTTGGCTTCCGGCGTGACCTGCAATTCAACTGTCTTTCGAACGCCTTCACCGTCCTTGCCACCACGCAAAACTGTGATGGGGAAGGTCGAGTCCGGAATCTGTTGAATCGTCTGCTGAAGCGTCCGGCCATTCGCGCGGATGTCGATTGCATTTACGGCGATGATCTCGTCACCTGGCTGGACCCCTGCCTTCTGCGCTGGAGAGTTCGATTGCACATCCTGAACAAGAGTCCGGTAGTACGGATACATACCGACATCGCCGGCCTCTTCGCGACCCTTTCGAACAGGTACAAGCGTGAATGGCATCTGCTGGCCGTCGCGTTCAATGACGACCGGGAGCGTTCTTCCGGGACTGGTAAGAATCGTATTCTGGACGTTCTGCCAATCCGGTTTCTCAACTCCATCGAATGAAGCGATTTGGTCCCCTGGTTTAATCCCCGCCAGGTCTGCAGGAGAACCGGGTTCAACCACGTTGATCACAGCCTGACCGATCAGAAACTCCGGGACATCGGTGCCGTACATGTACAACCCGGCAATCAAGCCGATCGCCAGAAAGATGTTCATCGCAGGTCCCGCCGCGGCAACGAGGAAGCGCTGCCACTTGGGCTTGGAAAGGAACTCGTAGGCCTCTCCCGTGATCGAGTCCATCGGCGTCTCGCCCGCCATTTTGACGTACCCGCCGAGTGGAAATGCGCTGATACGGTAATCCGTTTCTCCCTTGCGGAAGCCGATTAGTCTCGGACCAAAACCCACCGAGAAGACTTCAACCTTGATTTTGAAGAATTTGGCGACGAGGAAATGACCGAGCTCGTGAATCACGATGATGATTCCGAGCACCACGATGGCAACGGGAATATTGAGCAAGGCTCCACTCATACATTTACCTGCACTAAGAACATTACGATCATTCTAGCATCGGGGCATTCGACTGTCCGTTCAATTACTCCAGCCGGCGAAGCGCTTCGGTACGCGCCCAACTGTCTGCATTCATAATGCCTTCCAGAGAATCGGCCGGCCGGACCGCATGCGCATCCAGGACGCCCGCGATGATCTCCGGAATCGCCGAAAACGAAATCTTCCGCTCGAGAAAAGCCTGCACCACGATTTCATCCGCCGCATTCAGGACCGCCGGCGCCGTCCCACCCATTTGGATCGCCCGATACGCGAGCCCGATGCACGGAAATTTCTGACGGTCCGGTATCTCGAAATCGAGCCGTGAAACCGTCGTCCAGTCGAGCGAGGCGACTGAAGACTGGAGCCGCTCCGGATAGGTCAACGCATATTGAATCGGCTGGCGCATGTCGGCCGTTCCGAGTTGCGCAACAACCGAGCCGTCTACGAACTCGACCATCGAATGCACAACGGATTGCGGATGAACCACGATGTCGATTTTCTCCGGGCCGATATCGAACAACCAACGAGCCTCGATGACCTCAAGTCCCTTATTCATTAAAGTAGCCGAGTCGATCGTGATCCGTTTTCCCATCCGCCACGTAGGATGGTTCAGAGCCTCTTCCGGCGTAATCTTGTCGAACCGATCTCGCGGAGTTTCGCGGAAAGGGCCGCCGGAAGCGGTCAAAATCAACCGCTGGACTTCCGCATGTTCCCCCGAACGCAGACATTGATCGACAGCGCTGTGCTCGCTATCCACCGGAATAAGCCGGGCCCCGGTTCGCGTTGCGGTGGAACGCAGGAGCTCGCCCGCCAGAACCATGGCTTCCTTATTCGCAAGTGCGACCGTTTTTCCTGCGGCGACTGCGCTGTAGGTTGGCGGAAGTCCCGCCGCTCCCACGGCGCCAGATACGACGATGTCCACATCGTCTGCCGAAGCGATTTGACAGAGTCCCTCGACGCCCGTGAGCACCTCCGGCATGGGAATCCGCCGGTCTGCGCAGTGCCTCCGAAATTCGTCGACGCGGGTCGCATCCGTGATGGCAACGACCGAAGGGCGAAATGCAGCGGTCTGTTCGGCAAGTCGTTCCACAGCCGAATTGGCTGCAAGCGCGAAAACTCGAAAACGGTCGCGGAGATGCTCCACGACGCGCAGAGTATTTTGCCCGATTGAACCTGTGGAACCGATAACCGCAAGCCGTTTCATATGTTGAAGAAGAACCAATAGAAGACCGGAGCCGCGAAGAAGAGACTGTCGAGCCGGTCCAGTATGCCGCCGTGTCCTGGAAGAATCGAAGAGGAATCTTTCACGTTCGCGCTGCGTTTTAACGCGGATTCCGCAAGGTCGCCGATCTGACCGGCAATTCCCGTAACAGCAGATGTCGCAACAAGGCCAGGCCATGACTCCCCTAAGTACCACGTGCCGACGATCACGCCGGCCGCTATGCTGCCGATCAATCCTGCTATTGCTCCCTCCACAGTTTTCTTTGGACTGACTCTCGGCGCCAGCAGATGACGGCCAAATGCGCGGCCGCCATAGTAAGCGGCAGAGTCGCCGGTCCAGATAATGGCAAGGACCATTACGATACACTCGCGCGGCATGCTGATAAGAAAACCCAACGACAGGCAGCAATACACCAGACCGCCGAGCCCCATGCCCACGCGGCCGAGAGCCGTTTCCAGCGGCTGCGTGAAGATCGTGACAGACAATAGCGAGATGGCGGTCAGTGTCACCGCATTCACTATGTAGAATCCACCCGAAGACATGGCAAAAGAAAAGGTCACGAGAGCGGCGGGAACAAGAAACCACCGGCCAGGCCGGCCTATACCTTTCTTTTCGGAAAGCGAGAGGAATTCATCGAGTGCCAGGGCCGCAAGGCCGGCGATAACGAGTGCAAGAATGAGTTCGTGAGAATACAGCGTGATGAGAAGAGTTATGGGGATTGCTACAGCAGCGGTAAGGACCCTCTTCATTCTTTAAGCATTTTAGGCCTCTTGGCCACCATCCGAGCGCACGAGTTGCGGTTCCAGGCCGCCATATCGGCGCTCCCGTTTTTGAAACGCGATGATGGCCTGGTGGAGGTGATGCTTATCGAAGTCGGGCCAGAGCGTTTCAGTCACCCAGATCTCCGCATAAGCAATCTGCCATAGCAGGAAATTGCTGATGCGCAACTCACCGCTGGTGCGAATCAACAGATCCGGATCCGGCTGACCGGCTGTATAGAGGTACCGCGCAAAGTCGTTCTCCGAGACGCCGCCATTTGCCGCAAGTTCCTTTCCGCCGTTCCGAAGGAGACGATTTACCGCGTCGACGATCTCGGCCCGCCCCCCGTAGTTCAGGGCGACGTTGAAGATCATGCCGGTGTTGTCCCGCGTTCGCGCGATTCCCTTCTCGAGTTCCGCTCGCACAGACACATCGAGTTCGTCGGTGCGACCGATCGTTCGGAATCGGATGTTGTTTTTGTGGATGTTATTGAGCTCTTTATTGAGGTATTCCTTCAAGAGCTGCATAAGGGTCGCGACTTCTACTCGCGGTCGCTTCCAGTTCTCCACCGAGAAAGCGTAGAGCGTCAGAACGGGAATTCCGAGTTCCGCCGAACCTTCGACCACTTCGCGAACCGCATTGATACCTGCTCGATGACCCGCCACGCGTGGAAGGCCGCGTTTGCGCGCCCAGCGGCCGTTACCATCCATGATGATTGCGATGTGGGCGGGGAGTGCGCTTCGATCGATCTGCTGCAGCAACTCGACTGCTCTCTTCAGCATAGTTGCGATCTTACCACGCAGGACTTTCTGGTTTGCAATACAAAGTTGTTTGCCGATACACCAAAACAATCAATAGTCGACCTGAATCAGGTGCAGCCCGTGAGGCGGCAACGAAGGACCTGCAAGCCGTCGATCGCGCGCTTCAAAGATCTGCACGATCTGCTCGGGCTCGAGGCGTCCCTGGCCGATCTGAAGGAGTGTACCGGCGATTGTCCGAACCATGTATTGCAGAAAGCCGTTGCCGCTGATCCGAAATACCCATGTTGTTTCGGAACGACTCCAGGAAGCTTCGAATATTGTGCGCGTACGGTCTTCGATTTCAGTGGCGGTTGCGCAGAACGAGGTGAAGTCGTGCGTGCCGATGAAGAGGCTCGTACCGTGATCCATTTGGTGCTCGTCGAGTGGGTAGCGAAACGCGTACACATATTTACATTGGAAAGGGCTGACGATCGGGGTCCGCCACAGGTGATACTCGTATGTTTTCGACCGGGCTGATCGCCGCGCGTGGAACTCCAGGCTCACTTCTTCCACCGACAGGACACGGATTTGATCCGGCAGCAGCGCATTCACTCCGCGCAATACGGCATCGGTGTCCATCGTTCGAATCGTTTCGACGTTAGCGACCTGTCCATGCGCATGCACGCCGGCATCGGTTCGACCCGAACCGGTGACGTTCACGTCATGATTGAAGAGTTTTTGAAGCGCCTGCTTAAGTTCGCCCTGAATGGTCCGCAATTCCGGCTGAATTTGCCATCCATGGAAGTCGGTGCCGTCATATGCGAGGGTCAGCTTGAGGTTCCGCATCCGATCGGTTATAGCATGTGCGCAGGGGGATGGGCCAATGCCCGGGATCACAGCAACGATCATTACTTTCAATGAGGCAGGACGCATCGCCGAGGCGATCGCAAGCCTCTCCTGCTGCGACGAAGTGATTGTTGTCGACTCCGGAAGCACCGATCGGACGCGAGACATTGCCCGGGATATGGGAGCGCGCGTCATCGAACGTACATGGCCGGGATATTCGAATCAGAAGAACTTCGCCGCAGAACAGGCCGCCAATGATTGGATCCTGAGTATCGACGCGGACGAACGACTCAGTATCGAACTGGCAAACGAGATCGTTCGCTGGCGGCGATCGTCAGCTGGTAATTCGACCGCGTCTGTGCGCGCGTGGTCCATGCCGCGTCGTGTGTTCTATCTGGGAGGGTGGATCGGCCATTCCGGTTGGTATCCCGATCGAAAGATTCGTTTGTACGACCGGAGATATTGCAAATGGATCGGCGACTTCGTACACGAACGCGTCGAAGTCAGCGGGCTCGCGGCACGGTTTACTGGAGATCTTCTCCACTTTCCTTATAGAAGCTGGATGGACCACTCCAGGCGAATCGATCGATACACGCGGCTTGCGGTCGACTCGGCTCGATCTGCAGGCCGGCGAGGAAGCGTGTTGAAGCTTGTTTTCGCTCCGCCTCTGACTTTTCTGAAGGCTTTCATTTTTCGGGCAGGGTTCCTTGATGGATGGCGCGGATTGGCCATTGCCTACATGGGGGCGCGCTATGTTTTCCAAAAGGAGTTCCGTATACTGCGCTGATGGAATTTGCCTTTGCTGTTCTATTTGGGCTTGTTATCGGTAGTTTTCTGAATGTAGTTATCCTCCGCCTTCCTGAAGGTCAATCGATCAGTACTCCTCGTTCACGCTGCCCAAAATGCAAAAAAATGATTGCCTGGTATGACAATGTTCCCGTGCTGAGCTACGTCCTGCTCGGAGGCCGGTGCCGGAACTGCAAAGCCGGAATTTCAGCGCGATATCCATTGATCGAGGCCCTGACAGCTGCCGTCAGCGCGCTGCTGTATCTGAAGCTGGGGCTTACGATCGAGTGGGCCATCTTCCTTGCATTCTCAGCCGCCTTGATTGTTCTCGGTCTCATCGATCTCGATCATCGAATTCTTCCGGATCCGATTACCCTGAATGGAATCTGGCTCGGCGTTGTCGTCAGCGTTTACCTTGCGCAGCCCAGCCCACTGGTCGCGCGTCTATTCCGTACTCTGGGAGTCGAAGACGCTAATCCTCGCGTGATCGCCCTTACGGCCAGCCTGCTCGGCGCGATTATCGGAGGCGGCCTGTTATGGGGCGTGGCAGAAGCCTACCTCCGGCTGCGCGGTATCGAGGGCATGGGGTTCGGCGACGTGAAGATGATGGCCATGGTGGGATCATTCCTCGGAGCGCCTCAAGCGCTTCTTACGATCATGCTCGGCTCGCTTTTCGGATCCGTCATCGGGTTGATCTTTATCCGCTTTGCAAACAAGACTCGCGAATACGAATTGCCGTTCGGAACGTTTCTAAGCTTCGCCGCCATCATCGCCGTCCTCTACGGTGAAGAAATGGTGCGCTGGTATATCGACCATTTGATCCGACCGGTTGCTTAAACAAAATGGCTTGATAGTCGCGCGATGCCGCTCTAGCTTTTCTCTTGCCCCTCCCCGTTCCCCGTATCACATCGTTTGAGTACGAATCGCGGTTTTACTCTGATCGAGGTCTTAATCACGGCCGGCATCCTTGCCTTCGGTCTCGTGGCCATTGCTTCCGTGTTCTCGTTCACGGTTCGCACGAACGTAAACAATCGTCAAATGGCAATCGCAACAACCTTGCTTTACGACAGGATGGAGAAGTTCCGATCGGCTGATTTTGCGAGTCCGATCTGGGAGAATCGTGACGGATCTGAAACGGCCGTTGTTGCGGGCGAACGATACATTCTCGCCTGGAGTATCCGGAACGATCCGTTGCGACGTGTCACCGTAATTATCTATGCGGAGAGTGACGCCCTTCGGCGCCGCCAAACGGAGCTCATCCGAGCAACGACGATAGTCAGCTCTTCCTTCTAATGAACGAAAACACGAACGGGTTTTCCCTCATCGAACTTCTTCTGGCGTTAGGCATCGCCAGCATACTCGCCATGATGATGTTTCAACTCTTTCAGCAAAACGAGCGCGTCATACGCGACCAGACCCTGATCATGGAAATGCAACAGACGGCGCGCGTCGTGGTGTCTCAAATAGCGGACGAGATCCGCGCGGCCGGGCAGGGCGTGCCTTTGCATGCAGCCGAGTTTGATGCCGCGCCCTCTGAAGCCGTCGCCGTGATCCTGGGGACATCGAATGCAAGCCGCATCGACTTTCGTGCCGGACTTTCGAATGTTGAGGCAACCGCCGACATCGGGTCCCGCGATTTCACTGTCGGCGTCAACCGGAACGTACCGATCTCAACTGCATCCGGCTTCCTGGTTGGAAGGTTCGTCTACCTCACGGGCCCCGCCGCGGATCGTCCATGGACATGGATACGAGGAGAACTGACAGCTGTGGATTGGGCCAGCCTGTCTCTTACTCCGGCCCAAACCGGAATGAACGCACCGACTGTGAGCTTCACTGGTCCGTTTACTGTCAGTATCGAAGAAGCTGTTTCGATTTATTTGAGCAACGGAAGCGTTCGGCGAGCGACCGCGAGCAACATGAGCAACATGGCGAATCCAGCGTGGTCTGCGGCAAATGAAATCGGCAGGAATGTAACGACTCTCACGTTCACCTACTTCGACCGCGAAGGCAACGCGATACAACCGGACTCGCTGGCGAAACGCGCGACAATCGCCGGCGTCGACGTCGCGTTGACTGTCCAGACATCGTCGCCACTCAGCCACGGGGTCCGGCCAGCGTATTCGCTGGCGTTACGAACAATCCCGCGAAACCTGCGTATGGGTTACGTTCGCGCCCAGTGAAGTGCGGCGATTCCGCCGGAGAGATTGCGGTAACCGGGATTCTTAAATCCTGCCGACTCCATCAAACGCAACAGTTCTGTTTGCGATGGAAACCGCCCAACAGAGTCCCTCAGGTATTGATACGCGGTTCTATTGCCCGAAATGAGAGCGCCGAGCTTTGGCAGGATATGGCGGAAGTAAAAGTTGAACGAGTGTCTCAGAACAGGTACGACCGGCTTCGAGAACTCCAGAATGACGATGACACCGCCGGGCCTGAGAACTCGTTTCATCTCGCGAAGGCCGCGGGAAGGGTCTTCGAGGTTCCGCAATCCGAATGCAATGGTCAGTGCGTCAAATGACCGGTCGGAAAAGGGCAGCTGGAGCGCGTCTGCTTCGACGACACGGACCTGCCGGTCTCCAAGTTTTTTGCTGGCGCGTGTGAGCATCGGATGACAAAAATCCGAAGCAACGACCTCGCAACCGAAGCCACGGTGGAGAGCCAGCGCGAGATCACCGGTGCCACTGCACACATCGAGACAGCAGCGCGGCGACGCATCGCCCGTCAGGTCGCGCAGTTTCCGCACGGCAAGATTGCGCCATCGACGATCGACAGAAACAGAGAGGAAGTGATTGAGGAAATCGTAGCGGTGCGCGATGCCGGCAAACATCGCCTGAACGCGACGGCTATCCGGTCCCCGGTACTCTCTTCCCGTCATTCAGGATCCCTTTAATGGCGTCACGCACGATCTCCAACGGGACGTCCGGTGTGATCTCCACCCGCCCGATCGCACGCGGGAGGACGAAGTGAATAGCGCCGTCTCTTACCTTCTTGTCGTGCTGCAGCGCGTTAAGAACATGTTTGCTGTTCACGCCTGCGAGCGAAGGCAACCTGCCGAGCGACCCGACAGCATTTTCAATGCGTGCGCGATCGGCTTCGGCCAGTTTGTTCAGCGCATGACCTATGCGGGCCGCGGCGATCATCCCATAGCCCACGGCTTCACCGTGCTTGATGCGTTGGTAGTGGGTGGCTGCCTCTAAACCGTGACCAACGGTATGCCCGAAATTCAGCACGCGCCGTAAGTCGCTTTCCTTTTCGTCCTTCATGACAACGTCGGCTTTGATGGCAGCGCATCGGGCAACGAGGCGCTCAATGGCTTCGGGCTGCCGCTTCAAAAACACCGCGCTGTTGCGTTCGAAATCCGCAAACAGACTTTCATCGCTGATGACCCCATACTTCAGCGCTTCATAGAGCCCACTGCTGAATTCCCGCTCGGGCAGTGTTTGAAGCACCAGTGGATCTGAGATGACGAGGCGCGGCTGATAGAACGTCCCGATCAGATTCTTTGCCACCCGATGATTCACGCCCGTCTTCCCGCCGATGCTCGAATCGACCTGCGACAGAAGAGTCGTAGGGACCTGTACGACGGGAATGCCTCGCATGTATATCGACGCGACGAAACCCGCGACGTCCCCCACGACGCCACCCCCCAGCGCGATCACTGTCGACTGGCGTGTAAGCTTGAGATCGACCATTCGATCCAACAACCGCGAGACAGTCGTGAGTGTTTTGGCACGCTCGCCATCCGGAATGAGTGCTACCGGAAACTTCTTATTGAGACCTTTTCCGACCGCCTTGAAGATTCGTGGTTGGGACACGACGAGAAACGGTCCGCGCAGGCCGGCTTTCTCAAGATGTTTCTCGATGTTCTCGAACACACCAATTCCGACAAGAATCTCGTACGACGCATTGGTGAGTTGAACCTGAATGGACTGCATATCCGACAAAAAAAGGGGTCGTAGCCTTGTGAATTGGGCTACGACCCCATTTTTTCTTCTCGACTATCGCCTATCGGCCATTTGCCGACGGGCTTTGCTTGCCAAATCCCGGGCTTCAGGAATGAGTTCGAGAGCCTTCATGACCTGAGGATCACCTTCAAGCACGACGCGACCCGCTTCGGCAACGCCAAAGCGGTTGTAGAACACTTCATACTTTATGGATCGCTTGATGAAGTCCTTGTTGTCCTGGAAATCCTTTTCGGTAAATTCCACACCGCGTTTCGTAATGTGCTGGTGGAACTGATCGACAAGCGCATCCGAAACCTGGAAGGAAGTATCCAGACTCGGATTCTTCGCCAGGAAGTCACGTACGAACGTATACACGGCATACTTCGCAGCAAGCGTCGTCTGGAACTCATTAACCTTCGGCTCTTCGACGACGTAATCCGGCGCGATACCACCGCCGCCGTAGACAACACGGCCGATATCGGAGCGCTTGATGTCTTCCTTCTTGGGAGGTGTCGCCGAGTCACGGTGATTGTAGTAATCGAACTGCGAGATATGGGAATAGTCGCGCTGGATCAACCGTCCGCTTGGCGTGTACCACTTCTGTGTCGTCAGCGCGAGGCCCGCATTCTTGCTGAGCGGATAAACCGACTGAACAAGGCCCTTACCGAAACTCGTCTGGCCGACAATCAAACCCCGGTCGTGGTCCTGAAGGGCGCCTGCGACGATTTCAGAGGCGCTCGCGCTCTGCGGACTGATCAGAACGACGATCGGAAAGTTGTTATCCGGATTCTGCTTCTGCGAAGAGTATGGACGGTTCGAACCTCTCGTGCGGCCGCGCGTCTCGACGATCAACTGCCCTTTTTGCAGGAAGGTCTCGCACACTTCGATGGCTTCCTGGAGCAATCCGCCCGGATTGTTGCGCAAATCGAACACGAGACCGTCCAGATCCTTCCCTTCTGTCTTCTTGAGGTCGTCGCGAAGCTTCTTCAGCGCGTCGCGCAGTTCCTGGCCCGTTGTCTCGGCGAAGGCATCCAGCTTGATGTAACCGATCCTGGGTCGAATCATAAAGGTGGTGTTGATCGTGTACTTCGCGATCTCATCCCGAATCGGGTTCATCTCTATGGGTTCATCGACGCCGGGCCGCAGCACCTTGATCTTTACCGACGTTCCTCGCGGGCCTTTGAGCTTGGAAACGACTTCATTTAAATCCATCCCGCTTGTTGGTTCGCCGTTCACCTGGCTGATCACGTCACCCACTCTCAGTCCGACCTTCTCTGCTGGAGATCCGACAAACGGAGGGGAGACTACGGTAACTTTTCCGAACCGGGTTGTAACAGTGATGCCGAGGCCGAAATATTTGCCGCGTTGATCTTCACGAAGAGCGGTAAACGCTTTTGGATCAAAAAACTTAGAGTGAGGGTCAAGCGTTCGGAGCATTCCATCGATCGCACCGTAAACTGCTTTATCGGAGTCGACATCCGTGGCGTAATTCTCTTCGATAAGGCCGAGGATGGTGGAGAAGTGCTTCATTGCGGCATCTGAATCTTCCTCTCCTTTCGTCGTGGCTCGTGCCTGACCGCCCAGGACCCCGCCGAGAACAGCGGAAATCATCAGGACAAGGACCAGGCAAAAGATCGCGCGCGACGGTCTAAATTTCATTGAGTAGGTTCCTTTCGTATGAACAGTCGCTGCATTATAGCAGATGGTCTCCTAAGAATAAGACGGCCCAAAGTGCCTCTAGTTGCAGAAGAAAGTGGCCCCCGGTATTTCTAACTTTTGTTATCATGGTCGCGGTTACAGGAGGTTTGATGGGTCCGCTTGGCTTCACCGAAATGATAGTGATCTTTATCGTGGCGCTGCTTGTTTTTGGGCCCAAGAAGCTGCCGGAATTGGGTAAATCCCTCGGGAAAGGCATTCGAGAATTCAGAAAAGCGACCAACGACCTCAAATCCACGTGGGACGAACAAGTTAGAGACATCGAGAACCCCATAAACGACGTCAAACGCGATATCAACGAGATGGGTCAGGAGTTGAAATCAGACGTTTACAACGCTCTGGAGTCCGAACCCTCCCCACCGACGGCCGAACTTCCGGCGCCTGAGCATCCAGCCACTCCCGAGCCGACCGAATCCACGCCCCCGAAAGAACACGTCTAATGCCCGTCGAAACGGATCCCGAACGAGACGAACAGGAAGGATTAAGCGGGCAGATGTCGTTCTTCGATCATCTCGAGGAACTCCGGAAGCGCATAATTCACAGTTTGATTTCAGTCGCCGTTGCATTCGGCGTGACATGGTGGTTCCGGAACCCGCTCTGGAACATCGTGTCTGCGCCAGTACGAAGAACCGGTGTGGACCTTACGGGCACGACACTTACCGGCGGCATCAACCTGCAGATCAAGCTGTCGATTCTCGCCGCTATCTTTCTGAGCGCTCCATTCATACTTGGCCAGGTCTGGCTGTTTATCTCGCCGGGACTGTATAAGCACGAACGTCGGTACGCGCTGCCGTTCATCCTTTCGTCTTCCTTGTTGTTCATTCTCGGTGGACTTTTTGGATACTTCATCGCGTTTCCGTTCGCGGCTGAATTTCTGGTCGCGTGGACGAAAGGAATGGGCCTGGTTCCGCTCATCAGCGCCCCGGAGTACTTCGATCTGTTCATCGTGATCGAACTCGCCCTGGCCATCATCTTCGAGATCCCTGCCGTGATCTTTATCCTTGCTCGAATCGGGCTTGTCAGCGGCCCCTTCCTGCTGAGGAACACTCGTTATGCGGTGCTCATCGCATTCGTCGTTGCGGCCATCATCACTCCGACGACCGATGTTCCGAACATGATGATCATGGTCGTCCCGATGATCGCTCTCTATCTGCTGGGCGTTGTTGTTGCTTATCTTTTCGGCAAGAAACGGACGAAGGAGCCGGGCGACTAGCGCGTGTCGATCGCAGGCAAGCTGAGATAAACCACGTCTCCGACGATCTTCAAACTGCGCGAACTGACTTTATCGAGCGTGTCGGCTGCGGTATGCCAGGCGGGATAATCGAAATCGATCAGGTCGACGGCAGGCACACCAGCTCGGAGGTACGGCACGTGATCGTCGGATATTTCCTGCTCTTCATCTGAGAATTCCCTGTTGTATCCGATCGAGTGCGCTGTCCCCCAAATGATGTCCTTTAACCAGCGCGTCGACTGAGTTTCACGCTTTATGTTGAGATTCTTGTCCCCGATCATGTCGACGAGAATCAGGGCCTTAAGATTATTCAGCTCTCGGCCGCCCACACGCCGGTCGACATCGTGGCGGCTGCCATAGACGCTATCGTCGTCGGTCCATTCGACGACGGCTTCCTCTCCGTCGAAGAAAATGAACTCGAGTGTGTTTTCCAACTTCAAATCCCGCGTGCAGCGCGCAAATTCGAGGAGCCACGCTGCGCTGGAGCCTCCGTCGCTCGCGCCCACGAAACGAATCGCGTCGAAAAGCTTCGTGTCGTAATGCCCGGTGATTGCGATGACCGACGATCTGGTCCCCGGCCGGCTCGCGCGAATGTTCACCATACGCTTCACACCGCGTGGCGTGCGCGCGTCGAACTCGTCGAGCTGAGCCTTAAGACCCGCCTTCTGCAATTCCGTGACGATGTAGTTCCGGGTCCTGGCGAGCGCTTCGCTGCCTGCGGGCCTCGGCCCGAAACCGACGATCGTCGTGAGGTCCTGAGCCGCCCGCTGTTCGCTGAACGGAGACGTCCGGGCGGCAATTCCGCCTGTACGTTGCTGAAATCCAAATGCTATTGCGGCAAGAAAACCGGCGAAAACAAACAGGCTAACTTTTCGTGTGGTCATCGCAGCGTGAAATTCTCCCATATTTTGGCCCGATGCTATGCTGATTTTGACTCTTCGTCGGAGGTAAAAAACATGCGTGGATTCTCAAAAAGTCAGGCAGCTGGAGCGTTCTTTACGGGTGCGGCTATCGGCGCAGTTGCAGCATTGTTGTTTGCTCCCAAAACAGGCGTCCAGATGCGCAAAGAGATTCGCCGATTTTCAAGGAAAACAATGGATCAGCTGGAAGATCTGCAATGCGGAATTCGCGAGCAGATAAATGGAGGTTACGAACAGGTCAAACGAATGATTAAAACTGCCTGAGGGGAAAGTGGACGGTAAGGGATTCGAACCCTCGGCCTCGGCGTTGCGAACGCCGCGCTCTCCCAGCTGAGCTAACCGCCCTTCGTGAGATTTCGATTAGAGCATTTGACGCGGCGGAGTGTCAATTCGGGGTCAGACACGCGTCTGATCCCGAACGGGCAAAAAACCACCTTTCAATGGCATTCACTCCTCTTATACTTCAACGCACGATGCGCGCGATGTGGACCACATGGAGTTCCTGAACCAGTTTCTCGATGTCGTACTCCATTTGCGGGAGCACATCGGCGAACTGATCGCTCAATTCGGACCGCATATCTACACGATTTTCTTCCTCGTCATTTTCTGTGAAACAGGTTTGGTTCTGACTCCATTTCTGCCCGGCGATTCGTTGTTATTTACTGCCGGAGCGTTCGCAGCGCTCGGTCAGCTCAACATCTGGTTCATGTTCGCCCTGCTCTCAATCGCGGCTATTCTCGGTGACACGGTGAATTACTGGATTGGCCACTATCTCGGCCCGAAGGTATTCAAATGGAAGAAATCCCGGTTTTTTAATCCCGAGCACCTGCAGCGTACCCACGCTTTTTACGAAAAATATGGTGGCAAGACGATCATTCTTGCCCGATTCGTACCGATCATCCGGACATTTGCGCCGTTCGTGGCGGGAATCGGCGCTATGACTTATCCCCAATTCATCCTCTATAACATCGTAGGAGGATTGGCCTGGGTGGCTATCTGCCTCTTTGCCGGTTACTGGTTCGGTAACATGCCGTGGGTCGCCAGGAATTTTGAGCTGGTTATCATCGCCATCATCTTTATCTCAGTACTCCCAATGGTTTATGAGTTCTGGAAAAGCCGTTCCCGAACGTCTAAGCGTTAGTCGAGAAAGCGCTCGTTTGGCATTGTGAAAGCATAAGAAAAACTGGTGCGCCCTCGTAGCCCTTCGGCTACAATGCGCCCGGTCGAATAGACCAAACACGATGAAATTTAAACTCTTACTACTCGCTTTTCCCGTGATGGCCTCGTTGCTTCTGGCGCAGGAATCCGCCTTTAAGCTCAATGTGAACGTGGATCTCACCGAGGTGCACGTCAGTGTCACCGATGAGAAGGACCATCCTGTCGGAAACCTGAAAAAAGAGAATTTCCGGCTGTTCGAGGACCGGACGGAGCAAAAGATCACTGTCTTCAAATACGAAGATATTCCGGTGAGTATAGGGCTAGTTGTCGACAACAGCCGCAGCATCGAGCCTCGAAAGCAGCGCCTCGACGCGGCTGCGCTTTCCTTCGTTCGTAAGGGAAACGCGGAAGACGAGACATTCGTCGTCCACTTTGATGACGAACCTCGAGTGAGTCAAGAGTTCACGGACAGCATTCCCGTCCTGGAAGACACGCTGGCGCGCATGAAGCCGTACGGCCAGACCGCAATTTACGACGCTCTGATCCTTGCTCTCGATCAAATGGGCAAAGCGAAGTACACGAAGCGAGTGATTCTTCTGATCACCGATGGCGTCGACAATTCCAGCAAGCACACACTCTCGGAAGCGATCGAAGCAGCGAAACGATCTCGCGTTGCGATATACACGGTAGGATTACTTAGCGTGTCCGGTGGACAAAAGGCCGAAGACTCGCTCGTACGCCTCGCGGAAGTCACTGGCGGCCACGCCTATTTTCCGAACGACGTTGATGAAGCGCGGATGATCATGGAACGAGTCGCAAAGGATCTTCGCGAGCAGTACACGCTCGGCTACTTTCCAACCAATGCATCACGCAACGGCGCGTGGCGTTCGATTCGAGTCGACGTTGCGCCGCCGCAGGGCCGGCGGCCGGTCCCCAGACTGAACGCAAACTATCGCCACGGCTATTACGCGCCGACCGACAGCAACTAGATTTTCGTCAGAATCTCAGGACCGTTTGGTGTGACGGCGATGGTGTGCTCGAAATGAGCTGAGGGTTTTCCGTCGGCAGTCACGACAGTCCACCCGTCCTCAAGGATTCGCACTTTCTCCGTACCCAGATTGATCATCGGCTCGATGGCGAGGACAAGCCCCGGTTTGATCTTGGGCCCTTTCCCGTTCTGAACGTAATTCAGTACCGGAGGATCTTCGTGCAGCGACCGGCCGATTCCATGTCCGCAAAACTCGCGCACAATTCCGTAATTGTTCGCCTCTGCCAGCTTCTGGACCGCTAACGAAACATCGGAAAGAAAATTCCCCGGCACGGCCTGTTCGATCGCGCGATACAGACACTGCTCGGTGATTTTCAGCAGATGAGAAATCTCGCCCGAGATCTCGCCGACGGGAACCGTCATTGCCGAATCGCCGTAGTAGCCGTCGTAGATAACGCCGAAGTCGAGACCGACGATGTCCCCGTTCTTAAGCACTCGCTTTGTCGAAGGGATGCCGTGAACAACCTGTTCGTTGATGGAAATACACAGGCTGGCCGGAAACCCACGATAGCCCTTGAAAGCGGGCTTTGCCTTCTTCTTGAGCGTCAATTCTTCGGCGACCTTGTCCACATCGGCTGTCGTCGCGCCATCGCGAACGATCTCGCGGAGTTCAAGCAGAATCTCGGCAACGATTCTGCTCGCCCCTCTCATCATTTCAATTTCTTTGGCGCTCTTCAGGTGAATCATCAGTAAGCATTCTATCAGGCTGCACGCTATAATTTCCGCCATGAAACTCGACGGAAAGAAAGTCCTCATGGTGATTCCTCATACGCAGTTCCGAGACGAAGAGTTTTTCGAACCGAAAAAAATCCTGGAGGATGAAGGCGCAAAAGTAGTGGTCGCATCGACGTCGGTCCGCGCCTGTCGTGGCATGAAAGGCGGCGTGGCTCAGGCTGAAATCACGATCGCGGATGCAAAAGCGGACGACTTCGACGCCGTCGTTCTATGCGGCGGGACTTCCGTCCCGGAATTCTTCTGGAATGACAAGAAGCTTCAGGAACTCGTCACAGCGATGGCAGCGGCCAACAAGGTCGTCGCTGCGATTTGTCTCTCGACGGTAGTACTGGCAAAAGCCAAACTTCTTACGGGGCGTGAAGCGACCGTGTATTACCTTCCTGAGGCTATCGAAGAATTGAAATCCGGTGGCGCCAGGTATGTTCAGGAAACGTTGCTCATCCACGACAACTTGATCCTTGCCGAAGGTCCGCCGGACTCGCAGCGCTTCGGTCAGGCAATTCGCATCGCGCTGGCCGGATAATCCCCAGGAACCGACAAACCATTCCAACCCGACGGTTGTCTGTTATAGACATAGATATGGAGGACAAGTGTCTATGTCGAAACCTGCGCGAACCTTTTTGGTTGTGAATGCCGCTGTACTGACACTCGCTCTGATCGGCCTGGCCTATGCGCAAAGGCCACCCGACCTGGACGATACAGGCGCCGCTTATCTGCGCGTGAATATCAACCCGACGAACATCCCGCCGATGGTCAACATCAACCCATACCAATTGATTCCGAAGGTGCAGGTCACCGATATGCCGGAAATCCGAATTCCGCCGGCAGGATGCGAAAACCGCAGGAATTATCTGACGGGAATCGGGCGATCGATTTCAGGTCCGATGATGCTCACGTACCTGCATCTGCCCGAGCAGACTCGGGTGACGTTGGGAGATGCGGCCGGCAGCCACAGCATGAGTCTCGGAGGAGCCGGCCAGATCACGACGGCCATCTACCTGCAAGCGAGCCAAAGACTGGAGTTCGATCACGAGATCATGTATTCCGGATGCCGGCCCGAATGACCTGGACGATCAGGCCAGCGCTTCCGAGATCGGCAGTCTGCGAATCCGCTTGCCAGTGGCGGCAAAGATCGCGTTCGTAACCGCGGGCGCAATCGCAGGAGTGCCGACTTCACCGATGCCGCCGGATGCATTCGTGCTCGAAACGATGTGGACCTCAACCACAGGCATTTCGTTGATGCGCAGCGGTTCGTATTGGTGAAAGTTCGTCTGCTGCACGCGACCGCGTTCGAGCGTGATCGCGCCGCGTAAAGCCGCGCTCAGGCCGTATACGATCGCGCTTTCCATCTGCTGCACGACACCGGCAGGATTGACAACGCGTCCACAATCCACTGCCGTGACGACACGATGGACGCGCACCTTACCGCCGTCCATCGAAATCTCGGCGATCTGCGCATTGAAGCTTCCGAAGCAATTAACGACAGCTACTCCACGGAATCGACCTGCCGGCAACGGTTTGCCCCATCCCGCTTTTTCAGCGGCGAGGTCCAGCACGCCAAGCAGGCGTGGTTGCTTTCCGAGAAGTCGTCGGCGGAATTCGACGGGATCCTTTTTCGCCGCGATTGCCAGTTCATCGATGAAGCTTTCAGCGAAAAAGGTATTTTGTGAATGTCCAACCGATCGCCAGAAGTTCGTCGGCACCGTCAATCCAGGTTCGTGATACTCGAAGTAATTGTTCGGAATGTCGTAAAGGATGTCGGACAGTCCCGCAGTCGCCTCACGATCGATGCCGTTGTTCAAGGGAGACCAGGCCGAACAGACAACGCGACCCGTCCACGCAACGGGTAACCCTTCTGCATCCAGCCCGGCAGTGAGCCGCGCGTAGGACGCCGGCCGATACTTGCTGTGTTGCAACTCATCGTCACGCGTCCAGGTGACTTTTACCGGAACGCCGGCTGCCTTGGAAATGCGTACGGCTTCCGAAACGACTTGAGCGCCGCCCCGGCTGCCGAAGCTTCCGCCCATGTAGAGCGTGTTCACCTTCACTTTATCTGCGGTGAAGCCGCTCGCCTGGACTGCGGCGCTGTGAGTTGCTCCGGGAATCTGTGTTCCAGACCAGACCTCGCAGCCATCCTGACGCACGTGCGCAACGCATGTATGCGGTTCCATCGGAGCGTGCGCAAGGTACGGCGCCTCGTAAACGGCTTCGACCTTCCTCGCAGCGGAAGCCAGCGCCGCCTCGCCTTGTCCCACATTGCGGGCAACCGCGCCTTTCTTCGTTGCGAGATCAACGAACAATTGCCGGATGCCTGCGCTGCTCAAGTTCGCGTTGGCGCCCTCGTCCCATTGGACTTGCAGCGCCTTGCGCCCTTCCATCGCAGCCCAGGTGTTCTCGGCAAGCACAGCCAGACCCTCAGGAATCTGCACGACGTCCTTCACGCCCGGAACAGCTTTCGCCTTTGATGCATCGAAGCTCGCGACCTTTCCTCCAATGACAGGACTTCGCAATACAACAGCATGAACCATGCCGGGCAGCTTCACATCGAGCGCAAACATGGCCTGTCCGTTTGTCTTCACCGGAGTGTCGCGGCGTTTCATCGGCTTGCCCACGATGCGAAACTGGCTCGGATCCTTCAACGTGATCTCGGTCGGAACGGGCAGTTTGGCGGCCCCCTCCGCGAGGCTGCCGAAGGTGAGCCGCGCGCTGGTCGCTTGATTCACGATCGTATTGTTTTCGGCTCGGCATTGAGCCTTCTCCACTCCCCAGCGCTGCGCTGCTGCCTGCAGCAGCATTTCCCGCGCAGCTGCTCCGGTGCGAAGCATCGGCGTCCAGGACGTGCGCACCGCCTGACTTCCGAAAGTGCCTTGCAGCGCGCCGCCGTAGAACGCGGGATTGATCGGTGCGAACACTGTTCGAACTTTGTTCCAGTCGCACTCGAGCTCTTCGGCCAGGAGCATGGCAATGGAGGTCTCAGTTCCCTGGCCGTTCTCAGGTTTATGAATCGTCAGCGTGACGACATCGTCGGTACCGATGTGAACAAATGCATTCGGCACGAGTGGAGCCGGTCCTCCGCGGGGTGGCCCCTGAGCCGCGAGTCTGCCGTTCTCCGGCACGTAGAACCCCAACAGCAGCCCGCCTGCAGCCGATGCGGTGACTTTGATGAATGTGCGGCGATTGGTTTTGGATTCGGCTTTCATCGGGCGCCTCCCGAACTTCGTTGAGCTCGAAACTGAGAAGCCCTGTGAATCGCCGCCCTGATCTCGACATAGGTTCCACATCGGCAGATGTTGCCGCGCATGGCTTCATCAATGTCGGCGTCGGTGGGTCGCGCTTTTCGCTCGAGGAGAGCTGCCGCAGCCATGATCTGGCCCGACTGACAGTAACCGCACTGCGGCACGTCGACGTCGATCCACGCGCGCTGGACGGGATGGCTGTTGTCTGGCGACAGGCCTTCGATCGTCGTGACGGTCTTGCCGGCAACCGACGAGATCGGCGTACTGCACGACCGTGCCGGCGTGCCGTTGATGTGAACAGTGCATGCGCCGCAAAGTCCCATCCCGCATCCAAACTTGGTGCCGGTCAATCCAATGGTGTCGCGCAAAACCCATAACAGCGGCATTTGTGGAACGACGTCGATACTGTGCCGTTTTCCGTTCAGGCTAAAGTCGATGACTGCCATATCGATCTCCTCGTCTGTGTTTTACAAAGTGGCTGCCAGCAGTTCACGGGACCGATCCGTCACAACCTGTTGCAGGTTGTTTCCGTGGCTGTCGATTGCGACGACAGCTGGAAAATTCCGGACCTCGAGTTCCCACACCGCTTCCGGGCTGCCGAATTGCTCCAGTCGCACGCTGACGACGCGCTGCACGCATTGCGCATAAATCTGGGCCGCGCCGCCGATAGCGTGAAGGTAGACGCAGCCATGCTCCTGACAAGCCTTCTGCGTCTTCGCACCCATGCCGCCCTTTCCAATGACTGCTTTGATACCGAACCGCTTGATGATGTCCGCCTGATAAGGCTCTTCCCGGATCGATGTTGTCGGCCCGGCCGCCACAACTCGATATTCCCCGTTGTTTTTGAGCACCACTGGTCCGCAATGATAGATCACGCCATTCCGAATCTCATCCAATTCGCCACCATCGTGGAGATACTTGTGAACCGCATCGCGTCCCGTGAAAACGACTCCATCGAGCAACACGACGTCACCGACCTTCAGCTTACGGACATCGGTGTCGCTGAGCGGGGTCTTCAGGCGGACAACGTCCGCAGCGGGCAGAGTCAGTACCGGCATCGGCTCCTCGCGCTGGAACTCGTGAGGCGCCTGATAGAGCCAGTCGACGACATTTCCCGTAACGTCCATCACGACGCCGCGCCGCCGATACGCCCAGCACATGTACGCAATGGACACAAAGAATGACGCCGGCAGGCGGTTCAGCTTGCCGACCTTGCAGCAGCCGACGGTAAATTTGCCGGAAAAGCCCATCGGGCCGATATCGAGAGTATTGGCCTCGTTCATGATCCGGGCCTCGAGTTCGGCCAACGTCGGATCCGGATTGACGTCATCGACCTTTCTTAACAGCTGACGCTTGGCGAAGTCGTATCCCGAAGCCCGGTCGCCGCCAATGGCAACGCCAATGAAACCCGGACCGCATCCTTTCCCTTGCGCTTTCCAGATTGCGTCGAGAATGCAGGCTCGAACGCCTTCAAGATTCCGGTCCACGCGCTTGCCCTGGATTTCCATGGGGAGGCTGTATTGCGCGCTCGTGTTTTCGCAGCCTCCACCCTTCAGGATGAGCCGCACGTGAATGTTGGAGTCACGAGTCTGCTCCCAGTGAAAGACGGGGCTCCCCGGACCGAGGTTGTCGCCGGTGTTGGTTCCGTCCACGCTGTCCACGGAGTTCTGGCGGAGGTAGCCTTTGGCCGTCGCTTGCTTCACAGCCTCGCAGCACAGTTCCTCGAGTTCCAGTTGATCCACGCCTTTTGGCGTCTCGAAATAAAAACCGACCGTGCCCGTGTCCTGGCATATCGGAAGCGAACGCGCCTTCGCCAGACCGATGTTCTGCGCTACTAACTCCAGTGCAAACTCAGCCTTAGAGCCGGCCGACTCAAGCTTCCGTTGAAGGGTGATGACGTCCTCCACATCGGGAGGCAGGAATGCCGACGTACGGCGAATAAGTTCAAGGATGTTCTGCTGGAATCTCTCGCGGTTCATACACGCTCCGATTAGCAAAATAGGGCGATCAGTTTACCAGATGATCCGCGGCGAACTTGAGAACGGCTTCAGGGCTGTCCGCAACGAGTCCGCCGCCTTGGGCAAGATTGGGTCGGCCGCCGCCGCGTCCACCGAATTTGTTGAGCGTTTGCTTAAGGAGGGCTGATACATCAATCGTCGAGTCGGCGGACCGTGCGAAGACGATGCGCAGTTGATCACTCTGATCGGCAAGCAAGGCGACGATTCCCGGCCCCGCGCAGATTTTCGACGCGAGCATTTTCACTTTCTCGATGCCTCGGTTCGTGAAACTGCCGATCGCGATTCCGTTTTTCACCGGAAACTGAGCCGCTTCGTAATCCAGCAACTGCGATTCGAGATCCTCCATGCGCTTCCTTAGTTGTTGATGCTCGTCCCATAAAGAGCGCACTGCCGCAGCCGTTTCCAGCGGCGGCGCGGAAATCGTCTGGCTGATTGCCTCCAGGGTTCGATTTGCCACTCGCCCATATCGAGCCACCCTGTCGCCGCAGATGAAGTGCACGCGGGTTTGTTTTTTAGCCCGCTCCAGCCCTGTAATCAGAATGGCGCCGATCTCGCTCGTCGCGCGGACATGCGTGCCTCCGCAGGCAGACCGGTCATAGCCGGTGATATCGATCACCCGGACGTCACCTTTGCGTTCCGTCGGCTTCCGGAGTCCGGCCTCGGCGATGTTCTCCTGCGCAATGTAACGGACCGCAACGGTTCGATTTTCCCGGATGATCCGGTTAGCGAGATCTTCCGCCTTTTCCGCGTGCTCGCGCGTCACGCCTTCAGCAGGCAGGTCGATCGTGCAGTGAACGCCGCCGAGATGAAAACTGACCGTAGGCCAATTGAAGAGCTCAACGAATGCCTGCGACAGCACGTGCTGTCCGGAATGTTGCTGCATGTGGTCGGCGCGGCGAGATGAGTCAACCCTGCAGTGGACAGCACCAGTCGCGAGCGATCGCTCGAGGACGTGAACAATCCCGCCGGTTGCCTCGTCTTCGACGCAGTCCAACAGCGGAACATCGTTGATCGTGCCAAGGTCATTCGGCTGACCGCCGGATGTTGCATAGAAGGCGGTTCGATCGAGCACGACACCAAAACGCTCACCGACGTCCTGCGTTTCGATAATGTTTGCGTCGAACTCGAGCAGGTACGGATCGTTGTAATAGAGCCGTTCCGTTTTCATTTTATTGATTAGTTCACCGACGCGGGCGGCGCAGGAACGTGGTGGACGTAGAGCTGGCGCTCGGCAGCGATAGTGCCGTCGATGTAGATCTGGACGATGTGCGGCCCTGGGCGGTCAAAGTTTACGTTCGTGAAAAAGGTCACATTGTCCGCATATCCGTTGACCTCAATCGAAAACTTCGACGGAGCAGACACGACGACTTCCTTCCGATCGGGTCCGAGGAGCTTCACATGAGTTTCGAAATTGCCGTTTCCAACCCAGTGATTAACGATGGCGAATTTCAAGAGTGCCGACGGAAATCCCTGGAAGAAGATGTTTTCGAAAAGCCCCATCAGAGACAGCTTGTTGCCCATTTCGATTCTTACGTCGTCGCAGATGATCGAATAGACGAGTTGCGCCTGCTTCATCCCTTTCCTCGCAGTTTCTCCAGGAGCTTGTTATGAATGTTATCGAAGCCGCCGTTGGACATGATCACGACGTGATCGCCGGGCTTCACTTCACCGGCGAGATGGCCGACGATTTCATCCGTCGATCCGAACGTTCGCGCCTTGCCTCCCTTTGCGTTGATGCCTTCAACTACGCGATCCGGCGAAAGCGTCTGCTCTGGAGGAAGGTGTGAGGCACTGAAAACTCGCGCAATCACTGTGAAATCCGAGGGCTGAAATGAGTCGATAAACGCCGGTTCGAAAACACGGCGGCGGCAGGTCTGCGATCTCGGTTCGAATACCGCCCAGATGCGGTTATTCGGATATCGCTGGCGAACCGCGCGAAGCGTCTCGTGCACGGCCGTCGGATGATGCGCGAAGTCGTCGTAAACCCGAACGCCATTCACCTCGCCTCGGACTTCCAGCCGGCGCTTCACACTCTTGAACGTCGACAGCGCCTGCTGGATGACGTCATTCGTCAAGCCCAGTTCCCTGCCCACGATGATCGCGCTCAGAGCATTGTGCACGTTGAATGTCCCCGGAATAGGGATTGTAAACCGCCCCACCGAAGATTCGGACCTAACCACTTCGAACGCCATTCCGTCCGCCGTCGTCTGGATATCAGCGGCCTGCCATTCGCCGCTTCCGATTCCCATCGTTGCAACGCGAGAGAATGCGGCTGAGATGAGCTCCTTCACAACCGGACTATCGACGCCCGCGACGATCAGCCCCGATTTCGGCACGATGTTGATCAGTCGCCTAAAGGCCGTTTTGATCGCGTCCAGATCCGCATAGATATCCGCATGGTCGAATTCGATGTTCTTGAGCAGGACAATACGCGGGAGGTAGTGCAGGAACTTCGGCCCTTTGTCGAAGAACGCCGTGTCGTATTCATCGCCTTCGATCACGAAATCGGGGCCATCGGAAACCTGAAAGCTTCTGCCGAAGTTCTCGGCAATTCCTCCGACAAGAAAGGACGGCTTGCGTCCGGCGACGTCGAGCATCCAGGCCAGCATGGCTGTGGTCGTCGTCTTCCCGTGGGTTCCGGCAACAACAATCGAATTCCTGCCGCGAATGAACTGCTCCTTGACCGTTTCCGCCATCGAGGCATACCGGATGCCGGAATCGAGCACATATTCGACTTCAACATTTCCCCGCGACAACGCGTTCCCGACGACTACCAGATCAGGATTCGCCTGCTGAATATTCGCGGCGTTGTATCCCTTGAAGACCTGAATTCCCAAACGGTCGAGAAAGTCCGACATCGGCGGATACACGTCGGCATCCGAGCCGCAGACGACGTGTCCTTTCTCGCGAAGCATTCCCGCAAGAGACGCCATTGCCGTGCCACAGATGCCGATGAGATAAATCACTTAACTAACCGCGGACTCCAGAAGATCGAAAATGGATGCAGATGAAGTGAGGTCCAAACGCGCGCGCACACCGAACGGGACGATAACATTCGGTCGAGAAGTGTGTCCAGTGGGGAACCCGTAAAGAATCGGAAATTGGAATTCATCAAGCAAGTCGAGCAGAACGTCCTGAAGCGTATAACCCTGATTGGCGTGCTGCGAACAGTTCAACATCTCGCCGAACACCACGCCGCGAACCGACTCGAACTTCCCGGCTTGTTTGAGATGCGTAATCATGCGGTCGATTTGATAGGGCTTCGTGTCGATGTCCTCGAGAATCAGGATCGCATCTTCGGTATTTATTTCGTGAGGCGTGCCGAGAGTCGCAACCACGAGCGACAGACAGCCGCCGACCAGCCGGCCTTCACCGGCACCGGATCGGAGAACGGTCGTGTGCTGTGTGGGGAAACGGATTCGTTCCGAACGCTGGAGGAGACCGAGAAGAAGCTCGCGGTCGTACATTGCCTCGCCCTCCCGAAAAGCCGTCGCGACCATCGGGCCGTGAAATGAAACAACACCCGCGCGTTCGATCCAGTTCAACAGCAGTGTGATGTCGCTTGTTCCATTGATGATTTTGGCATTCTCGCGAATGAGGTCGGGCGGAATGTGAGGTATGAGATGCCCGCTTCCGTAGCCGCCACGGGCGCAAAAGATGGCGTGAATGTCGGGACTCCGCAGCATTTCCAGGAACTCGCCAAGCCGGCGCTCGCGCGATCCTGCAAGGTATCGATAGGAGGAAGTGATATCGGGTCGGAAATACGTCTTGAAGCCAAGGCGTTCGAGTTCGACGCAACCCTGGTCCAGCAGGTCCTTCTTGATGTTGCTCGCCGCGGCGACAATGCCGATCGTGTCGCCGCGTTTTAGAGCTTTGGGTTTCGTCACAACCCTATCTTGCGGTTACTTTTCGGAAATGTTGAGTACCGCTGAGTTGTTCGAGGCGTCGATACATAGGGACTGGGTCTTCTTTGTTGACGGGTGTTCACGTTCCCAGCAATTTCCGGCAGCTCGCCAGTTGTATTTCTTCAGAGCGTCCGCGTAGAAGGCACGCAATTGCGCAGCGCTCGCTCGCATGGAGACGGTGATCCGATCCGGCGGACCGACTTTGGAGCTGGCTTTAGAACTCTTCGGGGTGGGTATGGACATAGCACGGACGATCACAGAATTGCCGAGCACGAAGTCTCCGTAGTGAGGCAGGCCCTTCTCAGCGTCCAGGCGGCGTTGCTCGGCTTCGGCAGCGGCATCTTTCGCGCGATCTTCCTTGGTGATGGTCAACGTGTCAGTATTGATCCGGATGTTCTGGATCAAAGCGGATCGCTCCTGCTGCGAACCATTCAGGATCAGAAAACCGATGTCCTTGATGTCGGACATTTTGTCCAACGGATTATTGGGCAGAGTAAGGAAATCGCCGGTCTTTCCAACAGCGATTGTGCCCAGGTCGGTGAGGCCCAGAATCTCTGCGGACACGGACGTGGCAGCCTTGATGACGTCCGTCGGTTTCATACCGGCGTCCGCCATCGCCATCATTTCCCGCAATTCAAAATAGCCGGGATACGTATCGGGCGAACCGCTGTTCGTGCCTAATGCGATCCTGACGCCGCCATCCGACAGTTTCTTCAGGTTCTTTGTCGCCGTCTGATATTGCTGCCGGTAACTCGCAAGTTCGGAATTGCGCTTGAACCTGTTGATCGTAATCGGATCCGCCAGATAACCCGCGAGCTGTGCAGGATAAACTTCACGCATCGTCTGCTCGCCGAGCCAATTCGGTTTGTCGGCATAGATGAACTTGGCTTCAGCAGCAGTCAGTGCTGGAGCAAGAAACACATTCTTTGCCTTCATGTCGGCGATCAACGCATCATCGACCTCGCGATCCCGGATGCTGGTCACGAAACCGTCGACGCCGGCCTTCACCAGGCTCTTCGCGTCTGCCAGTTCGAAGACTTCCGCGAAAACCTTCAGCTTCTGCTTATGTGCTTCTTCGATGACGGACGCGATCACGTCGCTGCTCGGCTTCGGCCCCTTACCGTTTCCATCGTCCATCCATAACTTGATGCCATCGACTTTTTGCCCGGCGAAGTCGTTCACGGCTCGTCTGGCTTCCGTCGCGTTGGAAACTCCGATCGTAATGCCCGATAAGGCCCCCGGTCCGCCGCCTTTGGCCGCAATGCCACGGCCCGTCGTCAGCAGCCTGGCGCCCTTGATTTTCCCCTGGTTCACTTCATCACGGACGGAAAATGCGAGATCACCGGAGTCGGTTCCTGCAGTCAACACTGCCACTACACCGTAATAGGCATAGCGGCTGAGATCGGCGGTGACGGAATCACGCGTGTAATTCTTCCCCCCATATTGCGCCCCGTTGTTCATTCCCGGTTGGGCCTGGATATTGATGAACGCGGGAACGATCGTTTGGCCGGTCAAATCGACGCGATTCGATCCCTTCGGCGGCGCGACCTCCGCCCTCTTTCCTATGGTAACGATCTTGCCGTTCGTCGTGACGACGCTCATGTCTTCCATGACCGGACTTCCATCACCAGGAATGATCCGGACACCGAAGTAGTATGAAGTTTCGACCGCCGGCGCTTCGCCTTCCTTCTTTTCGGCTGGAGGGTCACCGCAACCGACAAGCAACGTTATTAAAGTCATCGCAATCAGCGATTTCACAAAACATTTCATTGCAACGGGACTCCTTAAAAATGATGACTACTCGCGGGCCGGAATTCTAACACGCGAAGCGCGAGCCCGATAGGGCGAAGCTCAACAAAACGCTAGCGTGTTTGAAAGGACTTAGGAGCAATTTACGAATCTTCATTTAACATGGTTACGCATCATTTTTTTTCAGCAAGGGAGCAGTAGTGCCCGGGATCAAAAGAACCCCACTTTACTCTGCACACAAAGCCCTCGGCGCACGAATGGTCCCCTTTGGCGGCTGGGAAATGCCGGTGGAGTACAGCGGGATCGCCAAAGAGCACACGGCGGTGCGGACTGCAGCGGGGCTTTTCGACGTCAGCCACATGGGTGAACTCGAGATTCGAGGACCTGAAGCGCTGGACCTTGTTCAATCCGTTACAACAAACGACGCCTCGATGCTCGCCGACGGACAGGCTCAATACTCTGCGATCGCGTATCCTCACGGTGCTGTTGTTGATGACGTCCTGGTCTATCGCCACAGCGAGCAGCACTTCATGGTCGTGGTGAATGCAGCGAACATCACCAAAGATCTGGAGTGGATCAATTCGCACAATCGGGCCGACGCCGGGGCTGAAGACATCAGCGATGAAACAGCATTGCTCGCGTTGCAAGGTCCACGGGCCGAAGAGATCCTTCAGCGCCTGACAAACATGAAACTCAGCAAGCTGCCGTATTACCGTTTCGCGCAAGCGAAGGTCTTGAACGTGGATACAATTGTTTCCCGCACCGGCTACACTGGTGAAGACGGATTTGAGCTGTACTTTTCTGCCGTCGAATCCGACCCCATTTGGAATGGCATCCTCGAGGCGGGTACGCCGCTGGGCTTGCTGCCTGCGGGGTTGGGAGCGCGAAACACGCTTCGACTCGAAGCCAGATACCTTCTTTACGGCAACGACATGGATGGAACAACGTCGGTCCTGGAAGCCGGACTCGGATGGATTGTAAAGTTCGAGAAGCGGGACTTCATCGGGCGCGAAGCGTTGCTCAAGCAGAAGCAGGAAGGCATCAAGCGCAGGCTCGTAGGCTTCGAGATGGTCGGAAAAGACATTGCGCGAGAGCACTATCCGGTCTTCATCCACGGACGCGATGTCGGCCATGTGACCAGCGGTTCACCCTCGATCACTCTTAAAAAGAACATCGGACTTGCCTATCTGCCGGCGGAGCACGCCTCGATCGGCTCGACGTTTCACGTCGCCGTCCGAAGCAAGTCGTCAGAGGCGCGGGTTGTAAGGACACCATTCTATAAACGCGAGGAACAGTAATGACTCCAGACGATCTCCTGTTCACGAAAGAGCATGAATGGCTGCGCCTTGTAGGCGAAACAGGCACTATCGGCATCACGGACCATGCCCAGAAGGAACTCGGAGAAATCGTGTACGTCGAGCTCCCCAAACCCGGCATGAAATTCAAGTCAGGTGAAACGTTCGGAACGGTGGAATCGGTTAAAGCCGTCTCGGAATTGTTTATTCCCGTTTCGGGAGAGGTGATCGAAATCAACGAAGAACTGGGCTCCGCTCCGGAGAAGATCAATCAGGAGCCGTACGAAGACGGCTGGATGATTCGTATTCGGCTCGACAGTCAGGATGAGACGGCGGACATGTTGTCAGCCGAAGAATACGACGAATACACCAAAGAAGAAAAAGAGTAGCAACGCCTGCTGAACATTATTCCTGCAACCAATGCGATACGTCCCGAACTCGGACACCGATCGCCGTCAGATGCTGGCGGAAATCGGGGTCGATTCAGTCGAACAGCTTTTTTCAGGCATTCCGGAGCAACTCAGACTTCGCCGCCTCCTGGACCTTCCAAAACCATTAACAGAGCCCGAACTCGTCGAGTACTTTCGAGTGCGCGCCGCCCGGAACCCTGTTGCGGCGACATCCTTCATCGGCGCAGGGGTTTATCGACACTACATCCCCATCATTATTGATGCGCTGATCTCGCGGTCCGAGTTCTACACGGCGTACACACCGTACCAGGCGGAGATTGCACAGGGAACTTTGCAGGCCATCTTCGAGTTTCAAACCTACATCGCGCAACTTACGGGCATGGACGTCGCCAATGCCTCTCTGTACGACGGCAGCACCGGCCTCGCCGAGGCTGTACTGATGGCGCAACGGATTACCAAGAAAAACAAGTTTCTGATCGCGCGAACCGTTCACCCTGAATATCGCGCAGTGGTTGCGACTTATGCGCGGAACCTGGGACTCGAGATCCAACTCGTCGACTATTCTCCGGATGGAAGGCTCGATTTCGCAAAGCTCGAGAGTCAGCTTGGCGACAATACAGCTGCCGTTGTAGTTCAGTCGCCGAATTTCTTCGGTACCATCGAAAACACGCACGACATCTCGGAACTCGCACACGGGCGCGGCGCGCTCTCGATCGTCAATATCTGCGAAGCAATCTCACTCGGCATTTTGAAACCACCGGGACAGGACTCGTCCGAACAGCGAACCGCCGACATCGTCGTCGGCGAAGGACAGTCGCTCGGTGTTCCGCCCAGTTTCGGCGGCCCCCACGTCGGTTTTCTCGCCACGCGCGAGCGCTATGTTCGGCAGATGCCAGGCCGGCTTGTCGGTTTGGGCAAGGATCACTCGGGAAGACCGGGGTTCGTGCTGACGCTGTCGACACGCGAACAACACATTCGCCGCGAGAAAGCGACATCGAACATCTGCACCAATCAATCGCTTTGCGCGCTCATGACAACTATCTACCTCGCGACCGTCGGCCCTAAAGGCCTTCGGGAAATCTGCGAGCAGAATATTCTCAAGACGGATTACGCAGCCGGCCAGATCGCGAAGCGCACAAAGCGCCGGATTCTCTTTTCCGCGCCGCGGTTCAACGAGTTCGTTGTTGAAGCTGACGGCGATTGTCCTGCCGGCGTTCCGCTTGCGCGTTTTTACCCTGAACTCGGAAACTCCGTTTTGCTCTGCGTCACCGAAACAGCAAGGCGCGATGAAATCGATGCCCTGGTGGAGAGACTCGCATCATGAGCCAGCCGGAGCGAACTTCGACGCACATTTCCCTCAACGAACGTTTGATTTTTGACGAAGGCTCTCCGGGCCGGCGGGGTTTTGATCTGCCGGCACTTGATGTTCCCGATAAGGCGGTGAGTGACGTCATCGATCCAGGACTTCTGCGTGATGACATTCCCGGTATGCCTGAGTTGAGTGAAGTCGATGTGATACGTCACTTCACACGGCTTTCGACATACAACTACCACATCGACCTCGGGCTGTATCCGCTCGGCTCGTGCACCATGAAGTACAACCCCAAAATCAATGAGCGCATGGCACGCCTGGATGGGTTTGCGCTCGCGCATCCGTACGAACCCGCAGAACGGATTCAGGGCGCGCTCGAGATTCAGAAGGTTCTTGAAACGTGCCTGGCCGAAATCAGCGGAATGGATGCAGTCACACTCCAGCCCGCTGCAGGAGCGCACGGTGAATTGACAGGCATTCTGATGATTCGGGCGTATCACGAATCAAAGGGCAATCCTCGGCGGAAGATTTTGATTCCCGATTCAGCTCACGGGACTAATCCGGCCAGCGCCGCGATCTCCGGCTATTCCGTCGAGACGGTTCCATCCAACAAGCGCGGCACTGTTGACGTGGAACGACTGCGGCAGGTCGTCAACGCCGATGTCGCCGCAATCATGATCACCAACCCGAACACCCTGGGCGTTTTTGAAAGCGACATTGCCGCGGTTGCAGAACTGCTTCACGCGCACGGAGCCCTTGTTTACATGGACGGCGCAAATCTCAACGCCATGATGGGAATCACCCGGCCCGGAGACTTCGGAGTCGATGTTCTTCACATCAACCTGCACAAGACGTTCACGACGCCTCACGGTGGCGGAGGACCTGGCGCGGGACCAGTGGCGGTGAAGAGAGTGCTCGAGCCGTTTTTGCCGTCGCCCGTAATTACGACGAAGCCGGATGGCACTTACTTCTTCGACGACGCCCGGCCGAAGTCCATCGGCAAGGTCAAGGGTTACAACGGTCAGTTCGGTATGCATGTGCGCGCTCTCTGCTACATCCTGGCCAACGGAGGAGAGGGACTGAAGGAGGTCTCAGAAGTCGCCGTGCTGAACGCCAACTACATCCGCGCAAAACTCAGAGACGCTTACGCCCTGGCATACGACTCGCCAACGCTGCACGAAGTCGTGTTCTCGGATCGGCTGCAGGCTCGTCACGACGTCCATGTCTGGGACATCGCGAAGCGGTTGATGGATTATGGTTTCCATCCTCCAACCGTTTCATTCCCCCTGATCGTCCCCGGAGCAATCATGATCGAACCGACGGAGACCGAAAGCCGGCAGGAAATCGATGCCTTCGTCGACGCGATGCTCGCGATTGCCCGCGAGGCTGAAGAGCGTCCGGAACTTGTAAAAACTGCTCCTCATAAGACACGCATCGGCCGCATCGACGAGGCGGCTGCCGCACGGAAACCTGTTTTGAGATGGAAACCTGAACCATAAGGAGTCCGTTGTATGCACCGGCAGCGGGTGAAGTTAGAATACAGCCCGATGAGATCCCCCCGAACATTGCTGGTTAGCCTGCTCGTCATCGCCATGGCCGCGGCCGCCCTTTATGCGCAGCGCCGCAATCGCGGCGGATTTGACCCCTTCGGTTTCCGTGTCGAACAAAATGAGCCGCCGGACACCGAGTTCGTCATGGCGCGCTGGCATTACACGGCCGGACGGGGCGGCGGAGGCTGGTCGCATGATTATCCGACGGCGGAAGAACACATTCTTCAGATCATGAAGGAGGTCACGGGCATCAACGTCGAGCAACTCTCCTACCGCGTCGTCGAGTTGAGCAGCCCGGAGATTTTCGATTACCCGTTCGCCTATGTTTCGGAACCAGGTGAGATGGAACTCACCGACAAGGAAGTCGCAAACCTTCGCGAATACATCGAGCGCGGCGGGTTCATCATGATCGATGATTTCGGCGGCCAGGGACAGGGCCCTTCAGAGTTTGAAGCGTTTCGCGACAATCTGATTCGCGCCTTCCCCGAACGCAATGTGTTTGTCGTCGGCGACGACCACGAACTCCTGAACACTTTTTACAAAATCAACAGCGTCGAGACCGTTCACCCGATGAGTGGAGTGAAGTCGGTGTTTTATGGGTATTCGGACGGAAAAGACCGGCTGGCAATGATCATCTGTTATGCAAACGACGTGGGCGACTACTGGGAGTTCATCGATCAGCCGTACTACGCCGTGAAACCTTCAGCGGAGGCATTGAAGCTGGGCATCAATTTCGTCATGTATGCGATGACTCACTGATGCTTATTGCCCCTCGATCCAGACCTCGCCATCCTCGAAGAATTCCTTTTTCCAGATCGGGACAACTTTCTTGAGTTTATCGATCGCGTAGTGGCAGGCGTCGAAGGCGGCGCGGCGGTGCGCAGAAGTGATGATCACGGCGACACTGGTTTCGCCGATGTCGAGATGTCCGAGGCGATGGATCATTGCGACGCAGCCGATATCCCATGCCTGCCGGACAAAGATCCCGATCTCCTCGAGCTTCTTCAGAGCCATCGTGTCGTAGGACTCGTACACAAGGTGCAGAGTACGCTTCCCTTTTGAGTTGTTCCGGACCACGCCTTCGAAGATGCAGATCGCTCCGTCTTCATCGCGAAGCATCTCGCGGGAGATTTTCTGTGCGTCGATCGGATCGCGGGTGATTTGATACAACTCGCCGGGCCGGCTGATCATGAGAATGTCCGCACCGATCTCGCCTCCGCTGACGGGCGGAAAGATCGCGACCTCGTCGCCGTCCGACACGGGGGTGCTTTTGTCGACATATTCCTCATTGATCGCGGTCAGCACGACTGGGCGATAATCCTTCATGCGTGGATAGCTGCGTTCCAGATGTGTGAGGACGTCGGCGACGGTTGCGCCGGCAGGCACTTCGAGCTGCATTTCGCGGGCGCCCACAATGTCTTTCAGTGTTGCGAAGAACAGAAGCCGGACGTGCATTTGCTTGGATGTTAACACGGCGAGCGCTGTCGCGCGTCCGCCTGGCGTGCTACACTCGGCCTTCTCATGAGACGGGCCTCGTACTTCCTCCTGATCGGCTGCCTCGCGCTTTCCGCCTGCGGTTCAGCTCGCCTCGCTCATGACGAAGCCCGAAAGAAAATTGCGGAGATCGGCCAATCCAACCTGATTCCGGATGCGATCGAAGTCCGGCGCATCGTGTCGCAGAGCGAGACGTCAGCCATTGCGGAAGCCTCGGTCACTCTCGCCTTTCAATTCAAGCGCGCGACCCAGGACGGGGAATGGCGAATCGAAGCAGTGCGGCTCGGCGATCGCGATTGGATCAGCCTCGACGAACTTCTTTCCGCAATGAATGAAGGCCGCCGGCGAGAAACCACGAAGGTCATGCAGTCGCTGGGCGAAGGAATCGAGAAATACCGGTCGGCAAATGGGTCGCTGCCGGTGGCGAAAGACATCGTCGCGCTTACCGATCTTCTTTACCCTCGTTACATGACCCTGCTCGTCCGCGAAGACGGCTGGGGCCAGTCCATCATTTACGAAACGACCGGTAATGCAGCGTTCAAGCTGATTTCTCCCGGACCGGACGGCCGTCGCGGCACACCCGACGACGTGGTTGTCGACAACAATCGGTCCTCTGCGCCGTGATATACTCCGCTTCGCAATGAAAGCCACGAAGGTAGCGGAAACCAGCCTTCCAACGCCGTTTGGAACTTTCCGGCTCTTTGGTTTCGAATCCGGCAAATCCGAAGAAGACAAAGCCGAAAATGTCATCGCCTTGGTGATGGGCAATGTCACCGGCGAGGACCCCGTCCTGCTCCGCATTCACTCTCAATGCCTGACCGGCGACGTTTTCTCCTCCGGTCGATGCGATTGCGGGGATCAACTCCATTTTGCGCTGGAAAAGATCGGGGATCGGGGAGTGGGAGTTCTGATTTATCAACTCCAGGAAGGCCGCGGAATCGGCCTCATGAATAAGCTCCTAGCGTACGAGCTTCAGGATTCCGGTCACGATACAGTGGAGGCGAATCAGCACCTTGGCTTTGAAGCCGACCACCGGGACTATGCCCTCTGCGCGGACGTCCTTCGACATCTCGGCGTTTCACAGGTGCGACTGATGTCGAACAATCCTCTGAAGTTCAGCTCGCTGGAAGCATCAGGCATTCGTGTGGCAGAGCGAATTCCGATCGAAATCACGCCATCTGTCGGTACTCAGAAGTACCTGAAGACTAAAAAGGCGAAGCTCGGCCACATGCTGAGCAAGGTCTGATCCTCACCCGCGACGCAGCCGTTCCACGATTCGAGGAATTTCCTTCAACAACGCGGATGGCTCCGTTTGCATTTCGCGCCCTCCAATAAAGGTCGCGCGAATATTGCTGCGCGATGCAGAGTAAACCATCGCTTCGATCGGATCATGAACCGGCTGTACAGCGGGATCGTTCAAATCCACCACGACAAAATCCGCGCGCTTACCCGGATCGAGACTACCAAGCCGCTCGTTTAATCCAAGACACTCTGCGCCGCCGAGAGTAGCCATCCGGAACGCGGCGTGGGCGTCCAGCGATTCGAGTCTTTGCGTCCTGACGCGCTGCTGGAAGATGGCGGCCCGCATTTCCTCGAACATGTCCACGACGTTATTGCTGGCAACGCTGTCGGTGCCGAGGGCCAGTGGAATACCGGTCTCGCGAATTTCCGTAATTCGGGCGACGCCGTGCGCCAGCTTCGCGTTCGACTTCGGACAATGAACAAGGCCCGGCCGATTTGCTCGCAGTCGCGCGAAATCGTCGTCCTCAAGGTCGATCGCGTGGACGAGCAGAGTTTCAGGGCGCAGCAACCCCAACTGATCAAGGTAGGCAACAGGGCTACAGCCTGGCGGTTCGACAGGAATCCCGCGTTGAGACCATCGTTCGGCGAAAACGCCTGCACCCCAACGCGTGAACATCCCTTCGTCCCGCGACTCAGCGATATGAGTCGTCAGCCGCAGGTGCTCACGAACGGCATACTCGTTTGTTGACCGATACAGCCTCGCCGAAACGGTGTATGGCGCGTGCGGCGAAACCCCGACTCGCAGCGTTTCAGTCTCATCTCGCCGATACTTCTCGACCTTCTGCCGCAAGCCGGCGATCGCTTCATCGGCCTGGTCCTCAGCGGGTCCAAACACCTCCTGATACGCGACCCCTTGCAAGCCAAACTCGCGCATCGCTTCCCACGCCGTCCCGAGATCCATCACTTCCCCGAGGCACGTTACACCAGCCCGCAACATCTCCACGGCGCCGAGTTGAGCGGACAGCAGCATGTCGGCGCGGGACAGCGTCTGGTACTTCGCCTTGGTGAGCTGCGGAATCCAGTCAACAAAAGGCGATGCGTCGAGAAATCCTCGAAGGATGGTCAGTTCGAGATGCGTATGCGCGTTGACGAAACCGGGGATGATTGCGCATCCCGGAAACCTGACGACGTCGGGCGCACTACCAGTAACGATCGTTCCATTTTCAACAGAGATGCGGCCATTTCGTACGGGCTGGGAGGATGCTGGACAAATCCAGTCGGCTTCGTACGTCGTCATGCAGAAAAGACCTGTGTGCGCACCGTGAGACGCTCAACGAGATCCTCTTTCACTGAGTAGCCGATCCCCCGCTCCTCACGCTGGTTGATCTGTCCAGACGGCGATACGTCCACCGGCGGGTCAATGATGTCTTCGGCCCAATAACGGCGGCTCGCGGACACGTCTCCCGGCAACGAAAAGTTCACCTGGGCTGAAAGCGCCACGTTGTGTGCCCGCCCGATTCCTGATTCGAGCATTCCGCCACACCACACCGGAACGCCATGATCACGGCAGACATCGTGAACGGCAAGCGCTTCTCTATGACCACCGACACGCCCCAGCTTGATATTGATAATGCGGCACGCGCCGATCCCGATTGCTTTGCGCGCATCGTCGGCCGAATGGATGGACTCGTCGAGACATATCGGCGTCTCAATCTGTTTCTGGAGTTTGGCATGGTCGATCATGTCCTCATAGTGCAGCGGCTGTTCGACCATCATCAGGTTGTAGTCATCCATCTGTTTGAACACACCAGCATCCGAAAGCGTGTACGCCGAATTCGCGTCACCCATCAAATCGATTTTCGGAAACGCGGCTCGTACCTGTCGTACGACATCGATATCCCAGCCGGGTTTGATCTTGATCTTGATACGGCGATAGCCGGCTTTGACCTCTGTGTCGATCTTTGCCAGCAGCTTGTCGATCGACGGCTGGATACCGATCGAGACGCCGCAATCGATCTGCGAACGCGTTCCGCCGAGCATCTTCCAAAGCGGAATGCCCTGAATTTGCGCCTCAAGATCCCACAGAGCGGTTTCCAGTCCCGCCTTTGCCATGTTGTGGCCGCGGATGCCTCGAACAAAGTCGCCGAATGCCTTCGCATGGAGTTCCCTGCCGATTACGGACGGGATGACGTAGTCCCGGAGGACATGCCACGCCGTTTCCCACGTTTCGTAACTGTAGAACGGCCCTTCAGCCGCAGTCACCTCTCCGTAGCCGGCAAGCGTCCCATCGCTGACCCTGAGTAAAACGACGTGGCGATCCTGTGTGGAGCCGAAGCTGGTCTCGAATGGATGAGTGAGCCGCATCCGCAGCTCGCGTATTTCAATCTGTTTGACGAACACTCGATGCTCCGGAAATGAAGATGTATTCACTCCAATCGTCCTTGCGCTCGAATCCCGCGACGAAGTAATCATCCTCGATGTTCTTCAGAAACTGCTCACGTACGCGCAACTGCACGTCCTGCGCGGATTTCGGACTTTGCTTCTTCAACGCCTGAATGTCAGCTGGAATATACACGCGCCGGGTATCACCTTCGATCCTGACGCGGGGCTCGTCGATCCACCATTCCGCGATCGTCCGATCGCTTTCCAATCCTCGTTGCAGTTCAGAATCGGTGGCGCCGTACAGATTCACGTAATACCGCCTGACGATGACTCCCAGTTTGTTGATGTTGACATGCGCATTCTTGGATTCGAGTGGATCAAAGGTCCATTCGATAAGGTGAATCCCGCTCTGACGCGCATGGTCGCGTTGAGCAAGTTTCAGATCCGAACCGATGCCGCGATCCCGGTATGGGTTCTGAACGGCCAGCATGTGTGAATACCAGTACGGACGGCCATCCCGGACTCCAGGAGTTGCGTTCAGGAACCCGACCATCCGATCGTCCTCGAATGCGCCGAGCACCAGCCCTCCAACACGGATGTGAGTGACCAGCATGCGTACTGGAATGAGTTCGACGTCCGCAAGACCCCACACTTCGCGCTGCAATTCGACACAATGCTCGAGTTCCGCGAGATCGGTCACGGGACGAATGGTCATGTCTGGATGTTTTCGGATTTAGCCTTCCGCCAGAGCGCTTCCATTTCTTCCAGCGAAGTCCCTTCGAGACTCCTGCCCTGCCTGGCGAGTTCGCCTTCCATGTAGCGGAATCTGGTTTTAAACTTTCGATTCGCTCGCTTCAGCGCCGATTCCGAATCGATTTTCAGATAACGGGCGATGTTTACGAGGACGAAAAACATATCTCCGATTTCATCCTCGAGCCGGTCCCGTTTCGCGTCATCGCCGTTTGATGAAATGACTTCCTTCAGCTCGCGCACTTCTTCCTGCAGTTTCTCGAAGACACCTTCAACGTCCGGCCAGTCGAAACCGACGCGAGCGGCGCGCGAAGAAATCTGGTGCGCTTCGTGGATCGCCGGCAGCTTGCTGGGAATGCCTTCGAGCAGCGATCGTTGCTCGGGGGTGCGGTTCTTCAGTTTCTCAGCCTTTTCCTGCGCCTTGATCGCCTCCCAGTTTTTGATGACCTCCTCCGGCGTGGTGGCCGAATCCGTTCCGAAAACGTGCGGGTGCCGGCGCACCAGTTTGTCGGAGATCTTGTCGATGATCGTGTTGATGTCGAACTTCCCCGCTTCTTTCGCGAGTTGCGCAGGAAAAACAACGTGAAGCAGAAGATCGCCCAGTTCTTCGCTCAGACCATCGAAATCCGTATTTTCGATGGTCTCGAGTACCTCATAGACCTCTTCAACCAGCATCGGCTTGAGCGAGTTGAAATCCTGCTGCTTGTCCCAGGGACAGCCATTGGGTCCGCGCAGCGTGGCCATGATCTCGACGAGTTTTTCGAATTTTGGACCCGGCTTCTCCTGCATAAGGCGATTATATCGGCTGTGCTACATTCATACGCCGATGAATGTCGCTACCTCGCTGGCCGATGCAGACAGCATGCATTCCTCAGTTGTGAGCATCGGAAACTTCGATGGCCTGCATCTGGGGCACCGCCGGATTCTGAAAACAGTCATCGAACGCGCACAGGCGCTGGGCGTGCAATCGGCCGCAATGACATTCTGGCCTCATCCCATTCACTTTCTTGCCCCGGGTCGCGCGCCGCGACTGATCAGCACGCTCGACCAGAAGATCGAACTCATGAGGGGCACCGGGATCGATCTGCTGTTCATCGCGCAATTCGACCAGGCGTTTTCCCGTCTGTCGCCGGAACATTTTGTTCGTGAATACCTCATCGACGGCCTGAAGGCGCGCTCGGTCTGTGTCGGGGCCAACTTTAACTTTGGATATCGGCAGCGCGGAACTGTCGAAACACTTCGCGGATTCCAGTCACAGTTCGACGTGATCGAGGTGCCGCCTGTCCGTGTTCGAGGAACAATCGTCAGCAGTTCGCGAATTCGTGAACTGACCGCTGCGGGTGAGGTGTCGGCTGCGTGCCGCCTGCTGGGCAGGTGGATCGAGATTGAAGGAAAGATCGTCTCCGGCGCCGGACGCGGACGAACCATGCAGGTTCCGACATTGAATCTGCAAGCCGAGAATGAGCTCATTCCGAAAGTCGGCGTGTATGTTACGCGAGTCTCGCTCGACGGCGGTGCATTCATGAACGCGGTGACCAATGTTGGCTTTCGTCCCACATTCAATGAAGAGGGTTTGACGATCGAAACATTTGTGCTGGATTCGGTTGTGGCGGAAAATGCGACCAAAGCGCGCGTTGCCTTTCTGTACCGCCTTCGCGATGAGAAGAAATTCGATTCACCGGACGAACTCCGCAAACAGATTGGCGTCGATGTGAACCGCGCGCAGAGATTCTTCCGTATGCTGAACATAAAAAATGAAGCCAATCAGCGTTGAGATTTACTCTCGCCCCGGCTGCCACCTTTGCGACGACGCCAAGGAAGTGATTGAACGTGTTCGGAAGCGGTTCGACTTCAGTGTGAGCGTCATCAATATTGACTCAGATCCAAAACTCAAACGGGAGTATGGCGAACTGATTCCAGTTGTATTCATCAACGGCACGAAGGTCTTCACGTATCTCGTCGATGAGTCCGCATTTGAGGAGAAGGTGAAAACATTTTGGAAAACGTAGACGTTCTGACCATCGCCGCTCATCCGGACGACATCGAACTCACGTGCTCCGGTACGCTCCTGAAAATGGTCGACAAAGGGTACTCGGTGGGCATCCTCGACCTAACCCAGGGGGAAATGGGGACTCGCGGCACCGCTGAACTTCGCGCCCAGGAGGCCGAAGCCGCCCGCGTCGTCATTGGCGCACGCTTCCGGGAACGACTGAATTTCGGGGACTCCCGCCTGACCGCATCGGTAGAAAATCGGTTTACGCTGGCCGAAAAGATTCGGGAGGCTCGTCCGAAGACCGTGATTCTCCCGTACTGGGAAGGTCGGCATCCGGACCACTACATAGCCGCAACTCTTGGTTACGAAGCGTGTTATGCCGCAGGCCTGAAGCAGTTGCCTGTCGGTGGGCAGCCACACCGTCCGAAGAAAATTCTCTATGCATCGATGTATTGGGAGGTTAAGCCGTCGTTCCTCGTGGATATCACTCCGCAGTGGGAGCGAAAACTCGCCTCGATTAACTGCTTTTCTTCCCAATTCGCCGGCGATTTGCGTGATATCACAGAGCTTTACCCGGCGTGGGGAAAACTCGTTGACCGCATCACAACCCAGTGCAAGTATTTTGGACACCTGATGGGTGTGGAATACGCGGAACCATTCGTGGTCAAAGAGGCCATGGGGGTCGAAGATATTGTCGATTTGCCCGTTTCTTCGATCTAGCCCGTCGAAAGGTTACGGACGTGCTTTGTAAAAAGATGAAAACGCGTTAATCCGAAGGGCGGCGACGTAAGTCAAAGCCCTTGACACATTTCTAAGTGGTCTTTACGATGAATCTACTTTGGCACGCGGAGATGAAACAATGACGAAAAAAGTGGCCCGATTTGGGCTGACATTTTTTCTGGCTTTCGTGATCGCCGTCCCGCTCCCGCTTTTGGCCCAAACCAAGACCGACAACAAGGCCAAGACCAACACGTCCGACAGCAAGAATAAGAACAACGAAAAAGACAACGACAAGAATAAGAAAAAGAACTCGGACGTCGACAATATCGGGAATCGAAATATCAACAAGGGCAGCATCAATTTCGTCTCGCTCGAAAAAGAAATCGCAATGGGCCGGCAACTTGCGGCCGAGATCGAGCGACAGGTGAAACTGATCGAGGATCCGACGATCAACGAATACGTCAACCGCGTGGGCCAGAACCTGGTCCGGAATTCCGACGCGAAGGTTCCATTCACAATCAAAGTAGTCGAATCCGACGAAATCAACGCGTTCGCACTTCCCGGCGGATTCTTCTACGTCAACCACGGCCTGATTCTCGCTGCGGATGACGAATCGGAACTCGCAGGCGTCATGGCGCACGAAATCGCGCACGTTGCGGCACGTCATGGCACGGAGCAGCATTCGAAAGCCGAGCTCATCAATTTCGCATCGATCCCGCTGATCTTCATGGGCGGCGTTGGCGGTTTTGCTCTGCGTCAGGCAGCCGGCTTTTTGATCCCGATGCAGTTCCTGCAATTCTCCCGAAAAGACGAAGGCGAAGCCGATTATCTCGGCCTCCAGTATCTCTATAGAACCGGCTACGATCCGGGAGCCGCTGTCAGCTTCTTTGAGAAACTGCAGGCAAAGGAAAGCGCGAAACCCGGAACGATCTCGAAGATGTTCAGCACACACCCGCCAACCGGCGCGCGAATCGAGGATTCGAAGAAGAACATCGAACTGGTTTTGCCGGACAAAGAGCAGTACGTGGTCACAACTTCTGAATTCCAGGAAATCAAGAGCCAGCTTGCTCAACTGCAGAACGATCGGCCACCGGAGGAAGCAAACCGGCCTAGTCTGAGACGCCGAACACAGAAACCGGATGCCAACGACCCGGATGCTGCTGAAGAAAGCAACGCGAAGAACAGAAAAGACCCGAAGGCCGATACAACCAAACCCGAAGACAAGGAACCGGCCGCTGATGAGCGACCAACCCTGAAGCGTCGCAACTAATCGCAGCGCATCAAACTCAAATCGGGGCGGTGATTCTTCACCGCCCCGATTTTTTTGCGCTCAAAACTCGTGTATGATTTTGGTTTGTCCTCGGGGTCGTAGTTCAGTTGGTTAGAACGCCTGCCTGTCACGCAGGAGGTCGCGAGTTCGAGTCTCGTCGACCCCGTTTATCAAAAGAAAAGGCCGGGACCCGTTCCCGGCCTTTTCTTTTATGACTTCTCTCCTCCCTACGGCACAGTCGCGATCAGTCGGTCGGCACGGTTCCACAAGAAGTCGAACAACACCGGTTGTTGCGCTTGCGCACCGCCTGTTCCGAATAACGCCGGCACTTCTTTCACGCCGTACTGAAGCCATTCGGCAACAAAGATTTTCTTATCCGTTGTCCGGAAGTCCGCGGCGGATTGTGCCAGTCCCTGTTGTCCCAGCGCGTACGTCAGATACCCATTCTTCAATTTGGAATTGGAATACGCGGCCTGGCGAAGTTGAGCGCCAGCGATGATCTGTGCGCCCTTGTCGTATGCCAGTTGACCCAGTCCTCGGCTGCCGAACGGACCTGGCTTGAAGCCCTCCGTATACACTGCGGCTTCGGCTTCGCACGAGTCGATGACAAGAACAAGGTCGCCCGCGTCGATGTCCCTGAGCCAGACAGAAAGGTCGTCACTCGAGATCGCTTTCTGTGCGTAATCATTCATGGCAGGACCCAGGTTGGTGCCCAGGTCGGCGGGAAGAATGTAGAAAACACCGTTCGTGTCGGTAAAACCGTGCGCAGAGAAGGAGAGCACGATCAAGTCGTCGGGCGTCGCCCGAGAAATACTGGACACATTGGGAATCCGTGAGCGGACATTGTCAGGCACACGCTCCGGATGTCCCGAAAGCATTTCCAGGACTGCACGGACATTGGTCTTCGTGGCCATGTCGGAAGCGCCATCCGAAATGAGCTGAATTTCCACAACGTTCGAGTAGGAACCGACGTTGCGCAGATTCCTGGCAAGCTCTCCGGACAACAGGCGCGCGTCGCTTGCGGCAAAATCCACGTCGAAGAGGCCCAGGTTGGTTTTTTCGACGCCGACTGAAACGATGTAGGCGCGGCCCCTGGCGCCGCTGCGCGCAGGCAGATCATATGTACGTTTTGCAGCAGGGCCGCGGACGTCATCGACGTTGTAGGCAAAGGCAGTGAACTCGACCTGATTCCTGCCGGCTGACTTCGGCAGGTCGACCGAGAAAGTGACCTCCGCCTGGTCTTTATTGCCTAACGCATCCGCATCGCCGGGGTCCATCGCATGACCGACGAGGCGGCCGTCACGAAACAGGCGAATCTTTTGTGCTCCGGACTTCAGCGTGACACTGCTCGCATTGCGAACGAACTTGCCGGATGTGCTGCGAACTCCGACTGTGATCTTTACCTTGTCCGGTCCTTCCTGAGTAATGGACGAAATCTCAACCTGCGGCACCGCCCTGTTTCTGCTCGAAAGATCGGGAATGGGCTGGAACGATTCGCCGTTCAGCAGTCGGCTGAGAAGCCGCGGCTCGAAGTACTCACGAGTGAATAACTCGAAGGGCTGCGCCCGAAACGGTTCGTCGTTGAGGATCCAGTGAATCTCTTCGATCTCTTCCAGACGGCGCGTATCCATCCGCCAATCGGGCGTGACGACCAACCAGTCTTTCTGGTTCGGAGCGATCAGGCTTCCGACTTCTTTGTCTTTGGCTACATCGAAGAGGCGAATCCGGTTCTCGGCGCCGCCCAGCGCGAGGATCCTTCCGTCGGGACTGTAGGCGAGATTGCCCCAAAAATCCGTGGACATCGATGACGTGCGGACCTGATTGCTCTCCAGATCCCAATGGTGCAGGGAGCGGTCCGTTGTGTAAGTAATGCGCCGTTGATTTGGAACGAAGACGAGATTGCTCAGATCGAAGTTGTCTTCGAGCTTCCGCTCGCGCATCAGTTTCCCATTGCTCAGATCCCAAACCTTCAGTGAATTGCCATCGCTGGAGGCCAGCAGGCTCGTATCCGTACTGAAAACCATGCTCTGCGGGAGAGAGGTCTCTCCGGATGCCAGCTTGGTTTTGAAGACATCCGAGTTCCATCGAGCCGTATCCTTCACCACGATCTGCCCATCAGCGAGGCGAAGCGCCAATCGCGCGGAATTCGGAGCGAAGGCTGCGCCTTCCACGTCCTTTCTGCTGAAGACTTCGGCTCCTTTGGCTACATCGTAAACGCGGAGCCATTTGCCGTCCTGTTCTAACCCGGTCAAAGTCACAAACCGGCTGTCCGGGCTGAAGGAGGGAATGACAAAACCGCCGTACCGTTTGGGCAGTTCGCGAATCTCTTTCTCCGATCCGAACTCATTCAGCGTGACATAGAGAAGACCGGGATCCTTTGCATCGGGTTTCGTCCTTACGATGACCTTTCCGTCCGGACTAAGAGGCACGCTATTGATCATGCTGACGTCATCGGAAAGATGCTCAGGCGGGCCTCCGGACCGAAGGTTCCACAGTTTCGTCCCGGCCGACAAGGTTGCCGTGACGAGCGCGTCGCCCCCGCTCGTGAATACCGGCACCGAACCCAGCGGTATCGGAATCGGAAACGGCAAAAGGTCCCTGTTGGAGAGTGCGAGTGAAGAAACAGCCTTTCCGCTCATCACGTCCCAACGCGCGATCGTTTTGAAGTTGCGAATGCTGCTCACATACATCCCGAAACTGTCCGCGCCGAACTTTACGGGAGCGATTGCCCAGAAGAACGGGACCGTGGCGTTTTCCTGGGAATTTCCGCCGACCGGGCCGCCCTGATCCAGAGGAATGTTGACGCGATTTGCGACGTCGCGAAGAACGATCGTGTTATCACCAAGACCGTATGCGAGGAGCCTTCCGTCCGGACTGATGTCGACGGAACGGATGCCGCGGGCAAGACCGCCAAGTATGCCACCCGCCTTCATCGCCTTGACGAGGTTGATGCCTTCACAGCCTTGAGCGCCGATTCTAATGATGTCTTGAAGAGTCCCGGCGCCACTGCCGGCAGCAGACAGCTGGTCGCATTTGTTGGAAACCAGAGGAGCGCCGACAGCATTGCCGCTGACCGGGTCGAAAGCGAGCACAGAGCCGTTCCTGCTTCCGATGAAGAGCTGCTTCCCGTCCGGGCTGAAAGTCATGGTGGTTACGGCGCTGACCCGAGGCGGGAACTGCTTCAAGAGCCCTCCCGAAGTTCGGTACGTCTGAATACTCGCTTCCGCGCTTCCACTATCCTTCAGCGAGATCGAAAAGGACGACGACTCACCTGATGCCAGCGACACGGCAACCATGGATCCATCGCGGCTGATGGCCAGCGCGCCGACGGGTGAACCTTTGCCCAGAGTCCGCATGAGCCGGCGGGAAGGAACATCCCAGACCGAGGCGCCATCGTCGCCTCCGTGCACGATCGTTTTTCCGTCCTGCCCGAAGACAATGGGGATCGGCTTCATGAACAGCCCCAGCCCGCTCGCTTCCGATTTGTCGGCGGAAACATCTCCACGAAACGTGTCGATGACACTGCCGGTCAACATGTCGACGATTCGGATCGTACCCTTGTGATCGATCGTCGCGAGACGGTCGCCTTTCGGAGCCATCGAGAGCCCGGCAATCCGATATCCGGCGAGAGTGCGAATCTCTTTTCTGGATTCCGTAGTCCAGAGTTTCATAGTCCCGTCGACGCCCAGCGTTGCCAGTAATGCGCCATCAGGGGTGTACTGGAAATCGATCACCATCGCGGAGTGCGACGTCTGTACGACTAACCTCGGCTGCTCTGACGAAACGGTTTGAGCGGCTGACGATGCGGGCTGCCTGTCTGCGGCCACATTTGCAGGGGTGGTGGGCGCCGGTGGAAGAGCGCCTCGCACTTTGGATAGTATTTCGTCGGAGAGTTGCGTCGCTAAAGCTTCGAGAACATCGTTTGCGTTGGCTCCCTTTTGTTCGGTCTTCCCACGTGCCAGTGTTTGTGATTTACCGACCTCTTCGATCGAATACTCAACGCTGACAAGAGAGTCCGCATTTCCGCCCTCAGGTCTTGGAATCGAAATCTGTGGGAATCGCGTGCCGAGGATACCGCCGATGCGCTCGGCCGCGGACCTTTGATCTTTCACACTTATGGTGGTGAAGAGAATGAAACCAACGTTCTTATCACGAGCGGCCCTGCGTGCCTTCGCTTTATCGCTGGAGTCGACAAGCGACACGCTCAACGCACCATTCGTCTTGAGCGCATCGATCAATCGTTCGGCAAAGCGCTTCGCATTTGGACGGCCGGCCGAGACTTCCGGAAGGGCGACGCCAAGGTTTTGCGCAGATGGCACTGCAGCGCCTGGTGTTTGAGCTTGAACGAGACCGATACTAAGGGCTGCCGCCAGGAAATAGATTCCAAAACATGCTGCCATGTTCCTACTGAACATGATGTCCCCCGCTGGAATGTTAGAAAGTTGAACGGTCAGGAACCAAAACACAAACAAGCAAGCGCTTGCGCCGAACATACAACGGTGACCGGAATTTCGAAAGCTGAATACTCCTCAACCCGCGTCCACGTACATAATCCACGCGCCAAATTGAGGTCCAACCACATGACGAGATCCATCTGTTGATGAGCATCGATCTGCGCGTACCAAACACAGCATCTCGTGCCACTCGCGGTTATGAGCGCCATACGGTGGCCCTTCGCCAACATGACCGCAGAAATCGCACCGATGTGGACCATCACGGATCTCTGCGTGGACCTGTTTCTCGTTCCAATGGTCATTTGGGACATCGCGTCGAGCAGGCGCGTGCACAAGGCAACGCTCATCGGAGGCCTGGTTCTGATCGCATCGCAACCCCTCCGGCTCGTTTTGTCGGAAACGAATGTGTGGGTGACTTTCGCTACCTGGACAATTGGCCTATTCGGAAAATAACGCTGTCTTCGGGAACGGGGATTTTCGGCAAAAAGCAGTAGTGTGCGGGATGCGCAATAACTAAGGTCGGAACACTTCAATATTCACTTCTGCAAGGAGATTCCGATGCCGAAACAAAAGCCCCCCAAGCGTGGAAAGGCCCCTGCCCGCCCAACCGATTCAGTCGAGAAGACTAAAGTCATAGTGCAGTTCAAGCCGGAGTTCAGCGTTCCCTATCGGGATGGCGCCGAGGACTTCGTCGTTAAAAATCAAATAGGCCCGTGGACCCAGTTGAAGGAACGCTTTCCCGGTATCTCCCTTCGACGTCTGTTTCGCACTACTAAGCCCGAGACGATTCAGACACTGGTGGAGCGAGCGCGCCGCAGCGATCCCACATATGAGCCCGGACATTTCCTCGGTTACTTCGAAGTTACGACGGCAGGCGCCGCCGATCTTGCCGAACTAGTCAAAGCACTCCGATCATGGCGCGCCGTTCGAGTGGCCTATCTCGACATTCCAGGGCCGGATCCCGTAGTCGATGCCACCGATGATCCCAATTCCCCAAGCCAGGGTTACCTCGATCCTGCTCCGGACGGCATCGACGCCGAATATGCATGGGGCATTAGCGGTGGAGATGGAGCCGGACAACGATTCATCGATCTCGAACGAGGCTGGACCCTCACTCATGAGGATCTCACGGCTCACGGAGCCGCACTTCTGCATGGAGTGCTTCTGAATTCTTCTAGAAACCATGGCACCGCGGTTCTCGGTGAAGTCTGCTCGGTCGACAATGCGCTGGGCTGCGTTGGCATTGCGCCGAGTGTCGCCAGTGTGGACGTCGTGTCGTTCAACGGGAGTACTCGAGTGGACGCGATCATAGCCGCTCTTGGAAATCTTTCCTTCGGCGACGTCCTGCTCCTCGAAGCGCAGGTGACCGTGGATGGCGGGAACCTGCTCGGGCCGATAGAGGCCTTCGACGCCGAATTCGACGCCATCCGGCTCGCCACAGCTCTGGGCGTCATCGTCGTCGAAGCCGGAGGCAACGGCACTAATAATGGATTCGCGCCGGCCCTGGCGATGGACACCTTCACCGATCCGATGGGCCGCCAGATCTTTAATCCGGCAAGCGCGGACTTCCGCGATTCCGGCGCAATCATCGTGACCGCCGCCAGCTCCGCATCGCCTCACACGCGGCTCGTCTACGGTCCACACGGTGAGCGGATCGATTGTTACGCGTGGGGACAGAACATCGAAACGTGTGCTTCCGATAATGCCGGCGCAACGGATCTCTACACGTCCGGCTTCGGTGGAACGTCCGGCGCGTCTCCCATCATTACCGGTGCGGCGCTCGCCGTACAGGGTATGGCGGAAGCATCGCTGCTCGGCTTCCGCTTCAGCCCGCTTCAGATGCGTGCGATTCTTTCGGATCCGGCTACGGGAACGGCTCCAGATGCTGGCGAAACCACCGACATCGGAGTCATGCCAGATCTCCGCGCCATCATCGACGGAACGATACTCAATCTGACACCCGACCTCTATCTACGAGACTTTGTTGGTGATACCGGCGAACCTCACAACGGTTCGATCTCCGGCAGTCCGGACGTCATTCTGCTTCCGGCTGCCGTTGCCGATCCGCAAGCTTCATTCGGAGCCGGCAGCGGTACTGAGAACAGCAGCACGCTTGGTTTCACGGCCGAGGCAGGCCAGGATAATTTCATCTACGTTCGCGTGCTGAACCAGGGCGGGACCGATGCGGCCAACGCCGAGGCAACGGTTTACTGGTCTCCGGTGGCGACTCTGGTCACTCCAGATCTGTGGACACTTGTCGGCACGGCAGTGCTGCCGAATGTTCCGACTGGTGAGATCCTCACGGTTTCTCCCGCCATCACCTGGCCGTCGGCAGAAATACCTGGACCTGGACATTACTGCCTGGTCGGTCTTATCGGGCATCCACAGGACCCGGCGCCTGCTCCTGGAGATCTTCTCAACTGGGACAACTTCCGCAGGTTCATTCGCGAGAACAACAACATCACATGGCGCAACTTCAATGTGGAAGATAACGATCCCGCTCCCGATCCGGACACGCCGAAAGGCTTCGTGGCTCTGCCATTCCTTGCTCCAGGCGCGTTTGATCGGGTCAGGCCGTTCCAGTTGGAAGTGCAGGCACGGTTGCCCAAGGGCGCCAAAGCTTACCTCGAGGTTCCGAGTGCGTTCGCAAGACGGCTTCGTTTGTGGCCGGATCAGATAGAAGCAGTCAAGAAACGCAACGTGGTACGAATCCCCATTCGCGTCCCGGGCCGGCAGGTCTTTCCGGAAGTGCTGTTCGCAGCAAAATCTCGCACCCGGATGCGCCTGCTCGTCCATATTCCGGAAGCGCTCCGCAAACACGACTACGAAGTTGCAGTGCGGCAGCTATTCGAAAAGGAAGAAGTGGGCCGTGTGACATGGCGGTTAACGCCCGGAGGACAGAAGAAGCCGAAGCGCAAACTGTAAGCCCGGCCGCGCTGTTTGCCTCGGTGTCTAATTCGGGGTCAGACGCCTAAATCCTCGTTTGTGATCGGATGCGGTGCGGCAGTATTGACCAGGATCCTTGCAAATGAAATTTCTGACCGGACCGTGGCCAGGCAAGCAGCGCTTATAATGCTCTCGCCTTCGCCGATTCTGGCAACGTGATGGAAATTCAGTCGAAATCCTGGCCTCGCCGCCGCGCCGGCGTCATCGGTCTAACACTTGGTTTGACCGTTGCCGTGTTAACGGCCGCCGGTCTGATCGTCTTCGCTGGTCTTTCAGCGGACGCCGCCCACGGCAGTCGCGGCCTGGAACTGGGGATTTATGTTCTCATCGCAGCCGGAGTGTCCATCGTCGTAAGCCTCGTAGTTGTGGCGGCACTGGCAAACGTCCTGGACGCGGCTGCCGCCTTTGTCTGGGGCGCAGCGGCGGCGGCGGCCATCGTCGTTGCTTCTGTAGTGGTGGGATGGTCCGAAGCGGCCTTCACACCTGCCTCCAGTTCGCGCGTTATTTTCGGGAGTGCGGTTCTTGCGGGCTTTCTAATCGCAGGTGGCGGGTTAGCTGTCGCCTTCCGAGCTCTGGGATTGCTCGTGCGTCCTAGGAAAAATCACCGACAAAAGAGGCCGCCCATCTAACGGTATTGCGGTTTTTGCCCGCGCCGTCCCAGCCAGATTGCATACGTCACAGTGAGCGCAAGATAGTTGGGAATCAACAGAAGAGGCTGGGCCCAGCGCACGCCGTTCACGAGCGGCGTCGATAAGGGCCACAGATAAGGCGTGGGGAAAAAAGTAATCGTGTGCAATGGAATATCGCAGAGAACATGCAGCGCCCACGGACACAAAATCCACGGAAACTTTTTTCTCAGCAGCCAGACGATCGCCGTAACAGCCGCCCACACGACAAGGCTGTGGGTGACGTCATAGGTCCGGTGAACGTACGGCGGGAATTCGATCCAGTTCCTGCCGATTTGGGAAATCATAAACGGACCGAATGCGATCAAGTCCGGCATCATCCCCAGAACGAAAGCGAAGCGCCATTTCCAGTTGCTCCTGCGTCCGAAGAGCGCGCCGCCCCAAAGCCCGTGTGCAAGAACGTCCATCAGTCATTTGCCAGCAGGGAGAAACAGCCTGTTCGCTTCGTCCTGAAGCTCCTCGATCGTGATCTCTCCACGGGAGTAGGATTGCAGTTGTGTGTAGAACTGATTGTATTTCTTCATGCTGGCTTCGCGATCGATGCCTGTCTTGATACCGGAACAGAATTTCTGAAAGTGCACGCCTATCCGGTCGAGGGGAAGGCTGCTGCGGCAGTAGGGACACTTAATTCCTGTCAAGGTTGCGCCTGTTTGTCTTCTTTCGGGATCTTATGAACTCTCGTACTTCTTCGATTGAAGAAAAAACCATGTCGCTCTTTCGCGAATTGCACGGCTGACAACATATGACGAAAACCGTTTTCGCGCCCATCAGCTGACTCTTCTTGCTCTTCGGAAAGAAATGATCCTTTGTGGGCCGAGTTCTGTGGTGATCCCACAGGATCACTTTTAAGCAGTAATCACAGGTATAGGAATCGCCGAGGGTGAGGGACTCGCGGGCTCGCGCCACTATGAATGACGCCGGTCAGTCGTATCTCTCTTGTCTTTCTTGTTGGGCTTGTTGGGCTTGTTGGGCGCCTGATCGGAGTTATCCGAGTTCGTCGAAGTTTCGGAGGCCGGGGGATTTTGCGGGCTTGATTTTTTCAGCAACTCTTCCTCTTTCTTACGCCGTTGCGCCTCGCGCTGTTTATCTCCGTAGCTCTGTGATCGCATAAAAAAAGTCTAACACGGCGGCCGCAAAGGGTCGGGGGTCAATATGCCGTGATTACTGTCCGTCCACAGAGAACGCGAGCAGAACATTTCCCGGAATCCCGTTCTGGACATACCCGGAATTGACGAAGATCGTACCGCCGGCGATAGCCGGCCCCGCAACGTTCAGCGAACCGCCCCGGGCCTGAACGCCGTTGATGGTTTCATAGGTACGGACCGTATCGAAATCCCACAGAATGCGGCCGTCGCTCGTTGAAAACGCGCGTATGTGTCCATCGACCGACCCGGAAAAGACGGCTCCCGGAATGGCGCTGACCGCCGCGGATTGGGCGGGGCTGCAGCGTTCTCGATTGCCGCACGGGGGCGGAGGCGTGTGCCATACGCGCTGGCCGTTATCGAGACGGAGAGCAAACATACCGCCGCCGACGTTCGGATCAGGCACGGTAGCCTGGCTGTTGGGAACGGGAAAGCGTCCGATGTCGGAGAGTGCGACATAAACGTTGGCCTGGTCCGCCGCGGAGCCCCATTGGACGCCGCCGTTGATGCCGCCTTTGCCGACTCGGGATTGCCACAGGATCTCTCCATTCCGGTCGGGATCAATAGCATGGACGATGCCGGATTTTTGTCCCGCAACCAGAGCGCGCCTTCCGTTTGGAAGCGTCACCAGAATCGGAGGGGAAGCAAAATCGAAATCGGGTCCGTCGGCATCGGCGCAGTTGATCCGGTCTCCCAGGCGGCAGGACGTGTTCCAGGCATCGGCCGAGAGAACCTGGCGGGACCACAGGGTCTTGCCCGTATTCAGGTCAAACGCGACGAACGCGTCGCTGTTGCTCGTGGCTGGATCGCTGTAGTTGTTTCCGGTGGTCGCGTAAATCGCGTTCCGTTTTACGTCGATCGCCGGGCTCGTCCAGATGGGTGCGCCCGACGGCCCCCACAATTGTGTGCCGATTCTGTTTTTCTTAATCGGCCGCGGTTCATCCGGAATGGTGTAAGTCTTCCAGATCTGCTGCCCGGTGGCGGCGTTCAGCGCCACAAGACTTCCTCTGAAGCGGCAGCACTCGTAATCGGCGACGGCGCCCGCAGTTTCTTCGCCGGAAGCAACGCCCATATAGAGCCGGCCGTTATGAAATGTCGGAGATCCGGTGACGCGCGCCATCGGATGACTGTCCACTTCCGTCTTCCACAGCAATTCGCCGGTCGCCGCATCGACGGCATAAACATTGGCGGAGCGGTCGCCGATAAACGCGGCGTACCGTGGTCCGGCCTTTGTTTCGATGCGGCCAATGCTCACAGCGGCGCGGACGGCGGCTTCCGCCTTGAAGAACCAGTGAACGCAGCCCGTTGCGGCACTGAGCGCATAAACGGTTCCGCTCTGACTCCCCACAAACACACGCCCGCCGGCAATCGTCGGTTGCGCGTCCGCGCTGAGTTCGCCGGGAAAACCGAATGCCCATTTGAGCTTCAGGCGAGGCACATCGGTTGCGGCGAATCCGCTCATCTTCTGATCCTGATAGCGTGTATTGCTGGTATTCACGCCCCATCCGTTCCAAACCGGGCCGGCCAGTGGATTGGTGAAATCGCCCGCCGCGGGGCGACACATCGATTGGGCCGGTGGAGTCGTGTTCAAAGGCTGGTTGAACGATTTGCCTGTTACGAATTCGGCGATGGCCCGGCGCTCCACTCCGGTGCGCCCACTCGCCATAGAGAGCATGATTCCACTCTCCATTGCCGAGAGCACCTGTTCCGGCGACATTGCGCGAAAAGCGTCACGAGCAGGCGCGCGTTCCAGGCCCGTGTCGTGACATGTCGCGCAAAGTTGTTTATACAGTGTCGGCCCATCTTCCGCGGAAACCGCGCCGGCGGAAGCGATAACGAACACAACGCACGTGACGGCGTATTGAAACCAAACTGAACGGCTTCGCATAGAGTGTCCTAGGGGAATTTGCGGGAAGTTTACACTACCAGCCGATCAGCGTCCCGCCCAATTGAGAAGGATCGTGATGGGTGGAGTGGTCTTGTCCACAGCAATGGGCATCAGAAATCGCTCGCCATCGTGAGTTACGGCATATACCTGGGGTCTGCTGATCGAGGTTGGAAACAGCGCGACGGGCCGTTCGGACTGGATCCGTTTTCCAGCAACTGACACGGCTGACGCCATTAACGTCCTGTCGGGCGCAAGGAAGAAGATCTCTTTTCCGTTGCCACTCCAGCGCGGGTCGCTGCCGCCTTCAAGCGAGATTTGTCTCCTTTCACCCGGTTCGGTTAAGAACTGAACGTAAATCTCGGACCGGCCGGTTTCATTGGATTCATAAGCGATCCATTGGTTGTCCGGAGAGAAGCATCCGAAGAGCTGAATGTAATCCCGCACCACGACCGGCAATGGACTAGGGTCGCCGGATAGAGGCCGCAACCAGAGATTCCCGCCGGTCTTTTCGTCCGTCGTGCCGAATAAAATGTAGCGGCCATCGGAGGACCAACTGTTCACAAGCTTCGTCTGGCCGGACTCCACGAGCGGCGTTTCTTTTCCAATGCTCGATAGTTTCATTTCGTAGAGGTCAAATGCGCCCTTACGGTTCGAATCGAATGCGATCCGCATGCCGTCGGGCGCCCACCGGGGACCCTCGTCATCGGCTGGGTCCGACGTCAACCGCGTGGCAATGCCGCGCGCCACTTCAATCATGTACACGTCGCCGTTTCCGTTCTCGGTCTTCGCCGACACTACACGCGTACCGTCCGGCGACAGGTCCACAGTGGTCCAGCCCCCGACCGGTCCGAAGGCGCCCGCCTCTTTGCCCGAACGATCGAACCAGGTCATGCGCGCATCCGCGCTCCTGCCGGTCCCGTACGCGATGGTGCCGTTGTCGGCGGCGGAAACGAACATCCAACCCGTAAACCCGGTGGCCACACGTTCCGCCTGGGGCAACGGATCACCCGTCAATTCCAACTTTTTCAGATCAAATCGTTGTGCCAGAAGTACGCCTTGCCGGAGAAAAAGCAAATATCCGGGATGGGCGTAAACAGCTTGCGAGTCGGAAGCGAGGATACGTTTCGGCGGCATACCATCGAGCGAGCCGGCGTAGACACCCGACACCTCCGGTTTGCCGATCGCAAAATAAATGAAGTGCCGGCCACCGGGAAGAAATTGCGGATAGCGATGGCTGCCCTGGTCCCTCAGCAGTTCAGTAGCTGCTCCCAGAGCGGTTCCATCCGCAGATACTCGTGACAAAGGCCCGCTGGACGCCGCATTGAAGAGGATCGTGCCTTCGGGATTCCACGCGCCGCCCCTCGGGTTGATGGCGTCGGTAATGACTTGCGCCGGACCGCCCTCCACCTCGAGACGTTTCAACTTTCCGTTCGCGAAAAACGCAAGTGAACGGCTATCGGGAGACCAGAATGGAAACAATCCCTCCTCAGTTCCCGGCAAAGGCCGAGCTTCGCCGGAATCGAGCGGTCGTATCCAGAACTGAGTTTTGCCGTCGATATTCTGCTCAAAAACGATCTGGCGGGCATTCGGCGAAATTGCCATCCACGCATTGGTCCGATCGGTTCGACCTGCAACGCTGATTTCCAGACGCATTTTAGGAGCATCGTCGGGAACTCTACGGAAATAGATGAAGCCCGCGGCGATCGCTGCTCCGAGCAGCAGTCCCATTCCGGCAGGCAGCCACCGCGATGAGAATCCGCTTTTCGGTACTGCGACGCTCGCGCTTTCCGTGCCATCGCCGCTGAGTTCTTCCTCGATCTCGATTCGCGCATCACCAATGTGCTGAAGTCGGCGCGCGGGATCCTTCTGAAGACATCGGCGAAGAAGCCTGCGGATGTTCGGCGAGACCGATGGAGGCAGCGCCAACCAGTCCGGATCTGTTTTGGTGATCGCACCCATCGTGTCGGCGACCGAGTCACCTGCAAATGCGGGCTTTCGTGTCAGCAATTCATACAACACGCATCCGAAGGCCCAGATATCGGATCTTTCGTCCGCGGATCGGCCGCATACCTGCTCCGGCGACATGTAGGCGAGCGTTCCCAGCAACACGTGCGATTGCGTTGCCCCACTCAACAACGTTGGAGATTGCGAGAGATCGGCCGTCGGCGCTTCGAATATCTTCCCGAGGCCAAAGTCCAGTACCTTGACTTCACCGCCGGCTGTCCGTTTGATGTTCGCCGGCTTCAGGTCGCGATGCATGATCCCGGAGGAGTGCGACGCCTCGACGGCTTCCGCAATCTGCCTTGCGATGTTCAATGCTTCTTCCAACGCAATGGGACCGCGTTTTAGTTGCTGGTCGAGGGATTCGCCTTCCACGAGTTCCAGCACCAGGCACGGTGTACCGTCCGATTCTTCCACACCGTAAATCTGCCCGATGTGACGATGATTCAACGACGCCAGGACCCTGGCTTCGCGCTGAAATCGAGAAAGACGATCCGCATCGCCCGCGAACTCAGCGCGCAAGAGTTTAAGCGCCACGTCACGTCCGAGCTTCGTGTCGCGCGCGCGGTACACCTCTCCCATGCCGCCGGCGCCAAGCGGAGCCAGGACCTGATAGTGGCCGATGCGCGTGCCGGGTTGAGGTGTGAACATCCGCCGCGGAGTTTACTGCATGGCTTGAGGCCGGGCAATTCCCTCCTCGCGAGCCTGAGCCTTCGAATCTCGTCATCGCATGTTTCTTGTCGAAGTGAACATGCTAGTATGCGCGGTGGCTTGTGTCAGAGCCGCCGAAACAAAACGTCAACGATCGAAAAGAAAATGAGATCAGGAAGATCGATTACTCTTGTTTTGCTGTTCGCGGTATTAACCTTCAACGTTCCAGTCGCCGCACAAACCGCTCAATATCCGGTGACCGGCACGGTGGTCGGCCCTAACGGACCCGTGGCCGGCGCGTCCGTTCGCATCCAGGGATTCGACAGTTTCGTCGCTCGTGTTCAGGCCGACCTGCAGCGGACCACAGATGCGAATGGTAAATTCAGCGCGGACGTGCCCGAAGGCGTGGTGCGTCTCACCGTACAACCACCAGACACGAGCGGCCTGCTTTTCGAGTACTCGGGCAATATTCCTTTTCATGCCGCGCTTGATCTTCGCTTTACGCTTGCGCGGCCGATCACCCTTTCCTTTAAAACTGTTTCACCTGACGGCCAACCTGTCGGTGTGACCTACGAGATCTACAGTCTTTCGACCGATCGCTCTTACACGACAGCGCTAGGGTTTACGAGCTTGAAAGTTGCTGCCGGTCAAACGAAGACCTTCCCAGTTCCGCCGGACCGCTACTCCATCCACGCGATTCCAGATGACACTCGCTATTCACGAGGACGTCTCAACGTGGATGCGCGGGCAGGCGACTTGCAGAATTTGACGATCACAGTTCCGTCCGATGCCGGACCCTTTCTGACTCAAGATCCGCCCAAAGCTTCACTGATTAGCGTGGCGAATCCGAATGACGACGGCGTGGCGACAGTCACCGGCAGGGCCGGTGCGGTAGATCCGTCCAGCAGCGTCGTCGTTGTAAACCTGCTGACGCACCAGGCGAATCTCACCGTTTCGGAACCTGACGGCAGCTTTGCTGTGCCGGTGTTTACGCCTCAGGGTTCATACCTTCAAATCAAACACGATCCCACCGGAAAATTCCTAACTCACATGAACCTCGGCTCCGGGAACAACGCTGAATTCGAGGTGCCGGCGGGTACGATTCTTTACGTGCCGACGCAAGGGGATTCTGCCCGAACGATCGCGACAGGAGCGACGGTGCCTCGTAATAGCAGCGGAGACCTTCGCTATCATGCCTGGTCAATAGCAGGCTCTCCGGATCCGGGCCAAATCTGGGTTCGAGGGGCCCTCACTCAAAGCGATCCGAGGCCAGGAGGAGTCATTTCAGCTCAGGGCACTCTCACGTTTTATTCCACAAACCTGACCGCCTCGACAGATCTTTCGGCGATGAAGATCAGCGGTAACGTGATGCTCGAAAGGATCGTCGACTCGACCGGCCGGCAACTGCAGGTTCCGAAGCAAAACTTCATGTCGTCCATCTTGACGCCCACGGGGTTTCCTATTGAACGTTTTGGGTGGGGGGCCTTTTTCGGAAATTGGACCACGAGTAATCCTCGGCGTGCGGCCGCGAACCGGATCGAGTTCGACTGGACATTGACGGCGAGGCTCCCGAGCGATCTCACGACCGGCATCTATCGTCCCATCTTGAGTAACATGAACGCTGCCGGCGTTCCCACTGGCGGATATCACATGAACATCTTCCCGTCCCCTGAGGGCGGCAGCGATGGTTCCATCAACGGTTTCTTACCGGTCTTCCAGGTGGGACAACCGGCAGCAAACCGCCTCATCTGGGCGCTGGGACTAAACGATTTCAGCAACGGTTCGCGCGGCGCCGTCGCCGTCGAGGATCGCGGCAAGTTCCGGTTTGCTTCGCACGTAATAATCAACACAGACCAATTTATTGTTCCGATGAGCGACGCACGGACAGGTAAGGCGATCCGTTATCACCTCGAGCCGTTCCTGCCGATAGTCGCATCTTCGACCGGTCGTCTTGGCGCGGTCCCGCAAATACCATTCAAGTTCCCATCGGGCAATCTGACCGTGACTATCGTCCGGCCGGACGGCGGTCGGGATGAACTCGGCAGCGCGCAGTTCATTCAGGACAGGAGCCGCACGCCGGTCACGGAAGGCGGCGCTCCGATCAGCGGAGCGTCGGCCCACGTTTCGGATTTGTACGAGCTCACGACGCTCGACCGGCGTTTCGACTACACGTTCACGCAATACGGCTCCTATCGCGTGATCATGCGCGGAACGATCGAAGACATCTACGGGACCGTATACGAAGGCGGCGGAACATACGACGTCGTCGTTGCGCGCACACTGAGCATCGACACAGGCGTGGTCCCCGGCACACCGTTTCAGGTCGGTGACACTTTTTCTCCTGTTGTCCACGTTTTGCCTGGAATCCCGGCGGATGTGGACGTGCGCTTCCGATTATTGCCGAACTCCGATCCGAATAACGCTATTGAGCGTCGCGTTCACGGCCGTGCTAACCGTTTCGGCTACTTTGATCCCAGGCTCGACGAGTTGATCCAATTGACGGCGCCGGGCGAGTATCGTGTGGATATCACCGCGGAATATACCGACGATCAGGGGACATTGTGGAAAGGCGCGGTCACCTGGGGAAGCGTTGTCGAGACGCCGAACAGCCCTTTGATCGCGCACGGCCGGCGTGGATTCGACCTGGCCGACCGCATACAGCAGCAGTGGTTCAAAGTGCGTGACAGCCGGACCGGCGGTGACCATGTCATGTTTCCGTTCCACACCGGCGACGTGATGTGGCTGCAAAAGGATGATCCCGCGGCGGACGTCCCCAAGATTTCGATACAGGATTCCGTCGGCGCCTTCGCTTCGCGGATTCGCAACAGGAAAGGAGCCGATCCCCTTGAAGCGCCCTCGCTCGAGGATCGGATCTCCGCGGGCGAGATTCCGCTGTTATCAACCACGCTTTCTGGCGTCAGTCCTTCGTTTGATCCCGGCGCTGTCAGTCAGTGGGGCTATTACTACGCGTTTGTGGAACGTCCCGGCATTCATGTCCGAGAGTTCGTTTCGGAGGACTTCCAGACTAACGGCTACTGGCGCTTCAACGACGATTACAACTTCCAGGCCGGCAACGGAATCGGCGGCGACTTGCCGAACGATTTCAAATTCCAGTTCGGCGGCGCGGTCTATCGTGCTCCTGCCGACAATTTTTACTACTACGGCGCCTATGCATCGCTGTTTGTCCTGCTTCCGCTGAATGACGTGGAAGGCGGCCGCGTATTCCCTCCCTTTCAAGGCGCCGCGGGCGGTCCGAGCGGCGGGCCGATCATGCGGCTCAAGGGCAAAGACATCGACATCTTTTTCCATCCGACCGGAACACGGCCGGGAAGCATCCTGGAACTCGGCGATATCGCATCGTTCGCCGGACATGTCGCGCCGACGCTGCCGTCGCAGGTGCGAATGTCGATCACGTCGCCCGGCGGCCGCGTCCGGCAGATTTCCGGGCAGGCGAACAAGGTCGGATATTTTTACGCGCCGGCTTCGGATTTTGTCGTCGACGAAGCAGGACCCTGGCGGGTCAGCGTTCGCGTCTTTCACGATGGCGCGACGTCGGCGGGGAACGTGTCGGCTCCTTTCCCAACCGGTGATGTGCTGGGCTCGGCGCAAGGTCAGTTCGATTTCTACGTCGTCTCGCCTTCCGCTGCTCAGCCGGATGTAAACGTTCCTCGCGACAGTTTCAAACGACCGGCTCTGGAAAAGATCGCGATCTCAGCGACTGCGGCATCATCCCTGAGCGGCGCTCAACTTCGCTACACAACGGTCATGCCGGGATTCATTCTGGAAGAAGGAACGGCTGCCAATCTGACTTACACCTACGATGCCTCGGCGTTGCATCAAAGTTTTCCCAATTTAGATCTCACGGACATCGACGGTTTCACCGGTCAGGATCCGATCACGATCAGCATGCTGATCAGCGGCAGAGACTCTTCGGGCCGGCTCGTCTATCAGGCGCGGCAGATCTTTCTTGAAGGAGAGGAGTTGCTTGCGCTCCCGTCGGGAACTCGCTCTTATGCGGTTCCGGATCGAGGAGCTGTCACGCTGACGTCTTCCGGCGTGGGATCCACTGTCCAGACCGGCTACGTGCGCATCCAGCCGACGCCGGGAAACAACACTCCAACAGGAATGGCTATTTTCGGCTTCCGGCAGGCCGGAGTTCTGGTGAGCGAGGCCGCGGTTCCGCCATCGCCGCTGCTTCGGTCCGGCAGAATTCCCGTCGAAGTGAATGGCGCCATCAACACCGGCGTGGCGATCGCAAATCCCAACGATCAGGACGCCAGTATCAGTTTTTATTTCACAGACAATGCAGGCCAGGATTTCGGCAGAAGTAACACGACCATTCCGGCCAATGGACAGACCGCTGTATTTCTCAACCAGAGTCCGTTCAACGTGGCAGAAAACGCCGCCGCTACTCTGACGTACAGCTCCAGCGTTCCGGTCGCTGCCGTGGCGCTGCGCGGAAGAACCAACGAGCGATCCGAATTCCTGCTCAGCGCGCTGCCGGTGATCGACGTCGCCGCGCCGGTGACGGCACCGCTGATCCTGCCACATTTTGTCGACGGCGGTGGCTGGATGACAGAAGTGACGCTGGTCAATCCATCCGATGATCGATTGAGCGGAACGATTCGCGTCAACGACCAGTCGGGCTCACCGTTGACCGTGACGGCAAACGGAGCGCAAGGTTCTGCGTTTCCGTACGATCTGCCTCCCCGATCCTCGTTCCGGCTGCGTACCTCAGGCGCGGGTGCGCAAGTCCAGGGCGGCTCGGTTCGCGTTGAAGCTGCGTCGAACCAAAAGATTCCGACTGCGTTTGCAATTTTTTCGTTTCGAAACGCAGGAGTCGTTGTGACGGAAGCGGCAGTGACGGCGGCCAATCCGGCAAGGTCGTTCCGAATCTATGCGGAATCGTCGCCGGGAATACAGTCCGGTCTCGCGCTGGCGAACAGCGCGCCGGCTGAAGCGACTGTCACGGTCGAAGCGCTGCGGCTCGATGGTACCGCGACGGGATTGACCGGAACTCTCCGTGTTCCTGCAAATGGACAGAGCGCGCTCTTCGCAGAGCAGATACCGGGACTGGAATCGCTGGCATCCGGCTTCCAGGGCGTTCTCAGAATTTCGACGTCCACTGCCGGACTTGCGCTGGCAGGACTGCGTGGACACACGAATGAGCGCAACGATTTCCTGATCACAACGCTGCCGGCTCAATCCGAAACCGCGCCGCAAACGACTTCAGAACTCGTTTTTCCTCACTTCGCCGATGGCGGCGGCTACACCACTCAATTCATTCTGATGTCGGTTTCCGGCCGCGCATCCGGCGCCTTGAGATTTGTGGGCCAATCCGGACAATGGCTGCAGCCACTAAAGTAGGACACTCGTTCAAATGCTGAAGCGGAATGCGTACTTGCGCCTCGCTCCGGTTCTGATGCTGGCCTTTCCTGTCCTTGCCGTGGTGCAGGTCGGATCGCCGACCACCACAAACGTCACTCGCGCGTTTTCGTTGAAGCAGTACGGCGGAGTCTCGCTGAGCACTTCAGGATCTGCGGACACGACCGCTACCGGATATGGGGAAATCCTGCCGCAGGCTCCAGGCACGGCGCCATCAGGTCTGGAGTTTCTTAGCTACCGGCAGAACGATGTCCTGATCAGTGAAACAGCGATCTCCGCCTCACGCCCGATTCGGTCGGGCCGGATCTATGCGGAGATGAGCGATTCGGTGGATACCGGTCTGGCGATCGCGAATCCCAACGACGCGCCGGTCAGCATCAATTTCTACTTTTCAAACGCGACAGGCAACGTTGGCTCCGGAACCACGACGATCCCGGCGAAGGAACACGTTGCCGCCTTCCTCAGCGACACGTCGGTCTTCAAGGGGCCGTCGCCTTTCCAGGGAACGCTTTCGTTTACGGCATCCGCTCCAATCGCTGCGGCCGCGATCCACGGCCTTCGCAATGAGCGCGGCGAATTCCTGATGTCCACGCTTTCTGTTCTCGATATGGATGCGCCGGCGTCGCAGTTCTCGCTTTTGCCGCATTTCGCGGATGGCGCGGGCTGGACGACGCAAATCCTGCTGGTAAATCCGACCGATAGTCCGCTGACCGGCGCGCTGGAATTTCGTGACGATGCGGGCGTTGTGCTCGGCGTTGAAATTGCCGGCGCGTCCGGCAATCTGTATTCGATTCCTGTGCGATCGTCGCAGAAGCTCGTGACGCGTGGCCTCTCGACGCTAAAAAGCGGTTCGATTCGCGTTGTGCCGGCGGCGGCCACGGCGCCGGTTGCGATGGCTTTGTTCTCCTATAAACCTGGCGCCACCACGTTATCCGAGACAATTTCGATTGGGACCGCGACCGGCGCGAAAGCCCTCCGCACATATGCCGAGTACTATGGCGCTCCAGACGAGCCCGGGAGCGTACGGGCCGGCGTAGCGTTGACGAATGCAAGCGCTGCTTCTGCGGACGTCACAGTGGAATTATTCAATATCGACGGCTCGAAGCTCGCACAGCCCGCGCCTGTGACCTTCATCCTGCCGGCGTATGGCCACACGGCGAAATTCCTGGACGACATTTTTGCGAATGGATCGCTTCCTAATCGGTTTCAAGGAACCGTTCGCATTTCCACGACCGCCGCATCCGGAATCGCTGCCGTTGGACTTCGGGCGAGATTGAACGAGCGCCGGGATTTTCTGGCAGTGGCGACAACGCCGATCGACGAAAGCCTGCCGCCGGTTGGGAGTACGACCTTCTTCCCGCAGCTTGCCGGCGGCAGCGGTTACGCGACGCAATTCATCCTTTTTAATGGAGCGGCAGGAGCAGCGACGACACAAGGAACGCTGCGGGTTGTTTCGAAACCAGCCTCAGCCACGCTTTCACTCCTGCCGGCGATGGCGCGCGCGAGCGGAAGCATCGCGATCACAACAGACGGGAGTCGTGTGTTCAACGTGAACCCGGATTCGGCGTCTGTTTCTGTGATCGATGGCCGCGATGAAAAACTCATCGCCGAAATTTCCGTTGGCAGAGATCCCGGGTCGATTGCGCTCAGCCCCGATGACCGGTTTGCGTTTGTGACGAACCGGGAGAGTTCCACGCTGACCGTCGTCGACACCCGGACATTGCAGGTTCGCAGCAGCGCGGCGACAGACGCTGAGCCATACGGTGTTGTCGTCGCGCCGTCGGGGAATGTGGCGTATGTCGCGTCAGCCGCCCAGGATGCCATCGACATCTTTCGTATCGCGGATGGACAGGCAGCATTCACCTCTCGAATCGCCGTCGGTTCCAGGCCGAAGGGCCTGGCGATTTCATCCGATGGCTCCACTCTTTACGTCACTCACTTTTTGTCGGGCGCGGTTTCCGTGATCAGCACGTTGAGCGCTCGTGTCATACAGGTAATTGCGACTGGGGCGGACAGCAACATGGTCCAGAAGATCGCGATCAGTCCTGGAAACCATCGGGCATATCTGCCGCATCTTCGATCGAACGTCACGAATCCGTTCTTGCTCTTCGACACGACCGTGTTTCCGACGATGTCGGTCCTTGACCTCGATCACGATCGATCTGCGCCGGCCGAACGCGTTGACCTCTCAGTAGGCGCTGTCTCGGTCAACATGCCGGTCGATATTGCCTTTTCCAGTGACGGCGCCCGGCTCTATTCCGTGCAGATGGGCAGCGGCGATCTGGCGGTAGTGGATCCGCAAACTCGCCAGCGTACGGCGTTGATCGATGTCGGTGATGGGCCGAGCGGCCTTGTCGTCTCGCCTGATGGAACGACTGCCTATGTGAACAACACGTTGTCCGACGATGTGGCCGTCGTTGACCTGCAGGCGCTTCGTGTCCGGAAGCGGATTGCAGTGACGCGAAGTCCTCTTCCTGAACAGGTCCATCGCGGCAAGGTGCTTTTCTTTTCCAGCCTCACGTCGGAGGTGTCGCGCGATCGATGGATGAGTTGCGCGAGCTGTCACTTCGATGCCGAGCACGATGGCCGAACCTGGATGTTTACCTCGGGCCCGAGAAATACGACAAGTCTTCGCGGTATCGCGGACACCCTGCCGCTTCACTGGAGCGCCGACCGCGATGAGGTCCAGGATTTTGAATTTACGATTCGAACGCTGCAGGCGGGAACGGGCTTGATACGCTCCGGCGAACCGAGTCCGGAGTTGGGGGCGTCCAACGCGGGCCGTTCCGCGGATCTGGATGCGCTGGCTGCTTATGTGATGTCACTGCAAGTGAAGCGGAGTCCGTTCGGCAGCAATGTCGATCGCGGGCGTGCGATTTTCAATGATCCGGATACCGGCTGTGCAACGTGCCACGCTGCCCCGCTGTACACCGATTCAACGATGAAGGGAACGCGGTTCATTGTGCATGACGTTGGAACCGGTGACGGTCCGGGAGAGCGGGTGGGTGCGAGCTTTGATACGCCTTCGCTTCGCGGAATCTGGGACACCGCGCCCTATCTGCACGACGGCAGCGCGCCGACATTGCGCGACGTGCTCATCATTCGTAATCCTCAAGACCGGCATGGCCGCACCTCGCAACTTTCCGATTCGCAGATTTCCGACTTGATCGCATTCCTCAAATCGCTCTGAAGGACAGCTGTGTGTCACTCGCTGCCGCACTCCGATCATCGCATGCGCTCTTTGAGCTCAGCGAACCAGTCGAAGACAAGTTGGATTTCTGTTAGGGGTCGTAGAGAGCTTTATGTACCTGATCCCGAATTCGATTGTAGAATCCAAGGCCGATTGGAATATTCCGATGAGTTCCTTATAAGGAGAGTTATGAAAAAGTCGATTCTCGTTTTTATACTCGCGATGGTTGCATGCGCCGGCTCCGCACTCGCACAGGCTCCAGAGGGACGCGGAGGGGGACGGGGTGGCCGCGGCGGGGGGCTTCCGGCTCCACCGACATTGACCGGACCGGTGGCAGATATGGTGAACGCTATCGTCGCCGCGTTGAACAAGCAGGACAGCGCGTACCTTCAAAAGGTCGTCGCAGCCGACGCAATCTGGGCGGACGAGGATGGCCATTTCCTTCCTGCCGGTATCTGGGTGAATCGAATCATGCAGGCCAAGCCTGCGAAGAAAATCGCCATGACCAATTTGACCGGCCAGACATGGGAAGGCGGCGCGTGGGCTTCTTTCCGTTACGTCCTCGACGAAACGACAGCTGCGGGCGCACCGAATCAAATGAAGGGGACCGCGTCACTTTCCTTTAAGAAGGTCGGAAACGATTGGCAGGTGGCAATGATTCACGCCCCTGTCGATGGGCCGGCCATAGCGCCTCACTAGTTTCTTGAGGAGCGCACCGACGCATGTTGCTGCTGTCGCGTGATGAAGTGCGCCGGGCACTCGATCCCACCGGACTGTTTCAGGCGATGAAACAGGGATTCCAGCTGCTCGCCGAAGGCCAATGCAAGATGCCGCTCCGGCTCGCGATCGACATGCAAACGCATCGGGGCGTGTCCCTGTTCATGCCGGCATACTGTGAAGGCCTGGCTGCCGCGGGACTGAAAATCGTCACCGTGATGAACGACAATCCCGCCAGGAATCTGCCGCTCATTCATTCGAAGTACCTGTATCTCAGCGCGGAAACGGGAGAGATTGTCAGTCTGATGGACGCTGAATACCTGACCGGCCTTCGGACCGCAGTCGTGTCCGCGCTCGTGACGGACCTGCTTGGCAAGTCCGGCGGCCAGACTCTCGCGATTTTCGGTACAGGAGTGCAAGCGTGGTTTCATGTCGAAACCTTTAACAAGCTGTTCGGCATCGGAGAAACGCTCGTTTTCGGACGAACGCCGGAATCCAGCGAAACATTCGCTGAACGCATCGAGAGGCAACTTCGAAAACCCGCTCGCCGCGGTGTGAAGACCGAGTTGAAGCGCGCGGACATCATCTGCTGCTGCACAACAAGCACGAGCCCACTCTTTGAACGCAAGGACGTGCGTTCGGATGTTCATATCAACGCAATCGGATCCTTTCGGCCGGACGCTCGAGAGATCGGTTCGGATGTGGTGGGGAAAGCAACCATCGTGGTCGATTCTTATGAAGCGGCGCTCAAGGAAGCCGGCGAAATTGTAATGGCCATCGCCGAAGGCGTCATTCAACGCGAAAGCATTTATGCCTCGATCGACGAGTTGGTTTCCGGCGCTAAAACCGCCGACCTCCTGGACAACGAGCTCACGCTATTCAAATCGGTTGGATTGGCAATTGAGGATCTCGTGGCCGCGCACCTGGCCTACAAGAACGCGGTCAATCTGGGAATCGGAATCAACTGCACGTGAATTGTTTCTTAATCAGGGCGTGACGGTGACCTTTATATAGCCATTCGTCCAGCAGCACTGGTTACCGGCGGAAGTATCTAGACGGCCAAAGTTATCGGCACGAACACGGATCACGTACTCGCCCGGTTGTTTGAAGGTCGCTGATGCCGTAGCAGTACCGGTCAACTCCGGGACAGGCTGTTTCGAGCTGCTGAAGATGATTGGGCCCGGACCCGAGTGCTTGAACCATGTGACGTTCATTGCCGGCCTCGCCTGTCGTTGCTTGACCACGATCGGCTCTTCTTCTCGCACGCTATCGTCGTTGATCCAAATCGCCAGAGACAGCGGCACGCTCACCGAGGTTTTCATGGAGTCCGCCTGGATTCCTGTCGGCCCGCGGCCGGCCGGGCCGTCGGGGCTGAATCGGAGAACGGGTGGAATGGACCCCATCGCCATGGGCCAGCGGAGCTGGTAGGCTCCACTCTTCGTGCTGCCCGGTACCTTATATGTCTGCCCGTTGATGTTCAGTGTCCAGACCACGCTGTCTCGAAAACCCGCCGGCACCGTGACGGTAAACACGCCCCGTTCGCGACGATCATTTCGAGCGGATGCGGCGGCGGCGTCATCCGAGGGCGACACCACAGGAGGAAAGGATGACGGTTGCCGGCCGTCATACTGCTTCGGCTCGATGAAATTATCCGGGCCGATGGGAATCTCCACGACTTCCCGGTTGAGATTGGAGTAGCCGAACGATAAGGTGATCGTGCCGTCCGGATTCGCGTACCAGCCATCGAAGAAAGGCGCCACCCGGAGTCCCGCAGGCGACAGTGGCGAGAGCGGCCGCTGATTCTGTCCGCCGATCGCCGGTGCACAGATCGAAACTACAAGCGCAAGGCAGACGACAAGCCATCGTCTGAGCAATGAACTGTCCATTTACTTTGCCGCGCTCGCCTGGGCCTTCGTCTTCTGTACCCTTTCCCGCTCGGCGACCAGTCCTTCATAGCCTTCGTTGTCCAGATGCGTCACCGCGATCCAGGCGTGTGACATTTCGTCCGCTGTGCGGCTGCCGTGTCCCACCCACTGGCTGGGATCGGGATTCTGCTTGTTCGCGGTCGTATTGTCGTAATAGCCGGTGATCACGAGGACCGCGCCCTTGGGCACGAGCGGGGCGGCGTCGTCTGCGAAGATGTGGCTCGTATGCCAGTTATTGCTCCAGTTGGAAACGGAGCTGATCAGTTCCAGCTTGCCCGTATCCGGATGGAAAATTTCGAGTGTCTTCGCCACAAGGCGGAAGTGACCGTGCGGCTGGAAGCTGTCGATTCGGACCGGTGTCTTGAAGGAGTGGAACCCCTGGGTCATGGCAGTTCCGTTCGGGGCGATTTCGAGTTCGCCGCCCTTCATCAGCAACGTGTAGAGTTTGAGATCCTGCTTGTAAACCGCCCGATGACTTTCGGGATAAAGCCAGACGCCCATCTCGATCACATCGTTCTCGATTTTTTCTCCGGTCGGATAATAGTGAACATCCCAGCGGACCATCGAATTGGCGGGAAGTGTCCGGCACGAATCCGGCGGAACGATCTCGCCGACCTTGCCGAGCGCGTACTCTGAGAGGCGCTGGCTCTCCACGTACTGGCCGCTCTTCTCGTCGAAAACGATCAAGTCGCTGTTGGCATGATGGGCTGCCACGCGACCCTTCACCGACGGCTTGACGGAGATCGCCTTGATGCACCGATCCTGCGTCAGGCCCGCAGGCACGACCGGCCGCCACCAGACGTCCTGACCTTTGGCGTCCAGGGTAAAGGGTTTCGTGCGGATCACAAGGTCCGGCGGGCCAAACTGGTCCGCAAAAGCCCACTTGTTGGGATCCGGGAACGAAAGCGGCGCCGGAAGATCCGCGGGATTGCCAAGAGGCGAGCCGCTGTCCACCCAGCGAGCGATCGTCTGGATCTCCGCGTCACTAAGACGGAGATCGTACTTGAGGTTTTGGATGCCGACACCACGGTCATACCGATAAGGAGGCATCTCGCCCTTCAACACTCGTTCCTTGATCGCACGAGCCCAGGGGCGCACTTCCTGGAAGGTCGTGAGCGGCATCGGCCCGACGGCGCCGGATCGATGGCACTGCTGGCAGTTCTTCTGGAGAATAGGCGCGACATCCCTGGCAAAGGTCACCGCCGCCGAATCGGCGTGGGCCTGCTGGGCCATGGCCGGCAGGCCCGAAGCGAGGACAAGGAAGACAACCCAGACAGCAGTAGAACCTATCCCCAAACTGCGAAGGAAGTGCCTGACACGCATATCATCACCTCGTGATTATCATAGTAGCGAGACTACGCCCCTGTAAAGTTATGCATTTCGATCGCAATTGATGAAGAACTGATTGCGGAACTGATGTGCGTCGCGGGTGATGTGAGTCGTTCCGAAGCGATTCGCCGCGCACCTCGGCGATCAACGCCTTTTCAGCGGAAGAAACGAATGAAACGGAATCGGAGTCCGGATTCGCTATCGCAAGCAACGCGCCGCCAGGACTGATGGCCAGATTGCTGCTCGAGACGGGCACAGACCGGAACGCTACCTCTTGGCCCGAAGGTTTGACCGAGGCGAGCGCCGTATGCTATTTCTCCTGTTCCCTGACCGATCTATGAAAAAACTTTGCATGATGCTCTTGGGTTGGTGGACTTTCCTCTGTCCACCTGCGATTGCAGATTTTAACTGCGCTCCGGACATTCCCCCACGCGCTTCCCTGATCTCGATATCGCCGCCAGATCGCGCCTCAGGAGAATCCATCGTCACCGGCGCGCCTGGCGCCGTGCTCCCGAGCAACCGTGTTGTTCTTGTGACTTTGAGCAGCGGACATTATGCGGATGTCCTCGCGAAGAACGATGGCAGTTTCGCGGCAACACTGTTTGCTCCGCCCGGCGTTTCCGTGCTTGTGAAGAGCGGACCGCCGGAAATCACGGTCAAGGATGCGCAGGACCATCGATTCATGTGTTTCCCTGCCACGATAATCCTTTCAGGCGAGCCTGCAGTGGGTTCAGCCGGGCTGACGGTTGTTGGAGGGGGCGGTACTTCCAGCGCCGGGCCTGGATGGACGTTTCAGGGAAGCATCGGCGCGCGCCAGTATTCGCCCGGAGGCCGGCTGACTGTATCAGGCACGCTCGCCATCACATCGCCCGCGGTGGAAAGTGCGGGAACGATGGTAACGAAGGGCGCTACCCTCTTGCTGGAACGGCTTTCAGGGCCTGACGGATATGGAAGTCTGGGCCATGACACATTGGCGTCGACCTTCATGACCCCCACCGGGTTTCCTATCGAGAGGATTCCCAGCGGGTATCCCACCTTGAGCTATGACTTTCCCCCGCTTTCAGCGATTTACCCATCACCATTCATTTATGACGTCCCATTGCTGAAAACCGATGCAACCCACGCGTCCGCTTTGATCGACGCCTCGTACTCTCTGCCTGACGATCTGCCTGCCGGGTACTACCGGCCCAGGATTCAATTCAACTTCGCCGGCATCCCCTCTTTCGGGCCGCCCCTTCGCACCGTCAATAACGCCTTTCGGATACTGAACGAAAGCACGAGCCTGCTGCTGCCGATCATTCGAGTCGGTAATCCGGCGCCGCCCCGCTTGTATTGGACGCTCCTGACGGATGATCTGAGTAACGGCACGCGTGGCGTAACCGCTATTGAAGATCGGGCTCGATTCGGCGTGGCCTCGCGAATTGTGACTCAAGCAGACACATTCATTGTGCCGCGCACGCACCCTGACACTGGGAACCCGGTCGTTTACCGGCTGGAGCCTTTTGCGCCTACTGTCAGCATCTCGAACGGAAGCACTCCGACATCAAGCATTCCCATCATCCCGTTTCGATTTCCTTCCGGTCGTCTCACGGTGACTGTAAAGAAGCCGGACGGCTCCGCGTTCACCATCGGACCGGCTCCATTCGTTCAATCGAGAAGCCGGGCATTGGCTTTCCCCTACGGCGATACGATTAGCCCGAATGGAGGTCATATACAGGATGCCTACCAACTGACCACCATGGATCCCCGCTTTGAAGTCTCCTTCACCGAAGATGGCCGGCATGTGATCACGATGGAGGGAACGATCGACGACATCTCGGGCAACACCTGGAGCGCCAGCGGCACGTACGAGGTCTATGTGGCCCGGCAGTTGTCTCTCGATACCGCTGTCTTACCGGGCACTCCTTTTGAAGTCGGAGATGTCTTTGCGCCGCAGATTGTGATTTCTCCGCCCGGCCCAGTCTCCGTACAAGTGCGCACTCGGCTCCTGCCGAATTCCAAATCGGAAGACACGATCGATACGACGGTTCATGGAATCGCGAACAACTTTGGTTACTTTAGTTCGCCAGGCGGCGGTATCAAGCTTGATCAACCTAGCGAGTATCGGGTCGACATCACTGCATCCTTCGTCGACGCGAACGGAGACCTTTGGATGGGCAGCCGCACCTGGGGAGGTGTCGTTGCTGCACGGGCGCCGAACATCATCGCACACGGCAGACGCGGAACCGACCTGGCATTTGCAGGCTCGCAGTGGTTCTTCAGACCCCAACAAACCAACAGCAGCGACCACCTGCGGTTTCCATTTCACTCGGGTGACGTCGTGTGGGCTCAAGCCAACGACGCAGCGATCCCGATCATAACGTTTCAGGATCCTTCGGGAAGTTTTCTGAGTCTCTTGCGCAGCCGCCTGATCCAGGGGGATCCCGCGGAACTCGTTATCGGGCAAGCGCCTCTCTATCTGAGTCGTCCGGATGTCGGCGGGTTCGGAGCGGATCCTCACCTGGATCCGTCCAAGGTGGATATCTGGGGCTACAGTTATACATCGGTGCAACGTCCTCTTGTCCGCGTCCGCGAAGAAATCCTTGGCGGCAATACCGCCTCGGCCTACTGGCGTTTTAACGACAGCTATGCGGATCAAGCCGGATCGCGCCCAAAGGGTGACCTCCCCAACAATTTCAAGTTTCAATATGGAGGAGTCGTCCTCCGCGGTTCGGCGCTGCAGCGCACGGAGTACGCCATCTACGGTTCTACGTTCGTTCTCGTTCCGGACAATGATCCGGGTGGCGGTTCGCGTGTCTTTCCTCCGTTCCAGGGCAATGGCGGGGGACCGACCGGTGGTCCTTTAATGACGCTGAAGGGCAAACCCATCGACATGTTTTTCCATCCGACAGCAGTACGCCCAGGCAGCGTACTCGAAACCGGCGACACTTTCGTAATGGCCGGAGCGGCGGCGCCGACATTGCCCGTGCTGGTTTCCTACAGCGTCACGTCGCCGAGCGGACAGACGCGCCAGTATTCAGGACGGGCGAACAAGGTAGGCTATTACTACCATCCTGAACAGGATTTCGTCGTCACTGAATCCGGCATCTACACCGTCGATTTGAAAGTGACATATGAGGGCGAATTCTCAGCCGGCCGCGTCACCGCGCCATTTCCATCCGGTGATCTGCTGGGGACGACAGGCGGACGCTTCTACTTCTACGTGACGCAGCGCGGCAGCGAACGGCTGGCCACAAACATTGCCGACGGTTTCGTTCTCCCGAATGTTCCACTCAATATCACGGCATCATCCGGTGAAGGACACGTAACAGTGACGACGCCCGGATTTCTTATGGAAACCCGAGCCATCGCGGGCGCTAACAACAGCTTTACCTATCGCTACGATGCAGCGGCGTTCGCCAGGGATTTTCCGCTGAGCCCAACGCAATCCGGAACCGGGGACATGGTGACCATCACACTGTTCGATTCCCGGTCCAACACGGCCCGCATAGTGACATTCAACGGTTCGCGGTTGATGAGCATGAAGCTTCCTCCCGGTGTGCCCGGGATTAATCTTTCCATTCTCGATCGTGGTGGTATGTCGTTGGCGAGTTCGGGGACTTCTACCAGTCCGATGACCGGCTTCTCCAAAATCCGTACCAACGGCGGGAACGCTTCGCCGGCAGGCATCGTCATCTTCGGCAGCCGCAACAATGGCACTCTGGTCAGCGAGACTGCCGTACCCGCAACAACAGCGTCATCTTTCGGACGCATCTTTGTTGAAATTGGCGGACCGGCCAATACGGGATTTGCTCTGGTCAATCCGAACGACACGGCCGTTACGTTCACCTTCTTCTATACGGATGCGGCGGGCGGCGTTGAATCTGGTGCAGGCAGTATCCAGATCGGCGCACATAGTCAGAAAGTTCAGTTTCTGAACGAAGCCCCGTTCAAGACTTTCGCGGGCTCAACGTTTCAGGGGACCTTCAGCTTCACGTCAACGCTGCCCGTGGGCATTGTCGCCCTGCGAACCTATACGAATGAGCACGGAGATTTTCTGATGTCCACTCTTCCCGTGATCGACACCCGAACAACGCCGAGGATGGGTGACGCGATTCTACCGTATTACGCGGATGGTGGCGGCTGGCGCACCCAGATCCTGCTCGTGAATCCAACCGATACCGCTATATCGGGCGCCGTTCAATTCCCGCTCAACGTAACAATCGCAGGTCAGACAGGCCGGACCTTCCAGTACTCGATCCCGGGACGCAGTTCGCATAAGCTCGCGACATCCGGTGTGCCTTCGGCCATTGCCGTGGGGTCTGTACGGATCGTTCCAGGAAACGGTGTTCCCGCGCCGATCCCTCTGGCCGTGTTCTCGTATGAGCCTTCGAAAGTCGTGGTTTCGGAAGCTGCCGTTCCGACCGTCAGCGGTTCAGCATTCCGAATGTATGCGGAGTCGATGGGATCGTTCGGCCAACCGGGTAGTATCGCTACAGGCATTGCTGTTGCCGCCAATGCCGCGGCTGACCTCAGTCTCACGTTTGAACTCACGAATCTGGATGGAACGGTGACAGGGCTGCCCACGCCGGTGACGCGAAACCTCAGCGATTTTGGGAATGCCAGGTTCCTTGGCGAGATCTTTCCAACTCTCCCGAGTCCATTCAAGGGGGTCCTCAGGGTTTCAACGAACTCCGCATCCGGAATCTCTATTGTCGGATTGCGCGCACGTTACAACGAGAGGCCGGCTCCTGAAAATTTCCTCATCACCACGACAGCCCCAGCCGTGGAGACGGGTCAATCCACTTCAGATGAGATGTTGTTTCCGCTGCTTGTGACCGGAGGTGGCTATACAACGGAGTTCATTCTCTTCAGCAAGACCTCGGGCCAGTCATCCGGCGCGATGTACTTTTTCCATCAGAACGGCAGCGCCCTGAGCCTGACATTGAAATGACGACGCCTGAGTAGTCAGCAGGATGGATGCTCTTCAAACGGGATACTCAGGCTAACTCGCGTTCCCGGCCCAAACGGTTCAAGACTGAAATTGAAGTTTTCGCCGTACAGCTTTGTCAATCTGGCGCGCGTATTTGCGAGTCCGATTCCAGTGCCGTGCTCGTGCGGAGATGAACTTGGCGGACGACCGTCATCGGTGATGGTCAACAGAAGTTGTCCATTTTGACGGCAGGCCGCTATCGTAATCGTTCCGCCCGCAGCCTTCCTGCCGATCCCATGACGGATCGCGTTTTCAACAAGCGGTTGCAGGATCATGTTCGGAACTTCAGCGTGCAACGTTTCCTGCGGAACATCCTTTTCGATGCGTAGCCGTTCTTCGAAACGAGCCTTTTCGATATCGAGGTACTGCGAAAGAAAGTCCAGTTCGTGCTGCAGCGGAACCTTTTCGGTGGTCACATGGTCCAGTGAAAATCGGAGCAGACTGCTGAGACGCGCGACCATGCTCTGCGCTTCCTGGCCATGTTGCGGAATCAGGTTGTAAATGGTGTTCAGTGTATTGAAAAGGAAATGCGGCTGAAGTTGCATCTTCAATACCTGAAGCTCCGCGCTGGCAAGCCGTGCTTCAAGCCTTGTTTCATTCAATTGCCGTTCGCGCAGCTGGCGGGCGTACTGCCAGAGATGAAAGCCCAGGACCGCACTGAAGAATCCCCACGTGTTATCGACGACAAAGCTGCGCATCGCCGTCATGAACTTGAATCCGTAGCTCATGTCGGCGGCCATCCCTGGCTGAGTTCCCACGAGCACAAAAGGAATCACGAACGGGCGGAGGGCTGCATGCATTGCGATGAAGGCCGGCAGTAACAAGAAGTAGAGAAGGCTTCGCTTTTTCCAATCGGACAGTGGGATCGGCACACGGTAGAAGATCCAGATGAACGGTAGCGAAATCACACCTTTCAACAGGTTGTTCCCTAACGCGAGGTGCAGAACAAGCGAGAGCGAGTACCATTTCCTTTCACTATCCGTGTTGACGAACATCTGAAAGGAATTGAGCAAGCCGAAGAACGTCCAGGCGAGAAGTATCAGGGCAGCGAGCGCCAGCAGACGCAGCCATGATGGGTTTTGACGAATGGCTTCAGTAGTCATCGAGATCGCTAATCCGATACGAGGAGAAGGGGGAGTCGATCGCGGTAACTGCGGGTCAGCGTCAGTTCTTTTCCACTCGTCATCACGACAGCGTACTCACCGGTAAACCAGGGCCGAAGCTCTTTGATCCGTCTGCGATTGACGATCGCCGATCGATGGATCCGCACGAACTCCGCCTTCGACAGTCGCTCTTCCAGGGCGTTCATCGTTTCGCGTGTGCGGTACTCCTCCGAGCCGACATGAAGAAGAACATAGTTCCCTGCTGCTTCAAGGTAATCGATCGAATCGACTTCGATGAAGATGATTCGTCCCGCGGACTTGATCGGAAGACGGCGCCTCGCCTGACTTGCAACAGCATCCACGAGCCGTGTGAGCCGGCGCGACTGGTTTGTCCTGGAGAGTTTCAGCTCTCTCTTCGCCCAGCGCAAAGCCGCAAAGAAGCGATCTTCTTCGAATGGTTTGAGGAGATAGTCGGCAGCATGTACTTCGAAGGCCTGCAATGTGTAGCGGTCGTAAGCGGTGACGAAAACCACAATCGGCATGTTTTCGATGCCGATCTCGCTGATCACTCCGAACGCGTCCATTTCGGGAATCTGGATATCGAGAAAAACGATATCCGGTTCCAACCTTCGTATGAGTGAGACAGCAGTCACGCCGTCGCGCGCTACTCCGCTGAGTTCGACCTCAGGGTCACGCTCAATGAGGTTCTTCACGGCCTCGGCCGCGAGTCGCTCATCTTCAACAATTAATACCTTGGCTCGCTCCATGACTCCTTCTGTATTGCGGATGCCAGCCTAATATAAAAGGACGGGCCCGGCTTCGAATTCTGTCCCCGCATTCGGTACGCTCGTCCCGTGCGGGAAAGGTCGTTTCTACAGTTCAACACAAAACGATATGAAAATCAGAAGGTCGATCGAGACGGTCCCCGTTATCTGCATATCTGTCACATTCCTTTCACACTACGATCCATCAGGACAGTGTTCGATTGCTGTAGTTCCGTCACTCTGAAAGGTTGATCTGCACCGGGAGATCGCCGACAAACACCGATAGGCCGCCGATCTGCACAAGTCAGCCGGCTCAATCTCGAACGAGCCAAGGAGGATCGATGGGGCTTTCGGAGAACGTGGTCAGCAGGTTGTCGGGATCTAAATTCATCGGTATCGCACTTCTGTGCGCACTTTCGATTTCCATTCTGTCTGGTGAGAGCGCTTTTGGTCAGGCGCAGGATGGCAACATCGTCGGGGCTATCCTGGATGCTTCGGGCGCAGCTGTGCCCAATGGCGCCGTCGAAGCGGAAAATATCGCGACGGGTGTCAAGACCACTACCTCAACAGACGCGACCGGCGTGTATCGTTTCCGGAATCTGCTTGTGGGCACCTATAAAGTAACGGCCTCGGCGGCAGGGCTGTCGATGGCCAGCCGCGAGGTCCTCGTCGAACTCAACAAAACGACCACGGCAAACATTACGCTGGCCGTCGGTGGATTAACTCAGGAAATCAACGTCATTGAAGGGCCCGCGCTGATCGACACCACGACTGCCCACGTCACCAATAACTACACGAGTCAAATGGTTGCGAATCTGCCTCTGGCAGCAAATCCGGTTGCAGGGGGAGTTTATAACCTGTCGCTCATCGGCGCCGGTGTTGCGAGTTCCGGAGGTATCGGCGTCGGTATGGGTCCTTCGATAGGCGGCCAACGTCCCAGAAATAACAACTTCATGGTCGAAGGGTCCGACAACAATCGTAAGGATGTGACGGGAACAGTCGTCGACATTCCGGTCGACTCGATCAAAGAGTTTTCAGTCCAGCAGAATCAGTTCAGCGCCGAATTCGGACACTCGTCCGGTGGTCAATTCAATGTGGTGCTTCACGGCGGAACAAATGAATTCCACGGCGCCTTGTACGAGTATTTTCAGAACCGCAAGCTGAACGCGGTCGATGAAAGAGAAAAGCGGCAAGCGCCTGCAGGCGTGCCGTTGCAAAAGACTCGTTTCGATCAGAGCTTCGTCGGCGGCCAGATCGGCGGCCCGATCAAGCGCAACAAACTTTTCTTCTTTGGAAACTGGGATTACAACCCGATCGGACAACAAAGCACGCCCTCGGCCATCCGCCGCGCGCCCACGGCTGAAGGATACGCAATGCTTGCGGCAATTCCGGGATTGTCCCAAACGAACCTCGCCGTTCTGAAACAGTATGTAACGCCTGCCCCGACGCAGACGCAGACAACGCCTGTTTGTTCCGTCTCCGCCGTCCCATGTCCGTCTGCGTCGGTTGTGAACGTTCCGCTTGGTACTTTCCAGATCATTGCGCCGAACTATCAGAACGAGTATCGATGGCTCGGCTCGATCGATTACAACCAATCGGACCGGGACCAGTGGCGTGGCCGTTATATCGGTAACAGGATCGATACGATCGACACCGCGCTCGGTGCAACGCATCTTCCTGTGTTTTTCCTGCCTCGCCCGATCCGCCAGTCGCTCATTTCCATCACCGAACTTCACACATTTACACCGACGGTGCTGAACGAACTGCGCCTTGGCTATAACCGGTATACAAGCGTCGTCTCCGCTGGTGATTTCTCGTTCCCCGGTCTGGACCGGTTTCCAAATCTCGTCATTGGGCAGGACCTGAACTTGCAGATCGGTCCCAATCCCAGTGCCCCGCAATCGGTACGGCAGAACACGTATCAGATTTCGGAAAACCTGAGCTGGTTCAAGAACAGCCACGACCTGAAGTTCGGCGCGGATTTTCGTGATCTCATCGCCTGCTCGTGCCCGCCGTTCATTCAGAAAGTCCGCGGAGACTACAACTACTCCAACCTGGACCGTTTCCTGCGTGACCTGACACCTGATGTCATTGCTCAGCGGAACGTCGTCGGACCGATCGGAGGCGACTACAACGGAAACAGCTATCAACTGTTCTTCTATGCAAATGACAACTGGAAGGTGACGCGGAGCCTGGCACTCAATCTGGGACTCCGGTACGAGTATTCTTCGGTGCCCACATCCATGAAGGAATTCGAGCTGAACAGCATCGCGGATGTGCCGGGCCTGATCACATTCAGCGCGCCCAAGCCCCAGAAAGACGCATTCGCGCCGCGCATCGGCTTCGCCTATTCGCCCGGCAACAGCGCATCGACTTCAATACGCGGAGGCTTCGGTCTTGCGTATGACATGATCTTCGACAACATCGGTCTCAACTCCCGGCCACCGCAGGCGACTTCAACCGTAGATGAAACGCTGAAAGACAACCTTCCCGGTTATCTCGCCAGAGGCGGCATTCGTCCTGACGCAGTGACCGTTGCGGCGACCCCAGAGGGCGCCCGAGCAGCGACCTCCTCCTACCTTCCGGATCAAAAGCTCGGCTACTCGATCAATTGGAATCTGGGAATTCAGCGATCCTTCGGCAGGGACTATACGGCCGACATCCGATATTTGGGAAATCGCGGGGTTCATCTGCTCATGCAGACGCAGCTCAATCGAGTCGCCGTGGTCAATGCCAACCACAATCTGCCGCTCTTCTTCTCGCAGCCGGCACAGGCGGCGCTGGATGCCCTCCCGTTGACGCTTGCACAGTTGACCGCTGAACGGGACTCTGCGATCGGGAATCCGTACAGACCGGCAGGCTTCCCTCTGCCGGTTACGGCTTACATGCCGCAAGGTAATTCCGAGTATCACGGCATGGCAATCGATGTGAACAAACGATTCTCGAATCACATACTGTTCAAGGGGGGCTATACCTGGAGTCATCTGATGGACAACAGCACGGCGGAAGTGAACTCCACGACACTTTCACCACGACGTGCCGAAGACTTTCAGAACATCCGCAAAGAGTGGGCCTCCTCGGCGCTGGACCGCCGCCATCGAGCGACCTTTGCCTGGGACTTCGAGTCGCCGTGGTTCCAGAACCATTCGAACGTATTCCTGCAGAAAATCGTCGGCAACTGGCAATTCAGCGGCGTGTGGATTTACGAGACTCCGGAATATGCCACACCGCAGAGCGCGATGGACGCGAACCTGAACGGCGACGCTGCGGCTGATCGTGTTGTCCTGAATCTCAGCGGCGATCGCAGCCGGAGCACCGACATTACGCCTCTGCTGTCCGTTCGCAACGGTGTGAACCAGACGGTCGGTTACCTGGTGAATGATCCGAACGCTTATTACATCCGCGCTCGTCCCGGTGTCTATACGACGTCCGCCCGGAACATCCTGAAGATGCGGCCCGTCGATAACTTCGACATCAGCGTCGCGAAGGCGATACGTTTCAAGGAGCACTACAAGGTCGAGTTCCGGGTCGACATGTACAACGCGTTCAACCATCCACAGTACATACCCGGCCGGCCAAACCGCGTGAACGGATCAGCTCACCCGGGCGAAACGAATTATCTGACGCCTGGTAACGTGGATTTCGCGGCCTGGGACCGCGTCTACGCGAGCAATGCGCGCCAGCTCCAACTGACGGCGAAGGTGCACTTTTAGAGTGTCGTTTGTCGCAAGGCGTTCCGGATGACGTCGTACATATGGTGCAGGTCATCCGCAGTCACAACGTACGGAGGAACGGTATAAATAACGTTTCCGAGAGGACGCAGCAAAACGCCGTGTTGCAGAAAATACGGATAGAGTTGCGTCCTCACCTCCGATAGATACCCGGCATCTTTGACTCGTAATTCAATCGCGGCGATTGTGCCGAGCACGCGAACGTCGCTCACGGACGGGTGTTTCCGAAATTCCTCGATCCGGTCGCGATGGACGCGCTCGATACCCGCAATCCGGTCAAAAACAGGCTCTGTCTTAAAAATTTCGAGGCTGGCGATTGCGGCGGCACAGCCGAGTGGATTCCCCGAGTAGGAATGACCGTGAAAGAAGGTCCGTGACCGGTCGGAATCGACGAATACTCGATAGATCTCTTCCCGGCACACCGTGGCTGCGAGTGGAAGGAAACCGCCGGTCAATCCCTTCGCAAGACACATCACATCCGGAACGATACCGGCGTGTTCGCATGCAAACATGCGGCCCGTCCGCCCAAAGCCGGTGAAGACCTCGTCGGCGATGAAGAGGACATCGTTCTCCGAACACAATTGATGAAATCGCTGAAGCCGCTCCACGGGATAAACACGCATACCTCCGGCTCCCTGAATCAATGGCTCCACGATCATTGCAGCGATTTCGTCTTTCCTCTCGCGCAGAATAGTCTGGAGCTCGGCCGGGTCCTTGACGCGCAAAACAGGCAATCGCAACTTGTCGAACGCGGCAGTGAAAGCCGAATCCGCGCTGATCGACATCGCCCCAACCGTATCTCCGTGATAAGCGTTTTCCAGCGCGACGATGCGCCACTTCTCTCCCCGGCCCTGGTTGTGCCAGTACTGCACCGCCATCTTCAAAGCCACTTCGACGGCCGTTGAGCCATTGTCCGAGTAAAAGACGCGACTCAATGCCGCCGGCAGAATCTGCGAAAGTGCTTCTGAAAGCCGCATCGCCGGCTCGTGAGTAAAGCCGGCAAAAATGACGTGCTCGAGTCTTCGCGCCTGCGCCGCTATCGCTTCGGCGATGAGCGGATGGCTGTGACCGTGGAGGTTGACCCACCACGAAGAAATCGCATCAAGCAGGCGTCGGCCGTCCCGGGTGTAAAGATAGGCGCCTTCGCCACGATCGATTTCGATCGGCGCCAGGTCAGTCGCTTCCTGAGTGTACGGATGCCAGATGCTCATTGGAGCGCATGATGATCGAAATGGCGTTGGAACACGGATCGCAACGCCGCCCGATCAATGGTCTCCAGCCAGGGAATAAACCCGACGACGGGAACGTTTCCATAACGTTCCACTGCGCGGCGATTCTCGGCGTCCTCTTTTCCGATCATGACAACGCCACGCAGGTCAAGTCTCGCGTCGCGGATGGCATTGACCGTCAGCAAAGTGTGATTGATCGTTCCGAGGGCCGTTCTGGCGGCAACAACGACGGGCGCGTCGAGTTGCCGCATTAGATCGATCATGAGCGACTCGTCATTGATCGGTACCATCAAACCTCCGGCCCCTTCGATCACCAGCGGGTCGGATGACTCCGGCCGGCGGATCCGGCGCAAATCGATGACGGCTCCCTGAAGGCTGGCCGCCAGATGCGGCGAGACCGGAGCGTCGAAGACATAGCTTTCCGGAAATGTCTGCTTTGGATCGACGCCCGCCAGCATCATCACGGTTTCGCGGTCCGTTCCCTCCGTCGCGCCTGTCTGCACCGGCTTCCAATACTTGCGCTCGAGTGCCGCGACCAGAAGTGCCGAGAGCACGGTCTTGCCAACGGCGGTGTCCGTTCCGGTAATAAACAGATCCCGCGTCACGCCTGGGAATCCCGGCCGACGCCTTCGATTGTCGCGGTAAGCGCTCCCACGAGGCGTTCGACATCCGACCTTCGAAGGCTCGCATTGAGGGACAACCTTAATCGCGACGAGCCGGACGGCACGGTGGGCGGGCGAATGGCGCGCACAGAGAAACCGGATTCGCACAGGGCGGACGCAACCTGAATGGCAGTGCCGTTGTCTCCGAGAATGACAGGCACGATTTGCGACGCACTGCGACCGATGTCAAAACCCGCGCTCCGCAGACTCGTACGAAGGACCTCGCCGAGTTGCTTCAGATGAGCCCGCTCGGCATCGCACTCGCGCGCAAGGGCAACAGCAGCCTGAACGTGCGCCGCGCAATAGGGCGGCAGGGCCGTCGAGAAGATGAACGAACGCGCATGATTGATCAGGAAAGCCCGCAGTGTGCGTGAACCTGCGACAAACGCGCCCATCGACGCCAGCGCCTTGCCGCACGTATACACCGTCGCGAGAATGCGTTCGCTTTGGACGGCTGCAGCCAGGCCCCGTCCCTGCTCTCCTTCGACGCCGACCGCGTGGGCCTCGTCAACAACCAGAAAAGCCGAATACCGTTCGCACAAGCCGGCGAGGTCGGCGATCGGAGCACGGTCACCTTCCATACTGAACAGGCTTTCAACAACAACAATTCGCTCGCCGCCGGCACTTGCGGCATCACGCAGTGCATCCTCCAGAAAATCGAGATCCAGGTGCGGGAAAATGACGCGCTGCGCGCGAGACAACCGGATTCCATCGATGATGCTGGCATGATTGGCGGCGTCCGAAAAAACGATGTCGCCTGCTTTCGAAATCGAACTCATCAGACCCACATTCGCCGCATAGCCCGATGAGAAATAGAGCGCGGCCTCGACGCCCGCAAACCGGGCAAATTCGGACTCGATCTGCTCCCATCGTGGATGGTTCCCGGACAATAATCGTGAACCTGTCGAAGCGACTCGAGTATCTTCCTCTACCGCGCGAATGATGGCTTCCTTCAGGCGAGGGTTTCCCGACAAGCCAAGGTAATCGTTGGATGACAACGAAATGCCGGGAGGGCTGGTCAGATCACGAAACTGGTCGGCCTCACGCAATGCAGACAGCCGGGCCGCCATCCGATCACGCATGATGCATTGGCCTGAGATCGAGTTCCTCGATGAGAACTTCGTCCTCGTCGCGCGACGGATTTGGAGTCGTCAGGAGTTTCTCCCCGACGAAGATCGAATTCGCTCCGGCCATGAAGCACAAGCTGACCGCTTCGCGGCTGAGGGAGCGCCGCCCCGCGCTCAGGCGAACGCGCGAAGCCGGCATCAGGATGCGCGCTGCCGCAATCGTCCTTACCAGGACAAATGGATCGACCGATTCCGCTTCGCCCAGCGGCGTGCCGGAAACGCGAACGAGCATGTTGATCGGGACACTTTCCGGATGCGGCTGCAGACTCGCCAGCTGGTGCAGCAAACCGATGCGATCGTCGTCGGATTCGCCCATCCCGATGATGCCGCCACAGCAAACGGTGACGCCCGCTTTGCGGACGTGCTCCAGAGTACGCAACCGGTCCTCGTAACTCCGCGTGGTTATGATCTGGCCGTAGAACTCGGCAGACGTATCGAGATTGTGGTTGTATGCATGAAGGCCTGCGGCGGCGAGTCGCTGCGCCTGTGATTCCGAAAGCATTCCCAGCGTGCAACAGACTTCAAGGCCCAGCGATGAAACGCCGCGAACCATCTCCAGTACCGAATCGAACTCCGGACCGTCCGCCACCTGGCGCCATGCAGCACCCAGGCAAAAGCGCGTGATGCCCTGACTCCGCGCTTCGCTTGCTGTTTTCAGGACGTGATCGACGGAAAGCAGGTCCTGCCGATCGAGGCCGGTATCGTAGTGCGCGCTCTGAGGACAATACGCGCAGTCCTCGGGGCAGCCGCCGGTCTTGATTGACAGCAACTGGCAGAGCTGCACTTCTCCGGTTTCGAAATAATGTCGATGGACCGCCTGCGCTTCGAATACGAGATCGAGAAGGCGTGTGTTGTAGATGCTGCGGACCTCTTCGCGGGTCCAGTCGTGCCGCGGCAAAGCTCGTTCCATGCCGGAATTATAAACGGGCGCGCCCGGGAATTTGGTAGGATAAGAGTTTGTCATGGGGTTGAGAAAAGAATATGTGCGGCTCCTCTCAACGAAGATTGTGGAGGACCTGGTAAAGCAGGAAATGATTGATCTACCGGAAGGGCTTGACCTGGCGGAGCAGCTTTTTCAGGTCATGGACGCCGAGATCAATCTTGAAGATAAGATTAACGAAGAGGTCCGCGTCCTGCTGAATCAGTATCAGGATCAGATGCGACAGAGCGGCGCCTCATACCAGGAAATGTTCAAGCTCATCAAGAACAAGCTGGTTCGCGAACGGAAGTTGGTGCTGTAGATGCGTTTGAGTCGCGAAAAGGTCAACCTCCTTTCTCATCAGGTCGCGGAAAAGCTGGCCTCCATCGATGCCCTGGATTTTATCGAAGACCGCAATACGATCCGCCTCGCCGTCGTCGACACTCTTATGAATTGGCTTAGGAAAGAAGAGGAAGTCGACAAGGCCGCCCGCCTCAAGATCGAAAGTCAGAAGCGCGCTATCCCCGAAGGCAGTGCCGAATGGGAAATCCTCTTTCGCAAGTATTACGAAGAGGAAATGCGCAACGTCATGGAATAGCAGAATTTCGGCTTAAGACAACTCGCTCGACAGGATGACCGCCTCCGCAATCTCGCGCATGGACCGGCGTGTCTTCATGCTCTGTTGCTGCAGGCGTTTGTAGGCTTCTTCTTCCGAAAGATTCGTCTGCTTCTGAAGGATGCTCTTTGCCCGCTCCACGAGTTTTCGCGTCTGGAGCGCTTCCTGGCTTTCCTGAATGGCGACGTTCAGCTTGGTGTTTTCGAAAGCCAGCGCCACCTGATCGGCGACAGTAGACAAGAGCCGCTTGTCTTCGTTCGAGAACGTCCTCTCGTCGGCGGAATACACATTCAATACACCGATGACATGATCCTTGAGAATCATCGGCACTGAGAGCAATGAGCGGATACCTTCTCTCGTGGCCAGCTCCGGATACTGATACCCCTCCTGTTTGGTCACATCTCGCACCATCAGCGGCGCCTTCTCTTTCACGACGCGGCTGATCAGGCTGTTCCCGATTTTCAGATTGGGTTTACGCCAGTATTCTTCGCTCGATGATTTAGCGGCCTTGATCACCAGCTCGTTTTTCTGCGCGTCGACGAGCATGATCGAACACACACGCGCCTGCATCATCTTCGCGATGATGTTCACGATGAGCTGAAGCACTTCCTCCAGATACCGGCCCGAAGCGATGATCTGGCCGACCTCTGACAGCGTGGATATCTGCGTGGATCTCAGCGCTGTTTCCTGATAGAGCCGGGCGTTTTCGATGGCGCCTCCGACCTGATGCCCGAGGATTGATAACAACGTTATCTGGCTTTCGCTGTGCCGGTGCGCTTTCCGATGCTGCACGTTGATGACGCCAATCACGCGGTCAGCCGGTGGAGCGACAATCGGTACGGAAAGAAACGCCTCATACTTGTCTTCCGGAAGCGTATGGAAAACCTTGAATCGCGAGTCCTTGTTTGCGTGGCGCGGAATCGCAACCGGCTGGACCTCCTTTGCGACCCATCCGGTGATGCCCTCTCCCACGCGCATCGCAATCTTTCCGATCAGTTTGGGATGCGGATTCTTCGACGCGCGCAGGACCAGACTATCTCCGCTATCATCGAGCAGGTAGACGAGGCACGCGTCGCCGTGCGTGACGTCGATTACGAGGTCGACGACCTGGCGCAATACCTGATCGAGGTCGAGAGTAGAGCTGATGTATTGGCTGATCTGATGCAGGATCCGTAATTCCTGACCCGCCAGATCCAGCGTTTTCTGAATCGTTTCGATCGAATTGTTGTTACGAGCCATCTTTGGGTTATCGGAGGTCCTCAGCGTGTGCAGGGACGGGCCTGAAGCTTTGATGCCTTTTCAAAGGCTTCTTGAGCTTCACGATCATAGCCCAGCTCGTAATAGACGAAGCCCAGATTCAGATATGTTTGCGCGTTGTCAGGATTTAAGTTCAGCGATTCCTTATAGGCGGCGACAGCCTCTTTCCACGAGCCCTCTCTCGCGAGCTTGAGTCCCAGGCGAAAGTGTTCGTCGCCATTTTCCATAGCTTTAGGAGTTTACCGCGATTCACCCGGATCAGGAATAGGGCAGGTCCACAACAAAGGTTGCGCCATGGCCTTCCCCGCGGCTCTCTGCGCGAACGTTTCCACATGTCGCTCTACGATATACCGCACTATGGAAAGCCCCACACCCAGCCCCATATGCGTACGCGTCGCAAAGCTGCCGGCCTGCCGGAACCGTTCGAAAACGTGTGGCAGAAAACCGGGAGTGATACCAACGCCGCTGTCGCTGATCTGAATATGCGCCCATCCCGGAGAACTATAGAGTCGCACCTCGATCGTCCCGCCTTGCGATGTGAACTTGATGGCGTTGGAGAGGAGATTCCAGATCACCTGCTGGATCCGGTCGCGATCACACCAGATCAAGCGCGGCGGCGGCTCCAGTGTCGTTTTCAGATTGATGCCTAACGCCCTCGTCGAAGGGCGTACGACTTCGATGGCGCTCTCGATAATCGACAGGAGATCCGTCGGCTGACGGTTGAAATCCAGCTTACCTGTCGTGATCCGCGAGATATCGAGCAACTCTTCGACAATTCGCGCCTGAGCCTTCGCGTTTCTCTCGATAAGGAGCGCCCGATGAGTTTGTGCGGATTGTCTGCAAGCAGCTTTCCACCGGTGATGTTGATCTCTTCGATCACGCCTTGCTCGTCGAGGCTGGCGTAGCCGATCGGCGAAAAGTCGTACAGATCCGCGTACCGCACACGGGAGTGCGTCAGCTGCTGTTGAGTTGCGCGCAGTTCGCGGTTCTGAATCTCGAGTTCCGCCTGGTGAACCTGAAGTTCTTTGATCAGGTCCTGCGCTCTGTCATCCTGCACCGCCTCCAGCGCGGTAAACAACTCATCCGTCGTCCGTCGAAGGTTCATGGCAAGAGACCCACCTTTAACCATTTAGACGGCCCTGAATTCCCTTAGTGGAATGACGGTCCATTTGGCCGTGGCAATGCAGCTATAGGAGTTCGGAGGACCAGCATGTTCACACGCATTGTGGCCATAGCGGCGTTACTGGTTGCGGCGGTAACCTCCGCGGCGCCGCAGCAAAGCCGGTACAAGCTGCGGAGCGGCGATACCGTCGATCTGAATTTCGTTTACGTCCCGGAATTCAATCAGACCCTGACGATTCAGCCGGACGGCTATGTCACACTTCGCGCCGTCGGAGACGTTCGCGCCGGTGGACTGAGCGTCCCGGAACTGAAGCAGGTCGTCCAGGAAAAGTATCAGACCATCATGAGGGAGCCTGATGTGAGCATCGAGATCAAAGATTTCGAAAAACCGTTCTTTCTCGCTCAGGGTGAAGTCCACAAACCCGGCAAGTATGATCTGCGTACCGATATCACACTGAGCGAAGCGGTCGCGATCGCCGGCGGCCTGAGCCCCTCCGCGAAGCACTCTCAAGTTCTGCTTTTCAGGCGTGGTTCGCTCGAGGACATCGAGGTAAAGGAAATCGACCTGAAGAAGGTGCTTCAGGGAAAGGACCTCTCAGGCGATGTGAAGATTCGGCCGGGCGACATGGTGTTCGTGCCGAAAAGCCGGATTTCAAAGATCAAGGACTTTGCGAACCTCACTTATTTCCGGCTGGCCATTCCTTAGCGGAAGGCGGATATCGGAGGCGAGATATGAATTTCACATTACAGGAACTGATTGCAATCGTATTTCGGCACAAGCGCCTCGCCGGCACTCTGTTCGGCTGCGCATTTGGCTTTCTGGCAATCGTCCTTTTCATACAGCCAAACGTCTACGACGCGGAAATGAAAATACTCGTGAAACAATTTCGCGTCGATCCCGTGGTCACCTCGGATTCACAACCGCCATACCGAACGATCGGCAACCCATCCGAGCAGGACCTCAGCTCCGAGGCAGAACTTGTGAAGAGCCGCGACATTCTCGAAGCGGCCGCAATCGGATGTAATCTGCCGAAACCGAAAATGAATGTGTGGGCATTCGTACCTGTCGTTAACGCTTTCGCCAGTGAACCGGTGAAGACACCGGCCTACGACATGGTCACTCTCTCGGAAGCCGTGCGCGACCTGAACGCCGCCATCAGCGTCGTCCCGACGAAGAACTCGAACCTTATCTCCGTTACATATCCTTCGACCAACCCGACACGAGCGGCTTGCGTCCTGAAAGCGATCGCGAAGCTGTATCTGGAGAAGCACCTCGCCGTTCACCGTCCCGGTGGAACATTTGAGTTCTTCAGACAGGAAGCCGACCGGTACAAAGCGAACCTCATGGCCATCGAGACTCGACTCGCGCAGTTCGGACAGAAGGAACAACTGTTAACCGACGGCACAGAGAAGGAAATGACCGTTCGCAGACTCGGCGACTACGCCGCTTCGCTGCTCGACACCAGGACAGCGATCGCCGCGACCCAGGCGCGTATCCGGTCGCTCGAGGTCCTGGGCCGTTCCACAGAACAGCGGCAGACGAAAACCATCCGGACATCGCCCAACGCCGCATTGAAAGAACTGCAGACGCAGATGGTGGGGCTCGAGATGAAGCGTAACGATATGACGCGCAAGTTCACGCCAACTTACCGGCCTTTGCAGGATCTTGAAAAACAGATCCAGGAACTCAAAGCGACCATTGCGGAGGTTCAAAAAACACCGCTCATAGAGGAAACCACGGATACCAATCCCGCAAACGACTGGCTCAATGTCGAACTCGCGCGAGCGCGCAGCGAGCTGGCCTCACTGAAGGCAAGCGCGCCAGCCAAGGAGCGCGCGGTGAAGGAGTATCGTTCGATGGCGCTGGATCTGGATCAGAAAAACATCAAGAGGATGGACCTCGTGCGCCTGCAAAAGGCAACTGAAGAGAAGTACCTCCTCTATCTCCGGAAGCAGGAAGATGCGCGCATTGAGCAGGAAATGGATCGACAGCGGATTCTAAACGTGGCCATCGCTCAGGATGCAACCGTGCCGATCCTGCCAAAGCCATCCATGATGCCGATCAAGCTCGGCTTCGCCGGCCTCGTTGCAGCCATGCTGGGGCTTGGCGGCGCCCTCGGAGCGGATCGCTACGATGGAACGTTCCGCACCAGATCTGAGGTTGCGAAGATTCTCGAGATTCCTGTACTGGGATCGTTTCCGCTGATGGGAGGCGGCCCGGCTTCGCGACGTAAAGGAACCAAATCATGACGCCGGCTCAGATGGTTCATCTGGCATCGGAAGAGGAAGCGAAGATCGTCGAAACCGTATTCCTCAAGAACGCTGCGGCGCGGAAAACTGTCGTCTTTACATCCCCGGATCGCGGCGCAGGCTGCAGCTGTGTTGTGGCGCGAATTGCGCGAAACCTCGCTGAGCATGCTCCCGACAGCACCTGCGTCGTCGACGCCAATCTTCGCTGGCCGGCCATGCACGATTTGTTCTGCCTCGAGAACACGCGCGGCCTTGTCCAGGCTTTTGGAGAAGATCGAGCGATTCGTGATTACGCGCAGCAGATTCACGACACAAACCTGTGGGTCCTTCCGTCCGGAGGCATTTCGGAAGACTCGGACCTGTTCTCGTCGGAAATTGTCACAACACGCTTCGCCGAACTTTCACGGACTTTCGATTTCGTTCTGATCGACACCGTTGCCATGAACATCTCGCCCGACGCCGGTGTACTGGGTCAGCTCAGCGATGGTGTGGTCCTGGTGCTTGCCGCCAACTCCACAACGCGCGACAGTGCGCTGAATACCAAAGTGCTCCTTGATTCGGCCAATGTCCCGATCGAAGGCGCCGTGCTCAATAAGCGGACATATCCGATTCCGGACAAGGTCTATCGATATCTGTAGAGGGGGCCTGGAATCGAGGAATGGGCGGTATAGGGCTCGAACCTATGACCTTTCGGGTGTAAACCGAAAACGGTGGTTTTTGTCTGATTTTCGCTCAGTTTTTCTCACTGCGTAACACATTGAATTTTCACCCACTTACAGACCGGAAAGCCGGTTCTCATCTTTCTCTCACTTTCACTCATTTTGGCTGCTTTTGTTAGATGGTGTTAGATGAGGGACCTCACCTGACCAGAAAGCGCGGGAAGATTTCAAACATGTCGAATACACGCCAAAGCAAACCGCCAAGCATCAAGAAAGCCGTCGGTTCTCCGGTGACAATCCGGCGGATTGAAAAGGAAGGGACTGCTCTCACAAATGTGAAAGTCAGCCATGTCGAGTCGGACGCAATCTGGGTTTCGGATGAGCACCACCACGATTACATGATTCCTTTAACAGCGATCGCATACATTCAATTCCCGCGTCATATGACCACGACAAAAATTCAGGTCGAATTCGTTGGCGCAGACAAACGGAAGAAGCCTGGCCCGAGTTTAGAATCTGCGCCAATTCTGGTGATCTACTTACGCTGACCTTCGTCCCCTAACCTGTCCGCCCGTCCGGTGATGATTACTCACGCCAAGAGGGCGGGTAGGCTGGCCAGCCGAGACCGGCGCTTCTACCGTCGGATCCGCCTCTTCAGCAAAATCACGTAGAAGGTGGTTTATTCCATTTCCTGGCTCTATCTCGCGTGCCGATGAAGAGCGGTACATAGTCTACCGCGACACCATAATGCGTTGCTTTGCAGGCAATGTTGAACTGTGCGCCGGATTTGTCGATTACGTTTCGAGTAAAGCTACGCCTCCCTTTGTGAAGGCATTTCAAGGGGCGGCCCGACATTCGCGGAGTATCAGCGATGTCGAGGCCTTTCTAAGGTGCCTTCACCCTGGCAGCAGGGAGTCGCGTCCGGTCGTGCGCGCAGTTTCCATGTTTGTTCGAGACCGACTAAAGCGGCGGTGGACATGGTTGTGCCTCGAGTTATATCTGGTCTTCGTTCAAGTGTGCATTGCATCGCTGTTCGATGAGGACGACGAAGGACCCCAATTAGAAATCGGTTATACGCTGCGATCCGTGGCTGCCGGCGCCGTCAGTCAATCAGGCTCAGACTCTCTGAAAGCGCTCGCTGCGGCCGCGGTTGCTGGTGAGCCAAGGAAAGATATTCTTGCGAAACTCGAGGCATACACGCGCCAGTTGCGCGATGAAATCAAAGGCAGCACTGATGAGAAACGTTATCGCCGACCTGATACTGAGAAGCTGCAGAGAAATGCAAATTGGTACTATCGGGCCTGCCTGGGTGAGTCAATTAATTCGATCGCGAACGAATTGAAATCGAACAGCTGGGCAGTTGTCAAAGACGCGGTTAATGATGTGCATCGCGTCCTCTCTCTTCCTATCGAGATCTCGGAATTAATAAATCGATAAGTCCGAGAGTCCCTGCCGTCTGCTTTGTCTCACGATGAACTCGTGAACACTGACACCAAATCAATCGCAGTCAGAAAAACCAATCTTGAAGAACTCGAACTGCTGACTGTGTCTGAGTTGGCAGAACTGCTGAAGGTCAAGAAAACTTGGGTCTACGGGCATATTCACGCTCGCAGTCTCCCATTCCCTATGCTGAAGGTCGGGCACTATCCCAGATTCCCCCTTTCAGGCGTGAGGAAATTCATCGAGTCCAAGAAATGAAACCATGCGTCCTCTGCAACACCATCGCGGGCGAGCGACTAATTCCAGGGTATCCCTGCCCGCGCGTGATCAACTCATGCCAGTGCGGCGCAGAGGGAATCATGGACGCGGAATTCAAAATCTGGCGTGCGCAAATCGGGGACCTGGAACAACGCGATACGCGCTCGCTTGGACTGCAGGAATTGCTGTCTCTGACGCGTCAGATTCTCAAAACTCAGCAGCAGATCCTCGCGGCCATAAAAGAGCGCCACGGATGAAGGCTGAGGCAGACCTAGAACGAGAAGCGATTCAGGCCGAGTCGCAGCGTCGTCGGAATGGAAATGGCATCGAACTGGTTCCAATGGCTGGCGTCAAGACAGAGAAGGTCGATTGGCTATGGCCTCAGCGGATTCCGATTGGAAAAGTAACTTTAATCGAAGGCGACCCAGGAATAGGAAAGAGCACAGTGACACTGGCCGTTGCGACAGCACTCAGTTTAGGTAAAGGCCTCCCGGGCATGCCTAACGTTCCACGCGGAGTAACCCTGCTGATGTCCGCCGAGGACGGGCTGGCCGACACAGTGAAGCCGCGGCTCGAGATGCTTGGCGCCGACACCTCCATGATCTTCGCGATCGAAAAACCCGTCACGTTTGATTATCAGGGCTGCAGCAATCTGGATGCAAAGATCGCGGAGTGTGTCGCTCGCCTGGTGATCATCGACCCGCTCTTCGCATACTTCTCTATCAAGACAGACATCCACAAAGCCAACGAAACCCGCGCGGTCATGTCACGTCTGGCCGCCATCGCTGCCTGTCGCCGGTGCGCCATTCTCGCCGTACGCCACTTGACCAAGGGCGGCCGCGACAAGAGCATCTACCGCGGGCAAGGTTCAATCGACCTCACGGCTGCCTGCCGTAGCGTGCTCCTGGTCGGCGCCGATCCCAGCGACCGGCGCCGGCGAGCCGTGGTCCAGATCAAGAACAATCTGACTGCCATGGCGCCGCCGATCGGTTACGAGATCGTCGAGGGTCAATTCGCCTGGACTGGCGCGTCCGATCTCACCGCAGAGCGCATCCTTGCCAGCGAACAAAGTTCCTCAGATGGGTTACCGATCGACGATGCCATGGAGTTCCTGCGCGAACTTCTGGCTGACGGTCCCGTTGTCCAAAAGAAGGTCGTATCTGAGGCGCGTGAGCAAGGGATATCGGAACGGACCCTCTACCGGGCAAAGACCGAACTGAAGGTCAAAAGTCGGAAGCAACGCGCGGGCGGATGGGCCTGGGAGTTACCGCAAGATTGCCAAAGCAAGATTGCCACTCATGGCAAGGCTGGCCATGTTGGAGGCCAACTTGATCTCTAAGGACACAGTGGCAATCATGGCCATCATTAATAAAGTAATACATATATATATATTTAGATTGGCCATGTTGATGGCAGTCTTCGTGGCAGTCTTCCCCATTGGCATTGTTCATCAGAGCAAGAATGCCAACCGTGCCACCCGTTTGGGACAGTCAAGAATCCCTTCTTCCTCGCGCCTGAAAACGACTGCGCCGACCTTTCGGGTACGTGCCCAAGTACCAGAAGATAAATCCAGCATTGACGGGGCTTTGAGCGATGTCGTCTAGCGAAATCAAACAACTCGACAATGCTCAGGGCGCCGGCCCGGACCGTGCGCCAGGCGGACAGAAGGGGAATAAATCAGCCGCGAAGTCGGGACACTACGCGCTCAGATCGAGTTTGAAGCGCGACGGTTTAAGTGTCCTGACGCGCCGGCAGCGGGAGGCCGTGGCCGAGTGTCGGAAGCAAATTGTCGATGACCTGGGCGGCGATGAGAATGTTCCGGAACTGAAGAGGCTCCAGATCGAGCGGTATTTGATCACGGAGCTATTGCTCCAAAGCCTTGACGGTTGGCTTCTGCAGCAGCCTACGTTGATCAACCGTCGACGTCGTGCCCTGTATCCCATCGTGGTCCAGCGTAACGAGCTTGTACAGACATCCCTGAAGCTTGCCCAGGCTATCGGCTTGGAGCGTCGCAGGAAGGCGGTGGACATCGTTGGTGCCCTCGCTGGGATGGCACATGAGAGCGAGGGCGGCCAATGAACGCCACCCAGGTCCGACATTGGCGCCGCGATCCGATCGCATTCGTTAGTGATGTTCTCAGGGATCCGGACAGTGATGGCCGACCATTCGAACTGTATGCGGAGGAGGAGGCTTTCCTTCGTGAGGCGCTAACGCTCACGCCCGGCGGTAGCCTCCCGTACAGCGAACTGCTTTACTCAGCGCCGAAGAAGAGCGGCAAAACGGCCATTGGCGCGATCTCGATGCTGTATGTGATCGTCGCCCTCTGCGGCCGATATGCCGAAGGCTATTGCCTGGCAAACGATGAAGAGCAGGCTCAGGGTCGCGTGTTTCAAGCCTGCGGCAAGATCATCGAGTGCAGCCCGCTTCTGAAGGACTCGGCCAAGATCACACAGTCGGTGATCGAGTTTCCTGCCACACGATCGACCATAACGGCGCTGGCTTCCGATTACGCCGGCAGTGCCGGAAGCAATGCGAACTTCACCGTCTTTGACGAACTCTGGGCGTTCACATCCGAGCGCACCCGCCGGCTCTGGGACGAACTGACACCGCCCCCGACCAGGCGAGTGACGGCACGCCTGACCGTCACATATGCCGGCTTCACTGGTGAATCTGCACTCCTCGAGGATCTGTTGAAGCGAGGCCTCGGAACGCCCGACCTCAACAAAGAACCTGAGCCGCCACCATCGAAGCTTTTCATACAGCCCGGCATGCTGACCTTTCACACTCACAAGCCAGTTGCGCCATGGCAGACGCAGGAGTGGTTGGACAACATGCGTCGCACGATGCGCGCCTCAGCCTACCTGCGAATGATCGAGAACCGCTTCACAAGTGGTGAAAGCGAATTTGTAGACATGCTGTGGTGGGATGCGTGTGTCCAGTCCGACCTGCGGCCCGTCTTCAGCGATCTCCGGTTGCCGGTGTGGTTCGGCGTCGATGCGTCAACGAAGAAAGACAGCACAGCTATCGTTGGTTGCACATACGACAACGAATCCAAGCGCGTCAGGCTTGTGTATCACAGAGTGTTTCAACCGACGAAGGACGCACCCCTCGATTTCGAATTTGCAATCGAGGGGACGCTGCTTGAACTGCGCGACCGCTTCCGTATGCGTGAAGTTCGCTACGACCCTTGGCAGATGGTCTCGAGCGCCCAGCGTCTCAAAAATGCAGGTCTGCCGATGGTGGAGTTTCCGCAGTCCCTCCCGAATCTGACGGAGGCCTCGCAAAATCTATACGACCTGATCAAAGGCACCGGTCTTCTCGTTTATCCGGACGCGGACATTCGGCTTGCGATCAGTCGTGCCGTCGCGAAGGAAAGCTCTCGCGGGTGGCGCATCGGAAAGGAAAAGCAAACACACAAAATCGATGTTGTTGTCGCGCTCGCCCAGGCAGCACTTGGTGCGGCGAAGGGCGGAACGCAGTCAATCTCGAGCTTCGCGAACGACGGTCTGATGGTGAGTCGGCCGATTCATCCCGAGTTTGTGCCGAGCCGGTGGCCGTCCCAGTTTTGAATTATGAAAGGAGCTTCAATGAATCTGATTGTTAAACGAATTCCCGTTCCGGTTCTGAACAAAGACATACGCCCAGGCAACACCGATGGCGAACCGTGTTCACTTTGCAGCGCTCCAACCGAGATCTTTGGAGACCTTGCGGTCTTCGTTGAGGGTGGCGGCGTTGTCTGCCAGTCATGCATCAGGAAGAAGGAACCGCGATTCGAAAGCATGGCGCGAGATTGGGCAGTGAAACGTTGAGTTGCCGGCGGGGAGTAAAGGATGACGTTCAAGTTTTTTGGTGTCCAAAAACGGCTGAAAGGAGAACTGAAAATGGGACGCAGATTGAAACTGAAACTCAAGGGTGATGAGAAGGTGCCGTACGTCTACTCGATAACCGACCGCGGCGAAGACGAGTTGGGTCCGGTCGACATCGACGAACTGCCCGATGGATGGCAGTACAAGTCGCTGAAGAAGCTAACAGCCTCTGTTACCAAACAGGTCGACGGTCTACCACCCAAGCTCGCCGAAGCCGTCGGGGTCCGCATGATGGACACGGGCTGCAGCCTGGCTGTCGCGCTGACCGAGGTCACGAAGGATCTGGAAATGTCCCGGCTCTGGGAGCGAATGGCATGACGCCGACCGCAATCCGCACTCCATGGCTTCCCGAGGCGCAGCAGCACCGCGACACAGAGCGAGAGCAACGCGCCCTGTTCCTGGCAGCCTTCAACGAACGGCACAGCCTGGTGCAGCTCGAGCAGGATTTTCGTACGCCGGCGATCAATGCCGATATTCAGGCGCTCGAGGAATCGTTGCAGCGCCGCGCCAGGAAGATCGGCGCCGAAGAAGAAACACTGCAGCGAAACCGCGGTGAATACGATCGCATTCTTCTTTCGGATCGTCCTGAGGCTGAAAAACTGAAAGCGTCGATCAGCGTTTCGCTTGATGTCCTGGCCGCCCTGTGCGCGAAACAGCAACGCGACGAGGCGCTGATCGCCAGCCTGATAGAAGAGAAGAGCCAGGTTGCCGCGCAACGCCTGGCCCGCGCGCGCGACAACGACGTTTGCTCTTTGATCAATCGGAGTCTCGAGGCCTCTCAGGTTGGTCTGGCAGAGCTCTGGCGCGGTCTGTCGGCGTTGCGCCAGAACTATCACGCCGTGACCGATCTTGCCGGCGCTCCAGGTCTAGGTCTGAGCGAAGAGAATCGCGTTCTCCTCGAACGTGCCGAAGCAGTCATGCGTTATTTCTTTCAGCGCGACTGCATCGACATTCTCGCGCGAGATGGAGATACATTCTTTTTGAAGGCGCTCACGCAGGCCGAGCAGGAGGAAGCGCTGAAAGCCAGACCGGTCGCGGGTTTCGTTCTGGGTGAGCCTTGGGAGTGTGCGCACTGCTCGGAGGTTCGCAACGATTGCCGCCACTTCGAACTGCAGATTCTCTGTCCGCCTTGCGAAGAGGAATTGCTGATCGCGTGGCCGTCGCGTCCGCCTGGCGGCCTCAGCGACTTCACCGAATTCGTTCGCAGGCAATGTCAGGAGGTAAGCCGATGATAACGGTTCAGAACCGATACGACGGAATGATTCAACCGGCTGCGCCGCTCGGGTGGCGGTTGCCGTTCGGAACGTTGACCGTGTCCGGCCTGGTCGAAGGTCCGAACACGATTCCGCACGGTCTCGGTTTCAAGCCGATCCGGTTGAACCTTCGACCAGGTGCAGAAGGTCTCTGGGGTGAGACTGCGTCACCTGATGAGTTGAACATATATATCACCGTTGGCGCTGGCGGTGCGCTCGCTGGCAGGCTCGATTACGAGGGCGTTGTCGGTGGCTGAAAAGTTTCATGACGGATCCAGTGGAACGGTTAGTTGGGCCCGGCTTGGTACCCGGGTTTCACACGAGGACCTCTCCTACGTGTGGCCGTTTCGCTGGCCTTTCCCCAGGGGAAGTGGTTTTCATAGCGCCACTTTCCCTGGCCTTTTTTTCGAGTTGCGCGAACCTCGTCGAACCGTTTCGGCTTTCCCTTGCGTACAGGCTCGGGAAAGCCGGTGGGATTCTCCTGCCCATGTGGTGGACGTTCACGAGGCCCTTATGGAGGCGATGATTGGAAGTGTCGACCCGTCATCACCTCCACTTTTTTGTGAAAGGTTGATATGAACGAACAAGCTTCAATCCTCGATAACGTTTCCTCGGCCGAGGATTTCAAGAAACACGCCATCGCTACGGCTTTTGAAGCGCCGGAGCGGGTCCCTCTGCCGTCGGGTCTCGTGGTAATGCTGCGACGCCCAAAGCCGACCTGGTGGATGCTTCAGCGCGGAATTCTCCCAGCATCGATGGCTGCAGGAATGACCGATGGAAGCTTGCAGACCACCGAAAGTGACGAGGAGCGGATTGCCGCAGTGAAGTTCGTCGTCGAACTCGTTGAGCAAGTTGTGGTTCAGCCGAAGGTCCGGCGTGATCCGGGGCTGGACGAATTGAATCCCAACCTGATCAACGATGAAGACTTCACCTTCATCATCAACTATGCCTCGGGAGGTGAAAAATCATGAATGATTCTGCCTTAGGACTCATATTCGACATTTCGGCCAACCCGGCGAAGGCAACCGCTGCCATGAAGGAGTTGGGCACCGTCGCGACGCAGCAGGCACAGGTAATTGCCTCCGCGAACAACACCATTCGAGCGAGCGTACAGCAGGGCACAGAGCAGAGCATGGCCGGGATCCGTGAGTTACAAGAGCGTATGGCAGCGCTTCTTGCCGACGTGCAGGATGAAACCGAAGATTACACGATGCAGCTCGGAAGCATGGACACGCTGATGACTGCCGCCTTTTCAGTGACGGCCGTTATGGGCTTACTCGCCATCCTGCCCCAACTCGGGGCGGCCTTCGACAAAGTAACAACTGCCCTGACTGGATGGGATGAAAAGGCGAAACAGGCATATGACTCTTTCTTGGATCGCAACCAGAAGGCCGTTGATGCCGTTATCGAACTGCAGATGCGAATTAACACTGCGCTGGGCGAGCCCCAATCTGCAAACATTGCGGTTCTCGATCGTGAGCTTGAAAAGATTCAACAACGTATGGTCGTTTTGAATACTGAGTTGGCCACAACGCCGACTATCACCCGTAAGGATCCGAAAACAGGTGTGGATCAGGTCATTCCTACTCCCCGAGATCGGTCGACATCGGAAGTTCAGGCCGAAATCGACCGCGCCCAAAAGCGCTTGGACGAGTTTAAGGACCAACGCGACGCGCTACTCGCTGATTCGGTCGTACAAGGACACCAACTCGCCCATCAATTATTCAAGGACATCGTTAAACGCGATGATGAGCGCACCGAAAAAGCGATTGCAAATGCCCGCAAACGCGCCGAGGAAGAAGCGCGTTGGACAAACGAAGCCCATAATGCCCAGGTCCGTTTCGACCTTCAGTACCAGGAATTTGAAAAGAAGGTCACGGAAGAACGCAAGGATCTGAAAAAGAGTCTTGAGGATTTAGAGAAGGCGGGCCGCGATCAGCTCTTCAAGAACGCTCAACAGCGAGAAGCGGAGTCCGATGAAATCCTTCGCGATGCCAATGCCAAGCGGGCCGAATTAATGGTCAAGCATCTTCAGATGCGACTCGCCGCCCAACGGGACGAGCAGGACGATACATTCAAACTCGAAGAGACCGGCGCCGAAAACCAACTACGGTTGCGACAGATCACCGGGCAACAGTTTCTGAACATCCAGCGCGACATCGCGCGACGGCGATTCCAGGCTCACCGGGACGATTTGAACCGTCAACTGGCAGCGGCAAAAGCGGCCTACGGCGCGGAAAGTCTCGAGTATCAAAAACTGGTCTATGCCAAGGAAGCGCTCGACAGACAGTACGCCCAGACGAAAGCCGGGTTCACAAACGAAGGAATCATCTCTAACCGAATGTTCGCCGAGTCCACCCTGAATTCCCTCACGGCTATCGCTGGTGCGATCGCGAAGAACAGCGACTTCGAAAGGGCGGCGATTCTGGCGCGCGCTGCGTTAATGGCCGGAATCTCGATCGCGGACTCGATCCGGTCGTTTGCCATGGGCAACTGGAAAGCTGGCACGCTGCACGCGCTGGCAGCTGCTGAATACGCGGCCGTCGGTGCGAGTCAAGCTGGTATTGGTTCCCACGGCGGCGGTGGGGGTGGTGGATACGGAGGCGGTGGTGGTGGTCAACAGCAGCAGGGCTACTTCGCGCCGCCGGCACTTGCTCAGGGTTCCCGCGGCGGCGGTACCGTGCGGGTGATGGTGTACGGTACGAATAACGAACTCGCTCAGGAAATCGCTAGCCTCCTCACGAACGCCGTTCGGCACCAAGGCGTACAGTTGCTAGCATCGAACGGAGTCTATGGCCGCGGCCGCCCATGACCCGCGAGATTGACTTCCCCTGGGAAAAGGAAAAGTACTGGCTCGACTTCGAAGAGAGCTTGAGGGCGAATCACGGCGGTGACGTTCCGTTCGATACTTTGCGGGAGCGTTACCGCGAAGTCTTCGACGCTTGCTGGTTTGATCACACAGGGTCGATGGAAGAGTTTGTCGCGTCCGTCTCGCAACATGTCCGCACGATGATGGGTCACGCCATGATGCGCGAGGAATACATCATTCAGTTGGAGGAAGGGTTACGCGCTGAAGGTTTGCAAGTTCCGCCGGCGCCTCCTTGGGCTTTGACAAGGCCTTCATTTATCTCCGAACCTGAAGTGCGACCCTTGGTGAATCCGCCGGACGACGACGCACAAAGACCTCTGGTGTCGCGCGACGAATGGACAATCCACCATGAACACAATAGACCAACACGGGGTTCCAATATGCGTGTCGTTCCGAGCCAGATCGTCGAACTGATCGATCAATTCAAAATCTCCTTCCACCACACCATTGGACACGAGCACACTACGCATCTAGCTGCAGTATTGACACTGGTCGAAGAAAAGCTGCCACCGGACCTCCTTGTTCTCCCGCCAGAGGATTACAGTTTGTTTGTCACAGCCTTGGAAGACGTGCGTAACGTGCTGCGCAAGTGGCAGAACTTAGCTGCTTCGCAATTTGGACTGAGCACCCGAACTGAATTCGGAAACATGAACGGGCTCGGGTTCATCCATAAGTGCCTCAGCACGTGTCCTGACGAATCGACTGCTGCGGCATCATCCGAACTGTCCTTTATCCAGGATGACGTTACCCGAAACGGCCTGCAGCACGATCTCAGCGCGGTTAACACTGCTCTGGCCAACGGAGAATGGAAAGGTGCAACCGTGCTTGCCGGATCACTTTGTGAGGCATTGTTGCTGTGGAAGCTTCAACAGAGACCAGCGAGTGAAGTTGCTGCTGCTGCAGCTCTTGTTCCCAGCGTTTTCACGAAGAAATCACCGCCCGATTTGGAGCATTGGCACCTCCACGAATATCTCGAAGTGTCCGCCCACTTGAAACTCATAACCGATGCAACAGCAAGCCAGACCAGACTGGCAAGGAATTTTCGGAATTTCATCCACCCGGGCGTATCTACTCGAATGGGTCAGAAGTGTGATCGCGGAACAGCACTCGCCGCCGTCGCCGCCGTCGAACTGATCACCAGGGACTTCACACCGTCGTGATCAGTACCAGATTCAAAGCAGCCCGCGGATGAAGGCTGCCATCAATACAACCACCGCCCCGAGCCCTGATAAGACCGCAATGACCCAAGCAATCCACCACACCTTTACCATCTGTAGTTCGTGTCGATGGTTTTCCAGTTCGACTTTTTGAAGTTTGGCGACGAATGCATCGAGATCATGGGACTGACCGTCATTACCACCGAATAGTGCATTTACTCTCTTTCTTGTGGCGTGAGCGACGATCGCAGTTTTGAACACCTCGAAGCTCACGAACGACACAATCGAGAGCATCAGGAGTATGGCTGACACCAATGCATCTTGCTTGTTTAGAAACTCTTTTGTCAGTGACCAAAGACCAAAGAGGCCGGCATAACCAAGGGCGGTAACGAGGTTTGTGTACATTGCAGCCTTGTCATACAAGCTGCCATAGATCCGTGTCTGCGCCTCGATCACCTCTTCGGCTCGACTCTTTCTTTCCTTGGCTTCGATTTCATCTTGATTTGGGCTCATTCGGTCGTGACCCCGATCTTTGCTAACTCAATTGCGATTTCAGCTTTCCTGTTGTCGTCCAGATGCCGACCGAAGGTCTGCCCGCAATGGAAAAATCGCAACTGACCTGTGGATATGCCGGCCTCGAGGTCACTTTTTGTGAATTCCTGATACACCCGTTGCTTACAAAACGGGCATATATCCGTAAAGGAGCGCACGTTTTCTTTGCTCATTTTGATTCCTTATCTTCTAAACGTTGACGCGTTCATACGTATAGAGGTATATATCTAATCATGCCCAGACAAAAGCTGACCTTGAGCGTTGACGATCAACTGGTAGAGCAAATGAAGATTCAGGCCGTTCGAGAAAAACGGGACCTGAGCGACATTACCGAGGAGCTTTACCGCGAATACCTGAAACGCATCAAGGCCAAAAAGTAAATCGGCCCCGACCGGCGCAGCGAACGCCGACCGGAGCCTAACCAAGCCGCGGGACAGAGGCCCGCAACCATGGCTAATTCAAATCGTAAGACAACCCGACGAAGTCTGAAAGTACCGAAAGGCCCCGAAAAACCCCGACGACTCACAGCCGCGCAGCGTGAAGACCTGCGCATTCTCGGCGAGCAGACGGAGGCCCTGAAGGTTCTTTTGAGGGATGGCGGCGAGAAATCTGACGAATTCGACATGCTCACGTCGATCGATGCCGACATGGGATTGCTTGTGGAGCAGGAAGATGCGCTCACATCGCCGCTCCCGGCTACCACGGTGGTCACACGGCTGAAGGATATTCAACGCCAGAGCACCAGACTGGTGACCGCGCTCGACCGGTTTGCAGAGGAATCACAGTTGTTCTTTCTGCCCGAGCTGACTTTCATGCGAGTGATCAAGGCAGGCATGGATGGTCTCCTGAAGTCAATGAGGGAAGGCAGGAAGGGCGGTGCGCTGTGAAGAAATCGAGACTGTCAGCCGCCACGAACAAGCTGATTCCACAATTGGAGCGACTGCAGAAGAGAAGTCCACAAGGTTTTGATTTCATCGTGCGATTCGTCGAAATCTCTTTGACGGGCAAGTCTGCCAAGGCGATCCGCGACCCGCAACGCATCCCGCTCGATGCCCTCGACGACCTGGAGTCGAGCGTAAGCTGTATCGATGCACTCGAAGATCTGTTGCACGCCGGCCGAGAGGAGGAGCAATACCTGAACGTGCTGCGTCTCCTGAGGGCACCAGCGATCGACCTCCGAAGCGCGAAGCGAGAGATCGGCGAGTTCTTCACGGCGTACAGAAAGGAATCCGGCTCGAATGATTGACGACGAAGACGAGGATTTGCTGACTCTGGATGAGTTGTGCTCCTGGCTGAAAGTGAAGCCCAGTTGGGTTTACGAACGCGTCAGGACTCGAAAGGGTTTGAAGCTTCCACATATCAAATTGGGCCGGTATCTCCGTTTCGAGCGCTCGGCCGTGAAGGTGTTTCTCCGTCGGCAACGACGATTCTATCTCGACAACAAGAAGGAAGGAAGGTGAGTAAATGGCACGTGGAACAATCGTCAGCCGCGAACTGCAGGACGGGACGAAGCGATATCACACCGTCATTCGCATTAACGGAAAGCAGCAATGGAAAACATTCACCAAGAAACGGGAGGCCGAGGACTATCTGGATCGGAACTCGACCGACATCCGGGAAGGCACATACCGAGAACTCAAGCGCGCGAACTTCGCGACGTACGTTGAATCTTGGAAAAAGAAGCACCTGATCCCGGAGAAACTGAAGCCGGCCACACTCAACTCCTACGGTTCGAACATCGCGCTTCACCTGGTGCCGGAATTCGGGCCCAGGCAATTGACCGCAATCGACACCGACGAAATCACGAGCTTCGAATCAAAGTTGCTTCGCGCTGGCCAGGCGCCGAAGTCGACGCGGAACATTCTGAACGTCCTGAACCGGATCCTCTGCGACGCCAAGCGTGATGGGTATCTGCGGATCTCGCCGATGGCCGATATCGAGCTCACGAAACTGGACAAAAAAGAAGCGCGCGCGCTGACGAAGGATGAGGTCGGAAAACTGCTCGAGCAATGCCCTGCAGGATCGATGCTACGACTCGTCGTGTTGCTGGGGCTCCTTGCTGGGCTTCGACGGAATGAGATTTTTGCACTGTCCTGGGATGACATCGACGGCGCCGGCAACGTCCTGCATGTCCGGCACAATCTCTTCTGGCGCCATGGAAAGTACCAGGGCGAGCGAGCCGACGACGAAGCCGCATGGCTGCTCCACGCACCAAAAACGAAGGCCTCCGTGCGTGCCGTGGATCTTTCACCGATACTGAAGCGCGAGTTGAAAACCTACTACCTTCAGAGCGAAAGCAAAGCTGGCCTGATTTTTCAGACGTCAAATGGCGGGCCGATCGATCCACACAACTTCTATGAACGCCAGTTCAAGCCGGCGCTGAAGCGCGCGATGTCGGACAAGAACGGCCAGAAGCGAACCGATAAGAACGCGCCAAAGTTCGAGAACGTCACCATTCACACTTTGCGTCATACGTTCGGCAGCGTGAAGCTCGAGCACAGCGAGAATCTGATCTACGTTTCAAAGCAGATGGGACACTCCAACCCGTCGATCACCGCGAACGTGTACGCTCACCTGTTGAAGGAGCGGCGGCCGGAAGCCGCGGCCAGGACCGATGCTTTTCTGTTCGGCCCGGATAAGCCGGAAAACAGCGCTCAAAGGATCGCCGCAGACTGAGTTATTTCGAGTTGTTAGATGGGTGTTAGATAATGGGCCATTTTGGCCCCTTTCTTATTGCTCAGATTTCAGCATGAAATGCTTTTGTTTGTTGGGAATGGGCGGTATAGGGCTCGAACCTATGACCTTTCGGGTGTAAACCGAATGCTCTTCCAATTGAGCTAACCGCCCGAGAGTATTTATCGCGTTACGAAGAATGCTTCTCGTAATCCCAGCAATTGTAGCTTGTCTGTGCCACTTTTGTGCCCTGTCCCCCGTAACGGTCACCCGCGGCATCATCATGGCGATTCTGAGCCGTCTCGATGGTGCGGGCGCTCCGAGTCGAACCTACCGAAGCGCTGCGAGTTGATCGATAACAGAAAACACTCCCACTGCCTGGCGAGTGCTGGCATAGTCCTGCACATGAAAATTCGACTGACGCTGCTGCTGTGTCTCGTTACGTTTCTGATCTCCGCACTCGACTTCGCGCAAGCCGGGTCCCAGACGCCACAGACTGTGCAGCCTGGTCCAGTCCAGGCGATACGGGCGCCAGGAAACCCCATTCCGACGGAAGAGGTATCCGCCGGCGTGACGAAGTTTTCCTACTTTATTTATGGCGACACGCGTGGACGCCGTGACGGCACGGAAATTCAGTACGAGCATTCCCTGGTGGTCGACAGCATGCTGGCAGCAATCAAACGGCTGTCGACAACGGAATACCCTGTCAAGTTTGTCCTCCAGACGGGGGATGCAGTGGTCAACGGAGGTGATGCGAAACAGTGGAACACGAGTTTCGTCAGCCTGATCAATCGGCTGACGACAGAAGGCGGAGTCTCCTATTTTCTCGCTCCCGGAAACCACGATGTAACGGCGGCACAGAATCTGGAGTCCGAACAGCGTCAGGCAGCTCTCAAGAATTATCTCCAGGCCATGTCGTCCCTGATTCCTCCGGAAAGCGCGTCACGACGATTGGCCGGGTATCCGACATACGCGTTCGGTTACGGCAACACGTTCGTGCTGGCCCTAGATAGCAACATCGGGGACGACCAGATTCAATACGATTGGGCAAAATCCCAGCTTGAAGGTCTCGACAGGAAGCGTTACACCAACGTCATTGCGTTTTTTCACCACCCGCCCTTCGCATCCGGACCTCACGGAGGAGCCAGAACGGAGCCACAGTCGCTGGCAATGCGCAATCGATACCTGCCGTTGTTCCGAACGCATCATGTGAAGGCTGCTTTCGCAGGACACGATCATCTCTTTGATCACTGGGTCGAGCGATACACGGACGCCATGGGACGGCATCGAATGGATCTCGTCACGACGGCAGGCGGCGGCGCGCCGCTTTACGGCTATCAGGGAGAACCGGACACATCGCAGTACGTCCGTTCGAATCAAGCGTTGCGCCTTGCACTCGAGCACCTGGTGAAGCCTGGCCTGTTCCCCGGCGAGAATCCTTATCACTACGTGATCGCGCGTGTGGACGGAGAGCGCATGGATCTGGAAATCGTCGGCGTCGATTTCGGCGCGAACTGGAAACCATATCGAAGCAACCGCGCGCGGCTCACCGACACGGAGCCCTGAAGATGGAAAGCAAAGTGAGGCTACTCTAGTGAGCGGGACCCGGGAAGTCAAACCAGTTGAGCTGACAAGCAGTCTGAGGGGAAAAGTTCTTTTTTGCGGGGTAATTATTGGCCCGTAAATCATCGGGTCCGACCAGTATTCTGTCCGGCCAGCGCCGCGATTTCGTGCCGCGATATCCAATACGACGCGACTTATGCCGGGCGGAGTAAAACAGGTTCAAGAGTGGAGCCCGGAACGACGACTGCTCCAACGAATTCTTGAGGAGGTGTATCTGTGCAGACATAGAAAGATTTTGCCAATGATTGTTGGAGGGTTTATGCAAGGAGAATCTTTTAATCTCATCCAAATGATACGGGAATACCTGCCGGACAACCTCATCGACAGGTTTGCCTCCGTCACGGGTGAGAGTTCCGAAAGGACAAGGTCCGGAATCACGGCGGCGGTTCCAGGCATCCTGTCCGGAATGGACAGGGCGGCCTCGACGCCGGACGGAGTTCGCCGTATGAATTCCGCCATCGATGATGCGGACGACGGGCTGCTGGACAACCCGATCCGAATGTTTGATCCAGGCTTCTCGAAGGAATCAGGCTCGGGACTTCTAAGCTCGATTATGGGCGGTGGAGGATTATCCGATCTGACGAACCTCGTTACAGGCGCATCAGGTCTTTCCGGAAAAGGGATGACTGCGATGCTGAGTATGCTTGCACCAATTGTGTTCGGCGTACTCAAACGTCTGAAACGCACAACTGGCGCGAACCGCTTCGACATTGCAAGTCTCCTCGCGGGCCAGAGAGGCAACATTTCGGCAGCGCTTCCGGAACGCGCCTACGAAGACTACTCACGCCCACGAGCCGCAGGCCAGGAAAGAGCGGCACGAGCGTATACGGAAACCGAAACGCACCATCGGCCATCCTGGCTTTTGCCGCTTGCGCTGCTGGCGGGCGCGCTCGGTCTGCTTTGGTTTTGGTCTGCGCGGCCGTCGCGCGACACCGCATTCAGTCCGCCGTCGAGAGTTCAGGCGGGACGTGATGCGGGACGTGATGACGAGGCTCGGAGGGTGCGATCTTCGGAAGCCCTGAATGCGAAGTACTCCGCGGTCCTGCGAGAAGCGCGTGACCAGGGCATCGACATTACGGATTTTCGCGAACATGACGGTAAGTTGGTGATCAAAGGCAGGGCTCCCAGCCTCGAAGCTGCCAACAAAGTCTGGGATGAAATCAAACGCGTCGATCCGAAACTGGACGATATCACGGCGGATTTTCCAGTCGCGGCTTCGTCCCTCGTTCCTTCAACCGACTTCTCAACGAAGTCTCACGATGAAGATGCGGATGTAGCCACGCGCGAGAAACCGACTGAAATGGGAAGTCACACGTATATCGTTGAACCGGGCGATACGCTCGGCTCTATCAGTAAGCGATTCTACGGGAATACCGGGGATTACAAACGCATCCTGGATGCAAACCGGGACAAGATAGAGAATCGGGACTTGATCAGCGTCGGACAGGAATTGTCGATTCCGGAATAAACCGAGAAGCAAATTCGGGGACGGTCGTCTGACCGTCCCCGAATTTAGAACGCGGTGCCGCCGATCAATGTAGTTCCCGCCACCGAATCGCAATGTTTGTCGGCGGCCGGCAATGTAGGCTTCTTGGTCGCAGCGTCGATCGGGCATTTGGCAATCGGTCCGGTTCGTGAACCGAAGTTGGAGCCGTCGCGAAGCGGGTTCAGTTTCACGCTGAACACCGTACCTGCGCCGAATGTCTGTGCCGTGATGCCCTGCTGAGCGACCGCAGCCGCTCCGGCCATCTCGACGCCCCATTCGACATACTTCCCGTCGGCGCCCCTGGCCACGCCCTTGCGATCCGGCGCGACGAGATAAAAGTGCAGTTCTGCGTGGTTGGCCTGCGCCACGAATTGTTTAACGACTCCGGTTAACGTCACCGTCTTCGACTGGTCGTACATGGCGAACGAATGGTGCGATGAAACCGGAGTGACAAACAGAGCCGTGCAAAGGACTGCGCTGGTCGCGATCATGAAGGATTTGGTTTTCATCGGATCCTCTTTCTTCACCTATTTAAAGACGTCAAGCACTTCCTTCGGAACATCGCTGTCCGCAGGCTTCTCCCAGTCCTTTTCGAAAAACTTTTCCCAGTTCTTCGCCCAGGGCCGGCCGTAGTAATCGACAAAGCGCGGATCGGCGTTGGTCAACTGCTTCGGCCTGCCATCAGTGTTAAAGATGTTGCTCACACACTCGATGACGGTATACCGGCGGTTCGGATCGTCCATCGTCGCTCTGCGGGCAAAACGATACGTTGCGCGCACAGGAACGATGAAAGCGTCCGGATCGTAAAAGATCGTTTCGTGATCCAGTCCCACGAAGTTGCCGTTGGCGTCCAGAGCCGGTTTCCAGGTTTCAACGGTCTCCATCTTGTCGCTGTGTTCGAACATGGAATGCGTCAGCGTCCAACCCTGGATGTTCGCCGTGTGAGTGATCAGAGTGGTTCCGTCCCAGAATCCAATCGTTTCTCCAAACCACTGCGGAACCTTTTGGACGTGAGCTTCCTTGCCAATCATGGTTTGTCGCAGGAAGTTATCCGCAATGCCGGAGACTGTCTGCATCATCCACGGAGTCATCGTGAGCTGAAAATTGCCGGCCTGCGAAGGCTGCGCCCACCATCGTGTGAAGCCCTCCGGGTAACAGAAAGACGCGCTCCACTGCGGCGAGTTGGTCACTGCTTCGTGATAGATCAGCTGAACCATGCGCTTTTGATATTCGGGAGTGAGCAATGAAAGCACGGTCGGCGCCTGGCTGACTCCCCAGATCCACTCGGAGCCACGATCCGCCTGGTTGTCGCGCTGGTAGTAACCGTCCCAGTCGGGCGTCGTCGCTTTCGTATATTTCGTCGGTCCGCCTTTTGCCCTGGCCGCCGCCAGCAGAGCCGCGTAGTGCTCCTTCGCCGTCTTGTAGGGATACGGACTGATAATGCTCTCGCTCTTTAAGTCGGTGTTGCAATCACCCCAGGAAGCCGATTCCGGCGGATTCGGTCCGATGCGGCGCTGGTTCCAGATCTCCGAAAGCAGACGTGGCGTATTGCAGCGGTAATACCGCTTGTCCAGCCAAAGATCCTTGTCCTTGTAAAAGTTCTTCGACTTGAACAAGTCGATAGCTAAGGGCTGCACTCCTTCCGGCGGTCCGAGAATGACCGGCGGGGCTCCTCTTCCACCACCACCGCCCCTTCCACCTTGTACTCCTGCCGCTCCTGGTGCTGCTTGTGCACCTGGCGCGACAGCCGCGCCGGGCGCCGGTGCCTGCTGAGCCAGCATCGCTGTCGATACCACCGCGAAAATCGCAATTAAGACGAAGACCGACTTAGTTCTCATAGGATTCACCCTTAGTTTGAAGATGGCGTGTTGCATCATACATCGAGCCCCGCGAACTCACCAACGAATCGAAAAAACGTGGCATCGATGTCATCCTTCAGGACTTGTCCTCCGTCTATGTCCTTGCACCGGCCCTTTCACTTTGACGTGCCGGCCGTGCGTGCTAACGTGAACGAACTTATTTGACGACATCTATTTAAGGGGGCTGCATGAAGGCTTCGCGTATTCTGACGCTGGTCCTGTTCGCTGTAGGCTTCGTCAACGCTCAGAATCCCCGGCTGGAGTTTGAGGCCGCATCGGTCCGACCGATGAACACCCGGCCTTCGGGTCCGGTAGACCGGGCATTAGGATGTCGCGGCTCGGACGGCGGGAGCCCCGGGACGGTCATTCCAGTCGGCCGCTGCATTGCGAGATACGAGCCGTTGCGGATGGTCATCGCGCTTGCCTATGACATACCGCCCGCGTCGATGTACCCGTATGAGGGGCAGGTCCTTTCCGGTCCGGACTGGATCAACCGCGAGGTTTACAACATCGAAGCCAAAGCGGATGCGCCCGCCACTCAAGCTCAGCTCAGGCAAATGCTGCAGGCGCTGCTGGCCGAAAGATTCAAATTGAAGGTCCATCGCGAGCTGAGAGAGATGCCAGCATGGGCACTCGTCGCGAAAAATGGAGCGAAAGGCGTGAAGTTCCAATCGGCGCCTAAGGACCGCGAGTGCGGCGATCAGCGTCGTCGCGACCACCGTTACGAATTGGGTGCTACGACTCTAACCGGCCATTGTCACGCCTTTGTGCCAGGTACAGGTGAGGTCATGATCGAAGGCCGAAGCGTTGAAATGGCCGATCTGGCTGAAATGCTGTCGATCTGGGCAGAGCGTATCGTCGTGGATAAGACCGGCGTCCAGGGTCTGTTCGACGTCAAACTCCCCCGCTTTATGCCGCCTCAAATGGCCGCGGCCGCGTTGAGTGCGAATATCGCCGGCGGCGCAGAAGGAGCGCGGGTAAAGGTCCTGGAGGCTCAGATCTCACTTCCGACGTTGAACAGCGTGCTCGATCAGATGGGTCTGAAACTCGAATCAACGAAGGCGCCTGTCGAAGTCATCGTCATCGACAGCGTCGAACGGCCCACGGAAAACTAACGAAAATCGCCGCAACGCCTGACCAATTGTCGATTGCTCCACAACCGCGATCGACGAAATCGTAGTGAGCGCCGATCACGATGGTTTCTTCCGACGATCCCGCCAGGCGGACGATCACATTCTGCGCGCCGCCCATCTTTTCGACCGATATTTCCGCAGGCGGCACGTTCATTTGCTCGAACAGGCTGAGTACTCCAGCAAGGCGTTCTTTCCTTTTGCAAGGCACCCGCATGGCGTCCTGAGCGATCTCGTCGGGTGAAGAAATCCGGAGGGGATTCTGTTCAGCCTGTAGCAGGACTAAAGACAGCAGAAGGAGCGCCGCAGTTGGCATAGGCTGCGGCATGTTAATCGAAATCGTCGGTAACCGTATAAGGAAGTGCTGGTCTATGTAAATAAGCGTAAAGATGTGTAAACCATTTCCGGCTTATATGCGTCTTAACGAATGACTGAAATGAAACTTTTCAGGACTCGGTTCCGTAAGACCAACTGAGACGGTTTGAAAGGAAGACAAAACAATGAGTGCTACGGCGATACAAATGGACACTACCTGGTTGCGGTTACGGAACTATGAGGTCTCAGCTCTGAACGGAAGGCTGACTGGACGCGTACCCGAATTGAAGCGCGCGCTCGAGTCCGGCCTTGCAGCGTATGCAGACGCGAACCGGCCGAGTTTCTATGACGTGGAATTGCCAACCGGCTGGGCTTACGTTCACGTGCGCGAAGACAAGCAGACCGTCTACCTGATCGCCTACTCCCGCATTTAGTTCCCCGCGTGTGCCCCGAGCACGCGGGGTTCTACCCACGCCTGTCGATCTTGTTCACATGACCCGATCGTGACCCCAGGTCCACCTTGCGCTGATATCGAATTCCTTGACGCCGCTCGGCGTCGCTTTCGGGTTGTGCAGCGTCTGCGCGTTGAACACGATTCCCAATTCCCTTAATAGTTCGTCCAGGCTGGCGCAGCCGTAGGTCAGGCCGGGAAACTCCATTCCATCCTTGTTCACATCCAACACGATCGTCTTTTGACCGTTCACGACGAGCTTTCGAAGCGCCTTCAGCTTCCCCACTTCGCGCCGGAAGAACTGAATCAATTCCCTGGAATCCTCGACCGAACCGCCGTAGACAATCATGCCGGCGAAAGTCTATCGGATCGTCGTGAAGCGCGGCAATTCCGTATTGCAAAAATCTGATAGGATGCCCCGGCTATGGGAATGACGATCGCCGAGAAGATCCTTGCGACGAGGTCCGGCCTGTCGGCCGTCACGCCGGGTCAGATCGTGGATGCATACCCGGATCTTGTCATGAGTCACACGGCGACGTGGCGGTCCGTGACCGTCATGGAAAAGGTCGGGGCGACGAAACTGTACGATCCGGACCGGATTGCAGTTGTCCTCGATCACATCGCGCCGGCCAAGTCGGAAAAGAATGCCGCCGATCACGCGATGTCGCGCGCGTTCGTGAAGAAGTACGGCATCCGCAAGTTCTATGACGTTGATGCGGGCATCGCACACCTTGTCCTCATGGAAGCCGGACACGTGGCTCCCGGTGATTTGATCGTCGGCACGGATTCTCATTGCACGATTTATGGAAGTCTCGGAGCGCTGGGATCAGGAATCGGTTACACGGAAGTGACGTCGGTATGGATCACCGGCAAGCTGTGGATGAAGGTCCCGGAGAGCTGCAGAATCACGCTGCGCGGAGCTTTCCCGAGCGGCGTTTATTCGAAAGATCTCATGCTGCACCTCATCGGGAGCCTTGGCGCGGATGGCTGCAATTACAAGTCGGTGGAGTTTTACGGGAACACCGTAGAACAACTCAGCATCTCCGAACGCATGACTATGACCAACCTCGCCATGGAAATGGGCGTGAAGTGCGCGTTCGTGCCGCCGGACGCAAAGACACGCGAGTACCTTGCCGGCCGCATCAAAGACAAGACGTACTCGGAAGTGCATGCCGATGCGACCGCCGCGTACAGCAAAGACCTGGACGTCGACGTTTCGAAGCTGGAGCCGATGGTCGCCTGTCCGCACGAAGTCGAGAATACGAAGCCGATCAGCGAAGTTGCGGGAACACACGTCGATCAGGTCTTCCTGGGATCGTGCGCGAATGCCAAATATGAGGATCTCGCGGTCGCGGCCGATATCCTGAAAGGGCGGCGGATTCATCCCGACGTGCGGTTCATCATCACACCCGGCTCGAAAGAGATCATGCTGGAAGCCATGCGAACCGGTGTCCTGGCGACGCTTGTCGAAAGCGGCGGCACGCTCACCAATCCGGGCTGCGGCGCGTGCGCTGGAGACGGCGGAATCCTGGCGGACGGAGAGGTCTGCTTGTCGACGGCCAATCGAAACTTCCTCGGCCGCATGGGCAGCAACAAGTCGTCGATTTATTTGTGCAGTCCGGCAACCCTGGCCGCTTCCGCGATCAAAGGCGTGATTTCCGATCCGAGAAAGATACAGGCATAGGCCCAGGCGTAGGCATGGATAAGCAACTTCAAGGAAAAGTCTACAAGTTCGGCGACAACATCAACTCCGACGTCATCATCGCCGGCCGATATCTCATCTACATCGAACCTCAGAAACTCGCTGAACATGCCTTCGAGATGCTCGGAGCCGGTTTTCCGGACAAACTGCGCCAGTTCGATATTCTTGTCGCCGGCCGCAACTTCGGCTGCGGCAGCGCACGCGAACAGGCCGTCACCGCCATCATGGGATTAGGCATCCAGGCCGTCGTAGCCTCGTCGTTCGCGCGAACTTTTTACCGCAACGCCATCAATTCCGGTCTGCCTATTGTCGAATGCGCAGAACTCTACAAATCCGTGGCCGAGGGCGACGACATCCGGATCGATCTCACTGCCGGCGAAATCCACCATCAGGGTTCGATCTACACCTTTCCTAAATTCCCCGATTCCATGCGAAAGCTCCTCGACGCCGGCGGCCTGGCGGAATATCTCAAAGCCACCATCGCAATTCGGGGACAGTGAGCAATTAATTACTCCCCATCCCCCGATTTCGCATTGCTTGCAATACGAAACTTAGGTCCCCTTTTCCTGTGCCGAAGACAAAGACCGGTGTCAGCTTCGATACGACGAATGAACTCGTCCGACCCGCAAACCCGGCCCGTAGACGTGGCAACGCGAATCGATTGAAACACGTTTTCGTTATCGGTCTGTGCGAGCCAGCCGGACCAATTCTCAATCCATTCCAGCAGCGGCAGACCTTCATCAAGATATCGATCTTTTACTCCCAACGTATGCGGCAGGGCGCTAGACCATGGATAGTCCTCCGCCCGATCAACTAGTCCCGCACGCACGGGATTGCATTCGACATAACGCACGGCGTGCACTAGGTGGTCGTCATCCAGCAGACAGGAATAGAACCGCGCCTGCCACAGGTGTCCGCTCAAACCATATTTCTTGTTGAATATCGAAGCGTACGCGCCGTGCGTATCGCGCAACGTTGTCGAAAGTGCCGTTTCAGTTTCCGGTAGAACGATCAGGTGGGTGTGATTTGACATCAAGTTGTACGTCCACAATCGAAGGCGATGCTGTGTGGAGTATTCCCTCAGAAGTTCGAGATAAACGTGGCGATCTTCGGCTTCGAAGAAGATGTCGCTTCTTCGATTACCACGTTGGGTTACGTGATACGGCAAATCCGCCGCTCTAACGCGCGCTCGTCGCATGGTAATTTTCCTGGATCGGCGGTCTCGGTGGGGCAATCGAAACGGCCGGATGAGGCGGGGCGACGTTTAAGTTACATCAGTTGCGCACGTAATTGCCAGGCCTGGCTAATTGCTCACTGTCCCCGAATTAGAAAGCGTTAAGCCGCCGTCCGTTGATCAAGGATTCGTTTACGCTCTTCCACCTGTCTGCCGAGATCCTCTAATTGTTCTTCCGAAAAATTTTCCTCGGCGAATTGAAAAATTTCCCCTTCCTCTTCCTCAACGTGGTGATCAACGTTCTCGATGAGCGTTTCAAATTTCTCGTCGAAATTTCGGTCGGAAGGTTTCAGCCGGGAGATCTGCGTGAGAAGTTCGTCGACCTCCCGATGTTCCTTCAACGCCTGCGTCACGAGCCGCCGCCCGTCGCCGTTCAATGCTTTCAGCGCGGGATAAAAGATCTCTTCCTCAGCCCTGGAGTGAATCTGCAGTTCGCGCCGGACGTGGGTGAACAATTCAGCCCGTTTGTCGTGCGCAGTTTTACTGGTGTGGTCGAACTTGCTGAAAAGGCTCTTCACCGCGGAATGGTCCCTTTTTAGCAAAATAAGAACGTTCATTCCCGGACACTCCTTGTTTTGGGTGGGATTCTGATTGGGTATCGTGCAAGCGGGATGCCGTGGGTATGGCCAGTTCCTTGCTGCCTTCAGATAAGGAGGAACTTGCGAGTGTCAACGGTCGTTCAGCGGCGGCTTCCAATCGGGGCTGAGCCGGGCGGTGGGGGTGTGCATTTCCGCGTCTGGGCTCCGATACGAGAGAGTGTTGCAGTTGTTATCGAAGGCACACGCGCGGTGGCGCTCGAACCGGAGGGTCGGGGCTATTTTTCCGGCGTCGTCGAGTCTGCCCGGCCCGGCATGTTGTATCGATTTCGGCTGGACCACGGGAGCCGTCTTTTTCCCGATCCTGCGTCCCGCTTTCAGCCTGAAGGCCCGCACGGCCCATCGCAGATCGTCACTCCTGCCTCTTACCGGTGGAAGGATGACTCGTGGCGCGGCGTGCAGATCGAGGGTCAGGTCATTTACGAGATGCACATCGGCACGTGCACTCCGGAAGGCACCTGGAACGCCGCGCGTGAACTCCTGCCCCAGTTGACCGACGTCGGAATCACGCTGCTCGAGATCATGCCCATCGCGGATTTCCCGGGACACTTCGGTTGGGGCTACGACGGCGTCAATCTGTTTGCGCCGACTCGTCTGTACGGCACTCCCGACGACTTCCGCGCATTTGTGGATCGAGCTCATGCTTTGGGTCTCGGCGTCATCCTCGACGTCGTCTATAACCATTTCGGACCGGATGGAAATTATCTGAAGGACTTCGCGCCCGATTACTTTACCGATCGACATGAGAACGAATGGGGCGAGCCCATCAATTTCGACGGCGACGGCAGCGACTTCGTTCGAGAGTTTTTCATCTCGAATGCCGGTTATTGGATCGACGAGTTTCATCTAGACGGGCTTCGTCTCGATGCGACACAGCAGATCTTCGACAGTTCGGCCGACCACATCCTCCGCGCCGTCGGCCGTGAAGCCCGGCGCGCCGCAGGGCGCCGCTCGATTGTTCTCATCGCAGAAAACGAAAACCAGACGTCCACGATGATCCGTCCTCCTGAAGCCGGCGGATACGGTCTCGACGCATTGTGGAACGACGATTTTCATCACACCGCGCGGGTCGCGCTCACCGGACACTCGGAAGCGTATTACTCGGACCATCAGGGAGCGCCGCAGGAGTTCATTTCGGCAATCAAGTGGGGGTTTCTGTATCAAGGGCAGTATTACACCTGG
>Ga0137465_1000005_pt1 | contig 274660 bp, 222 predicted proteins | sample EasRivERMGT828_2_FD_104906 | JGI IMG/M metagenome (GOLD analysis project Ga0137465, IMG submission 104906) | Soil microbial communities from meander-bound floodplain in the East River, Colorado, USA - East River MetaG ERMGT828_2 | ecosystem: Environmental > Terrestrial > Soil > Floodplain ... | reverse complement strand
AACCGTCCCGGAATTCAGACTGACCTATAATGTTGCGACGAAATCACACACCAATGTCATGAGAGAGAATCTCAAAGGTCTCTTCCAGGAAATCGCGGACCTTGCTCCCGACCAGCGCGATCGGTTCTACGCGCAACGTCAGGTGAACGACGCGATGCGCGCTGAACTCGAGTCGTTGTTGAGCTTCGACGAAGCTACGGCCGATCCACTCGGACAACTCATCGGATCCGCGGCGGAAGAGTTCCTGCGATTCAAGGCGCCTGTTTCCAGCGACGGCATGTGCGGACCCTATCGTCTCGTGCAACTGCTCGGCAACGGCGGCATGGGCGCGGTCTATCTCGCAGAGCGCGCCGACGGCGAACTCGAGCAGCGCGTGGCCATCAAGTTTCTGCGGGCCGGCGCGGATCTGCCCTCGTTCCGTTCACGGTTTCTGAAAGAGCGGCAGATTCTCGCGTCGTTGAATCATCCGGGAATTGCCCGGCTTCTGGATGCGGGTCATTCGGCGGGCCAGCCGTACCTCGTCATGGAATACGTCGACGGCACCCGCATCGATCAGCACGTCACCGAACTGGACACGGCCGAAATCCTCGATCTGTTTCTCCGCGTATGCGAGGCAGTCACGTATGCGCATCGCAATCTGATCATCCATCGAGATCTGAAACCATCGAACATCCTCGTCGACGCGGCGGGCCAGCCGAAGCTTCTCGACTTCGGCATCGCAAAAATCCTCGATGTTCCCGAAGAGACGCGGACGGTGGACAGGCTGTTGACGCCCGAATACTCGAGCCCGGAACAATTTCGCGGCGAAGCGCACTCCACATCAACGGACATCTATTCGCTTGGCGCCGTTCTCTCGAAACTGCTGACGGGCAAACGGCTCTCGACGGATCTGCAGTTCATTCTCGCGAAAGCCATGCGCCAGGAACCGGATGAACGGTACGCATCTGTCGACGCGTTTGGTGATGATGTGCGCGCTTACCTCGAACATCGTCCGATCCGTGCGCGGACCCGTAATGCCTGGTATCTCACCCGCATGTTTGTCCGCCGCTATTGGGTTCCGGTCGGCGCGGCCACGCTCGCCGTGGCCGGTCTTGCGGGTGGTTTGATCCTTGCCAGACATGAGCAGACGGTGGCGCAGCGCCGCTTTGATCAGGTGCGCCAGTTGTCCAACAAGCTGTTCGAACTCGATACTCAGGTGCGCGATGTGCCGGGTACCACCCGAGTGCGGCACAGCATCGTGTCGGCATCTCTGGAGTATCTGGAACGGCTTGGATCTGAGGCTCAGGCCCCGCGCTGGAGAGTACCGACTCAGGATGAAACGGACCTGACGCTGGAAATAGCCAAAGCTTACATGGACGTCGCCCACGTGCAGGGAGTTCCAGGCCATCCCAACCTCGGCCAGTTCGACCAGGCAAAGGTCAGCCTGTCGAAGGCGGAGGGTTTCGTCGAATCGGTGCTGCCGATCGCGGCCGCTCCAGGCCGCCGAAAAGCGCTTCGTCTATCGGCCGGCATCGCTCACGACGGAATGATTCTTGCCGACAGCGAAAATCGCGAAGCCGATGGATTCGCGCTCGCGGCGCGAGCAGTTTCTCGGCTGGAGGCTTTCGTGGAAATGGGAGCGCCGACGGCTGAGGAGGCGACGCGCATGGGCGGGACCTACTCGAACATCGCGCTTTTCTATTCCAACCGACATCAGGTCGAGGAGGCCGCCCGTTATGCCCGGCGCGCTCTGGACGTGACGCGGCGGTTCAGCAACGATCAGGCGATCCTCGCCGCCAGCCTCGGTGTGTTCGCCAACGCCGCTCGTTTTGCCGGCGACCTTGAAGGTGCCCTCCAGGCGATTCGAGAGGCGCGCATGATCGCGGAAACAACCGTGAAGCCGAACGATTCTCTCGGCACGCTCGCCTACGCCGCGACGCTTTGGCGGGAAGGTCTCATCCTGGGCGAACTGAACAATATCAATCTCGGCCGGCCGCAGGACGCCGTGACTTTGATCTCGAAAGCTTTTGATCTTGCCGAGACTCTGGCGCGCCGGGACCCGCACGATTACACGAGCCGCAGCTACGTCTCGATGAACGGCCGCGAACTTGGCGACATCCTGAGAGACAGCGAGCCGGCGCGCGCTCTCGCCGTTTACGATCAGGCTCGCCAGAGACTGCTCGAGATCGCCAACAATTTGAAAGCGCGCCGGGACGAGGTGTGGGTGCTGACGGGTGCGGCCTACGCGTTGCGCCGTCTCGAGCGTCCACGAGAAGCGAAGGAGCGGATCGATACGGCACTCACGATTCTGCGCGACCTCAAGGACTACCCTTCTGAAAGCGTCCGTCTCGGCACCGAGGCCGACGCTGCTGTCCGCGCGCTTGCGGACCACTACGCAGAAACCGGTCAGACCGCCGAGGCTATTTCAACATACGAGATGCTGCTGGTAAAGGTCCGGGCATCGAATCCAAAACCCGAGACCGACCTGCGCGACGCCAACAACCTGGCGCGGCTCTATCGCGACCTTGGCGGCCTTCACAGGCGTGCCGGAGACATCGATACGGCCGTCATCCTCGAGCGGCAGCGTCTCGATCTCTTGCGATTCTGGGATCGAAAACTCCCCAACAATTCTTTTATTCAGCGTCAGCTTCGCTAAAATCTCCGACCTTTCGGAGTGCCGAAATCGAAATGCGATCCTCACAGGTGACCATCAAAAGACGGCGTGGTTGAGCAACAGAAAAAAGGTCGGTTCACATATGCTTCGACATGCGAACCGACCGCACAAGATCAACAGAGGAACACAAACAAACGTGCTATTTCTCACCCCAGGAGAAGTTAAGACCTGCATTGATCTCAGGCCAGGTGTTGCCGTGCCCAAAGAAATTGGGAACGGTACGTCCGCGAAAATCGCCGAAAACACCCATTGGACCCCAGAGCCGCGTCGCCTTCAGGCCGCCGCCATAGCTGAACGTGAAGAAAGTGCTATTCCGCAGCACATCATTGGGAACAAACACGGCAGTTCCGGTTGGTGTGCCAACAAAAGCGACACCGTTCGATGTGTCGATGCCCGGCAACACGTTTTGCAGGTTGGTGTTTTGCAGGTCGAACGGGGTTAAGTTGGGTACGAAAAACGACGAAGTGTTCAACACAAAAGAGTCTTCGTTCTTGATCTTCGTCGTTAACCCGCCGCCGCCTCCTACAAGATACGGCCTGATACCAGCACCGAGCATGCGACGTTTACCAAAGTTGTATGTGAACTCCACTTCCCATACGTTTGCCCTGACGGCCCCTTGAGGGAACCCGAGGTCCCCAGATAAACTAGCCGTCAAGTCAGAGGGCTTGGGTTGGAAATGGCTGTTCCAGTAGTAATTTCCGCCGATCTCGAAGCCGGAAGTCACAAAGAAACCGCCTCTTACGCCAAAGATCTGACTGCCTTTGAAATCCCCGATTCCGGAGAAGCTGTTGGGCCACACGTAGCCTCCATACGGGCTAAGATCCGCCACAAACCCACCACCACTACCGGAAGTGCTTTGACCTGGAGGACAGCACGCGCCCTGCGAGGCTGGCGGGGTCTGCGACGACTGCGAAAACAGTGATACCGGTGCGACAGCCAGGGCGAACAAAGCGAGCAAGGTTGCCAATCTGAGTTTCATCTAACTACCTCCGATTTCGTTCAGACTTGTCCCTTGCAATCGGAGGACGAACACAGACGCTTGAGTGGCTTGGCTATTACTGAATCGGAAAAGAAAAGTTACGAGTGGCGTACGCCTCGCGACTGAACTTCACGCGGATCAGTTAGGTGAGGGCTTTTCGATATGGTCGATCACCACGAATTCGCGCGTACTCTGAACTCGCGATCTTCGGTGGTATTCCGAATTGTGCGCTGGCACCCTCGTCCGCTCCGTACTGCAGGACGAAATCGAAAGTGTCCGTTTCCGGGATGCCGGTCCTGTCGAGAACCAGGAGACCATTCAAAATATCAGACACCGCAAACTGCGACATTATTCCAAGCTTCGCCGCGAGTTGTTCGAAGTCGACTCGATTACGGGTCACGAGAGTGAGGTTTTGTGATGCTGCGTAAGCAAGCTGATCCGCGTCTGTCGCGTCATTCCGCCTGGTCTTGCCCGAAGAGAAGGTGATCGGACATACGGTTCCGCTCAATTGAGCTAACCAACGAAACAAGTCCAACAGTCAACGGCAAACTATCGACCGACAAGTTGGGACGAGTCTCTGTCGCAGTCCGTCCTACTGCTCGCGCAGCGGCCTCTGAATATAATCTTCATCAGTTATGGGGTCTTGCGGATTACCATTCGCATCCGATGGCTTACATCGGGTTCGGCGCATTGAATGGCGTCCGGACGCTTTGGGGTGTCCCCGGAGGCGCGTACAAACACTATGAGAACGACGGATCCCTCATTCGCAACGATATTCCCGTGTGCAACGATCGGCACGATAGCGGTCCCACCGCGCCGCTCTTCATAAACGCTGTTGAGCAGCGGTTCAGAAAGGGCGGACTGTTTCATAACCTCCTGACCTGGATCCGCGGCAACCTGACGTCTCATTGGCCGACCGGGCCCACGCACTATCACAATTTCCCGACGTTTCTCTCCGGAGCACACCAGTCGATGCACGTGACGCAGATCCATCGCGCCTTTGAAGGCGGGCTGCGCCTGTTGACTGCCATTGCCGTCCATAATCGCGGCGTCGAATTCCTGACATCGCCCGTAAGGGCCAGTGACGACCAACTGAGCACCGAAAAGGCCGTCCTGGAAGCGCAGGTCTGCGCCACCGAGCAACTGGCCCGCGCCAACAGCGACTGGATGGAGATTGCCTACACGCCCGAACAGGCGCGCGACATCATCTCTCAGGGAAGGCTGGCGGTGATTCTTGCCATCGAGATGGATGAACTTGGGCGCCTCGGACAGTTCCCGATCTCCGAAGAGGTGCAATACCTCTGGGACCTCGGTATCCGCCAGGTCACGCCCATTCATGGTATTAACAATCGGCTCGGAGGCCCGGCGATGTTCGAACCGGCCTACAACACACTCAATGACCTGTTGATTCGCAAACCACTCAATGTCCGCAGCGCCGACCTTCCGGCGCCGGTGTTCTATCAGGTTCGAGAAGGGGGATGCGCGACCCCCGTGCCTGAATCGCTGCGGGGCGAATGCGTCCTTTTTCGTTTCGAGCCGAAGCAGGAACGCGTAGTGCTGAAAAAGTTTTTTCCGGTAAGTCCTTTCAGGGTGGCGCCGTATCTGGAGAACGCGCCAGTCCCCGGATATGAATTGTTTGATGGCCATCTCAATGAGAACGGCCTGACGTCGGAAGGCGCCTTGTACATTCGTGAACTGATCCGGCGCGGCATGCTGATCGATCTGGCCCATATGTCGGAACGAAGCGTGTCCGGTGTGTTTCAAGTCATCGGGTCATTGCTCGCCGAACAAGGCCGGCCTGAATGCAGGGAATTCGGGACGCAAGCGCGCTTGCCGCAATCTTGTTTTGATCAAGCCTATCCGCTGATGGTTTCGCATGCGCATTTTCGCGCGCTCGCTATTCAGGATCCGCGCAAGACAACGCACGTGCCGTTCCTGCCGCAGGAATATGAAGTGAGCGAGCGTCAACTGGAGGTTCTGAGCCGTATCGGCGGAGTCGTGGGGCCATTTGTAACAGAGGACCCCATCGATCCGCCTCCGGGATTGACGGCGCCTTTCGCCAATGATTGCGCGATGTCTTCGAAGAGTTTTGGTTACTCGTATCGTTACGGGTTGCAGAAAATGAATCGCAGGGGTGTGGGCATTGCGACGGACATCACATTCATCGCCGCGACATCGCCACGCTTCGGAAACAATGCGTGCTGGGCCTATCACTATGCAAAGGATCCGAAGAAGGAAAAGGCGCTTTGGCCGGATCAATATCGCGAGGATCGACAACTGGGCGGGATCCTGTATGCAGATCACTCGAGAAGGGGAGACGTCCGCTACGGCGCCAACACGCCCCTCCGGCCGTACAAGATGGGCGCGCGTACTTACGATTTCAACCTGGACGGGTTTGCAAACTATGGAATGATACCCGACCTGCTCCAGGACCTGAAGAACCTCGGACTCGATGCCGCAGATTTCCAGGCCTTGTTCTCTTCCGCCGATGGCTATTTGCAATCCTGGGAGAAAGCCAGACGCGTCGCCGGTTGCGACGCCGGAAAATGCCCGTTCACCAAATTACAGCTCGCCTGCGACACGGTGTGTAACGGTCTCTGTCCCGACTCGCCCAATGCCGGCGCGCCAAAAGCCGGCGTGTTGGGGCCTGGACGCTGACCTGAACCGTAACCGGGCGTGTCGCTTCGCTCCACACCCGGCTAAGATCCCTGCAGCCCTTTTCGGGCTGCGCTTTGTCACGCCCGTTACTTCAGGAAGTTCGTTCGTAACGCGGCGCGATCCAACTCGATCCCTCTGATGTAGACCTTATTTATCCTGCGTGTGTTCGAGATGCTATCCAGTGGATTCGCATCCAGCACCAGGAAGTCGGCCTGTTTTCCCACAGCCACGGTACCCAGCCGGGTCAGCCCAAGGATCCTGGCGTTCACGGATGTCGCCGCCTGTATGGCTTCGGATGACGTGAACCCGCACCGCGTGTAGTAAGCAATCTGCTGGTGCGCGCCGAAGCCGTCCCCCGTGCCATCGGTTCCAAGTCCGATGATCATGCCGGCGTCGTGAATCCTTTTCAGGTTGCGACAGTGAAGCTCAAACAGGGCATTCGGAGGGTTGCCCCCAGCTTTCCGGGTTTCCAGCTGGCGGCGCATCGTCGCGATGATCGTTGCCGGCAGCGTCTCGGCAAGGATGTTGATTTCTTCTTCGGTTTCGCCGGGCGATGGAATGTTGGGACCGGTCCAGACTCTTGGGTTCGCTTTGACCAGCGCGATGTATTCGTTGTCGACGTCGCGGTCACGGACGGTGTGGACAAATCCGTCGAGTCCGGCCTTGAAGAGGTCTTTGGCATCCTCGAGGCCCGACGTTCGGCCCAGATGCGCGAGGACTTCCATCTTGTTTCTGTGAGCTTCGTCGATGATCGCGCGATATACCTCGGGCTTGAGCTTCGGTACCGTGCCGTCGCGGTCATCAACCCAGATCTTCACGAAATGGACGCCCCGCGCGCGCAACTCCTGGACGCGTCGGCGGCCTTCCTCAGGAGTTGACGCCCCATATGGAATGCCGAGGCGTGCTTCACCGGTTGGGCCTGCCATTGAGGTTGCTGCGATACCTTTTCCAACAGTCAGGAATTTCGCCGCGTTTGGAATCACTTCGTCTCGCAGCTTGTACGCGAGTTCGGGATCGGCTTCCAGGCCCATACTCATCGTCACTGTTGTGCCGTAGTAGGCGTAACGCTGAAGCTGGTCGATGAGGTTTTCGCGCGTGTAGTTCGACTTGGTGTTGGTTCCGTCCTTCTCGTTGACCAGCCCGATGTGGTTGTGACCATCGATCAGGGCCGGTATGACGGTCTTGCCCGTCAGGTCCACACGCGTGGCGTTTGCGGGTGGTTGCCTCTCCCCTTTTTTGCCAACCCAGGTGAAGGAATCGCCCTCCACCAGGAAGGCGGAGTTTTCGATCGTCGGACTCCTGTCGCCGACGATGAGCCGCGCTCCCTCAAACCACGTGGCAGGCCGCCGCGCCTGGGACGTGGCCGGCGGGGCGAGCGAAAGCAAACACGCGAAAACCATGGCCGAAACACAAGCCGCCAAATTCCGATATGACATAAAGCTCTCCTGGAGGGTCCCCATTATAAATGCTCTTGTTTCATGTAAGATCTTTTCCGGCTTATGGACGGGCCGCAGGAGTGACTGATGAAGGCATGGACGGACTTGCTTAGCCGGCGCGGATTCTTCAAAGGCGCGGCTGCCGGCGCAGCAGGTGGCGCAGTAGTAGTGGGAGCGCAGCCGGGAGTCGTGACCGCCCAGGAGACGAGTCAGGGAACGGCTCGATTGGCCTCCGCTTATCCGGGCGAGGACCTTGGCGCGAAAATCAACGCCGCGGTCGCAAGTCTCGGTGGCGGTCCGGGAGAGGTCTGGGTCGACCAGAATGCAGGCACATTCATCCGCACGCCGGTCGTCGTGGCAGACAGCACACAGGTGTTGCGGTTCGTGCAGGGAGGCATTTACCTGATGGCCGCTCCGATGGATGTCTCCCACCTCGCCGGATCCGGTTTCGGCGGCGTGACATTGGTGGGCCGGGCGCCCGTGGTCCTCGTGCAGGTTGACGGCGCAAATCTTCCTTACCTGGTCCGCGCCGCATTCGACGCGGGTTCTGTTCGAGACATTCATCTGGTCGGCAACAAGGCGTCCAATCCGAACGCGCTCGACGTGATCACGACCGCGAAACGCGGTGTCTTTTTCGAGAATCTCTTCATCAATACCGCGAAGCGTCACGGCATCTATGTGAAATCCACGACTCCCAACTCCGCGGTCGGCGCGCGTTTCAGCGGAGTTTGCCTGCATCAGAACGGAGAAGCGGGCCTGCGCGTCGAGGAAGCGACCGATCCATGGGTGCTTGGAGGTTGTCTGTTTGAAGAAAACGGCACGCACGGTATTCACCTGTCCGATGCGGCGGGCGCCCGGATCTTCCACTCGGACTTTGCGAAAAATACATTGCCGGGCCTGTACATCCAGGGCACTACCGGAAAAGCGGGCTCGAATCAGGTCATGGTCATCGGTAATCAGTTTGGGCAGAACTACAAGGAAGACATCATGATCGTCGGCCACGACGGCAACGGTTACGTATCGGTAGCCAACATCATCGGACCGAATCAGTTCTGGGGTGGCGCAAACCGAACAGGCAATGCATCGGATTCGATTCTTCTCCTGAACACCATGCAGAATGTGGTGTCCGGAAACGTTTTCAGTTCGGCGCCGGACACTCCCTATCGATATGCGATTGCCGCCATCAGCAACGGCTTCAGCAATACCGATTTCTGGGGACCGAATTCCTTTGTCGGCCCGTTCGGTTCTGGTCACATTCTGCCGATTTCCGGACTCACACAGCTTGTGGCAACCATCACCGCATAAGGAGCCGCCAATGAAACGCGCGAAACAGTCCTTACTCGCCGCCGGCATGGGAGCTGCCCTCTCGGTGACCCTTCTCGCGCAGGGCATCCCGTACGACAAGATCGAAATCAAAACGGAAAAAGTGGCGCCGAACCTTTACATGCTGTCGGGTTCTGAAAATGTCGATCCGGGGCACCCGGACGGCGCCGGCGGCCGGATCGGGGTGCTCGCGGGTCCCGACGGCATATTCATGGTCGATTCGCAATATCTGCAGATCGGAGACAAGGTGCTGGCGGCCGTCAAAAAGATCGATCCAGGCCCGATCCGCTTTCTCGCCAATACACACCTGCACGGCGACCATACGGCAGGCAACGCGACGTTCGCCAAACTCGGCGCGGTGCTTATCGCTCGTGAAGAACTGCGCGAGGGAATGGCGCGTCCTCCGGCTCGCGGCGGCGCCGATACGCGGGATCCTGCGAGGCTGCCCGTACTTACCTACGGGATGGGCGACCCTGTCCGGTTCCGAATGAACGGCGAAATCGTCGAACTGATTCCGGTGCGTGCCGCTCACACAGGCGGCGATACGATGATCCGCTTTGTGAACGCGGACGTGATCATGGTCGGCGATTTCTATCGGAACTTCGGATATCCGTTCATCGACACGAATAACGGCGGTTCGCTGAAAGGCGCCCTGGAAGCTCTCGAAGTTACGATGAAGGTCGCGGGTCCGAATACGAGATTGATCCCGGGCCATGGTAGCTACGTGAATCGCACGGACCTGATCCCTTATCGCGACATGATCCTTGCAGTCCGGGACAAGGTCCAGGAGTTGATCGGGCAGGGCAAGACGGTCGAGGAAGTTCTCGCCGCCAAGGTCACAGCGCCTTTCGACTCGAAAGTTCCGGGTGGTCTTCTGCCTGCCAATACAGGCGGCGGCACGACCGCCGATCGCTTTGTCCGGATGGTGTATTCGGAGCTGAAAGCCGGCAAGTAAGCGTTGGCCTACAGAATCGTTGACAACGCTCACCTTATTTTGATTTGATCACGCCGCAAGTGTCTGTAAACAAGGATGGAGTCCACTGGATTTTCTTTTGAAGGGGGAGCAACTCATGAAGCATTTCGCACTCGTGGTGTCACTCGTGCTTGCGCTGGTCATTCCGACCAACGTATTCGGTCAGGCAACGGGAGCCATCAGCGGAACGGTCCAGGACGCGAGCGGCGCGTTAATTCCTGGTGTGGAGATTAGTGCCGTCAACACCGGCACAGGTATTGAGTCGAAGGCGATTTCCAACGACGCGGGCACGTATAACTTTCAGGCCATGCCTCCGGGCACGTATACCGTGAAGGCATCGCTGCCAGGATTTCAGGTGCGGACGTTTACCGGCGTGACGCTTTCCGGCAACTCGTCCAACCGCTTGAATTTCGTACTGGAAGTTGCAGGTACGACCACTGCAGTCGAAGTTCAGGTTTCGGCCGACCGCATCCTGCTTGAATCGAGCCCTTCAGTCGGAGACCTTCTCACGGCACGCGAAATCGTCGCAATGCCCACGGTGACCAATAACGTTCTCGAACTGGTCAGCGTGATGGCGGGTGTGACGCGAGCCGCAGGCAACGCGCTTGGCGTGCAGGGTGACTTCGCGGGAGTTTCGGCGAACAACATCAACGTTATTCGCGACGGAATCAGCGTCAACGATCAGCGATGGGCGCTGGCGGGTCTGAACTCCGCAACGTACATGAATCCGGACATGGTCGGCGAAATGAGAATGATCCTCGCGCCGGTCGACGCAGAGACAGGCCGCGGCAACGGTCAGGTGCAGATCACCACGCGCTCGGGCACCAACCAGTGGCGCGGAGCAGGCGTCTGGAGTATTCGGAACTCAGCTCTCGATTCCCGCACGTGGACGGATAACAGAACGCTTGGAGGCCCGCCGACGGTGCCGTGGATCAACCAGAATCAGTACACGGTGAGCCAGGGAGGTCCGATCGTGAAAAACCGGACCTTCTTCTATGCGTTGTGGGATCACAACATGTCCAATTCGCGAAATACCGTCATGGGACACATGCTGTCGCCATGCATGCAGAAGGGCATTTACCGCTACTTCGACAACTGGGATAACGGTCCGGCGAATTCCGCGACGAACGCAGGCGGCACCAATCCGATACGCGCCGCCGTTGACGCGTTAGGTAATCCGCTGCCGCCGGGTACGAATCCGGACGGAACTGCTCACAATGGAATCCTCCGCCACGTGAGCGTATTTGGTCAGGTGTCCGGTAATCCTACTGCGGATTGCAGCGGCTTGACGGTGAGTGCAGCCCCCACGGCAACCGGGTCATGGGATCCCAACCGCAGGACGTTCGACCAGAGCGGCTATTATGACCTCCTGGTCAAACGCTCCCCCAAGGACGACCTGGTCTATGAACAGTACGGCGGCCAGGTTCTCGACGGGTTGAATATCATCGGTCATCGCTGGACCCGAACCGTAGACGGCCGCGACAACTTGTACGGCGTCGGCGAGCCGAATCCGCGCAAGCAGATCAACCTCAAGATCGACCACATCTTCTCGCAGAGTCACCGGCTGGCCGGTTCCTACAGCTTCGAGAAGGTCAATGCCGACGACACGTACGAAGGCTGGCAGGACAGCTTCGAAGGACGACTCCTGCGCCAGCCGCAGGTCATATCCGTGAACATGACCTCTACCCTGAGCCCGACGTTCGTCAACGAGGCGCGCTTCGGCATCTCCCGTATGGGCACGAACGTTCTTCACGCGACGTCGGTTCCCAAAAGGGGAGAGGAACTGATCGCACTGCTGCCGAAAACCAAGTCCGGTTTGCCTCTCCTGACGCAGTATTGCTTCGGCGCCATGAGCTGGTGCGGCGAGAACGGCGGCTTGATCGGCGCTCGCGGCAACGGTCCTTCGGCGACGGATACGATTGACAGCAGCCCGCGCTGGACTTTCTCAGATACGTTGAGTCTGACCTCCGGCCGGCACGCGTTCCGGATTGGCGCCACCTACGTGAAGGCGATGAGCAAACAGGAAGTTCTTGGAAGCTCGATCGTCGATCATGCGTGGCCTGTTCCATTCCTCGGTGCCGCGCCGCTCGCTCCGAATAACGCGTTTGACATCGGTACTGCCAATGGCTTCCGCGCGCTCAATCCGCAACTCTCCTCCGGCTTGCTGACCAACACCAGCAACCGGATGCGGGATCTGCTCGTGTTCCTGAGCGGATCGGTCGGAAGCGTCGAAATGGGTCGATTCATCAACACGCCCGATCAGGTCGGAAAATCCTGGAACGATATTCTTAACGGAGACATCCGGCAGGTTCGCGACCTTCAGCAGAACGAGTTCAATTTCTTCTTCAAGGATGACTGGAAAGTCACTAATCGGCTGACGCTCAACCTCGGCATGCGCTACGACTACTACGGCGTGCCGTGGGACAAGAACGGCATGAGCCTTACGATCGTCGGTGGCGGGGCAAACATCTTCGGACGCTCGGGAGCCGGGTTCGAGAACTGGTTGAAGCCTGGCGAGCGCGGGCAGGATACCGAATTCATCTTCGTGGGTCCGAACTCCCCGAATCCCGACAAGAGCGTGTACAAGCGTGACCTGAATAACTTCGGCCCCGCTGTGGGATTCTCGTACAACGTTCCGTGGCTGGGCAAGGATCGTACGGTCCTCCGTGGCGGTTATCAGTTGAGCTATCTGGTCACTCAGGCCGAAACCATCGGTCCGATCATCCAGAACGCCCCGGGAAGCGCCGTCCAGGCGTTCTACAACGGGCCCAACGGCGGCCAATATTTCAACCTGACGGATGTGATCAACGGCGTGGGCGTTCCGACGGAGCCGACCGCGCTTCCTGTTCGCCCCGTTCCGGTGACGAACCGGCTGACGAATCTCACCGTGTTCGATCCGAACTATACGACGCCGTACATCCAGAACATGACGGCGTCTCTGACACACACGTTCAACTCGAAATTCACTCTTGACGTTCGCTACATTGGGACGTTGAGCCGGAAACTGGGGAGCACGTTCAACCTCAATATACCGAACGTATTCCAGAACGGATTGTTCGAGGCTTTCGAGGCGGCACGCGCCGGCGGTGAGTCGGCGCTGCTCGACCGGATATTCAACGGCATCGACATGCGGACTGCTGCGACCGGCACACCGCAGATCGTCGGGCAAGGCGGCTTGACGGGAGCTGGATTGCTTCGCGCGGATACGCGATTCAGTGCGAATCTGGCCAACGGAATCTACACGACGCTGGCCACTACCATCAACAACCTGAACTACGTCAGCTCGATCAACCCCCGCCTGCCGGCGATCACAGATGCTGCCTCCAGAGGCCATGTTCTTCGAGCAAATGGCCTCCCGGAGAATTTCATCTCCACCAATCCACAGTTCGGCAATGCGCAAATTCGCAACAACCTGGGGTATCGGAACTATCACTCCATGCAGACCGAATTTACGATTCGCCCGACGGCCGGGATACAGAACTCGATTTCGTGGATTTGGGCGAAGGACCTGGGAAACACAGGCGCATACACGGTTCCGTGGGATCGCGCTATGGATTACCGGCTCGGCGGAAACTCGCGAGCCCACACGATCCGAAGCTACGGAACATATAGCCTGCCGTTCGGACCGGGTCAGATGCTTCTGGGCAATAGTTCCGGCTTCCTGGCCCGCGCCGCAGAGGGCTGGCAGGTGAGCTGGATCTACAACCTTGTTACCGGCGCGCCGCTGCAGGTAACGACGTCGCGTGGCGGGTTCTACAACAATCCGGATCCTGTTTTGGTTAATCCTGCCGCATTCGATGCGAAATCCGGAAAGGTTACGTGGGGCGATGATCCGCTGACCCCCGCTGTAGAGACGAACTTTCTGAACGGCCACTACTTTTCCGGCTACAGGCAGGCACTGGATCCGCAATGCGCGGAGGTCGCTGCTTCCATCAGGTCTCAATGCACGCTGAACGCGCTGTTTGACGCCAACAACGGGCTCGTCTTCCGCACTCCACGGCCCGGCGAACTCGGCAACTTCCGCGATCAGATCATCGGCCCCGGCGACTGGGATGTGGACATGGCCCTGTCGAAGAGGACGCGGCTGAGCGAACGGATGAGTCTCGAGGTTCGCATGGACGCAACGAACATCTTCAACCACCCGCAGCCGGCCAACCCGAATCTCAGTATTCAGGGCGGCGGAGCCTTCGGTACGATCGCGTCGAAGAACGGAGTGTTCGTGCAGTTCTCCGGTTATGGTCGCGTCTTCTCGTTGAGGACTCGCCTGACCTGGTAAGTCTGAGGTAAACGCCAAGGCTAGGACGTTAATTCGGGGACAGTGAGCAATTACTGAAGTGCAAGTAATTGCTCACTGTCCCCGAATTAACGTCCTAGCCTTGGCGCCTTTGTGTTGTGGTAAAACTCCACGCCAATGCTGTCTGCTCGCCTCAAGCCGATCTTCCTTTTCGCATTCCTGGCGCTGCTTGCCGCCCGGATGGTTTCGCAATATGTCGTTCCGGCGTGGCAGACAATCGTCACGGACTTTCCCAACTATTACGTTTCGGCGTGGGCCGTCCGGCAAGGGCATTCACTATCTGAACTCTACGACCCCGTTTGGTTCGATCGCGAAAAGCGGCAGGCGGGCATCGAACGGCCGGCGGCGTTATTCAATTATTTCCCTCCGATGAATGCCCTCATCATGTGGCCCCTGGCGAACCTCTCCCCGATTACCGCAAAACGCGCCTGGACGATCGTCAACGTAATCGCGTTGATCGCGATCATCTATCTGACGAGCAAAGCGTCGGGCTTGCAGTGGCCGGTGGCGGCGGTAGTCGCGTTGCTTGGCGGTGACGCGCTCGGCAACAACTTTGCGTACGGTCAGTTCTACATTGTCCTGACGTTGTTGATGCTCTGTGGTTTTCTGTTGTCCCGCAGATATCCATCGATTGCCGGCGCTGCCACGGCAGCAGGCGCGGTGACGAAGATCTTCCCGGGCTTTCTGCTCGTCTACTTCGCGATTCGTCGCCAGTATCGCGCTTTGATCTGGTCGGTGATTGCCCTCGCAGGTCTGAGCGCGATCGGCCTCATCGCCATGGGGTGGGCGCCGCATCAAACATACCTTGCGGAAGTGTTCGGCCGTACGTTGCGCGGCGAAATCCAGGATCCGTACAACATTCACTGGAACACGCTTCAGGCATTCCTGAGACGCGCCCTCGTCCACGATGAGCTTTTGAATCCGCGGCCCATTCTGGATTCGGCATGGCTTTTCTTTTTCCTGCGGCCGCTCGTCAGCATTGGAGTCGCCGCTGCGACCTTCTACTCGATCGCCCGGGCGAGAGAGGAACACCCGCTGCTGGCCTACGGCGCGTTGATTGCGATGGTGTCGCTGATCACTCCAAGCCAGGCGAGCTATCACTATGTGCTGTTCTTTCCAGCGATCGCAGTGCTCGTCGCATCAGCCACCTCGTGGGCAGGACGACTCGCGCCGGCGATTCTGTTTGCCGTCATATGTTCGAACGTCATGGGTGCGATGTCGCATCTCGATAGCGGCCCTGCCATGATCCTGGCATTTCCGCGAGCGTGGCTTGTCGCCTCGTTATGGACTGTCTTTCTCGCGGCTCTGAATCCTCCTGCCCCACGACTCTCGCGACATGTTCTTCTGCCGGCCGCTGCAGTCGTTGCTGTACTCGCGGCGATGGCATCTTCGGAAAACCGGCGATGGATAGCGGACGTGTCCGATGGAGCGATGCGTGTTCCGCTCGAATCTCCTGCGGACCTGGAACTCCATCCGCGGTTCGCCGGGGAGCGCCTAGTCACTTCAGTACTCGGCGCCGATGGCTTCAACGATTCTTATCAGGTTGTGCAGGACGCCACATCGCCGGACGGCCTGTGGACGGCGTACGCGACTAACGATCGAGGGAATTGGGACATCGCGATTCGTTCCATGCGGACCGGCGAGTCCCGCTATCTGACTTCGAGTTCCGCGAATGACCTGACGCCGTCCTTTTCACCGGACGGCAGTTTTGTTTATTTCGCGAGCGACAGACATCGCGGCTATCGCTTCACAACTATCTATCGGGTTCCGGTCGATGCTCGCTGAACGTATCCTCCCGATAGCCATCGCATTACTGGTCGCTCAGATCCCTTTCGAAGTGCGGCACCCGCTGTTCGGTCTGACGAACCTCCAGTGGTCATTCGTCGCTGTCGCGCTGGCGGGCGCGCCGATCGTGTTCGACAACCGGCGAAATCTCGTTCGCGACAGGCTCGTGCAGGCGGCAGCGCTCTTCGTGACGACGCAGTGGGCGGCTGCCGCGTATGCACCTGAGTTTCAGGTGAATGCCGTCAAGGGGGCAGTGCGCTTCACCGCAGGATTCGTCCTTCTTCTGGTAGTCCGCAGCTTGAGTGACCACACCCGGGTTTTCAGCGTCTGGGGAATCGCTGCGACCGTATCTTCTGTTTATGCGTTGATTGCTTATGCGGGGTTCGGCGTGCCTTGGCTGTTTCGAAACGAGGAGTTCTACATTGGTCAGGTCCAGCGGCTGAGCGGGTCCTTCGAATACCCGAACATTGCCGCTGCTTATTACGGCATGTCGCTTGTCGTTGTCTGCTGGAGCTCATTCCGGCCGGTCATCAAGTGGTCGTTTGCGTTTTTACTCTGGATAACACTGATACTGACGTTTTCGAAAGGCGCGCTCGCAGCCGTCGCGCTGGTTGTCGTTCTGGCTGTCGGTTGGCGGCGTTTGGCTGTGCCGGTACTTGGAGCCGGAGCCCTCGCGTATGCGCTCTTACTGCCGCTGAATCCGTACTTGTACGAGCGGATTCATGGTCCGACGGGAAAGCCCATCTCGGCGGAGTACAAGACATCATGGAACCGGCTCCATCAGCAGCCTGCTGCCAGAGATCGTGTGACGATTCAAATCCAGAATACCGGAGTTGCGACGTGGTCTGCCGATGGATGGCGTCGCGTCAGGATCGGCTATCGATGGTTGAACACCGAAACGGATCGATTCGTCCTCGACGTTCCGTCACTGGTTACGGACCTGCCGCGTGACGTCCGCGGCGGTGAAACGGTGGAAGTGGAAGCGGCATTCGAAACGCCATCGGCGCCGGGCAAGTACCTTCTGGCCTTCGAACCCTTCAGCGGTGATTTCGATTGGTTCAGCAACACCGGTGTCTGGCCCCTTCTGATTGCGGCGGAGATCCGTCCGTCCGTTGCGCGATCTGTTGGTACCGCCGACTTGACGAAATTTTATACCCGCGGCGACGACCCACACGTGCTCACGTCGTCCGTTTCTCGATCGTCGTTGTGGCGAGCGGCCCTACGCATGTTCCTGGACCACCCGTTCGGTGTTGGACCGGACAACTATCGCCTCCAGTATGGAAACTACCTCGATGCCACCAACTGGGATACGAAGGTGTACTCGAACAACCTCTATCTCGAACTGCTGACCGGAAGCGGTGTGATCGGCCTGGCTTCGTTCCTCCTGATGATCGCCGCGATGCGCTGGCGCGCCGAAGCCGGCTGCCTCGCCGTTGCGGTGTTCTTGTTGCACGGGCTGGTGGATGTATTTCTCATGACCACGCCGATCTACTTCGCATTCTGGATTAGCATGGCGGCGACCCGCGCTGAAAGCGGACCAGGATTTTCGCTGCGCTCAACTCCCGGCTTGCACGCCGAAGGCGTGTAAGTAAATTAGCCAGGGATGCGCGTAAGCGCAGCCCTGGACCGCGCCGGTAAGCGAGGCGTGGCATCATGAACCGGTAAAACCGGAGTATCGAATGTCCAGATTTTCCGCCGAACAGCAGCAACGATTCATCGATCAGTGGGAGAAGCGCCGCCAAAAGAAGGATTACCGGCAGTTTCCGCGTCTCCTGAAACAGGCACTCCAGCTCGTTTGGGAAACCTCACGCGGCATGATGTTTCTCGTCGTCACGCTGCGGATCGCAAGCGCCGTAATGAGCGGCGCGATGCTACTTCTCGGCCGTGATGCGTTGGCCGCGTTCGGCGGCGCCGGCATGAACGGGCTCTTCGAGCCGCTGGGAATGCTGGGGCTGCTGTTCGTGCTGTCGACGATGTTTGGTCTGATCAGCGGGGAACTCGAAACACTCCTCACCGATGGCGTGCAGCGCAAGACCATGGATGAGGTCCTCGACGTGGCCACCTCTGTCCGGCTGGAGGCCTACGAATCCCCGCAGTTTTTCGATCATCTGAAACGTATTGAAACCAACGCGCTCATGCAGCCCGCGACCGTGGTGAGCGCGTTGATGCAGTTGCCCGCCACGCTGGCGGGAATTCTGGCCGTTGTGGGAGCATTGCTGATCCTTCAGCCGCTGCTTCTCCCCGTCGTTCTCCTCAGCATGATCCCGCTGGCTCTCATTGCCCGGCTGAGCGGCAGACATGCTTTCGAGTTCGCAAAGGCGCGAGTCCTGGGCGACCGCCAGCGCGATTACTTGAGAAGCGTGCTGACCGGGAAGGACGAAGCCAAGGAAGTGCGCGCATTCGGAGCCGGAGTTGAACTTCGGGCTCGCTACGAACGCCTGTACAACGAGTACCTGAAGCAATTGCGCGTTTACAGGCGCAAACGCATGGTCGTGAGTTTCGCGGGATCCATGGGAACTCTTGGGATCGTCGGCGCATGGGCACTGTTCATCGGGTCTTTGTACGCGACGGGCCAAACATCGGGCGCGAATCTCGGAGCGGGCGCCATGGCAATTCCCCTTCTATTGGGGAGGATCTTTGGATTCGTGCAGCTTTTCGGCGCTCTGTACACATCCGCGTTGTTCATTCAGGACTATCGAGAGTTTCTGGCGTTGAAGCCGTCGCCGGACGCCGACCCTTCAACCGGTGACGCCGGTATCTCCGCGGATGCATTTCGTGAACTCACTGTCGACGACGTGCGCTTTACATATCCCGGCGCTTCTCAAGAGGCGCTTCGAGGGATCAACATGACGATCCGAACGGGCCAGGTGATCGCGCTGGTCGGCGAGAACGGTTCCGGAAAGACGACGCTGGCGAAATTACTCGCTCACCTCTTTCGGCCGGTATCGGGCCGGATCCTGTGGAACGGTGTCGATGTCGAGAATCTGCGTCCGGAGGATATTCAAAAGCAGATATCGATCATCTTTCAGGATTTTGTGCGCTATCAGTTGAGCGCCGCGGACAATATCGCCCTGGGCCGGCCGGCATCGGCATCGGATCAAGCGGCCATTGTGGAGGCCGCATCGCAGGCCGGCGCAGACGAGTTTCTGAAGCATTTGGAGAAAGGTTACGAAACGATCCTGAGCAAGGCTTTTGGCGGCGTCGATCTGTCGATCGGTCAATGGCAGCGCATTGCGCTGGCCCGCGCGTTCTTCAGAAACGCGCCTTTCATCATTCTCGATGAGCCGACCGCAGCGCTGGACGCCCGGGCGGAGTACGCCCTGTTCGAAAGGATTCGTGAACTGCGCCGGGGCCGCACGATTCTCCTGATCTCCCATCGGTTCTCGACCGTCCGTTCCGCCGACATCATCTTCGTCCTCAAGGACGGTGTCATCGTTGAAACGGGCTCGCACGCCGAGTTGATGATGACCAACGGTCTTTACGCCGAGCTGTACAACCTGCAGGCTTCAACAACTTTGAACGAGTCCGCGACTTCCGGTCCCCATCCCTCTCCCTCCGGGAGAGGGACCCCGGCCGCGAAGCGCGAGCGCGATTAGCGCGAAGCCGCAAGCGAAGCCGGAGGGTGAGGGCAGGTAAGCAACCAACTGATCGTCATGCCGGCCCTCACCCGTCGCCGACTCCTTTACACATCGAAGCGGTCAAACTCGTATTTGGCTTTTTGCATCAGCGCTTCGAAACGGGGATGGCCGTGGAGCTTCGCCAGCAGCTTGTCGTGCTGAGATAGAAATGGGTAGTTGATAAAACCTCGGCTGATCGCAATTTCCAGCCAGTCCAGCGCCTGATCGCGCTCATCGATCAGGGCATAGCAATTCGACATCACCCAGGACCAATATTCCACCCGGCGCGCGGCGGCTTTGAAAGGTTCGCTGACGGCTCTCAAAGCCTCGTCCCGCCGCCCCGCCAGGGCGTGACGGATAAACGCGCACTGCAGTCCGGAAATCGACGGAGTCTTTTCCTCGGGGGCAGCTTCGACGAGAGCGCGTGCCTCCGGAATACGTCCTTGATAAATCAGGGCCAGGGCGCAGGTGACGCGGGATACCGTGAACTCCGGATTGATTTGCAGAAATTGCAGCATGAATTGTAGCTTGCGCGCCGATTCGCCCGCTAAAAACTCCACGACGAATCCCTCGAATTGCATGATCGGCGTCAACGGATCAAGAGCAACCGACTGCGCATCGATGGATCTGGCCGCGTCCGACTTGCCCGCCATGAAATACATGCGGCACAACTCGCCCAGCACGAACACATTGTTTGGCTCTATTGCAATCGCGCGCTTCAGCGTGCGCACGGCTTCCGCCCGCTGCCCGCGCTGATATTGAACGAGTCCCAGCACTTGAAGCCCGACCGCAGAATCTGCATTCAACTGGAAGATCTTTCTTGTGCACTCATCGGCTTTGTCCAGGTACGTATCATCGTGCGGGATCGCCGCGTTGACGTACTGCCAGTAGACGCTTCCCAACGCTGCGTACAGATGTTCGTTGTCGCCGACAATACTCAGCGCGCTCTTGATCAGCCGGAGCGCGTTATCCAGTCCCTCTGCAGTGAACTTGTACAGTTCGGTTCGTGCGCGGTGATAGCACTCGAAAGCGTGAATATTTGGAACAGGACGCTCCGAAAGGCGACGGTCTTCCTGAGACGACAACTTCATCTTCAGCGCATCGACGATCTTGCGGGAGATCTGCTCCTGAATGTCGAAAACATCTTCGAGTTTCCCCGAGTATTTGTCCGCCCAGAGATGCGCGTCGCTCAATGCATCGATCAACTGCGCCGTCACGCGCAGGCTCTCGCCGGCTTTGCGCACCGTCCCTTCAAGGACGTACTGAACTTTCAGATCCTGAGCGATCGATTTCAGATCCCGGCCGGAACCTTTGAGCTGCATGCTGGAGTTTCGCGAAATCACACGAAGCGTCTGGATCTGGGAAAGGTCCGTGATGATCTCGTCTGTGAGACCGTCGGAGAAATATTCGTTGTCGCGGGTGGCGCTGATATCAGCGAAAGGCAATACGACGATCGATTTCTTATCGTTCTTCTCGTTCTTCTCAGGGGCGGCAGCCGCGGCCGGACGGTGTCCGGAATCCGATTCGCGTTTGAGACGTTCGAGATCGTTTCGAAGGTCGGCGGCGCTCTGATAACGGAATTTACGATCCTTCTCGAGCAGTTTATTAATGATGCGTTGAAGCTCCTGCGGCACCGACGGATTGAGCTGCAGAAGCGCAATCGGAGAACGATTCAGGATCGCTTCGAAAATGATGCCGGATGTCCCGCCGGAAAAAGCCTGCCGTCCAGTTGTCATCTCATAGAGCACGAGTCCGAATGAGAACAGATCCGTTCGCGCATCCAGTTCTTCGCCTCGAATCTGCTCGGGCGACATGTATGCAACCGTTCCGATGGCGACGCCCGCTTCGGTCAGATGATCGGATCTGCCGGATGTCGGGGCCGATGTCAGCGCATCGCCGGCAATTCGGTCGATGAGTTTCGCAATCCCGAAGTCGAGAACCTTCGCCTGCCCGGAGGTCGTAATGTGAATGTTGGCCGGCTTGATATCTCGATGAACGACTCCTCGCGCATGCGCGCTGTCGAGCGCATCCGAAATCTGAATCGCAAGCTCGATGATCTTTGACGCGGGTATTCGCTCGCCTTCGATCCTTGCCTTCAGCGTCTGGCCCTCGAGGAGTTCCATGACGATGAACGGCCGGCCTTCGTATTCACCGACGCTGTAGATCGCAGCAAGATTCGGATGGTTGAGCGATGCCAGTACCTCCGCTTCGCGATTGAATCGCGAAACATGATCGGCATCGCGCGCAAATTCCTGCGTCAACACTTTCACCGCGACATCGCGCTTCAGCTTCGTGTCGCGCGCCTTATACACCTCGCCCATCCCGCCCGCGCCAATCTGCGCGACCACTTCATACGAGCCCAGTTGTGTTCCTGCAAGTATCGTCACGGCGGCAGATTATAAGCGGAAAAGGAGCCGGGATCGTGAACCTGGCTCACGTTTCGCAAAGAAAAGCGTTCGCGAATGCTAAAATCCGCGCGACTGCGTGACGGAGATGGAAGGACACATACGCAAAGCGCTGCGATTCCTGCCGGTTGTCTACGGGCTATGCGGAATCGCATTCGCTTTCTCACAGACCGATGAGGTTGCACTGCGCCAGATCGTCGTGGCGTCCGAGCAGGAAGCGAAAGAGGTGCACGCCAGGCTGATCGCCGGCGCCTCCTTCGAAGCCGTTGCAACGGAGCGCTCGCGCGATGCCGCGGCTTCGCGCGGCGGGTACACGGGGCGTACGCGTCTGTCCGATCTCCGGCCCGAGGTTCGAAAGGCAATCGAGCCGGTCACGCCCGGAAAAATCAGCGACCCGGTCCGCCTCGGAGATGCGTATGTCCTCTTTCAAATCGTTCCCGAAACAGAAAGCCGTTGGATCGACCTCGACGAAGCAGGAACTCAGGCGCTTTCCGGCGGGCGGCGCGCCGAAGCGACAAAGAACTTCGAACAGGCTCTCGCCCACGCGGAAGCCGCTTCACTCGGTGACGCGCGGATCGCGCGCAGTCTGGAAGTGCTGGCCACGGCCTATCGTCTCGACGGCCGCGTTGCGGATGCGGAGAAGGTGTATCGTCGCGCTCTTGCACTCCTGGAGCGAATGGGATCGCCGGATCTGGAGATTGCACGCGTCCTGAGCGGTCTCGGCATGACATTGGCGAGGCAGGCCCGGTTCGCTGAAGCGGAACCGTTCTATGAGCGCGCCCGGTCGATCCGGGAGAAACAGCTTGGACCGGATCATCCCGAGACTGCCGCGACGCTGATGAACATCGCGGAACTGTATGCCGGCCTTCGCCGTTTCGGCCAGGCCGCGAAACTATTTGAGGAATCGCAGGCGCTGCTGGAGCGAAAGCTGGGTTCCAGCCATCCCGCGGCCATTGCGGGAGACCAGGGTCTGCAGGCGTTTCGGCGCGCGTTGTTGTCCGAACTGCTCGACCGGTTTTCTACGGCTGCGAGTCAGGCGGAATTCCGTGACCCAAAATACATCTCCGAAATCCTCGAGTTGCTGCCTCTGGCTCCGTTGAGTGAACGCGCTTTCGTCCAGATGAAGGACATCCTGGCCAACGCCGGCTTAAACGAAGACGCCGGCGAAGTGCTGCGCGACGGACTGAAAAAATATCCGGAGTCACGCCTCCTCCGGATTTATCTCGCTGATGTGCTCGCCGCGACTGGTCGTACAAGCGACGCGGTGAAGGTCCTCGAAGAAGCCCGCAGCCTTGCACGGCCCGAGAGCGTCGATGTTTCAACGGAACGGCAACAGCAGGGCATCCTCAATCAGCAGATCGGCGATATGCAGCTCGCATTGACGAACGTTGAGGACGCGCTGGCCGCATATCGCCGCGCTATCGAGATCGATTCCGCCTCGCCCGGGGCGCGCGTCAAGTTAGGAAAGGCCTACTTTTCGTCGGGACGTCTCGAGGAATCGCAGGCGGAGTTCGAACGTGTCCTTGCGGAGACACCGGGCGACGCCGAGGCGCATCTCAACCTGTCGGAGGCGCTGCTCGCCGGCGGCAAATGGGAGCGGGCTGCCGCCTCCGCCGAAAAGGCTATCGAACTCGGCGTGTCGGATCCGCGTGCACTCTATTTGCTGGGTACGGCTCTCGTCCGGTCGGGCCGGCGCGAGCAGGGACAGGGACGCCTGCAGGAGTTCACGCGCGTCGAAGCCGGTTTTGCCGAAGCCGAACAACGAAGCCGCGAGATTAACGCGATCAGCGTCGCGGCGGCTGCAGCTCTGCGGGACGGCAACGGCGATTCCGCAGCCGAACAGCTTACGCAGGGAATCAAGCGGTATCCGGATGCGCCACGCCTGCACATGAACCTGGCGCTCGTTCAGGTCCGGCTGGGCCGGCACACACTGGCCGTCGAGACCCTGGAATCCATGCTCAAGCGCGGACTCGGCCGCCCTTTTCTGATTCACAAGAACCTGGCTGACGAATACGAGATTCTCGGAAACAGGGAAGCCGCCGCCCGCCATCGGAAAATCTATCTGGATACCAGGGACGCAGAACTCCTGGCAGGCGAAAAGTAATGAGGCTGTTGATGATCGCTATCGCAGTGGTGGCGTTCGTGCAAGGAACTGTGGAACGGTTTCCGGCGTTCACCGACGTGGCGTCGAGTCTCGGCCTGACTCTCGTGAACGTCAGCGGCGAAGGGCAGAACGACTACATCGTCGAAGCCAACGGCAACGGCGCCGCGTTCTTCGACTACGACAACGATGGAGACATGGATGTCCTCATCACCAACGGAACCACGCTGAGGCGCTACGCGAACGGCGGCGATCCCGTGGCCGCATTGTATGAAAACGCGGACGGCCGTTTTCGCGATCGCACGGCGCAGTCGCGCATCGACAGGAAAGGCTGGGCCTCCGGTGTCTGCGTTGCCGACTACGACAACGATGGTGATCAGGATTTCTTCGTAACTGCATTCGGTCCCGACTTTCTGTTTCGCAACAACGGCAAGGGCACGTTCGAGGAGCGGGCGGCTTTGGCCGGCGTCGCCGACAAACGCTGGGGAACCAACTGCGCGTTTGGCGATTACGATCGCGATGGTGATGTCGATCTGTACGTCGTCAATTACCTGTCTTTCGACGAAAAGTCGATTCCCAAACGCGGCACAGAGACCTGCGTCTACATGGGGACGCTTCGAGTCTTTTGCGGGCCCAAGGGGCTGACGGGGGAAGCGGACGCTCTCTACAGCAATAACGGCGATGGCACGTTCAGCGACGTGACGGTCAGGGCCGGCATCAAGGATCCTGATTACTACGGATTCGGCGTCGTCTTCAGCGACCTCGATAACGACGGCTGGCCAGACATCTACGTGGCCAACGACTCGGTTCCCAATCTCCTGTTTCGCAATAAGCGCGACGGAACGTTTGAGGAAATGGGACTCATCTCCGGAGCGGCCCTGAACCTCTTCGGCAAGGCTCAGGCCGGAATGGGCGTCGCCGTCGGCGATTACGACGGGAACGGCCTTTTCGATATCTACGTCACCAACTTCGCGGAAGACACCAACACGCTCTACCAGAACACTGGAGGAATGCTGTTCTCGGACGTGACTCTCGAGTCGGGAGCTGCGCGCGCTTCGCGTCCGCATTTGGGATGGGGAACGGGCTTTGCCGATTTCGACAATGATGGATGGCCGGATCTCTTCGTCGCCAACGGTCACGTCTATCCGGAGGTTGACCGGTTGAAAGAAGTCAGCCGTTATCAGCAGCCCAAGGAGCTCTATCGCAATCTGGGCAACGGCCGCTTTACCGAAGTTGCCGCAACGCTCGGCGGCGATCTCATGATGCCCCGGCCGGCGCGCGGCGCAGCTTTTGGCGATTACGATAACGACGGCGACATCGACGTACTGTCCATCAACATGAATTCCCGCCCGAACCTTTACCGCAATGACGGCGGCGGTCGAAACTCATGGATTGGGTTTCGCCTTGTCGGGACGTCCAGCAATCGCGACGCGATCGGAGCCCGAATCGAGATTGAAGCCGGAGGACGAACGCAGGTGGGAGAGGTGCGGAGCGGCGGCAGTTATCTCTCGCACAACGACATGCGTGTTCATTTCGGTCTCGGGCAGGCCACTCGCGTCGATCGCGTTCGGATTCGCTGGCCAAACGGTAAGGTCGAGACGCTGGCCGGCATGAACTCACGTCAATACGTTACGATCCGCGAAGGCGCCGCTCGATAACGAAAACTCACCCCGAAGGGGTGGCCGGAGCTTAGCCAGGGGTTGAGCGAAGCGAAACCCCTGGACGAAATACCGCGTCAGTTCGCACCATCCCAGGTGTACGCGAAAAACGCGTACACCTGGCTAATTTTCTGGCACCGCTTCGCGGTGCGTAGTTACTTCCGTTGCCCGATGGCCCAAAGGAACGAGGCGGTTCGAAGGAAGAGCTGGCCTTCGGAGATTGCGACCGTGCTGAGACAGTACGGCGAACAGTCATTCGCGAGCCGGTTCGACGAGAGGATCTCGAATTTCCGGCCGGCGCGGAAGACCGTCGTGATCCCGTCCTCTTCGGTGGTGACGTAGATCTTTCCGTCCGCCAGTATCGGCGACGCGCTGTAGGTGCCGGGCGGCAGCCGTTCCGGACCGTAGACCGTCGCGCCTGTTTTGACGTCTAGCGCGAACACGACGCCGCTGTCGCGCACGACGTAGAGTAATGAGCCGTCGCTGACCGGCGTCGGGACATCCGGCCCCTGGGCGAACTGCCAGACGACGTGGCTCTTCGCGACATCGCCGCTTCCGCCGGGTCGGATGGCGACCAGCGGATTGTTGCGACTGGGCGCGATGATGAGGCCGTTCACAATCGTGGTTGAAGCCACGATGCGATAGCTGCGATCGCGTCGCGGATTCAGAACATCGGCTCGCCAATACTCCTTGCCTGTCTGCGGATCATGGCCCGACACAACGTCGCCTCCCGTGATGATCAGTTCGGTGCGGCCATTCGCTTCGATCCATGCCGGTGTCGTATAGGAATCCGGAGATTCGCTGACCGCTTCTGTCGGTCGCTCGACGCGCCAGATGGTCTTACCTGTCATCTTGTCGATTTTCACGATGTACGACGGATCGTCCGTCTTCATTCCATGAAGGACCTGCACGTAAAGCGCGTCACCTTTGAGCAGCGGGGATGAGCCGTAGCCCCAGTTGAGGCCGAACCGGCCGTACTCGGTCTGGATGTTGCGCGACCAGATTTCCTTGCCCGCGAAATCGAATGCTTTGAGGGCGCCAACACCCGTCATGACCCAAACGTGCCGGCCGTCAGTCACGGGAGATGGAGTGGACATGTTCTGTTTCCGCTCCATATGGTTCGTGTCCGCCAGCGGACGCTTCCACGCGACGGACTGCGTTTTGCGATCGATCGCCCACAGTTCGAGTTCACCGGCGTTGGCTGCAGTCGCGACGTTCAGGAAGATCATGTCACCCCAGACAATCGGTGTCGAACCGCTGTAAGCCGGCAGCGGTAGTTTCCAGGCGACGTTTTCTTCCTCGAATCGCGCGCAGTCCAGCCGCGTCATCGGTCTGCCTTCGCGTCCGCCGAACCCGCCAAATCCGCCGAATCCTCCGCGTCCACCGCCAAACCCGCCACGCTGCTGCTGGGGTGCGAACGCCGTCACAGGCAGGTTGGCCGTTCCACGATCCCCTACGGCAGTTATACATTTCGCCCCCCACGATACGGGCAGGCTGGTCTCGGTGCTGACACCGTCATGCGACGGTCCTCGCCAATGCGGCCAGTTCTCAGCAACGGTGGAGGCGGCACTCAGGAGCGTCAACAGGGAAACGATCGTGAGCATTCGGTTGCGCATGTTGTCTGGTTACCTTCCTTGAGGAAAGAGCATGAGGAATTGCCTGCCGTCAGGCATGAGATCGTATTGTCGTCGGAGCGGACCCTGCACGAACCCGCTTATCGGCAGCGCGACGGGTTCGCCCGCGCTCGGGGTTGCTCCTGTGCGAATCGTTGTAACGAACATCTGGCCGTTGTTATCGAAAAACAGTTCGCCCTGATCGGGCGACCAAAGCGGATGACCTCCGCCGGCTTTCGTGATCTGGATCTTCGGGCCAGGGCCTGGGAATGGCTGCACGTATACCTGCTGGACGCCGGTCTCAGCCGAGACATACGCGATCCATCGGCCGTCGGGTGAAAAGCGGCTGCTGTGTTGCGGCGAGCCGACGACGGCAGCAAATGGAGTCGCGCGTTTGTCGGCGAGTGAGTACGTCCACACGTCGTAATCGCTGTTATTGAAAGTAATGAACGAGAAGCGTTGCTGTGCGGACGACCACGATTCCGGAGCGCGCGCCGGTTTCTGGATCAGTTCAGCCGTGCCGGTTCCATCAGACGCGCGCCAGAACATTGTTTCAGCGCCTTCGTGATCGATGATGTACAAAACGCGCCGGCCATCGCCCGACCACATCGGACCGCGATTGCGGGCCTCTGATGACAGGCGTCGCTTCGAGTTGACGTCGGAGATCTTCGCGATCCAGATGACGCCGTCATTGTTCGTGTCGTACAAAACCTCCTTGCCATCCGGAGAGATCCGCGGTGCGAATGTCGTTCCGGGGAGCATGCCCACGAGCGTACGTCGTCCGTCACGATCGACGAGTTCAAGTCGAAAGTCGGGACGAGCCACAGGACCCTGAGCGGCCCGGACGACAGCCCCGGCCGCAAGCAGGCACAGGATTAACAAAGCCCACCACGGTCGGATTAGTTTCCAGCAGATCATCTCGACATTGTACACTCCGAGAGGGCTGCAGGGAGCGTAGCCGGGTATGGAACGTAGCGACACATCATTGCGTGCACGCCGCATTGCAGAACCCGCCTAAAGCCGGTGACGCCAGCTCCGTAGCCGAATTCCACACACAAACCTTTTCCCGGACCATCCAGTCGGGTTGATCGTTGTTCAACTGCTCGACGACTTTAGTGATCGGCAGGATCGCTTCATGTCTGGTCCAGCCTGGCGACCAGGGTGTCGAAACGTCGTCCTCTCCGTCGAACAGCAATCCGACGATGCGATGATTCCTTTTGTCGAATGCCGGTCCCCCGGAGTTTCCGTGAAACGTATCGATTTCGGCGCCGATCGTCGGTTGTTTGTTCCAGCGAACGCTGTAATTCTCATACACAATCCCGACAACTGGATCGTTCCGCCGTACATAACTTTCCCGGAACGTTTGAAGTTTATTCTGCCGATCGGGGTTGTTCGCGACTTCCGCCTGGACGAGCAGCTCGAGTTCGGCGAACTGATGTTCGTTGATCTGAAACGGGAAGATCACCCATCCGTTGTCATGCACGGATCGGGGAAGTCCGTGAGGATGACCCACCACATAGAGGGGAGCGTCGCGAAGCGGCCGCTTCATCGAGATACATTGAGCCGGATACAGTTCTCCGGCGTACTTGCCGTCATGCGGCAGAATACGGAGCAGGGCAAAGTCCAGTTTCTCCCCACCGCGGACCGGTTTCCCTTCCGCAACGACTCCTGCGACATCGAAACTCTGGCGAGGCAGGTTGTTATCGGAGAGGTCCTGTTCGAAGTTGAACCATACCTTCAAATCCTGAACAAAAAAATCCTTGATGCAGTGCAAGGCAGTGAGCACGAGATCCTTGCTGACCAGCACGCCACTGCAGTGTGCGCGGTCCTGAGCGATGGCCACGGTACCGCGTGAGTTTGCAAGGATGCGGCCGTAGGTCAGCGGTCGATAAAAATCCAACCGGCCATAGACCGCTTTGCGATCACGTCTGACTTTGACGAAGTTGCCCGCAAGGAATGTCCGTTGCGCATCCTGACCTGTAACGGGGAGATCCACGTAAGCTTTAACAATTTCGTTTTCAGCCGCTGCCAGCGCCTGGTCCAGTTGCAGAAGGTCCGCTTCTGCAGGTACTGGAGTCCGCATGGCGACGGCGGCCCTCGCCTGCGCATTCCTGAAAGACGACTCGAGCGCTTCCAGAGTCATTGGTTTCAGCCGCGGTGCAAGGCCTAATTGGAATTGCCCGACAGAACCCAGATCCAACCTGTCCGCCGACAGCCTGACCTGGTTATCCCGGATGACGATGCGGCCTGTGACCGGGACACCGAATGCAAAATCGTTGAGGGTTTCGGATCGTTCGACCGGAATCGACACCGTCGGATTCTTCTCCGATTCCAGAACGACGGTTCCATTCGGCAACTTCTTGAGGCTACCCTCGGCAATGCCGCTTCGTCTTATATCGCCTATTACTCTTTCGCGGCTTTGACCAAAGACCTCGTGTTGCAGCAGTGTGAGCATAAGGATCGGGATGACCGTCAGAACTCTCATATTGCACCTATCGAAATAATGTCGTTGTGAACTGAAAGTACCCTTCGCCGGTTTTACGTTTGATCAGGATGTGCCACTTGCCAGCTGCAGGTTTTTCCAGATCGCACCCGCCAAACTGTTCCACGCCGTCTCGCGCGCAAACATTGGCATTCGGAGCCGCCGGAGCCGTCGGGTTCACATAAAGATCGAAATCGGTCGCGTTCCCGGGCGTGTCGATTGCATTGAACGTAAACCGCACACGCCGGGTGTTCTGGGGAATGTCTACTTCGTACCGTCTCTCGCTCACTTCGCCGTTGAGATCGTTCACACGCGGAATGACGGACACTTCATTGCTCCCCACGGCCGGCAGACCGCTTGCCGTCACGCCCAGGTCGGACGCCGCTTTCTGTTTGATCCACGACGCGTACTTGAAAATGCTGGCATCGTAACTGTGATCGCCCTGCAGGCAGCTGGACCGTACTCCGCCTGAAGTGATTCCGACGATGCGAGGCGGGACACCGGAATATAATCCGCCCCCCGAATCGGCGTTACAGGTGTTCGAGTTTTCTCCCGGCAGACCCAAAGGGTTGTCGAAGTTCCAACAGACAAGCGTGTCGTTCGAGAAACCGGCCGCACAGGAAGCCGTCGTAACGCTGCCAAGCCGTTTGAGTCCGTAATCGAAATTCGTTCCGCCGCTCCTGCCAAACCCCACGATTGTGGCGCGCGTTCCCGGGAGAGTTGCCGTGTCTGATCCCAGCGAGATGGGTCCGATTCCCATGACAGGATCCTGAAGCGTCAGGACAGCAACGTCCGCAGTCGGGAACCTGAAATCGGAATGAAGGGCGATGGAACTGACGTTGAAGACTCCCGCGTTCTGAAAAAACACTCTGAACTTAGCCGCGCTGGTCACATGAGCGGCCGTGCTGCCGTCCTCCGAAACACAATGCCCGGCGGTGAGAAACGTCTTGCTGCCCACCAGTGTTCCGGAACACCAGCTGCCGAATCTGCCGTTGATTTCCTTCATGAGCGCACCGGCAGCAGGGTATTCGGCGGTCAGAATGCCATTGACGATTTTGCCTTGGGGCGTGTCCGGCGTACGGGGTCTCGGCGCACTCAACTCCGCCAACGCGGCTTTGGCCTTCCTGAGGCTGGCCTCGAGCTTGTCGATTGTGTGCTGCAACTCTTCGCGCTGGCGCGCATCCTCGAACGTTTCGCCGGCCGCGGCAGGTTCTTTTTGCTGAGACTCCGGCTGCCGGCCTCCGGCCTGGTTCGATGAACAGGAAAGCACAAGGGAAAGAACGACGATGACCGTTACTGAACTGAATCGAAAAAAGGTCGTTAGCTGCATGGAACTCTCCTCTGCGATGTTGTTCGCTAGAACTTGTATTGGATGACGAAGTACCACCCGCCTTTCGGGCGGCTCGAGTAGCCGAGATCTTTCTCGATGTCTTTCGTGCCCGACACGACGTCGCCGGCTTTGAGCTTTTGGAGGTCTTTCACCCAGCCCGCCATGGCCCCCGCGCCGATCGCGATATCTCCTTTGCCTGCTCCGAACAGGCGCAATCCGAAGCCTCCGAGAACCCCTGGCAGATCTTTTGAGGTGACGGCTCCGAGCTGGAACATCGGCGCCAGCGGCCCAGCGCTGCATCGGCAGACGAAGTTGACGAGGATGCTGGGATTGATGGAAATCGAATCGTCCTCGACTCGGGCAACGATCGTCTCGCCTGCGTCGTTCGTGGCAGTGCCGTATTTCGGCTGCTTGATATTGCCGAACACAGCGCCGACGCCGATCTCCGGAACAAATGAGGCGTAGCGACGGACGATCAAGGTCGCCGATCCTGCGTTTTCCTGCGTCGTTGTCAAAACGCTTGATGCCGGATCGACTTTGGGAACGATGTTGACCACCTTCACCGTGACGTTTTGCTGTTTCGCGAAGGTGGGCTTGATTTCATCTCCGATGCGGAATTCCGTCAGATCCTTGCCGGTCCACTTTGTGGCATCGGCGTAACCGTCTTTCAACGTCTTGACGAGTTGGTCGAAAGCAGCCTTCAGATCCGTCAATTGCTGAATTCGCATGTCGACAGTTGCCTTCGTCAGGCTCGCGACCAGGTACTGCAGATAGTCCGGCGCGGCTTTATCGGCCGCGCATTTCCTGATCATGGCGAACACCTCTGTCGCGAGCTTGATGTTGTCTTGAAGAGCGTTACCGTTGAGGACGATGGAATCGATCGCGGTCTGCACTGCCTGAGGTCCGTTCTTGCCTTCACTGAATGCATCGTCGATCTTCTTGATCCAGCCTTTCACCAGGGCTGCGACCGTCTTGGGGTCTGTCGTCGGGCCGTAGAGCAGCGCTTGAAGTTCATTGATGTTTGTCTCAGCGGAACCCGCCGTCCCACACGCAGCAAGACCACCGGCAGCGCGCGTCAGTGCGGTTGGCGAGACAGTGGTGACTACAGTGGTAATGGCTTCGATGAGCTTCGCTATCGTGGCGTGTGCCGGATCGTCCGCGGCCGTGACGGAGACCGATGCCTGAAGTCTCAGCGGATTGAAGCGGTCGTAGGAAATGAAGATCGACTTTTTCGTGAGGAAAAGGGCGTCTGCCTCGATCGTGCGGTAGACCGAGCCAGTTTCGTCATCTGCCAGCCATTCCATCTTCTTGATCCCGGGATTCCAGCGGACACGAATCCTGGACTTGATAACTGGCGCATCGAGATATTCCTGCGTCTGCGCGGAGACGCCGGCGGGAGCAAACAGTAAAGACACAACTACAGAAATCGAAAGCAGCAGGCGAAACATTTCGTCCTCCTTGGTTGATCTGTTTGATGGTTTGTTGAACTCGCCGGACACCGAGTGTCAGGCGCTCAGATCAGAGAACGAAGGGAAGCCGGAAAATCCTTTCAGAAAAAATCGAGCACGAAGGGATCGAAAGGAAGGAATGGAAACGGAGTACCGGCGTTAAGGTCACAGCACTCCGTCAGGAGAGACTAACTAGCCGACAACTGAACCGGAACAATAGCTGTCCGTTGACAGTTTGCCCACCTGTCTGCCCTTTGAGGGCGGCAGTTCGTGGAAGGCCAGCAGGTGCTCCTCGCTTGCACCAATGCCGGTTGTTGCTGGTGGGCCATCCTTGGGATCCTCACTGGAAAGAGAGAAGTCGGTATGCTTTCCATCCATGGTCAATAGCAGCAGATCGTTCAAGGGTTTTGTGGAATGTGGAGGCCGGGTGTCGGGCTTTTCCGTTGAATACAGAATCCAGTTCGTGAATTTCCCGACTGTCGTCGTGTGGGGGCGAATCCCGCTTGAAGAAGGCGGCTTGAACATGACCTCGGTTTCTTCAGAAAGACCCACATAGGAAAAGACGACAACATCGTGATGAACCGCGGGTACGGCATAAGCCGCATCCGTCGGCGTTGTTCCAAAAACTGATTTTGAAGGCTCGCTGGCTCGAAACAGGCGCACAACGCTGGGCATTGGAACCGTGAATATGGCGGAGACTTTCTCGGCCGCCGTCTGATCCAGGATTACGGAACCTTTTCTCAAGACGAGGTACGTTTTGGGACTTATCAACGAAACCAGCGAACCGGGGCGTCCCATTGGTCCCTCCACCTTGTATGCCCCGGTTGGAAGGTCGGTCACCGCGCTTTGCGTGGGATCGGACGCGGTGCAAATGCCTCTTATATGATCGTCGATCTCTGGCATGACAATCTGGACGGTTGACTCGTTGACTTGATGGAAGAGCATCATTCCGTTGCAGATCAGGTTCAGACGCGGCGGTATTCGTGCGGGCATTGGAATTCCTTTCTCATTATTGAATTTTGATTTTTGGTAATGTCGCGTCCTCGCCCGCCCTCACGGGAGAGTCCACATGAACACCGCGTTCGTAGTCAGCGAAAGCTGCCCAATATCGCGGATGTCGCCAATTAACCTGGGATCTCATATTCAGACTCGCCATGCGAACCGCTTCTGCCGGCGAGCGACCAGTTCCGAGGTGTTCATAGAACGATCGCATCCATGCTGCCGTTGCTGTGGAATCGACATTCCAGAGTGTTGCGACCACCTCGCCAGCTCCGGCCAACAATGCAGCCTCGGCCAGTTGACCGGGTTGCACACTACCAGTGTCATTGAACTCCGCCGATCGACAGGCGGAGAACACCACAAGATCGGATCTCATGACCGTCGGTCCGGTCACAACCCAGATTCCCGCGCGGCCATCGGCGGACTGATCTGCGGCATCCGGTGCAACGACCAATCCGACACCGCCTCGCCACGGAATTGAGTGTCCGGCAAAGTGCAGGACGCCCGGCGCTACGGCCGCTGCATGAACTGCTTTCGCTGTTGCATGGGCGCCCTGCAGCAGCGAGCGGTTTTGATAGACGCTTCCGACGGCTTCAACCTCTTTTTCGAGTGACGGAAGCAGGTCCGGTAGAGCTCCGAGATTTCGGTCAAACACAGTGGCGGCAATGATCCCCACTCGATCGGATTTCGGAGAGGCCGCCGGCGCGCTGCCTCCAAAGGGTAAGAACGAAAAAACGACGTCTCGCCCTTCGTCGGAATAAAGAAAAGTGGAAAGCGGCAGGGACCTCAATTCCCCGGCCACTGCGATGTAGACCCGATTGATGCCGCTGAGGCCGGAAGGGAAGAGAATTGAATAAACCTGACGGGCTTCCTCCGCAATTCGTTGTTCCGCCGTCGATTCCAGGCTTGCAAGCCGGCGCAGCAAGCGAACGCGGTCGACAAGGCCGGAATACGAATCCGAAGCCCATTGAAACCGGGTTCCGTGAGAAGTCCTTAACCAAAGTGCGGCTTTGTTATCGAGCGCGGCGACCGTCAGGAATGCGGTACCCGCACTGCTTGCCGAAGCGGACGTGATCGATTTCGTTCCGCCAAGCAGACGCTCATGCAAACGGACAAACCGCCGCCAGGAGTTCAGGGCCTCATCCGGCCTGCCCGCGAGGATTCGAGCTGTTGTCAGCGAGCGTGTAACAGAATCGATTTCCGGAAGGTACGTGCGCAGCGGCCCGGGTTTTTCAAGTGCAGCATGAGTAACGTCTTTCCAAAACGACTCGGCAAGGTCTTCCACTTCGCGATAGTTGCCCAACCTCAACTCCAAACGGCATAAGGCGGCAATCAATTGCCGATTGAAATAGAGGTTTTCTCTTTCAGAGGACTCCTCTCCATGGGCTTCGCGCAACATTTCGTACAGTTCTTGCCGTTCGCCGTGTATCTCCAGCCAGCCCGCGCGAGCCACACGCCAATAGATCCTGGCTGTTGGAGTTTCTCCGAGCTTCCGAAAGGCGGCCTGGGCCGCTGCGTACGCCTGTGACGCCTCATCTTCGTGGTTCAGATCGAATGCGAAACGCGCTCGATTCGAATCGCCGATCATTTCCATAAGCGGCGCACCGGTGCCGCGGCCCACGCTTCCCATGGACCACGCGGCACTATGAGCCGTATGCGGCAGATCAAGCGCCATCGCCGCTTTCATGACCATGACGTGAAAGTCGTAGGATCGGCGAAGTGGAAATCCGCCGCTGTCGATCTTCGCGAGCGTGTCCACGGCTGTCTGGATGGCCTCCCTGCTGTAACCGGACTCGACGAGCCGCTGGCCCCGAAAGTTCGGCACCCGAATGAGCGTCGCGCGGTAGTCATGAGCCGTGGCGATCTGTTCGGCTTCGTCTACCAGCGAAGCTGCGCCGCCGAAGTCTTCCCGACCGGCTCTGCACAGCGAACTTTCCAACGCGATCTGTGCCCCCAGCCACGCATAGGGACGGGCGGCCCGCCGGAGGTTTGTCGTGTCGGGACAGCTTGCGACCGCCAGCGTGCGCGTACGATAGTAGAGGAGTTCAAAATCCCGCCAGACTCCCAAAGAAGGGGGAACGCTTGCAGTCGTCAAAAGCCGGATTCCCTCGGAAAGACGGTCGTACTGCAAATTCGCAGTCGTGCGCAGAATTGCCATTTCAGTGAGCACTTCGACCGCTTTCGACGCCGTTTCCGGCAAGCCAATGACTTCGAGAAGCCATGGGTCGGAATGTGTATCTCTTAACGCGATTGCCTGAGACTCGAGGGCGGCTGTCCGGTTGCGAAAGTACTCGCGAAGAGCCGAGGTCATAGCCGTTTCGATTGCGAGCTCCGTCTGGAGAACCGGAGGAACGTCACGACCCGGTTCGTAGACACGCGCGCGGCTCCTTCTTACGGCCTCGAGGCGTTCCTGAGCTTCCTGACGCCAGCCTGCGTCCGGTTCGCGGCGGATATATTCTTCGAAATCCACAATCGCGGGATCGTACTGGAACAGCTTTGCGCGAATGATCGCGCGGTTGAAGAGAGTGGGCAGATGATCGGGTTTCGCCTGCAAGGCTTGTCCGAGTTTCTCCAAAGCAAGCGTATAATCCAGCGCGCTTCCATTCTGCTCGGCTCGCTCGAAATAGGCGCTGGCGAAGTCGACTAGAAAATCCGACGACTTCTCCCCAAGATCTGCCGCCATCTGGAAAGAGCGCAGGGCCGTCTCGAAATCCCAAAGCAGCAGCGCCGCACGGCCCTGCGCGTGGATCCATGCTGCATCTTCGGGCCGGCTTTCCAGGTGTCTCTTGATCTGTGCCTGACTTTCGAGCAGGGCGGCGGGAATATCCGTTACGGAACTGATCGGCCCGCGCTCGACCTTTATGGGACTGTATGCAGCGCCCGGAATCTGCAACTCCAGGTTTCTGCGGGCTGAATAAGCCGACGCGATCTGGCCCAAAGGTGGGGAATTCCGAAAAGTACCGAGCATCCAGGTACCAAGAGTCACAGCCAGCAGAAGCAGGGCGGCAACCGGGATGAGCCAACCTCTTGCCCGTGCGGTACGCCCCGCCATGGAGGCGGCCAGATTCGAGCGCTCCTTTTTCCAACGGATCGCGAGCTGGCCGGCAATCGGATCGACAGGTTCTTCGGCGGTGAGACCGGCGGCATCTATAAGATCCTGCAAACGGTCTGCGCAAGCTCGACATTGAACAGCATGGTGGAGGAATGCCGCATTCTCTTCCGGTTTGCACATGCCCGCCGCCATTCGTGCCCACATTTCGGGCTTCGGACACTGGAGTGACCCGCTGGGAGCCGCCGGTTTCATACTCTGTTCATCACCCTTTTCGATCGGCTCGTCCTGTTACACATTACGCATTCGACTCCGAAAATCCTTTGCCCCCTTGCGGTAAATCCTTCACACGCTCGCGCACCATGTTGATCAGGCGCAGACAGAGGCTTTCAACACCCTTTGGCGTCAGACCCAGGGATGGGATCGTGGATATCTCTCTCGCCGTCCATCCCTGCCGATAGTACATAAGGAAAACATCACGATCCCGCGGGTTCGCCTGAACCATGTTTTCGATTTCCCGTATCAGGACTTCGCGCTCGAGATCTGTCGTTCCCACCAGTTGAAGAGCGGAATTTACCGGATCGTCGATCGATGTTGCCGCAAGATCATCGCGCCGGCGCGCCCGACGTCCTCTGAAATAGTCGTGAGCTGCATTGGCAATGGAAGTCTTCAGGTACGCGTCCAGGATGGAGTCGTCAATGTCCGTCAGCCTTCCCTCACGAGCCTGGACGCTTAACTTCAGGCAGATTTCCTGAATGGCGTCATCCATGTCCTGAGGCCTGGAAATACCGAACCTGCGCGCTACGCGAACAACGATGGCAGCCATCAGGGCGTGATGGCTGTCCAGCAAGCGTTCCCAGGCGCTACTATCGTTGGGCGTTTTGACGCATTCTTTCCAAAGGTCGGCAAGAGAACCCATTTCGCAGTGAGCATCCTACGAATACGTGAATATCTGGAACGTTGGTAAGAAAAACCGTTCGATTTAAGACCACGCATCAGGGGCAGTCAAGGAAAACCGCGGAAAGCGGTGAAAAGGGCAAAGGGTTTTCCCACTGTTTTTCGTTCTTCCTTTCAACGATCGAAAAAGGAGGAACTATCTATGGTTTCAAGAAAAGTCAGACGAATTGTACTGGGTACGACGTGCACCTTAATGCTCGTCGCAATGTACGCCTTTGCCGGAACTGTAAGGCTGGTGAGCAACACGTGGGACAACGTGCCCAGAGTTGAAGTGATGACAGGTTTGGATGCTCCGGACCGGGGGCAACTCAGCAGCTACACCAATGTGCGGAAAGGCACGGTGCTTGTGGCTGCCGATAACCGGCTCTGTTTCCGGCGTTCGGGCGACCCGAGCCGGCCGGACTCCCCGCTGACGGAATGGAGATGTGCCGACAAGGGGACTTCAGGGACTTACGACTTCAATCTCTATTGAGTTCGTGTGTCCGATCGCGTTCGCGGCGAGCGAATTCGCATGTTCGCCCGCCGCGTTCGGATCATTTGCCGATCATGTGCGGCACGTCCTTGTTGTTTTCTTCGCAGATGCTTTCGATGAGATCGGTATCGGGTTCCAGACGCCAGGTGAGTTTGACGTTCCAGGGCTTTGTGTACGCCTTGGGATCCTCGATCGTGACGTCAATGTTCATCCGTCCGACGCTGGGCCGGCTGTAACGTTCGATCACCTTGAGCGACTCCGTACCAGGGAGGCCCCGCATATCGAGCCACGTCCTGCCGTTCTGTCCGATGGTTTCGATGACGAGCGTGTCACCTTCCCATCGGCCTACCGAATATCCCATCCAGGTCGGTTGCGCGTTTTTCGGCAACGACCGCCCATCGAGGAACACCTGCCGGTAAATCGTCCTGGACTCGAAGAGAAATACGATCAGATCGGGAGTCTGCACGATTTTCAGGCCATCCGGGATGCTAAGTTTCTCCGGTATGCCGGAAGGCAGGCAACGCACGCCGGGATGGTCCTTGCTGTTGGTTTCGATTCGTTCTTTCAGGATCTCCTCAGCCCACGGCGTCAGCGGAACCTCTCCGGGTTTGAGGTCGGCAGCAAAATTCGTCAGATGTCTGACGGGTGGGACCGGGAACCAGAAGCCCGAGAGATCCGGTTTGCCGTCAGCGGTTCGCCGTGTGGCCGCGTTCAGGTCCACCTTGCCATCCGCTGTTCGCGGCATGTTTTTCACTGGGAACGGATCCCATTGCGCTTCTGCGATCCGGGTTCCTGCACCTGCGATTATCAGAACTACTATGACGAGGCCAGCGACCTCTCTTAGCGTATGAGTCATTCATGCTCCTTTGGTACCATTCGCCCTCGGATTCTAATGATCCGGGTTTGACATCAGCAATGGAAAAGACATAGTGTGCGGATGGAACGCCAACACGGGGGATACTCACATGCGATATTTCGGATTCATGCTTTGCCTTGCGGCTTTGGCCGTGGCAGCAGGATCGCGGCCGGTCGCCGCGCATCATGCGTTCGCGGCGGAATTTGACGCCTCAAAACCCATCACGTTGACGGGCAAGGTCACCAAGGTCGAGTGGTACAACCCGCACGTCTACTTCTATATCGATGTGAAGGACGAGAAGACGAGCCAGGTTGCAAACTGGGCAGCAGAGATGAACAGCCCGAACAGCCTCATGCGTCTCGGTTGGACGCGGGACTCGATGAAGGTCGATGACGTCGTCACGGTGCAGGGAAGCCTTGCCAAAGACGGCAGCAAACTCGTCAATGCGCGATCGGTCACAGTGGGCGGCAAGCGTTTGTTCGCGGGTTCCAGCGAAGCTCCGCGACCGCAGTAAGAGAAATTACTTCCTGTTCGCGTCGAAAAATCGCGCGGCGAAATCGAGGAACACCGGCCAGTTCGGACCCGGCGTGTGACCGCCGGAATGCTGGCGGAAGGCGATGTCGCCGTCCGTGATCCCTGTTTCAATCTTCGGGAACTCCGTCGTGCCGAGATCCTTCTTGCCGAGCAATCGATAAACAGACGCGGCGCCCACGCCCGCCAGGAACGTCCCCTTCGGATCAACCCATGCGTCGTTAATATTTGAGGCTTGCTGTTCGACCGGGCCGCGGCTGGCCTGAAAGCGCGGATCCCCGCGCTCCATCATCTTGACCGTGCCATCGGGATTCAAGTCCGGGCCGTTGCCGGTGCTCAGAAACACTGGTCTGGGCGCCACCAGCGCAACGAGTTCGTGCGAGTCGACCGGCAGCGTATCCCACCGTCCCGCGTATTTCAGATAGTTGCCGGCCATCCAGTGATATTCGTTGGTCGCGGCGATGTTCTCGATCGCTTCGCCGTATTTCCGGCGATGCAGCTTGGCGCCGCTCTGGCCGGATGAACTGATGAAACCGGTCAGGAGTCGTTCGTCGTACGCGAGCGCGACGAGCGCCGCTTTTCCGTCACGCGAGTGTCCCTGCACGGCCACTTTCTTCGCGTCGACGGCTTTGTCGGTTTCGAGGTAGTCCAGGACTTTGCTCATGCCCCATCCCCACGCTGACAGCACGCCCCAGTCGTCCAGCTTGCGCGGCTGGCCCTTGTTGACGAGGCCGATGATGCCGCACGTGAGCCCTTGTCCGTTGTCGGCCTGAATGCTGGCTGTCGCGACTGTCGCGTAGGCCCAGCCGCGCATCAGAATCTGTTCCTGCGGAGACGGCGGCGCATTCGGATTCGGAGCCGGCGCTGCTCCTCGTGCCGGCGGAGCCGCTCCACGGGCGGGCGCCGCAGTGCCCGGCGGGACGCACAATGTCGTCGCCGGAATGTTTTCCGGGCGCGTGCCGCCGTTGCCGAACATCAGGACCACGGGTACCGGTGCCGTCGCGTTCTTCGGCGTCGTGAGTGTCGCCATGATCGTCACGTTCACAGCCGGATAGCCGGAGTTATCGGCGCGTCCAATGAGCTGCTTCGTGACGGTCGGTATTTCGCGCGACTGACCTTCCGTTGTGGCGGCAACAGTCCAGGTGATCTTTGGAATGTTCTTCGGACGCCGCCCATAAACTTCGCGATCGAATTGTTCAACAATCTCTGCCCGGCGCCGCCGCCACTGGGAGGCAGTCTTCACTTTCGATCCGTCGTTGAATGCCAGAGGGTCGGGCAGGTTTGGATAGGGATTCGCCGTCGTCTCGTCATAAGTCGACGCGAGATAAGCGCCCGGCCCGCTCGGGAACATCGTGATCTTCAGGAGATCCATGACGCGCTGCCGATCCTGCTGGCTGGTCATCACGATTTGTGCGTTCTGTTGGGCTGCGAGGTGAACACCAAGGCACAAAGACGCAAAGGCGCAAAGAAAACCGGCAAAGAGGGATTTTCTGAGTGTCATATGTCTCCTACGATTTGGCCCGAAGTGGCTGGAGTATATACGGATCTGATATAAGACTGGAGCCAACTCTCCGGAGGACATTCAATGAAGTCGCGCTCAGCGGTTGTCATGGTTTTCGTGATCCTGGCTGGTGTGTGGATCGCGTTCGCTCAGCAGCCGCGTCAGGCGCGACAGGTCAACGATGCGCTGCTCAGGACAGGAAGCCGGACCGGTGATGAATGGGTCGCCTATGGGACGAACTGGGCCGAGCAGCGATACAGCCCGCTGAATCAGATCGACGTATCCAACATCAGCCGTCTCGGTCTGGCCTGGTCGACCGAGATTCCTCTCGCCGCAGGAAACCCGCAGACGCATCAGGAAAACACGCCGCTCGTGTTCAACGGAGTCCTCTATGGAATCACGCCGTGGAGCATCGCGTATGCAGTCGATCTGCGCACGCAGAAGGAAATCTGGCGCGCCGACCCGGAAGTGAATCAGCAGGTCTGGCAATCCAGAATCTGCTGCGGCGTCGTGAATCGAGGCGTTGCTCTTTATGAAGGCAAATTGATCGCGCCTGTTGTCGATGGAAGATTGAGAGCGCTCGATGCGGCCACCGGCAAGGTCCTCTGGGAGACGCGTGTATCACCGGAAAACATGGCTTACACGATCACGATGGCGCCGCGTGTCATCAAGGGCGGCCGGATCATCATCGGCATCAGCGGCGGCGAGTACGCGATTCGAGGCTTCTTTTCCGCATACGACGTGAACACCGGCAAACTCGCGTGGCGGTTCTACACGGTCCCCGGCGATCCTTCGAAACCTTTCGAACATCCGGATCTCGAGGCCGCGGCCAGGACATGGACCAACGAGTGGTGGAAAATCGGCGGCGGCGGCGCCGTGTGGAACGGGATGGCGTATGACGACCTGAACGACATCGTGTACGTTGGCACGGGACAGCCCGGTCCGTGGACCGACATGCATCGCGGACCCGGCGACAATCTTTATTCGAGCAGCATCGTCGCTGTTCGCGGCGCGACGGGAAAGCTCATCTGGTATTACCAGGAAGTGCCCGGCGATAACTGGGACTACGATTCCATCGCGGACCTGATGCTTCTCGACCTGCCGATCGGCGGACGGACTCGTCAGGTAATCATTCATGCTCCGAAGAGCGGATTCTTTTATGTCCTCGATCGAGTGACGGGTGAACTGCTTTCCGCGGATCCGATCACGAAAATTTCGTGGGCATCGGGAATCGATCCGAAAACCGGCAAAGCCATTGTGAATCCGGGAGCCTTGTATCGGACAACATCCGTGAGTGTGATGCCCGGTCCGTCGGGTGGTCACGTCTGGCCGCCATGGACGTATAGCCCGGCGACCGGCCTCGTCTATTTTCCGGGGAATGCCGGCGGCAGCTACACGTACCGGGCTGATCCCAACTACGTGCCGCAGCCGACAGACATCGGGCCCACGGGAAGAGGTCGTATGAACATGGGAACCGGAGGCGGAGGTGGAGGCGGAAATCGTGGAGCCGGCGGTGGACGCGGCGCCACGGCGACTCCGAACAACACCGATACCGTTCCACAGGCAGTAGCCGCCGCGAATTCGCAGGCCGGCGCCGGCCCGGCGACCGCGCCCGCCCAAACGCCTGCGCCGCCGGCGCCCTTACCTGTGATTGGACCGGACGGGCCGACAGGCGCGGTGCTCTATGCCTGGGATCCCATCGCGCGCAAGGAACGCTGGCGCGTCGCAGGCGGCGGAGCCGGGCCATTTGCCGGCGGCAGTCTCGCGACCGCAGGAAACCTGGTGTTCTCGAGTGTCAACAACCGGCTTCTGGCTTATCGCGCGGATAACGGCGAAAAAGTTTTCGATATGAATCTCGGCACTTCGCAGATGGGTCCGCCGATTTCTTTCACGATCGATGGAAAGCAGTACATCGTGGTGACGGGCGGTCCGGCGGGTGGAGGAGGTCGAGGTGCGGGTGCCGCGCCACCGAGACCGGCGAATCTGCTGGTGCTTGGGCTGGACGGAAAAGCGCCGATACCTGGAGTACAGTAGTTCACCGATCAGCAATCGCTGCTACGTAAATACGTAAATGAAGATTGGCAATTGCCAATTGTTCAATCGAACGATTGTTCGATTGCCAATATATATTCCTAAGTTGCTTATGGCCGATGGCGTAGCGGCGATGTTTTGCGACAGGAGGTACTCGTGAGGACACTTTTGGTTCTCTTGGTCGTTCTGACTCTAAGTCCGGCGGCACACACCCGAGCCGCCGACACCCTTCCCGCCCGCTACACCGCCGCGGAATTCTGGCGCATCGTGACCGAGTTCTCCGAACCCGGCGGCCAATTCCCTTACGAGAACTTCGTTTCCAACGAAGTCTCGTATCAGGACATCCTCCCCGACGTGACGCGCATCGCCAAACCCGGCGGAGCGTACCTTGGCGTGGCGCCGGAGCAGAACTTCACCTACATCGCGGCCATCAAGCCCAAGGTCGCGTTCATTCTCGACATCCGCCGACAGAACATGCTCGAACTCCTTATGTACAAGGCGCTGTTTGAAATGTCCGCTGATCGCGTCGAGTTTGTTTCACGATTGTTCTCTCGTCCGAAGCCGGCCGGATTGACCGCGGCATCATCTGCAGAGCAGATCTTCAAGGCCTTCGAGCCGGTTGCAGGAAACGCCGATCTGTACAAGCAGACGCTTCAGGCTATCCGGGATCGTCTCGTCAAACAGCACCAGTTCAAGCTCATCGGCGATGACGAGCAGAAAATCGAATACGTCTTCAGCGTGTTCTACCGCGGCGGTCCGCGTATGGATTATGCGTATGCGAGTTCGAGTCCGAACAACCAGGTCCCGAGTTATTACAACCTGATGGTGACGACGGACGGGCGCGGCAAGAACTGGGCCTATCTCGAGACCGAGGACCGGTATCAGTACGTTCGCGACATGCAGCTGAAGAATCTGATCATCCCGCTCGTCGCGGATTTCGGCGGTCCGAAAACGATCAAGGCCATCGGCCAGTATCTGAAGGACCACGGCGCTCTGGTTTCGGTGTTCTACATCTCGAATGTCGAAGATTATCTGAACACGACCTGGGCGGCTTACCGCGCGAATCTCGCCGCGCTCCCCTCAGACGATTCGACCCTTCTCATTCGCTTCATTCCTGTGACGAACACCGTGCTCGGCTGGATCAAGGACGTGCCGCCGCAGTGGCCAGGGCAGTACTGGCACTGATTCCAGCCGTACCAACGTTGCATGTTAAGCTCTTGGCCATGATTCGCACTCCGCTCGGCGACACGCACCCGTCGATGGAACGAATACTAATTGACGGCTATCGAGCTATGTCTTCGATCGAAAAACTGGAGCGTGTCCGCGCTATGACGGAAGCCATCGAGAGTCTCGCGCTCGCCGATATTAGAAGACGCCATCCCAACGCGGATGCGCGCGAGCAGGCGCTGCGACTGGCATCCCGAAGGATTCCGCCCGAATTGATGCGTCGTGCGTTCGGATGGGATGTCGAAGTCCAAGGCTATTGATTGGTGTCGGATCCGCTCATCGTCGTCGTCGCACCGGCTGACGGATTTGACGCGCCCGGCATCCCGTATCTCGTCGGCGGATCACTCGCGCGTACACGTCAAGATTTGCGTTGAACTCGTCCTGACGTTTCTCAATCTTGCCAGTATCTAGGTCACAAAGACGATCCGGTACTTTTGGCTGAAGCAGCTAACGCGGCGACGCGACCAGCCTGACGACGATCTCCCATGTCACCGGACCATCGATCTTCAGCGGCGACTTCTGCAGGTCGGTCGTTCCATACATCACGGACTTCAGCTGAAATCCCTCCGGGATGTTTCGCACGGTGATGTTGTATTCACCGTCCTTCAACTGCAGCATGATCACTCCCCGATTTACGATGCTCGAGCTGCGCGAAAGGCTCGCGCTCTTTGCTTCCACTGTGAGTTGCGGCGCGGCGGTTGCTGCGCCTTCCACGATCACATGGCCCGCGACAACGAATTCCCGCGGGTACGTGATGACGACGTTGTTGATGTCCTGGTTCCGCACCACGACCTGCGTGGCCGCGGAAAGACCGCTCAGGCTCAGGCGCGCATTGTAGTTTCCCGGCAGGACTCTGGAGAAAGCGAACGAGCCGTCCGCCTGGACAGCCGCTTCGACATTACCAAGAGCCTGGTTCATCAGGACGACTCGCACGCCCTGCGTCGTCAAAAGGCCGTTGACGCGTCCGCTGACGTTCACGGTCGTCACGGCGCTGGTATCGAAGGTAACGCGCAACTCCGCTTTGTCGGTCGATGCGATCTGAAGCAGATTATTCGACAAGTCGCTTGTGCCGTATGTAAACGCCGCGAGCTTGTAACCCTGCGGCAGACCGCCCGTGATCGTGAGCCGCCGTTCTCCCAGTGGCAACGACACCTTGAATGAACCATCCGGCTGCATGGCGACGGGCACGTTTGCATTCGAATTCGGTATGCCGGGAAGCGGAGCAAGGGCAAAGCCGATGCGAGGCAACGGAAAATTGTTCTGCACCGTGATTCGTCCGCTCACTTCTTTCGGGGCGGGCAGGAGGAGTGCCACATTCGAAATGTCCGTGGCGCCGATCTTCAAGTTCACCGGCGCCGACACCGATGCTGAAGAATATGCGATCGCGGTGTAAGAGCCCGGCAATACCTTCGCGAATTCGAACGCGCCGTCATCGTCCACGATCGTGGTGATCGCGTCACCGCCGCCCGTGCCGCCGGTCCCGTTGATGGCAATTCGGATCGGCGTGGTCGTGGTGAAGGCTTTGGTCAGGCGGCCGCTGACTCGGACCCATGGCGGCGGAGACGAGACACCGAGGATAATCTCGATCGTGGTCAGATCGCCGGCCGCAACCTTCAACGGCTGAGCGAGGACGTCTGTTTTATCGACGCTCACCGATTTCAGTGTGTAACCGTTGGGAAGGCCGCTCGAACTTACGCGGTACAGGCCGGGAGACAATGTCACGCTGAACGTTCCCGCGGTGGCAGGTACGTTGACTGGAGCGGCGTTCGCGGGCCCGTCCGTCCTCGTGAAGGACATCTGAAAGCGAGGCAACGGACCGTCGCTTTCAACCCTCACCGAGGCCCTCATCAGAACCAGATCCGGAACCACCACGCGAAGTCCGGCGATGTCTCTGTCCGTAACGACGACCGGAACGGCGTCCATGATCACACCGGGACCGACGACAATCTGGTACTTGCCCGGCCGGACGCTTGTGAACTCGAATGCGCCGCCCTGGCCGATATCCAGCGTGACGGACCCTGCGTCGCCTCTTAGAACAATCCGATCACCGTTGGTTGCGCGAGAGGGTTCCTGCTTGTCCTCGCGAACAACCGTGCCGCTGATCCTGTATGCCGGTGTTGCGGCCTGGAACAGAAGTATTGCGGCAAGCCAGAGCGTCGTAATCATGGTTGTAGGCGCGCTCTATGAGCGCGCAGCGCGGTCACAGACCGCGCCTACAGTTACTTGGTGCAGGACCAGTTCGCGCCGTTCTTCAAATCACCCGAGCCTTTGTACTCCGCATATTGCGGATACGGGCACAGCGGACGCGTCATGCCCTGGGCGCCGGTTCCAGTCATCTGATCGGGAGCGATGCCTTTCTCGACCCATTTCTCCAGCGTGCCGATGGAGTCGAATGAATTCACACCCGGACCGCCGCCGCAATGTCCCATTCCAGGGGCCATGAAGAGCCGCATCCAGTCGCTCTGGTTCGCGCCCATCTTGTTGAGGACGGATTCGTAATACCAGATCGTGGTTTCAGGAGTGATTCCGGTATCCGACCATCCATGCGACAACAGCAGCTTGCCTCCGCTGTTCTTGAACTTCGTGAGATCGGGATCCACGGAATCGACATAGCCGATCGCCTTATCGATGAGCGGCATGTCCCGATCGAGATCGAACTTCTGCCAGTCGAGATTCGGATCGTTGAACGCGATCTTGACGATGTCGAACGTCCCGCCCGCCTGCGTCGGAGCGCGCTGCGCGCCGATCGGATTGCCCAGAGCCTGGCCTGAAAAGATCAGTTCGCCCTTGGAGTTCTTCACGCCGCCATAGAAGACTTCCACGGTTTTCAACTGCGTCGACGTCAGGCACGTGGCGTTATCCGCGCCCGCCGGGCACAGCAGCTTCGAGAAGTCGACTTTGCATTGGCGGGGATTGTTCAGGAAACCTTCCTTGAGCGCGTCGCAGGTGTTGGTGACCATCTGATTCACGATGGCCGCCTTCTCCGCGGTCAGGCTTCTTTCCGTATTCCGCAACAGGTCGAGGCTTCGCGACACGCCCGCGGTCCACATGTGGATGTGACGATTCGCAAGCGATCCGGCAATAATGCCGTCATAGTCGTCGGGATATCGCTGGGCTTCCATCAGCGCCATGCGGCCGCCGGTGGAGCATCCTTTGAAGTAGGAATACCGGGCGTTCTGATCGTAGAAGGCTTTGACGAGGTCTTTGGCTTTTACGGTCATCTCATGCGTGGACCGGTAACCGAAGTCGATCATCTTTTCCGGATGGTCGATGGCCCAGGTTCCGCCCTGCGTCTGATGTCCGGTGTCGGTGCCGGCTGTGGCGTAGCCGAGCCGGAGCGCCGCCGGCATTTCACTGTTGAGGCCCTGAATCGACCCTGCGAATCCGCCATTGCCGACGCCCATGAACTTGCCGTTCCAGTTTTGAGTCGGCAGCCAGAGCTCCATATTGATCAGAGAGTCGGATGTCGGCTTGAGGACCATCTGAACGCGGCAATGCGCCGGGATGTTCGCCGGAGGAGGAGGCGGGGCAGCGGCTCGCTGTCCCTGACCTTGCGCCTGAGCTTGCGCGGGGCCACCGCGTCCGCCACCACCGCGGGCGGGAGGCGGTCCTTCCGGAACCAGAACAGCGCTGGTAATGGTCGCGTCGGTGAACTTGAACGTCGTCAGGTTGTCGCACGGCATTGCAGCAACGGCTGCGGCGCCCAGAAGCAATGAAGCGATGCCTATCATGGTGGCCTCCTCGAGCAGTTGTTTGAGAGAATGCGGGTGAACGCTATCACACGGGAAGTAAACAATGAAGATTTCTGCGATCTGCCGCCATTTCGGTGTGTGCGGCGGTTGCAGCATTCAGAATCTTTCCTACGCGGAACAACTCGCTTCAAAAGAGGCCGCTTTGCTTGAGCGGCTGCCGCCAAACCTGCCTGGTGTTCGCCGGCCGTTGTTTGTACCCATTGATGTCGACGCCGGGTTTCCGAGGGCGTTCCGCCAGAAAGTCGCATTCGTCTTCGGTTCCGGACCTCGAGGCCGTGGCCTCGTCATGGGACATTACGAACGCGGATCGCGTCGGATCGTTCCGGTCGAGGAGTGCCCGGTGCACAGCGATCGGGGCAATCGCATCGCATTCGCACTTCGTGACCACCTCGCGCGGGCCGGTGTGAACGTGAGCATTTTGCGTCATGTGATTATCCGGACGACTCTGGACGATCGGGAAGCTGTCGCGATGCTTGTCGTGACTCACAATGACAAGTCGCTGCGCCGTCCCGTGCGGGCGCTGCTCGAGTCGTCTCGTGAGGGCGAGCGGCCCGACGGGTTTTACATCAACATCAACGACAAGCCGGGTCCGTTCATGATCGGTTCCGAAACGATTCGGATCCATGGCCGCGGCCATGTTCGTGAAACCGTCGGCGGTCTGTCCTACCTTGTTTCGCCCGAAGCGTTTTTTCAGACGAATGTCCGCGCGGCTTCCGTGCTGCAGCGCTGTGTCGTCGACGGAATCGGCGATGCGAAACGTGTCCTCGACCTCTATTGCGGCAGCGGCCTGTTTTCGCTTCCGCTGGCCGCCGCAGGGACGCGAGTCATCGCCATCGACGACAATCGTCAGGCCATTCGCGATGCGGAAGCCAATGTCCGCCTGAATCGCATTCCCGCCGGTCGTGTACGGTTTATCGCGTCGCGGGTTGAAGGAGGGTTGGCGAAGATGTCGCGCGAGGCATGGGATGCGGTCATTCTGGATCCGCCGAGGCAGGGATGCCCAAAGCCGGTTTTATCCGCTGTCTTCGAAGATATTGCGCCCGCGCGTGCTGTCTACGTTTCGTGCAACCCCGATATGCTCGCCGCCGAGTTGCCGATCATCCTGAAAGCAGGCTACCGCACTGAGCGCATCGAAGCGGTCGACATGTTCCCGCATACGGATCACATCGAAACGATTGTGCATCTGGCAAAAATGGGGTCGTAGCCCTATTTACCTAATTTGCCGGCCGACATTTCCCGTAATGTCCAAATCTCGGCGGCAAATTAGGTAAATAGGGCTACGACCCCATTTTTGCCGGGCGCCCTCGGGGACGCGGCAGGATGGACCTTCCAAGTCGGGATTCCAGTTCCTTGAAATAATCCGTCGAGCCGCAGGGATGGCCGGCAAGCGTTTGATCACGAATATAGTCGTCGACTTTCTTAGAATTCCCATCTGCAAGCCATCGGGACCAATCCGGCATACTTCTGGAAATGAGAGGATCGCGCCTCAACCCACAATGCGCTGCGGCACTGGACCACCGATAGAATTCCGCCCTGGCTACCAACCCTGATCGGACTGGATTCAACTCGACATACCGAAGAGCATTCCAGAAATACGCCGGATCCAGCGCACATGAAAAAAAGCGGCCTTCCCACGTATGCCCCGTCAGGCTGTATTTCGCGTTGAATAGCGAGGCATAAGTGCCGTGGGCTTCTTGAATCATGTCGGACAACGAATCCTCGCGTTCCGGTATCGCGACCAGATGGACATGATTCGGCATCAGACTGTATCCCTCGAAAGTTACTCCGTTTCGCTCGGAGTGTTTTCTTAGAAGGCGTAGGTACATCTCGCAATCTGCGGATTGTTTGAAGATCTCGAAACGTCGGTTACCGCGATGCGTTATGTGATGCGGTAATCCAGGAATGACCACCCGAGCAGGCTTTGGCATACACGTCTCCCGGTGGCAAGGGGTGCGTCCAATCTAGCACGAGGGAAAAATGGGGTCGTAGCCCTATTTACCTAATTTGCCGGCCGACATTTCCCGTAATGTCCAAATCTCGGCGGCAAATTAGGTAAATAGGGCTACGACCCCATTTTTCCGTGACGGAGCGCGGCAGGATCGGATACCTTCGGCGCGATTACCAATGACGAGATTCCTCATCGCATTCTTCCTCCTGCTCACGCAGGACACGCTTCAGGTCAAGGTGTCTCTCGTGACGGTCCCTGTCCAGGTGACCGATTCGCGCGGGCGGGACGTCCGCGGACTGAAGGTGGAAGACTTTGCGCTCTACGACGACGGGCGGCGGCAGAAGATCGAATTTTTCTCCGAGGCGCCACAACCCATCACGCTGGGGATCCTCCTCGATCGCAGCGTCAGCATGAAGTACAACGACAAGATCTCGCGAGCGAAGGAAGCTGCTCTGGTCCTCGCACGGGCCCCGCTGGAGGGAAGCGAATTCTTTTATATCGAGTTCGATGACGGCGTAAAGGTCGCGATGGACTTTACGTCGGACCGCCGCCGGATGGAATCGGCGATACGGGATACGAAACTCGGCGGAGGCACCAGCTTGTACGACGCCGTGATCCGAGGAGTCGAACTCAGCACGAAGGCCCAGCTGGCGCAGCAGGTCCTCGTCATCATCTCTGACGGGACCGACCAGCACAGCCTACGCCGTCTCGCGGACGCGCTGAAGGTTGTGCGCGAATCGAAGGTGCAGGTTTACGCGATCGGGTACTTCAGCGGGACGGAGGAAGAGATGTTCCGCAAAGCCGGCACGCGAATCGAACTGATCGATGGAACCATCGTGGATAACCCGCGGGTGGTGCTCCAGAAGATCGCTCAGGATTCCGGAGCGGCATCGTTTTTCCCGAGGTCCGACAGGGAGCTTGTTAAAGCTGTCGAAGAGATCACACGCGACGTTCGCACGCAGTACACTCTGGCCTTTTACCCGCAGTCTTCAGACGACAAGTATCACGAGTTGCGCGTCACCGTGCCTTCCGGCCGCTACAATGTGCGCGCACGTCCGGGATACGCGCCGGGTTCGTAGTTTGGAGGTCGCAAAGCGATGAAAGCCATCCTGATGACGTTCGTTGTGCTTGCCGCGCAGTGGCTCACACTTCCCACCCGCGGAATTCCACGCACGGCTGACGGCAAGCCGAACCTCTCCGCGCCGGCGCCGCGGGCGTCCGACGGCAGGGCGGATCTTTCGGGCCTCTGGACGAAGGTATCGCCGAAATACTCGCGGAACATCGCGGCGGATTTGAAGCCCGAAGACATTCAGCCATGGGCGCGAGAACTCGTCGAGGAACGCAGGGAGAATCTCGGCAAGGAATACATGAACGTGAAGTGTGTGCCTCTCGGACCCGGTTACGCGACCGCCGCGGACAGCACGGGCGCCGAGATGATGAGGATCGTCCAGACTCCCGCTTTGATCGTCATTCTCAATCCCGATCTCACTTATCGGCAGATTCATCTCGACGGCCGCGCCCTCGAGCGCTCGCCGAATCCAACCTGGATGGGCTACTCGGTGGGGCGCTGGGAAGGCGATACGCTTGTCGTCGAGAGTTTTGGATTCAATGACAAGACGTGGCTCGATCATGACGGCCATCCGCACAGCGAGAAGCTCCGCGTGACGGAGCGTTATCGCCGCCGCGACTTCGGCAATCTCGATGTGGAAGTGACGTTCACGGACCCCGACGTTTACACGAAGCCCTTTACCGTCGCCGTGCGGGCGGTGTTCGCCGCCGATACCGAAATGCTTGAATGGGTCTGCACGGAAGGGGCGAACGGTCTGGAGCGTTGGGTCGGCAAGGCATCGGACGAAAGGAAAGGCGAAGTTGCGGTCGCTCCTGAGATCCTGGCCAGGTATGTGGGCACATATGAGGAACAGCGGCCTTTCTGGAGAACCGTGGCGCGTGTGGTCCGGATCGAGGTTGCGAACGGCAGGCTTGTCGGCGACATGGACGGCAGAGGGAAGGTGCCCCTGATCTCGCTTTCCCCGACCGATTTCACGGGTTTGTACGGCCTCGGCGTCGAGTTCATCGATGGCGGCGCCGGTGGACTCTTCGTTAAGCACGTCTCCGGCAACTATCGTTTCATACGGAAGTAGCAAACACCGGCCGATTTTGACGTATATTACGCGGACCATGGGTGAAGAGGTAAAGTCGGCGCGGCCTCGGAACAGGAGCAAGAGGTGGATCTGGATTCCAGCATTGCTGCTGGTTGCCGTCGTTGTCGGGGCGGCCGTCATGCGGCCTCGCCTTGCGGAACAGCCATCCAACGCCGTCGCATCGCCCGTTCCTTCCAGCCCTCCAGGCATCGGGGCGCGCGGCCGTATCGAACCCGAAGACGGTGTGCTTGTTGTTGCCGCGCCGTACTTTGCCGGACGTCCTTCCATCATCAAGGAACTCCGGGTAAAAGAAGGTGATTCCGTTAAGGCCGGACAGGTTATCGCTATCCTCGATTCCTTCACGACAACCGAAAAAGTGCTCGCCCAGCGTGAGGCCGACGTCGAGGTGACGCGCATGAGGCTGGCGCAGGTCAAGGCAGGCTCGAAGCAGTCCGATATCGAGGCCCAAAAGATGGAAATCGCGCGCTGGGAGTCCGAGTACGAAATCGCCGGCAGCGAACAACGTCGTTTCGAACGCCTTCGGGATAGCCAGATCGTCTCGCCCCACGATTACGATCAGAAACGCCTGGCCGTCGATCGAGCCAAAAGAACTCTCGATGCGGCCAGAGAACGGCTCAAGAGTCTCGAAGAGATTCGCAAGGAAGACGTCGATCTTCGAACCGCGGAACTCGCGTCCGCCCAGGCGAACGTCGAGCACACACGCGCCGAACTCGAACAGGCGACCGTGCACGCGCCCGTGAACGGAAGAGTTCTGAAGATTCACGCTTATCCCGGCGAGGAAGTCGGCGCCTCGGGAATTCTGGAACTCGGCCGGACGAATCGAATGTTCGTGGTTGCCGAAGTGTACGAGACGGACATCGGCCGTATCCGCATCGGACAGAATGCCCGCATTTCCGGAGAACTTGTGCCGGACGGGCTTTCCGGAAAAGTCGTCAACATCGGCACCCAGGTCGCGAAGAGCGAATTGCTGCCGACGGATCCGGCCTCATTTGCGGATACGCGCATTCTGAGGGTCAAGATTCAAGTCGAGAATGCCGAGCGCGTTGCCGGGTTGATCGACGGCAAGGTCGATGTCGTGATTGAGCCGTAGATCATGCGCACCGGCGTCTCACTCGCATGGCTTCAACTGACTCGCGACAGGCGCCGGTTTTTTGCCGCGCTGTCGGGAATTGCGTTTGCGGTCATGCTCATGCTGTCCCAACTCGGCTTCGAAGATGCGCTGATGTCGAGCGCGGGTCTCGTTCATGACCACCTGATGGCGGATCTGGTCCTCATCAGCCCCCTCTATCAATTCGTCATCAACCCGCGCACCTTTACGGAGCGTCGCCTGTATCAGACCCTCGGTGTTGAGGGTGTCGCATCGGTAGAGTCCGTTTACATCGGCCAGGCTGCTTTCAAGAATCCATTGGATCGCAGCGAACGAACGATCTTCGTTATAGGTTTCAAACCGGACTCGCCGCTCCTGAATGCACCGGGTATCGCCGAGAACCTCGAAAAGATCCGCCGGCCGGGAGCGGTCTTGTTCGATGCGATTCGACGTCCGGAGTATGGGCCGGTGTCGGAGAGCTTCCTGCAAACCGGCAAGGTCTCGACCGAGGTCGGCGGCCGCCAGGTGGACATTGCGGGATTGTTCCAGCTCGGCACATCCTTCGGCATTGACGGCACTCTTGTCATGAGTGACGAAACTTTCATGCGCGTGGTGCCGGGCCGTGAGCATGGGATTGTCAACATCGGACTGATCAAGTTAAAACCGGGTGCGGATCGCAATCGCGTGCGTTCGGACATCGAGTCATTGCTGCCGGAGGATGTCCAGCTTCTCAGCCATGCGGAGTTTCTCGCTCTTGAAAGAACATATTGGAGGACCTACACGCCCACGGGCTTCGTCTTCACAATGGGTGTGGTCATGGCGATCCTCGTCGGGAGCATCATCGTCTACCAGATACTTTATAGCGACGTGACGGACCACCTGCCCGAATATGCCACGATGAAAGCCATGGGGTATCCTGACCGGTATCTGTTCAAAATCGTGATGCAGCAATCGTTGATTCTTTCGATTTTTGGTTTTTTCCCCGGAGTTGTCGCGGCGAATTTCCTGTATGGGGTCGCAAGGGATGCAACCCACCTGCCGCTGCACATGACGGCGATGCGGCTCATAGGCGTGTATGTCCTTACGGCTATGATGTGCGGCTTGTCCGCGACGCTGGCGATGCGGCGCCTGAAGGCCGCGGATCCGGCCGATATCTTCTAGCGACGCACAATGGAACCAGTTATCCGGATTCGGGACCTCAATCACTATTACGGCACCGGCGCGCTGCGCAAACAGGTTCTGTACGACATCACGACGGATATTTATCCCGGCGAGATCGTGATCCTCACAGGTCCATCCGGTTCCGGCAAGACGACGCTATTGACGCTTTGCGGCGCCCTCCGTTCGGTCGAAGAGGGCAGCGTGTTGATTCTCGGCCAGGAACTCAACGGCGCGCGTCCCACGGATCTGGTCGCAATACGGCAAAATATCGGCTTCATCTTTCAGGCCCACAACCTGATCGACGCAATCACCGCCAGGCAGAACGTGCAGATGGCGCTCGGACTCGACAATCTGGGGATGGATGAACTGAAAGACCGGTCGATCGAGATGCTGAAGGCCGTCGGGCTCGGGCAGCGAGTCGACTATCTTCCGGAGAAGCTTTCCGGAGGACAAAAGCAACGCGTCGCGATCGCCAGGGCGCTCGTTCGCCGGCCAAAGATCATTCTGGCGGACGAGCCGACCGCGGCGCTGGACAAGAAGTCCGGACGAGAGGTCGTCGAGATCCTGCAGCAACTGGCGAGAGAACAGGGCTGCACGATCCTGCTGGTCACGCACGACAATCGCATCCTCGACGTCGCCGACCGCATCCTCACGCTCGAAGATGGACGGCTGACTACGTTTACCGCGGGCATGGTGGCGAATACCGGCCACATGCTTGCCGCGTTTGCGCAACTTCATCGCAAGGGAGATCTGGTCAAGCACGTGTTGCGTCTCTCGTCGCAGCAGTTCGTCGAGATGCTGACTCAGATCACGTCGGAGTTCGAGGAGTTCCAGCGGATGGCGGAACTCGGCAATCAGGAGGCCGTCGGCGCCCTGGTCGATCAAATGCTCGAAGCAGTGACGCTGAGAATTCGAAACGTCTTGCAGGCCGACCGAGGAACTATCTTCATCATTGACGAACAGGCAGGACTGCTGCGATCACGTCTGGCCCACGGCGAAGGCGATGAAAGAATCGATATTCAGATTCCCATCGGCACCGGCATCGCGGGGCATGTGGCGTCCACCGGGGAAACGCGGAACATCAGCGATCCCTACAACCATCCCGAGTTCAATCCCGCGGTCGATCGGGAAAGCGGCTACCGGACGCACAGCATTCTTTGCATGCCTCTGTACGACCGAAACCAAAAGATATTTGCAGTTGCCCAACTCCTGAATAAGAACGGCCGCGACCCATTCACGCAGGCTGACGAACGGGCATTCCGGGAGTATGCGGAGCCGCTGGGTGTGATCCTGGAAACCTGCCTGGAAATGAGAGCGCAAACCCTCTAGGGATTCGTTTCATGCTTTCCTGAACTTCCAGCCAAACATCAGGCTCCCGTAAAAGTTGAACCACTTCTTCGCTTCCGGATCGTGAAACGGATAGTCCGCGCCCAGTTGCCTGGCGATAGCGAGGCCGGTGACGAAGCATGTTTCCTGGCTGTTGATCAACGTGTGCGCGCCGCAGTGCCAGGTGTGTCGCCGGCCCTGGACGAAACGAAACAGGTTGACCAGGACCGCCATGTGCTTCACGTCATGCACGATGTGTTGAAACCACCATCTCTTGATCGTCTTCGACGGATCAATTTTGCTCAGTGGGTTGTACGTCACAAGACACGGCTTGTCCGACCGCTTTGCCCACGGCTGCTGGTTATGCATGATGTATGTGATCTCGTAGTTGTCCGGCCGGGCCCCGTACTGTTCGATGTAATTGCTTCGGGTCAAGAGAGGTAGCGTTTCGTTCTCCGGCAGTACGGAAGAATCGTAATGAACGACGGTATGGTTGTGGAGTTCGCTTTCATACCGGATCGACGACAGCAGGAATGTCTCCATCACGCTCGGTTGATCGAGCATCATGAGCGTCTGATTTGCATTGCACGCGAAAACCACTTCATCGAAGGTCTCTTTATTTCCTGCGGTATCTTCGACGATCATTTCCTGGCCCGAGCGCCAGACCTTTGCCACCGGCCGGTTCAGATAGATGCGGTCTCGAAACGACTCCGACATAGTCTGGTAGATGCGTCTTGTCCCCTGGTCCCAGGTCTGCATGGGAGTCGGCTCCTCGATGTTGAAGAAGTCGAGGTAACGGGAAAACAACGACGCCGGCATATCGAACACGTTCGTGGCCATGAGAAAGTTGACGAACATCGGCTTCAGGACTTTGAACCGGAAGTCGCCTGAGAATTTCCCGAGGTTCAGCATCGTGCCCATGCTGACGTAATTGAACGGATTCAGCATCGCGAGTGCCTTCGATCGCGACTTGTTGAGGACGTTGAATCGCTGCAGGAACGCGAGGAGCTTCTGGAACCGGTCGATTTCCGGCTGCAATCGCCGGCGGAACTCCGAGTCGTACGCATGAGCGTAGATGTCTTCGCGGCACTTCACGCTATAGTTGAACTGCGTATTGACGAGATCGATGCTGTGCAGCTTCAGGAGTTGAAGATAGTTATGGTAGACGGTCGGAATACACGCGGTGACGGAGATGTCGAACGGGATGGACGTGCCGTCGTCCTGAGGCATGTCGACGGTAACGGCATTGCCTCCGACCTGCGGATTCGCTTCGAAGACGCGAATGTCGAACCGGTTGGGATGTTTGTTGAGAGCCCATGCGGCTCCCAGTCCAGCCACCCCCGCGCCAATGATGGCAACTCTGCGGCGCAAAATCCTCCTCTTCAGCGATAGTCAACGATGGGCTACGTTTTCGATCCGGACGTTCTGCACCAGGTAGCCAATGATGCAATCGCTCAGAATCAGCCGATCGAACAACTCATAACGACGGTTGTGGCCGAGCTTTCCAAGCGTTACCCCCGCCATATTAGTTCAACTCCGGCCTGGGTTTTCAACAATGCTGGCGGGGCGATGGGCGCGATGCTGATTCTTCACGCGTCCCTGAGCGAGTACATCATCGTGTTCGGCACCGCCCTCGGCACCGAAGGCCACAGCGGCCGCTTCTTTACCGACGACTACTTCATCATTCTGGAGGGCGAGCAGTGGGCGTTCTCGGCAGGCCAGTTCAAGCGCCAGGTGTATCGTCCCGGCGATATGCATCACCTTCCGCGCGGGACCGCCAAGCAGTACCGGATGCCCGACGAATGCTGGGCGCTCGAATATGCCCGCGGGCCGATCATCACGATGCTGCCGTTTGGCCTCGCGGATACATTCACCAGCACGCTGGATTTTCGGGCCCTGGCCCGGACGCTGTGGATCTTTACGAAGAGCGCGGTCCGGGAGTTGCTCCAGGGGAAGATCTGACGCAAGTCGCACATCACCGATATGCCAATCGAACGATCGGTCGATGGACCAATGCCGATTTTCATTTACGTATTTGCGTATCAGCGATTGCTAAGGGCTGATTCCTTTTCGAAATACCAGCCTGACTTGACACTGGAGTAGTATCTTCCGCGTGATTCTCATCACTGGTTCCAGCGGACATCTCGGGGCCAACCTGATTCGGCGGCTGCTCAGGGACGGCCATGCCGTTCGGGCGATCGTCCGGAAGGGCAGCAACAATGCTGCGCTGGAGGGGCTGGATGTCGAAGTGGTGTTTGGCGATCTCCGGGACGTCGCGTCGATGAAATCGGCTGTTCGGGGCTGCAGCCAGATCCATCACTGCGCTGCTAAGCTTTCCACGACGGCAGGCAACGAGCGGGAAATCTTCGACTGCAACGTCATCGGCACACGCAATCTTCTGCGCGTCGCGCTTGAAGCCGGAGTTTCTCGCGTGGTTGTTTCCGGTTCGCTGAGCGCGGTAGGCAACAATCCGACAGGTTCAAGCGATGAGAATATTCCTTTCTACCCGTTCGAGAAACTTCCGCCTTATTCCCACACGAAAGCGGGCGTCGAACAGGAGTGTCTGAAGGCTGCGGTCGAAGGGCTGCACGTCGTTGTCGCTGTATCGTGCGCGATCATCGGGCCCAACGACTTCAAGCCTTCGAGAATGGGCAGGACACTGGTCGACTTCGCCCATGGAAAGCTGCGAGCCTATATTCCCGGCGGTTTCACGTTCGTTTCCACGAAGGACATGGTCGAAGGACACATGCTCGCCATGGAGAAGGGCCGGTCGGGACAGAAATACATTATCGCGACGGAGTTCCTGACGGTCGATGAACTGATGTCGATGTATGAAGAGGTCACCGGCCGCCGCCGTCCGCGACTGCGGCTGCCGCCACCGCTGATGGCAGGCATTTCCGAGGTTACAAGTTTTGTCCTGACCAACTTCTTTCCGAACGCGCCTCAGCGGTTTACTCCGGCCGCCGTCCGGTTCCTGCGCATGCAGCGCAAGGCGGATTGCAGCAAGGCCGTGCGCGAACTCGGGTACCGGCCGACGACGATGGCTGAGGCGGTGCAGGAAGCGTACGACTGTTTTGTCCGCCGAGGGGTCATCAAACAGACTCGGAAACAGGTTCTGATTTCACGCCGGGAGGAATCGTGAAATTAGCGCCTGAACTGCCGGGAGGATTGCCGTTCTTCGGCCACGCGATGGAGTTTCATCGCAATCCGACTCAACTGCTCCAGCGGGGGCGTGACCAGTTCGGCGAGATTTTCGCGTTTCAACTCGCCGGCAAGCGGGTGACGGTTCTCACCGGTCCCGAAGGGAACGAGGCTTTCTTCCATGCCACCGACGAGCAACTGAGCGCGAAAGAAGCGTATCAGTTCACCGTTCCCATATTCGGCGAGGGCATTGCGTATGACGCGAGTCCCGAGGTGATGAGCGAACAACTCGGCCTGCTGTTTCCGGCACTCCGCGACCAGCGCCTGCAGGCTTACGCCCGGTTCATGAGAGATGAGGCAGAATCGTATTTTGATCAGTGGCCCGATCGGGGCGAAATCGATATGCTCACGATGACGAACGAACTGACGACGTTCATCGCCAGCCGTTGCCTGGTCGGCCACGAATTCCGTCAGAATCTCTCGACGGATTTCGCGCACCTCTACAAGGATCTCGAAGGCGGATTGAATCTTGTCGCCTTCTTTCAACCCAACCTTCCGCTGCCCTCATTCAAACGTCGCGACCGAGCGCGCGTGCGCATGGCCGAGCTGATTTCGCAAATCATCGCGTCGCGCCGCGCTTCGGGTGTGGAAGGGGAAGACTTTCTTCAGACCTTGATGACGGCGCGTTACAAGGACGGCTCCGCGCTCTCCGACGATGCGATCACCGGCCTGCTGCTGACCGTCATCTTTGCCGGCCAGCACACGAGCGCGGTGCTTGCGGCCTGGACCGGCGTGCTCCTGTTCCAGCATCGAGAGTATCTGCAGCCGATCCTCGACGAGCAGCGCAAAGTGTTCAACGGAAGCCGGGACATGACGCTCGACGCGCTCCGGCATCTGGGTGCGCTGGAGCGGGCCATCAAGGAAGCCGAACGGATGCATCCTCCGCTGATCATGCTGATCCGGAAGATCCTGCGCGACTTTCATTATCACGACTACGTGGCGCCGGCCGGCGGTCTCATCATGGTGTCGCCGTCCGTGTCGCATCGGCTGCCGGAGATCTTTCGCGAACCGGCCAAATACGATCCGGACCGGTTCGGACCTGGCCGCGAAGAAGACCGCAAACATTCGTACACGCTCATCGGTTTCGGTGGCGGCAGGCATCGATGCATCGGCTTGACCTTCGCGCAGCAGCAAGTGAAAGTTATCTGGAGCGTGCTGCTGCAGCGTTTTGAAATGGAACTGGTCCAGCCCAATCACGAGCCCAACTACTCCACCTTCGTCGTGGGGCCCCGCCAGCCCTGTCTCGTGCGTTACCGCCGAATCGCGAAAGGGGCGGCTGCATCATGAGCGGAGCGAATGCAAGCCCGCCAGGGCGCAGCGATCAAGTGATGAGCAAGGCGGCGCGTCCTCCCGAGTTCGTTGAAGCACGCAACCCGAGACAGAAGGCGCGCGCGGCCGGTCTCGATCCGGACTATTGGTACGCGGTCGAGTATGACCACGCCATAAAGCCGGGCAGCGTCATCGAGATCCGGTTCTGGAAGAAGTCGATAGCGTTGTATCGCGGACACGATGGCAAGTTGCGTGCTCTCGAGAATCGATGCGCTCATCGCCAGCTCAAGCTCTCCGCAGGAGAAGTGGAAGGCTGCAACCTGGTCTGCGCGTATCACGGCTGGACCTATAACGAAGACGGGCGTGTGGCCAAGATTCCTCATGAGCTGTTCGGCCGGCAGATGCCGTCGCTGCGCGTTCGCGCGTACCCGGTCCGGGTGCGATATGGACTGATCTGGATCTTCCCGGGCAATCCGGACCTGGCTATGAACCGAACGATTCCGGAGATCCCGGAACTCGAAGGCCCCGATCGCTGGTCCTGTGTTCCGATCGATTTCACGTGGCAGGCGCACCACTCGATGATCATCGACAACGTCAGCGACTTCACGCATGCATATCTGCACCGGAAGTATCGGCCATTCGTGAATGCCAGGCTGAAGCGGTGCGAAATGATTGGCGACCAGGTGTTCGTCAGCTACGACACGAAGATCGGCACGGGAATGATTTCGGGCCTCTTCGTTGACAGAAACCGCGTCGATACGGATTCGATCGAGCTGTGCCACGATTACCCTTACCAGCGGTCGAGTACCGGCGGCAAGATCAAGCACTGGTGCTTTGTTCTGCCGATCGATGAGCGGACGAGTCGCGTCTTCTTTCTTTTCTACTTCGATGCGCTCAAGATCCCGTTCACTCCGGTGCGCATTCCGCAGTGGTTGATGACTCCTGTCCTGAAAATCGCAAATCGCATCTCCATCAGGCCGCTTCTGCAACAGGACGGCTTCGCTGTCGAACGCGAACAGGAAGGGTACGAGTCCCACTTCGATGCGCCCCTCGCGGAATTCAACCCCGCCGTAAACCTCTTCCAGCAACTGACCATTCGCAAGTGGGAAGAACATCTCGCACGTGAGAAAGGTGCCCGATAACCTCGATCGCGGCGTAACCCAGCTGTTGTCCCTGCAACGAGAAGACGGCTGCTGGGAAGGCGAGATGGTCTGGTGCACGATGATCCTCTCGCAATACATCATCGTTCGCCGTGTCGCCGGCGGTTCCTTCGACGAGCGCACTCGCGAACAGATCATCAAGCACTACCGCGTTACCAGGACGCCGGACGGCGTCTGGGGTATGCATCCCGAATCGGGTGGATACGTTTTCTTCACGACGCTCGCGTACGTGGCGCTGCGGCTGATCGGCGTGGATGCGAACGATCCGATGCTCGCGACGGCGCGCCGATGGCTGCATGCGCAGAAAGGCGGAGTGCTTGCGATTCCGAGCTGGGGCAAATTCTGGCTCGCCATGCTGGATCTCTACGAATACGACGGCGTCAACCCGATTCCGCCGGAGATCTTCATCCTGCCGAAGTGGCTGCCGTTCCATCCGCATCGCTATTACTGCCACACGCGTTTGATCTACACAGCCATGTCCTATTTGTACGGATCGCGGACACGCGCGCGCCTTGGTTCGATAACCACGGAACTGCGACGTGAGCTCTACGGAACGACGTACGAGAGCATCGACTTTTCGGCTCATCGACACGAAATTGCGCCGGCCGATCTTTTCGTGAAGGCGAGCTGGTGGCTGCGCTGGACATACGATTCGCTGCGGCTCTACGAACGGGTCGCGCCGGCAGCGATCCGCCGGCTGGCGCTGAACGCGTGCTTCGGCCGGATCGTGGCGGAGCAGCGAGCGACGCGGCATCAGGCGCTCTCGCCGGTCAATGGCCTGTTGAATTGCCTGGCTCTGTGGTCCCGAGATCCGTCCCGCGATCCCACGCAGCGGGACTTGCGCGCGAGCCTGGAAGGCATGGAGAAATGGAAATGGGAAGACGAGGAGGAAGGCGTCCGTTACGTTGGGGCGCGGTCGAATACCTGGGATACGGCATTTTCGATGCTGGCGATTCTCGAATCCCCTGCGCTGGCCGCCCGCGCGAGCGGACCGCTGCAACAGGCGTATGCGTTCCTTCGGCGAGCCCAGATGACGGAGGAGATCGAGGACTATCGTGAACAGGGCCGCGATCCGGCGCTCGGCGGATGGTGCTTCTCCGATGGCGGTCATCGGTGGCCGGTCAGCGATTGCACAGCGGAAGCTCTGTGCGCGGTTCTGAAGATGCAGCCGATGATCCCCGACTCTGAGCGGATCCCGGACGATCGCATAAGCCAGGCGGCGGAATTCGTTCTTTTCCGGCAAAACGCCGACGGAGGCTTCGGTACGTATGAGCGACGTCGCGCCGGGTCGTGGCTGGAATCGGTGAATCCTTCCGAGATGTTCGGTCAGTGCATGACGGAGCTTTCTTATATCGAATGCACCTCGTCGTCCCTGGCTGCACTTGCTCACGTGCGCGAGGCCTATTCCTCGCTGCTCGGCCCGCGGCTGGACGATGCCATCATGCGTGCCACCGCTTTCCTGCGTAGCCGCCAGCGATCCGACGGTTCGTTCCTGGGTTTTTGGGGCATCAATTTCACCTACGCCATCTTTCATGTCGTGAAGGGCCTTCGCGCGGCGAGAGTCTCACCATCTGACCCTGCGTTGGTCCGGGCGGCGCAGTGGCTGATCTCGAAACAGCGCGCCGACGGCGGTTGGGGAGAGCATCACTCCGGCTGTCTCGAGAATCGTTATGTGGAACACCCGCAGAGCCAGGTCGTGATGACCAGTTGGGCGTTGCTCGCGCTGATGGACGTGCTCGGAGCCGACGTCGATTCGGTCCGGCGTGGGGTCGCGTGGTTGCGCGCTCAGCAACTCCCGGGCGGCTCCTGGCCACAGCAGTCGCCCAACGGCGTCTTCTTCGGCGCCGCCATGCTCGATTACCGTTTGTACAAGAGCTATTTCCCGGTTTGGGCGCTGGCCCGTTACGATGTCATGTCTCTTTGCGAGACTCCGCAGCCTGCATGAGACCTTTGCGCTTCAGGTCCGGGCACTCGCGAAAGGCGTTGTATCGGCAGGTCGCGCAAATGCCGGTTTCCAATCTCCGCGATCGCGGAATCGATCGCAGGTCCGGTCCGCGGGAAAACATTTTTCTCGCCGATTGTCTTCAGCAAGCCGGTTGATGTCAGCACTTCAACAGGCTGCTCCTGAAGCCCGGTAATAATCAGACGGACTTTATGCCGGCGGCAGGTTTCAGCGATCTTCAGCAAGGCCCGCTCGCCGGTTGCATCGATGATCGGAACGCCTCGCATGCGGAAGACAAGTGTGCGGATAAGAGAAATGTGTTCGAGGACTTCGTTTTCAAACTTCGTAGCCGCGCCGAAGAACAGCGCCCCTTCGATATTCAGAATCGTTACCTGGGGGCAGTCGTCATGACCCTCTCGCAAGGCGCGAACTTTCTTTCGCGGATCGGTTGTGTCCGGCAGGACCTTTTCGATACGGTGAACGTCGCTCATCCTCTTTATGAATAAGACCGCAGCCATCAGCAGGCCGAACTGTACGGCAACCGTCAGGTCGGCAAAGACGGTGAGGAAGAAGGTGATCGCCAGAACGATGACGTCGCTCCGCGTTCCTTTGATGATGTGACGCACCTGGTGAAACTCCGACATGTTGTAAGCCACCACCATCAGGACCGGAGCGAGGCACGCAAGCGGAACTCTGCTCGCCATCGGAGCAAAAAGTAACAGGATCACCAGGATCGTCGCGGCGTGAGCGACACCGGCCACCGGGCTCGATCCGCCGCTTCGGATATTCGTTGCGGTGCGCGCAATCGCACCGGTTGCCGGAATCCCGCCAAATAGCGACGCCAGGCAGTTCGCGATTCCCTGTCCTACGAGTTCCTTGTTGGAATCGTGCCGGTCGCCGCTCTGGGCATCGGCAACGACGCACGACAACAGACTTTCGACGGCGCCCAGAATGGCGATCGTAAAGGCCGGTCGCACGACGTACATCAGCGAGGAAAACGTGATCGTTGGAAGCGTCGGCAATGGCAGCGTCCTCGGAATTCCGCCAAAGCGGCTGCCGATCGTTTCCACCGGCCAGTCAGCGATTGCAACGACCGCCGCCGCCACCAACATTCCGCTAAGCGAACCGGGAATCACCTTGGTGATGCGCGGCATGGCCAGGATTCCCGCAAGAGAGATGAGGGCCGTCGCCACGGCGTAGACATTGAGAGCCGGTAGGTGGCGGCTCGATTCCAAAAGGTTCAGGTGAAACTGCTCGTGTGCCGGTAGTCCAGTCAGGCCAAAGAAATTGTTGATCTGTCCGGTAAATATGATGACTGCGATGCCGGATGTAAAACCGGTCGTCACCGGAAACGGAATGAACCGGATCAACTCGCCGGCGCGGAACACGCCCATCAGGATAAGCATGATTCCGGCGACCAGCCCGGCGAGAAGGAGATTATTCAAGCCGTACTGAAGAACGATCACGGACAGGATCGCAACCATCGCGCCTGTCGGGCCGCCAATCTGAACGCGGGACCCGCCGAAAACTGAAATCGCCGCCCCGGCGACGATCGCCGTGTAGAGTCCGCGATCCGGCGGTACGCCGGATCGCAATGGCGAATGCCATCGCCAGCGGCAATGCGACAATTCCGACGATCACTCCCGCAATAAGGTCCTTGCGGAACCGCTCGGAGTTGTAGCCTTCCATGCGTCCGTGAAAACGAAGCTTCATTTCAACCGGTGGAGATTCGAAGACTGCGGCGCGAGGCGCTGCGCGATTTTGACCGCGGACACGATCGCGCTTTCGTGACAATCGACGTCGTGCGTGTACAGTCCGGCAATCCACAAATTGTTCTGACCCTGAAGCGGGGCCAGCGTGCGCTGGGCTGCGAAGTGTCCGGGGCTTACCCTCGGATGATCATAGGTTGTCGTGAAATATAGCGGTTCCGGCAGGCGAGGTTCGTACGTGACCCAGCTCTTGAAGACCGGTGTTGCTTTCGCGCTTTTCCATCTCTTCGAGACAGTCAACGCGCTGTGAACGCCGTCGTGCCGGATGTTGATCACCGACCAGTCCTTTTCGCTGGCGGGCATCAGACGCCGATCGCCGTGGACTGCGATCGTGCCGCTGAAGTATTCGAACCGGGTCAGCACCTGATGTACTTTCTCAGTCCCTTTGATCTGAGCGATCAGGTGTCGCGCCTGCGGCCCGTTCGTCGCGACAATCAGGTGATCGAAGTAATGCACTGCGCCGCGCCGGTCTTCCACGATGTAACGTCCGGCCGGACGCGTCACGCGAACGATGTCCGTGGAGGTTTCGATCCGGACTCCGGCGAGGGTTCTGGCGAGCTTCTGTATGTACGCTCTCATGCCGCCTACGACCTCCGTCGAAAACTGCGAGAACCCCTTCGTTTCCCTCATGACGACGTACTTCAGCGCGTTATATGCGGCGAATCGTTTCAGTTCCTCGATTTCCACACACCAGCCGGCAAGCAGCAGCGGATAAAGGAATTCATCTTTAAACCCGCGGCTTAGATTCAGTGCTTCGACGAACTCTTCGAGCGTCACGGACGCGTCAGCTGCATCAACCAAGGGTCTTGCATGCTTCAGAACGCGCCGGAATTCCAGCATGCGGGCCAGCGCGGTGGGTTTCAGGATCGACCAGCTCGGGCTGCCGTGCCTTACGAACGGCATCGGATACACGCGACGGCCATCGGCAGTATGGAACGTTGCTGTTGCTTCGTACCTGCGGAGGGGGACGTCGAGGATCTCGAGGAGCCGGTAAAGCGTCGGCCACATTCCGCGTGAGAAAAAATCGAGGCCTGCGTCGATGGGAACGAGCTGCCCGTCAATGTCCACGTCGACGGTATGTGCATGACCGCCGAGCCTGCCGTCTTTTTCGAACACGGTGACATTGTGATCGTCGCGCAGCAGCCACGCGGACGTCAGCCCTGCCGCGCCCGACCCGATGATCCCGATATCCATGCGTTTTTCTATGTACCATACGGACATCAAATATCTATTACCGAACCTGACGAGCCGGGATTGTCTTCAACCGTCAGCCCTCAGCAGTCCCCGCTACGTAAATACGTAAAGGAAAACCGTCAATGTGGCCAGCGATCATCGATATATCTCTGGTGCCGATTGCCGATCGTATATTCCTAAATTGGTGATGGCCGATGTCGTAACGGCGATTTTCGTCATTACTTCTAATAGACTCCCGGCACAATCCGCCAGCGGACCCTTCGACAGTACTCCTCCCAGTCGTTCCCATACTTCTCGGCGCACATGGCGTTGTCGCGCCATTCGCGGTGGACGAGGAGGATGGTGAAGTAAACGAAATAGAAATACGTCAGCGGCGTTCCGAAGCCTGTGGTAAGGCACCAGGCCAGCGCCATGAGCAGATCGCCGAAATAGTTTGAGTGCCTGGCGACCCCCCACCAGCCGGAGGTCAGCAGCCGGGTGCCTCGCGCGGTCTGGATGTATTCGGCGGGTTTTCCCCAAACCGGCACTTTGGGATCTTTGCGAAACTTGTGCTTCTGAATATTGGCGCCGCGGAAGATCGCGTACCCGGCCATGTTCAGCGTCACGATGCCGGCGGCCGCGGGGAAGGACAGTTCATGTGTGTTGTTGACCAGATAGTGCGCCTGAAGCGTATACGTGAACGGCACCCAGACGAGGTCGCCCCAGCACAGCATCCAGCCGAAGTTTTCGTGTTTGATGTCCCAGGTCGTGAGGATGGCTTCCTCGTGATAGTAGTAGTCCGCGATGTAGAAGAAGTGAAACGCGCTGACGAGAATCATCGGGGTGGTGACCGTGCCGTGAAGTTCGTACTGTTTCGCGGCAAACGACAGGTTGATCAGCACCCACAGGATCAGTCCCGGCCGCGCTTCACAAAAGAGCTTCAGGTCGAACTCGCCCACGCGCGGATTGAGCGCGGAGCCCATGAAGTAGTCGTAAAACGCGTTGCCGCTACGCCGTTCGGAGCGCTTCGATGCATTGCCCTGAAAGTAGAGGAACAGGCTGAATAGGAACGCAAAGATGTTGACGGTCGTCAGCAGCGGTCCGAACTGATCGTAGAGGATCGTGGCCGGAATCCAGCCGGCTGCGACCGCAACGAACGCCGCAAGGATCGTGAACCAGAATGAAAACAAGCCGTTCATTCTGTACTTGAGACGCGTGCCGTCCGCGAGCGGTACGCCCTCGTGAATTTTGCCGGGAGCGGCGATCTGCAGAATCGTCTGGAGCAGAAACCATCCGCCATACAGCGCGATTGCCGTGAGGGTCGGCGCGGGAATCTGAGCAAACAGATCCAGGGTTGGAAACACGATCGCGCCGTTGAAGTCCCGCATGCAGAGCCAGAGATAATACGTAAACGGGGGAAGGACAACGAGCAGGAGCAGTCCGCCGAGGACATCGATTATCCGAGGCTTGACGATCAGATCAGATTTTTCCACGCAGAAGCTCCCTGATCGCAAGCCGTCCGTAGATCCAGATCGTCTTCGCGACAGACCTGGCTTCGAGGCCGGTTATCGCGCCGCTCAAAGCAAACGGAAGCGTCGTCACGACCGGTCCCCTGCCGTATTCCAGCATCCATGTGCCGTTCGAGAGACGGACTCCCTTCGCCTGCCGGCGGCGCAGATGAGACAGTTCACCCGGCGCGGTAACGATAGGCTCACGAAAACGTTCTTCCGTATACGTCCTCATTTGTCCGGCGAGCAGAACGTCGTAGATGTCGATTCGATATCGTCCGGAAAAGCCTTCGGTTCCGATCGGGGTACCGTAGATGAGCACATATTCCGAAAGCGATCCGTGCAGAACTGTCATGATTCCCATGACGCCGCCGCAAATACTGAGGACCCAGTTCTGCTTCATTTCGATATGACCGGGATAGGCTTTCGCCAGATCCCCGGCGATTTCCGCGACCATCTCTTCGTGCGGCCGGCCAATGTGGCGGACCGCGATCGATTGGAGTTCCCGGGGATCGAAAATGTAGCCCATGCCGGTTACATTTGCGCCATCAGTTTCCCGAGCGCGGTTTTGACCATCGGACGCCGGCCGACACTTACCACCCAGTCCAGCAACGGCGACCGAACCGCGAGGCGCCAGATCCAGGCTGACGCGAACGACACGCGAAACGCGCGCCGGCATGCCGCCTCGTAAGCGGCCCAGGCATCCGGCTCGCTTTGCGATTTCGAAACGACGTCACGCAGAGTCTCTGCCGCGATCATTCCGGTCTGCATGCCTTGATAGATTCCTTCGGCCGTTGCGGGGTGCGTCATCCGGCCTGCTTCACCGATCACGAGGCGTCCGGGCGAAGTCAGCGCTCCCACGCCGTAGGAGTACGAGATGGGATGTCCTTTCCAGTCGCCGACCTGAACGGCTTTCGCCAGCCTCGTTCGATAGTGTTTTTGAAGGAACTGGTCGAAGAGTCGGCGCGCATTTTTCGAATGCGCGGTGTCTTCGTAGCAGATGCCGATGTTGACCCGCGAACTGCTTTCGGGAAAAAGCCAGCCATAGCAGGGCGCGACCATCCTGTCGAAGACCATCTCGACATGATTCGGTTCGAACGGCACGCCTTCCCACCAGCCCATGATGGCCTGCATCAACCGTCGTGGTTTCGAATTGACCGTGAATCTGGAATGAGCGCCATTGGCGACGACGGTGTATCGCGCGCGGATGGCCCGGCCGTCGCGTGCCTTGAAGCCGGTCACCCGGGAGCCGTCGCCCATGAGTTCCTGAGTTTCGAAGTTCGGCAGGAATTGCACGCCGAGCGCGATCGCGCGTTTTAACAGGAGATGATCGAATGTGCGACGGCAACAGATGATCGCAGCGGCTTCATCGCCGCCCGAAAGATAGACCTCGCGATCTCCCGGCGTAACGAGGCGCAGTCCTTTGATCCAGTAGGCTTCTGGCTCGACCTGATCCCAAACGCCCAGGCCCTTCAAGACCTCGATGCCTTTCGGCGAAATGCCGCTTCCGCAGGTTTTGTCGCGAGGGAAGTCGTGGCGGTCCACCAGAACGATGTCGGTGATGCCGAGCCGGCCCAGATGGATGGCTGCGGCAGTTCCCGCGGGACCGGCGCCGATGATGGCAACGCTGGCGTCGATCATCGGTTTCCGACCATTTTGATCAGCGCGCGCGACAACCCGATCACCGCGTGACCGCGCATGCCGCGCCAGCGCACAAGGTCCGGCAGAGCGTTGCGGCAAACCTGAACGTACTCACGGACGACAGCGGCGAAGCGATCCTCGTGAGTGGATAGCAATGCCATGGTCGCGGCGCGGCCCCGTGGGCTGGTGTCCCAGTACCGAAAGAGGCCGGCGCGCATCAGACGCATGTCAGGCGTTTGCGACGTAAAAACCTGATAGAGCACGTCGGCTCCTGCCATCCTCGTCCGCTGGGGACCTTCGCGCAACGCTGCGTAACGACGGAGAGCCGCCGGGATATCTCCGGTGGTTTCGCGAAGCGCTTGTCTCAGAAGGACAGCGTCGCGAGCGCAGGCGCTCAGGCCGGTAGCGGTCAAGGGATGGCAGCATCCGCCGGCATCGCCGGCGCACACCATCCGTCGTTTGAAAACGGCAGCGGGTACGACCGAATAGTTGGCCGAGCGAAGCGGCGCCTGGGTCTGCATCGCATGTTCGACCGCATTTCGAAGGTTCTGCGGAACGCCGTCGAGGGAGATGCCGTTTGTCTGAAGCGGAACGTCGAACATGATGCGCGTTTCATCGGGTCCGATCGCGTACGCGAGAACCGGCGAGGCGCCGCCGACGAACACATGGCCGAAGCCGGCATGAATCAGGCTATTCGGTTTGAGCGCATAACCGACCATGTTGGAAATGTGGACTTGTTTGCAGCCGATTCCCGCCAGACCGCGAACATGAGAGCTGCGTCCGTCCGCGGCGATCAGCAGCCGCGCCGTTAAGCGTGTCTCCTGACCGTTGCGAGCGATCGTTGCCGTAGCGTGGCTCGGAGAGGCGAGATCGACCGCGGTCACGCGCGCGCCCTTCCAGACGGTGACGTTGGGACGTTTTGCGACGGCGTCGAGAAGCGAGTTCGCGATCGTTCCATGTTCGAGCGCAAGACCATGCGGCCTCAATCCTGGAACATCGGAATAGGGAAGAAGATGTGTTCCGGCGCCCGATATCACAGCGAACCCTGTGACGGGCACTGCGCCTGCTTCTTTCAGAGGCGCGAGCAGTCCAAGTGATTCCAGGTTTGCAACACCAGGAGGGTGAATGAGTTCGCCGGCAAGGCGCTTCGCGTGATCCAGTCCGGGCTCGATAACGAGGATGTTGTAATTGAATTCCGACAGGGCGGCGGCGACGGCCGTTCCCGCAATCCCACCACCGGCAACAATGACGTCAGGCTGCATTGCTTTAAAACGGTCGCTCCGCGGCAGCGAAGCTACTTCAACTTCGCCAACAACGTTCGCGCTTTTTCCTGCGCGCGCTTGTATTCGTTCGCGCGTGGGGAATTCAGAGGCAATTCCAGAAGCTCCTGGATCTGCTTCCGCGCATCCGCTTTGCGGTTGGCTTCGCGATACGACTCCGCGAGGGCATATCTAATTTCCGGATTCGTGGGCGCGAGCTGCATTCCTTTCTCAAGGGTTGCGATGGAGCGCTTTAGATTGCCTCCGAACAAGCCCGGCAGCTGGCGGTCGATTTCGCCAAGAGCCATGTACGCCGCACCCTCTTCGTATGCGTCGTTGAGTTTCAGGACCATTTCCATTCCGATGCGGACCTTCTTGACCTGTTTGAACGCCGCGATCCCGCCCTTCTCGCGACAAAAACCACCGACGCTCGCAGCGAGCCAGAAGTGCCCCTCGACACCATTTGGGTTTTGAGCGACCGCGCGCTCGCCGATCTCCATTGCCCGCTCATACAACTTGATCCGTTCCTTTTCCGTCGGCAGACCGTCGGCCGTGTAGTAGAGGGAGCGAGCTGTGCGCCAGAGCAGCTGGTAATCGTTGGGGGACTCTTTCAGGGCCGCTTCGATGAGTTGAAGCGCCTGACGTTCATTCGAATGATCCTTGCCGTAGCCGAACAAGCGATCGACATCGTCGATCGTTGCAGCAGCCGCTGGAACGGTCACGAGGAGCAGAAGCACCTGGATGGAGACAACGCAACGCAGCATACGATTTTCCCGTCCCAGAAACGTACAGCCAACATGACTTATGAGCAACGGGAATCATATCAGGACGCTTTGGCGGTCAGTCCGCGGGGCCGGATGCGGACACCCATTCTGCCGGCTTCCGGACCGACGATCATTGTCCGGCTGTGCGGAACGGCTTCGGCATCGACCAGCTCGAAGTGATAACGCGGAAGCAGAGCGTCCAGGATCAGCAGGAACTCATGCGCGTTGAAGTGCTGGCCGGCGCAGCGCCCCGGACCATCGGCGAACGGCAGCCAGTCCATCGCGTGTTCGCGCGCCCGGATGTTGGCTCGAACCGTCCCTCCCTTTTCGCGGAGGTTCATGCCTTCATGTACGCCTTCGAGCCAGCGATCCGTACGGAACTCGTACGGGTCCGGCCAGCGTTCGGGATCCAGATGAATACCGATGATGCTGAAAACAATCATCGCGCCGGCCGGATAACGAAACGCGCCGATGCCTGTCTTGGAATCGGGGGGAACGGCGCCGTCAGTGGCTGGCGTTCTGGGCAACGCCTGCACAGGTGGATGACGGCGCAGGCTTTCGGCGAGCAGCGCAAATGATAACGGCCGTTCATCGTAGTCCGCGGTGGTCAGTGCGCGGCCAACGTGCGCGGAACGAAACCTCTCCACCTCGTCGAGCACGTCATTTTCGAGTTTTTGGTTCCGCGCCATTTCATAGAACGCCCAGGACATGATGTGTCCGGTTGTCTCATGACCAGCGATGACCAGCGGAAGCACGAGCGTGAAGAGCTGCTCGTATGCGCCGTCCGGCTGATTGGCCGTTTCGAGCACCATACGGACGACTGGCGCTTTGCGCTGCACTTCGGTCAACTTGTCCTGACGGTCCAATTCGCGAAGCAGATCGATCATCTTCCTTATTGTTTCCCGGAGTGTCTGCATCATCTCTACGTACCGCGGCGGAACCGACTGGCGGCCCATCGAATACTGAAACACGAAGTCCAGCGAGTCGCGCAGCGCTTCGGAAAGCGTACGGCCGAGAGCATGCATCTCCGCGAGATCCACATTTCCAAACACGCCGCGGATGATGATCGTGTAGGCGATCTTCGAAAGCAGAATGTTGAGATCGACGATGAGTTTCGGATGCTGCGTCAGCGCCTCATCGATCGTGAGGCTGACTTCGTCGGCCGCTGCCGCCATTGACGCGGTAAAACTATCGATGACCGCAAAGCTGAACATATCGGCAGAGATTTCGCGATCCTCGGTCCACGTGGCATTGTCCTGAATCTGACCGCCGAACAACCCGGCCGGCTTGCGTCCGGGACAGTTCGGGATGTCTCTCCGGCCCACGACCTGTTGAAAGAAGTGGTAAGGAATCGGGCCTCGATCCGTCGGTTCGGGATTACGGAGAAGTTCTGCCAGCGCTGTGCGGCTTCGCGTCACGTAAACCGGCAGGAGTCGTCCTGTTCCGGCTTTTGTCCAACCTGTGTCCACTGCGCAGACTTTGGGAAACCGCGGAAACGGGGCGGCCGGAGCCCAGTAAGTAAACGTGCTGCCATCGGGCGTTTCAGCCGGCAGCGGCTTGTCCCGATCGCGCGCCTTCCGTGCCCGGCTGCGATTAGCATCACGCATCGCCATCAACCGGTCGAAACCCTGTACCTGATATTGAAACGGCCCCCACGAGAGAGCGGAGACGATCCCGATGTACTCCATCGGAAGGGCCGGGTCCAGACGGGCTGCCTTACCGATCCGGTCTTCGATCCAGCGCAGCGGGTTCATCTGTAGAGGTCCGAGCTTCCAGTTCGTAAGAGGACTGTTTGCAACGGCCATCAGCGACTTGCCGATAGCAGTCAGGATGCTGACGTGAGCCGGCTCCCGCCGTCGCCGCGGAGGCACCAGCAGAAATTGTCTGGATGCTTCCCTTTCTTCGAGCGACAACGCCGGCGCACCGACTGCGGTGAATGTTTCAACGTGGATCCTGCTGTCCGCGATACGGCTGGTCCGCAGAAGTCGTCCGACATTGTCCAGATAGGCCTGAGGGCCGCAGAGATACCAGTCGGCATCCGTGAAGCGGCGCGTTATCGCGGACACCTCAGCCAGGTTGATACGCCCATCCAGCGACGTCTCCCGCACCACCACTTCGATATGGGAATTTTTCGCGGCTTCGAGTTCCTGGACAAATGCCATCTGGTCTCGAGTCCGGCCGGAATAGTGAATACAGAGTTTCATCGGGTGTGTTGCAGCCATCACCGTCCGGACAGCGCTGATCGCAGGCGTGACGCCGATTCCGGCGACCATGCACACGATCGGCTTTCCTGAGAGATCGATCACGTAGCCGCCCTTCGGCCGCGTGATGCGCAGCGGTTCATCTTTCTTCCGGTCGTCGAATAACCATGGCGAAAACGCGCCGTGTTCCTCCCGCTTCACCGTGATCGTCGGCCGGCCTCCGTGCGAGCCTGCCGACGACAGCGTATACGGCCGCCGGAGACGCATTCCGGCGACCATGCCTTCGATGACCACGTGCTGTCCGGGCAGCGCTTCGGGGTAAGGTGTGTCCGACCCGCCGAGTCGCGGGACCATTTCGAAGGTCCGGATCCCCGGCGCTTCATCGATCTCCGTAACAACGTCGGCGAGAATCCATTCCTCGACTCCGAGCATCTCGGTCACCGCAGGAATGCAGCCGCCGCATACGGTCCCGCAGCCGGTGGCTTTCTGAAGATCCGTGAATGTGGCTGCGCCTGCCGATATGACGGACCGCAGTCTTTCGGATGTGACGTTGACGCAGTGACACACGACGTCCGTCGTTACGGCGGCCGCCTTCATATCGAACGAACCGGTTTCGGTGAACGCTTGCCGCTCCGTCTTGCCGATGCGGCCTCCATCCAGCACGAAGAGATGGAACGCGTGAACGTCCGGCCATTCGCCGTGGACGGTCAGTCCCGTGACGACGCCGTGGTCGTCGATACGGAGTTCCCGGGATTGTTCGCTGTTCTGCCACGTGAGGGTTTCCTTCGCCGGGGTTCCAAGCCATTCAATCGCGTACAGCGTTTGTCCGATGACGCGATACGCAGCGAAAACGCGGCCGTCCAGGAGGTGATAGAGCGTCGTGATGCATTCGTGGCCGGCAAAGGTTCCGGCATGCTGCGTGACGATGCCGCGTTGCGGGAATTCGTAAGCGCGCTGAAGCGTGGCGATGTGATCGCGAACGGCTTCCGAATGGCTGTAGGCGTCGTCGAACGCTGCGCGGGGCACGGCGATCACCTCCGCCGGTTCCTCAGCGACTACCGTTGCGCTTCGAAGATCTCTGCGAACCAGCGCCAGTTCGCCGACACATCCGCCGCGCTCGACGTATCCGATCATCGTGTCGTTGCGATAGATGGCCAGGCGTCCTTCGCTGACGAAGTAGAGCGCATCGGCCTCATCGCCCTGCCGGAACAGGACGTCCCCCGGACTCAGCTCGCGCCGCAGGCCGTGGGTCGTGTTCAGTCCGATGCCGCGCGCAAGCGGCGAAAGCTGCTGAAGGTTGTTTCGGATCTGGCCCGCGCCGATGTCGACTAGCCGTTCGCGCAGGGCATCGTCATCGGACAGGGCCGACTGAAACGCCGATTTAGGCAAGCGCGCAAGCAGGGAGGCCGCGGCCGCGCGTACGCTTGCGTTGCGTCGGCCTGTGCCGCCTGGAAGCAGGGCCTGTTCGCCAAAGTGATCGCCTGCCTCCAGCCGCGCCAGCACGACCTCTCGGCCGTCCTGGTCCTGGGTGTAGACCTGCACCGCTCCCTCAAGGATGACGTACATCGCGTCACCGGCATCGCCTTCGCGGAGAATGGTTTCGGCGATATCGAAGAGGACTTCTTCAGCTGCCTGGCTCAGGGTCTGGAGGCGTTGGGTGTCGAAGCCGCGGAAAAGACCACAGCGATTGAGAAATGTTGCGGTATCTGTCATCCGGTCTGCATTCTCGCGAATTGTCGGGAATCGCGTCGAGAAAAATGGGGCTACGACCGCTACGACCCCATTTTTCCCGCGAACCAGGCCGATATGCCTTTTGCGGGCAGATCCGGCTGCAGAAATCGACCCTCGACCCCTTCCGCCTTCAGAATCTCCTCGGCCGCCAGATACCCGCTCCGCACCGCGCCTTCCATCGTTGCGGGCCAGCCCGTCTGCGTCCAGTCTCCGGCGATGAAGACGTTCGGGATCGGCGTGCGCTGGGAGGGCCGCCAGACATCACAGCCGGGTTCAGGCGAGAACGTCGCGCTGTTTTCCCGAATGACGACGGATCGCTTCAAGCCGGCCTCTTTCGTTGCCGGAATGATCTCCGCGAGTTCCTTTCGGCAAAGCTCGATGATTTCCGGCTGCGACCTGCCGGTCAGGCCATACGAGGCGCTGATGACGATCTGCACGTACTGCCCATTCGACCTGTTGAAGATCCACTGGATCGTGCGGTCCAGAACCGCGGCAAACGGTTCCCGCATCACAACCCTGTCGAACCAGAAATGGACGCTCGTGATCGGCGACAGGCGAAGGTTGGAGACACTCACCACGGGCAATACTTTCGCCAGACGTTCGAACGGGATCGCCACGACGCAGTAGCCGGCGCGAAGGTCGCTTCCATCTTCGAGCCGGACCACATCCGAGCGGACTTCCGCAACGCCGGTCCGGGTTCGCACGTCGATACGGTCGTGCCGGAAGTCGTACAACTCGGATAACGGAACGGCGGGTATGCCGATCGCGAAACCTTCGGAGTTACTCAGAAAGGCCTTCCAGAAAACCGTTATCCCGTAACCGGCATCCATGCGATCGAGATTCTCGTTGAGCGCGCTGACCAGCACCGTCTTCCAGAATCGCTCGATGCCGCGCGGCGTCTGCCGCTGTTGTTTCAGCCAATCGAGCATCGTCATCGAGCTCGAGATCCGGGGGCGCCCGCCGCTTCGCGCGATGCGAAAGAGAGCGCCGGCGATGCGCCGCTTATCCGTCCAGTCCAGAAAAGGAAATCTTGCGAATGACGGAGCGAGGTGAAGCGGGGCCGGAAGGCTCGACTTCCGGATCTCAGCGCGACGTCCATCAGGGCCGGCGAAAACGAGCGTCTGGTGGAACTTGATTTTGCCGGAGGCTCGGATGCGGCGATAGAAGTCGGCGAGGTTGGTGCAGCAGCCCAGTGTGACGTGCTGGCAATTGTCGATGGTTTCACCATCGGACAACTCATAGGATGTTGCGCGGCCGCCGAGACGTGGACTTTTTTCCAGTATTGAAACCTGAAAGCCGGAGTCTGCGAGCGCAACGGCTGCGGCCAGCCCGGCGAGGCCTCCCCCGACGACGATTACATTTGCCGAGGGCATAGTCCAGGCTTCCACAATCCCGTGCCGGCCCGGATCATGATCCAGGCCTTCTCGAGACCCGACAGCCCGGGGTGAGGCCTGGCCAGAACGTCGTAGTGGATCGTCTCGATCTTTCGGAGGACGCCGCTGTAGATGCGCGTCAATGTCCACAGAGCGGCGCGGCTGTCTTCGCGAATCAGTTCGTGCAGCCTGGCGCCTTCTTCGTAGTACTGCCAGGCGCGGTCGACTTCGAACTTCATCAGTTCAACGAAGGCGGGACTTGCAGTGTTTGCCGCGATGTCCCGATCTGTGCAGGCAAAGCGCGCCAGGTCTTCCTGAGGAAGGTAGACACGTCCCATTTCAAAGTCCTCACGAACGTCGCGGAGGATATTCGTGAGTTGAAACGCGATCCCCAGCTTCATTGCCAGGCCGATCGCATCCGTATTTCGGAAGCCGAAAACGTGGACGCAGCACAAGCCGACCGTACCCGCGACGCAATAGCAATAGTGGCGGAGGTCTTCAAAGGTCGCGTATCGATCGACGGTCAAATCCATTTCGGCGCCGGAAAACAGATCGTCGAAATACTTTCTGGGTATGCCGTATTGCTGGACGGTGTGATGAAACGCCGGCAGCACTTTGTTGCTGTTATATTCGCCTTTCAATGCATTTGACAAAGCGATGCGCCAGCCGTTCAGGCGTTCGACCTTGTCACGGACGGCGGAACTGGAGTCGGAAATGTCGTCGGCGTGGCGCATGAACGCGTACAGCGCGCACAGAGCGTCGCGTTTGGCCGGCGGGAGCAGGGCGAAGCCATAATAGAAATTGCGCGCGACCGCCTTGGCCACGTTCCTGCAATACTCGTAGGATGCTGCCACTTCTGCTTCGCTTCGCATATTTACGCCGTTCTTGAAAACAAATGCGTCCCGACTGCGCGGCCGATGAGTCGAAGTTTCTTCGCGCCGCTCAGGTGCGGCCTCTGCTGCAGAGTGTTGTATCGAACAGACTCGATAGCGTCAAGGACTGCCAGGCCTCCGTGGCTGAACAACTGGATATCGATCCGCAGATTCCGGCTGACCATTCGCGTCAGCGGCATGCCGCGGTCAAACAGGTCTCGTGTGCGAGCGATGAGGTCGCGCATCAGCCCGGCGTATCGTTCATCGAAACGGCGCTCGATGATGTCGGCTTCGGTCAAACCGTATGCCGAAAGCATATCGAGCGGTATGTAGATCCGGCCTTTTTCAAGATCGCGTGAAACGTCCTGCCAGAAGTTCGCCAGCTGAAGGGCAGTGCAGGTGTAGCCGGAAAGCGTCTGGCGTTCGGTATCGCGGTACTCGCCGAGATAGAGGACGAGGCAGCCAACCGGGTTTGCGGAATACCGGCAATAGTCGATGACCGATTCCCAGTTCGGGTACCGAGTCACCGTCTGATCCGAGCGGAACGCCTTCAGCAGATCGGAGAAAGGAGATTGCGGGATATCAAAACGACGGATGGTTTCCCGAAGCGCGATGAATACGGGATGCGTCGAGTTTCCTGCGTAGCACCGGCACAATTCTTCTTCCCACCAGTCCAGTAATTCGAGCGCAGCTTCCGGACTGCCGACTTCGTCGGCGAGATCATCGGACCAACGGCAGTACGCGTAGATGTTGTAGAAGTGTTGCCGAAGCGCGCGAGGGAGCAGAAAAGTCGCGACACTGAAGTTTTCGTAATGATGCGTGGCGAGCCACCGCGTGTATTTCTGCGATTCCTCAACTGAACTTCCGGCCGGCGGCAGATTTCCGGCGATCTCCAACCTCACCATTTACGGCATTACCGCCACTTTGAGCTGGCCGTTTCTGTTCTTCATGTGCTGGAACAGATCGGGTAGGTTCATCAGGGGGATTTCGCCGGTGACGAAATCCTTTGCGGAAATCTCTCCGCGAGCAATGGTGTCGAGTGCCTGGCGCACGAAGCGCGGCGTGTGATGGAAGCTGGACTTGATCGTAATTTCGGAATAGTGCAATGCCGAGGATTCGAATTCCACCCTGGTCCCTCGAGGACATCCTCCGAAAAGATTTACCGTGCCGCCGCGGCGTACCATCTGCATGGCCAGTTGCCACGTCGCCGATGAGCCGACGGCTTCGATGACGGCGTCCGCTCCAAGCTGCCCGCAGGTCATTTGCCGCACGATTGCGGCCGGGTTTTCACAGCCGGTGACATCGATCGCCGCGGAAGCGCCGACACGTTCAGCCGCCTTCATCTGTGTCGCCCGTTTCCCGACGGCGATGACCTTGACGCCGCGGCTTGAAAGAATCCGCATGAACTTCAATCCGATCGGCCCGCACCCGATGACAACGACGGTGTCGCCGGGCGTTACGGCCGTTTCTTCGATGCCGCGCAGCACGCAGGCGAGAGGTTCGACAAGGGCCGCATCGATAAATGAAAGATGCGACGGAATCTCCATGACGTTTTCGCGCAGGATGCGCGCCGGAATCAGGTTGTACTCGGCATAGGCGCCGTTATTGAAAACGAGATCTTCGCAGAGATTCGCCCTGTCCTTCCGGCAGAAGAAACAACCGTTGCAGGGCGCCGAGTTCGCTGCAACGACTCGCATGCCCGGCTGGAATCGATCGCGTACGGCGTCGCCGGCCTCTTCCACGATGCCGGCCAATTCGTGTCCGAAGAGCGCCGGAGGCTGAATCATTCTGGCGTGGTAGCCCTGTCTCCAGACTTTGAAGTCCGTTCCGCAAGTCAGCGCGACGTGAACCTTGACGAGCATTTCCTCGGCGCCGACATTGGGAATGGCAACCCTTTCGATTTTTACGTCTTCGCGGCCGTACAGCACAGCCGCGGTCATGTGACCGTTGCGCGATCTATTCACGGGTAGACCATTAATTTGAGGGAATTATCCGACGGTTGAGAAGCCATCGCAAAAGCTTCCGCGATGCTGTTCAGTTCAAAACGATGTGATATGAGCTCGCCCAGCAGGCTGTGATGCTTGAAGACGATGCCGGCCGCCTCTTCCTGAAGGTCCACGGCTGCACTGTAGCTGCCCAGAATTTCCTTTTCTTCAATCCCGACAGCAGATGCCTGAAATTGTATCTGCATCGTCGGGTCGTTCTGTGCAAACAAGAGGACGCGACCGCCCGGCCGCGCAATGTTCAAGCCGACCATCGCGAGCTGCGGATCGGGAGCGGCCAACAACACGGCATCAGCGCCCAGCCCGCGTCGAAAGCTTTGCGTTTCCACCTGAAGATCGTCAATGGCGGGATCGAACGATGCGGAGGCGCCGAAGCGGAGGCTCATCCTTCGCCTGAAGGGCAGTGGATCGCTCGTCAGGACCGTCGCGCCGGCCTCCTTTGCCAGAAAGGTCAACAGCAGGCCAATCGGACCCTGTCCAATGACGAAAACCACTTCGTCCTCGGTTACGCGAGCCTTTCGAATCGCTTTCAGGCAGGTGTTGACGGGCTCGACGAACGCAGCCTCTTCGAACGAAACGCCATCCGGAATCCGAACCATACCGCGCTTCACAATGTGCGGCATCACTCGAACATACTCGGCGAATCCTCCGCCGTTGGGGTCAAAGCCTGCGGTTACTCCGACCTTCTTATATTCCGGGCACTGGGAGAACAATTGTCGTTCGCAGTAGAAACACGAGCCGCAGGGAACATGGTGAAAACTGATGACCCGATCTCCCACCGACCAGCCTCGAACGCCGGCGGCTATGCCGACGGCAGTGCCCGCGATTTCATGGCCGAGAATCTGAGGGGGAGGAACAAGACCGTGCCGGACCTTTTTGACGTCCGTGCCGCAGATGCCGCACGCTGCAACGCGAATCAGTACTTCGCCATGATAGATCTCGGGAACCGGAACATCTTCAGCAACAACCTGTCCCGAACCTCGATACACTCCCGCCCGCATTTGTTTCATTGAAAAGCCGCCCGTTGGAATCTTTCTAATGGAGCCGGCAATGGGAACTCTACGTCTTCTTCGACGATTTCGACTTCTTCCACGTTTGTGAATCCCCGTGCTTTGAGATCAGCCACGACCTGCGCTACCAGAACCTCCGGCGTCGAGGCGCCGGCCGTGACGACGATGCAATAACAACCTTCCACCCACTCCGGCTGAATTTCGCGCGCGCTGGCGATGAGATATGCGGTTGCGCCGGCGCTTTGCGCAACTTCGACCAGCCGGTTGGAGTTTGAACTGTTTTGGGCTCCGACGACAAGGATGACGTCGGCTTCCTCCGAAAGCGCCTTGACCGCGGCCTGCCGGTTCTGCGTGGCGTAACAGATATCCGAAGTTGCCGGAGAGATGATCAGCGGAAATCGCTGCTTGAGGCGTTCGACGATCGCGTGCGTGTCGTCCAGGCTCAGCGTCGTTTGCGTCGTGTAGACGACGCGATCCGGAATCACTCCAGCCAATGAGTCGACATCCTCGAGCGTGGATACAAGGTGAATGGCCCCGGGAGCTTCGCCGAATGTTCCGATGACCTCGTCATGGTTGCGATGGCCGATCAGAATGATGCTGTAACCCTCGCGGGCGTACCGGATGACTTCCAGATGCACTTTCGTCACGAGCGGACAGGTAGCATCGATAATCCGAAGATTGCGCAGGCGCGCGTCATCGCGGACGTCGGGTGCGACGCCATGGGCGCTGAAGATGGTGACGGAACCATTCGGGACTTCGGCGAGATTTTCAACGAAAACAGCGCCCTGCGCCGCAAGTTCATCCACAACGAATCGATTGTGGACGATTTCCTTTCGGACATACACAGGCCGCCCGAATTGGGCGAGAGCAATTCGCACGATGTCGATCGCTCTCGTAACTCCTGCGCAGAACCCGCGCGGTTTTGGCAGCAAGACCGTCTTCTGTCTTGCGGTATCCCCGGTCCGATTCAAGCTTCGCATTGGACCACCGCTCTGTTGATTGATTTCGGTGTTTGGTAACTGGCTCGATTAACCGCGAAAAGCCTAACACGGTGACGGTAAAGTCAATGTGGAATTGTCACATTTTCCTAACGGCTCAGTCGCAGTCGTAGCGCTTTCGCATCTCCTTGACGGACTCTGCCACTAGCTTCTTCAGGACACCTCGATCGATGTCGTCGAGTTTCTTGATATAGAGGCAGCCCTTGCTCCTTTTGTGTTTTCCGAGTTTCGCCATCAACTCTTTGTTCTCGAGGACGGGCCCCAGGTACAGCACAAGGCTTGGCTTGCGCGGCGAAAATCCGGTCATGCATATCTCGCCCTGGCGTCCGCTCTCGTACTTGTACCGATATTTTCCGAAGCCGATGATGCTCGGGCCCCACATCTTTGGCGGCTTACCCGTGATCTTCTTCATGAGAGCGATGAGTTCTTTGGCGTCTTTCTGCTTCAGGTCGTCGTCAACCAGCTTGATGAAATCGAATGGATCGACTTCCGTAGCTACAGTTTTCAATTCAGGCATGGCCGCAATCTCCCTATCTTCGTGTACATTGGGAAAACATTATGCGCCGATTATTGCAACATCGAGGATTGAAGCTGATATTCATGGCGAACCTCGTTTCAATGATCGGTAGCGGAATGAATACTGCCGCAGTCACCTGGTTCATTCTCCAGGAAACCAAATCCGAAATGAGTCTGGGTACGCTGGTCGTTCTGCAGACTCTACCCGCGCTTCTGATGCTTCCATTCACCGGCGTCATCATCGATCGCGAGGATCGCCGCCGCCTGATCATGCTGCTGGATGCTGCTCGAGCATTGGTAATCGCGGCCGTTGCGGCTCTGGCTATTACCAATCGGGTCCAGGTTTGGCATTTGTACGCGATGGGCACAATGGTGGCCGCAGGCTTCTGGATGTTCTGGCCGACGATTACGGCATTGATTCAGGAACTGACGCCCGAGTCCGAATTCGTCGGCGCCAACACCATGCTGCTTGCGGGAGTTCAGGGTGGATGGATGATCGCGGGCGCGGCGGTTGGTTTCCTTTACGAACATATTCATCTGGGCGGCGTGCTCGCGATCGATGTCGGCACATACATCCTGTCGTTTCTCTGTTACTTCGCCGTGCGCAAAGGAAAGGTCACCGTGAAGCCGCGCGAACTGCCGGCGCACGTCGAGGAGAGTTCGTGGTCGCGCTACGTCCACGAACTCAAGGAAGGCATTCACTACCTCCGCGGCAAGCGGTACATCGTGCTGTTGGGAGCCTCCTGGGCGATTTTTATCGCCGGCATGTTGACGCAGGGCATCACGACGGCGCCGCTCAGCGACAGGATTCTGCATGCGGGCGCAACAGGTTACGGCTGGCTGAACGCCGGATGGGCCATCGGCGCGTTCACGAGTGCGATGTATGCGCCTGTCTTCATCCGATGGCTGCACGGACGGCGCGCCGTGATCTGGTCGATGGCAGTGCTGGCCGTGAGCCTCGTACTTGCCCCATACTCGCCGGTTCTCGCGCTTGCGGTGGTGTGCTACATGACGATGGGTTCCGCGCGCGGGATTGCGGGAATCGCCATATCATCGGCCATGATGGAAATGGTCCCCAAGCATTTCATGGGACGCGTACAGAACACGTTCTTCTTTCTCGGGACGTTGCTCCAATTGTTTATCGGCTTTGGTGTCGGCGCGGTAGCTCAGCACGTTTCGTTGCGACTGGCGTTTGCCATCATCGGGATCATGTACGCTGTTGCCGCCCTGACTGCTGCGTGGCCTGTGGCCGCGCCGGTCAAGGTTGCCTCCGAAGAGCTGGAAGTCCAGCAATGAGCTTATCGCGCTGTCGTTTCGCTGGTTTTCTTGAAGGACTCGAGCAATTCGATCACGGGGCGAGCTCGTTCTTCTGAAAGCCACTTTCCTACTGCGTCACGAACATCGGCGATTCCCATCGATTCGATTCCACCGCGGAATTTCTGAGCTGCTGCGCGATAGGCATCGAGCGCCTCGACGTCACGCGCATTGGACAATAGAGCCAGGCCATAGTTGAAAGCGAAGAGGTCGATCTGGTCCTTTTGAAGGCTCGATTCCGTGTCGCGCAGGAACGCAGGGAAATCATTCTGAATGTAACGCACCCATCCGCGATTACCCAATGCCGCTGCTACATCTTCTTTTGGAACACCAGGCAGTTCCTCGATGACGCGTGTATAGTCGGCGATCGCCCTTTCAAAGACGCCGATTCGGCGCCATGCGAGACCTCGATTGTAATGCGCCTGCCACACTTCAGTGACAGGGGCGTCGGGCAACAGTGTGATGGCCGTCCAATCTTCGATGGCGGATTCGAAGGCAGAAAGGTTGTAGTGGGCTACTCCACGGTACTGCAGAAGACTGGCTTTCTGGTCGGGTGACAATGAGCCGTCTTTCAGCCCGCGGTCGCACAGGGTCAACACCTCTTCAAAGTTTCGCAGTGATTCGGCCACGCTTATTGATGCGAGCAGGCTCTCCAGGGGTTTTTCGACCGGGCTTGTTTTAGCTGGTGCTGCCTTCTTCTTCCCTCCACCCTCCGGTGCTACAGCCGCAATTGCTCGCGCCGGCGCCACCGCGGGCTCGCTCTTGAATGCGGATTCGGCGGCTTCGAGTCGCTTCAATGTGACTTCCTTTGCGTTTTTGAATGCGCTGGATCCTGAGGCGTTCAAGGCAGCGGGAGTTCCGTGACCGGCTGAGGCAGCGACGCTTTTGGCCTGCATGTCGTCCAACTCGTCTAAATCGATCGCCTGGAGCATTTCACGGATCTGGCCGATGGGATTGTCGAGCAACCGGGGGATTCCGCCTTTGACAAGGTTATTGAAGAGTTGCGCCATGAATGGGCCGGCCTTGGTCCGGACGTAGAAGGCGCTGGGCTTGCGAAGGATGTCGGGAACCTTCTGGCCGAACGCGCCTTCCTGCAAGGGATTCTCTTCGAGGCCGCACCAGTACAGCCGGTGATCGAACTTGTCGCACGCCGCGAGCGCTTCAACGATGACGTCATCCCAGCCGCTGTAACCCAGGACGATCACGCCGCGCCGTTTCAGGATGCCGGCGAGAAAATTGGCGTTGTTTTCTCGGAGGTGTTTCAAGTCCGTCTCGTTTGCGAACTGAAACCGGCGATGAACGCTGCCATGGACATATGCCAGGTGAATCGCCTGCGCATCATCTTCCAGAGCCAGTTCGCTGAGTCCCAGGTCCGGCCTGTCACTCATGAAGTAAAGCCGCCCAACGGATTGAAGCGCTATTTGGAGGAATGGATCGAAGTTCGTCGTCAGGATCAGTCGACTGAACGCCGCACGGTATTTGAAGACGTCGTCGGATGACGACTTCAGCGTCGGTTGCGCTCCCAGGATGGACGCGAGCAGAAAATGCGCGGCGTTCAGCCTCGACCGGTTCAGCTCCATCAGCTCCCGCTGAAATTCCCGCGCCAATCCGGGAGCACCGAGAGCTCCGCCGAACTCATGGCTGAAGGCGGCTTTGTAGGCCGCCGCGTGATCGCGCGGAATGTTGCGGTCATCCAGATCGAGTTTCAGCCTCTGCTCTTCGTTGTCCTTGATGAACTTTTTCCAAAACTCGCCGGATACCGAATCGCGCTCCTGCTGCGACCACCGTTTCTTCGAATCGAATTGCAGTCCTTCTTCCCGGCATTTGATCCACCGCGGCAGGATTTCACTGACCAGATCTCGCGCCAGCGGCACCAGGCCGCGACTGAATCCCGACCCCACCACCAGAGCGAACGGAGCCTCGCCGGGCTTCGATCGCTGCACGGTTTCGATGATTCGTTGGACTGCAACTTTTTCGGACAGAATCTGAATGGTGTCGTCAGCCATAGGGCAGCACAATTAACGCAAATGCTTCTCTCCTCCAAATTATTTTTTCTGTAAAGACGTGCAGGGGCAGAATTGTCGAGGCGGAAAAACGTTTTCCGCATTGGCAGGTCTAAGCCGCAGAATTTGAATATCAACTCGTCTCGATAGGAGCGCGCCAATGATTCGATTTTTCCTGATCGTCCTTCTGGCAGCGGCTACAGTCATGGGAACTCAGGTTCCATCTCCTTCCGAAACCGGCTCAACCCAGCGCGTCACCTTTAATAAGGATGTTCTGCCAATCCTGCAGCGGGACTGCCAGACATGCCATCGGACGGGTGGACCTGCCCCAATGTCTTTTCTGACATACGAAAGCACACGTCCGTGGGCCAGGGCGATGAAGGAGAAGGTTGTAAAGAGAGAGATGCCGCCCTGGTTCGCCGATCCCCGATACGGCGACTTCCGCAATGCCCCGAAACTCACCCAGGCAGACATCAAGACGATCGCGGCGTGGGCCGATAGCGGATCTCCCGAAGGTGATGCCCAAGACAAACCGGCGCCGATCCAGTGGGCGGATGGTTGGCGCAGTAATCCTGACGTCATCATCTCGATACCTGAGCCACATCGGCTCGCGGCCAGGGGCGGAGGTGAAATCAAGAGTTTCACGGTGAACAGCCCGTTTTCGGCAGACACATGGGTGACGTCCATTGAAGTGCGTCCAGGGAATCCGTCGGTGGTGCATCACGTGATCGTGCAGGTGGAGGGCGACACACCGGAACGGCGGCGTACCTCGTGGGGAAGCACCGAGGCGGCGGCAACTCCTGAGTTCACCACGATGGAAGCTGTTTATGTACCTGGAAGCCAGCCGCTCGATTTCCGGTTTCACAACGCGGCCAAGCTGATTCCCGGTAAAAAACCAATCCGGATTGAGATCCACTACACGCCGAACGGCAAGGAAACGACGGATCAAACCATGGTCGGGTTCACGCTGGCTAAAGGGTCGGCGAAACGCCAATACATCACGCTCGCTCCGACATCGATGGTCGACACACGCAAAGTCCGCATTCCCGCCGGCGAACCGGACTGGCAAACCCGCGGCGAACTCACGTTCAATCAGGATGCGGAACTCGTCTGGTTCATGCCGCACATGCACCTGCGCGGCAAAGACATGACTTTTGAGCTCATCTATCCGAATGGTCGAACTGAAACAGTGCTGAGCGCGAAATTCAACTACGCCTGGCAGCTAGGCTACGAAACCGAAGAGCCGATCCGCGTCCGAAAAGGGACGCGAATGATCGTGACTGCTCACCACGACAATTCCGCCAACAATCCCTTTAACCCGGATCCGAACGAAGAGGTTCGATGGGGAGGTCTGACCTCGGAAGAGATGGTGCTGCCGTGGTTCGGCGTCGTCGTGGATCTGGGTTCGAAGCCCGACCGGATTGCGTCGTATCGGCCTGGCGCCGCGCAGGTGTCCCGTTCAGGCTTCTTCCCCGCGCCCGGTGCGTCGGGCGGCCGAACGCCGCCGTTTCTGCCGAACCTGCGGTAACGATTCAGTGAATCGCGAGGCCGTCTGCACCGCGGCCAACAGGAATCGTTTTGGTGACGGTCCAGTTGGATGTGTCGATGACTTTGATGTCATTCGCACCCTGACACGCGACAAAGGCTTGCCTGCCATCCGCTGAAACGACAATGCCGCCTGGATTTCCTCCGACGGCAACCATGGCGACCTGCTTTCGGGTTCCCGTATCGATTACGCGAATGTTGTTGTCTGTGCGATCCGGAAGCAGGCCATATTTACCGTTTGGCGTGAATGTCACTCGAACAGGAGATTGACCCGCCGGCAACCTGGCCACGACCTTCCGCGCTGCAACGTCAATCACGCTAACCGTTGCGTCCGTGCGGTCTCCGACCCAGATTTCCTTTTCATTCGGCGAAAGCGCGAGGCCTTCTCCGCCGCGGCCGACCGGGACATTCGCGACAATCCGGTAGTCGCTGAGGTCCATGAACGAGACCGTGTTGGATTCACGGTTCGTGAAGTACGCCCACGTTCCCGCTTTATTGATCACCACCATGTGCGTCCCGCCCTGATCGGTCGGGATCGAACGAATCACCTGATCGGTCGTTGCATCGATCAGCACGATCTTGCGCGTGTTTTCGTTGGTGACGATCGCTCTCCGGCCATCCGGCGTGAACCCGATGCCATGGGGGAATCCAAAGTCCGGTCCGGTGATTTTCTTTTCGGAACGCGTCTTCAGATCAACGACGGATACGGTATTTCCCTGAGTGTTTCCCACGTACGCCTTCGCGCCGTTCGGCGCAATTGCAACTTCGTGGGGACCGCCGCCCACTTTTATGGTGTGCTCCACGGCGAGTGACCTGATGTTGATGATCGAAATCGTGTCCTCATTCTTGTTCGCGACGTAGAGATGTGTATTGGATTGCGCCAGAGCGCTGGAACAGATGAACAAAATGGCGAGGAGTATTCTCATGACCATCTCCTTTTTATTTAGCGTCGGGTCCTCGAAAGAGTCTGGCGAAGTCGGCCCACGGGGCCGGCTTGCCATGGATCGGCACGATCGTCGCTACGTCGAGCTTCAGCCGTTGAACCTGGTTGTGGAAACTTCGGTTGGCCTGCGTCGCGGATGACGGAGCCGGCACGTGCGTGTCGAAGAGATCGGCTTCGATGACGAGCTTTTCCTTCGGCAGATATGCCATCAGCATTCCTTCAACGTGATCGAGCGGCTGAACGTAATAGATGTGCAGGTTTCGGGTTCCATCGCTCAGGACGTAATTCTCGGTGACCTGCTCGTAGTAATAGCCCTCTGCCAGTTCCGTCGGCGGCCATAGGGATACCATGTCCGGCCGTAAAGTACGGGGCGCATAGTTCAGGACATCTCGTGAGTAAAAGCTGAAATTCTTCACATGCGTCACGATCGTGGCGCCGATATGCATGTAGGTCCGCAGCCCGCCGATGTGGTCATGATGCTGATGCGTGTTGATGAGGTAGCGGATGGGCTTGTTCGGAATCCGTCGAACCACTTCTTCGATGACCGCCAGATTGCGCGTTTCATCGATCGGCGCCTCCACGACAGCGACGAAATCCCTGAACTCGATCGCCACACTGTTGTGCGAGGAGCCTCCCAACAGGTAAACGCCGTCGGCCAGGCGCTCGGTCTCGACTCTAACCGGAAAAGTCGCCTGCCGCACCGAGTCGGGAACGGTTACAGGATCGGGGCATGCGTTCGCTTTGATGTCCTTGAATGCTCCGCCGAATCCGTTGTGTCCGGCATTGATGCTTTGAGCCTGATAGTTGTCATCCCAGCCATGATGACTGTGCCAGGTCGTAGGGAACCTCACGCCGCTGCCGATGTTGACGTAGCTCTCGTTCGTGAATTCGTGTTCGTAATTCATGTCGCCGAGAACGGGATCGCCGACCCAGGTGTGAATGCGCTGGAGCATGTTTTCTTTGTTGATGGTCGCGTCCACGCGGTACTTGCCGAGCATGGTGATCGAAACGACGGTGACTTTCTCTGGAGTCGTGGTCGGTCCGTCGCGGCCCATTTCACCGAGCTCCCAGCGCCACGTCGCTCTTGGATTCGCGCCCGGCAACATCGCAGCTTTGAGGAAGCCGTGCGGATTCAGCCATAAGTCGAGTTGCCAGATCTCGGCGTCTTCAGGCCGGATCGGGGTGGGCGGCGTGCCCGGTCCGTCCATATGCCAGGCCTGCGTGCCATTCACCATGAATGTCTGGTGGACGTTTCTTTGCGGCGGCGTTCCGTCGAGCCAGCCGACGCCGTACTTCCACGCAGCAGGATTGAGGCCGGGCTTCCGGTCGAACTCTTCTTTCATCGTCCGGGTTTCCCAGTTCATGGTCCGCGTGTAGTTCTCGAGCGGTGCGCCGCGCGGCCAGTCCACCTCTTTGTCATTCAGTCGCTGCTGGCCGACCATACCCGCATAGCCTGTCCCTGCGACTGTGATGCATCGGAGGCTGTCCGTGCCGATGGTCTTTCGCGCAGCTTCGAGGATCGGACGCGGGTCCACGTAGCCGGGAGAGAGTTGTTGAGCAGATGTCTGTCGCATCATCAAAGCCGAGACAATCAACGTTGCTGCCGCGATTCGCATGCAGGGGATGTTAATGCGCGCCTCCGATGAAGGCAATGTCGACAGTGCGACATTCTGTGGCTTGAATATCCATGCCTTTCGGTATAGCTTTCCTGCCGCGTACAACTAATGCGCATTGGGGAGGTCGTTTTATGAGGTCGGTGATTCGTCTGATTCTGTCCGCGGCCGTGATCCTCGCGGTCAGTTCGACGCTTTTCGCTCAGCAGAAGGCGAAAGCCGAGAACGTTCCAGTCATTCCGCACACATCCGTTCCGAATTTCTTCAAGCTGCCGCCGCATCTTCACTTCGGTGAGGGCATCGGCATTGCGACGAATTCAAAAGGGAACATCTTCGTGTATCACCGCAGCGGCGACACGCGGCTGTTCGAATTCGATCCGAACGGAAACTTCGTGAAGGAGTGGGGCGTCGGAGTTTACGGCATCGAATTCGCGCATCAGGTCCGAGTCGATCGCGAGGACAACGTATGGGTGGTGGACGAAGGCACGAATATGGTTATCAAGTTCAACCCGCAGGGCCGCGTCGTGATGGTGCTTGGCCGAAGGCCGGAGCCCGTAGCCGGCGCCGTTCAGACGAGCTTTCCGCCTGTGGTGAATGAGAAGTATCGATTCGGCCGTCCGACCGACGTGACCTGGGATGCTCAAGGCAACATTTTCATATCCGACGGCTACGTCAACTCGCGCGCCGTCAAGTACGACAAGAGTGGCCGCTTCATTGCCCAGTGGGCAGGCGAACGCGGATCGGGACAGAACCAGCTCAATACTCCGCACTCGATCACTTCCGACGCGCAGGGAAATATCTATGTCGCGGATCGCGGGAATGCGCGCATCGTTGTTCTCAACAACGACATGACGCTGAAGACCATGTACACCAACGTCGGAAACCCGTGGGCCGTGTGTATTTCACCGGGCCCGCATCAGTACCTGTTCGCGTCCAACTCGAATCCCGATTCGAACCCTGCGGCATCGTGGGCGATCACCGGTGAAATCTACAAAATGGAACTCGATGGGACCATCATCGGTAAGTTCGGCACGGCCGGCAAAGGCCTCGGAGAATTCAGCACGGTCCATGAGATCGATTGTCGAAATCCCGATCAGCTGTATGTTTCGGAGATCTCCGCGTGGCGCGCGCAAAAGATCATTTTGAAAGGAGGGCCCCGATGAAACGGACTTCGATGTTTTTGATTGCTGCTGCAATGGTCCTCACCAGCACCATTTTTCTGGCGCAGGCGCCACCAACGATTCAATTCGACTCCAACCCGACGCCTCTGACCATGCCCGACGATATCCATTTGGGCGAGGTCGCGGGCGTCGCCACCAATTCACGCGGCGAGATGTTCGTCTATACGCGAACCGGTAATCCGACGATCACCATCGCAACCGCGCGCGCCGTGTCGCACGGTGGCGGGCGTCTGTTCCAGTTCGACCGCACAGGCAAATACATGCGCGAACTCGGGCAGGGCTTGTACGGTTTCCTTCAGCCGCAGCAGGTTCGCATCGACGCGCAGGACAACGTCTGGGTCGTCGATCAAATGTCGACGCAGGTCATCAAGTTCGATTCAAACGGCCGCGTTCAGATGGTTTTGAGCCGCAAGCCCGAAGCAATGACTGTTCCCGCGGGGAGGCTTGAGCCGCTGCCGACAGGCATCCCCGTGATTCAGCCCGTACCGGAAGCTCGCGGCGGCGCCGCCGCTCTGGCCGGCCGCGGTGGCGCGCTACCGGGCGCCGGTGTGGAAGGCGAGAGTTTCGCTCGCCCGACCGACGTGGCATGGGACGCCGACGGCAACATTTACGTTGCCGATGGCTACGGCAACGCGCGAGTCGCGAAGTACGACAAGAACGGCAAGTGGGTCAAGAACTGGGGCTCGCGTGGAACCGGCCAGGGGCAGTTCAACATTGTCCATGGCATTGCGATCGATGCGCGCGGCAACGTCTATGTCGGCGACGAAGGCAACAAGCGGGTCCAGGTCTTCGACAGCAACGGCACGTTCAAGACGCAGTTTACGAACGTCGGTACGCCGACGGCGTTGTGCATCACGCGAGGACCGCAGCAGGTGCTGTACGTCGCCCACACCGGAGATCCCGACGGCATGGAAGATGCCGCTATATATAAGGTCGATCTGAACGGCAATCTGCTCGGGAAGTTTGGAAGCGCGGGGAAGTTGCCGAAGGAGTTCGGGCTTGTGAATTCCATCGATTGCCGTAATGAGAACGAGTTGCTTGTTGGGGAATTGAGTAACTGGAGGGTGCAGAAGGTGACGTTGAGACCCCAGAAATAAATTCCGGGACGGTTGCGTCGTTACCGTAATTCTGAACTGCGAATTAGGGTAACGACGCAACCGTCCCGGAATTTATTTAGAAGTCTTTCAGGAACTTCCTCGCGACTTCAACATCGCACTTTTCATTCGAGTGCTGCATGCCCGGCCTGTATTGCCACTGACCAGCCCAGTCGACCGGCTTTGCCAGGTACACCGGATCCTCGACGGTACCCGAATAAAGCAGGTTCTTGCCGTCGGGTGCGACCTTGAACCGCTCGATCAGTTTCTTTTGCGTGCTGCTCGGCAGGTTGTTGGACAAGCCCATTGGATGTTCCTTGAAATTCGTCGTCTCAACGACCAGGGTATCTCCTTCCCACTTACCGACGGAATGACCAAGGTATGTCGTTTCCGTGGCCGGCGGATGCCTGCGGCCGTCGAGGTAGACGGTACGCACAGAGTCCATCCAGTCAACGTCGAAGACTACGCGGTCTTTTTGAACGGTGACGGTCGTGGCAACGGGGTAGAACATCAACGCGGGCGCGCCGATCGGAATGCAATCTTTCTGCGTGGTGGCTTTCGGATCGGTTCCTTGCTTTCGGGCTGCCATGCCTTGTTCCGTGACCGGCGCCTTACCAATGGCGCCGTTGATTGCTCCGAATCCGGTCGAGAACCATGTTCCTGCGATGCTGGTCGCTGTTTCAGCCTTGTTGGTGTAGACACTTTTCGATGAGATGTTCAGCGGGTAATACGTCCCGTCGCCTTTGTAAAGGTCTCTGCCCAGCATCAATGTGTCCGGCTTCGAACGACCGGGGTTGCCGCTGATTGTGACCACATCGCCGACGGCTACGGAGTCTTTGGTGAAGCCGAGAGGGCCAAGCACCGAAGCGGCTCCCGCTTCAACTTCCATCGCGACGGTCTCACCCGCGGCATTTTTCACCTCGAGCATCATGTAAACATGCGGGTTTCTGAACCGGTATTCCTTGACCGTGCCGGTGACTTTCGTTTGCTGCTGGGTGTTGAACGCGGCGGCGCTGTGGTGTGCCAGTGCAGGAGCGGCGACCGCAACCATCGTCAAGCAGACCAGAACCATTTTGGTGACCTTTTTCATAATCCCCCCGATGTCATAGCTGTCGCGAGATTATGCCTTGAGCGTCACTCGGCACGCAATGCGATTACCGGATCGATGCGCGTGGCTCGGCGCGCCGGCAGGTAGCTCGCCGCCAGAGCAGCGGCAACGACGATCCCAGAAGCGGCAAGAAAGCTGGGGGCGTCGGTGGCGCTTCCATAAAGAAGGGTGGCGATGAATCGTGTGGCGCCAAGCGATATCAGGATTCCGGCTGCGACGCCGGCAAGCGCGAGCCGCAAACTTTGGCCGAGGACCATACGCAGCACGCTTTGCGGACCGGCCCCAAGCGCCAGGCGCAGTCCAATCTCCTGTCTGCGCTGGCTCACCGAATACGCCATGACTCCGTAAATTCCGATGACCGCAAGCATCAGCGACATGCCACCGAGAACGGTAAGAAGCGATGCTGCCAGGCGCGGCGCCCAGAGCGACTCATAGAGCGCGTCGTCCATGCTCATCACATTCGTGATGGGCAGCCGGCGATCGAGTTGCTGAATCTGATTACGAACAAGTCCAAGAATTTCCTCCGGCTGGTTCGTGCGCACGAGGATTGACACTTGCGCCTGATAGACCTGGGTGAGCGATCGATACAGAATCGGTAACGGAGGCGCGCCGATCGTGTTGTATGCGCTGTTCTTCACCACACCGACGACCTCGAAGTATCCGGAGCGGAGAAACCGTACGCGCTTGCCGAGGGGGTTCTCTCCCGGCCAGAACTTCTGCGCCATCGCCTCGTTGATGATCGCAACCGTTGGCGTCGCGAGTTTGTCGCTGTCTGCGAAATCTCGACCGCTCACCATCTCGATACCCAGGACTCCGAAATAACCGGGGCTGACGACGCCCGTAGGAATGATGTAGCCATTGCGCCGATCGTTCGGATCCTCGCCTTCGAGATAAAGCGATCGCGTGTATCCGCCACCCGCCAGCGGTACCAGATCCCCGATCGCGACACCTTGCACGCCGTTCAACGCGGCCACGCGCTCGACCATGTCTTGCTGCAACGTCCGGCCCTGCGCCTCGGTGTAACCCTGAGCGCCCAGGTCGAACGCCATCATTGCGATCTCGTCCAGAGCGATCCCGGCGTCCATGTGAATGGCGCGCTGGAGGCTGCGCAGAAACAATCCGGCGCTGATCAACGCGATGAGCGACAGCGCGATCTGCGCTGTGATCAGGAGATGGCGTCCGCTCAATGTTCTTTCACTACCTCCGATGCCTCTGGCCTTGAGATCAATCGCAGCGGTGCGGGAAGCTTTGATCGCGGGAGCCAGCGCGAACAGCATGCACGTGATCAGCGATATCGCGATCGTGAAGCCCAGGACTCGGAGGTCCAAACGGAGGTCGAGCGCAGTTGCTGAAAGCAATGCGGGCCGGTATTCCCAGAACACTTGAAGTGAGATCTTGGAGACAACTAGCCCCGCGATCGTGCTTGCCAGCGTCAGCAAAGCGCCTTCTGTGACGAATTGCCGGATCAGCCGGCCGCGCGTGGCGCCGATGGATCGGCGGATCGCAATCTCCCGCTGTCGCACCGTCATCCGGGCCAGCAGCAGGTTGGCGACGTTGATGCATGCGATGAAGAGTACGACGCCGACAATCGTCATCAGCATACCGACTGTGGTCACCACGTTCTGGGTTTCTCGAGGGTCCAGACCGCCGACGTTCCGCATCACCAGAGTTCGTTGGGCGTTCTCGTTGGGATATGCCTCTGCGAGCCGGCGCGCAATGGTCTTGAGGTTGGCATCCGCTTGTTCTCTCGTGACGCCGGGCTTCATCCTTCCGATGAGCTCGAACGGGGTAAAGCGACGCGAGCTGAAAGCATTGCGATAGGTATCGTTCGTTGTCACCGGGTACGTCATGTATGGAACCCAGAGCGCCGTTCCAGAGAGAGAATTCGTTCCGTGAAATCGCGCCGGCATGATGCCCGCCACCAGAAACGGCCGGTTGTTTACCAGAATCGTTTTGCCTGTGATCGATGGATCTCCGCCCAGGTGCGATTGCCACAGTTCATGGCTGATGACTGTTACCAGTTTCGCTCCCGGGGTCTGGTCTTCTTCGGGCAGAAATCCACGGCCGATGGCCGGAGTAGTGCCCAGCGTTTCGAAATAATTGCCGGATACCAGTTCGGCCGTAACCCGTTCGGGCGGAGCCGCGTCGCTTGCAAGGTTCACGGTGATCTTCGCGGCTGCCGAAGTTCGGTCGAAGACATTGTTACTGTCCCGAATGTCCAGATAGTTGTCGCGCGACGTTCCAAACATCATCTCCGGATTCTTTTCATCCGCGGTGTATATGGAAACCAGTCGTGAAACATCGTGCAGCGGCAGCGGCTTGAGGAGTACGGCGTTGACCAGCGTGAAGATGGCCGTGTTCGCGCCGATTCCCACCGCCAGCGACAGAACAGCGACTGCGACGAAGCCTGGACTGTTTCGAAGTGTGCGATACGCGTAGCGCAGATCCTGAATCAGGCGCTCAAACCAGGCCCACCGCCACAACTCGCGAACATCTTCCTGAACGCGTGTGATGTTTCCGAAGGCGCGCCGGGCGGCGCGTCGTGCCTCCTCTTCGGACATTCCCTGGGCCATGCGTTCCCGGGCTTCAAGGTCCAGGTGCGTTTCGATTTCCCGTTGCAACTCGTCGTGAGGGTCCTTGTTCATACTCATGTGTCGCCTCGTACAGTTCGCAGTATTCGCGTCATCGCGTTCGCAAGCTGTTCCCAGTGCGATTCCTCGATCTCCAGTTGCTTGCGTCCCTTTGCCGTCAGTTTGTAAAACCTCATGTCGCGTCCGCTGTCGGTCGATTCCCACTTTGAGCTGATGCAGCCGCTGTCCTCGAGCCGGCGCAGCGCGGGATAAAGGGAGCCGTGCTCCACCTGCAGCACGTCTTCGGAAGTGCGCTGGATGTGCTTCGCGATTCCGTGTCCATGACAAGGGCCGAAGAGCAGTGTTCGGAGAATCAGCAGGTCGAGAGTTCCCTGAATGAGGGATGGGCGCTTGGAGTTCTTAGGCATGGTAGTCAATCTACCATGATAGTAGATGATCTACCAACATATGACCGCCCACGATTTGCAAAAGGGGATTTATGAGGCCTCGCACCCCCGGGACTAATATCCTTTCACGCCTTCGGCGTGACAAACGCGCAGCCCGAAAGGGCTGCAGGGAGCTTCACTGCGGCTCTGTTCCGATCGCCGAGAATCGCGCGATGATGTCGTTGGTCTTCTGCCACTCGCGTTCCTCGGCAAGGAGGTCCTTCTTTCCGGTTTTTGTGATTCGATAGAAACGCGCTTTGCGGTTGTTGTCCGACACGCCCCACTCGGAAGCGATCGATCCTTCCTGCTCCAGTTTGAGGAGCACCGGATAAAGCGTGCCCTGGTTGATCTCCAGCAGGTTCCCGCTGGTTTGCTCGATGCGTTTCGCGATCCCGTACCCATGCTGGGGCCCAAGGGCATTCAAGGTTTTCAGGACCATCAGCGCCAGCGTCCCCTGCCAGACGTCCGTCTTCTGTTTCATATTTTGGTTTCCCACAGGAACTCTATCACCGCATATGTGGGAAAGCAACAAGGGAGGGAATAGGGCCGGGGCCGCTCCCTCGACCCGCGGCCGCGGCCCGCGGCCGTGAAGGGGCTTTGCACATGAAGTCGTCGCAAAGAGCTATTCCCCGCCTTGGCCAAGGCGGGGCGGACGCGACATCAAGATGATGCAGCGAAGCCTCCATTGATGGAGCGGACGGGGCGGTTCGTTCAAGTACCGATTAATCGGTGGCTTGAACCAACCACCTCTTAATGCTGCGCGCTGTCGCGCTTGCGCTGCGCGCCCGTCTGCGCGAACTAAGGTCGCTTCGCGAAATCTATTTGATCGCGCAGCCTCCTTGGCCAAGTAGGGGAATCAGCGTCGCCGACCGACTTTATGTGCAAAGTTCCGCAAATATTATTTCTGTCCGGGACCGAAGCGTCCGCCACCGCGACGCGCGCCGCCGCCGTTGGGGCTGGGTGCCGTGCCGGGGGCCGGCTGGATTCGTACAGCGCGAAGCCCGGGCGTGCCCACGCCATAGGGCCCCTGGGTGGACAACTGCGACCATTGGGCCCGCGTGAGATGTTCGCGCATTTCGAGCATCATTGCCGAGTTCGCTCTTTCCACTTCGCTGCGCGATTGGGCTACGCGGTCGATCTGCGCGAGGGCGGCGTTTCGATCGAGCGGGTCCGTATCGAGAAGCTTCGCCAATTGCGCTTCATCCTTCTCGAGTTGTTCACTCGCGGACATGATCCTCGAGCGATGATTCTCATAGGCTCTTTCGATCCGCGTTTTCTGGTCGTCAGTCAGGCCCAGTCGCTGTAGCAGGGCCGTGTTCGTCCACCACGCTCCGGTTAAGTTGAACGAAAAACGCGCGGTTCGATCCTGAGGGGCGCTCGTCCAGGTGACCGCTCCGGCCCAGGAATTAACCCGCAGCCTTTCCCTGGGTTCCTGCGCATGGACCGTTTCGCAGAAGAGAAATATGACAGCCATGGCGGATAGAAAACTGTTTTTGTATCGAATCATTGCACTCCTCCCGAGTTAGGCGTTTGTTCGTTGGCCGGAATCAGCGACATCATAGGTTCCATCGGCGCGGGAAATGTCCGCGACAGATGACGATTCACCCGCGCCATGACTTCTTCCGGGGACGGTTCGCTGATCTGCGGCATCTCGACTTGCTGTGGTCGTTCGTTCTCGCGCATGAAGTATGGGATCACCATGACCACTACAGCCGCGGTGATCACGGCCCATCGCCACATCGGGAAGCCGGCCGCTCGCGGGGTGATTTGCGGCGCCTCTAATGCCACCCGATCGTCGACTCGGTCGCGTACGGCGTTTCGGAACAGCGAGAGCGTCTGGCCGAATTGTTCGAGTTCGGCGCTGCACTCCGGGCATTGGCCGAGGTGTTCGAGTTGGTCCCTTCCGGGCCGTCCGCTTGCACACTCTGCAAACTGGTCATGGGATAGATGGTCGTTCATGCTCTTTTCCCCAAACATTTCCGGATATGCCGCACCGCCCGGAAGAGATGTACATTCACGGCGCTTTCGCTCATTCCCGTCGCGTGTACGATTTCCGAGATATCGAGGTCCTCCACGAACCGGAGCAGGAAAACGGTGCGTTGGCGTTCCGAAAGCGCTTTCGTTGCTTTCCACACGGCCTCGATCTGTTCGTTGACCGAGGTCCGCTGTTCCGGGGAAATCTCATGTGTGGGCCAGTCATGGATCTCCGCGCTGTCGACCTTTTCGGCCTTTCGCCAGAACTGAAAGCGCCGGCTCGCCGTGTGATTGCGAACGAGGTTGATTGCGATGCGCATCAGCCACGTATTGACGCTGCAATCTCCGCGAAACGACTTGCGGCTCCTGTACGCGTTCCAAAAGCAGTCCTGAGTGAGCGTTTCGGCGAGATCCATGTCGTGTACGGATGCGAACAGGAACCGCAGGATCCGAGTCCGGTACTGCTCCACGAGCTTGTCAAAGTCTTCGAACTCGAGCGCCGGGTTCCCCATCTTCACGACCATGACGCCGGATGCTGTGCTGGGCTTCATGCAGTGGTATAGACAGGAGTCCCGCGCGGTTCCTTAACAGTGTGGGTTGTTTTTTCGCTATTCGTATCGGATTGCGATCATCGGATCGATCCGGGTTGCGCGGCGCGCCGGAATCAGGCTCGCGCCAAGGGCGACGATCACCAGGAGCAAAGTGACTGCTCCCAACACCACGGGATCCGAAGGATTCACCTGGAAGAGCATGTCCGCCAGAAGACGAGTTAGTGCGAATGATCCGATGATCCCCAGCACCGCGCCGCCGGCCGAAAGCAGCAGCGCGCTGCGCAAAATCATTTTCAGGACGTCTTTGCGATCGGCGCCGAGAGCCATACGTATGCCGAGTTCCTTTGTGCGCTGGCTGACGAAGTACGCCATCACGCTGTAGACGCCAAGCGACGCGAGGATGACGGCGACAAGCGCAAACACGGCGAGCAGCGACGAGGTGAAGCGCGTGCGCGCGACCGAAAGCCCGACGACCTCTTCCATTGTTCGAATATTGAAGGTCGCGAGGTCCTTATCGAGCGCTGCGATTTCCGCGCGAATCGGTCCGGCAAGCGCCGCCGGATCCGTCTGTGACTTCACGACGAGCCGGATATTCGGGTTGCCGTTCTGAAGCACAGGAATATAGATCAACCTTCGCTGGTTCTCCTGAAGATCGACTTCCTGCGTGTTGCGGACGATGCCGATGATTTCGCTTGCGGTGTTGTTTGGTCCGCCGATAACGAGGCGTTTGCCGATTGCGTTCTCGCCCGGAAACGTGTGCCGCGCCAACGCTTCGTTGATGATAACCACCTGCGGCGCCGGGCTTCGATCCTGAGCCGTGAAATCCCGGCCCTGCGCGACGGGAATTCGAAGTGTTTCGAAGAAGCCAGGCGTGATCCAGCGGATCTGGGCATTGGGCCAATCCGGCATCCTCGAGGGCTGCTTTCCATCGATGGCGTAAACGAGAGTCGAACCTGCGCCTGTCAGAGGCAGAGTCGTCGTGCTTCCCACGCTGGTTACTCCAGGCAGCGAACGCACGCGTTCGAACAGACGATCCATGAAGGGATGAAATACTTCGCGTGGCTGGTATTTGGCTCCCGGCAGGTTGAACTGCACCGTCAGGATGTTGTTCGGATCGAAACCCGGATTCACGCCGTGTAGCCGGTTCAGGCTTTGAATCATTAAACCGGCGCCGACAGTCACGACGATCGTCAATGCGATCTCGGCCGCCACCAGCAATGACCGCAGCCGATGCCGTTCGGCCCCTCCGGTCGAGCCACGAGTCGTGTCTTTCAGGTGTTCGCTCAGGTTGCGTCGCAGCAGATACATCGCAGGAAACGTTCCGAACAGAATTCCTGTCAGTACCGTCAGAGCAAGCGTGAAGGCCAGTACCGGCAGACTCATTTCTGTTTCACTGAGTCGCGGCAGATTTGTGGGCGCGAGCGACAGCAGCGCGCGCAGAGACACCCATGCGATCAGGACACCGAGCACGCCTCCCCCGAGAGCGAGGACGATGTTTTCCGTTAAGAGTTGTCGCAAAACCCGGGCACGGCCGGCGCCCAGCGACAGCCGCACGGCAATTTCCTTCATACGATCGGACCCCGCCGCAAGCAGGAGATTCGCGACATTGGCGCACGCGATCAGCAGGACGAAGCCGACCGCCGCCAGAAGCACGAGTAACGTCGGACGCATGTCGCGCACGATCCACTGATGGATGTTGAATACACGGATCGTCCAGTCCTGGTTGGTGTTCGGATATTCCTTCTCGAGACGTCCCGCAATCGTCTTCATTTCCGAATCGGATCGTTCGAACGACACGCCGTCTTTCAGCCGGCCGATCGACAGAAGCGTGTGAGCGCCGCGAACTGTCGATCCTGCGATGACGAGAGGAGTCCAGACGTCCACGTCTGCCGGATACACGTAGTTCGCGGGCATCACGCCGACGATCGAGAAACTCCGCCCATCCAGGAGAACGTTCTTGCCGACCGTGGCCGGATCGCCACCGAAGCGGTTCTGCCAGAATCGGTGACTGATGACGGCAACGATTTCCTTGCCTTTCTGCGAGTCGTCGGGAACGAGCGTTCGGCCGATGTGCGGCGGAGTGCGCACGACCTTGAAGAACTGCTCCGAAACAACCGCTCTCTGGATGCGTTCCGCGGCTTCATCCACGCCGGTGACCGTGACCGAACCCGTTGAGTAGGCGGAAAGGCTTTGAAAGACCGTGTTCTGCTTCTCCCAGTCGAGGAAGTTCGCAGGCGACGCGGAAAATATGTCGAGCCCCCGGACAGGGTTGCTTTCCCAGAGGATGGCGACGCGGTCCGGATCATCGAAAGCGAGTGGCTTCAGCAGGACAGCATTGACGACGCTGAAAATCGCGGTCGTCGAACCGATTGCGAGGCCGAGCGCCACTATTGCTGCAATGGTGACTGCAGGACGCTGCCACAGAGTACGGAAGGCATATCGCAGATCGCGGACGATTGAATTCATAACCTCTCCGTCGGGCGTACTAGAATTCCGGAATGCTTAAACTGTATATTTTCTTGTCGGCAGCATTCCTCTTTATACAACAGCCTGCGACCCCTCCGGTGCAGCCTCCGGCGCCGTTGATCCGGGAAAACGCGACAGTAAAAGTCTCAGACAACGTCTATGTGATTCCGGATGGCGGCGTTGGTGCTGTGCCGAACGTCGGAATCGTCGTCGGCAACAAGGCGACCCTTGTCATCGAAACCGGCCTGGGACCGCGCAATGGTCAGACGGTGCTGCGGGAAGTACAGAAGGTCAGCAAGAACGCCGAAATGTACATCGTCGCGACGCACTTCCATGCCGAACACGCCCTCGGCGAATCCGTGTTTCCATCCAGCGCGAAGGTTATCCGGGCGAGGGCGCAACAGCAGGATATCGACGAGTTCGGAATTCAGCCGAACTTCGCAGCCCGCTCGCCTGCCATGGCGGAGCTCGTCAAAGATGCGCAATTCCGGCGCGCGGATGAATTCTTCGACTCCGAAAAGATCCTCGACCTGGGAGGAGTGCGCGTCCGGCTGCTGTGGTACGGCGGAACACACACTAACGGCGACACCATGATCTTCATCGAAGGCGACAGAGTGCTGTTTGCCGGCGATGTCGTCATGAATCGCCGGTATCTGGGATTCGGAAGCCCGCGGTCCAGCGTTCAGGCCTGGTTGAACAGTCTCGATAAAGTGGCGCCTCTCCGTCCTACGCGGGTTGTGCCGAGTCATGGAGAGATGGGCGACGGTTCGTTGATCGAACAAAACCGGACTTTCCTCGCGGCGCTTCAATCCCGCGTGGCCGAACTCAAGCGCGAAGGAAAGACGCTCGAGCAGGCAACGGAGAGTGTTGTCGCGGAATTCAAATCCAGATACCCGAACTGGACAGGCAACGCCGGGTCCGCGGCGCGTGTTGCTTACAACGAAGCCCGGTAGTTCGGTAATAAAAACTAGTTCGCCGTCGGTTTCTCCGCCCGGTCGATGACCAGAACTTCCATCTTTTCCTTGGTGGATTCCAATTTGAGTCCCAGCTCTTCCTGAAGGACCGTGAAGATGGTCGGCCGGCTCACTCCGTCATTGTCGTACTCGACTTTAATATTGAAGTCGCCTTCGATGCCGGTTTTGTCGATAACCTGGCGGTTTGTGGCGAGCTGGAGCATGCCGGCCAGTCCGCTCATCGACAACTTGGCCGCGACCAATTCCATGAAGGGCATTCCTTCCGGACTTCGTCGAAGGTTGATTCTGCGTCCCCCGGGGGCGTTTTCGTCTGCCTTCGTCAGTTTTGGTGATTTTCCGGCTGTGAGCACATTGACCGTCATTTCCTTCATCTCGCGATGCACGGCAACCTTGAAACGCTCCGCGAGCATGGTCTGAAGCATCGAGTTGAGCTTCGGAGCATTTCCGCCGACGAATTGCGCGGGTGTGTAGGTTTCGGAACCTTCGGGCAGGACCGCTTCGATGTCCCATCGGTCCGTTTTCATCCACTCCTCCCCGCCGGTCATCAAGTCGGGGACGCGGCAATTCGCGCCGTACGCCGTCGAGATGAGGGTAAACAGAGGCGCGGAGACGGCGAGCCGCCTCGGATCGACCTGCACTCCCGTGAGAGAGCAGCCTGGCCCGGCATTCATGAACATGCCAGGTCTTCCCGGGCCGGAGTTTGGCTGGATGAGCTTTATCGAAACAACCTCGAAGGCGGCCGGCTTTTGTGTCGTGTTTTGACCTGGAACAGCGAGAGTTGTGACTGTCGCGAGAACCAAAAGCAATGTCAGGGTAGAACTCAGTGACCGGGCGATCCGGTTTTTCATGGTTTCCTCGATTCTGATTTATTGGTTGATGGGACGGATGCCTGCCGTTTCGACCTTGCCGTCATGGCCGAGCATCAGTCTGAATTCCCAGGCGCCCTTCTCGAATTGAACCTGGAAGATATCGGCGCCGGATGGGCCGACGCCCTGGAACGAGATCGACTTCAGGGCGCCGCGTTCCTGAAGTGAGGATTGGAACTGCGCCAGTTGCTGGCGTGTCGTCGCGGCCAGTTGAGGCGTCATCAAGTCGTAATTCGGGCGGCCGGTACGAAATTCTTCGATGACCTTGAGGACTGTGGCTTCGCTTGCCGGGTTCGCGACCTGGTCGCGCACTCTTTTTGCAACGACGGCAGCCCATTCCGCGAGCCGTTTTGCTTCAGCGTCGTCCAGTCGCTTTGCCACGGTTTCGCGTCCGTTCTGGCGGTGCGTGAGCTGCGCCGGCCGGCCCTCCGCATCGCTTCCGGAAAACTCGAACTGCGCGTTGACCGCTTTGGCGAAAAACATGGTTTCCGACTCGGGAAAGATCGGTAACGAGGGCTGGTTTGCAAACTTGCTTGACAGCTGGTTCTTATCCAGAGTGATCACGTAAGCCGAGCCAGAAGCGACCTGATACGTGCCGGCATATCGGCCTATCACGTCGGGGCCGAGCGTGATCTCTGTACGCTCGCTGTCGAACGTGACCTTGTCGCCATGCGCGATCGACGCCAGCCGCATCGCAATCTGGGCAGGAGCGGGTCCGTTCAAGTTACCCAGCGATGCGATGGTCAGTTTTTCTTCCGGGTAGTAGATCAGCATGGTGTTGAAGCCGTTGATGCTGCCGGTGTGGTCGATCGCCTTCCGCCCATTCACCGTGTGAACCTGCAATCCGAGCGCGTAATCGTTCTTGAACGGCGTGATCATCTTTTGCAGCGCGGCAGGGGAGAGCACCTTTCCGGCGAAGAGTCCGAGGTGCCAGCGCAGCAGATCTTCGGTGCTCGAATACAGAGCACCGGCAGCGTGCGGGACGCTCATGTGAATGTAAGGCGCGATGACGGGACCGTTTGGGCTGCTGGAATATCCGACGGCGCGGCGAGGGATGATCCTGGTGCTTGAGTCGTATCCGGAGTCCTTCATTCCCAATGGCTTGAAGATGTTTTCCTCGAGGAATTCTTCATAGCTCTTACCGCCGACGCGTTCGATGAGATATCCAAGAAGGATGTAGCCGTTGTTGCTGTAGTTCCAACTCGTGCCGGGCTCGAAATCGAGTTTCTTATCCAGAAAGCGGAGGACGTTCTGGCTCGTTGAGGAAAAGCCGACACCGGGCGTCGCGCTGCCGATGTTTGGTATCCCGGACGTGTGCGTGAGCATGTGGAAGATCGTGATCTTTTCCCACGCCACCGGAACCTCGGGAAGATGTTTCCGGATCGGATCCTCAATTCTGAGCTTTCCACGGTCCTCGAGCATCAAGACTGCCGCCGCCGTGAATTGCTTGCTGACGGATGCGAGACGGAATCGCGTTGTCGGCGTGTTCGGGATTTCCCACTCGAGGTTCGCGGAACCGTAGCTCTTGTTGAACAGGACCTCGCTTCCGCGGGCCACGAGTGTCGAACCCATGAACTGCTTGTTGGCCACATAGGACTGGACCAGTTGATCCATGCGCTTGTCCAGGTCCTGGGCCATTGATGTGGCCGACAGCAAAAGTATGGCGATGATCGTTCGAATCACATGCCCTCGCTTTCGGGCGTATAGACGAGGGTTCGTCAGCGTTACTTAACAGGGGTAATTCGGGGTCAGACGTCTAAATCACCTAAATTCGCAAAAAGAAGAACTGCTGAGGAATTTAGGTGATTTAGACGTCTGACCCCGAATTACCTGACGTACGCGCGGAAGTAACCGCACTCCTTCAGAATTTCCTGGTAGTAAAGCGTGTCGGCGAAGGAGGTCCTCAGCGTGTCGAAGTGAGTTTGAGGACCGTGGCCGCTCTTGTCTTTCGATGACGTGTAGTGGCGGTTTTGTTCTGCCTTGGCCGCCATGAACGCGGCTTTGGCTTTGAATTCTCTGTTGGAAGAAAGGTTGAACGCCCGAACGTAATACCTTTCTGCGGCGTCCGTGTTGAGGGGCTTCTCAAAATTGATGTTGCCGCTTAGGTAGCCCAGGTAATTGTAGGCGCGAAGGTTTTGGTATTTGGTGATGTAGATGTCGCGGCCGTTTCCGTAATAGGACATGTTGTAGAAACCATTTGCGAGTTCGAAGCTTGCTTCGGCAGCAGCCTGGCCCTGTCCACCGGCGGCGCGTGAAAGCGACAGCATCCTGTCGGCGAAAGTCAGCTTGGTGTAGCGGGTGTGCGGTGCCTGAAAGTCACAGTCGTGACAATCCACGATCCGGCTCGTGAACGGATCCGCATTCAATTCGCGCTTCAGCGCGTCCTCTCCGGCAAGCTTGAACGCTTCGATGGCTTCGGCGAAGTTGCCGGCGTACAAAAAGTGGATGCCCCGCATCTCCTGAAGCTCTTCGATTGAGTAGCTGCGGGTGTAGTTCTTCACCAGAAACCGGTCGAACGCATTGGCCGGGCTTCTCAGGAACGCGAGGATCGCATCGACTCCGCCGATTGTTTTGTACATCGGACTCGACTCCGAATCCGCCAGCAGTAGCGCGCGGACTGCGTCGCCTCCACGGAGATAAACGTCGCTGAGGTGATTTGTCGTCCAGACGTTGAGGTTCCCGGCTCGATAGCTCTCCATCATGTATTGCTGGAGCCACTCGTGTTCCTGCGCCAGATAAGGTTCGGCCGCGCGGTCGATCGATTCAATGGACCGGGTTCGAGCAAAGAGCCGGATCTGCCGCGCCTGCGCGCGGAGGTCCGTCAGATTCGGCATCGATTTTTCGGCCTTGTCGATGTACGTCTCCGCCATGCGTGAATCTCCGGCGAGGGCGAACAGGTGTGCAGCGGAAAGGAGCCAGAGATACGGCTTGTTCGCATTGCCGGCGTCCGCGATGGCTTTGATCCGGCTCAGCCGCTGCGGTCCCACGACAACAGGATCCGGCCGCGGACCGTCAGCTTCGCCGGGCCGGCCTGACCGATCCCGGTTGGCGGTCCAAGCGCGTTCTGCTTTGTTCACTTCGCGCACAAGAAGAAGCGGCAGCAGATTCGACTTCGGATTCATCGCGTAGATTTTGTCGATCGCCGCCATGCCATCGGCGTAGATGCCGAGCAGTTGCCAGAGAACTTCGCGTTCGCGATTGTTCCTGGCCATGCGAAGCGTGGCCTGCCAGTCCGCTTCTTCCATCGGATGGAACGAAAAATAGGCCGAGCGTTTTAATGGCGGGAACCGGTCGAAGACGATCGAGAAAAGGTAGTTCGCCTTTCCGTATTGTTTATCTTTGTAATACGCGCCGGCGGCGAGTTCCATGAATCGGTATTTGGGGCTGTTCTCATCGCGAAAGCTGTCTTTGTACCGCTCGAAGTATTTCTGTGTCTCTGCATATTGGCCGCTGAAGAACAACAGTCGCATCGCTTGGAAACGGTATCGCAGCGCGATGAAACGGTCCGGCAGTGTGGTGCGCTGCTCGGCGGCATCGATCAATTTGCGGATGTCGTCCGGCGGCACTGGCGGTGAAGACGGCTTCGGCGGCCAACCCGTATCGGCATTGCGCATCGCGATCGGTTCGACGAGCTTCGCAAACGCGAGGTAGTCGAGCGCGCGGCTCACTCGCTCTCTTCTGGCGTATTTCAGGAACGCATCGTTCAGCGTCCTTGCTTCAGCGTTGAGCGCGACCGATCTGTCGGTGAGCGAAGCAGCGAGAGCGCGGACCTCGTCCCCGGGCATCTTATAAACAAGAAACGACAGTGACTTCTCCGGGATGGCGCCGCCAAAATATCGGGACCACTCCTGAAGGTTCGTCCCCTCCGTTGTCGGTTGCGGGTTGTCGTCTCGTCGCGGGAAAGAGCCGCTGAACGACCGCGTGTAAAAGGTGTTGTCCGAGAGGAAGAACGGGCTCTCCAGGGGCTTCTGGATAAGTTCCGGCGCAAAGAACGTTCGGCAGTTTACGTAGTCGCACTCGCCGCCGCCCGAGCCCAGGATGAAACTCAGGGTTCCGAGCAGCATCACCAGCCCGGCGAAAGCAGGAGCTGCTTTAATTGAACGCATCGAGAATGGTTTCAATCTCTTCCTCTGTGTACTTCTTCAGATGATTCTCGCTAAGGTCGAACAACGCCACGGTTCCATAGTCTTTCTTCCATCCAGCGCCGCGCCTGGCCAGTAGTGCTGCCTCCTTCGTGACCTCTGGTGTTGTTGTCTCCAGCAGCAGTTGGTCGCCTTGCATGAAGTATCGGCCGCGGAAGAAAAAAGATCGTCTGGCGGAATAACGGTTCGAAGAGACGTGTTGGAACCCATCGTACGACGCGATTTCCTGTTCACTCAGGTTTTCAAGCAGACCCTGGACGTTTCCATCCCTTGAATGCACGCTCCAGGAAAACGCCGGCAAGACGACGTCGAGCTCCAGCGGGTAGTCCGCGATGTACGAGCTGTAACGGCCGGCGTCCTCCGCATTGAAAATCGAGCTGCGCGAAGCATCCGCCTGGATGCGTCCGAAGTTGTAGAACATCAGCATGCCGCGGTCGACGGGCGGAATGCCGGTACGCTCCGCATATTTGATCTGATGCAGACGGATGGTGGCGGAAACGATCTTGTTTTCGGCTTGCAGCTTCCGATTCAGGAGTTCGGCGAAGTGGAAATAGCTTCTGCGTGTGCTGTCCGTCCAGTCGCAGTCGATCTGAAACTGTTGAAACCGGACACCGTTCTCGACGGCCATACCCGCGACTTTCATCCAGACGTTGTCCGCGAGTGTCCCGACATCTTTGTAAGGCAGCTTCAGAAAGACGGAGTTCACGATGTACACGACGGGAACGACTTCGACTCCGCCCGGAGGCACAGACTGGAACTTGAGAGGTGAAACCGGCTGAGGCGAACCGGAAACTTCATCCCACTCGACATCGAAGAAGCGCATGTATAACCGGTTGATCTTGTTCTTCGCGAGACTCGACAGGATTTCAGGCGACGCCGACCATTGCGTTTTCCAGAAGTAGTACGCCCGCTGAGAAGGTTTTGCCGGCATACGAGGCAGCAACACCACTGCGGCGACGGTTGCAGAGAGCAGCGCCGCCACAAGAGCTAAACCGCGATTGCGAAGGAAACTCGGCATGCCAGGCGTTACATGTTGCGTTACGAGGTTGGGATGAGGCAAGCCCAACGCGGTAGTGTGTGTTTGAATTCCTCGATGCGAACGCTCCCTCTCCCACCGGGCCCCGGTGGGAGGGGGAGCACCACTACCAGCCCAACGCGTCTGCCGTACCGGTAGTATTTCGGATGGTGAATTTTCCGTGACCGCGCCTTCTCCGGGGGCGCCTTTCTGGTTATATAATCCTGAAAATCTAAATGAAGCTCCTTGCCGCGGCCTTCTTACTCCTCGGTTTGCAAAGCACGGCATCTTCGGTCGATGCCGTCGTCAAGCGCGCGTCGCAATACGTCGACACTTACATGAAAGAGTTCGGCTCGATTATCGGCGAGGAGCACTACGGTCAGGCGGCCATCTGGGAGGACCGCGATCTCGAGGGGCGCAAGATCAGCGCGAACCGAACGCGCCGGATGGTGTCCGATTTCATGACGATTCCAGTCGGCAAGGAATACTTCGGTGTGCGGCACGTGCGGCAGGTGGACGACATCACGCTGGATCCGCAGTACCGCAGCTTCTGGCGCGAAGCCTTTGACGAAACCACCTCCGACGGCCGCGATGCGCTGCAGAAAGCGATCACGTTCGAGAACACGAGATACAACATCGGCGACTTCAACCGGTCGACGAACATGCCGACGTTTCCGCTCGAGGTTCTCGACAAAGACAACCTGGATTTGTTTTCGTTCTCGAAAAGCGGCGAAGAGAAGATCGGCAACATCCAGACGTGGAGGGTTCGCTTTAGCGACCGCGATCGGGGCACGTTGCTCATGTCCACGGGTATCGGCGCGGACGAGCGCTATTCCATCAGGGGCACATTGTGGATCGAACCCACTACCGGCCGCGTGTTCCGCGCGCAGATGGAGTTGGCGAACACGCTTCGCGAAAACATCGAGGTCAAGCTGGAGGTCCGTTTCCGGCTCGATGCCGCGCTCGGCGTGGTCGTGCCTGTCTATATGGAGGAGCATTACACGGACGAGTACGCGAACCACGAACTGGATGCCTACGCGGATTACCTGAATTTCCGGCGCTTCAACACCAACGTCAAGCTCGACACCGTATGGCACGCTCTGTCCGGTTCCTCGGACGAACTGAAGAAGCATAACGACGACACCTACTCCATGAAGGTGGACGTGCGCGTCGTCAATGTTGATGCCTGGGTTACCGCTGCCAGCGGCGGCGGTTCCGTGACGGACCTTGCAGTGGACGACTTCGAGGTTCGCGAAAACGACCAGCGGCAGATCATTACGAACTTCAGCCCGGCAAGCACGCCCTATGACGTCCTGCTGCTGTTCGATCGCAGCGGAAGCACACAAAACGACTGGGTCGCGATGCAACGCGCCGCTGAAGGCTTCATCGAGAATCTGCGGCCGCAGGATCGCGCCGGAATTGCCAACTTCGATACGACTTACCGCATGCTGACGCGCTGGACAAGTTCGCGCGAGCAGGTGAAGCGCGTGGTGGCCGGTTTGACCGAGGGGAAGCGCCCCGGTGGTACGGCGTTTTATCGAGCTGTCGAAATGTCGCTTGCATCGGAACTGTTGCCGGTCGCCGGACGGCGGCGCGCGCTGGTCGTATTGACGGATGGCCGCGAGAACAGCCTGTTCAATACGCTGTTTCGCCGTGGCACTCTGCTCGGCACCCGCAACGAGCCGGCGTTCCAGCAAATGATCGATCTCGCCAAGCGCGAACGGGTTCCGATTTACATCATCAGTATCGCCAACAACGGCAACGAGATTTCGCGGCTGTCCGCCTTCCGCGGTCCTGACGCTGCGATGCGATACCATTCCGCAGTCGCACGCAGACTCGAGCAGCTGGCAGAAGTTTCAGGCGGCCGCGTTGTGTTTCCGAAAAGGCTCAACGAGATCATTCCTCTCTACCAGCAGATCAGCCGCGAACTGGGCACTGCGTACAGCATCGGCTACGTGTCCAATATCCCTGCCGAGTACCAGGGATTCCGCGAAATACGTGTCAGCACGCGCGACCAGTTTCTTCGGGTTGTGCAATCCAGGGCCGGCTACGTGTCTCAGTGATGCGTCCTTAGCCCGGCATCAGACCACAGGAGGCATCAATGTCCAGGACGCTTGCGTCGGTAATTCTCGCCACACTTATGATCCTCGTGCTCACAGCCACGGCGCGCGCGCCGCAGGGGACGAATTCCTCCAGCCAGAAAGTGACACGTGAACAGTTCGAGCAGTGGAAGAAGGACCTCAACAACTGGGGACGCTGGGGCAAGGACGACGAGATCGGCACGATGAACCTCATTACACCCGCGAAGCGGAAGCAGGCGGCGTCTCTCGTCAGGGAAGGCTTCTCCGTATCGCTTGCCGGCGATGCGGACACCGAAATGGCGGTCGACAATCCGCAGCCGTATGAACATCAGATGCTCGCGCTCGGCAACGATCGGATCGGGGTTGCGTTCCACGGCATCGCGCACACGCATCTGGACTCTCTGGCGCATATCAACTACGACGGCGTGTTCTACAACGGCTACAAGCCGGATGCAGAACAGGTCAAGAAAGCAAACGGACACGCGAAAAACTCCATACACAATCTCAAGAACGGAATCTTTACGCGCGGCATCCTGATCGACATCCCGATGTTGAAAGGACTGAAGTATCTGGAGCCCGGCACTCCGATCTATGTCGAAGACCTGGAAGCATTTCTGAAGAAAGCGGGACTCCGGATTTCGCCGGGCGATGCGGTGTTCATTCGGGCCGGAGTATGGGCCCGCCGCAAAGAGGCAGGCCCGTATCAGCGTGGAAGAGGTCCGGGAGGCAAGGATGCGGGACTCGATCCGTCCGTGATTCCGTGGCTGAAGAAGCAGGACATTGCGATCCTCGCTTCCGATCATCCGCAGTACGTATCGCCGTCGGATTTGCCCGGGGCGATCCACGACTTTGCGTTGGTGTCGCTTGGCGTGCACCTGATGGATAACTGCGATCTGGAAGCTTTGAGCCAGGCCTCCGCCGCGCGCAAGCGGTGGGAGTTTCTGCTGACTGCGGCTCCGCTGCCCATCAAGGGCGGAACCGGATCGCCGCTCAACCCGATCGCGACGTTCTGACGCCTGCAGCGGTGCACTAACCGGGCGTGTCGCTTCGCTCCACACCCGGCTAAGTTCCCTGCAGCCCTACGGGCTGCGAGTTTGCCACGCCGAAGGCGTGGAAGGATATTAGACGAATTAACATTGACCCACGATTTATGTTAGCTTCGCACTACTTCTCATTCCATGTCGGAGGTCCTCATGAATCGAACGATTGCCGCGGCCGCGGTCATTGCCGTCCTGCTGTTCTCGAGCGGCGAAGCGGGGCTGGCGCATCACTCAGTCGCCGCCAACTTTGATGCAAGTAAACCGATGGACGTGACCGGCAAGGTGAAGGAAGTTGCGATCCGGAATCCGCATTCCCAGATCACGCTCGAGGTTGCGAAACCCGATGGCGGTGTCACGGAATTCTTTGTGGAATGGTCGGACAAGAACGCGTTGATCCGGCGAAGCGTGCCTGTAGACAAAATCAAAGTTGGAGACAAGGTTACGATCAACGTCAGTCCAAGCCGCAGGCTGTCGAACCTCGGATATTTCAGGACCGCGCAACTCCCCGACGGAACCGTTCTCCGGGATTGCGGTTTTGCCGCGTACCGCGACAGCGTCCAGAAAGGAACGAAGATAACGTGCTGAACATCGCCATTGTCTTTATGGTCCTCGCCCAGGCTTCGGCCCCCGTGCACAAGCGCGCGGAGTTGAACGGCGTCTGGATCCTTTTACGAAGCAATACCGAGAACTTGAAACTGACGCCGGCCGGGGAGAAGCTGCGAGCCGCTTACGATTTTCAGAAGGACGACCCGGACATGCGATGCATTCCAGCGAGCTTCACGCGCGTGATGCATACGCCTTCGCCTCCGATCGAGGTCCGGCAGCATCAGGATCGCGTCGAAATCAATTACGAGTTCATGGACGTGAAGCGGCGCGTGCCGCTGAAGGCGCAGCTAACGGCGAAACAGGCGCCGTATGCGGTGAGCAAACATCCGCACATGGGCCGTTCTGTGGGCTCTTACGACGGTGAGACTCTTGTCATCGAAACCATCGGCCAGCGCGCGGGTATTCTGGATACGCTGGGCGTGCCCGGTCTGTATCAATCGGATCAGATGCGGACAATCGAGCGGTTTACGCCAAACGGCGACACGATGCAGGTCACGGTCACACACTACGATCCGGTCTATTACCTCGAACCATTGAAGGTGAACTACACGTATCTGCGGCTTCCGGACGGCAAGATCCTGAAGTGGGACTGCAAGCCCGAGGAGGCGACCTACGAGCGATTCCTTCCGCCGAAGAAATAGGCAAGCCGTTCAAACCAACTCTGCGGCCGCTTGTGAGCGCGCCGCTTCGCCTCAAAGCTGGCGCCGGCCATGGCGAGTCCTACGCGATCAATGTCGGCGGCCGCCGCGCATTCAGCGGGCGTAAGTCCGGCGCGGTGGGCTTCAGTGTGAGGATCGTTCAGGAAACGGTTTCGCGCATCGGCGTCGACATAGATCTTCGCGAGGAATGCCTCAAACGCAGGTGACATTCAACACCTCCCGCATTCGTCGTCCCTTCGCCACGGCGGTTCGGGCGCGTTCGAGTTCCCCGAGTAAATCGTCGAACGGCGGGTAGTGCCCATCACGCTCCAGAATGACCGTCAACGGACGCGTCGCGCACTCTGCCGCAACCTCCAGAAGGTCGAACACGGCATCCGGCACGTCGTGAAGATGATCGTCGAGCAGCCGCTTCTGCGCGGCGCGTCCTATCCATCGCCCGCCGGCAATATGGATCGCGGCGATACTTTTGCCCGGTACCCGGCGTATAAAGTCCGCGGCGTCAAAGCCGAAATTCTGCGAGTTGGCGTGCACGTTGTGGAGGTCCAGGAGAAGATCGCAACGGGAAGCCGCCAGAATCTCGCAGATCCATTCCAGCTCGCTGCGATCGCTGCCTGGCGGATCGATCAATGTGGCGATATTCTCCATGAGTAGTTTCGCGCCGACGACACTCTCCGCAGAGCGGATGTTGCGCCGGGCTCCATCCACCGTCGATGAACAGCGAGGCGGCGCCGCCAGATGACCAATCTCGATGCCGCCTCCCCGGACGAATGCGAGATGCTCCGACCAGAAATCCGGTTCAACGAGATCGACGAGGCGCGCCATTTTATCGAGGAGCGTTCTGTCGGCTTCGGCCGCGGACGCGAGCCCGAGTTTGATTCCGTGAAGCACTATGGGCAATTGCGTCCGCAATGTTCTCAGCGCGTCGATCTCTTTTCGTGATGCATCGAAGTAGTCGTCCGCGATCACTTCGACGACATCGAGCCGATGCTGGTTGCTGAAAACGCCCGCCGCCAGCTCCGGGCGCCAGCTGATACCGAATCGATCGTTCATTGACACGAACTCCCGCATTAACTTCCACACCCGCCGCACCCACCGCCGCCTCCGCCGCCTCCGCAACTGCTGGACGACGAGCCGCAGGATGAACTCGATGAAGATCCACATGAGGACTGCTGCACCGGCTTGATCCGATTCGCGAACGGGAAAGTGCCGGCGGGCAGTGCGGACAAGCCGAAAACACCGGCAAGGAATGCCAGTTCGTTGTTTGCTCCACCCGGAACGATGGCGTGAGCTCTCATCTTTAGCCCGGTGAACAATTCCTTCAGATTGCTGAGAAGCGCGTCGCCGGCGCGTGTGCGTCGGGGAGTTGCAGCCCAGTAAGCGAGGACATTGGCAACAACGGCCATCACAATCAGGAAGAAGATGTTCGTTCGGCCGCGGCTGAGTGCGACACCGATCTTGATCAGTGCCGTGCCGACAAGAAGCATTATCGCGACTGCCGCCACGACGTGATGACCATGCTCGGTCGGTTCGTCGGGCAGCAATCCCAACTCGATGAGCTCCTTCTTATAGCCAAGCGCGGCTGCTTCGATCCCTGGGGCAGTGGTAAGCGTCGACACGTCGTCTGCAATCTTGTACCTGCTCAGGATGCTGTGCTCGATTGGCCGGCGGACCTGATCGATTGCCGCCGCAGCCGCCGTTGCCAGGCGACCTGTCAATGTGAGTTCCAGCAGCTTTCGATCCAGCAGCGATGCGGCCGCGACGCGAATCGCTTCGTCATTGCCGGCCCGCAGGTACGCGATCTGATATGGGTCGCTGAGACGGGGAAGCGCCACGTCTGTTTTTTCGGTCAAACGCCGACTTATCACGATCAGCAGAACGACTGCGGCGCTGAAAAGGGAATAGAAGACCAGGAACTCAGGGCCAGACAGGTCGAACGGATTCATAGCTTCTCGACGAGTTCCCGCATACGGCCGGCAAGCTGTATCAGTTCAAAGAGAGTCTCGGCCGCTTCGCCCGCCGGCAAAAGTCCATGCTCGCGTGCTTCGGATATGCGCGCGAGAGTTTCCGAAATCCGGGGCAGTTCGAGCTTTCGAGCGATCATTTCGAGCGCTTCTTTCGGCGATTGTGCGGGTTGACCTTGAAGTTCGAGGATTGCCGCCGCCGCTGCCCGAAGCGGTCCGGCGATATCCGCGATCGCCAAAGCGAGTTGTTCCTCGCGAAGACTGCGAACCGCGTAAATGGAACGCATGCGAAGCACGAGGTTGAGAAGGACCTGCCTCAATCGCGCAATCTCCGCATTCCGTGGAATGGTGATCCCCTGGAAAGGATCGCTGCCGAACAGGACCTTCCGCCGTCGCAGAATGTCGGCGAATTTCACTGCGAAGGCTTCAGCGGCATGCGTGATCTCATCTCCCAGCACGAACATCGTGTTCAGATTCGCGGCGGCGATTGCCAGCCGAAGGGGTTCGCGCAGGCCGTCGACGTCCTTTCGGTCGAATGTGGAAAGCACCAGAATCAGATTCACGTCAGACGTCGGACGTAGCTTTCCTTCCGCGCCGCTTCCATAAAGGACGACGGATTTAAGGCGGCTGCCGAAGTTTGTCCTGGCAGCCTCTATGAAATCTTCGATCACTTTCGCGGTCGTTTCGGGCAGTGTGTCGATCATCGCGATTGCCGCCGGACGAAGTCGGTAATGGGAACGAGTATGGGCGATGAACCGATGTTCCATCGAATGAGCATGCTCGATTGGTCTGCCGGCAGCGATGCGATGTTGGCAACATAAGCCGGCCACTTGGCGCCGATGTAGTCCTCAACGTTCGAAAGGTAGAAAATACCGACCGAGCCGCCATGATCCCGGATGTATTTTCCGGCGCTGCGAATAGCTGTGGGTCCGGCGAAATCGCCGACGAGCGGAATGATCAGATTCTTTTGGTGCATCGCGCGAATGCGATCGTAACTCTCCTTTGTGGCCAGATAACTCCAGTTCTTGCCCTGGTAGTCGGTGAGAGTCATAAGTGTGGCGTAGCCGGGACTCAGGAAACTGGAAGAAAAACTCATCACGCCTTCGCGAAGAAACAGAAGGTAGATCCTTCGAATTCTTGCTTCATCTTCCTGGGTGAGCGGGAACTTGTGCGTCGTCTTCAAGCGCCCCAGGATTTCTTTCAGCTTCTCTTCGGCGAGTATTTTGTCGGCCGGGACCGCGGCATATGCCTGGAAGAGAGTCCGCACGGAGGCATCGTCAGTCAGGTCTGCCGGCCGTTTTCTCGAGAAAAGATTCGAAAGAAAGGCCGCCCGGTCCGGCGACATTTCGAAGACCGCCTTGTACATCAGGTGTTCGAGCATCATGTCGCGGCGGATATCGATGATGAAGGCGATTTTCGGCTGTATCGCGGCGATATACGTGAAGTTCTGCTCCGGGCCGACGCCGAGATATGTTCCACCGGGTTTGGCAACCCTCACCAGTTCCGGCATCACGTACTGATAGGACACTTCATTCGAGGTCACGATCTCGTATTGGAAATATCCATCCGGCTCCGAAAATCCTGAAACCATTTTCCAGAAGTCGCCATCGCTTATCTCGGCCGGAATAGTTTCCGCGGCGCGCGAGATGAACATGAGCGAGGAAAGAAACAGAGAAAGCGCGAATACGATAATCGGAGCGGTTTTCAGGCGCATCGCCGCACGGTAATCCCCTCGCTCGTCTTTAGTCAAATGGCGTTTGGCACACGCTTTGCAGTCTGATTCTTGAGAATCCACAGGAGAGAACTATGCAAATTTGGCAAATATTGGCTATTTGTGCCGTCCTCGTGATTGCCGCGGTTGGCTGGTATGTCTATCAGCAATCTCGGAGCCGCCACCTTCGCAGACACTTTGGCGCGGAATACGATCACGCCGTTACAGATATCGGCGACCGTCGTCGTGCGGAGTCGGAGCTTGCCAGACGCGAGGACCGTGTCAACAAGCTGAGAATTCGTCCCCTGAGCATGGAAGACCGCATGAGATTCACCGACCGGTGGAGACTCGTCCAGGCGCAATTCGTTGACGACCCCGCCGGCGCAGTGACTGAAGCAGAGCGACTTGTGGCCCAGATCATGGACGCGCGTGGCTACGCCAGCGATACGCTCGACGAAAGATTGGCCGATGTCTCTGCGGCCTATCCAGATAACGCGCCCGACTATCGGGCGGCCCATGCGATCCTGCGTCGCCATTTCGACGATGGGGTGCAGACCGAAGAATTGCGGTACGCGTTTGTACGTTACCGAACTCTATTCGAGGAATTGCTTGGAGGTCAGGATGAAGAACTTAAACGAGCGTCGTAGCATGAGCGCGCGGTCATAGACCGCGCCTACAGAAACCTACTAAGATCATCGCGCGCATGCCGAACCTCCTTCTGGTTAATCCGCCGATTTACGACTTCACGGCATTTGATTTCTGGCTGCGGCCTTACGGACTCCTGCGCGTCGCCGGCCAGCTGCGCCAGTGCCGGTTGACGGCTTTCGATTACCTGCGATCAACGGATCGTGATGCTTTCGGCCGCGGCCGGTTCGAAAAGCACGAAATCAAAAAGCCCGCGCCTCTGGCCGACGTGCCTCGCCGGTTTTTCCGATTTGGCCGGCCGCGAGCCGAGTTTCTGCGTCTTCTCTCGACGGAAAAGTTCGACAGCGTACTCATCCAGACCGTCATGACGTATTGGTATCTCGGAGTGCGCGAGGTCATCGACGATGTTCGCAGATTGCAGCCGCAGGCCAGAATCATCCTGGGAGGCGTTTACGCGACGCTATGTCCTTCGCACGCCGCCTCGCTCGGCGCCGATCAGGTGATATCCGGGTTGGACCTGAGGCCTCTCGGACTGCCGGTGTCGGATGGGCTTCCATTCTGGGAAGGGGTGGATTCGGAAGTCGGAGTGGTCAAAATAACGGAAGGTTGCCCATTCCGTTGTACGTATTGCTCCGTCCCGGTTGTCTATCCGGACTTCATCGGTCGGCCGCTGGATGTTTGTGTGGAAGAAGTCCGGCACCTGGCGCGGCTTGGCTCGCGGCACGTCGCGTTTTACGATGACGCGCTTCTGTTCAAACCGGAACGGATTCTGCTGCCGTTTCTCGACGCTGTCCTGCGGCAGGATCTGCGGCTCTCGTTCCATACGCCGAATGCGCTGAATGCGCGGTTCATCACGCCTGAAATCGCCCGCATCATGGTTCGTGCCGGCTTCAAGACGTTCTTTCTGGGATTCGAATCCAGCTCATACGAATGGCAGCACAAGACGGGCGGCAAAGTGTACTCGGAGGAGTTCGTAAATGCGGTCCGGGCGTTGCGTGAAGCGGGCGCCGCGTCGATCACGGCGTATATCATCGTCGGGCATCCCGATTCGCAGGGCCAGGATCCTGAAGCGTCCATTCGTTTCGCTGCCGAACAGGGAGCGCGAGTCATGCTTTCGGAATTTGCTCCGATTCCCGGAACTCCGGACGGGAACGCCTGCGGTGTTTACACAGACCTCGATGAACCGCTCAACCACAACAAGACAGCCTTCACGTCACGATTGCTGGGAACAGATCGCGTGGACGATCTTAAAGCGCTCTGCAGGCGATTCAACCGTCAATAGCCGGCTTGTTTGTCCACAACGTTGAGGAGTGGGCGACCTTCGCTGAACCTGACGAGGTTTTCGAAGAACCCTTCGAATGCCGGATCGAGGAATCCTTCGACGCGATCCGCGGTGTGCGGCGACAACAGGACATTGCGCATTCTCCAGAATGGATGTCCGGCGGGCAGCGGTTCAGTCTCGAACACATCGAGGGCTGCGCCGCGGATTCGGCCGGATTCGAGAGCTCGAACCAGCGCCTTCTCATCGATGACGGGTCCGCGGCCGACATTGATGATCACACCCGAATCCTTCATGGCGGCGATCTCCGCTGCGCCGACCATGCCGCGTGTCTGCGCCGTCAATGGCGCCGAGACGAGGACAAAATCGCTGATGGTCATCAGGTCCCGGAGTTGTCCCGCGTCGAACGTGCGATCGACTATCGCGTCGCCTTGAAACAGTTCGGTTCGTCGCCTTACGGCGCCGATCTTCATGCCGAATGACCGGGCTCTCGCCGCTGCAGCCCTGCCGATGGCGCCATAACCCACGATGCCGAGAGTGCGTCCAGCCAGCGTGGCGCTCGTAAACGGCTTCCACACAGCTTCCTCCTGCTGCTGGATGACTCGCCGGAGATCGAATGAGAACATCAGCATCACGGCTGTGACCCAGTCGGCAAGCGGGGAACTGAAGGCGCCCCGGCCATTCGTCAGCGTCGACGGGTGCTGGACGACTTCCGGAGTCAAAATCCCTTCGACACCTGTCCACAAGGAATGAATCCACCGCACTTTACCGGCGATCGGCAGGATCGGCGTCAGTAGCGAGGCATTAAGGCTCGTGTGCGCGTAAAGGATGGCGTCGGCCTCGCGGGCTTTCGATGCGAGCTCATCCGGATCCTGCGAGATGGTCACAGACACGTCCGGCGACAAACGCGAGAGGGGCGATAAAAATCGCGCTTCCGGATCACCGATCACCAATAGGAGCAAAGAAGGCATCGACAACTTGATATATTACTAAACCTATGCAGAACGATCCTCGTGAACCGGGTGATAAAACGGCGGACCAGTCGTTCGCCGATATTCTTAATGAGTTTGAAAGTACGAGCCGGGAAGCTCAGCAGACCTCGAAAGGCCGCGGCGCCCCGAAAGGAAAGGGCAGAGACAAACGCAGGCCCGCTCCGCCGCCTTTGAAGGGCACGGTCGTTGGGATATCCGGCGATTTTGTTCTGATCGACTATGGCGGGAAGTCCGAGGGAATGATTGCCTCGGCCAGCCTGCGGGATGCCGAGGGCAAGCTGAGCGTCCAGCGCGGCGACACCTTCCCCGTGGCGATCACCGGCTTTGATAAGGAAGGCATGGCGACGCTATCCCGCGTCACCGGACCGCGACCCCGCGATTGGGACGGTTTGCAGCGCGCCTTCGAAAACAAGGACATCATTGCCGGCCGAGTAACAGGCGCAGTGAAGGGCGGCCTCACCGTGGACGTGGGTACGCGCGCATTTCTGCCTGCCTCACGCACCGGTACGCGCGACGCCGGCGAGATGGAGAAACTGGTCGGTCAGGAGATTCGTTGCCGCATCATCAAATTGGATGTCGATGATGAAGACGTTGTTGTCGATCGCCGCTCCGTTGTGGAAGAGGAAGCCCAGCAGGTTCGCCAGAACACGCTCGAGAGCCTCCAGGAAGGCGGCGCTGTTCGCGGCACCGTCCGATCGCTTGCCAGCTATGGCGCGTTCGTCGATGTCGGTGGTGTCGAGGGGCTGCTGCATGTCGGCGACATTTCGTGGTCTCGTGTTGCGGATCCATCCACCGAATTAGCCGTCGGCGACGTCATCGAAGTGAAAATCCTGAAGGTGGATAAGCAGGCCGGCAAAATCTCGCTGGGCCTGAAGCAGATGTCTCCCGATCCGTGGACGGAAGCCGGTGCAAAGCTCAATCCCGGCGATCGCGTTTCAGGCGAGGTCACCCGGCTGATGGATTTCGGCGCATTCGTCGAGATATTGCCGGGCGTCGAGGGACTGATCCATGTTTCGGAGATGTCGTGGACGAAGCGCGTCCAGCGTCCAGGCGACGTGCTGAAAAAAGGCGAACGCGTCGAAGCGGTCGTCTTGAAGGTGGACACCGCCGCGCAACGTTTGAGTCTTGGCCTCAAACAGGTTCTGGGAAATCCATGGGACACGATCAGAGACCGCTATCCGGAAGGGAAAGTCATCGAAGGCAAGGTCTCCCGCCTCGCGAAGTTCGGCGCCTTTGTTGAAGTGGAGGATGGAATCGACGGAATGATTCATGTTTCCGACTTCACCCACGAAAAGCGCATCGAGCATCCGAGCGACGTCGTGAAAGTAGGCCAGATGGTGCGCGCGATGGTGCTTTCCGCCGATCCTGAAACGAAGCGGTTGAAGCTCGGCATGAAGCAGCTCGAGGCGACCTCTGCCGATCAGTTTGCACAGGACGCGGCTGTGGGTGACCGCGTGACCGGCCGCGTCATCCAGGTCAGCGGAAAGAAAGTCGTCGTTCAGTTGGGCGAAGGCGTTGAGGGTGTCTGCATGATCGACGAAGGATCGCGTGAGGGCGCGGCGCCGGTCGCAGGTGGTTCGCTGGCGGAGCAGCTGGCTGCTGCCTGGAAAGGCGGTATCAAACCAGCTGAGCCGTATAGTGCCGGTCAGGTCCGATCATTCACGATCAAAGCCATCGACAGCGCGGGGAAGAAAATCGAGTTGAGTCCCGCCTAGGGTTCCTGAGTTTTACTTGCCCTGTTTCAGCTCGAGTTCGCGGAGTTTCTGGAGCTCTTCGAGATCCTTGTTGTTGGTGCAGTAAAACTCGTAGACCTCTCCATCGCCCAGCGTCCAACGCCGGGCCGCGGATTTCCAGGGCTTCTGGAGAACCTTCGGGTCATCGACGGTGATTTCGACCATGAGGTAGTTCATGGAAGGACGCGAGTAGCGTTCGGTCACTTTCAGTTCGTCGCTATGGAACCATCCGTTCGGCATGATGTACGTCCTCTCATCGAAGCCGATCGACTCGACGACGAGCGTGTCGCCTTCCCATCGGGCGGCGCTGTTGCCGTGAAACAAAGGTTCCGGATACTTAGGGAGCGGGCGTCCATCGAGGTGAATGACGCGCCAGTTGTTGAGAACTTCATAAAGCTGCACGAGCATGCCGGGCTTGTGGACCATCAGCGTCGTGTACGGATTCTGCAGCCATATGGCGGGAACCCCTCGCGGCATGCAATTGACGGAAGATTTCGACAACTCGAGTTCGGTCGGAGTCATCGACTTGATCTTTGCAAGAGCCGACGGCAGAAACGCCGGCGGTTCTTCCGGAGTGACCTTCGGGTCGAACGTGCGAGTCGCGGCGGGATCTACACCGAAACGGCCGCTGACACCCTGTCCCGCGCCATTGGGGAACCAATGCCCGGATAAGTCCGGCTTGCCGTCGGCCAGCCGGGGCGTTGGTCCGCCGGGAGGCATGACCTTGATTGTGTACTCTGTGTTCGGAGGATTCGGACTGTTCTGAGACTCGACGGTAAATGAAACACAGAGACACAGAGAAGCAGAGGCACAGAGCAACGCGGCGTATCGACGCATATGTTCCACTCCCTTAATCCTGAAGCTGGCCGACCTGCCGGAGAACGCCATCCGGAAACTTGAGTAATCCGGCAGCCGCATAACGTTCCTTCCCGTTTTTTGCGACACATCCTCGGACCCAGATTTCCTTGCCCATGTTCTCGATGAACAACTGGCGGTCGGTTCCATTCCGGCGCAGTGTGATGAGCGCGTAGGTTTGAAACGACCAGTTCTCCACTTTGCCTTTGGCGTCCTTGATATCGAGGTAGAAATAGGCGTGTGGACTTTGCCAGTCGAGCTTTGTGAGAGTTCCAGCGAAGTCTTTGCAATTGTTGCTGTCGAACTCCGCCGCAAAAGAATGGTGCGCGGATGACGAGGTCGCCAGCCCGAACAACCCGCAGACCATCACGATCGCGACGAGAAGGGGAACGTTCAGGATCTTCATCGAAAACCTCCAATCGAGCGAAATTATACTGCAACGATGTTTTGATGTTGGCCGCGAGACCGGCTATTCTGCCAAGTCATGTCGACGACTACAAGAAGTCCGGAAAGTGAGAAGAGGGAGATGGAGAGCACGCCGCAAACGATCGAAGCTCTTCGCGCCGAAATCGAACGGATGTCAAAGGTCATGCAGACGATTGCCGTTGCGCTGGACCAGCAGCTGAAGCAGGCGGTGACCGTGGCCGAGGAGGCCGTGCGAACGAAGGTCATGGGAGACCTTCGCGCCAAATACGGCAAGGAGCTGGAACTCGCTCTGACCGAAAAGACGCTGATCGAACGCAAGATTCAGACGGCGACGAAACAATTCGAAGAGCAGAAACAAGGGCTCGCGACGAAGGTGACGGAAGCCGAACAGTCGCTGGTCAAGGTCCAGCAGGACCTGCAGCAGGCGCAGAACGAACGGCAGGGACTCGACACGTCGCTTCGCCGCACGACCGAAAAACTCGACGATGCGGAGCAGAGCTTGAACAAGCTTCAGGCGGAGATGCGCCAGACCGTTGCCGAGAAGAAGGAAATTGAAGAGCGGCTGCAGCAGGCGGAAGCGAAGCGTTCGGAAACCGAAAACACAGCCACTCAGGTGCAAGCGGACGTGCGGCAGTTGACCGCTCAGAACGAGGCGCTGCAGGCGAAGCTGCAACAGGCGGCCCTGAAATTGTCCACATCCGAACAGACCTTCTCGGATCTTCAAACGCAGTTGCGGCAACTCACCGCCGAGAAACTCGAAATCGAGACGCGATTGCAGCAGGCCGTGCGTAGCGAAGCGAAACTCTCCGAAACCGGCGAGGCCGTCGTTAAATTGCAGTCGGAGTTGAAGCTGACGCAGAGAGAGAAACAGGAGACGGAAGATCGGCTCGCCGACGCGAACTCTCAGTTCAAGGCGATGGAACAGTCCTTCATCGACCTGCGCGCCGAACTCAATATGGAGCAGACGGGGAAGCAACAGCTCGAGGTCAAACTGGCCGAAGCCAGCGCGATGGCCACGAAAGCCGAGCAGGCTTTAGCGAAACTGCAGGCCGATCTGCAACGCGCTCAGGCCGAGGGCGGTGACCTGGAAACCAAACGGAAGGAGGCATTGACTTCTCGCAATGAGACTGAAGCCAAACTGCAGGAGGCGATAACCCGGCTGTCTGAAGCAGAATTTGCTTTGATGCGTTTGCGTACGGATTCGAAACAACTTCAGGCCGACAGGCAGGCGCTCGAGGACCTGCTCGGCGAATCAGCCACCGGTTCCGAAACTCGCCTGAAAGAGGCCGCGGACAGATTCGCCCGGGCGGAGGAAACCATTGCCTCGCTCGAGGAGAAGGTCCGGGAAGAAACCCGGAACCGCAGCGAGCTCGAGGCTGAACTGGCGGCCAGCGATACCGCCAGGTCTCAACTGGACGCGCAGTTGAAAAAAGCCGGAACCGATCGAACGATGCTCGAACACGAACTGCAGAAACTCCAGGCGGAGTTGCAGTCAGCGAAAACCCAGGCGCCTGCGCCCGTCAGATCTGAACCCGCAATCTCGGCGAGCGCTGCGGCGGTTGTTGCATCCGTCAAAGTCGAGCAGGAGATCGCCCGTGTGCAGGGACTGCTGGCCGAGGTCATGAAACTGATCGACGATCCGGCTTCCGCCCTGTCCACGGTCATGCGGAAGAATGTGGAAAAGTCCGAACTCGAGTCCTACCTCAAAGGCATCAGGTTCGCGGCCGGACTGGAATCGAAGTAGCGCCCCAATGCCTACCGTTTTGAAGAAGACGAATGTCGTCATCGTCGGAGCGGGCGCTGCGGGCGGAGTTGCCGCGCTTCCGATCGCGCAGGCCGGTATCGAGGTGATCGCCATCGAGGCCGGTCCCTGGGTCAGCACGCGCGACATGGCCCCCGACGAACTTCGATACAGTCGTGGCTGGCCGGCGACATTTCAGAAGGTCAACAACGAGATTCCCACACACCGGCCGGATGATTCCTCTCCAAACACGCCGCGCGCCGTGATCCATCCGATGATGAATGCGGTCGGCGGTACGTCGATCCATTACTGGGGACAGAGCTGGCGACTCCAGCCCTGGGACTTCAAAGTTGTGAGTGACACCCGGCGGCGTTATGGCCCGTCCAGAATTCCAAAGGGCTCCACCGTTGAAGACTGGCCGTTCGGACTTGAAGAACTCGAGTCGTACTACGACAGGGTCGAACGGGAGATCGGAGTGTCGGGCAAGGCAGGCAACATCAACGGACGGATCGATCAGCGGGGCAATATCTTCGAAGGCTCCCGGCGTCGTGAGTATCCGATGCCGCCTCTTCGAGGTACCGGCTTCACGGAACGAATGTCGGCTGCGGCTCGAAGTCTGGGCTGGCATCCCTTTGCCGGACCGGCCGCGATCACCAGCCAGTCGTATCAGGGACGGCCGGCGTGCGCTTACCACGGCTTCTGCGCTCGTGGCGGCTGTCACATCAATTCGAAGAGTTCGACCGCGGTGTCCACCATTCCGAAGGCCCAGGCGACCGGCCGCTTCAAGGTCGTTGCCGAAGCGCGCGTGACGACCGTCGACGTCGATAAGAACGGACGGGCAAGCGGCGTGAATTACATCAAGGATGGTCAGGAATACTTCCAGCCCGCCGACGTCGTTCTGCTGGCGACGTACACATACGAGAATGTTCGAACGCTGCTGCTCTCGAAATCGTCCGCAAATCCGAAGGGGCTGTCCAATAATCACGGCCAGGTTGGACGGCACTACTTCAGCCACAACACGACCGCGCCGGTCACTGCGCTGTTTCCATTCAACATCAATACCTGGTACGGAACTCCTTCACAGGGTGTCGCACTCGACAACTGGGCCGACGACAACTTTGATCATTCGAATCTGGATTTCATCGGCGGCGGCAACCTCTGGGTTTACACCGAACGCAGGCCCATCGCTGCCGCGAGCATGAGCACATGGGGTCGCGCGCCATTGTGGGGGTCAGCCTGGAAGGCGTTCATCAAGACAAACGCGGATCGCTGGAACACGGCGTATCTTCAAAAGACAACGCTGCCGTACGAAAGCAACTATCTCGATCTGGATCCGGTCGCGAAGGATCCGCTCGGCTTTCCCGTCGTTCGCATCACTGCGGAGTACAAAGACAACGACAGAAAGCTTTCCGTGTTCATTCAGGACAAGATGGAACAGTGGTACAGAGCGGCAGGCGCAATCGCCGTGGAGCGACCCGAGACCGGACTGATGACGGTGAGCACGCACGCCTACGGCGGCACACGCATGGGCGACAATCCGGAGACGAATGTCGTCGATCGCTGGGGGTTCTCCCACGAAGTGCCGAACCTCGGCATCCTCGGCGCGTCGGTCATGGGAACGAGCGGATCCCGAAATCCCACGCTGACGGTTCAGGCGCTGGCGTGGCGAACCGCCGAACATCTCGTCCGGAATTGGAAATCAAAAATGGGGTCGTAGCCATACGGGAGGAGGGGGCGGCCCCCGCGGGGGCCGCCCCACAGCCTCTTATCTCTTCGAGAAGATCTCGTACAACTCCGTGTGTTTGTTTTTCAACTCGACCGGTTTGCCGTTGATGAAGAGGTGCTTCACCTTCGTCAGTTTTTCGAGCGGATCGCCGTCGGTCAGGATGATGTTGGCGTTCTTGCCTTCGGCAATGCTTCCGATCTGTTTGTCCACGCCGAGAATCTGCGCCGGATACAGCGTCACCGCTTTCAAGGCTTCCTCCTTCGAAAGTCCGTAGGCGACCGCCACACCTGCCTCGAATGGAAGATCGCGAACGTGAGCGGCATCGTTCGTCGTGAACGCGAACTTCACACCGTTTTTCGAAAGAACCGCGGCCGTCGTGTAGTTCACGTCATACGGTTCGTACTCGCCGCCGGGCAGACTGAGTGTTCCTCCGAGCAGCACTGGAACATTTTTCGACTTGAGCAGATCCACGACCTTCCATGCCTCCGCGCAGCCGCTCAGGATTGCCTTCAGTTTGAACTCGTCAGCGATCTCGAGAGCACCGCGGATTTCACTCGCCTTGTCGACATTGAACATCACCGGCTGTTCGCCCTTCACGACGGGAATCAGGGCACGCAACATCACGTTTGGCGCCACATCATCCGGGCGGGACTCGACAAGCTTCGCGAACGCCTGCGCCTCGCGCAGCGTCTTCTTGATGAGATCGACGCGTCGCTTGCGTTCATCTTCAGCGTTGCGGCGTTGTTGTTCGGTCGTGTTGGCCGCCGGATTCGGCTCGCGAGGATAGTTGATCACCATGACGGCCGCATCCTTGATCATCATGTCTTTCGTGACCCAGCCATCGAGTCCGATCAGCGCGCCCTGGCCGCTGAAAAGCCCTCCGCTCGGCGCACTCAGAACGCTGGTGATGCCGTTGGTCCGGGTCACCGCGACGTGTTCGCTCAGCGGATTGATCGCGGCGGAAGCCTTCATGTGCGGGTTGAGATCGCCCATTTCGGCAGTGTCCAGCGTGGCGTTGATCGAGTCGATTTCCTCGAGGCCGACCGATGTGTGCGCATCGATCATCCCGGGATACGCCGTCAGTCCTTTGGCGTCGACGACCTTCGCGCCGGATGGGATCGAAATGTTGGCGCCGACGGCCGCGATCTTGCCGTCCTGAATCAGAATGTTTCCGGAGGGGATGACCGGTCCGCTGACGGTGACAATACGGGCGTTGCGGATCACGTACGTCTGCGCCGCCAGCAGCGAGGGCCACGCGAGCAACGTCGTCACTGCAATTGCAGGAAAAAGCCGCTTCATTTCGCCATCTCCTCTCGAGGTTGGGTCTTCAGGTCCAGTTCACGGTCGAAGTAAATCTGACCGTCTATCAGCGTCATGTCGACTCGCGCGTAAGAGCTGAGTGGATGTCCGGTGAAGATCACAAGATCTGCGTCCTTGCCCGTCTCGATGCTGCCGACGCGTTTCTCGATGCCGAGCTGTATCGCGGGGTTCAATGTGATCATCTTCAAGGCATCGTCCTCGCTCAGTTCTCCGGTGCTGTAATGCACCACACGGCCGGCCTCTTCGTACAGGCGCCGCACGCGTTCGTCGGAGTCGGAGTTGATGGATACGTTCACGCCGTACTTGTGCATGATCGCGGCGTTGTACGGGATGGCATCCCAGGCCTCGATCTTGTAAGCCCAGAAATCGGCGAACGTCGAAGCGGCAGCGCCGTGGGCCTGGATTTCCTTTGCAACCTTGTAGCCCTCCAGAACGTGCTGCAGTGTTTTAACCTTGAAGCCGAACTCGTCGGCGATGTTGAGGATCATGACGATTTCCGGCGCGACGTACGAGTGAACATGCACGAGAATCTTGCCGCGAAGTACGTCGGCCAGCGTTTCGAGCTTCAGATCGCGGCGGGGCAGCACCGCATCCTCACCTCGGCTCCGGGCCGCTTCATATGTATTCCACTCCTTCATGTAGCGGCGCGCTTCGTTGAAGGATTCGCGAAGCGTTTCCTCGACGCCTAGCCGCGTGGCCGGCCAGCGGCGGTTGTTGGCCGTCTGCTGCGTGTTGTTGGATCGTTTCGGGTTTTCGCCGAGCGCGAACTTGATACCCAGAGGAGCTCCGAAGAACATTTCCTCGACCGGGCGGCGCCATTTCAGCTTGATCACGGCGTTCGTTCCGCCGATAACATTCGCGCTGCCGTGCAGGACATTGACGATGGTGGTCCCGCCGGCAACGGCGCGGTAGATTCCGACGTCATCGTCGCGAATCACGTCGCCAATACGGACATTCGGAGTGACAGGCGATGTGCCTTCGTTGATGCCGCCTTCAATCGCCAGATGCGAATGCGCGTCAATGATGCCGGGCATGACAAACCGGCCGGTCGCATCGATGACGAGCGCATCAGGAGACGCGGTGATATTGGCGCCGACCGAGGCGATCTTGCCGTCACGCACGAGGATCGATCCATTCTTGATAGTGCCCTTCGATATGGTGAGCACCGTCGCGTTCCGAATCAACACTTCCCTCGCCGTGGGTGTCACGTAGCTGCCTGGCATGACCACCGGCTTCTTTGCCGCGGCCTGTGCGGCTTGCTGCGCGCCACCGCCACCGGCGCCACCACCGTTACCGCCGCGGCCTCCGCCTGTAGTTTCGGCAGGGGGTTCGAAGAGCTTTCCATCGACGAATACCATTCGAACGCGGGTGCTCTGCGCGAATGGCTCGCCGCTCGCGACGACAACATTTGCAATCTTGCCGCCATCGAGACTGCCGAGCGCGTTGCTGATCCCGAGGATTTCAGCGGGCGAAAGCGTGGTTGCGCGGAGCGCCTGATCGAGCGTCAATCCGTTCTCGATCGCTTTTCGAATATTTTCGAAGAAAAGCTGCGGTCTTTCGGCAAATCCCGATTGCAGCGCGTATCGCACGCCGGCCTTCTGCAGGACCGTTGCGTTCGAAAGGAAATCTTTCATCTCCTGCTCGTCGAACTCCGCGGCTCCCGTTGCGCCCGACCTCGGTTTCTGGCGCGCATAGTTGACGCTGACCAGCACCGGAATGTCTTTGCTCTTCAGCAGAGCCGCCACCGATCCGGCTTCCATACCGCCAGCGATGATCGGCTTCAGTTTCAGTTCGTCGGCCAAAGCAACGGCACGTTTGATCTGAGAGTTCCAGTCCGCGTGAATGATGGAAGGAAGCTTTCCTTCAAGTACCGGCACCATGGAATCGAGAACCCGGTCATACGGCGGACGCTCAATGCCTCGCGGGCTCCGGTTGAATCGCGCCCACGATTGCTTGTACCAGTCTGCGTCCGAGAATGCCTGGCGAAGGACCGCAAGAGCGCCCATCAAAGTTCCTGGATAGCCGCCACCGACCGATGCCGGATTGATATGCAGAGCCACCGGCGTTTTCACGACAATGTTGCTGTCGCCCGTGTTGATGAGGACGCTTTGTCCCGTGAGGACGCCGTCACGTGAAACCGTCAGCGCGGTTGTGATTCCGAGATTGCGATACGTCTCAATGTCTTTTCCCGCAGGCAGCACCTGCTGTGCCAGCACGCGATCCGCATTCAAACCAAGCGGCGTCTGAAACAAAGCTTCCTGCGTGTTTCGCGGTGGCTGCTGTTGTTGACCTTGACCTTGACCTTGACCTTGACCCTGACCCTGACCCTGACCCTGGCCGCGTTGCCCCTGCTGTTGCTGACCGCCGCCTTGCGCCGCAGGCAGACCCGCGTCGGTAAAGCTGTCGATGAGCCCGGGGTAAACGGTCAGGCCGGCTCCTTCGATGATGGTCGCCTCGGGCGGTATCTGAACATTTGCTCCGACGGCCGCGATCAAGCCGTTGCGGATCACGACGGTTCCGGTTGGGATGACGTCGCCGGAGACCGGATAAAGCTTCGCGCCGCGTATGGCATAAACGGACCGCGTCGTCGTTTGCGCGATTAGTGATTGCGTGATGGCCGCGGCAAGCAGTATCAAGGCCGCAAAAACGCAGATTCTCTTCAGCATGCTCAACCTCGTTGGGGCACAGACTATTTCGGGGTTCGCCCGGACTGTCAAGCACTTTGAAACGTCGGTGTGTCTTTCGTTCAAACGTTCGAGGTTTAATTCCTGACGTACTTCGTCACGCCGCGGAGTTGCGCTTCTGCCGTATAGATATTGCCGGCCGCATCGATTGCGATGCCTTCTCCCATCGCGCCATCCGCAGAATTCGGTGTCATGTGAGGAGGAACGAAGATCGTCACCTTTCCGTCCGAAAGGCTGCCGATCCGGATTCCGCGCTGCCAACCGGGATGCACCCGTTCCGTCGATTCGGAGTCCGCTGTATAGATCACGTCATTTCGATCAATGGCAAGCCCGCTGGTGCGTCCGAATTCGAAGTACTCCCGAATGAACTTTCCTTCCTTCGTCAGGATCTGAATGCGATGGTTATGCCGATCCGCGACGATGAGCCGTCCCTGCGAATCGAACTCGAGCGCATGAGGCGTGCGGAACTCACCCGGGCCTGTTCCCGTCTTGCCGATCACGCGGAGAAACTTACCGTTTCTGTCGAATACCGAAACACGACCGACGAGATTGGGATCGGCCACGTCGGTATGGCTCTCCGCGACATACACGTCGCCGTTGACCGGATCGGTGACCAGGTCTGTCGGATCGGTCAGGGCTTCCGGTGGATTTCCCCTCACCCCGGGTTTACCGAGCGTCAGAAGAACCTTGCCCTCCGGACTGAACTTGACGACCACACTCCCCTTGCTGCTCTCTCCGGAAAACTTCTGCATGTCATCCGCGCTCGGAGCACGTCCATCGGCAACCCACACGTTTCCGTCTCGATCCACATGGATGCCGTGCGGCCACACGAACATCCCGCCGCCAAAGCTGCGGATCTCCTTGCCGGATTCATCAAAATGATGGACCGGGTTCGCTTTGCTGCCGAGACAACCCGGAGTAGTGCCCGGCGAACACCGATCGACGACCCAAACGGACCGGCCATCCCTGTCGATCGCCACACCGTTGGAGCCGCCCCAGGCACGTTTTTCTGAAGACAGTTGTGCCCAGTCGCGGATGACGCGATAAGAATTCGCGCCGGTGTTGACGGGCGTCACTTTGTCCGCCTGCGAGGTTCCTCCGCGCTGTTGCGGTTGAAGAGTTATGTTCAGCAGCGCAATCGCAGTGACGACGAACATGGTCATCCAGGAAAACCGGACCAGACGTGATGTACGCATCTCGATGCTCCTCGATTTATTTCGAGCTTTGAATGGCCTTGTAATGCAGGGATTCAGGAGGAAGTTCGGCCAACTCGATGCGGCCCATGTACGGGTCCGTGATGTTGGCGAGGATCGCTTTCGTGTCACTGGTGTTCGTATCGGTCACGGTGAGGCCGTTCTTCCTGAACCTCGCAACTGCGTCTACAGCGTTCTCGACGTGCAATCCGTAGTGACCGAAACCAGCGGGCCGCTGCGCATTCGCCTGGTTGAGTTCTAGAAACGTGTTCCTGCTGATGTGCATGTACACGAGCCGGGGCTGCCCTTTGTCGTCGTTGAGGCGAAACGCTTCGCGATATCCCATCTTCTGCGTGTAGTACGTCACCGCCTCGGGGATATTCGGAACATTGATGGCGACATGGTTCATCATCACGACACCGCTGCCGGCGTTCTGCGCCAACGCGACGTGCACGGCAAGACCCGCCAGGAGTCCTGCAGCGAAAAGCATTGCTCCACGCATAATCTCTCCTCGAAATGGATTTGTTGTTGCTCAAGTGTCGCCAGCCCGGCGTGTGACTGCAAGGGAATTGCCTGACATCTATAGACGTAATACGATGACGCGTCCAATCGAAAAGGGGGAGAGCTATGCGTGTGGCGCTGTTTCTGATGCTGGCGTCGTTGTGGCCGTCGATGGTTGCTGCGCAAGCTAACCGGCCGCCTGCCGGAATCGAAGCATTGCTGGTGGATCTGTTCACGACGAAAAACTTCTACCTCGATACGAAATACTGGACCGATCCACGCTACACACGATGCAACACGCCCCGGCAATTGACGGATATGTGGCGGGATGCGCGCGTGGGACAGTGGGGCGATTGCAAAGTCGATCGGGCGACTGCCGATATCGCGAGTCCTTACAACTACAAAACCGCCGAAGAGCACTATGCGGCTCTCCAGGCGCAGGCCCGCGCCGCAGGTGGTCCGACTGTGCACACCAGCGCGACGCTGCCAAAGTGGAACGGCTGGTACCGCCGTGCCGCGCCTGAGAGGCAGTGGATCTTCGGACGGAATCTCCAGTCGTCAACCATGGTGTCGCTGCTTACTCCCGAGTATCAGAAGCGCATGATCCAGATGAGCTATCACGAAGCGGTGTCGAATGCGCCGCAATGGAACGCCGCTTTCTGTTATCCGGAAGGCTTCATGCGATGGTGGGCCGAATTCTCCATAGGCAATATCGAAGTCATGCTCGCGCCCGAACAGACGCAGTTCCTCGCATCGAACAGTCATAACTTTCTGCGAAGAGTTTTGATCGGCCGGAAACATGTGCAGGATGTACCGCAGTGGTACGGCGAGACGGTCGGCTTCTGGAATGGAGACACTCTTGTCGCATGGACCGCGAACGTGCAGGGCTGGACGATCTCCCACTCCATGTTCGAGTACAGTAACGAAATGGAAGTGATCGAGGTGATTCGGCCAAACCCGGACGGGACCGGATTGCTCGTTGAAGTCACTTTCTACGATCGGGAAGCGTTCACCCGGCCGCTTCACATCGTGACGCCATGGCTCCTGCAGAATCGTCTCGACGATGCGGAGACCCGTTTCACATGGAGCGAGTGCGCGACGTCCGGAGGCGTCATTAACGGAACCGACGGCCGTCCCACGCAGTTGATCTTCGGCGACGAACGGTACATCGATTATTTCGGCCGTCCGTGGGCGCAGATCTGGGAGAAATATTTCGAGAAGGGATGGAAACGTCCCGAGGATTAGTTAGCGGACTAAATGGCACTGCAACCTGGAACACGACTCGGTCCTTATGAAATCGTCGGCACCCTGGGCGCCGGTGGTATGGGCGAGGTGTATCGCGCCCGCGACCCGAGGCTGGGCAGAGATGTGGCGATCAAGGTGATGGTCGCTGACTTTGCAAATAACGCCGACTGGATGCGGCGATTCGAACAGGAAGCGCGCGCGACCGCAGCTCTCTCGCATCCCAACGTGCTGACGGTTTACGACGTCGGCAAGAGCGAAGGACGGTCCTACGTCGTTACAGAGTTGCTCGATGGCGAAACGCTTCGGGTGCAGCTGGGGCAGGGGCCGATGACGAGCCGCAAGGCCATCGAAATCGCTCAGCAGATTCTTTCGGGCCTCAGCGCCGCGCACGCGCACGGAATCGTTCACCGCGATCTGAAGCCGGAGAATATCTTCATCACGCGTCACGGCCAGGCGAAGATTCTCGATTTCGGCCTCGCCAAAGTAAACCGACTGACGTCCGGAGCATCCTCCGATTTGCCTACGTTCGTGTCCGAACCCGGCCTTGTAGTCGGCACCGCGAGCTATATGGCTCCGGAGCAGGCGCGCGGGTTGCCGGCCGATGCGCGATCCGATCTGTTTTCGGTCGGCGCCATGCTCTACGAGATGTTGTGCGGACAGCGCGCGTTTCACGGGATCTCGATGGTGGACACTTTGAGTGCGATCCTCAAGGAACAACCCGCGACCCTTTCACGCCGCGGCATCGCCGCGCCGCCGGCGCTCGTGCGGATCATCAACCGGTGCCTTGAGAAGGACGCGGTGGACCGATTCCAGACGGCTAAAGATGTTGCGTTCGCGCTGGAGTCGATCTCGGACCTTCAGCTGCAGGACGCGATGGAAAGGCCGCGCGAAAAGGCCATCGAGAAATCGATTGCCGTTCTGCCGTTTTCAAACATGGGAGCTGACAGCGAACAGGAGTATTTCAACGACGGTCTGGCTGACGAACTGATCAATGCGCTGGCCGGTTTAAGCGGGCTTCGCGTCGCGTCCCGGACTTCGGCGTTTCGTTTTCGCGGGCGCGATCTGGATATTCGCGAGATCGGGCGGCAGCTCGGTGTCGACACGGTTCTTGAAGGAAGCGTCCGGCGGGCGGGGAAGCGAATCCGGATTACCGTGCAACTCATCAATGTCGCGGACGGGTATTACCTGTGGTCGCAGCGATACGATCGTGAACTGGAAGATGTATTCGCGATACAGGACGAGATCACGGAATCGATCGTCAAGACACTGAAGCCGACGTTGCTCGGAAACCAGCAGCACCAACAACAGCAGCCTGCTGTGAAGCGGCACACCGACAATCTCCAGGCGTACGAGCTGTATCTGAAAGGCCGCCATTACTGGCAGCAGCGAACGGAGCGCTCGCTATGCGCGAGCATTGACTGCTTCCAGAAAGCCATCGTCCTCGATTCGAATTACGCGCTTGCCCACGCCGGCATCGCGGATTCATTTTCGATTCTTCGAATCTACGGATACGTTTCGGATCAGGAAGCCCGATCGAAAGCCGAAACTGCGGCGATGCGCGCGCTCGAGCTGGATCCAGGACTGGCAGAAGCGCACTTCGCCCTGGCGATATTTACTCTGTACTTTGTTGAAGACTGGCCGACCGCCGAGGATCGTTTCCGGCGCGCCATTGAGCTTTCTCCACAAACCGCCATCTTTCATACGTATTTCGGGTTCTTTCTTGGTGGACTGCACCGGTTCGCGGAGGCGGACGCCAGTTTTACCAAAGCACTGGAACTCGATCCGCTCTCTCCCCTGGCTCATTCCTTGTTCAGTGTTTCAAAGTATCTCGCCGGTCGTCATGGGGAAGCCATTCAGTCCGCCGAGCGCGCTGTAGAGCTTCAACCGGATTACTCGATAGGTCTGCTCGCGGTTGGGATGGCAAATGCGGAATTGGGCCGCGACGACACCGCGATCGCCGCGCTCGAACGGCTGGTCCTGGTATCGAATCGTACGGCGTGGTTCATCGGTCTGCTCGGCATGGTTTATGCAGAATCCGGACGCAGGACAGAAGCTCTCCATTTGCTGAATGAACTCCGAGATCGAGGCCAGCACGAGTACATCGGGCCGGTGTGCCGGTTGGCTATCGAAGCCGGGCTTAGAAATCGCGAAGGCGTCGCCAGAGAACTGCAGGAATTCATAAAGGAATCCATGGCGGGTTTCTCTGTGGAAGTAACGCTGGCTTCGCGTCTCGATGATCTGGTCAAGGATCCCGCCGTCGAACCGGCGCTTCGCCGTCTTCGCATCGTCATGCAACGTTGAGTGACACGGTACAATACCGCCCATGTCTACGGCGACAATGCCCCGGGTTTTCAAGCAGGATGCGACGGTAATCTCACTCATCGGGTTCGCGCACGGCACTTCGCATTTCTTTCACCTCATGCTGCCGCCGCTTTATCCGTGGTTCATCAAAGAGTACTCGGTTACTTACACGCAGGTCGGCGCGCTCATGACGGTGTTTTTCGTCATATCCGGCACCGGTCAGGCGTTCGCGGGTTTTCTTGTCGATCGGTGGGGCGCGCATCGCGTGCTGTGTCTCGGTGTCGGACTGCTGGCGTGTTCGGGATTGCTGGTTGCTCTGGCGCCGGCATTCTGGGGACTGTTTCTCGCCGCGTTTGTTGCCGGACTCGGAAACAGCGTTTTCCATCCGGCGGACTTCTCGCTGCTGAATCATCGCGTGTCGTCGCCGCATCTCGGTCACGCGTTCTCCGTTCATGGTCTTTCCGGAAATCTGGGATGGGCGCTGTCGCCGCTGGCCATGGCCGCCACCGCAACGGCGTTTGGATGGCGCACTGCAGGCCTTGTGGCGGCGTCCGCCGGCGCTGCATCGCTGGCGACGCTGTTGTGGAAGCGCGGCGAATTGAGCGAGCACGGGCCGATCCAGGAACGGGAGATAAAAAAGAGCGCAAGTATCCGAGATCTGCTCGGACAGCGCCTCACGTGGGTTGCCTTCACGTTTTTCTTCTTCTACTCGCTGGGCTTTGGCGCCTTGCAGAATTTTGCTCCGCCTCTGCTGAGCGATCTCTACGGCCTGTCCCTCACTGTCGCGACCTCCGCATTGACGGCGTTTCTATTCGGCGGAGCCGCAGGCCTTCTGGCGGGCGGCTTTTTTGCCGGAGCGACGAAGGGACAGGAGAAGCTGATCGGCCTCGCCTTTCTTTGCTCCGCAGCCATCGCCGCGGCGCTCGGATTTGCGATTGTTCCGCGTTGGGCGGTTATCGGAACCATGGCGGTGATGGGCTTTGGAATAGGCCTCGCCGGGCCATCGCGTGACATGCTCGTGCGGAAGTCCACAGTAGCGCGGTTGGGCACCGGAGCCTTCGGACGTATTTATGGGCTCGTGTATTCGGGCGCTGACGTCGGACTCGCGGTGTCGCCCATCATCTTCGGCTTGATGATGGACGCCGGCAAAACGAATTTTGTTCTGATAGGCGTGGCGATCGCGCTTCTCGTGGCGATCGTCGCTGCACAGGCGATTGCTCATGAAGCAGGCTAGAAAGAAGGCTGGGTAAACCATCTATGCAGCGATTCGTATGTTGTGTCCTGACTGTGTTCATGTACATGGGCCTGATGATTCCGACCATCTGTGCTGAAGGCGGCGGCCCTCCAGCAGGAACAGTCCGAGCCCTGGCGATTGATCCTTCCACTCCCTCTACGCTCGATGCCGGAACCTTTTGGGGCGGCGTTTTCAAGAGCACCGATGGAGGAACCAGTTGGACCAACATCTCCGGCCCCACGACCCCATACGTTTATGGCCTCTCTGTTAATGCCCTGGCAATTGATCCCTTCACTCCCGATACGCTCTTTGCCGGAACCGATGGCCGCGTTTTCAGGAGCACGAATGGAGGAACCAGTTGGGCCGCCGTCGCCCGCATCACGGCGAGGGCATTCGTTTATGCCCCGGCGATTGATCCCTCCACTCCCGCGACGGTCTATGCCGGAACCGTTGGCAAAGGCGTTTTCAAGAGCACCGACGGAGGGGGGAGTTGGCACCCGACCGGTGCGAACTACGCCGATGGCACGCCACCAGAGTCACCGCCATCTCCCTAATGACGACCGTCAGGCTAATCTGCGAACAGCATCGGCGCGACTTCGTTCAGATACCGCTGCCACACCGGAAAATTGTGCGCGCCGCCCGTGACGCGAAACACGTGCTCGATTTTGAGTTTGGAGAGCTGTTGAGAGAACTCGCGGTTTGAGTCGAACAGCGAATCTTCGGTGCCGCAGCCGACCCAGAGCAACTTCAACTCGCTGTTGATCCGCGCGGAATCGGCCAGCACCTGTTGAAAGTCCACACCTCCGCTCGCAGGATTGTTTGCCGCGCCCATCGCGGAACTGAAACCCGCGACGCGGCTGAAGAGTTGAATGTTGCTGAGGCCGATCGCAAGCGATTGCGCGCCGCCGAGCGAAAGTCCGGCGATCGCGCGATGATCGCGGTCGGCGTGAACGCGGAATTTCGCGTCGATCATCGGAATCACATCTTCCAGTAAATCCTTCGTGAACCCTTCGCGCTGCATCTTGTTCTCCGCGAGGTCCTGGCCGCCTCGGGGTGCTCCTGGCGCGCGCGCCACGGCATAGCCATAAGGCATGACTACAACCAACGGCTTCAGTTTGCCGTCGGCGATCAGGTTGTCCAGGATCACGTGCGCCTGTCCACGCTGCGTCCACGAAGTTTCGGTGCTGCCTGCGCCGTGCAGCAGGTAGAGCACTGGATAGCGGGTCGTCGACGTTTCGTAGTTGGGCGGCGTGTATACAACGACGTTGCGGTCCGTGCTGAGAGCCTTCGACTTGTATGCGATCGACTGTACTTTTCCGTGCGGTACATCCCGCACTTGCAGGTACGTCGGCGTCTGCTGCTGTGCGATTGCGATGGTAGAAAGCGCTAACGTGATAACAAAGGCAACTGCTCCAATAGGTTTCATGGGCTTCTCCCGGGATGCGATGACGCGGGATTATATCCGCATTGACTGCGGCGCAGCGGGGTCTATACTCAGAATCGTTGCCCGTTGGGAATCGGCATGGTGCCGAATCGATGGGCGACACAGGTAAGGCCTAATTCCGATCTCACCGCGAGACGGAAGCGGGGGACCCAAAAACAGCATGCGCAAGCGTGCTGCGGGGCGAATCCTTCGGATGCGGAAAACATTCGGAGGTAGGGCAGCTTCCCAGCCCGAGCCCGTCAGCTAACCTCGTCGGCCAGAGCGGAAGCAACCATGAAGCCTCTCCTTAGCGATTCCAAAAACAATTCCTGGCCTTTCGTTCGCCTGTTGGTGACTGCCAACTAGGGGACGAGGGGGCTGACCCCTCGTCCCCTTTGCATCATTGCAGCTGGAGGGCTGCTTGTATGTTGATCACCGTGATTCTTGTGATTCTCGGGACACTTGTTGCGCTTGTCGTCATTCCATGGCTTGCGGGCGTTCGTTACATCCCGCACAACAAGGTCGGTATTGTCGAAAAACTCTGGTCGCCCGGCGGATCACTGACCGGCGGCCGCATCATCGCTCTCGAAGGCGAAGCGGGTTTTCAGGCGGACCTTCTGCGAGGCGGCATTCACGTTGGTTTTTTTCCATGGCAGTACCGGATTCACAAAGAGCCGCTTGTCATGGTTTCTGAGAGCAAGGTCGGTTACATCTACGCTCGCGACGGCGCTCCGCTGCCGCCGACACAGACGCTGGCGCACATCGTCGACTGCAACCACTTCCAGGATGCGCCGTCGTTTCTTAGAAACGGCGGACAGCGCGGACGCCAGCGCGCGATCCTGCGAGAAGGCGTGTTTGCCGTGAATCTCGCGCTCTATGTCGTGATTACCGAAGATCGTGTTTTCGCCGGTCCCATTCGCGACAAGAACGAACGGAAATACAGCGACTGGCAGCAGCAGTTGAAGAGCACTCGCGGCTTCGATCCGGTGGTCGTCGGCTACGGCGGCCAGACTGCGGTGCGATCCGAAGAACCGGTAGTCGGAGGCGCGGATGTCACGCTCACGCCGATCGACACGATCGGTGTGGTCACGATTCACGATGGTAATCCGATCGAATCCGGCGAGATCATCGCACCGGAAGTCGGCACCGAAGAACGCAGTCACGAGTACTTCCAGGATCCGGAGGTCTTTCTCTCGCTGGGAGGCCGGCGCGGGAAACAGTTGCAGGTTTTGACGGACGGAACGTTTTTCATCAACCGGTGGTTTGCGACCGTCGAGTTCTGTCCGAAGACGCTTATCCCGATCGGCTACGTCGGCGTTGTCGTTTCGTACTACGGCAGCCGCGGAAAAGATGTCACCGGCGAAGGCTTTCGTTATGGAGAGCAGGTGGAAGCGGGCCAGCGTGGTGTCTGGAAGAATGCCTTGCCTCCGGGGAAGTATCCGGTGAATCCCTATGCCGTAAAGGTCGAACTTGTCCCGACTGTGAACTTCGTTCTTCGCTGGATCACGGGCCAGGCCGAAGCGCATCAGTACGACAAGGATCTGGTGAGCATAGCGCTGATCACCGCCGATGGTTATGAGCCGGTGCTGCCGCTTTCGCTTGTTTTACACATCGACTACGAAAAGGCTCCGAGCGTCGTGCAGCGTTTCGGCGATGTTCGCCGGCTGATCTCGCAGACGCTCGATCCGATTCTGACGTCGTATTTCCGCGATGTCGCGCAGTCGTCTCACATGCTCGAACTGCTGACGCATCGCGAGGACATTCAACGCCGGGCGACCGAAGAGCTCGGCAAACGATTCAAAGAGTTCGACATCAACTGCATTGCCGTTCTGATCGGCCGGCCGGAGTCGACGGTGCGCGTGGAACAGGAAGACCCGATTGAGCGGCTCTTTGATCAATTGCGTATGCGCCGGCTTGCGGAGGAACAGATCGCAACCTTCGAGAAGCAGGAAGAAGCCGCGCAACATCTGAAGGACCTGAACAACGCGAAGGCCGCCGCCGAAAAACAAGCGGAGCTGACGCAGACGAAGATCGATATCGAGGTTGCCACGAATCGTGGTGAGGCGCAGCTTGCGGAGGCGGAGCGATTATCGAAACGCGACATGACGCGCGCTGCAGGCGAGGCGTCGAAGGTGGCGCAGGTCGGTCTTGCCGAGGCGGCGGTGTCGCTGCAGAAGGTTCGGGCTTTTGGCGATCCCCGGCTATTCGTGCTGAATCTGGCCGCGGCGCATTTTGCGGCGAGCGCGCAGCCCATCGTGCCGGAACGGTTGCTTGTCATGGGCGGAGGAGGCGCGGAGAAGATGGATATTGGGTCGGCGAACGTCTTCAGCCAGTTTCTGACGCTGTTACTGGCCGAGAAATCCGGCGTTGGAATCAACGATGGAGGCAAGGGCATGGAGGAGCTTGAAAAGCTGACTGCGAGCCTTGCCCGGAAATTCGAACACTCTCTTATGGAAGAGCATCGGTAAACTCTGTGGTTAATGATGAACAGGTTCGTCATTGTGATCTTCGTGGTTCTCGTCTGCTCTTGTACCAGGCCCTCCACGCCTGTCGAGCGAACATACGCCTCGATGGGAACCGAGCTTCGGCTGACCGCCTGGACGTCGGACGAAGCTCGCGCGGTGGAAGCGTTCGATGCAGTCGTTCAGGAATTCGATCGCCTCGAAGGGCTGCTCAGCAACTGGCGCGAGGGCAGCGATGTCCTCCGCCTGAATGCTGCCGCGGGCAAACATCCTGTTCCAGTCGCGGCGGAGACTCGCGAGGTTCTTCGAACGGCACGTCAGCTAAGCGAATGGACCGATGGAAAATTCGACGTCACGTTCGGCGTGATGTCCGGCCTCTGGAAATTCGATTACCAGAATAAGGACGAAAGCATTCCGGATCCCGGGGAAGTGGAACGGGGCCGACGGCTCATCGATTACCGCGAGCTCATCATCGATGATCCGCCCGGCACGGCATTTCTTCGCCGTGAAGGCATGGTCGTGAATCTCGGCGGCATCGGGAAGGGTTACGCCGTTGACCGTGCGCGCGACCTTCTGCACGATCGAGGTTTCACGAATTTCATGATTCAGTTCGGCGGCGACCTCTATGTCGCCGGCCGTTCGGGCGATCGGCCGTGGCGGCTTGGCATTCAGGATCCGCGTGGACCATCGGATCGAATTTTTGCGGCAATGGACGTCGCCGACAGCACGTTCAGCACGTCCGGCGACTACGCGCGTTTTTTTATGAAAGATGGCCGCCGGTACCATCACATCATCGATCCGGCCACGGGCGAACCGGCGATGGGCTGCCGCAGCGTAACGATATTGACTCAAAGCGCCACGATCTCCGACGGCCTGTCGAAAGCCGTATTCATTCTGGGGCCCGCGCAGGGCATGGCGCTTATCGAGAGGTTGCCGGATGTGGAAGGCGTGATCGTCAGCGCGGAAAACCAGGTCCTGATATCGTCAGGTCTCAAGGGCCGCCTCGCGATACTTGCGCAGCCGACCGATGCCCCCTAATCTTAGGAGCACTTATGCCGATAAACAGGATTCTCGTCGCGCTCGTCATCTTCGCCGGCCTTGTCTCTCTTCCGCACTTGCTGCATGCACAGGACCCGTTGAGAGGGAAGCTCGCAGCGGTTAAAAGCATCAAATGCACGTTCACGCTGATGTCTAACGGTACATGGACAGGGGCTCAACCGAAGGCAGAGTCGAAAACAACAAAACTCGTTCTGGAGTTCGAGGCGGTTAACGCCGATGAAGGAACGGCGCAGCTCAAGAGCGGTTTCGGCCAGTACGACATCATCGTGCGATACGCCGATGGATACCTGCACTTTATCCAGGCATTCCTCAACGGTCCTCTGTACACGACAACCGTCCTCGAAAAGAAAGCCAGCGAAGGCAAGCTGAAGGCCATGCATTCCCGGCACGAATTCACAGATTTCGCGCTTCCCGGATTTACTTCGAGCCCTGAGCAGTACTACGGCGAATGCGAAATCGTTAACTAGCGCCGCGCGATCGCAAGGATGGATTGAATGGCGTCGGATGCCCGTCCGGCATCTCGAACGATGATCGTGGTGGCGCGGGCCGAGGGTGTCCAACGATCGACGAAGACTTCACGTTCAGGTTGCACAAAAATGTCGACAACCGGAACGCCAAGCGCCGAGGCGATATGCTGGAACGCGGAATCGTATCCGACATATAAGTCCGACGATGCAATCAGGCCTGCAAATCCGCCGACTGAACCCTGCCATGTCACCAGTTCCGCTTCGTTCGCCTGAACTTCACGTAGAAGCCGATTGACTCCATCCACTTCTGCGCCGACACCTTTATCCAGGATGACGCGGTTTCCCAGCCGCAGCAGGGCCCTCACCAGTTGCGTTTCGAAGTCCAGCGAGAGTCTCTTCTTTTCGTTCTCACCGACACCGAAGTTCAGCGCCACGACACGCGCCGCTCCAGAACCACGAAGCCGGGACGCCACATCGGCGCCAAATCTACGTTCTTCCGATGAAATGCGCACGAAGGGCGCCGTGTTCGCGTCGCTGCCGAACGTCTCGCGACACCATTGAGCGGTCAAATCGCTGATGTGCTTCTTTCCCGGACGTCGATAGCTGCGGCTGTCGAAGAAGCAGTACGGCGCATTGTCACCGGCAACAGGAAGCAGGCCGAGTTGAGTCAGGCGCGAATCCGGATCGACGATCAAATACTCGTTCGAATTGAGACCACGGCATTCGGTGTCGACAAGGCGAACGAGATCGATCCAGCTTGTGAGCCGATCCATCAGGTTTGTCCCTTTGCGATAGTCGACTTGAACCAGGCGTACTTGCGGCTCGCCGTCGAAGATCTGGCGCATCGAGGCAGGGCCGGCCGTCACGATCTCGGCGTCCGGACATACCTGCCGAAGGCTTCGAACGACAACACTGGTGACTGCGACATCCGCCCCTAATGTCACCCGCGAGAGGACGAGTGCCTTTTTCACGCCGGCAAGTTGCGAATCCGCAAACCGGGCGGGCGAACTCAGGCGATCTTTACGGGCGATCAGATCCTGCTCGGAATGGATTCCAAATGCGGCGAGTGCCCTGTTGAGTTCGATTCCTGAAGGATGCCGGCGGCAATAATCGATGATCTGTGCGAAGAGTGCGTCGTAAATGCGGACGTATGCGGGTTCAAACGCGTCGCTCAGTCGTTCGACGAGAGAGAAAATCGCCTGCTGTCCCTGCTTCGCGAAGTCGGGATGAGCGGCCGCCTTGCACAAGAGATCCACTGTCTCTCGAACAAGCGCGGGATCCCACGCCGCCGGTTCGTCAGACAATCGGAGGAGGATTTTTCCCGGACGCATAAAGAATCTACCTGCGGATGATGACTCAGCTCACTGCCGCCGCAGGACGAAGTTGCCGGCGGCCCCACAGGACTCGGTGCATGGTGGTGGAGGGACGTAGGTGTCCTTAATCTTTTTCCGGTACTCCGGATAGAGCGTCTCGCGATAGCCGAGCACGGCCTCTCGCGGAAGGCGATAGAGATTCACGAACTCGTCGGCGAACGGATTCTGATCCGGCGCGAAGTGGGGGACGCTGTCGCCGGGTTCGTGCCCTTCGTAGCCCGTCACACACTCGGAGCGGTAGTCGAGTGGCGTTCGCGACAACCGGAAGCTCTTCGAGATGATTTCCGGCTCTACGAGGTACACCGGATCGGTCGCGACCATAAGGACGGTCAAGACGTCGCCGTGGCGGAAGAAGCGCCAGTCGATCGTGGCCTGGTCGGTCAACGGCACGCCCGTTTTGCGAATGAAACCTGCCTTCACATGCGTGGTCCGCGCCGCGAGGCCGCCGCCTTCCCAACGGCCCACCGTGAAGCCGGCCTGCGTGTGGAGCGCATGCTCGGTCGGCCGTGGGCGGCCATCCATCCAGATGATCATTTCATTCCAGTCTTCCCACGCGCCGATCGTGTACGACACGACGCGGTTCGTAACGGGATCGGTTTGCGTGGTCACTCGAAGGCCAAAAGGACCGAGCACCATGTAGGCAGCGCCCCAGCCGGCGCATTGCCTCTCGATCATCGACTTTTGCGATTCGTCGTAGGAGAGCGCTCGGATGCGAGCCTCGTCGGTGAGTGCAAGCCCCAGGTAGTCCACGGGCAGCGAGTCGTTCTGAACGTCTTCGGTACCCAAAGGGGCCCACGAGCCGACGAAGTCGAATTGCGCCGACGCCCTGCTTGCCGACAGTACGACGAACAGGAACGCGACGATTGCGCGGCGGCCTACCACGTGGATGAGCATGGTGTAGGTTCCCATTTCGAGCCGTTTGCCTCCTTCTTGAAGTGCGGACTCACAATGTAAGGCCCGGTTAGATACAACGGGTCCTCGACGATGGTGGTGACGAGCAGAAGTTTGCTGCCGTCGGGGAGCGACGTGATATCGAAGTGCTCCGTCACGGTCGTGCGCTCGCTGTACGGGACGCCGTTTTTCCGCAAGTAGCCGGCGAGCAGGTTCGATGTGACGACGCGCAGGCTCCCCCCGCCCGTCGCCGGTTCCCATGTGGCTGTCGATTCTCCCTGCCAGCTGCGCGACCCTGAAGGCACCGTAGCGGAAGCGCGGGGTGAGAAGTGAAAGATTCGTGTCTGCGTGCCGGCGTCCGTGTCGATGCGCAGCGTGTCGGCATCCTGCCAGGTGATGTGCAGCCGGCCGGGCACGCTCATGATGTTGCCGGCGCCGTACGACTTGCACTGGTTGCCCGCGCGCTCGTCGGCGGCAGGATCCCAGGCGTTGATCAGCGGCACTGCGGCGGGCGAGGCCGGAATTCGGCGGTACTCGCCTTTGGCCGGCGTCACCATCCGATAGCGCCAATTCTCCGTCACGTAGGACACCCAATAGCCGGTGAGGTCGATCGGCGCTGCGTCCCGCGCCGACCTCGCGGCGGCGCCGCCTCGCTGTTGCACGCCCGCGATTGTCGGTCCAGCGAGCGCCATAGCAAGCGCCACGATCGCAGCGGCTGACCATACGCGCTTGCGCTCCGCGTTTCTCAAGGTTTCTCCTTCGCGAGACTCCTGTAGATCGCCTCGATGAAACGATCCGTCGTCCAGGCTCCTCCTGGGTTGCCGTATCGCCCCATGTATCCTTTCGCCGGCTGAGCTGCCTGTACTTCGGCGAGCGATCGTCCCGCTTTCATCAGGTCGCGGACCCGGTCCCTGATGATGGTCACCATGTCCCGATACTCAACGACGTCATACTGATCGCAGAGACGGCCGTGCCCGGGAACAATGATCGTGCCGGCCTCGCGCGTCACGACGGGCACTGAAGGTACGGCCAGATCAACCAGACGATTAAGAGCTGCGATCTCGCCCTGGATGCTCCCGCCGCGCTCGACGTCGATGACGGGAAACTGCCGCGTGTCGAGCACGTCGCCGGCAACGACGACATCGGATCGTCTGAAGAACGCAAAGACGTCGCTATCGGTGTGCGCTGCAGGCTGGTGCAGTACTTCGATCGCCTCGCCGTTCAGGTACATGTATTTGCGCGAATAGTGAAACACCTCGGTAGGCAACCCGCCAGATGAGGCCGCCGTCATGCGCCGCAGAACACCTTCGGCCGAGAGGATCGGAGCCAACGAATCCAAGCCGCCGCCACCCAGGGTGCTGCCCGCAAAGAGTTTTTCTCCCGCCTTCGAGAGGGTTGCGTTGCCGCCGACATGATCGGTGTCAGGCCCTGTATCAATGATGTAGCGAATGGGCTTCGGCGAGATGCGCTTGATCGCGGCCAGTACGGCCGGCGCGTCGGCAGCGGTCCCAGCGTCCACTACGATGATTCCGTCCTCGCCGACCTGAAGACCGATGTTCGCGCCGGCGCCGGCGATCACGAAAAAAGAGGGGCGGACCTCCAGGATTTCAAGACTGTTCGCCGGCGCTGCGGCTGCCTGCGACGCCGCGGCCTTCAGAGGTTGGAGGCCACCCCCATGTCTCAGGGAAAGTGCCGCAAAAACTGCTACCACAGCGGCAACCCGCGAGCGGTGGCGCCAGTCTGGCAACGTTATCGTCATAATTCACCGCACGGCATCGCCCGAGTTCTAACACACAACTTGGGCGGCCAGCAAGAATGACCCGGAGAATCAAAAATTGTTCCAGGAATTCGTTCATCGTCTTCGCGATCCACGCTGAGCGTTCCCGGCACGGTCACTGTTTCCCCGACAGCGAGGTTCGGACTTGCTAGTCCTGAGCGACAAATACATTGTTGCGAAGATCGACTATAAGGTCCGGAGTGTAGGTAAATAAGACCTTCGTCACCCCTCAGGCAACGTCACAGTGTAGGTGTTATGTCAACCAGCCGCGTTGCGGCGCAGAGAGTTTAAGCGCGCTGCACAGTATTCTCTACGGTACAGGTGATGGAGATGTATCCATCGTTCCGGAAGGCACGATGGTGATGGCGCTGGGTTTCTATGCGGGCATGCTTCAGGTCAATGTCCGAGTGCTTGGGAACGCTCCATCGGGCGACGTGTCGGTAATGCTCATTGTCGGCAGTGCGTCGAGCCAACCTGGAGTGACGGTTGCGGTTCAAATAAAGGCTTTGCACAAGAAATCGGATAGAAAACCAAATGTTTTGTGCAAAGCCGTGAAATAGAAAACTATCTGTTCAGGCGCGGTGCCTGAATTCGTATCGAAGAGATACGACGGTCCCAATTGGGGAAGTTCCTCCCGTTCCCCCGACCCCTACCATTACCATTTCCGTTCCCCGTGCCGCGAATTGACGCCAAATCTGGAATGTCCCTATCCACGGTCAAGCTTTGGCCGGCGTATCCGGGGTTCTGATAGACCGTGACAACTGTGGGACCAAAAAGGCGGATCGATGATATCTGTCCTCTCCAGTTCCCCAGATTGGACAGATCGGCAATACTCCGGCCCTGGTTCCAGCATTCCGAACGGCCCTCATAGTTCGGGCGGTCATAAACGCAGATACCATCCCGCTGTCGTTGCTGATCGCGCCGCAAGTCGACCGGGTTCCTGTAATCGCCGTCATTGGCGGTTCCGGATACTTCACTGATCCGCAGGGAATCAACGTGATCGCTCCAGGCCGTGTTGCCGGACATGATCCGCCGCCCCAGATCGGAGACGTCGGAAGTGAATTGCGCGGAATGGCCGCGAAACTCCGTGTTTTCGAAAACGGTAACTGTCTCGCGGCCAAACACGCGAATCGACGAAATGCTCTTGCGTTGGGAGCCAAGATCATTGATCTCGTCGCCGGCCTTGTAGCACTGTTCGGCACCTTGATAGTTGATGTCCTTATAGACACATACCCGGTCCGACCTTTCTCGATCGTTCGTTCGATATTGACCGGTGGCACCGACTCCCGATGCCGCGCTTAAACCGACAACTAGGCCAAGAGCCAAGACTGAAAACGTCTTCATTAGAAGCCTCTTTCTATACAGGATCCAGCTACGCAGGCGTTGACGCCTGATCGTGAACCCAACCAGCAGCGTGCGCGTAAGCGCAGACTATAACTGTCCCCAATTGATCAGGCGGGCCGAACCTTTCAGCTCACCAATCAGGCGGCGGGACCCGGCTTGATAAGGGCTGGCGTCCAGAGGGAGGTGAATCGTAAAAGTCGTTCCTTTGCCACAAGCGGAAACCACTCGCGATCGACTACGACGGCGGATTGCATTTGATCACACACCCACCTACAATGGCCGCCGAACTGATCCACACTAACTTCCGATAGCAAAACGAATTGTGGGAAAAGACGGTTCTGAGATCTCGAGGGATGCGACTCCATATGGAGTTATTCGAGAAAGCTTACGCCTGAAGAAGGTGATTCCTTTTCTCGGCGCCGCAGCTTCGCGCGTCGGGTATTCAGTGGGGGACCAGGCTGCCCTTCCCAGCGGGTACGAGCTGGCGAAAATGCTCGCGACGGATGCTGCCTTTCCCATGAAGAACCAGGACGACCTCATCGACCTGGCGATGGTTTCATCCTATTACGTCGACGTTTCGCCGGACCGGGATGTCCTTCGCAGTAAGCTTCGCGGCATTTTTTCCGCCGATAAATACAAATGCAATGCGTTACATCGGCTGCTTGCGCGTGTGGCGGATGGCATGATGCTCATCACGACGAACTACGACACGCTCATCGAGCAGGCGTTCAAGGAAATCGATAAACCCTACGATCTGTACGTTTACCCGGCCGACAATGCCGAATACAAGAACGCTATTCTGTGGTGGGAACACGGCCGGCAAGAGCCGGAAAAGCTGAAACCCAACGATGTAGATATCGACAAGCTTATGGGCCGGAACGTGATCTACAAGATCCATGGCTCCGTGCGCATGGAGTCGGAAAAATGGGACGGTTTCGTCATCACGGAAGAGGACTATATCGATTTCCTCTCGCGCATGAATTCCCGAAGCAACACGGCCGTTCCGCCCGCATTCAAAAGCTTTTTTTCTGAAAGGTCTTTCTTGTTCCTGGGATATGGCCTGAAAGACTGGAATCTGCGCGTGCTGCTGAAGCAAATCGGTCTGAAGAAGCGCTCCTTAGCCATTCTTCACAATCCGTCCGAAATCGAGAAGACGATCTGGGCCGAGCGTAAAGTCACGATCCATGACCTGACTCTCGAAGAGTTCGTGATTGGTTTGGAGCAGGAGATCGGAGCGGACGGTGGGCCTCGGTCGAATGCGGCTTCAACAAATGACTGATACCGCAGCAAAGCCGTCCTTCGCCTCGCTTCTGTGCCCATTCGTTGGATTGCGCTCTTTTCGAGAGGAGGACGCGCCGTTCTTTTTCGGACGGGAGCGTGATATCCGGGTCATCGCGTCGAATGTGCTGACGACGTCGCTGACCGTGCTTTACGGTCCAAGCGGAGTCGGTAAAAGTTCAGTGCTGCAAGCCGGCGTCATTCCATTCCTGAGAGCTTCGTCGGATACGTGCGTTGTTTACTTCAATACGTGGCAGGGTGAACACTTCCTGCGTGATTTGACGACGTGGTGTGCGAGCCTCCTGCCGCCTTCTGAAGGCCATGCAGTGGATCCGGCCGTTGACGACATCGACAAGATCGTCGAGCGCGCGCCAAAGCATCTTCGGTTTCTCCTGGTGTTCGATCAGTTCGAAGAATATCTGCGATACCAACCGGATCCGGCGATTCGCCAGAAATTCGAGAGCTCGCTTGCGCGGCTCGTCGATCGCGAAGATTTGCCGGGAAACATTTTGATTGGCATCCGCGAGGATTCGTTATGGATGCTCGACCAGCGATTCGGGGTCCGCATTGCCAATCTGCTCGGTAACACCCTGGCAGTGGAACACCTCACATCCCAGAACGCCGCCACGGTGATCACCGGTCCAATCCGGAAATGGAACGACAGATACGGGACCGGAAATCTGCAGGCTTCGATCGATGACGATCTGGTTTCGACTTTGCTGGATCAGGTGCAGAGCGAAAACATCACAACCAGCGAGGCGACCGGAAAAGCCAAAACCGGCGGCACTGAGCGAGACAGGATTGAGATCGCCTTTCTCCAACTGGTTCTGGAAGAGCTGTGGACGCGGGAGGCTGAAGGGAACTCTTTTCATCTGCGGCTTAAAACTCTGACCGGAATCGGTGGAGCAGACACGATCGTACAGACCTATGTGACGGACATCTTGAATGAACGGCTGAATGATCGACAGCGATACTTGTTCTCGGAAATGGTCCGGCATCTTGTCACACCTTCCGGCACAAAATTTGCCCAGCAGACCGGTGACCTCATCGTTTTTGCGAAGGCGCCGGCGGAAGAAGTCGGCGCGGTGTTGAACCTCCTTACCGGCGAAACCGGCTTCAAAAAGAATCTGCTGCGGATGTCTCCGAACCCCGAAAAGTACGAGATCGCTCACGACATTCTGGCGCAGCCGATACTCGACTGGCGGCTGAGCTTCGTTCAAAAACGGGATCGTGAAGAGAAAGAACTCGAACTGCAGCGGACTCGCGCTATCGCGGATGCCGAAGCCCGTGGTGCAAAACGGCTCCGCTGGATGATGGCAGCCTTGCTTGCCGTGTTTGCCGTGACGGCCGTGCTCGTCGTCTATGTGCTTATCCAGCGCGGGCGCCTGCTGGAAGCACAGCAGGCGGTAGCCCAGGAAGCGAACAGTAAAGCCGAGGCGGTTCTGCGCGCGCAGCAGCTCGAACAGATGAATGAGGCGCGACGAGCCGAAGCGGCAGGCAACAAAGATGAAGCCATAAGGCTGCGCGGCGAGGCCGCAAAAATGAGTGCAGCCGCAGACGAGTTGAAGAAATCCGCAGCGCAGTCGCAGCAGCAGAGTCTCACGGCTTTTCAGCAGCAGAAAGATCAACTGGAGAAAAGGTTCCGCGAGGCGGAAAGCAAGATCGGACCATTGCAAAGGGAACGCGACACTGCGCAAGCAAAACTCACCGCTGCGCTGGAGGAAAATCGAAGTCTTCAGTCCAGGATCGATCAACTGGAGAAGAAGCCAGCTCCGGTGACCCCAACTCTCAATCCGGATCCAGCGTCGATGAGTCTCAAGTTACGCGACCGCATTGCTACCCAGACAGGCATTAATGACCTGGCATTCAGCCGTGACGGACAAGTCTTAGCTGCGGCGGATGAAAAAGGCAGAATCACAATATGGGACGCTGAAACTGGTGCAAGAATTCGTTTTCTCGATGGCCACACAGGACGTGTGAATACATTGGCATTTATTCCGGTAGGACAAATGCTGTTTTCAGGTGCCGACGATAATTCCATCAAGTTTTGGAATGCATCCATCGGCACTCTGATCCGCACTCTGTCCGGTCACAGCAGACCTGTCACACGTGTGGTGGCCAGAGGGGACGGAAAAATGATGGCCTCGTCAAGCCTCGACCAAACGATCAAGATCTGGGATGTAACAACTGGAAAAGTACTCCGGACTCTTACAGGAAATACGGGCACGGTCTTCTCCCTCGCCATCAGTCCGAACGGACGATTTCTGGCTTCCGGCGGCAGCGATGCGACGATCAGGGTCTGGGATGTCGCGTCGGGCAAAGACCTGCGCTCGATCGGGCATGGCAGAGAGGTTACCGCCCTGGTCTTCAGTCAAGACGGGCGCACGCTCTTTTCCGGGAGCCCCAATGGTCAAGTTAGTGCCTGGAACACGGACACTGGCGAATTCATCCGCTCCTTCAGCGGACACAAAGACCGGGTCAGAGGTCTGGCACGAGGCTCCCAGGGTCGCATACTCGTCTCGGGCAGCGATGACAAGACTATAAGACTTTGGGATACGGCCACCGGCATGTCACTTCGAACGTTCACGGAACAGGGGGACGCTGTTTATTCCGTCGTTTTCAGTCCCGATGGACGCACGCTGGCTTCTGGCAGCCCAGATCGAAAAATCCTCTTGTGGTCCCTCACTCCTTAACATTTTACTTTCGGAATCCGATCCCAATTAGAAGCTGAAACTGGTTAGAAGGACGTCCAACGGAGACGCTCGACCTGGACGAGTCAGGATAATGGATGTAACGAAGCTCCGGCCGTATCACGAGCGAGATCTTCGACAACTCGATACCGCCACTTAGAACAGGCGCCGGGGCCTGATTTTCCCCTGCAGTAGTTCGGTTGTAGAGAACGAATCCTCCTCCGGAAAACGGACGAAGAACTCCACTTCCCCACCGATAATCGGCGATCAATGGAAACTCCCAGGAAGTACCGGGGGTATGCCCTGTCGCTGTGGAGACGGTCGTCGTGAACGAAACCGGCATATACATAGCGCCGAATGCCAAGTGAAGGCGATCTCGAATCACGACCCCGGCGGAGACGCCAGTCATGTACGCAGCCCTATCGGTTTTACGACGAACAAACAATCCGGCACCACCGGAAGATTGCTCGGGCTGCAACGTGTCATTCAAAGGAATCCCACCATGGCCGACGACTTCAATCTGGAGACCTTGCGCATGAGTCGCAATCGAGACAAACAAAATCAGACCAATGGCTCGTACTAGAGATGTCATGAAAATCCTGCCGGGACCTACGCTCTTAACAGTTCCAGGATCGCCGACGAAACCGCCTCCGGTTTCTCTCTTGGAAGGAAGTGCCCGGCACCCGCGATCACTCGACGCGCTACAAGCGCCGGCAATTGCGTCTTCTCGTTGGGATTTTCCGCTGCCGGTCGCGCGATACCGTCATCGGCGCCATAAAGCGTGATCGTCGGCGCACTGATTTTCGGACGCTCGGCAAGACGTCGTTCCATTTCCTGAAAATGCGGCTCGCCCGGAGCATTGCCGATTCGATGGCGGTACGAATGAACGACGATATCCACGAAGTCCGGATTATCGAATGAAGGTGCGGTGCGGTCGAACGTCTCATCCGTGAAGCGCCAGGTTGGAGACCACGTCTCCCAGAGATACCGGCAAAGCGCCCGGCGGTTCATCTGCAAGCCGGCGCGCCCGCGTTCGGTATTGAAGTAGTACTGATACCAGATCGCGCGTTCGGCTGCAGGCGAGGTCGGTTGAGACGGCGCAACGGTATTCTGAATCGTATAACCGCCGATCAGCACTGCCGCCCGCACGCGATCCGGATGAAGGGCTGCGGCGATACACGCTGCGCGTCCGCCCCAGTCGAAACCACTAACCGCAAATCGCGGCAGTTTGAGCGCGTCGGCAAAATCAATCACATCCTGACCGATCGCGGCCTGTTCCGCCATGCGCGGGTTCGACGCATTCCGGAAACGCGTCGGCCCAAAGCCTCGCAGCCAGGGAACAAGAACGCGATAGCCGGCCTTCACAAGCGGCGGTGCGACGTCGTCCCAGGCACGGACATCGTCCGGAAAGCCGTGAAGCAGAATGACAGGAAATCCTCCGTCGTCGCCGCTTTCTTCATAGCCGATCGTCAGGACCGGCGTGTCCACAGACTTCGCCTGCGCTCTCCGGCCGGTCTGTACTAACGGTACTCTCATCGCCAGAACACTCGCGGTTTGCAGAAATTGCCGTCGTGTACTTTTCATTTCACAGGAACACGTTCCTGAAGCTCGCGGAACCAGTTCAGGACCACGTTGATCTGCTGAACAGCTCTTTCAGTTGTCGTCGATTCGGCCGCGCGCTGCATGACGAGAAACTGTTTGCCGTCCGGTGTGATGTCATAAGGCCGGCCCTGTGTGTTTTCGATCTCGATGTTCAATGCTTTCGGTTCGGTGAATGCGAAAGACGGTTTGGTCTGGACGTCCACAGACATCAGGCGGCGCCCGTCAGCGAAGATAATCTGCTTACCGTCAGGTGTCCAAAGCGGGCTGTCGGCGCCGGTCCGCGCGGAAATCTTGTATTTCGCGCCCGTCGGCGGGTACGGCTGAACATACACACTGAAATCCCCTTCCTCGTTGGACGAGTACGCAATCCACTGCCCGTCGGGCGAGAAACTGGTCCGGCGCATGTTGCTCGATTCGGAAGTGAATAGCGGCTTCGGTTTCCGGTCTCCGTCCGGAGAGAGCGTCCATACGCTTCCTCCGCCGTCTCCCCGCGAAATGAAAAAGGTCAGAGTTTTTCCATCCGGCGACCATTCCAGGGGTGAGTGGTAGACGCCGCTCGAAGCCTTTTCCACCGTGCTTAAGCGTTCGGCAATGCCGCTGCCGTCTGCAGCCTGCCAGAAGAGACCCTCCCCATCCCGGTCGGACCTGAACGTGATTCGCTTGCCATCCGGAGTCCACACGCCAATCTGGCTCGTTCCTCCAAAGGTGAGCCGGCGTATCGATGTATTTCCGGTCAGTTCGTATGTCCAGACGTTGAACTCCTTCGAATCCGTGATTCCAACCGCTATGCGCTTTCCATCCGGTGATACGCGCGGCGTGTCATAGCCGGCCGCAGGAAGAGGAAGCAACTTTCTGCCGCCGGAACGATCCACCAAAGCCAGAACACGTGGCGCGTCCGCGTTCACGCCGCCCGGAACCCACACAAGAGAACCATCATCAGAAAAGGAATATTGGGCAGCCGCTGTCTGCGATTGCGCGCTTCGCCGAACGCCATCGAACATGGGCACCGGCCCGCCGGACGGTTCCATTCTTTTCAGATCGAAAGGAATCGCATAAGCCGTCGCCCCGACGACGTAAGTCAAATGACCGGTCGATGCATAGCGGCCTTCGCTTCCGGCCTGAACGACAACTTTTCGGTTTCCCGATTGAAGGTTCTGGACGACCACTTGCGCGGTATCCCAGCGGGCCGTAGGAGCAGCTCCACCAACAGCAGCGACAGTAAACAGTAAATCCTCACCGCCTGGAAGAAGCTGCGGTCCGTCCAGGATTTCACCTGCTTTCGCGGCGATCAACGTCTCCGGTTTTCCTCCACCGCCGGGAACGCGGAGAATTCCTTTGGGCCCCTGGCCGATGAAGATCTGGTCATTCGATGCCCAACTTGCTCCCAAAGGAAACTCAACCGCCTCCGCCAGAGTGACGGACGCTCCACCCGCCAGCGGAATCTTCTTCAGCTTCCGTTCGGACGAAACAAAGAAGCCGATCCACTCTCCATCAGGCGAGAACAATGGTGCGCCCGGATCCTGGCTGGTGCCCGGAATCGGCCTGGCATCCACTTCATTGATGGCCTTCAAGTAGAGCTGCTGGTTGGCAACGTAAACCACTTTCGACCCGTCCGGCGAAATGGCAACGACCCGGCGTCCCGTGCGGGTGAAATCCTGATCGTTCGGCAGCGTAAAAGAATAGCGAGCAACGTGCCGTGCCGCCGGCGCCGTCGGACGCGTGTTCCAGATGAACGCCGCCGTCAAGCCTGCCGCAACGACAGCCGCCGCAAGAGCGGGAATGGCGAGCTTCCACAACGAGGTTTTCACAGCCGGCCCTGGCGCAGCCGCAACGCGCTGCGGTTCTGTCAGGATCGACTGAATCTCCACGCGAACGTCGCCGATTGCATACCACCGGTCTTTTCGATTCTTGGCGAGGCAGCGTCGAAGAAGGTCAACGAGTCGCGGATTCAGATTCTCCGGCAGATGATTGAAATCCGCATCGATCTTCATCACGGAGGCCAGGATGTCGGAGATATCCTCGCCGCGAAACGCCTGCCTGCCCGTCAGCATTTCGTAGAGGACACAACCGAACGCGAAGATATCGCTGCGCTGATCCGCTGTCTTCCCGCGCGCCTGTTCCGGCGACATGTATGCCGCCGTGCCGACGATCATGCCGGTCATCGATCCCGAGAGCAGTGTGGGTGAATTCGACAAAGCCGGATTCGAGGACGTGTGTTCGAGCGCTTTCGCCAGACCGAAGTCCAGGACTTTGACTGTCCCTTCCGGCGTCAGCTTGACGTTCGAGGGTTTCAGATCGCGATGGATGATGCCCTTGTCGTGCGCCGTCTCGAGACCTTCACAGATCTGCATTCCGATTCCGAGCGCTTCCTCAACAGGAATCGGTCCGCGAGCAATCCGGTCCGCCAGCGTTTCACCCTCCACCAACTCGAGAACCAGGAATCGCGTGCCCTGCGCTTCATGGACGTCGTAGATGCCCGCGATATTCGGATGATTCAACGAGGCAAGCACTTCGGCTTCGCGTTGAAACCGGCTGACGCGGTCCGCGTCCAGCGAGAACTCTTCCGGCAGGATCTTGATCGCCACTTCACGCTTCAGCTTCGTGTCGCGTGCGCGGTACACCTCGCCCATTCCGCCTTTTCCAAGGAGTGCCGTGATTTCGTGAGAACCCAGTTGAGTGCCGATCGTGATCGCCATTGCCGCGCGGGATTATAGTTGCCGATGCTAATTCTTAGCATCATCAAAATCCGGCGCGGCCGGAGGCTGGCGAGGTTACCTGATACGACGGCGCGCGAACGCCGCGAGACCCAGACCAAAGCTCAGGAGAAGCAGCGAGGCGGGTTCCGGTACGGCAAGCGCACCTTCAACTGCAACGAATGGACGCAGGTCGTTCGTAAGGAACAGTTGGCTTCCTCCACTCACGAGCACGGTGGCTCCGTAGTTGAACGACAACACGCCGCCGGTCAACGGGTGACCAACGATCTCCAGACCGGTAGCCGTCTGGTCACCGATGTCAAAGCCATCAAAACCCAGCGAGAGCCCGCTTCCGACACCGGACAGCAGGTCGTTGATTGCGAAGCTGAGAAACGGAAAAACACCATCGCCCATCACGAACATGCTTCCATCGGCTGCCAGATACGCTGCGATCGCCGCGATTTCAGCCGCCGTAAAATCGTCAGGCGCAGGCGCCAGGAACAGATGCTTTCCAGTCAGATTAGCGGCGTTCATGAGGGTAGCCGAGGGCAACAGCGTTGCCGTCACGCCTGGTAGGCTGTTGTAGAACTCGGCGAGTTCGCTGCCGGCAAACGAGTTCACACTCGAGCCCAGTATCACGACCTCCGTGCCCAGTCCCAGGACGTTTTGGAAGAACTGCCTATTTCCCGGGGTGGCGTCATTCGGAAAAGTATCCGTGAGAGAAAACACCGGCGTGATGTCGCCGGCTGCGAGAATGGTGCCCGCCTCTGCACGCTGAGCCACGGAAAAAAACGTCACGACAAGCAGACACACGTATCCGATCCGCTTCAACAATTCGGATTGTTGACCGCGCACTTTCATGGCTAGACCTCCGAGAGTTATTTTGCGGCACCAGATCACGCGGAATAGTTCTTTGTCAACGTGCGCGTTAGGTTGCATTGAAGCCGTGCGAGGTCCGCGTCCAGCGAAAACTCTTGCGGCAGAATCTTGATCGCTACTTAACGCTTCAGCTTCGTGTAGCGGGCGCGGTACACCTCGCCCATTCCGCCTTTTCCAAGGAGTGCCGTGATTTCGTGAGAACCCAGTTGAGTGCCGATTGTGATCGCCTTTGCGGGCGCGATTATAGTTGCCGGTACGCGTCACTGCAATCGGACTCAGGGCCCTAACCGTTTGGAGTTTTTGCCGATAGGGTGTATAAAAGGCGCCCTAATGTTCAGCAGATTCCTGCACCCGGTATGGAGCGCCGCGTGAGCTCCAAGGCGGACTGCCCATACTGTCTCGGAACTATCAACGCAGAGGCGGACGTGTGCCAGCACTGCGGCCGGGAAGTAGGGAAGCTCATCAAAGCCTACTTACGCATTCGAGAGTTGGAGGCCCTCATGCCCCAACCGAAGCCACTCGAGGGTCCGATCGCCATCTATATCGTGATCGCCGTGTTCTACGCGCTCGCCACGCTACTCTATTGGTGGGACTCGGAGAACCAACTCGGACCGATTCTGGCGGGGGTCTTTCACTGGGTTCCGGCTTTTGCGGGTCTCTTGATCGCGGTGTTTTCGCGCTCTTATAATCCAGTCCGCTTTTTTGCCCTCGGCTTTGCCCAGCCCGTGATCTCGATTGCTGCGTTTGTACTTTTCGAAGCTTTGAAATTGGAAGACGCTGGGCAACTCCTGACGAACTTGCTTTTGGCGGCAACGCAAACCGGACTGATCTTTTTGGTCGGTGGCGCTATCGCGGTAGCGGGCAGTCGCCTGTTACGATCGCAGGTTACGTTCGAACCTGACTGGACCGGCTGGCTGTCTTCCAGAGGGTCGAACCTGGAACGATTGGAGAAGTGGCTACTGGCTCTCTCTGCCGTCCTGACTCCCGTGCTCTCTATTTATTCCTTGCTTAAAGGTACAAAGTGAAACCATTAAAATCTATGAAAGCCACCACTCTTGCCTGCGCCGCCCTGGCCATATCGTTGATCACCGCTCGCGAAGTCCCTGCGCAAACTCCGTGCAACCCGAAGGAGCTGGTCTTATTTGCCGTTGGCGGTGCGTCCGGCGACCTCAAAAATGAGGTAAAGAAGTCACCAGACGAGTTTGTTGTCGAGATTAGCCAGGATATATACACAATCGGAATCGATCCCAAGTCTTCGAACTTCAAGGTTGCCCTCCGGGGTGAGACGCTGACTGTGAGCGACCTGAAGAGTGTGAAGATCAGGTTACCGGGATTCTCCTTCAAGCAAAACAATCCGAGCGTTAAACCGAGTTCCGGCAATTGCGTCGCGAGTCTTGCGTTCGAACCTTCACGAAGGTGGAAGCTAAGGGTTGAAGTCCCGCAATCCGAAATGATCGAATTTCAAGTCGGTCAAGGGACGCAAAAAGTCCGGACGCCGAGGGACGTGCCGGGAGAGCCGCTCGATTGGGCGACGCCTATCGCGTTGGATCTCTACCCCGTTCCCACGGATCCGTCGCGGCACTACCCTTACCAGCTGAAGGCGTCGGAATTTTCACAGCAGCCCAAATGCGGCGCTGAGACAGGAGTGCTCTGTCACACAAAAGAAGAGATTCGCCAAAAACTTCTGGACCAGGTCGAAATCTCGGGAAAGACGCTTGTCGGCAAGGAGTTGGCGCGCATCAAAGCGGAACGCGCTATCAAGGAACTGCAAGTGGTCAGCCGCATCGAGTTTCGTCTGGTGCGGCCATGAAGCCTAAATGGCTGCCGCTTTATCTATTGCCGCTTTTCCTTATTACACTTCCCAGTTGGTCTGTCTCCCAGGGAATAGAGGTCTTTCGGGTGAACGATTTCCTGGCGCCCTACGAACACAGGCGTGAGAAGGTAGACCAGAATGATCCGACCTCGATCGCTCCCTTCTTTTCAAGCCGGTTCTTCTCAGGCGCCGATCAGGGATATACATACCGCAACGATTTTTTCGGGCAGGATCTCTTGTTCGCGAGAGTCGTCAATAACTTCTACTTCTCCCGCTTTCAGATCAATGCCAATGCAACGAAGTACTGGCCTTCAGCTTCCGACGAGTCGCCGCTCGGAGCTCAGGGAATTCCGAAGTACAGATTCGGGATCGAGGGATCCATCTACGACAGCCTCGACGCAGAAGAACCTGGACGATTCAAGCTCATTTGGAATGCAAGCCGGTTGTTCTCCGGGAAAACCATCCACGAGTTCGGTTTCGGTATAGATGTGAAGGTCAAGGATGAGGACAGGTTCGTCGGCGGGCTTGACTATTCCTGGAAGCCATCCGCAGACGAGCACAATGTCATCCTTGCGTACGACTACTCTCTCCGTTCTCCATCACAGTCAGGATTCGATGCCACACTGGGTTTTGCGCTCAACGGAGTTCACAATGGCCGTTTTGGGGGCGCTCTGCGGTTTCCGGAGATGAAATTGCAAATCCCGATATCGCCGAATAATGTGTTTCTGCACGTGGGATACTCCGCAGCTTTCTCTTTCCGTAAGCACCAGGTGCCGGATCAAACCAGAAGATTCAACCAGGAAGTTGTCGCCTTCCTGAGCTTTCCAGTTTTCAACCGCCTGTCCCAGTAGCGACGACTCTCGCCCCGCCTCTTTAGCGAAAGTCTCCATTGAGACAACACCCGAGTTCACGTGATTCTCGGGACTGCGGCGTACATGTCGCCCGAACAGGCGAAAGGCAAGACCGTCGATCGGCGCGCGGACATCTGGGCCTTCGGTGTCGTTGTATGCGAGATGTTGACCGGCAACTCGATGTTCACAATCCCGCGCGCGGGGTACTACCCCCGCTACGTCGCGAGTGGTCATCTGTTGTACGTGTCCCAGGGGGACGTTATTCGCTGCGCCGTTCGACACTCAAAAACTGGAATTGACCGGAGAGCCGGTGCCCGCCGTCGAAGGTCTGGCGGCTAGTCCGAACAACGGTTCATCACAGTTTGCGATCTCCGAAAGCGGGACAATCATTTATCTGACCGGATCGGGCGATGCCGCAGGCAGGCAATTGATGTGGTTGCTCCGCGGCAGCAAAACGCAACTGTTGCATCCGGCGCCGTCTACTTATGTGAACCCCCGGTTTTCTCTGGACGGCAATCAGATCGCGTTCGACCAGTTGCAGGACCAGTTTGATGTGTGGACTTACGATCTGAAGCGGCAAGCCCCGTCCCGCCTGACCTTCGAACCTGGCCTGGACAGACGTCCAGTTTGGACGAACGATGCGCGGCGTATCGTCTTCGCAACTCAACGCGGCGACAAAGCGACATATAACTTGTATTGGCAACGCGCGGACGGGACCGGAGAACCTCAACGCCTGCCCGATAGCAAGTACGCTCAGTTTCCAATGTCCTGGCATCCCAACGGAAAGATCCTGGCCTTCGCCGAAGTGACGCCGGAAACGAACCCACCTTCCATCCCGACGCCTCATCACCATCGATGGGAAGCTTCCAGGAACGAGAGCCGGCTTTTTCGCCCGACGGCCGCTGGATCGCCTATCACTCCAATGAGGGCGGAGGCGACAACGAAAGTTTTGTCAGCCCATTTCCGGGACCCGGCGGTAAGTGGCAAGTCTCGACCGGTGGCGGCGAATTTCCCATGTGGTCGCGAAACGGACGGGAGCTCTTCTATCGAGGCCCCGATTCGAAAATTATGGTCGTTTCTTATACGGCTGACGGAGATACTTTCCGTCCTTCCAAGCCTGAGCTGTGGGCCGATTTTCAGTTCGCTGCGGTCGGCCCCTTCGACCGTGCCGTCGATATCCATCCTGACGGCCAGCGATTTGCTGCATTGAAATCAGCGGAAACCCGGTCCGAGACCAGGCTCGACAAAGTCACGTTCATCCTGAACTTCTTCGAACACCTTCGCCGTCTGGCGCCCGCTGCGAACTAACGACTAAGTTCGTTCGGCTAGATTCCAGAGGCAAACCGTAACAAACCGGGGCGAGCTGTGTGTTGTACGACGCGGATTGAAGAAGTTCACGAGATGCGAGTTCAGGTGCGACGCGTGCGATAGATCGAGAGCCTCTTCCGCCATCATCGATTCGATCTTGGGGTGCCGATCTTCATCTCTTGAAGACCTCGCCCGATTCGGAATATTTTCACCTGGTTGTGACCCTTACGGTGTCGCCGGCGATCGTGGACTGAAGGACTCTCACGGTAACGCTTCCTACGGTCACCTGATTTCCCATCGTCAGTATCGCGTCGTCTTTGTTGACGGTTCCCGGAAACACCTCGATTGGACCGCTTCCGCTTGTGATGGACGTATCCACCTTATAGACCAGCGCGCCGGTCTTCTCCAGCGCGGTGTCATATCCAACAGCGCGCCGACTCTCGACAACAACCATGGACGTCGGCCCCGTCGGAACCATGACCGCCTTCAGTCCGCCGGCCCGTTCGATTGCAGTCAGCGTCACCGTGGCGTCGCTCGACTGCTGGCATGAAATCTGTGCATCGTCGAGCCAGCCGAGAAGCCACCGTTCGTATGCGAAGTATTCCGGCGCCTGACCCGAATTGAGTCCCATGATGCCGAATCCGCCGACGAACCGGTGTCCCTCACCGGAAAAAGCGTACAGATCGGGCAGACCCAGCGAGTGTCCCATTTCGTGATCAAGCCATTTGAATCCCCAATACGTGAGATCCGCTCCCGACGTAATCGCATTGAATGACGTTTTGCCGTCGGCTGTGTAACTGAGTCCGGTCAAGGTTGGTCCGTTGAAAATAGCCGCCGCATCCGGGTTCGCCATGACGACAACGAGGTCCGCGTCCGAGAAGTCGACGTTGGGATCCGCGAGAGTCACGGCCTCCTGAACATAAGCCCGCTGCAGCGCCGCGGTGAGATTCGACCAGCCATAGTCTGTGGATGGCTTGCTCATTCGGAGCCACGCGAAGTGGGGATCCAGTCGATAATCCATGCGTCCGTACGAGACTGCCCTCAGGAAGTCCGGCGCTTTCGGCGAGATCATTGCAAAGACCTGCTGGGGACTCATCATGGCCTGCGCGTCAGAAAAATCGACGAACAGTACTTTCGCCCGGACGGTGCCGGTCGCTGGAATGCGAGCCGTATATCGCGGAAACCCCAACCCGACATCGCCACGATTCGCAGCCTCCGGCAGTTTGCACGCAGACGTGGTGTTTGGAATAACGGGCAGCGCGGAGAGCAGTCCTTCTTTCACTGTAAGTGCCGTTGCGCCGACAGAGTTGGCCGGAGACCCTCCGTCGCTTTCGATGCGAAGAGTTCCGCGGAACGAAGAATCCAGCGGCGCGAAGACGTTCGTTACGAAGTCGGCCTGTTGATTCCGCGCCGCGAGTGTCGTGAATCGGGAAGCTGCGGCTGTATTCACTTCCGCGCCGTTCTCTGCCAGAACACGAAAGCGGAGACCGACAGTCGCGTCTCTGACGTTCACCACGGCGATGCCTGTCGATTCGCCGGCTGTAGCGTCCATCGGAAGCACGTAGGAATTTCCCGGCTGCACTGCGGGCATACCTGCGGATGTGATGAGCCTGCCGTCTGTCGCGCGACGCTCGAACGTGGCGACACCCTGGACCGTTCCCGTTGTAGCGATCAACTCCGCCCACACAACCGTCAGAGGTCCACGATCAGGAAGGTTGTATCGCGCGGAACCGCCTGCCGGAATGCGGACAGTGGTAGTGAGGTCCTGCAGCGGAGCGCCGGCCTGCGTGTAAAAGTTGATGGTTCCTGTGACGGCCGTCGCGCTCGTGTTCATCACGGTGAGCGTTGTGGAATAGCCGTCGCCGAATGCGACCTGAGGGAATTCGAGCGTGGTAGCGCTGCCGGTCCGGTTGGAGATCACCGGAAGCGCGGAGAGCAGGCCTTCGTTGACGGAGATGGCCGTGGCGCCGAGCACACCGCTGGGCGTTCCCGCTGGAGCTTCGATGAGCAGCGTTCCCCGAAACGTTGTCCCGGCCAGCTGCGGGAAGATGTTGGTCACGAAGTCCGCCACCTGCCTGCGCACGCCAAGAGGTTGAAGCCTTAGATCGTTTGCTTCCATCGCAAACGTGCCGTCTTCTGTAAAGAGTCGAAGTCGCAGAATGCGGCCTGCGAGGGACAGGTTGTTGATGGCGATCCCCGTTGCGCCGGCGGGCGTTACGTCCACAGGTATGAGAAAGCGCGTCGCGCTTTCGACCCCCACAACACCGGCCGTCGATATAAGCGTTCCATCACTGGATCGAAGATTGAACGTCGCGACACCCTGAACATTGCCGGAGCCGGCAACGAACTCGGCCCATGCCGTTGTCAACGTTCCAGTATTCGGCACCGTCACACGTGCTGAACCTCCGGCCGGGATAGTGATTTCAGAGCTGAGGTCGGTCCGCAGAGCGCCCGTCGGCATGTAAACGTTCAATGGGCCGGTGAAGCTTGTAGTACCCGTGTTGACGAGAACGATGTCCGTTGAGTAGCCGCCGCCGAATGCGACCTGAGAGAAATAGATCGTGTTGGAAAAGAGCGATCCCCGGAGCGCGATGGCAAGGAGGATGGAGAGCAGGATTCTATTCATACTTCTAACGCGATCACCGGATCGCCGTGATGACGCGGAGTCCTGAGCTTATTCCGCCAGGAATGGACGTATCAACCTTGTAGACCGGCGTACCGATCTTTTCCAGTCCTGTTTCATATCCAACAGCTCACGGCTCTCGAAACAACCATGGACGTCGGCACGGTAGGAACCAGTCCAGGGCGTGCCGTCGGATCCGAGCGACGACGTTTCACCGGAGTCAAAACAGTTTCTTCCAGTCTTCTTCTCTAAAACCGAGCAGGCCCGTGTCTCCTGTGATTACGAAGGGACGCTTGATGAGTTTGCCGTTTGATGCGAGCAGATCGAGCGCCTCGTCCACCGTTATCGATTCGATCTTCGCGCCGATCTTCATCTCTCGATAGACCTCGCCCGATGTATTGAACAGCTTCTTGATATTTCCGTTCTGGGCCGCGAGCATCTTGCGGAGTTCGGCCTTTGAAGGTGGGGTTTCGACGATGGCAACTTTCTGGTAGTCGACGTTACGCTGATCGAGGAACTTCAGTGCATTCCGACAGGTGGAGCACTTCGCGTATTCGTAAATCTTCGTTTTCTGCATGACTTACTCCATGTCACCTTCCGGTTGCCGCAACATCCAGGCCCGGGTTTTGAGAGAAGAAGCCGGCAGGGACGATTCGGAATCCTGTCGGATGCACGGGCATGATCGGCCAGTCTTCCGTGCGCGGGATGTGCGTCACGCCGAGGGTGTACCAGAGCACGACGTCATTGTCTTCCACCTTGCGGTTAGCGCCGGTCCATTTCGGCAAGCCCTCGGAAACGGGATTGAGATTGATGTAGTCGCCGGAGGCGTGCATCTCATCGGGGTTGTACGGAGTGACCCAGAGATGCGTATTGATAAAGCCCGCGCGACGACTCGGCGCGGAATTCGGCGCCTGATAGGACACCGAGTTCTCTCCGGGAACGAGCGCGTAACCGCTGAACTGCCCCAGCGCGTTGGTCTTGGTGCTGACGACCTTCCATTTCCGGCTTGAAGCCAGATTGAGCATTCGTTTGGCTTGCTGCTCGGTCTTCAACACATTCGCGGTCATGGTGAACGCTTCGCCCTTCGGAGAAAGCTGCACCGTCGTGTCGACGACGCTTTGCGTGTTGAGTTCAAGGACGCTGTTGTGACTGGCGCCGTCGATATCGAAGTCCAAACGGAAGCTGAAGAAGTGTTGATGATTCGGCGCATTCACGCGAGGCGCTACCAGGTGTCCAGACATGGGATGGCCCAGGTGCGCGGCTTCGTCGTCTCGGGTGTCGCCGACATTTCGGACGTTCATCATGCCGGTCAACATCACTTCGACTTCGATGACTCCATCCTGGCCGAAGATCCAGTTGAAGGCGTAGTCGTAGTTGTCGATGGTCGCGTAAGCCGTGAGAACGAGTTTTCGCGCGCGTCGTGACTGCGAGGCGTGCCTCCAGAGCAGCCCTCCATCGCGTTCGTAGATGGCGACGGCGCGCTGGGTCTCGAGCGGATTGCCTCGGTCATCCGGAATAAAGGCGTTCGCAAAGACGGCGTTTTCCGGAGCGTCGTTCAACGGCACTGCAGAATTGCGGCTGTAGGAGGCGAGCCCGTAATCGCCTTCGTCCTGCGGATACCAGGTAGCGAAGGAGGGATCGCCGTATGGCGCAATCATTTCGGAAATCGACGCGCGATACAGAATCGGCCGCCACTGCCCTCGATCCTGCCATGCGACATCGTAGAGTTCCAGCCCGCGGCGCGGATGAACTCCGTAATGAAGCCTCCAGTTCTGCCAGAGAATCTCACTGCCCTGAAGACGGAAGCTCGGCCCGTTCGGCTGAAGTGTTCGCAGTACAGCCGGAGCGGGTTGGTCTTCGGTTCGCTGTACGGGCTTCGTTCCCGAGTTTCCATCGTTGAAACGCGACATGGTTCCCTTCGTCAGATTGACTTCGATATCCATACCCGTCATGAACGGAACATTCGAAGTGTCATCTCGCAGGAAGGAGTTAGCGCCGATGAAACGATCGCCGTTCCGTTCGGGCAGTTTTTGAGCTTCCTGGATCTGCGCCAGGATCGTGACGCGCGAGAAGTCCTCGATGCCTCTCCTTCGCGCGGCCTGCTGCCAGCGCTGATCCGCCTTTACGACTTCTTCAAGACGATTGATGATCACGGACCGCATTGGCGGCTCGTTCGGCTGCTGGTCTTTCCATGAACTCACTTCGCGAGTGCTCAAATCCACGACGACCTCGCTCGTCACGCGCGTCGCCCAGTTGTAGAGCAGCGCGAATGCGGAACGACGCGCCCTGCCCGCTGCCACGTCGGCAAGAACCTGGTCCTTCGCCGGCTCCTTGAGATAGATGGTCGCGAATCGAACGTCTGGGCCAAGTTTGCCGGATTCCTTGATGACGGAGACAGCCGAATTGATTTCGTCTCCCGTGAGAGGATCCAGCGGGTGTTGCCGGCGCGGTCCCTGGGCTGACGGTCCGACCGAAGGCCATGCCGCGTAGATCAGAGGGATGATTGCGAGAAAAAAGAGAAACCAAAACTTTGTGGCGCGTTGCTGGATTGGTTGCATCGCTTGGACTCCTGACCGGCATCAATATACCCCATGCAGTGATGCGTCCAGACTCAGCGATTGCGCTGAACATATCTGAAAGCTCGAACGTAACCCTGACGATCCCCGACGACAATGTAGCCATCGTTTGTCGCCACGATGTGGTCAATCCTCGCGTTCAGGTAGGTCGCGGCCATGGGCCGTTCGTCTTCTTTCCGGGAGACGTCAAAACCGAACCAATTCCGCGCATAGGCGAAGAGATCCTTGCCAAATTCCACGGGCAGACTCAGGAGGCGGTCGGTATAGGATTTTTGAAAAACGATTTTTCCGCTCTGCAGATCACACACCAGAAATGCGGAGCGGTTTCCAGCGATCTGAGTCACTACACAGCGCTTCTCGTCCTGTGAAAAAACGGCGTCGATTGTTCCTGGTATCCAGCTCAGGACGATATCCCCAAGTCCGGTTGGAGGGGGCAATTCGGGCAATTTCACATCCCGCTTCTTTCCCGTCCCGAGTTTCCAGATTGAGACATTCGCTTTTCCGTCCGTGGACAACGCAAACCGTGCGTCGCCACTGACCGCGACCCGCCCGCTGATCGTAGTCCGCATGGAAAGGCTCCGCGGGCGAGAAGGATTGTCAAGGCCGCTGAGAAGGACCTCTCCCTTATCCGTGCACGCCAGAAGTCTCCGGGCATTGCTTGCGAAAGCTGCGGCGGTCAGTTCGAGTACATTCGACAATCGGCGCTTTCGAATTCTCTCTCGCGTTTCAATGTTCCAACTGATGATCCACCCGCTCGCGCAAACCGAGTACAGACGATCTGCAATGAGTGCCAGCGCGAGAACTTTCGCGGTATGACCGGACAACGTGCCGGAAGGAGTTCCCGTTGCCAGGTCGTAGAGCCGGATGTCGCCGCTCCGGAAACCTGCGGCCACGAACCGGGGACTTTCGGCAACGAGCAGCGAGGATACACTCGCCTTCGATCCGAACCCTGCCAGAAACAGCCCCAGGCCCCCTTTCGGAGCCTTCTTTAACGGCCAGTGCTCGAGCAGATAAGGCTCACCGATTTCTTCGAGAATTCTGTGGGCGGCATCGACGAGATTTTGAAAACCAAGACCGAATGCCCGGTTGCGCACCTGTTGCCAGAAGTACGAATCCCGCATCAGAACCCGCTTCTCTGCAGCCGCGCGGGACCAGCGTCTCATGATGAACCCCTCGGCCTCCACGACCTGGACCAATTTTGATATCTCGGATGCTTCGGCGGCCGGAGCCGGAACCATACTTTGCGTCGCGCGCAACGCCTCCACGAGTGCGTCCAGATTGCCGGCCTTCGCAGCCTGCCCCAGATAAGAAAGATCCGTCATCAACTGGAGGAGCGTTTTCCCGCACTCGGCTTCGGATGTTCTGACTTGAATGGCCGTCAGCAGATGCAGGGGAAGATACTTCAGCACATAGAGGTCTTCGCATGCGAGCCAGCGGCCCTTATATGCGTTGTAGAAGGATTCCGCGATACTGACGTTCGCTTCGTCTGCATACACGCGATACTTGGCGTCGGATTTCAGAAACTCACGGAATGTAGCGTGATCGATCTGGAATGGTCCGTCGGTCTCGGTGTTCTGGCAAAAGCGGCGGCACACTTTAAGGGCCGCATCCACTTTCGAAGCCGGCATGTGGGTGACGAGGGTCAGTTGCGTCGCAGTCAAACCCTTTCCAAACGACGCCACGATCGCTCCGAGCACCGGCCGGTAGCGTTCTTCCCAGGAAGGCTTGCCCGGATCCAGCCCGTGCTTCAAAAGGGAAGTCCTGTACAGGGCGGGCATGTCTTCAGGCAAACCCAACTCGCTTTTAGTGTCCGCAAGAAGAGCCACGAGCTTCTCGTCTTCAAGAAGGCAGCGCGCGTATAGAAAATCCTGCTTTTCGGAAATCGCCCTGGCGCGGGAAATCCTCAACGGCTCCTGAAAGCCCGTGAGCGACTCGTAGGCAAATTTGTAAAGATCCCCTTGGTTCTCCTTGCCCGTCAGTTCGAGCGTTGACGGACCAAGAACGTCGAGGATTCGTTCGTCTGAACGGCAGGTAATCAGCCAGCGGACCTGAGGCGGGAAATTCCTGAAGTCGCGCAACAGGTCAAGAATGGTCGTATTCGAGTCGATCGCCAAAGCTTCGTCGAGCCCATCGATAAGAAACACGAACCGCTCGTCAGGCCTCTCTGCGGCTACTTTTTCAATCGGTCTTCGGACGAGCTTATCGAAGTCAATCAGCGAATTGGCATCGCCGGAATAAATATTCACTTCCTGGTTCTTTAATGCGGCACCGTTTTCGATTGGACCGCTAACCGTTAATTTCGCGCTAAAGGTGATCTGCTGGTTTCCACGAAGACTCTCGGCTAGAAACTTCGCCGCTGTCTCATACCTCTCCGCGATGGCGGCTGAAAGACTCTCGATGAATCGATGAGGGAGCAGCGTCGCTCGATCCGTGTCGCCCTGGCAGAAATGAGCATAGGTCAGGAAACCCTTGCCAAGCCGGTCTCCGGCGGGCGGCACTTCGCCTCGGCTGATTTGGGCGAATCGCTTTGCGAGAGTCGATTTGCCCGTTCCCTGGAGACCGGTGATGACGAACACAGGTTGGCCTGTGGAGCCAAGCCATTCGTTCACGCTGTCCATCACCCACGTTCTGCCTGTGAAGCCTGCGATTGGCCGTCGCTGCGGAATAGGAGCGCTCATGGATGTCAAGCGGGCAGGCGGGCGGTGGAGTCCGGTGGGGGCGGAGTGGAGCGACCCTGTCGGAAACGTTCGATCACATCCAGTTGCTCTCCCGAAGTTCTCGCGGCAATGAGTAACCGGGCCAGAACAGTATCGAGTACCGTCGCGTTGGCCGAGGCCAGCGGTACAAGACGCCGGACGAGCGCCACGCGGTCATCTATATCAAGGCTGTAATCCGCGAGTACATGGGCTGCTAAACAGGGTGAAAGCTGGGTTGGAAAACCCGGGTCGGGCACCAGGATTTCCTGTCCATCGCTCAGCGGTTGCTGCGCAGCAAGCTGACGCCCGTTGACGCGCAAGAAATCGTCAAGCGGGCGATGATACACCTCGGTCAACTGCTCCAGGTTCCGGGCAGTGGTCGCCTTGAGAGTGCGTCCGGCATACTGTTGGCCGACGATATGAAGCGTACAGAAGTCAATGGCCGATGGATCGTCGGCGAGCCGAGAAGCAGCTTTCGCCACGTCGAACGCGGCAGACTTCCACCATCGCCGTTGCATGGCATTCGCGCGAGCGGTCTGGCGGGCGCAGTACGATTCATCCCTAATGTTTTCCGCGGCGGTGATCGCATGCAGGACGGCGTCCTGGATGCCCGCGTCGTCATTGGGTGTGCAGATGCGAATGGTTTCCGCCAGATTGAGACAGGCCGGCGACTGAAAACCCCCAAACCCGTACGGCAGGTTCGCTGCCTGCGTTAAAAGATCCGCTACCGTTTTGCCCATTCCAGGAACGACGGAGCAAGCTTGTGCCAGAGCCGCAAATCGACGCTTGTGAAACCCCCATGAATCGTCGCGGCCACGCCCGGGTTTCAAGTCCTTGGCGCCGTTGGTTGCCTCATCGATGGACTGCTGGAGATCTGCCTGCGCAGCCGCATCGCCGGAAGAGGCTCGCAAACCCAGAATGGTGAGCTGCAGCGACTCCTGAAACTCGGCCGTGCTTCCTGCCATAGCCGACACCGCCAATTCCCTCAACATGAGCCGCACCCACTCCTGGTCCGGATGTCGAAGAACAGCATCCACCAGAATCCAAAGAGACCCCTGTCTGTATTGCACGTACTGGTAGCCGGTGTGGACGCCGATATAGTCACGGAGGAACCGATCTCCGGACGGCGCGTGGTCCCTGGCAAACGAGACAAGCAGCGGCCCATCGTCTGCTGCTAGAAATTTCGAATCTTTACTGAGCCTGCTCGGCTTGATCACGTCACGGTAATGCTGAAGCAATTCCGCATTCGCACTTCCACCCAGATTGTTTACGGCCATCTGGACGGCAAGCTCATCAGGTGCCTGCGGCAGCGGGGCCAGCACGGGCATTACCGCTCGGCCCAGCGCCGCGTCCGCTCTCATGGCGAGCACTTGAAGCGTCACATCATCGCCCTTGGGCAATTGCCGGTCGCGGAGTTCCCGAGCCGCTGTGAGACTGGCCGGCGCAGCAAACCACGCAAGTATGAACGGCATCGCCTGCCGCCAGTTCGAATCGAGTTCAAACATATCGGTTCGTTGCGCCGCTTCAATGACGTTTCCCTTCCGAGCCAGATCGAATAATGGCTCCGGCCGGAGTTCATTCTCTCGAAAAGAAAGAATGCCGAACGCCGCTTCAACAACGAGTGGAATGGCAGCCTGGTCGTCGCAGGCTGCTGCGGCGCGCAGTGCCCGCTGAAGGTCGAGTTGCAACGCGGTCAGATCGCCGCTTTGCTTTTTGTGTTGCCGTTGAAACTCCGGATCAAGGACGATCCGTACCAACTGCTCGGCGCGGCTGAACTGATCGGGATCACCGTCGCCGGCGGCCTCCGCCAGATGCGTCGCGACGTACATCAAACCGTAGACGTCCCACTTCTTCCACACGATCGTGGTGTTGCGCAATGACTGATAGTAATCGGCAATTTCGCCGTTCGTTCGCGGCGCTTCAATCGATGCGCTGTCGACCAGGAAATCGCCGAGCGATTTGTGAAACAAACGGAAGGGACCGTCAGGCATCACACCGTCGAGATACTGGCTGATAATTTCAACGGGCTCCTGAACGTCTTTCCTGGAGATACGCTCGATTTGTTGACTGGTCAGACCTGCGCCCTGGGCCACCGTCACCAGGCTGAGAACCGGCCGAATGCGCTCGTGCCAGCGCTGGCTGTTTGCCTTCATTTCTCTGCCGAGATTTTCCTTGTAGAAGCCGGACAAGCCGGCTGGGAGTGAAACCGTTTCCGGATCGAACTTGTCCGACCATGCCAGTTTCCGGTCATCGAGCAAAAGCCGCGCATACAGAAACTGCCCTTCCGCGGCTTCGCTGATCCTTTGTGCCAGCCTCTTTCGCGACGCTTGATCGAGCTTGTCCAGGCGCCCGTAGCTGTATTGACGAATGGCATCGTTCGCCGGCGGCTCATCATCGACGAGATCGAGACGGCCCACGTCCGAAAAGAAATCCAGCACACGTGGATCGGGTCTCGTGGTCGCGAGTATGCGGCAGTGCTTGCGCAAGTCTCCCAGTCGATTCAAAAGCTGCACGAGATTCGGCATGCCCGTATAGTTCAGCGATTCGTCGAGCGCGTCGACGATGATCACCAGGGGAGCGACGCCGTTACTGTCCTTGTATAGAGCTTTGATCGGCTCGCGCAATACACGGTCAAAACTCGGTTCGTCCGTCAACGAACCTAACTCCAGGTGAAGCTCGACGCCTGTCAGCCGGACTCCCGCCTGGGCACTCTGAACGTTCACCTTCGAATCGATGTTGACGATCTTTGCCCGGTCCGAGAGAGAAGCAGTAACCGACTCCGCGAACTGATCCACCGTTTTGGCGAGTTGCCGCGCGACGCTATCCGCAAACGCCTTGGGTGAATTGCTGCTGTTCGTCTGGCAAAAATGCAGAGCCCGTATCCTCGAGCGAATGCTTTCCAGCGCGCCGGCGTGAGCGGACTCTGCCGGGTCGGGCCCGAAGCCGGCTAGCCATGCCGAAACCATGCTTTTGCCGGAACCCGGTTTGCCAACGACGAGGAAGAGTTGTTCGTCACTCTTATCGAGCCATTCCACAATCCTGGGAAGGATCCACGCGCGGCCGGTAAAATCTTTGATGAACGCTTCGATTTTCGTCGGCAATTCCGTGAACATGGGCACCTCGGGGATGATTGACGGACTATAATACGAAACCATTCTTCCGAAAAATCGGCTGAGGAAAAACGCTATGCCGTCACGTGCCTATACGGACTTCGTCCTCGAATTGCGCGACCTTACCGATGGCAGCTTTCGCGTCGCGTTCTTACATCCAGATGCTCCCCCGGCCGTTGTCGTTCAGTGGGACTACGCCTCATTCAAAGACGACCTCGATGACCTCGACCGGAAACGCCTGTCCATGGAAGATGCGATCAATCTCGGAGTGCGGCTTGGAAAGTGTCTCCTGCCGCCCGGCCCATTGCGCGATGCATGGAGACGAACGCTGCAGACTGCCGGAGTCGACGGAGGCGTCCGGTTGCGGCTGGTTATTCGCGCGCCGAAGCTGGCTCAGATTCCCTGGGAGTTCATCAATCTGCCGGCAGACGACGCGGCGACTCCTGCCGCCAGCGACTTCCTGGCCTTGAATCCGCAGATTTCCATCGTTCGTCATGAGCCGATGCCTCTTCCCGCACCTCAACTCGGTCCGAAAGACCCGGCGCGGCTGAAGGTACTGGCCGCGTCTGCAAGCCCTCAGAACATGCGCCAGCTCAAACTGGCCGAGGAAAAAAAAGTCCTGGAGCAGGCGTTCGCGAGATTCGAAGGCGACGGAGTGACGTCCGACTACAGCTTCATCGAGAACTGCACTCTCGATGAACTGACTACCGCGCTGCACCAGGGCGCGGATGTCTTCCACTTCGCGGGGCATGGACTTTTCGAAAACGTTGAAGTGGATCAGAAAACTGGCGATGTCAAAGGTGAAGGCAAACTCGTTCTGGTGATTGACAAGGAATCCCGGCAACGCCGACCGGTCGGTGCTTCGGACGTTGCCGCATTGCTGCAGGGCGCCGGCGTTCGGCTTGCCGTGCTTGGCGCGTGCCGTTCCGGAGGCCGGGACAATACATCGGCCTGGAGCGGTGTAGCTCCGGCATTATTAAAGAATGGAATCGCGGCTGCTCTCGCCATGCAATATGAGGTATTGGATGATGCCGCGATTGCTTTCTCGGGCCGTTTTTACACGGCTCTGGCGGCGGGTCTCTCCGTGGATGAGGCGGCTACGGCAGGACGTCGTGCCATGTGGGACGTCAAGCCCGGCGAAACTCTCGAGTGGGGAGTTCCGGTCCTGTACATGCGGTCTGCCGATGGAGTCCTTTTCTCGAAATTTGCGGGGCGCGATAGCGAAGTCGCAAACAGGATTCGCCTCGAAGCCAAAGCGAATATCGACAGCATTCGAGGTCGCCTCGTGAATCAGGAGATCGATGCGAAGGATTCGCAACGCGACTTCGATGCAACGAGCGATTTGAAAGCGAGAACCCTCGAGAAGGATGCCGACGTGACCAATCAAAAAATCAAACTCTAAACGACGCAGGTGAGCAATGAACGGAAACGTGCAACATCGAAGCGAGCAATCCGCGTTCGCGAAACAGCTTAGAAATCTGATCGTCCCGCCCCCAGCCGCGGGCATGGCAACGCGTTCAGCCGCAGTCGCGATTGACAGCCTGGCGGCCACGAGTGAACGCTTAACCGGGATTCTCGATCAGGCCGGAACATCGACGGGCAACCTTCTGGACACCGGCAGCGCAGCTGAACAGGAAGCCGCCGAATTGCGATTGCTCGCGCAGGCGGCAGCTGAAATCAAACTGGCCGGAGGGCTGCTCCAGGCAGCGGATCAAGCGCGAGAGGGTGACGAGTCCGATCAGGCAACCCGCGCGGCCGATGCCGGCATCAACGAGTCGATTGAAGAAATCGCAGCTCTTCTGGAGAGTCCGCTGGGCGTCGAATTTGCTGAAGGGCGGACACGCGCCGTTGAGGATCGGCCTCAGCAACTCGACGCGGCCAAGACGGATCTCAAGTCCGAAGCCGAGCGCACTCTCAGGGCCATCTCAAAACAGGCGGCACGCGTCAGCGGACAGGCAGTGCAGTCGTTGCTGGCATTCGATCCCGCCATTCTCAAGCAAGGCCTCGCGGGCTTCAGCAAGGACGCCGCGGACATCATCGATACCGTCGTCAGCGCGGTGAATAAATTCGTTCGCCGCATCGTCGAGGCCGCGACGCGCCTCCTGCTCCAGGCGCATGAGTGGGTACTGAAGATCCTTGGAAAAGATCTCGAGGGCAAAGCTCGTAAGCAGATCGCAGAATGGCTGGAGAACTGGGTGAAAGGCGAGAATGACCAGACCGTGGCTCAACGCCTGGTCGAAGCTATCTTTTCTGTTGAGAGTGTTCGAACGGATGCCGACCTCTGGCTGAAGGATACGACGGCGACTGCCGGCCAGATCAATCAGGCCGCCGAATCCGTGGAAGGTTTGGCGGACAAGTACAAAACCAAAGCCGAACAGGTTGAAAAATTCTTGAAGGGTATCGGACTGCTCAAGCTGGTGCCGATTGCAAGCATGCCGCAGATCCAGGTTGTGGTCGCCGGCGTTATCGCGTGCCTGCTGGGTTACGTCGTGTACACGGGCTACGACCACGTGGATTCCGGACAGGTAATTTTTCTGCAGCGCTTCGGCGTGCGGATTCCGGATCGCGTCCAGGGTGTCCGCGCCACACTTCAAAGCGCCCTGACGCTGTAGGCGCCTTCCTGAAGTTAGCGAACAACGCTCCACTCGTGGATTATGGGGCCAAGCTGACGCATACCAGTACCGACATTCTGAAAGTGTTCATTCTGTCCTCCTGATCGGTAATGCGGGAATCTTCGCTCGAAACTGGCACCACGGCCGCAAGAACGATTCCTGTGAGCAGGCTTTCCTGTGTCCCTGAAATCCAGTACCATTTAGCCCTCCCAGAAAATCCGGTACTGATCAACGCGGCCCAAGCGAAGGAGGACCGATGTCCGAACAGTTCTCAGGAAACGTGGATATTCTTCACGACAATTCAAACACGCTCGCTATCCGGCTCGACGGAAACCATGGCGACATCATGTCAGCCGACCTGCTGCTCTTCAAGGGTGTGGCCACACCCGACATGGACACGGATCCGGCGAAGGCGACCATTCATCTCGACGGCGAAGAAGGAACGGCCAGGTTCGGCGGCAACAGCAAGAACGGAGATGTCGCGCTGTTCCGGTCCGCCTCGACTTCCTCGGACATCACAGACTTCGCAAAGTCGACCATCCGCATCAGCGGCTCCGACGGCAACATCCGGCTCGGCGGCAACGGGCGGGATGGCGATCTGGCGATGTACCGCTCCGGTGCAACATCCTCCGATGTCGGGGACTTCAACAAGGCCACGATCCACTTCAACGGGGAAGACGGCAACGCCAGGCTCGGCGGCAACGGCGTCGATGGCGACATCGCGTTGTACAAAGCCGGGTCCACGTCCTCCGACGTCGGGGACTTCAACAAGGCCACGATTCACATGAACGGAGAGGAAGCCAATGTCCGCCTCGGGGGTAACGGCAAGGACGGCGATCTCGCGATGTACCGCAGCTCGGCAAGCGCGACCATCGTCAGCGATTTCAACCGGGCCACGATCCACTTCAACGCAGAAGACGGCAACGCCAGGCTTGGCGGTAACGCCGTCGATGGCGACATCGCGTTGTTCGCAAGCGACGCCTCCTTTTCGGAGGTCTCGGATTTTAACAAGGCCACTATTCGCCTCGACGGCGAGGAGGGCAACATCATCCTCGGCGCTAACGGCAAGGACGGTGACCTTGTGTTGTTCCCCGCCTCCGTGACCGACCAAAGCAACTGGGATCTTGCGACCATCCACCTGGACGCCAACTCGGGAGACATCCGCCTTTCAGGCGCCGATTGCGCCGAACTGTTCGAGCTGACGCCGGGAGCCGACGTTGAAGCCGGAACAGTGCTCGTACTGGGAGATGGCGGCGCTCTCCAGCCTTGTGACAGGGCCTACGACAAGCGCGTCGCCGGTGTGGTCTCGGGCGCGGGTTCGTTTCGACCGGGTTTGATTCTGGATGCCCGTGGCGGCAGGCGCGGTCGCGCGCCCGTGGCCCTCATGGGCAAGACTTACTGCAAGGTGGACGCGACGAACGAAGCCATAGAAATAGGAGACCTGCTGACAACGTCCGACACGCCAGGACATGCCATGCGGGCTACCGACTCCACGAAGGCCTTCGGCACAGTCATCGGCAAAGCCATGCGGAGCCAGCCTTCAGGCAAAGGTCTCATTCCGATTCTGATCGGCCTGCAATAAAAGGGGGCGTCGTGGCAAAGACAAAGGAACCCGTCATTGCGAAACTGGAAGCGCAAGCGGCAAAGGGCAGCCTGTCGGACGATGTTACCGTGCTCTTCCGTTTGATTGGCGGATCGGGCGACCAGGCTGTGGACGAATCCATCGTTCTCAGCTCAGCAGGCAGCGCGCACATCCGTGTCCGCGACAATCTGAAAAGAAAACCCGAAGGCGAGGGCAGCGCGGAGGTCGGGCGCGAGGAAGCCCTGGATTTCCTCCGCGTGATGCTCGGTGGCGTCGGTGGCATGGTGCCGGCGTCCGAGGCGCGGTTCGTCCCCGACTCTCTCGTTGGTGAAGTCACCTTCGCCGTCGGCAACGAAAAGCAGACTTACTACTTCGCTGCCGACGAGGAGGATCTCCAACACCGCGGCCAACCGCTCAAGCCCGAAGTCCGCAAGGTTCTGGAGCGGGCCCGCCAGTTCGAGTCGAGGCACATGCCGACAAGCATTCGGCCCAGAGGCGTGGGCAGTAAGAAGGAGAAGAAATAATGCGCGACCTCAGCATCAAGGGCGTCGTCCGCCGCCACGCACCCTTTTTCGTTCAGGCGGCCATCTTTCTGAACGAGGGCGTCATCTCACTGCGCGACCATATCGTCGGCGGGAACGGATCGGTCCGGGACCCTCTCGAGGACTGGGCCCGGATGGAGATATCCTTCGGAGTGTCGGAGTGCATCTATGGATGGACCGCCGCGTATCGGCAGACCTGGACGCACATTGTGGTTCGCATCAACCTCAATCCCGATGCGGGAATCTCCAACACAACGATCACGAATCTGCAAAACACCTGGCAACAGACCATCGAAAGCCGCTGGAGCAATGTCTGGGGCGCCGGTCGAAGCGGCGAGCTCCGGTGCCCCTTTACGTTCGACGTCCAGTGGGTCGGCAGCAACGCTCATCACAACGTGCGGGTTCGTACAGGCCCCGCCACCAGCAACATGACCACATGGGACACCAGCGACACCGGCGCCGTCGCATCGCACGAATTCGGTCACATGCTCGGCAACCCGGACGAGTACACCACCAACACGTGTCCGAACCGCAGCCCCGTCAACACCGGCACGATCATGGATAACAACTCCAACAACATCCCTGCGCGCCTGCTGCAGGGTCTGGCCGACAACATCGGATCGAATGTCGTTTAGGGTTCCGGAACTTCATGCGCGGCCCCCTCGATAACCAGTTCCGCATGTATACTTGGCAGCCAAAGTCCTGAATCAGGAGACTCGAAATGAGACAACGATTTCTCGTGTCCATCGGAGTGCTGATGACGATCGGTCTGGTCATCACACTCATGTCGATCCCCGTTGCCGGACAGACTCCGGCTCCGAAGGCCGCAAGTGCGACGAAGGCAGGAGCTAAACCCTGGACTCCTCCGAAGACACCCTGGGGAGATCCAGATCTGCAGGGGATCTACACCAGCGATGATTACATCGGCGTTGGCCTGCAGCGGCAGCCACAGTTCGGCGACCGGCTGTACCTGACGGAACAGGAAATCTCGCAGAGAGAATCGACAATCGCGAATCAGGCGAAGAACGATCTCGTCGATACGGTTGCCGCAAACGCCCGCGTCGGCACTGGACCTCCGGGACACTGGGGAGAGCGCGCGAAAAGGCCGCCGAAGCAGACGTCGTTGATCGTCGATCCCCCGACCGGCAGATTTCCGGATCTCGTTCCTGAAGCGCAAACACGTCGGGCTCCGCTCGGCGCTGGTGTCGAGAATCCCGATCCGGCTTCATGGGAAGACTTCAGCTTTTACATTCGTTGTATCTCGCGCGGCGTGACAGGTTCCATCTACCCGGTGATTTATGGAAATGGAACACACATCGTGCAGTCTCCGGGATACGTGGCGATCATGCACGAGATGGTTCACGAAGCGCGCATCATCCCGCTCGACAGCCGACCGCACACTGGATCCGGCATTCGCAGCTACATGGGGGATTCGCGCGGCCGCTGGGTAGGCAATACACTCGTGGTCGAAACGACGAATTTCCTGAACAACAAAACCAGCGCTCAGGGCGGTAACGGAGCTGCCGGTCCGCCGACCACGGCGGCGTTGAAATTGGTGGAGCGATTCACGAAGACGTCTCCGGACACGATCAGTTACGAAGTCACGATCGAAGATCCGCAGACGTACACGAGACCATGGAAAGTCGCTTTCCCGATCCTTCAGGAGCCGGGCTATGAGCTTTTCGAGTACGCGTGTCATGAAGGCAACCACGCGATGTTCAACTCGCTGAGCGGCGCCCGCGCGAAGGAGGCCGAAGCCGCGGCTAAGAAGTAGTAGATAGCTCGGCTGGAGCAGGCGCTCCCTCGATCCAATCTGCAATCTGCTCGCGAGTCCACAGGTGGTCATCGTTCAGATGAACGATGACCGCAGCGAGACTGAGTTTCTTTTTGCAGCCGTCCCCCGGACAACTCTTCACGGTATCCAGACAAAAGAAGAACCACTGCAGATCTTTGCTCGGATGAATATTGCCGGCCTCTGCGGGCAATCGATACATGCCTTCGTAAGCGGCGCCAAGTGCGCAGGAAGCATTCCTGCCCTGGAAGTAGTGCCCGACAGCCTGTATCGGCCGTTTCGCCATACCGTTTCGGATTGCCAGAGCCAGCTCTTTCTCGTAATCCGTAACCATACAGGTCTCCTTACCTACACTGTCTCAGATTACTTCTTGTGTTTGTCCAGGAAATCGAAAATCTGTGACGCGTAAGTGAGATACGCCTCCAGATGAGTACCGCCGGGAACCGTCGCATAGACCGTTTCGACACCGGCGGCCTTTGTAACCTCGGCCAGCTTTTGCGACGCTGCGATCGGATTGCTCGTGTCCTGATCGCCGTGAATGATGAGAACTCCCATCTTTCCCTTGATGTTGTTGAATGGGTAATTGTCGTGAACGATCGGTCCTGAACTCACGACGAGCGCTGCGAACTTATTGGGATACTTTGCGGCGAGATGCCACGCGCCGGAGCCTGATGGATTCTGCCCGTGAAGATAGATTCGGCTGGTATCGGCGTTGTATTCCTGCGCGACGAGATCGATGACATACATGACGTCCTGCTCGGAGCGTTCGTTTTCCTGAGCAGTCCAGCCGGCGGCAGGCGTCGAGGGGCCGTTCGGCCGCACGATCGGATACGGACTGCCGTAGTAGGGTTGGCTGAGTCCGCGATATCCCATCGGCGTCACGACGATGTAGCCGCGCTGTTCGGCCTGCTTCACGAGATCGTTGCCGGCGCGGTAAGGACCATCGACTGTATTGCCCGCGCGAAGCGTCACCAGCATCGGAAGCCTGGTGTTCGCCGTCCAGCGGGAGGGAACGAACAGGCGATAGGGAATCGACTCTCCCGTGCCCGGAAAGTTGTAGATCCGGTATTGTTCTCCCTTGTGCTGATACAGTGGCGCCGTCGGGCTCGGTTGGGGCGGGGCGGGAGCCTGGCCCTGTAGTCCCAGGAAAAGGATCAAGGAAATCATGTAGCGCATAAGCACCTCGTTTTGCGCGCTAGATTACTATGACAGCGTCTCGGTTGTATCTTCCAAAGCTTGAGTCTCCTCCGGCCACCATACTCGACTATCTCTTCGTCCGCTTTCCGAGGATTGACCCGCAGGTCTGGCGGGACCGCGTTTCACGCGGCGTCGTCACATTGAGCGACGGCACCGTCGTGAAGGAAGATTCGCCGTATCGCTACGGACTGTTTGTCTTCTACCGCAGGGAGGTTCCGTTCGAGCCGGCCCCTGCCGAGGAGCCCATCATCATTCACCGCGACGAGAATATTCTCGTTGTTGATAAGCCACACGGAATGCCGGTAACTCCCGTTGGACAATTCGTCGAGCGGTCGCTTCTCGTTTTTCTTCAGAAGACAACAGGAGTCGATACTCTCGCGCCAATGCATCGGCTCGATTCGGAGACAGCCGGAATTCTCCTCCTGACGATCGGACCGGACGTCCGAGGCGCGTACCATCGCCTTTTTGCCAAAGGTCTGATCGAGCGCGAATACCACGCCCTGGCATACATCAAAGAACCGCCAATGCATACGCATTGGCGGATCGAAAACAGAATCGAGCGCGGTGAACCATGGTTTCGCCAGAAGATCGTGGAAGGGAAGACCAATGCGATTACTGAAATCGAATTGTTGAAGGAACGGGATAGTGTCGGGCTGTTCCGGCTCATGCCGAAGACAGGCAAGAAGCATCAACTGCGGCTGCATATGGCGTCGATCGGGTTCCCGATCCAGGGCGATCCTTTTTATCCAGAGATGTCGGAAAAGCGCGCCGGCGATCCTCCTCTGCGACTCCTCGCGGTCCGCGCAGCGTTCGTGGACCCGGTCACCGGAATCCCGCAAAGCTTCAGCAGTTCACGCAGGCTGGACTGACTTGATTTGACATCGACGGCAGACCTCATAAGAATTGCTCCGCATCCCAGGCGGAGCGCATGACACACGCGGAAAAAACAAGTATCACGAAGGCGAAGGATGCCTACCGACGTCTTGCGGCCCAGCATGCGGCAACAGACGCATTGGTCACGGGATCGAGCATGTCTGACGTTATCCCCGCCATACTGCGAGCTGTATGCGCCGCGTTGCAGTGGGATCAGGCGGCGTTCTGGTGGGTCGATCGCGAAAACAATGTCTTGCGGTGCGCTGATTTCTGGCGTGCGCCGAGCGCCAGCTCGGACACATTCGAGGAGATTACTCGCACCATTACGTTTCAACCCGGAATCGGGCTTCCCGGCCGCGTATGGGCGAAAGCGGCACCGGTGTGGGTTCCGGACGTCGTGCGAGACAAAAATTTTCCAAGAGCGTCATACGCCGCGCAGGCAGGGCTGCACGGAGCGTTTGGATTTCCCATTACGCTTGCCGGCGAAACGGTCGGTGTGCTCGAGTTCTTCAGCCGGCGAATCGAAAAACCCGATGAAGAACTGCTGCGCATGATGGCCACCGTCGGCAGTCAGATCGGCCTCTTTATGGGGCGAAGACAGGCTGAAGAGCAGCTTCGCCGAAATCAGGAAGAACTGCTCCATGCCAAGGAGGCCGCAGAAGCCGCGGCCCGCGCCAAAAGCGAGTTCCTGGCGAACGTGAGCCACGAAATCCGGACACCGATGAATGCCATCATCGGCATGACGACTCTTCTGTCCGATACACACATAACCGCACGGCAGCGAAAGTTCGTCGACACGATCCGCCTCGCAGGGGACACGTTGTTGTCTGTCGTCAACGACGTTCTGGATTTTTCCAAAATCGAATCCGGAAAGCTCGAATTGGAGCGCGCGGCGTTTGCCGTCAAAGATTGTATTGAGGAGGCACGCGACCTGCTTTCCCCGAAGGTTTCGGAAGACGTCGATCTTCGCTGCGTTATCGACCATGAAACTCCGGCCAGCATCGTTGGCGACGTCACGCGCCTGCGACAGGTTCTGGTCAATCTGATCAGCAACGCGTTGAAGTTCACAGCACGCGGCGAAGTCGTCGTATCGGTCACGAGCCGCAGAGTCCACAACGAGCTTTACGAACTGGAGTTCGCCGTCAAAGACACCGGCATCGGGATTCCGGCAAACCGCATGGACCGGCTCTTTGAATCCTTCAGCCAGGTAGAGACGTCCACCTCACGGCGATATGGCGGCACGGGGCTGGGTCTCGCCATTTGCAAACGGCTCAGCGAAATGATGGGCGGGCGAATCTGGGTGGAAAGCAGAGTGCGACGAGGCTCTACGTTTCATTTCACGATTCAGGCGGAAGCTGCACCGGCACGCGACGACGCCCGCCGTTCAGCGATCAAAAGCGGCCAATCCGGCCGGCGGCCTCTCCGGATTCTGCTGGCGGAAGACAATGCAGTGAATCAGAGAGTGGCCATCCTGCTTCTGGCAAAGCTCGGATATCGCGCGGATGTTGCGGCAAACGGGATCGAGGTGCTCAATGCCCTGAAGCGCCGCCGCTATGATGTGATTCTGATGGACGTGCAGATGCCGCAAATGGACGGCCTGGAAGCTTCGCGCCGGATCTGCCGCGAATGGCCGGATCACCGCCCTCGCATCATCGCCATCACTGCGGACTCAATGGAAGAGGACCGGCAGGCTTGTCTGAAGGCCGGCATGGACGACTATCTCTCGAAGCCGATCCGCCTTCCGAATCTGGCGCTCGCGCTGGATAACTGCGAGCCTTTATCGCGGCGACGCTGATCCGCTGATCGCACTACCGGATCTCGAAATCCATCGACTGGACTGCAATCTTGTATTTGTCGCCGGCAAGCTTATCCGTGACGATCACCTGCAACGCGTAATAGCCCGGCGTCGCCTTCGTCAGATTGAAGCGGCCATATCCGATCAGATGTTTGGGATCCTGCTGGGACTCCATGCTGAGGGCAGTCGGGGTGCTGGCATACACTTGCTGGCCCTCGCGAAAGAGGCGGGACTGGACTTCCAGTTGCGGTTTTCGCTGTTTGTCCGTCTTTGCATTGAGAATCTGATACACGTACACCATTGGAGTCCCTGCTTTGAAGATTCGAACCGCTGCTGATCCGTTCGTGTCCTGGTCCGCGATGGCTCCTTCCGCGGGTCCGGCCGCGGCGGCCGTTTGAGGCTTTTCCGCCGCGAGGACAATTCCGGAAAGGGCGAGACGTCCTTTCTTGACGTCCGGCACCTCGATGAACTGCGATGCGCTTCCGACCAGCTCGCTGATCGCGTCGCGCAGCACCATGCGCATCTGATAGGCGCCTGCCTTCTTCACCGGCACGTGGATCGAATAGATGAGGCCGTTTCTCATGACGTCTTCAAGCTTCTGTTCTTCGGCGCGCAGAACCCATGTCCTGTCGGCCGAGTCGACGGGCTGGCCATCGACGTCAAATGTGACGGCAACGGTGTCGATCTCCGCTTTGCGCGATCCGTCAGCCTCCTGGACAAACGTCAAATCGCGCGCATCGAAATGCATCAGCGCATTGATGTACGGGCCTTTCTTGTCGTCATGAGAAAACAGCGTCGTCAGGCGGACGCGCAACGCTCCCGTCGTGAACGGGGAAGAGAACGCTCGGGTGAGTTGTTCGGCGCGGCCGACGGGAGGAGGTCGCATGCCGTCCTGTGTGCCGAAGAAGCCGGTGCGCGAACGCACATGCAAGCCCTTCCTCTTCACACGCACGCTGATGTTGTGAAACTTCGGCACGCGAGTTTGTTCGAACGTTTCGGCGTCCGGCTGGTAACCGAGCAGGTAGTAGCCGTTGCCGTCGTCCACGACCTGCTTTAACGATCCCTGGATATCGTTGTTCGCGAGGAACATGCCGCCCGTCTTCTGACTGAGGACAATCATGCCGTCCTGAGAGGCGATCAACTCCTGCGTGCGCTGACTGGAGACAGCGGCGATTTCTTCAGCTGTTCTGCCTGCCGTGGTGTCCTCCGCAGAGACCATCGTGTTCACAACCCCGCGCGGATCGATCGCGTAAATAACGACCGACGACCGGTTCGCCGCATCGGTCAGCCTTTTTAACCGCTGTTCCACCATGCCGGCGCTTGTGACGGGAACCTGTACCATTCCCGGTCCATTGAGATAGGTGAACCGCATGCTTTCGCTGAAGAGCACGACGCTCTTGCGGCCGGGAAGATCGCGCAGGCCCTGGATCACGTACTGGATCGCGCCGATGCTGCCGAGCGTGTACGCTTCCGCGACCTGGTCATCGAAGACGCTGGTATCGATAGGGCCCGACGGCGGAACTCTGTTGCCAAGTCCTGCGAGAGGATTGCTCTCCAGATCAACCGATGCCGGCATCTTTGCAGTGAGCGGAGCAAAGCTCGACACGCCGACTCGGCCGAGGTTGTAACGAACGAGGTCGATTGCCGAGTTGAGAACTCTTTTGTCGCTCGTGAACTGCTGAAGCGATCCCATTCCCGCGCTTGTCCGAATGACAGCCACCAGATCGCCCGGTTGCATCTCCCGCTCGACCCATCTCTTCAGGGACTCGCGCACACGCACGGTGCTGTCGAAGGAGAGGCCGAGATCGTCAACCACCAGCGCGACCGTCCGGCGGATTTGATCCGGTCGAAGAGTCATCGGGGGCGGCGGCGGTGGAGGAGGGCCCTTGACGGGCTTTGGCGTGGGAACAAAGGGTGCGGTCACCCGGGATTCGGCAACGTTGATAAACGCGAAGTTCGTGATGACCTGCGGCTTTCCGTCCTGCAACAACTCGAAGTCGTCTGCGGTGAGGTCCGTCACCGGTTTGCCTTTGTTGTCGGTGACGATCGCGTCGACCTGAACGAGGTTGACGTTGATGCGGATGACGCCTTCCGATGGCGGACCCTGTTGTGCCGATGACTGGAACACAAAGGCGCAAAGGCACAAAGGCACAAGGAAACGCTTCATCTCGCCGCCTGCGCTTTCTTCTTGAGAAGGATCAACCAGTGCGGGCACTTCTGCTGATCCATGTAAAGGCGTTCGCAATCATCACAGCGGACGCATTCGCTGGCAATGATCTTCGGTCCCCGGATGGCACCCCATTCGCAGGCCTTTTCGCAGATCTTGCAGGTGTTGCATTCGGACCACCGCTTGATCCGGAACACGGTGAGGTTCGACAGCAATCCAAGAAATGCTCCGACCGGACACAGAAACCGGCAGTAAAGATTCCTGACGAAGACTGTAGCGATCAGCAATACCGCGAGGCCGATCCAGAGGCCGGTAGTCGCCTGCAGCGAGAACATCCAGAACGGTTCGACGTATCTGTAGATCGAGATGTCCTTCGTGACGACGAAGTAGAGAACCGTGACGCCAAGTATGCCGTACTTGATGTAGTTCGCCTTTTGCTCGATCCGCCGGGGAATCTCGAAGCGGAGCCTGGCGGGAACGATCTTGTCCATCAGTTGAGTCATCGCGCCAAACGCGCAGACTCGGCCGCAATACAGGCGCCCCCATAGAACCGTCGTCACGACCGTAAAGATCGCGAAGAGGTACCACGTGATGTTGTGCCGAAACACCGGCAGGTTCCACTCGGTCAATCCGAAGATGTTGACGATGGTGATGAGCTGGCTTCGCGCAAAGCCCAGATACACGACGGCGGCGCCCATCGTGATCCATTTCAACCACTCGCTTTTTCTGAAGAACCCGACCATCGCCAGAGTTGCGAAGGCGGTGAACAGCGAAATGTCCAGCGCCTGGTCCTTGAGGTCCCGAGTCCAGCTCGGAACTTCCTCTTCCTCGTCAGCGAAGTTCCACTCGTCAGCCGGCTTCTGAGCGGAAACGGCGGGAACGAACAGGAGCGTCAACAGCAGGGCGACGACGAGACGTTTCACTTCGTCGTCCCCGTCGGCGTCAGTAACGCGCGTGCCATGCGGCGCGCGCCGTTTCGAATAGCGCGGGAGGAGCTGGTGATGGTGATGGATGCGCGGGAGATTGCTGCGACGTCCGATCCAACCTTGAACGGATCGCGTATGTCCTTGCCGCGGAACTGCTGGGCGAATTCCGGAATGTCGACTGAGAAATAACCGTACGGCTCGCGATGCTCGGTTACCAGGACCCCGGTCAGTTTGGCATTCGTGTCCAGGCCCACGAGCATCTTGATCGGACCGTCATAGCCGCGCTCCAGGGGCTCCAGTTCCGTGGTCCAGAACACATAGCCCGCGACGGCCTGATTGCCGGTGTAAGCAATAAAGTGGGGTAAGGGGCGCGTTTGTTTCGTCGAAAACGACGTAGCTGCGGGGAACACTCGTTTGAGCTGCGCTTCGAGTGACTTGTCGAGAGCCGTCTGCCCAAGAGCCACAGACAACATGACCGCTGTAATGATGACCACCAGGACCAGACGACGCATTGAATCCCCTTCGAGGCCGCTGATTGTATCGTCATCGGGGCAAGCCCAACAACCACGCATCTTTGTAGCGGCTTACGGAATAATCAGACTCGTGCGGCGGGTCGCGCCATCGGCTCCGTCATTCGTTATTTCGACGAGGTTGTTTTCCTGGCAGACGTATTCAAACAGCTCGGCTCCGAGATTCCAGCGCAGGTTGAAGCCGCCTGTCCATGTCCGCAGATATGCAGCCGGATCGTCGACAGTGACTTCGTATTTCAGCGTGTTGAAGTCGGATCGGGTGAAGCGTTCGATCAAATGCAGCTTGTCGGTGTGAGGAAATCCTTCGGCTTCGATCCAGGATCCTTCGTTGAAGCCGACTGTATCGACGATCAGCGAATCGCCTTCCCAGCGACCGATGGAGTGCCCGGTATACGTGGCCTCGATATTTGAGGGATGCGTCCGGCCGTCCATCAAGATGATGCGGAAACTGTACGGGCCGCCGATGTCGAAAATGAATATGCGTTGAAGGTCGCGCATCTCGACGAATTCGAAACCGTACGCCGTTCCGATCTGACGCGGACCCGGAGAAGGCTTGCACCGCGAGTGAGGAGCGTCCCTCTCGAAATTGGCCTGCCGGTATTCGTACAAAGCGCGGGCCCATGGCTGGAAGGGAACGTCGTCCATCGTTAGATTGGTGGAAAGGCCGCCGGGCCCCGCCGCGATCACGCTTCCCGGATTGCTCGCCAACTGACCACGCCCCTGGCGTATCCAATGCCCCTTTTCACCCGGAAGCGTTCCAAGATTGACGCGTCCATCCGCCAAACGTGGTGTGGGGCGGGCCGGAGCCTGCGGCCCTCTGTTTTGGCCGATTGAAGGACCGGCGAGAACAGTTGCGGCGAACGCCGCGATCCAAAGTTTGTTCATTGGCTGACTCGTTGCGGTGAGTATACATCTCGAACGGAGGGAAACCGATGTCGAGCCTGTCGAGCAGCACGACATGAGTTTTCCGATTCAAACGATATGACGCGCTGTCACATCACTCGTTGATTGACGAGGTCCTGTGAAACAGCCGGATGGAGTTTTTCGACTTTGTCTTTCCACGCTTCGGGGAAATGCTGTGTTGCCAGGCGGTAGCCCACTCCGGGTTCGGTCAACAAATAACGCGGATGATATGCATCCGTTTCGAGCTTTCTGCGGAGCTGATGCAAGTATGTCCGCAGGTAATGGACCTGCCCTGCGCGGCCCGGCCCCCACACATCGTTCAATAAGCACTCGCGGGTGACGATCCGGTCTGCGTGCCGGATCAGAACCTCGAGGAGCTTGTACTCTCTCCGTGTGAGATGGACCTCGACACCCGCGACATGAATTCGCCGGTTGTTCAGGTTGACCTCAATCTCGCCTGTTCGATAGATCGCCTGCGATGTATGGCCGCTCGTATTGGACAATCGTCGAAGAGCCACACGCACCCGAGCCAGTAGTTCTCCCGTGGAGACCGGTTTTCTGATGAAGTCGTCGGCTCCGGCATCGAGTGCCGCGATCCTTTCGCGTTCGTTAAAGTGGGCGGAGTACACAATGATCGGAATGTTCGGCTTTGCCTCCCGTACTTTTCGGATCACCAGGATTTCGTTGCCGTCCGGAAGACCAGGATCGAGCACGATCAGATCGAAGAGTCGCTGTGTCGCGAGGAGCACGCCCGCGGCCACGCTGGACGCCTCGCGCACGTCGTAGTGTTCGGCAAAAGCCGTGCGGAGGACGTGGCGGGTTTCCTCATCATGTTCGATGATCAGGATTTCAGGCGTCATCATGTGCGGCAGAAATTACTATCCCGCGGGCTCGGGCGGTATTGTCCTGGAGTATAGAAAGATATATCCCGGTATAGCGGAGCGACCGCGCCATCCCGTCTTGCGACAGGATGGCGCTGGATATCAGGCGTTCTGCGATCGTGCTTTGGCGCCGGCCGGAATCGCGCCGGAGCTGTGACTCGTGGTCATCTCGTCGTAATCGGTTGCAAAAACGTACGCCGTTTCGCTGTGCTGGCTCAGGTCCAGGCCCTGGCGTTCTTCCTGTTCGGTCACGCGCAGGCCCATGACTGCTTTCAGCACCAGTAAAATTACGGCGCTGCCCGCCGCGACAAACGCTACCGTGATGCCGACTGCGATCAACTGTGTCACGAGAAGACCGGGATTGCCATAAAGGAGACCGTCGTTTCCCGCGGAATTAACGGCCTTCGTCGCAAAAACTCCCGTCAGGATAGCGCCCAGGATTCCGCCGACGCCATGCACGCCGACAACGTCCAGGGAATCGTCGTATCCGAACTTCGATTTCAACATGCACGCCGAATAACAAACCACTCCAGCGGCAAGACCGATGACGATTGCAGCCAGCGGCGTGACATAACCCGATGCCGGCGTAATGGCGACTAGACCTGCAACTGCTCCTGACGCGGCGCCAAGCATTGTCGGCTTACCGTTTTTGATCCATTCCGCAAGCATCCAGCCCAGCGCTGCCATTGACGCAGCGGTATGTGTCACCATGAAAGCGTTCGATGCCAGACCATTGGCGCCCAGAGCCGATCCAGCGTTGAATCCGAACCAGCCCACCCACAGCATCGCGGCGCCGATGACCGCGAATGGCAGGTTGTGCGGAGCCATCGGCACCTTCCCGAATCCGACACGCTTGCCCATGATCAAAACCGCGACTAACGCAGAAATACCCGCGCTGATGTGCACCACCGTTCCGCCGGCAAAATCCAGGGCGCCCATGTTGCGAAGGAAGCCTCCCACGCCCCAAACCCAGTGAGCGAGCGGGTCATAAATGAGTGTGGCCCACAGCAGCGAGAATACGAGGAAGGTCGAAAACTTCATGCGCTCGGCAAACGCGCCGGTCATCAATGCGGGAGTGATGATGGCGAACATGAGCTGATAAAACATGAACGTTTGATGCGGGATCGTCGCCGCGTAGTCGGCATTCGGCTCCGCTCCGACGCCGCTCAAACCGATCCACTGAAAGCCGCCGAGGAAGGGCGAGCCGGTCGCGAAGGCGATGCTGTAGCCAATGATGATCCATTGCAGCGTGATCAGCCCGACCATCACGAAGTTCTGCATCAGCATGCCGAGGACATTCTTCGAACGGACCAGGCCGCCGTAGAAAAGAAACAGGCCTGGGATGGTCATGAACAGGACCAGCGCCGCGGATGTCAGCATCCAGGCGGTGTCACCTGTATCGACAGTAGGTGCGGGGGGCGCTGCAGCAGCAGCGGGAGCCTCAGCTTGACCGAATGCCGTTATGCCGACAGCCAGGATGAGGGTCAAAACCAAGACGATGTTTTTTGCGCGGTTCATTAGTCTCTCCTTTAAGAAGTTCAATTCGAGACTTCATCGTCTTGTTTGGTACGACGTTGTACCGGTTGGGATGTATGCCAGGCAGGCAGGAAAATAACATCCGGAACGCAGGGAGGGAATTGTGCAGAAGTATACGAATCTATACTTTTGTATATCGGATTCGAAGGTCGGCTGCCATACGGACAAGATCCGCAAATGATGCTGCCTGCATCTTTCTCATGAGACTGGCACGCTGCACTTTCACAGTGATCTCGCTCATGCCGATCTCCGCAGCGATCTCCTTGTTGGTCCGGCCGGAAACAACCCACGGAAGCAGTTCCCGCTCACGTGGCGTGAGTCCTTCAAGTCTGCTTTGCAGGTCCGAAACCTCTTTTTCTTTTTGACGCCGTGCTCGGTCTCGACCCAGACAGATTTGAATGGCATCCAGCAGGTCCTGATCCCGGAATGGTTTTGTCAGGAACTCCACAGCCCCGGCCTTCATCGCCCGCACGGACATCGGAATATCGCCATGCGCAGTAATAAAAATGATGGGGATCTGAATGCCGGCGCTGTTCAGTTCTCTTTGAAGGTCCAATCCGCTGATTCCCGGCAGGCGCACATCCAGAATCAGACAAGCCGGGACGTCCCGCCGGCCATGGGCAAGGAACTCTGTTGCAGACGCGAACAATTCGGGCTCCAGGCCGACAGATTTCAAAAGGTTTTTGATCGCATTCCTCATTGACGGATCATCCTCGACGACGAAGACGTCCTCTTGTGACCCTTTCATTCCGCGTCGGCCCCTTTCGGCAGCGTGAAGTTGAGTGAGGCGCCGTGCGGCGATCGTGATTCAGCCCACAATCGGCCGCCATGCGCCTCGACTATCGACCTGCTTATCGTCAGCCCCATTCCGATGCCATCTTTTTTGGTGGTAAAGAAGGGATCGAAAATGGATTCCGGACGCTCTGCAGGCAAACCGTGTCCATTATCCAGAACCTGCGTCAACACACAATCGGGGTTTCGCGATGACTTGATCTGAAGCTGTCCTGAACGATCCGTCATGTGCATGGCGTCGAGGCTGTTCATGATCAGGTTGAGAACGACCTGCTGCAACTGGACGCGATCGCCGATGACCGGCGGTAGGTGGTTGCCCAACTCGATCGTGACTGCAATCCCGCGCCGTTTGATCTCGTCTGCTGTCAGAGCAAGGACCTCGCGAATGACCTCATTGATATCCAGGAGCACCATCGGCGTGGAATTCTTGGCCAAAAGCGTGCGTATTCTTTGGACGACCGCCGCAGCTCTGTTCCCATCCCGAACGATACAATCGAGCGCTTCCCGGGCGCCCTGCAGATCCGGAGGCTGCTGAGCCAGCCAGCGCACAGCAGCATTTCCGTTGGTGACCATCGCGCCAATCGGCTGGTTGATTTCATGAGCGATCGATGCGGCCAATTCACCCATCGTCGTGATGCGTGCCAGATGCGCCAGTTCGGCCTGAGCTTTATGCAGTTTCTCCAATGCGCGCTTGCTTTCCGTCATGTCGCGCAGGATTACGTAGTAGGCAATACACTTGCCGTCAGCGATTACGCGGAACGACACTTCGGAAACGTCCCAGTACCTGCCGTCTTTCTTTCGCCGAATCGTTTCCATATTCACGTCTTCTCCGTTGGCAATACGCTGGCGCGCTCGCATCGCTTCCGCTTTTAACGGGGCCGGGACAATCAAATCAATACTCGATTGGTTTGCGATTTCATCGGCCGAGTATCCGAAGCTTTGCAGGAACTTCCTGTTGACGCGGATTATCCGATCCTGAAGATCGACCAGCATGATCGCATCCGGAGTCTGCTCGAAGAGTTCATCCAGATGGGCCTTCTGCTTTTCCTCCGCCGTTCTTCGAGCGGACGCAAGCCAACTGCCGACGAGGGCAATCAGGAGGAACGAGAGAACGTAAGGCAGTTCATGGATTTCCATGACAAACGCCCGATAGGGGGCGACGAAGTAGTAATCGACAGCGATCATCGACACAACAACCGCGAAGATACCGGCCGCCGTCCGGCCAAACCAACCCGCGAGCATCACCGCAGAGAGAAAAAAGATCAGGAAGCCGTCTGGAAACGACGGCTGTGCGAGCAGAGAAAGCAGTAGCGCCGCGCCTGTGAAAAGAAGAGCGATTACAAATCTGAAACCCGGAACAGCCGAAATCCGCATCGGTTGTCGATGATAGCTCTAAGTCTGCTCCGCAGTTGCTGATGATTGGAAGTGCCGGCATTGCCGCCCTTATCCCTGCGCGACGCGCGGCAAACACCGATCCGATAGTCGCACTTCGCCACGAATAATTCCGGTACACTGCCGGGATTCGATACGAGTAGCACAAAAGAGGAGAATCTGTGGCATTCGCGCGACGCGTGTTGAGATTGCTCATCGCGATCGCAGGTGTATTGGCGATCACCTTCGTCGGCCACAGTGTCGTTCCGGTCAATGCGACGACGGCCGGTCTCGGATATCTCTTGTTCGTGCTTGTTATCGCGAGCACGTGGGGATTCGTCGAGGCATTGGTGTCTTCGATCGCGGCAACGCTCGTTTTCAATTTTTTCTTTCTCCCGCCCGTCGGTACGTTCACGATTGCAGATCCGCAGAACTGGGCCGCCCTCTTTTCTTTCCTCGTAGCATCGCTGATTGCGAGCAGGCTCTCGACGAAAGCCAGGCACCGCGCTTTGGAAGCTGAGGAACGGCAGCAGGACGTCGAACGTCTGTACACATTCGGCAGAGCCATACTGCTGATCGACGACAGGCAGCCATTTGTACGGCAGCTGGCGGCGAGACTTGCCGACGCATTTGAACTCGAAGCAGTCGCTCTGTTCGAATCCCGGACCGGAGAGATTTACCGGGCAGGACCGGTTGATCTCGACGGGATGGACAGCCAATTACGGGAGGCGGCTGTACAGGGAACGTCGTTTGCGGATCCTGAGCGCAAGCGTGTGATAACCGCCGTGCGGCTGGGGTCGGAGCCTATCGCGAGTCTCGCGCTTCAAGGCGGGCGAATGCCGGACTCGGTGCTTCAAAGTGTCGCCAATCTCGTCGCCATCGGGCTGGAGCGGGAGCGCGCGGAAAATCTCGCGCATGAAATGGAAGCCGCAAGGCGGAGCGAACAGTTACGAAACACCTTGATCGACGCGATGGCCCACGAATTCAAAACACCTCTGACGTCGATCCGGGCCGCGACAAGCGCGTTGCTGGCCGATCCGGACTCCGGGCTTTCGCAAGCGAAGCCTTTGCTGCAAATCGCGGACGAGGAAGCGGCGAACCTTGAAGAACTGATCGACAATGCGCTCGATATGGCGCAACTCGACGGCGACCGTATTCGTGTGGACCTGGAAATCTCAAACCTCGATGAACTTGTCGGCGGCGTCGTGGCGTCCATGAAGACAAAGGCCGGCGAAAGGCGGATGGAGATTCAGTTTGCAGATCCGGTGCCCCCGATCTCGATCGATCGCCGGTTGATGAAGATTGCGATCAAGCAGATCCTCGATAATGCGCTGAAGTATTCTTCTTCAGATACGCCGGTCGCGGTCCGGGCGTTTCGGTCCAATGGTACCGTGGCCCTTGAGATCACCAATCACGGAAAGGGAATACCGCTGCAGGAGCAGACACGCATCTTCGACCGCTTTTATCGCGGCGCCGAGGTTCGCGAACGGATTCCCGGGTCCGGTCTCGGCTTGAGCATTGCCTATCGAATCCTGCAGGCGCATGGCGGGGATCTCACGATCAGGAGTCAAGGCACAGAAACCACATTTCGCATGGAGCTACCGGTCGAACGGAAATGATCCTGGAGGAAATTTGAGCGGAGGCCGAATTTTGGTTGTCGATGACGAACCGCAAATCCGGCGCATCATGCGCGAAACGTTGACGCATGCTGGCTACGAGGTGGATGACGCGAAGAACGGCGTCGAGGGTCTCGACAAAGTTCGCCAGTTTCGTCCCGATCTCGTGCTTCTCGACATCAACATGCCGGAAATGGGAGGCATTGAAGTCTGTAAAGCGATTCGAACCGACTCGAATATCGCCATCATCATGCTCACCGTCCGCAAGTCCGATGCCGACAAGGTTGCCGCGCTTGATGCCGGAGCCGACGACTTCGTTACCAAACCCTTCAGCACGCCGGAACTTCTGGCTCGCGTCCGTGCGGCTTTGCGCCGTGTGCCCGCGGGACAAGCCGCGACAGGAAAACTGCAATTCGGGGATCTTACGATCGATTTCGCCGGGCGAAACGTGACACGCGGGTCAAAGACGTCGCACTTAACGCCGAAGGAACTGGATCTACTGCGATTCCTCACACAACGTCCCAACGAGGCCATCTCTCATCGAGAACTGCTTCAGGGTGTTTGGGGACCGGACTACGGCGATCAGGTCGATTACCTTCGGGTCGTCGTCAAGAATCTGCGAAAGAAGATCGAGAAGAACCCCGAACGTCCGGACTACATCAAGACTGAACCGTGGGTAGGTTACCGCTTCAGCACGCCAGCCCAGTAATCGCTTCATCTCGCGGCATTCATAAATTCCTCATGCCTTGCCTATGACTTCTTCATGTCTTCCTTCCTACTCTCAAAGGTGTGGAAGGAGAACAAATGCCGCTCGCATTCAATCGATCGTTGAACCGGCAGAACGGACAACCTGAAGCGCCATACGACCAGGACCAGGAAGCAGGTCTCAATGTTTCCGTCATCTTTACCAGCGTTGGAGCAACAATTTCGGCATTAAAGAGAGCCGGCTCCCTGGCACAGAGTCTGGGCGCTCGAATCACGCTTCTGGTGCCGCAGATTATGCCGTATCCGCTGCCGCTCACAACGGCGGCCGCAAAAGATTCTGGCCAACCCGCGAGACAGCGCTCGTGCGCAAGCTGCGCCGCGCCGGCCATGAAGTGATTTTCACTGAACAAGAGGTGACCCATGCTTGATCTTTTCTACGTTGCAATCCTCATCGTCTTCTTTGTCCTGATGTGGGGCTTCACCAAAGCCGTGGAAAGGCTGTAGGGGGACTTATGGAATACGCCATCGCTGGAATCACAGCCATCCTGCTTTTCATTTATCTCGTGTACGCGTTGCTTCGACCGGAAAGGTTTTGAATATGACAGTACTCGGCATTGCACAAATACTGGTTTTCTTCGCGCTGGTGATCGCGGTTACCAAGCCGATCGGCGTTTTCATGTACCGCGTGTTTGAAGGCCAGCGAACATTCCTGCATCCCATCCTTCGTCCGATCGAGCGCCTGACTTACCTGGTCGGCGGAATACGGGAGGACGTCGAACAAACCTGGGTGCGCTATTCGGCATCGCTGCTTTCCTTCAGCATCTTCTCGTTCCTGTTTGTCTATGTGCTGCAGCGATTGCAGGGATATCTGCCGCTGAACCCGATGGGTTTCTCGACCGCGTCGGCGCCTGGGAATGCGACCACCATGACGCCGGACCTCGCGTTCAACACCGCGGTCAGCTTCATGACGAACACCAACTGGCAGTCCTACTCGCCGGATACGACGATGAGCTATCTCGTTCAGATGGCTGCGCTGACCGTGCAGAACTTCGTTTCCGCCGCAGTCGGAATCGCCGTGGCGATCGCGCTGATTCGAGGCTTCGCTCGTCATAACTCGAAGACGATCGGCAATTTCTGGGTCGATCTGACCCGGTGCACGCTGTACGTCCTGCTGCCGATCTCGATCGTGGCTGCGCTTTTCTTCGTCGGGCAGGGATCGATTCAAAACTTCCAGGGACCGGTCGCCGTCCAGACTGTGGAAGGCGGCTCACAAACGATTGAACAGGGCCCGCTGGCATCGCAGCTCGCCATCAAGATGCTGGGCACGAACGGCGGCGGCTACTTCAACGCGAATTCGGCTCATCCATACGAGAATGCGACGCCCTTATCCAACCTGGTGCAGATGCTGCTCATCTTCTGCCTGGGCGCCGGGTTGACTTACACATTCGGAAAGATGGTACGCGACACCCGCCAGGGCTGGGCCATATTCGCGACCATGAGCGTGTTGTTCCTCGCCGGAACCTTCATCTGCTATTGGGCCGAGCAGAGTGGCAATCCGACCACGGCGAATTTCGGACTTGAAACGACGTATAGCGGCGCGCAGTCCGGCGGCAACATGGAAGGCAAAGAGGTTCGCTTCGGCAACGCGATGACCTCTCTCTTTGCGACAGTTACCACCGATGCGAGCTGCGGCGCCGTTATCGGCATGCACGACAGTTTCACGCCGCTCGGAGGCCTCGTCCCGCTCTTCAACATGCAGACCGACGAGGTGATTTTCGGAGGCGTCGGCGCCGGCTTCTACAGCATGTTGATTTACGTTGTTGTAGCGGTCTTCATCGGCGGCTTGATGGTTGGGCGTACGCCGGAATATATCGGCAAGAAGATCGAGCAGAAGGAAGTAAAGATGGCCATCATCGCAATCATCGCGACCTCGATGTGCGTCCTGGGTTTTACCGCGCTCACGTCGGTCGTTTCTTTCGAGAAGGGAGCCTACTGGAACGGGTCCTACGGGCACGGAACCGGAAACCTCAACAACGGCGGTCCTCACGGTTTCTCCGAGATCCTCTATGCCTACAGCAGCGCCAGCGGCAACAACGGAAGCGCTTTCGCCGGAATCAGCGCGAACACGCCCTGGTACAACCTCACGCTCGGCATTGCGATGCTGGTTGCAAGATTCCTTTTCATCATTCCAGCTCTGGCGATCGCGGGAAGTCTTGCTTCCAAGAAGCTGATCCCGGTAACGAGCGGCACTCTGCCGACGCACGGTTCGCTGTTCGTCGTCCTTCTGATTGGAACGATCGTTATCGTCGGCGCCCTCACATATTTCCCGGCGCTATCGCTGGGACCCATTGTTGAGCATTTCCAGATGCTGAACGGGAAGGTGTTTTGACATGGCAACCGTAGTGGTTCCTCCGCAAGGACCGAAACAGGCCGCCAAAGCCGACCCAACGCAATTGATTTCCAAAGGAGTGCGGACACGTCCTCTCTTCGATCCGGAAATCGTGGCGCGCGCTACGAAAGAGTCGTTCGTCAAGTTGAACCCGAGAATCGTGGCGAAGAATCCCGTGATGTTTGTCGTGGAAATCGGCGCGGTTTTGACCACGTTGTTCGTGATCAAAGATGCCGTCACAGTCGCAGGCGGCCTTCTCTTCGGCATTCAGATCGCTCTCTGGCTGTGGTTCACTGTGCTGTTCGCCAACTTTGCCGAAGCGATGGCCGAAGCGCGTGGAAAGGCCCAGGCCGACAATCTGCGCAAGACGAAGACCGATACCAAGGCGAAGAAGATCCTCGCCGGCGGCAAGTTTGAAATGGTCTCGGCATCGCAATTGCGCTCCGGCGACGTTGTTTTTGTCGAAGCGGGCTACCTCATTCCTGGAGATGGCGAAGTCATCGAGGGTATTGCAAGCGTCGATGAATCCGTCATTACAGGAGAGAGCGCTCCGGTCATTCGTGAGTCGGGCGGAGATCGCAGCGCCGTGACCGGCGGCACGAAGGTGCTATCGGATCACATCAAGATCAGGATCACGTCGAATCCCGGCGAGACCTTCCTCGATCGCATGATCGCGCTCGTTGAAGGCGCGGTGCGTCAGAAGACTCCGAACGAGATTGCCCTGAACATCCTGATTGCCGGCCTGACACTGATCTTCCTGCTGGCGGTCTCGACGCTGCCGCCATACACGAAATACGCCATCCAGGCGGTCGGTCTGGGATCTGCCCCCACGGTCGCGGTGCTGGTGTCCTTGCTCGTTTGCCTGATTCCGACCACGATCGGCGGGTTACTCTCCGCGATCGGAATTGCCGGCATGGACCGCGTGATGCAACACAACGTCCTGGCTATGAGCGGAAAGGCGGTCGAAGCGTCCGGCGACGTGAATACGCTGCTTCTCGATAAAACAGGCACGATCACTCTCGGTAATCGCCAGGCCGTGGAATTCATGCCGGTCGATGGCGTCAACTCGAGCGAGCTCGCGGATGCCGCTCAGCTTTCCAGTCTGGCGGATGAAACTCCAGAGGGTCGTTCAATCGTGGTTCTGGCGAAGGAGAGATACAGCCTTCGCGGCAGAGAAGTGGCTGAGCACGAGGCGCGCTTCATTCCGTTCTCCGCGTACACGCGGATGAGCGGCGTGGACATGGACGGACGCCAACTGCGGAAAGGCGCCACCGAAGCCATCATCGGATTCGTCCAGGAACGCGGTGGCAAGGTGCCGGCAAGCCTCAGCGAAGCGGCCGAACGCATTTCAAGGAACGGCGGCACCCCGCTGGCGGTCGCCGACGGTGCGCGTGTTCTCGGCGTCGTTCACCTGAAAGACATCGTCAAAGGCGGGATGAAAGAGCGGCTTGCGTCGTTGCGCGCCATGGGCATCCGCTCCGTGATGATTACCGGAGATAACCCGCTGACGGCCGCCGCGATCGCGACCGAAGCCGGCGTCGATGACTTTCTCGCCCAGGCGACGCCGAAAGACAAACTGGAATACATCAAGAAAGAGCAGGCGCAGGGCCGGTTGGTCGCGATGACCGGCGATGGAACGAACGACGCGCCGGCGCTCGCTCAGGCCGACGTGGGCGTGGCGATGAACACCGGAACGATGGCTGCGAAAGAAGCCGGCAACATGGTGGATCTCGACAGCAACCCAACCAAGCTCATCGAGATCGTCGCCATCGGCAAACAGTTGCTGATTACTCGCGGTGCCTTGACGACGTTTTCCATCGCGAATGACGTCGCGAAGTATTTCGCGATCATCCCTGCCATGTTCATGGCGATGTATCCGGAACTCGCGAAGCTCAACATCATGGGACTGCACTCGCCGCAAAGCGCGGTGCTTTCCGCCGTGATTTTCAATGCCCTGATCATTATTGCGCTGGTTCCTCTGGCTCTGCGCGGCGTGCAGTACAAGCCCGTGAGCGCCGGGCAAATACTGAGCCGCAATCTTCTGATCTACGGGCTCGGTGGACTCATTGTCCCGTTCCCGGGCATTTGGTTGATTGACAAGCTTATTGTGGCGCTCGGTCTGGCGTAAGGCGTGACGGTGGGCCCGACGCTAACAAGGGAGTACATCATGATCAAGGAACTTGGACCTGGATTTCGTTTTACGTTGTTCTTCACGGTGCTGACAGGGTTGTTATATCCGGCCCTTATGACGGGCATATCCCAACTCGTTTTCCCGGACAAAGCCAATGGCAGCCTGATTACGGTCAACGGCAAGGTTCTGGGCTCGGAACTCATCGGCCAGCCGTTTTCAAAGCCGGAATACTTTCATCCACGGCCATCGGCTGCCGGGGGCGGATACGACGCGACCGCCAGCAGCGGTTCAAACCTGGGACCGACAAGCGCGAAGCTGATCCATGGAACGACGAAGATGGACGACAAGAACAATGAGGTTGTGGATTTCGATGGAATCCACCTTCGCATCGTTCAGTACACGATCGAGAACGAGATCCCCTATGACTCTTCCGTGCCGCTGGATCAATTCAAAGATGCCGACGGCAACCTCGATGGCGTCAAACTCATGAAAGCCTTCGCCGACGAAAAGGCGCCTCTGGTATTCACGCCGAGAACGCCCGTTCCGGCGGATGCGGTAACGGCATCCGCGTCGGGACTCGACCCGCATATCAGCCCGGCGAATGCGGAGGCGCAGGCCGCGCGAATCGCCAGGAACCGCAAAGTTTCACTCAATCAGGTGAAGCAGGCGATCACGGAATCGACGAGAGGGGCGGATCTCGGCTTCCTGGGCGAGCCCCGGGTGAACGTCGTCACGCTGAACGTCGCGCTGGACCAGCGATTCCCGGTGTCGAAGTAAACGCTCCCTCTCCCACCGGGAGAGGGACGGGTTACGAACCAATGCTTAAATCCATCGGCCGCATTCTTCGACCTGCTCTCGTCCTTCTCGTTGTCTTTGTGATCCTCGGCATCGCGGGCGTCGCGTATCAGGGCGTTCGAACGCTCCAGCGACTCACAGCCGTCGAGGCGGAGCGAGACCAGTGGCAAGAGCCGGCGGCTATACTGCGACACCTCGATCTGAAGGAAGGAAGCGTCGTCGTGGATCTCGGCTCGGGCGCCGGGTACTTCGCGTTGAAGCTTTCAGATGCCGTGGGCGCCACAGTATTTTCAATGCGGGCTATAGCATTGGAAACGACAGTTACGGCGATCCGAGCAACAACAATCGATTCCTCTTTCTCTACTACGGCGTAACATTTCCCTGAAATGGACAACGACTACCGACGGGACCCTGAGCGGCTACTGGCAGAGATTCAGCGCGAGGAGCGGCGACTGAAGCGCGGGCGCCTGAAGATTTTTCTCGGATACGCTTCCGGCGTCGGCAAGTCGGCAAAGATGCTGGATGAAGCCCGGAGAAGGCGGCAGCGCGGAGAGGACATCGTCATTGGAGCGATCCAGCCAAAGTCCACTCCCGAAATCGACAGGCTTTTGAAGGCGCATGAAATCATTCCCACGTTAAAAGTCTCCGGACGAGAAGTCATCGATATCGATCAGATCCTCCGAAGGCGGCCGCAGCTTGTCATCATCGACGGCCTGGCATACGACAACCCGCCCGGGAGCCGGCATGCCCATCGATGGCAGGAAATCGATGAACTTCTGCTGAACAATATCTCCGTCATCACTTCGATCAATCTGCAATATATCGAGGAAATGCAGGAGGACGTCGCGCGCATTACGGGCAAGCGTCCGAAAGAAACGGTGCCGCTGGCCTTTCTGAAGCACGCGGACGACATTGAGATCATCGATGCGCCGGCTCACGAGCAGCGATCGTCCCAACTCCGCGAACTGGCGCTGCTGGTGGCGGCCGAGGTCGTGGAGGCCGAACTCCGGACATATCTGGAGTCTCATGGTCTTGTCGAAAACTGGGGAATACAGGAGCGCATCCTGGTCGGTATCACACCGAGATCCGACGCGCGGCCGCTGCTCGAAAGCGGAAGACGGAACGCAGACCGCTTTCACGGCGATCTGCTGGTGGCCTACGTCCGCCAACCCGATCTGGCGCCCAATGATCAGGCGGCGCTCGACAAGAATCTCGGGCTTGCCCGGGAACTGGGCGCCAGCATTCACGTTCTCGACGGCAGCGATCCTGTTCGATCGTTGATCGACTTCGCACGACAGGAAGGCATCACCCAGATCTTCATCGGCCACAGCCAGAGGCGCGGCTGGTGGCATCGTCTTCGAGGCAATCCCGTAGAGCGGTTGATTGCCCTGGCGGAAGGAATCGACGTCCGGGTGTTTCCGCAGATGAGCGGAGCGAATGCAAGCCCGATAGGGCGCAGCCATCAAGAGATGAGCGGAGCGAATGCAAGCCCGACAGGGCGCAGCCATCAAGAGATGAGCGGAGCGAATGCAAGCCCGACAGGGCGCAGCCATCAAGAGATGAGCGGAGCGAATGCAAGCCCGACAGGGCGCAGCCGTCAAGAGATGAGCGGAGCGAATGCAAGCCCGACAGGGCGCAGCCGTCAAGAGATGAGCGGAGCGAATGCAAGCCCGACAGGGCGCAGCCGTCAAGAAAGGGCCGCAACGTGAGCACAAGAGGGCGTCTCAAAGTTTTTCTCAGTTACGCGGCTGGGGCCGGCAAGACCTATCGAATGCTGGAAGAGGCACAGGAGCTGAAGGCCAAAGGCGTCGATGTCGTCGTGGGGTACTTCGAGCCGCATGCGCGAAAAGAGACGATCGCAAAAACCGAAGGGCTCGAATTCGTCTCGCGGAAGCAGATGGAATATCGCGGTACCACCTTCGAGGAAATGGATACCGACGCGATCCTCAAACGGGCTCCGGCCGTGTGCCTGGTCGATGAGTTTGCTCACACCAACGTGCCGGGTTCCGAGCGAGGAAAACGGTGGGAAGACGTGATGGTGCTTCTCGATGCCGGAATCGACGTGCCGACCACGATGAACCTGCAACATCTGGAAAGCCTCAACGACCAGATCTTGCAGATCACCGGCATACGCGTTCGCGAGACAGTTCCGGACTGGGTGATCAAACAGGCTGACGAAGTTGTGATGGTCGATGTCACGCCCGAGGCTCTGATCAATCGCCTGAAGAGAGGGGTCGTCTATGCGCCGGAAAAAGCCGCCCAGGCGCTGGAGAATTTCTTTCGTGAACAGTCGTTGGCAGGGCTTCGCGAACTGGCGCTTCGGCAAGCGGCGCATGAAGTCGAAATTCGGCATGAGCCTCCGCGTTCGACCGATCGTCTGCTGATCCACATCACAGATGTACCCACAACTGCCATGCTGATTCGCCGCGGAAGGCGTGTAGCGGACTATCTCCGCGCCGAATGCTTCGCACTTTATGTCTCCGAAACCGGCGATTTGAGCAGCATGCCCGCGGCCGAACGCGAAGCAATCGAACAGCACCTGAACTTTGCGCGGCATCTGCATATCGAAACGCGCATCCTGCAAGGACACGACGTCGCCTCGGTGCTCGTGGACTTCGCGCGCCGTGAGCGGATCACTCAGATGTTTGTGATGCGGCCGAGAAAAAGGCACTGGAGTCTCCTGCCCGGTGCCAGTCTGGTTTCAGAGATCCTGCGTATCGCGCAGGATATGCAGATCACGGTTGTCGCGGACCGCCGCGCGATGGCTGAGGGAAATTAGGGGACCGCCTTGGAGAAGGATGTCGCGGTTTTTCGGTATGTCGGAGGAAAGGGAGTCGTTCCCGCTGTCCTGGCGGAGCCTCCGGAAGAGCGGGCTCATGAGAGGCTGCGCGTTAACGTGGTATTTACGGATCTTCAGTCGACGGGACTTGCCCTGAAAAAAGCCGTGGACCTGGCGATCGATCTGTCCGCTGTGACGCAGGTCATCGTGCCTCACGTCGTACCGTATCCGCTGGCTCTGGACTGTCCTGCCGTGCCCCTCGAATTCACGTGCAGGCAACTTCAGTTGCTCGCAGCGTCCGTTGGCGCAGATCCGTACATTCACATCTTCCTGTGCCCGCGACGTCATTGACCTTCTTGGAAAGTTATTCTCGCCTGGCTCGATCGTACTGGGTTCAAGGAAACGATGGCTTTGGCCGACCAGGACAGAACGCCTGGCAAAAGCCCTTCGTAAGAAAGGCTGCTCCGTCGTTGTCGTCTAATCGGCCGTGGAGAGCCTGGCGTTTTTCCACGCCGTCATTCCGCCGACAACGTTTGAAAGATTTCGAAAGCCCGACTGTTCAAGAACGCTGCAGGCGGCCGAGGAGCGATATCCGCCGGCGCAGAGGACTGCGATTTTCGCATCCGGGTTCAGGGATCGCGCGGATTCCGAAAGGTGATTGAGCGGCATCGAGGTTGCGCTTGCGATGTGGCCGCTGTCCCATTCCACGGGCCGCCGGACATCGATCACCGCATCCACGGACTTCTCATCGATGCGATGGCGTAGTTCCTCCACCGAGATCTGCTCCAGCGTGACCAGGGGCAAGCCCGCCTGGTGCCATGCGAGAACGCCGCCTCCGAGATACCCGGACACCAACTCCACGCCGACCCGCGCAAGCCTTGTGCGCGCTTCGCGAACGCTGTCGAAATCTTCGGCGACGATGATCAGCGGAACGTCCGGCCGAATCAAACTGCCTGCCCATGAGGCCAATTGCCCGCCCAGGCCAATATTCAACGAACCCGCGATGTGCCCTGTTCCATATTGGGACGCAGGACGCGTGTCGAGGATCAGATGTCCTCCGCGCTGCATCTTCTGGACCGCTTGTGGGGAGAGGCCGATGGGCTCGGGCAGTTCGTCGATCAGCACGGGTCCTTCGAGGTTCATCTGCGCGTCGCGGCTGAAGTAAGAAGGCGCTTCCGGAAGGTCGGTGGTCATCATCGCGATGAACTGGTCGCGAGACATCGGCTGCACCGCGTAGTTCACACGACGCTGTTCGCCGATCGTCGATGAGGTTTCGTTGGATATGTTGCGCCCGCACATCGATCCGGCGCCGTGAGCGGGGAAGACCTTCGTGTCGTCCGGCAGCGCGAGCAGTTTGTTGTGGAGCGAGTCGTACAACATGCCTGCCAATTCGTCAGCCGGCATCCGCGAGCCGAGAAGGTCGGGCCGGCCGACGTCGCCGATGAAGAGTGTGTCGCCTGTGAGAACACCGTAGGGTTTGCCCGGCTTGTCGCGTTCGAGAATCAGAACGCTGATCGATTCCGGTGTATGCCCCGGCGTTTCGAGAAATCGAAGAGTCACGTCATCCATGACGATCTGATCGCCCTCGTGCACCGGCACAAACTCAAACTTCGCCGCAGCACCGGCGCCGAAATAGATCCTGGCGCCCGTGCGCGCGGCGAGTTCGTGGTGTCCGGAAACGAAATCGGCATGAAGATGCGTTTCGATGACGTGCTTGATTTCGAAGCCCAGCGTCTTCGCTTCGTCGAGGTAGATGTCGACGTCACGTTGCGGATCGACGACGGCAGCTTCTTTGCCCGAACCGATGAGGTAGGAGGCGTGTGCCAGGCAGCCCAGGTAGAACTGTCTGAAATACATCAGGGCGTCATTCTTATGGAATCAACTCGGATCGTTTTGGTTTTTGCGTCGAGCGTTCCCGTGACCGTCACTTTCTGGCCGGCGAACTTTTGCGGCGTCTTCTGGTCGCTCAGGTTGTACGCGTCCGTGCCGTCATAGAGAACATAGGAGGAGCCATGCGCATCGACGCACGCGATGGTGCACTCGCGGTCATTCGCGCCCATGCGCATCTTCGAGTGATCGCCCGTGACGCACATGTCGTCTGTGATGACGCCCGTGAAGCGCTGCTGGCCCGAAGCGGCAGGGACCAGCAGCGCAAGAATTACAACGACACCACAGAGACACAGAGCCGCAGAGATAACTCGAGCCATGTAGCTAATTCTTCTCAGTGACCCGGCAACATCAGATGGGCTGCGGACGTGCCGGCATTCATGATCCATGCGCCGCCCTGCTGGCCAGTGTCGGGCAGGCCCAATGTCTGTGTCGTGGCGCCCGGAACCGCGATCGTCGCGTGGGAACGAGCCTGAGCCTGGCTGGCTCCGGTCATGTTGTAGAAGACCGAGCCAAATTCGGGCTTCGTCCACTTGCCTTCTTTTTCAGCGGCTTCGAATGCGGCGCGTCTCTCCTTCGGGTCGGCGATCGTTTCGATTTTCAAGCTCTGGGCCACGCGTTCCAGGTTGGCAATGCTGGTGCACTCGACCGAAAACGGCTGTGGACTAGCAGGCGGTATGGGCCGGTCATAGCAGACCAGGCGGTTCGTGCCTTTCCTCAAAGTGTCGTATGTGAAATCGGCCTTCCACTTGATGACCGTTGCACCGTCTTTCAATTGGGCGGGGGCGGAAAGCAGCGCTTTCTCGAGATCCGCGGGTGTTCCCTGCGCGGATGCGACGGCCGAAACCGCCAGTATGATGAGAACAACCAATGCCACACGTTTCATTTTCTGACCTCCAATGGGAATCAAACGCTTCAGATATTACCTCGGGAGGAATGAAAACGTGATCAAGATCGCAGTCGTTGGATAGAATGTCGTTCCACGTTGCTATAGAGGTCTACCGGAGGAACGACACATGAAACGACAAACCCTGGCGATACTCGCCTGCCTGTTGTATGGGACGGTACTCGGAACGCTCACGCTCGCCGCGCAGGACGTCACGATTACGAATGCTCGGATCATCGTCGCGAATGGAACCGTCATCGAGCGCGGATCGATCGTGGTGCGTGGCGGCAAAATCGCTGCCGTAGCGGCGGGCGCGCCGTCTGCGACTGCCGGCCAGGTGATCGACGCCAAAGGGATGAGCGCGATGCCCGGTTTCATCGATGCGCATCGGCACATCAATACGGGCCCGAATGAAAAAGCGCAGATGCAGGCGCAACTGGAAGCGGGCTATACCACCATCCTGTCGGGTGGCGGTCCTGCGGACGGTAACCTCACCTTGCGGGACCATATCGAGAAAGGCCAGATCAACGGGCCTCGCATCATTCCCTCCGGCCAACTGAGGCTGAACAATCACACGCCGGAATCCGCTCGCGCCGAGATTCAGAAGATGGCCGCGATGGGCATCAAGTTCACGGGTGAGATCTCTCTGACTCCGGTGCCCGGACCAACCGAGAAGGAATTGGAAGTTCTAAGGGCCGTTGTGGACGAAGGGAAGAAAGCCGGCGTGATGATACAGGTCCATGCGGTGAGTTCAAAAGCCATGGTGGCGGCCGTCGAGGCCGGTGTTCCGCTTCTGGTTCACCTTCCCAACAAAGACTGGGTCAGCAAAGATGACGCGAAGAAACTTGCCGCGTCCGGCACGAAAATTCTCGGCACGGTTGGTTTCGGCACGCCTGTCTTCGGCGTGTTTGCGGAAGACAACAATGCGCGATTCCGGGATGGAAGGCCCTGGCCCGAATCCATCGTGGATGGTGTCCGACTCGGCGAGGAAGCCGGATATATGCCGGTCAATGCGCGCACCGTTTGGGATGCGGGCGCCGTTCTGGGTTACTGCACTGATACGACGTACGACCCGAAAGCGGGATTGGAGCACGAACTGAGAGCCATCAATGCCATGTTTTCTATGAAAGACATCATCAAGATGATGGGGCCGAACACGGCGTCGTACATCCAGATGGGCGATCAACTCGGAACACTTGAAGCGGGCAAGCTCGCCGATATCATCCTTCTCGATGGAAATCCGATGGAAGGCTACTGGAACATGCTGAAGACGAAAGTGGTGCTCAAGGGCGGAGTGGTCGTCGTCGATAAGCGGTAATCGGTAACTCCTATGATCAGCGTATTAAGCCTGGGCCTCCTGTTGTTCGCGTCTGCGCAACAAGCCGCATTTGAGGTTGCCACCATCAAGCCGACACCTCCCGATTTTCGTGGGAGGTACAGCACGATGCAGGGCGCGCAAAAATTTATCGCCCGGGGTTACACACTCAAGTTCATGGTTGCGACCGCGTACAACCTGCCTCCGCGCCTCGTCTCAGGTGGTCCCGACTGGATCGAAACCGTTGCCTACGATATCGATGCTGCGACACCAGGAGCGCGTCCCACGATCGACGAGCAAATGGCAATGCTGCGCTCTCTCCTGTCGGAACGGTTCAACCTGACGTTCCATCGCGAACAAAAAGAAATGCAGGTTTATGAACTGACCGTTGCGAAGGATGGCTCAAGGCTCAGAGAAAGCGCGGCGCCGGCGGAAGAGGTTCCCCTTCTCGTGAACCGGGTGTTTCCGGGCCGTATCGAGTTGCCGGCGCGAAATGTGACCATGCCGCAGTTCGCGGCGATGATGCAGCGTACGGTGTTCGATCGCCCGGTGCTGGACAAGACGGGGCTTGCCGGAAGGTACGACTTCGACCTCGAGTGGATGCCCGACGACGCGCAATTCGGCGGAATGATACCGCCGCCAAACGCGGATACGCCTCAACGGCCGGATCTCTACGCGGCCATGCAGCAGCAACTTGGTCTGAGACTGCAGGCGACCAGGGGAATGGTGGATGTCATTGTTATCGATCGTGTGGACCGTCCTTCAGAGAACTGAAGACCGGCTGGTATATTGTCACGACGATGCGATGGCTCACACTCCTGTGGATGCTCCTGGCAACGGCTTTGTTCGCACAAGACGACATTGACGGATTCAAGGCGCGCGTCTATCGCAGCGCATCCGGCGACACCCTGCCGTACCGTATTTTCATCCCGCCCAGCTATGACGCGCAGAAACAGCATCCGCTCGTTCTGTGGCTGCACGGCGCCGGCGGCGCAGGGTCGGATAACGTCAGGAACGTCTCAGATGACCAGATTCCAGGAACACGTCTTTGGACGAAGCCGGAAAACCAGGCAAAGCATCCCGCATTCGTTCTCGTACCCCAGAGTCCCGGCAACTGGGTCGACGCACTGGACGGGCTCACTACCGAGATGCGGCTCGTTGTCGAGATCCTCGATTCGATAAAGGCCGAATTCAATATCGACGTGGGTCGCGTCTACGTTGCCGGCCAATCGGACGGTGGCTATGGGACGTGGAATCTGATCACGCAACGGCCGGAACTGTTTGCCGCTGCCATTCCGTTATGCGGCGGAGGCGATCCACGGCTGGCACGCCGCATCGCCAAAATGCCGATCTGGGTGTTTCATGGCCGGCGCGATGACGTGATTCCAGTAGGTGAGTCGCGGAGGATGGTGGATGCGATTCGAAAGGCCGGAGGCCGACCCCGGTTTACAGAGTATCCGCGGATCGGCCATGACATATGGGAGCCGACGTTTGCTGAGCCTCAACTCGTTCCCTGGCTCTTTTCACAACGCCGGTAACAACCTAGTCGATCGGTTTCTGCTCCATGCTATCGATGACCATTACCGGATAAGGATGTGTTTGTTTTTCGAGCTTCAGGCCGAGATGTTTCTCGAGACCTTCGAAGATACTGTATCCGCCGGGATCGACTGCAGCTCCGAGCCCACCTGGATCTGCGGGACGGGTTCCGGCTTGTTCCAGGGCCTGGCGCGGTGACCACATCAGCGTGAAATCCCAGCCGCCTTCGAGTCCGGTCTTATCCAGAACAGGATGATCGATATAAGCGCCGGCCCACTGCGAGAGGTTTCGCGCAACTTCCGCGACTGTAGTGTTCTGGCAGGTGATTGCCTGCATCGGTACCGTGATTTTCGCGGCCTGGACGGCGGCGGGATCCGGTCTGCAACTGGCGCGTGTTAACGGGTCTGCGCGCTTCAACTTCGATTCATTCCTCGTCCCAAGAACGGCGTAGACAGTGGTCGGCCGCTCTTCCTGATGCGTCTTGAGCTTGAATCGATCCTCGAGCAGCGCCCGAAGCATCATCAATGCGACTTGAAGGGGAGGTGCCTGCTCCTGTCCGCCAGCGCGGTTCGGCGCCCCGATACCAGTGCTGGGAGCCTTTGCGACGATCTGGTAGTGCTCGGTATCGATGTACTTCGGTCCTCCGGCAATCATGTCGTTAGTTAAATTGGGAAGGATTTCCATGGAGATGCCGATGAGCTGCTTCAGCGTTCCCTGCGCATCGATGCGACCGCCTTGCGTATACCGGATGCCGATGCCCGTCGTTCCCGGCGGGCTGGGTTTGATCTCGGCCGTTTCAAACTCCGGCTTCTCGGCAACAATGGCTTGCCCGACGCCCGGCGCGTTGTTGGTCGGTTTCTGATTCACGCTGTCGACGACGAGCACGGCGGTCGCGACCGGTTGCTGTTCCACCTTCAAGCCAAGTTGTTTGTCGACTGCTTCAAACATCGAAATGGCGTCCGCACCTGCCGCCGGCAGCAGCGCTCTGGCGGTCCACTTGACTTCGAAATCCCAACTGCCGTCGAGTTTGGTTTGGTTGATTATCGGCTTGTCGAAATAACCGCCCGCCATTTGCCGGAGATTCTGCGCGATTTGATCCACCGTCATGTTCTTGCACGCAACCACCTGGTACGGCACCGTGCCCGGTTGCGGCGTTTGCGGTTGCCCCTGGCAGGTCGAAGGGCCACCCTCAGTGGGCTTCAGTTTGTGTTTACCGCTTCCCAGGCTCAATACAAAGACCGGCAAGGGCTTGTTGTCATCGTGAGCTTTCAGGCTGAATCGTTCGGCGAGAAGATTCTTCAGCATCGTTTTCGCAGTGTCGGCTGTAGCTCCGGCCGGCGTCCTGGCGATCACGTTGAAACGCGTCGTCTCGAGCCAGCTCGGACCCCCAAGAACCTTGTCCGCATCCACGCTGTACGCGGTTCGGACGAGGTCCACCATCGTGGCATTGCGAATCTCGTACCGTCCGTCACGCAGGACTCCGCCGCTCATCTGTCCAACAGCGCTGAGGGGGGTGGCATGGACATCGGCGACCTCGAATGCCAACGGTTTTTCTGTGGATTGACCGAACAGTGTGGCGGTTAGAAGGATGATGCAGCCAATCTTTGCAAGTCCGCGAATCATAGATTTTCTCCTCAGATGACTTAAGACCCTGGAAAGGCTCGATCCGTTGACATATAGACGCCTATTTCATCTGGTTCTTAACAACTGTTTCTACGTTCGAGTTGGTGTTTAGTTAACAAGGTCGCTCTCTTGTAGACTTGAGCCATTTTCCCGCTGGGGGTGTGTCATGACGAGATGGATGAAGTTATTCGGCATCGTTGCGATCCTCGGGATCGCCGCTGTCGCTTTTTCGCAGGGAGTTACGAGCAATCCTTACCGCCCCGTTCGCGGACTTGCGGACGGTGGAGGGCCCAGCGTGCCGGGGGGCGAGTGGGCGAAGCTTCCGGGCGGAAGAGAGATGGGGCCGCCGGCTTCCGTGCACGTCGACATCGATGGAGAAAGCATCTGGGCGTTCATTCGCTGTGACGAAACCAGTCCGTTGCCTGTCGCGCGCGGCGGCCGGTTCGGTCTCGACTGTATTTCTCCCGACGGCAAACTCAAGCCACATGACACCATTTTCAAGTTCGATCCCAAAGGCAATGCCGTTAAGAGCTTTGGCGCACAGATGTTCATCTGGCCCCATGGATTGCACGTCGATCGCGAAGGCAACATCTGGGCGACCGATGCCGCCGGCGACGAGGCCGTCGGTCTGGCCGCAAAGGCCGGCGTGAAAGCCGGGCATGTCGTCCGCAAATTCAGTCCCGATGGAAAAGTTCTCATGACCTTGGGTGAGCCTGGCGTTCCCGGCAATGATGAAAAACACTTCAGATCGCCCGCCGGTGTCGTGACCGCTCCGAACGGGGACATCTTCATTGCCGATGGTCACGGTACGAACAATCGGATCGTGAAGTTCTCGAAGGATGGAAAGTTCATCAAGTCCTGGGGCAAGACCGGCTATGCGCCCGGCGAGTTTCGCACTCCGCACTGCATCAACATGGACAAGAGAGGCCGCGTTTTCGTGTGCGATCGCGCCAACACTCGAATCCAGATCTTCGATCAGGAAGGAAAGCACCTCTCCACATGGCATCAATTTGGCATGCCGAGTGGGATGGCGTTCTCGGTCAATGACGACGACATGATCTATGTTTTCGATTCCGAATCGGACAATGTCGATAATCCGGGCTTCGAACAGGGAATCCGGATCGGCGATGCCCTGAACGGCTGGGTGAGGTACTTCATCCTCGATCAGGGCGGCAATCCGAGCACCGGAACCGGCAGCGGCCCGGAATTCGGCACTGTCGATAAGTTTGGGAACGTCTTCGGCGGAGAACCACGGCCACGCGTGCTTCGGAAATACGTGAAGGTAAGGTGAGATGGCCGGAAGCGAAATACAGCAGCTGCTCGACATGGTGGACCAGGGCTACGATCACAAGTCGTGGCATGGAACGAATCTTCGCGGCTCGCTTCGCGGTCTGACGGCGACGCAGGTCGTCTGGCGTCCTGAGCCGGGCCGGCACAACATCTGGGAACTCACGCTCCATGCCGCGTACTGGAAATATGTCGCCTGGAGACGGCTGACAGGGGCGCAACATGGCTCGTTTCCGATCAAGGGTTCGAACTGGTTCGAGCGCAACGAAGCGGACGACAAGGCGTGGCGTTCCGATCTGGCGCTGCTCGGCCGAATGCATCGATCCGTGCGCGACGCCGTCGCCGCGTTGCCGGCGAAACAGATCTACACGAAGCCGGCCGGCAGCAAGGTCAGCAATTTCGCGCTGATCTCAGGAATCGCTGCGCACGACTTTTACCATGCGGGTCAGATCCAACTGCTGAAGCGGCTGGCATCGAAGTAACACGTGCAGCTCCCCGTTAATCCGCCGCTGCTGCCGATGCTTGCGAAGCGAGTCAGCGAATTGCCCACGACGGGATCCTGGATTTTCGAGCCGAAGTGGGATGGATTTCGCGCATTGGTGTTCAAGGACGGCGACGAGATTTTCATTCAGAGCCGCGATGAAAAACCGCTGAGCCGTTACTTCCCGGAACTGATCGAGCCGCTGAAGTCTCAGCTGCCGGCACGGTGCGTGCTCGATGGCGAGATCGTCATCGCCAAAGACGACCGGCTCGACTTCGACGCGCTCCAGCTTCGACTTCATCCCGCCGCATCGCGAGTGAAACTGCTTGCAGGACAGATCCCCGCGTCGATCGTTTTCTTCGATCTGCTCTCCGAAGGTGTCCGGGACCTCCGCAGCACCCCCTTCGAAAAACGGCGCCACGAGTTGAAATCAATCCTGTCGTCAGCGGCGCCTCCCATTCACCTGACACCGGAAACCACTGACCTGACGGTCGCCGCCGATTGGTTTCGCAGATTTGAAGGAGCCGGGCTCGATGGCGTGATTGCCAAATCCATCGACAGCGTTTACGAAACCAACAAGCGAGTCATGTTGAAGGTCAAGCACGAGCGCGATTGCGACTGCGTCGTCGCCGGATTTCGATGGCACAGGAACGGTGACGGTAGTGCCGTTGGCTCATTGCTGCTGGGTCTTTTCGACAAATCCGGCGCGCTGCAACACGTGGGTGTTTGCGCCAGCTTTACGCAGGAGCGACGTAAAGAACTCGTCGAGTTCCTCGCTCCGTATCGAGAGAATGCGCTCGTCGATCATCCGTGGAAAGAGTGGGCGAGTCACGATATGCGCATCCCGGGCGGGTTGAGTCGATGGAGTCAGGGCAAGGATCTCTCCTGGGAGCCCGTCCGGCCGGAGTTGGTGGCGCAAGTCGAGTACGACCACATGCAAGGCAGCCGGTTCCGACACCCGGCGCATTTTCGGCGATGGCGGCCGGACAAGAAGCCGTCGGCCTGCACTTATGAGCAACTCGAAGTCGTTCCTCCTTACGAACTAGCTCGCATCTTTGCCGGCCGTTCCTGACGCCGATCGTTTGCGATGCCAGTTGCGCCATTCGCGCGTCGGATCATCGTCGGGATCGGGAGTCTCCTGAGGCGGCCGCAACGCTTCAGGCACGTGACGAAGATTGACGCGGATACGCGTCCACGTCGAGGATCTGCCGCGCATCGAATCGACGAGCACGTCGTCCACTTCGAGAAGTTTTGCCGCTTCGGGATGTTTCATCTTCCATCGTTCCATGCCTGCGAGCGCCGCGTCCTTGTTTGGAGAATTCGCGACGACCACGAGCGGCATCCTCGTGCGCGGCTTCGTTGCGGACTTCCTCGCCCGTGACGGAGCGACACGGGGCGCTTCGCCTTCCATCTTTTGAAAGTGCGGAGGCCATGGCGCATCACCGAGCCCTGAGGCTTCGTCCCGTTCGGCAAGCTCGAGAAGTTTTTCGAGGGAGCCCGGTTCCGTTTCGGAACTGTACATGGCGGCATTCGGATCGCCGATCTCGGCGAATCGCTTTGGAACGGTGAACACATTGAAGTCGGCCGGATCGCAGTCCTGCACCTCATGCCAGTGAAGCGGCGCGGACACCCGCGCGTCCGGAAGCGGGCGAACGGAGTAGGCGGAGCACGTCGTGCGATCCTTGGCGTTCTGGTTGTAATCGAGAAAGACGCCGTGACGTTCTTCTTTCCACCACTTCGAAGTCGCCAGCCCCGGCGCGCGGCGCTCAATTTCGCGGGAAAGCGCAATGGCGGCGCGGCGGACCTCGGTGAAAGTCCATCGTTGTTGGATGCGTACATTTACATGCATGCCGCGCGAGCCGCTGGTTTTCGGCCAGCCGCGAAGTCCGGCTTCTTCAAGAAGCGCGTTCACTTCGAGCGCTACACGACGCACATCTTCCCACGCGACGCCCGGGCCAGGATCGAGATCGACGCGCAGCTGATCGGGGTGTGAGAGGTCATTCGTTCGGACCGGGTGAGGATGCAACTCGATGCATCCCAGGTTCACGATCCATGCCAGCCCGGCTGCATCATCGACGACGATTTCTTCCGCGGTCCGTCCAGAAGGAAAGGACAACGTCGCAGTTCGCAGCCACTCCGGCCGTTTCTCGGGAGCTCGCTTCTGGTAGAACGCTTCTCCTTCGGCGCCATCCACGAAACGTTTGAGAACGATCGGGCGATCCCGAATGCCGGAAAGCGCGCCTTCCGCAACCGACAGGTAGTAGCGGGCAAGCTCGAGTTTGGAGAGCTTCGCCTGTTTTGAAAAGTAAAGCTTGCCGGGATGCGTGATGCGGACCTCGCGCCCTTCGATCAACAGGATTTGGGCATCATCTTTCGGCACAAGCAGAGGGTATCATTGCCACAAATGCGTTTTCTCACCCGTCACTTCTTCGATCGGTTCTTCGACAAGGACTCGATCTCGCCAGGTTCCGACCCGAGCGCAGGCGTCATCCAGACTCTGAGCATGCTTGCCGTGCCGGGATTGATGCTGACGTTCTGGATGAAGATCTCGCCTTACTTTTTTGTCTCGTATTCGATGATCGTGATGGGATTCGTGATGACGTTGAAATGGGATTCGTTGTTTCCGGACCGCCGGGACTACGTCATTCTCGGAAGTCTGCCGATTCGTTACGGCGATCTTTTCCTCGCGAAGCTGAGAGCTCTGTTCATTTTTCTGGCAATGTTTGCGATCAGCGCAAATGTGGTCCCGACACTGGCGTCGCCGATCGGCCGTGGCGGAGGTCCGTGGTGGATGAATTTCGTCGCCTTTCTTTCAGGAGTGTATGGCGGCGCGTTGTTCATGGTTGCGGCGTTCGCGGCATTGCAGGGAATTCTCATCACCATCCTTCCCGACCGCGTGTTCCGGCGGCTGTCTCCGATCGTTCAAATGGGTTCGATTGCAATTCTTCTCACGACGTTTCTCATTTATCCCCTTATTGAAGCCAGTATCGCCCCGCTCGCGTCGCGCTCCAGCGGCGTGATGCATTACTTTCCGATCTTCTGGTTCTTCGGTCTTTACCAGTTTCTTCTTCCCGGGGGAGATCCCAACCCGGTTTATCGCGCGTTGGCATTGGATGCGGTCTACGGGCTGCTCATCACAATCATCGTTTGCGCCTCGACATATGCGATTGCCTACAAAAGGCATGCGCGAAGCATCCTGGAGGCTCAGGAGATTCAAGGCCTGGGCCACGGTTTGCGGTCCCGCCTGTCGCAACAACTGGACAGGACGTTGCTGAGTCATCCTGTTCAGCACGCCTGCTTTCGATTTATCGGCGGAATTCTCTCCAGAAGTTCAAAGCATCAAGTGTTTCTCGCGGTTTATCTGGGGATCGGCGTGTCTCTGGCGCTGACGTCGGCGCTGGTCGTCAATCCCCAGGCCGAGTTTCCTTTCGCCTTCGCCGCGAACGGGATGCTTGCGTTGCCCCTGACGCTGTCGTTCTTCGTCATTTCGGGATTGCGAGCGACTTTCAACATGCCGTACGAACTGCCGGCCAACTGGATGTTTCGAACCACCGCCGGATACGACTCGCAGCACCACGTGGCCGCCACGCTCAAATGGGTGGCGGTGTCAGGGCTGCTGCCCCTGGCCCTGTTTGTCGCTGCGATCGAGTTCGCATACTGGCCCTGGCCGGAAGCTTTGTACCACCTTGCGTTCGAGGCTGTTATCTCGCTGATCCTTGTCCAGGTTCTGTTCTTCAGTTTTCGGAAAGTGCCGTTCACTTGTTCGTACTATCCGGGGAAAAAGAACATGGCGATATTAGCCGGGGTGTATTTGTATGGCTTCACCATGTACAGCTCCAGCATGGTGGCTCTCGAAAACCGGCTCCTCCGGAGTCCTTCCTACGCTGTCGCGTTCATATTCGCGGGTGTTGCCACAGTCCTGGCGCTGGCCCGCGCGCGTCGCAGGCAGGCGGCGCCGTTGATTTACGAAGAACAATCGGATGCGCAGCTTCAAGGCCTGGAGCTTAATTGAGCAGGCGCTTGGCGTTTGTAGACCGGCACCTGAAATCATGCCCGTAAACTTCTGACGTCCAGTCATTCCACCCGGTGTTCCCCAATGCCACACAGGCGTATCGCGTGCTCCGCGCGAACGGTTTCAAGTCATTGATAAATCCAAACAGGCTCGAGGTTTCAAAACTGCAAGCTTCGACTCAAATCTATTGTGGTGAGGACCAACATTGACAGTCATTAAAGGCAGACCGATTTCGTCTCCCCGCGACGTCGGCGCGATCGCGATTCTCGGTTTAAAGAAACTAACGCGTTCCGTGCTGGATTTCGGCAGTCTGTATTTTTTCGAGTGCGATCTGCAAAAACCGCTTCCCCCAGTTCGGCCCAATCCTGCGGTCGTCATTCGCGAAGCGTTTCTGGCCGACCTGGATCTTCTCGACAAGATGGACGACGCACATCGTCACAAGCAGGTGGCCATCGAAAGGCTCGACCGCGGCGACCGCTGGTTCGTTGTTCTCGACTCGGCGACCGGAGAACTCGCGAATTTTCGGTGGTTGAGCCACTCTGGCGCCTGGATTCCCGAGATTGAGCGGTATCTTCACCTCAAGCCCGGAGAGGTCTATTTCTACGACCTCTTTACACGACCAAAGTACAGGCGAATGGGCATTGATGCGCTCGCCAGGCACACCCTGTACAGCCTTCTTGCGGACTCCGGCATGACGCGGGTTTACGCATACGTGCACGGCTGCAATTATCCGATGCTTCAAGCGAGCCGCCGCGTGCTGAGCAAAATCGCCCGTGTCTGGTACATTCGTTTGCGAAGACGGGATCCGCTGATTCTTTGTGCCTCTGAAGCGCACGCACCCCGATTCCTGGAGAGTCTGCAGCGGTCCCCCGGCTTCGATCTGGGCTGGACCGTTCGCGCCGGCGAGGCTCCGGAACCCGAGTCGCAAGCCGTGTCGGTTAAGAAAGCTGCCGGCACGAGAGTGAGCTAGCCCCGGTGTAGAGGGTTCCTTCCTCGATGAAACAGAGGCCATTCTTCCACGCATTAAATCGTGGCTCATTCATACCATCCACGTTGTACTCGGTTTGCTTCTGATGTACTGTTGGTTTCTCAACACTCTGGAGTAGACAAGATGATGAAACCAAGGTCATTCACGTTTTCCGCGCTCGTAACGATAGTGCTGATTTCCGGTATCGCCGGGTGGGTTTTTGGAGCCCAGGCTCGGCCGGCCGGTAAATCCGAGGCGGATGTCGATGCTGCGTTGAAGAACTTCTCGGCGGTTCTCGGACTGGTTGAGGAAAACTATGCCGGGGACGTGGATGGCGACAAAGCGGTGTATGGCGCTATTGCCGGAATGTTGCGTACGCTGGATCCTCATTCGACGTTTCTTGACCCCAAGTCCTTTGCTTCCTCGCGTGAGGATCAACGCGGGAAGTATTACGGCCTGGGCATCAGCGTGAACGTCCGTTTTGGTCAGGTGACCATTGTTTCTCCACCGCTCTCCGGTTCGCCGGCCGAAAAAGTCGGGTTGCGCGTCGGGGATGTCATCGCCAAAGTCAACGGAGAGCCGACCCAGGGTGTGGACCTGAGCGATGTCATCGCGAAGATCAAGGGACCGCGCGGAACCAGCGTTCAGATCAGCATTCGGCGTCCAGGAGTGGATGAACTGCTTGAACTTTCCGCGATTCGCGACGAAATATCCAAATTCACCGTCAGCAGCGCGTTCTTTATTCGGCCCGGTATCGGTTACATCAAGCTCGACAGTTTCGCCGAAACATCCGGACGCGAAGTGCGGGAAGCCATCCGGAAGCTCGATCCGGCAAAACTCCAGGGTTTGGTATTCGATCTTCGAAACAATCGCGGCGGAGTCCTGCCCGCGGCGATCGACATCAGCGAAACGTTCCTTCAAAAGGGCCAATCGATCCTGGAAACGAAGGGCAGGGTGCGCGGTTCAAGCCGCCAATATGTCTCTCAACGCGCGAATACGGATAACGTCTTTCCGCTCGTCGTTCTCATCAATGGCGACAGTGCAAGCGCTTCGGAAATCGTAGCCGGCGCGATTCAGGATCACGATCGCGGACTGATCGTCGGCGAGACCAGCTTCGGCAAGGGACTGGTGCAGTCGGTATTCGAATTGAGCAAGAGCGCGGGGCTCGCTCTCACAACGCAGAAGTGGTTCACGCCGAGCGGGCGTCTGATCCAACGCGACTACTCCGAGATATCGCAGTTTGATTATTACAATCATCGCGACACTACCAAAGCCAAGCCCGCCGAGATCAAGCGTTCCGACACGGGCCGTATCGTTTACGGCGGTGGCGGCATAACCCCGGATAATCGTGTTGACGAACTCAAGTCCAACGAGTTTCAGCAATTGCTGGCGAGCCGCTACGTCTTCTACACCTATGCTCAAGAGGTTCTGAAGAAGGATCCTGGTCTCACCACTTCCTACCAGGTCACCGATGGGGTGCTGAGCGACTTCAAGCGGCACATTGCGACGCGTGGCGTCCAGGTTTCGGATAAGGATTACCAGGACAACACCGACTTCCTGAAACGAATGGTCCGTTATGAAGTTCTGTACGACAAGTTCGGCTCCGCCGAGGCCATTCGTTCACTGCTCGATTACGATCCGCAGGTCCTGAAGGCCTTGGAACTGTTGCCGGAAGCCAAAGAACTCGCAGGCAAGGCCTCGCGGCAGATCGCCGACCGGCGCTAATACCAAATTATCTAATTCTCGGACGGCTGTTCGACGCGGTCGATGACCAGCACTTCAGCTCGGCCTTTCGCCGATTCCAGTCGCAGACCCAGTTGCTCCTGCATCGCTGTAAAAATCGACGGGCCGGCCCCGTTCTGAGTTGGCGCGTCGGGTTGCGTCGAAAGCTGGGCGTCGGGCGTCCACTGCAGCGTGAGATTGAAAACGCCTTCCACATTGGTTTTATTCGTGACCGTACGGCCCAGTGACCTCGAGAGGCGTGTCGCGAAAGCATCCATCGACACCCTGTCACCGATGATCTGCTGGGACGACGCCCTGAACGTGCCGCATGAGCCGGCAGGCGGCGGACTGCAGTCGTCGAGCGGGGCCTTCTGAAGCTTGTGGCCGTTTCTGGCGGCGACCAGTTCAAATACAGGCACTTCTCTTTGCTCACGATGGAATGTCAGCTTGAATCGATCGGCGAGCAGTTGTTGCACGTTCTTCGTAGTGTCAACGAAAACCTTCGTAGCGCGGGAAGGAGTTTGATGCCGTCAGCAGAGTTGGGCGGGCGCGGACAACTCGATAACAGCCTGGCGGACACGTTCCGTCAGCGCTGCGTAGTTGCGTTCTCCGCCGGGAGCTTCGTCCGGCCGAATCGGAGCGCCAAGGCGCGCTTTGAATTCGAAGGCTTTCTTTCCGGTGATCGACCGGGCCACGGCTTTCAACATGTCGAACGGCCCCCAGTCGAACGGCAGACCTTCAAGATAGAACGGAACGATGGGAGCTCCGGTCTCGTAGGCCGCAACTGCAGCGCTCGTATGCCAGGGTTTCTGCATATGGATCTGAAAGTCCCTGTCGGCATCGCCGACCGGAAAAATGCCCAGAATCGGCTGCACGCGTTTGAATGCAGCAGGATTTCTCAGGAAGCGGATCATGGAGTCCGTCGTTGAGCCGTTCTGAACAGGGAGGATCACGCCCTCGCTGTTCCCCATAATTCGAACAAAATGTTTCAACATCCGGTCGGGCGGTTCAGCCTGCGATACAAACTTTGCCAGACCGCCGCGCTTCAACAGAATCTTGGACCCCATCAGCATGGCGTCCATGGCCGTGTTATTGATGTGGTTTCCCGCGAGGATAACCGGTCCGGTCACAGGCAGATTCTCGAGGCCGATAAGCTCGACGCACTGATCCAACGCGAGTTGATAAAGGCCTACAAAACTGATCGTCGGCCAACGCTGCGCCCACATCTGACGGGGGCTCGGCCTGAGCGCGATGGCGAGAAAGCCGACCCATGGCGCAGCAAGCAGACCCAGCACCGCCAGATTTCGCGCGGTTCGCCCCGGAGCCATGGTCTTTTCGACCTCGGCTACGACGGCGTCGATCTCTGTTTCGTCTGTATCTTCCGACATAATCCTTATCGGACCTGACTCCACGTTAACATCGCGTCATTGAATAAGACGCCTTGACCAGAGAAAAAGAGAGATGCCGGACCGTATAAATAGGTATAAGTCGTATTTCGGTACCTGAAATACGTTGAAGTTATTGACGGCGCGGTAGTAACTAAACTAAGTGTCGGTTGAGGTCCTACAGAAGGCACGCTGGATGCGGGTTCCGGGCCGGGACAGGCTTAACAAGCGAGGAGGAAATATGAAAGAAGTTCCGCCGGTTGGTAACGGCGAACTGGTCCTCATTGTTGATGATGAACCTGTGATGCGGGAGATCGCCACCCGAGTTCTTGAAACACACGGTTACCGCGTGATCCAGGCCGGCAATGGGGCGGAAGGTGTCGCCGTGTTCACCAGGCATGTGGACGAAATCAAGCTGGTCATTTCGGATATGGAGATGCCCGTCATGAACGGAGCGGCCATGATCCGGTCGATCGAACGAATCAATCCAAATATCCGTGTGATTTCGTCGACCGGTATTGCAACCATCAGAGACGCCGCAAACTGCAGCGCGAACGAACACGGGACGGCTTCGCCTCATCACCGAATTCTTACCAAACCGTACCGATTGGTGGACCTGCTGCGAACGGTCGATGAAGCCTTCAAGGCTGCCTAGACGACAAATGCTGCAGCAGATTCTCGAGTTGTTCGCGACGGCTGCGGCTGAGTTTTAGCTGCTCACCGTTTTTCAGGACGACGAAATACTCTCCTCCCGCGCGCGACAGGACTTCCTTCACACGGTGGAGATTCACGATCGCGGATCGATGAATTCGCTGGAACCGCGCGGGATCGAGCCGGTCTTCCAGATCCGACATCGTTTCACGCAGCAAATGAGATTTCGAGCCGGCGTGAAGATTCACGTAATAATCCGCTGCTTCGATCCAGTCGATTTCTTCCGCTTTGACGAAGAAGACACGGCTGGCCTCTTTGATGAGGAAGCGCGCCTCATATTCGGTGGCGCGCGATGGCTGCCGCCCGCCATGTTCCGTCAGAAGCGCCTGGAGCTTTCGGCTCAAGTCGGCGGCGTCTTTCTGCCGGATTTGATTCTTCGCCCGCTCGAGCGTCACGGCGAAGCGCTCATCACTGAATGGCTTCAGAAGATAGTCCAGAGCATGAGCATCGAAGGCTTTGAGCGCGTGCTGATCGTGGGCTGTGACGAAAACGATCGCAGGGATTGGTACGGCGTTGATCTTTTTCAGGACACCGAAGCCGTCGATCTCCGGCATCTGGACATCCAGGAACAGCAGATCGGGCGGCGTCCTTTTGATCAGCTTCACGGCGTCGGCTGCGCTTGTGCATTCGCCGATGATTTCGACGTCGGGATCTTCCCGCAGCAGCGCTTCGAGGTTTTTCAGCGCGAGCGCCTCGTCGTCAACAATGATGGTCCTGATGGATTTCATGCCCGCACAAATGGAATGACGACTTTCGCTACCACACCTTCCGCTCCCTGGTTTGCCAGTGTGAATGTGTGGCGCGACCCATAGTGCTGCTGAAGGCGCGCGTGGGTATTGCTGAGTCCCACGCCTTTGCATTTCGCCATCTGCCAGTCGGCCGGCAGTTGAGGTCCGTCATTGTAGACCTCGATCTTCAACATGCCGTTTGAGCGCTGCGTCCGCAGCGACACCAGGGAATTCGCTGCTCGCTCAGCGATTCCATGGAGCAAGGCGTTTTCGAGGATGGGCTGAAGAATGAGCGACGGGACTTTCGCGTCCAGTGTGGCGGGATCGACATCGATCTCGATTTTCAGACGGTCGGCGAAGCGCGTCTGTTGAATCTCCAGGTAGCGCTGAAGAACCTCGATTTCCTCGCGCAGCGGTGCTTCCTGTTTGTCGGAATACGCGAGAACACGCCGCAGAAGATCGCTCAATTGCGTCGTCATCTGTACCGCGGCCTTGTTCTCGTTGTTGCGGATCAACCCCACGATGCCGTTCAGCGTGTTGAAGAGAAAATGCGGTTGAAGCTGCGCGCGTAATACCTGGAGCTGCGACTGCGCGAGTTGTTCCCGCAGCCGCACAGCCTGAAGCTCACGATCCAGATATCGCTGGTAATAGTCGAAGGCGGTGATCGCGCCCAGAATCATGAAATAGATGAGCAGGCCAGGCGCTACCTGCGGAACGGCGTGAGGCCCTCCCTGAAAGTACATGTGCACGAGATGCATGTACTCGTCGAACAATGTGCCCCGCACCATCGGCGGAAAAACGCGAAAATAGCGGTCGATGACCGCCTGATGCCCCAGTGCGACGAACGAAAGGATCGCCGCAGCCACGACGTGGATAACGATGTTCAGGAGCCAGCGCGTTCTTTCGATGGGGAACCGATAACCCAGCCACAAGACAATCGGCGATACGACTGCCCAGAACCCATTGATCGACGAATAGTACAAAGCAAGTGTCAGCGACGAAATCGGCCAGTGCATCATCAGGTAGGACTGTCCGGAATACAGAAGTCCCGAAATGACCTGGAAGATCAGAACCGCCTTGAAAACCTGCCAATATCGTCGGCGCGTCGTCATGAGTGCCCGAATTATATAGACGACGCAGTGTAATTCGCAGGAAGGCCTTGCCGTTCACTGCAAATTGCGGCGGCTCACTGCAAACTGCGCGCTGCCGCTCGCCGTTCATGTGACGATCGCGTCACCAGAATGGAGAGTGACTCATGAGAATTCCGCGATTCGTTGTCCTGACGATATTCGTTTTGTTTTCTGTCCCGGCTTTCACACAAAACCCGGCGCCACTGCTGGTCGATACCGACTGGCTTGCGCAACATTTGTCCGATCGCGATCTGGTCCTGCTGCATTCCGGAAGCAAATCCCGCTATGACGCGGAGCACATCCGTGGCGCGCGGCAGATCATGGATATGGATGTCACTCGCAGTTCCAATATCCTCGTGTACGACCTGTCGCCCGTGGAGGAGTTGCGCGCTAAGTTCGCGGCCCTTGGCATATCGGACGACAGCCGTATCGTCGTGTATAGCGGCGCAGATGCGGTGGTGCCGTCGACGACTCGCATCCTGTTCACCCTCGACTATCTCGGATTGGGCGATCGGACATCGCTGCTCAATGGCGGCCTTGGGGCCTGGAAACGAGCAGGGCGAGAGGTTACTTCATCGGCCACAGCGATCGTGCCAGGCAAGCTGAGCGCGCGTCCGCCGAAAAATGTCGTCGCGGACATCGCATTCGTTCGCTCTATTGGTCAAAAAGCCGGCTACAGGCTGATTGATGCGCGTGCGCCTGTTTTTTTCAATGGAACTGAAGAATCGCACGGAGCTAACGGACACATTCCCGGTGCGATCAACATTCCGTTTTCGCAGGTCATCGACAGTCAACAGATGATCGACCGTGCTCGCGCGGAGGAGTTGTTTCGCGCAGCGGGTATCAAGCCCGGCGAGACGATCGTTGCGTACTGCCACATCGGGCAGCAGGCGACGGCCGTGATTTTCGCCGCCCGCGTCCTGGGACATCCGGTCATGTTGTATGACGGCTCTTTCCACGATTGGACCATGATCAACAAAGGACCAGTCGTACGATGAACCGGGAGTCAAAGCCGTACTGCGACCCGTACCTCGCTGGAGTGGCTATCGGGACGGTTCTGCTGGCGGCGTATGTTGTCGTCGGCCGCGGCCTCGGAGCTTCGGGGGCGTTTGCGAGCATCGCAGCGGTCGGTGCCGCCGCCGTTCAGGGAACTGCGGCCGCTGCAGCCTCGCCCGCAACGACGCCGTATCTGGCAGACGGAATCTCAAGCCCGCTGCGAGACTGGCTCGTGCTGGAACTGGCAGGCGTCACGGCCGGTGGATTTATGTCGGCATGGCTCGCGGGGCGAGCGCGCTTTGCAGTCGAGCGTGGTCCGGCCATCGGGTCGAATCACCGGATGATCGCCGGTTTTGGCGGCGGCATTCTGATGGGGCTTGGCGCGAAGCTGGCTCGCGGCTGCACGAGCGGCCAGGCGCTGACCGGCGGCGCGCTGCTTTCAGCCGGAAGCTGGATTTTCATTGGGACCTGTTTCGCGGCCGCCTATCTTGTTGCGCCCTTCGCGCGGAGGCTCTGGCGATGACCGGACCATTGTCCGAAACAGGCGTGCTCGGACCGTCAGGCATTCTCGTGTCGGCGCCAGTATTGGGATTTGCCTTCGGATGGTTTCTCGAGCGCGGCGGCCTGGGATCCGCGCGAAAACTGACCGGACAGTTTTACTTTACCGACTTCACCGTATTCAAAGTCCTCTTCAGCGCCCTGCTGACCGCGATGCTCGGTGTGTTCTGGCTGGACAATCTCGGACTGCTGCGTCTCGACCTGGTGTATTTGCCCGAAACGTTTCTGTGGCCGCAGGCAGTTGGAGGTGTCCTGTTTGGGGCGGGTCTTGTTGCCGGCGGTCTGTGTCCCGGAACGTCGTGTGTCGCCGCGGCTGCGGGCCGGATGGACGGCATCGCCGTGATCATCGGCATGTTGACCGGCATCATGATCTTTAACGGTGCTTATGATTCGATCGCGGGGTTTTATACGAGCGGCGCGCTTGGTCCTGTCACGCTTTCCGACGTGTTCGGCACATCGCGCGGTATTGTCATCGGTATCGTGACAGCGATTGCGATGGCTGGATTCGCCGTTGCGTCTCGCATCGAACGGTGGCGCTCATGAATCGACTTCATGCCGTACTCGCGATCACTGCAGCGACGCTGGGTTGGGGCGCGGCTGCGGCGGATTTGCGTGCTCCTGTTCGTTCTCCGGAACTTGCTGCCGAGATCGAAAAGGAGATCGACCACATTTCCGCCATCGACCTTGCAGAACGAATCATGCGACAGGAGCCGGGTCTGCAGGTTTTCGACCTGCGCTCGTCCGAGGAATACGCGGACTTCCATATTCCGGGCGCCCGACACGCCCTGATCGGTGATCTCTTGCATGAACCGACGACGGCTGAAGCCACTATCGTCCTGTATTCCGAGGGTGGAACGCATGCGGCCCAGGCATGGGTGCTGATGCGCCTGCGTGGACATCGGAATGTGTTTTTCCTGCGAGAAGGCATATACGAATGGCTCAGCCGCGTTCAAGAACCACGGCTTGCAGCCAATGCGACAGCTGCCGAGCGGGAGGAATTCCGCAAGGCCGAGGAACTCAGCAGATTCTTCGGCGGCGTGCCGTTATCGGACGTTCCACGCAACCAGGTGCCGTTGGGATATTGGAATGAGAAGGAGGGCCGCACGCATGAATCCGGTGGGACACGTGAAGTCATTGCGAATATCCGGCGGCGCGGCTGCTGAGCCGGATTTCGAGGAACTGCGGCGCCGTGAATTCGCGCGCCTCGATGCCAACGGGGTTACGTACCTCGATTACACCGGGGCCGCGCTTTATCCCGCTTCGCTGGTCAACGCTGATGCGTCGCGATTGATGGCGTCGGTGTGCGGAAATCCGCACTCCGAGAGCGCGCCGTCCCTGGCCAGTTCATTCGCGATCGACACGGCCCGCCGTCTGACACTTCAGTTTTTTAATGCGGATCCCGACGAATACGACGTTGTGTTCACTCACAATGCTACAGGCGCGATCCGGATCCTCGCCGAGGCGTTCCCGTTTCGCGTGGGTTCCCGCCTTGTATTGACCGCCGACAATCACAACTCTGTGAACGGCCTGCGTCTCTCTGCGGAGAGAGCAGGCGCGGAAATCGAATACGTGCCGCTGGATTCCGAACTACGGGCCCACAATCCTGAGCCGTCGCTGCCGAGGACTTCGGCGCCGTCCCTCTTCGCGTATCCTGCGCTGTCAAACTTTTCCGGAGTCCTTCACTCGCTCGACTGGGTGGATATGGCACAGCGCCTGGGATATCACGTTCTGCTGGACGCGGCAGCACTGGCGCCGACGTCTCCGCTGTCGCTTTCAAAAGTACATCCGGACTTCGTCGCGATCTCCTTCTACAAGATGTTTGGTTATCCAACCGGCGTGGGTTCGTTGATCGTCCGGCGTGCCGCGCTCGGGAAACTGCGTCGCACGTATTTCGGCGGAGGCACGGTGGAATTCGTGTCGGTTCGAGATCGGGTGTCGCGTATCAAAGAGGGCGCGGAGGGATTCGAGGACGGCACGACGAACTTCCTCGCGATGACGGCTGTTGCCGATGGACTCCGCTGGCTCTCGGGCCTCGGAATCGAGCGCGTGAAACAGCGTGTAGGCGAATTGACCGCTGAACTCCTGAACCGCCTGGTCAATCTCGAAAATCAGGTCGATATCTTCGGTCCACGAAATATGACCGATCGCGGCGGTGTGATCGCGTTTAACGTGCGCCGGAACGGGCGGATACTCGATTACCCGGATGTACTGACATTTGCCAGAAACCGGGGCGTCGCTGTTCGCGGCGGTTGCTTCTGTAATCCCGGGGCGGCTGAGCGATGCCTGCCGGATGGAGCGGTGGGAGCCGTTCGCGCTTCAGTGGGGATTCCCACAACAACTGTCGATCTGGATCGGCTGGTCGAAGTGATTCTCGATCTGAGAAAAAAATAGGGTCGCAGCCCGAGGGCTGCGACCCTGTCCTTTGAGCTCTGTTATTGCTCCTGCTCTTGTTCCTGCTGCTCTTCGCCGGTGTCGCACGCTTCCGTGATGCAGATCGAATCAAGCGTGCGGCCGATGGGCGGTGTGGCAAGGCCTTTCGACGTCATCAACTTGCGAAGGAGTATACCGGTCTCGGGATGTTCAATCGCGGACTGAACGCCGACGCGTACGAGACCGTCGGCATAATCCACGGCCTGCCAGGTGTGTACGGCAAGCTTACCGCCGCGGTTGTCGGTGTTGCCGAAATCGCGGATTTCGAGGTTCGCGCCGGCATCAAAAAGCAGCTGCACAACCTTCGTGCTGCCTTTGTGCGCAGCGCCATGCAGCGCGACACGACCAGTGTCCGCCTGAACATTCGGATCGAGCCCGAGTTCAAGCAGCAGCTTTACTGCCTCGTCGCAAGCTTCCTGCGACCAGTGATACGTGATGCCGTCGACCCAGCCGATTCCGGCAGCCACGTGAAGAGCCGTTACGCCGAGTTCCGTTTTAGCTTTTGGATCGGCGCCATTTGCGAGAAGCAGTTTCATCAGAACAACATCGCCGGACTGCGAAGCGCGGAAGAATGGAGTCGCTCCATTCTCGTCGAGCCACTGGTTCGTGAACACGGTGCGAGTTTCGGTGCTGTCTTTGACGCGAGCGTTCACATTCGCGCCTTTCGCGATCAGCAGCTTGATGTAATCAAGATGGTCCATGTCGCCCTTGCGGACCGGGTAATCGCCATTCTCGATGTTGCGATTGTCGGTCGCGAGGTACAACGGTGTCCAGCCGCCCTTGTTCGTAAGGTTTGGATCCGCGCCGCGCTCCAGCAGGAACGAAGCCAGCTTGTAATAACGGTTCTGTGTGGCTACAAGCAACGGACTCCAGCCATATGCGGACTGTTCGTTGATGCCGGCACCGGCTTCCATCAAAGCCTTGATGGATTCGATATCATTCGCGCGCGCGGCATAGATCAGAGCCGTCAGGCCGCCGCCATCGTTGGCTTCCTGGCGATTTCGGCCGCCTCCGAAACCGGCTGCTGCTGCCGCATCGTCGTCGTCGCCATTCGCCCCAGCCTGGTTCTGCTGACCTTGATTCTGCCCGCCACGCTGCCCCTGACCCTGTTGAGCCTGCTGTTGCCCGCCACGCTGGCCTTGAGCATTGTTGTTGGCGGCCGCATTGGTGGCTGCGCCGCCTTCGGCAATTTGTCGCAGCGCGCCAAGATCGGGCGAAGCTTCTCGCGCAGCAAGCGCAGCGCCCTGAGCGGCAACTGCTCTTCGTGGATCATTTGCCTTACCGAGAGCCGGCCCGCGTCCGCGCGCAGCAGGATTCGAACGCGCTTTGATATCCGCGCCGCGTTCGATCAGATACTGGACGGCAGCAGAGTGACCCTCGTCTGCAGCCCACATGAGAGGCGTGGTGCCGCGCAGAGATTCTTTGACATTCAGATCGGCGCCAAGATCGATGAGAGTCTTCATGGCGTCGACTTTGCCCGTTCGTGAAGCCGCCATCAGAGGAGTGCGTCCGAGTGGAAGCTTCTCATTGGGATCGGCTCCGGCGGAGAGCAGGGTAAGGATCATCTGCGCGTCGCCGTTGATGCTCGCGAGCCAGAGTGGCGTCGAGCCTTCGCGGTTGGCGACCTTCGGATTGGCGCCCGCTTTGATCAGCATGTCCGCGAGTTCTTTGTCACCGCGGAACGCGGCCCAGTGCAGTGCGGTCGCGCCATCGGTCTGCGGAGCGTTTACATCGGCTTTCTGCTGGATCAGCATGCGAACCGCAGCCTTGTCACCCTTCGCTACGGCGTCCGCGACATCGCTTTTGCCGGCGGCAAGAGCGGCCGAGGACAGCAACGCGATCGTTGTCAGTGCGATTACCAGTGTCAGGTTGTTTTTCATGTGTCCTCGCTGTTTACAGGGTATCCAGCCGGCCGGTGCTGTCGCCGATGGACTCGTGGTGAATGCCGAATTTATCCAGGACGCTCAACAGGAGATTGCCCGTTGGGATCTGTTTCGACGTATATGCCAGATGGCGTCCTCCCTTGTGCTTCCCGGCTGCGCCACCGATGATCGCGTGCGGCACATCGTAGTGAAGGTGCTGATTCGGATTGCCCATGTTGGTGCCGTACAGAACCAGTGCGTTATCCAGCAACGTCCCGTTGCCTTCCTTTGCTTTCGAGAGCTTGTCGATCAGATACGCGACCATTTTCACGTGGTACTGATTGATCTTGGAGAACCCGTCGATACGCCGCGGATCTTCGCCGTGATGCGATCCGCCGTGGAAACCCAGCGTTGGCGAATCACTCGCCGGATACGTGCGGCCGGTGAGGTCGCGACCCAGGATCGCCGTGCCGACGCGCGTGATATCGGCTTGCAACGCCAGCGCCAGCAGGTCGAAATGCATCTTGGTGTGTTCATCGAATGTCTGCGGCACACCGATCGGCACGGTCAAATCCGTCGGGGCCACGGTCGATGCCTTCATCGCGATTTGCAGCCGGCGCTCGATCTCGCGCACATCTTCGGCATACTCGTCGACGCGCACCTTATCGGATGAACTGACCTGGCCGCGAAGGCGCGCGAGGCTGTCCTTGACCGAATCCAGAATGCTTCGGTCTCTTGAACGGCGGGAGTTGCGCTGGGCGGCCGTACTGCCGTCTCCGAACATGCGCTCGAACACGATCTGCGGATTCAGCTCCATCGGAAGTGGATCGGTCGGCGACGCCCATGAAATCGTGTTCGTGTAAACGCAGCTGTAACCTTCACCGCAGTTGCTCGAATTCGCTCCCGGATCTTCCATCGAGAGCTGCATTGACGGCATCAGGGTGTCCTGTCCGATTTTCTGGGCGATGATCTGATCAATCGTGGTTCCGGCGTAAACGTCCGCGCCGGCTGTTTTCTTGGGCTTGTTTGCGCAGAGAAATGCCGCCGCAACCCAGTGGTCCGCGCCCGTTGCTCCCGGAGGAGGCTCGGCCGAACGGGCATGCAGGCCGCTCATGATGGTGGTTTGCTCACGGAATGGTTCGAGCGCTTTCCAGCAGAACGGGTAATCAAAACCGGTGCCGACTTTGTTCGGCACCCAATAGCCAGGCGCCATTCCGTGAGGCACAAATATGCCCACGAATCGCTGTTGCGGACTCGCTGCGGTCTGCGCGGTCGCGGTTGCAGCAGGCACCATCGCCTCCAGAAACGGAAGGGCGAGCGCGGCGCCTGCGCCACGAAGAACGGTTCGGCGAGAAATGTGTTTTTTGGTGATAAACATATTTTTGTGCCTCTCCTTATTAACGTTGCGCCCGCTGCTCCGTGCGGGCGGATGTCATCTTCATATTCATTTGAAATGCGGGGCTCTTAACAATGCTGAGCACCATGTTAGAAAAACGGTATTTGCTGGCTGCCGAATCGCGGACGATCGAGCGCACCAGCGGCATGTCCTGATATTCAACGCCGCGGCCGAGCGCATACGTCAACAGCTTCTCGGCGACAACGCGAGCGAACTGATCGGAATATTTCACGGCAACATTGCGCAGACTTGCAACGCCGTCCAGTTGAGTGCCATCGGCGATCTTGCCGGTCGCGTCGACCGCCAGACCTTCATCCTGCGTCCGCCACATGCCGACCGCGTCGAAGTTTTCCATCGCGATTCCCATGGGCTCGAAGATCTGATGGCACTGCGCGCACGCTGGAGCGGAACGATGAGCTTCCATTACCTGGCGCATGGTTGGGTTTTTCGTGTTGCCTGTCGTGTCCTGAGGCTTCTCCTTGAGGGTCGTGTCGACGTCGGGCGGCGGTTCCGGCGGGCTTACACCCAGAAACGTCTGCAGAAACCATTTGCCGCGGGCCACCGGTGATGTGCGGGCCGCGTTCGACGTCACCGTCAACAAAGCTCCTTTGCCCAGGAGGCCGCGACGCATGTCGAGATCGCTCGTCAGCGTCACTCTCCGGAACTGGGGACCATACACGTTCGGCACGCCGTAGTGCTTTGCAAGCCGCTCGTTGACGTATGTGTAATCCGCAGTCAACAGATCCAGGACGCTGCGGTCTTCACGAACGATGCTGCCGAAGAACATCTCGCTCTCGGTCTCGAATGCTTCGCGCAGGTTGTCGTCAAAGTCGGGGAATATGTTGACCACGGGCTCGCTGGCCTTCAGCGAGCGCACGTTCAACCACTGGCCGGAGAAGTTATCGATCAGTGCCTGACCGCGCGGATCCTTCAACATCCTCCGTACCTGCTGTTCCAGCACCGCCGGATCCCGGAGCCTGCCTTGCGCGGCAACATCGATCAACTGGTCATCCGGAATGCTGCTCCACAGGAAGAACGACAACCGCGACGCCAAAGCCAGATCGCTGATTCGATATGTCCTGCCCGAAGCGAGACTGGCCGGCTCGGATTCGCCGCGTGTATAGAACTCGGGATCGGCAAGAATTCGCTGCAACGCCGATTGGACGCCCTGATCGAAGTTCCCACCCTCCTGGCGGCCCAGCGTATAGAACTCCATCAGCAGGTCGAGGCTGACGGCTGAGACCGGACGACGGAACGCGCGCTTCGCCAGCGTTGATACGATCGTGCGGGCGCAGGTTGTTTCTTCACGCGCAGTCGCCGGACGACAGGTAAAGATTTTGTTTCGGCTTGGTGTGCTGACCGAACCCGCCGCGCCATACGGCCCTTCGATCGTGACCTGGCCAACGTGCGGATAGAACTGGAATCCCGGAATCGTGCCCGGCGTGTTCATTGTCCGCTGGAACGGCCGATTCAATTCGCTGCCTGGAATGTCATTCGTTGCAAGGAACGTCACGCCGACCGTGTGCAGGCCGGCTTTGATCGGAATTCGCTGCGTCGCCCGGCCGCCGGAGTTCCCGGTGTTCCCGATTTCACGGTCCCAATCGAAGAGCCTTACGCGTTCACCATCAACGGTGACTTCGAGCTGCTCGCCGCGAATCTGGCCCAGAACGGCCTGGAAATATCCGGTGACGCCTTTGATCTTGAAAGTGTATTCACCGTCGGCAGGGAACTCATGTTTGATCAGCATCCCGCCGCGAGTGCCGAATGGCAGTCCCTCGATGTGGTGATTCTGTGCGGTGTCTGCAGGCGCTTCAAACACAGCCTGCGTCGCTGTGGAAACGTCGCCGATCGCCAGCCGGCTGATTTTTCCGGCAGCCGACAAATACGCTTCCATCAACGCGGGCGACATCGTCAGAGCGCCGGCGATGTTGTCGAAGCCCCGCGTCGAATCGTCCGACGGAAGGAACTTCGTCGGATCCACTTCGAGCGCGAGCAGGTCGCGAACGGCGTTCGCATATTCCGTCCGATTCATGCGATGCAGGCCCGGCGCCGGAAGATAGGTCTCAGACGCACGATCGAGTTCGCTTTCCAGCCACTTGATCAATGAATCCATCGTGGCTGCATCGGGACGTCGCGCGTTGGTGGGCGGCATGAGGCCGGCGCGCAGCTTTCGTACAACCTTTTCCGCGACCTCGGCGTGTTCGGTGAGTTTCGTCAGATCCAGTTTGTCGAGTTCGAGCTTGCCTGTTTTCAGGCGCTCATTGTGACATGTCACACAGTACTGATTTATCACGGCACGCTGAGCTGTCGCATCGATGGCTGCAGCTTTTGCTGGAGCAGGAGTTGCGACCTGTGGCTTGGCAGTCGTTGTAGCCGTGGTAGAAGGTCTTGATGATGATTGCGGTGTCGATGGCCGAGCCGTTTGGCCGGCCTGACCGGAGACAAGAGCCACTGACATGGCAGCCACGCAGCCGGCTACGAGTAGTCTCGTGTTCACAGAGTCCTCCGTTTATTCACGAAAATCGCTTATTTTCGCGACCCCTACCGAGCAGGTCCGCTCTCCGTGCATCTACAGGAGCCGAAAGTACTTAATGATTTAACTTGTGCACGGAATCCTGTCAAGAATTCTTTTGTTTTCTTTGCTTTAATCCCAGATCCGCTCTTTGCAGATCTCCACGATACAGATGGAATCAACAGTGCGATTCGCTGGCGGAACAGGGATTCCTCGATCCGTCATGAGTTTACGAAGCAGGGCAGCGGCTTCAGGACGGCTCACCGCCGACTGCACGCCGAAACGGACCAGGCCGTCGGCGTAGTCGAGCGCCTGCCAGGTGTGTCCTGCGATTACGGAAACCAACGTTTCCGTATCGCGGCTCCCTTTGTCGCGTGTGTCGAGTTTGGCGCCGTGATCGACAAGCATCTGAATGACTTCCGTCCGGCCTTTGGCCGCGGCAACCATCAGCGGCGTCCTTCCATCCGCGTTTGCCGCATTAGGATCCAGCCCAAGATCGAGAAGAAACTGCACGGTTTCAATGTTGGCCTTCGGGGAGTGTTCGTACGTCACTCCATCGACCCAGCCCACGCCGGCCGCGGCAGTCAGCGCGGTGTCGCCATGATCGGTTGTCATCGTCGGATCGGCTCCGGAAGCGAGCAGCAATCTCATAAGCGCGAGATCACTGGATTGCGCGGCCCGAATGAAGGGCGTTGCGCCGGCTTCGAGAAACCACTGCATGGTGAAGATCGTTCGCGTGAGCGTGTTGTCCTTGATGCGAGCGTTGGGGTTCGTGCCGTGTTGCAGCAGAACTTTGATGAAGTCGAGGTGATCCATATCCGCCTTGTGGACAGGAAAATCCCCGCCTTCGATGTTGCGATTGTCAGTGGCCAGATACAACGGCGCCCAGTTTCCTTTATTGAGTTTGTTGACGTCCGCGCCTTGCTCGACCAGGTACCTCCCGAGCGTGTACTGACGGTTGTTGGTTGCCGTCAGCAGCGGTGTCCAACCGTATTCCGTCGCCTGATTGACGTCCGCGCCGGCAGCCACCAGAAGCTTCGCGGATTCCAGATCGCCTTCCCTGGCCGCAAGGACCAACGCTGTCAGACCTCCTCCGCCGCTGCCGACAAGGCCGGCGAAGACGAAGTCATCGTCGTCCTGTTGTCCTTGTTGGTCCTGCTGTTGTCCCGGCTGAGCCTGCTCTTGTTGCTGCTGCTGCTGTCGTTGCTGTTCTTGCGCGAACGACGTTACGTCTCCGATGCGGCGCACCTGCAGCGTGCCGGCCTTCTGTTCGATCTCGAGCTGCTCTTCATAAGTGCGTCCGGCTTTGGCAGCAGCGGCGCGCACGCGATTCGCGGTCTCCACGCGCGCTGGATTGACCCGGTTGGCCATGTAGTTTCGCGGTGTGCCGGCGCTTGCGGACTTCGCGGTCACGTTCGCCTTTGCGTCGATCAATGCGGCGACGGCGGCCGGATGACGTTGTTCGGCGGCCCACATCAACGCGGTTGTCCCACGCAGCGGTTCCTTTGCGTTGACGTCTGCGCCTGCCGCTACAAGCAAAGTGATGGAGTCTGGATTTCCATTGCGCGCGGCCAGCATCAACATGGTTTCGCCGGCCGGACCTTTTTGTTTGGCGTCCGCTCCGGATTTGAGCAAACGAGCGATAACTTTCGGATTGCCGTAAAGGGAAGCCATGTGGAGTGGCGTGATGCCTTCGCGGTTCTTCGGATCGGCTACGGCGCCGGCCTTGAGCAGCAAGTCCACGGATTCGAGATCGTCTCGATACACAGCCCAGTGCAACGCTGTCGCACCGTCCACCTGAGCAGCATTGACGTCGGCCTTCTTTTGAAGCAGCGAGCGAAGCGCGGCCTTGTCCCCCTTCATAACCGCATCCGCAACGTCCGCGCGACCGGCACCAAAAATAATGCTCGCGGTGAACAGGATGAGAAGGGCAGGCGAAAGAGATCTAAATGAGTGCATCACGGGGTTCCTCCCGATTTGCAACTATTGTACATACGTCACAGGGGCTTGCCGTCGAGATCTTCGGCCCGGTCTACTCGGATCAGAACACCGAATCCTTTCTTCTCAGGGTCCCTGTCTTTCTCCATTTGAATGAGGCGACGCCAGATCTCCTCGTACACGGGTCCCGACCTGTGAAGAACAGCCGTACCGTAGAAACGCGCGATGCCGCCCTTCGGCAAAATCCCTGTCTCTCTCAACTGCGACTTCCTGAAGAAGACGGTCACCTTCGTGCCGTCCTTCAGATTCTGGTTCGTCGTGCCTTTGCCGCGCTCCCACAGCGCGAGGTGTTCGTCATCAAACACCATCGTGCTGCCGCGTGGAGTCACCTGCGCGAATCCGTCAGACAAGACAGTCGCGACCAGGCAGACGTTAACTGGAAAGGCCGTATTGATGTGTTCGTGGAGAATTTTCGGAATCGATGCCAATTTGAAATCCTCGTTGGATCATGATGATATACCCGCATGAAAAACCACTCCAACGGACATAACCGGGTTTCTCGCCGCGACGCAATTCGCTTCGGCATCGGTGGGCTCGCATTGCTGGCGACCCCTCAAATCCTCGTCGGCAGCCCGGGACAGGGCGCCGGCATCAATGACGGTGGCGATCTGGTTCTCGTGAACGGCAAATTCGTGGACGGCCGCGGTGTCGTCGGTTCCGCGATGACGATCCGAAACGGCCGCATCGTAAACGTCGCACAGTCTGCAACGCCCGCGTCCGGGGTACGAACCATCGACCTGGGCGGTCGAACCGTCATCCCGGGTTTCTTCGATGCGCACGTGCATTACACGCGGGCCGGCGTAAATCCCGGGTACGAAGCGCGGAGGATCGAAAGAGCGTTCTCGATTGCTGAACTCAAAGAGACCATCGCGCGCCGGTCCGCGTCGGTTCCAGGAGGCCAATTCATCACCTGTATCGGCGGATGGAACCATACACAGTTCGTCGACGCGCGACGTCCCACGAAGGCCGATCTCGATGAAGCCGCGCCGCAGCATCCGGTCTACATTTCCGGCACTGGCGGAGGAACGGGCGCGATAACGAATAGTCCTGGCGAAAAATTCTTCGCGTCGAAAGGAGTCATGGTCGACCAGGCGACGGGCGTTGTTGGAACCGCGAATGCCGCCGTGGCCGCTCTGCAGGCCGAGCAAAAACCGGAAGACAAGCTGCGCGGAACAGCGGATTTGAACGCTCATGCCAACAGCCTGGGTCTGACAGGCGTGATCAATGCTGGAAACTTCCCGGACCAGGAGTACGCGCTACGCCTCTGGCGGCAGGACAAACTCACCGTTCGCATGCGTCCACTGTTTCCCGCCGATTCGCCGCAGGATGTCGAAACTCGCATCCAGAACAATTTCAGCCAGGGCGGCCGAGCTGTCGGCGACGATATGTTTCGCGTGGCAGGCTTCGGCGAAAGGATCGGCGGCAATGACACGACCTCGAATGGCTTCGAGCCGACTGCGCGCGTGATCGCCAGGCATGGCTGGCTCCTTCAGCAACACTCGATCACGCAGGCCGAGAATGACTTTCATCTCGCCGCATACCGGTCGATTGCGAAGGAGTATCCGATCGATAAACTTCGATGGTCGCTGATCCATCTTCAAAGCATCGATTCGTCGCGGTTGAAAGCCCTGATGGAGCTTGGCGCCGGCGCCAGCGCGCAGACATGGACGTATCTCTCCGCAGCGGGGGGACCACCGTTTCGGCGGATCGTTGACTCCGGAATCCGCGCCGGCGTGGGAACGGATTCGACAAACGTTTCCGCGCTCGATCCGTGGCTGTCTCTCTTCTACATGACGACCGGAAGAAACCTTGCCGGCACGCTCACCAACGATGGCCAGCAGATTTCGCGCCCTGAAGCATTGCGCCTGTACACGGAGGGGGCGGCGTGGTTTTCGTTCGACGATCACCACATCGGTTCATTCACGGCCGGTAAATACGCAGACCTTGCGGTTTTGAGCGAAGACTACCTGACGGTCAGCGAACAGAGAATCCGGAAAATCGAGTCGGTCCTGACACTCGTTGCCGGGAGAACCGTTCACGCGGTTTCGCCGTTCGCATAAGTGAGATGACCGAAAGAAGCTAGTTGAACCGCGGGAGAGTTCGAGTTTCCGGTATCGCGGTTTGAACGAAGCCGCTGGCGCGGCGGACGCTACCGCGTGGGCAGACACAAACAACTTCCATCTGCGCGGTTGACGGCTGTACGATGCAGCCTCATGACTGAGGATTCGCTGTTTAGCGACTGGAAAATTTACCCGATGGTTAACTCTTTTAACCGGACGAGTTTGGAAAGCTTCTTTGGTACTTTCTCCATAGCCTGACCGCGTCCGCCGCAAACGCCAGCGGCTTCCTTCAAACCCCGTTATCGAAAATCCTCGGCGACACGCATCCGTCTTCTACCTGTACGTGACTCGCCTCGGATTTCCGATGAACGCTAGCGGTTTATCAGGCACTGAGATTCATTTTCATCGCCTCCAATTGCGAACTCTAAACGAGTAAATGACATACTGGTTCTCTCTGATAGAATCCGCCCCAGATTTTCGTGCGCAACATGATCGGAACCAAACTCGCACATTACGAAATCACGAGTCATCTCGGTTCTGGCGGCATGGGAGACGTCTACCAGGCCACCGACTCGAAGCTCTGCCCATTGCGAAGCAGATTGCCGAAGCATTGGAGGAGGGCGCACGACAAGGGGATAGTGCATCGAGATCTGAAGCCGGCGAATATTAAGGTGACACCGTCTATATGTCGCCGGAGCAGGCCAGCGGGAAATCGGTGGACAAGCGTGCCGACATCTGGTCGTTCGGAGCGGTGCTGTATGAGATGCTCGTCGGCAAGAAGGCTTTTGACGGCGAGTCAGTTTCAGATACTCTGGCCCTTTCGTTTTGCTTTGATGTTCAGCTCAAAACACTTCGGACAAAAGCCTACGTCATAGTAAATTGGGGCATTTTTCATGTCACGATAGTACGCCGTCACACCCGTTTGATAGTACCGATTCTTGTATTCCACTTTGATTGTTAGTTCATGCCCGCAGGCATATTTCGTGATGATAGTCTTTAGAGGCTTCCACCTCGGTGATTTGATTTTGATTTCTTCGTCGTCTCCCGACGGCATTACTTCGCATGGCACGCCATAGACATAACCAATCCAGCCAGCCAGCGGCTCGATTGCCGGTGTGCACCAGAGTCGCTTGGGATAGCCGAACTGCGCACGATAGCCATCCTCATGCTCGATGACCTTACCCCATAGGTTAATCTCGCCGTAGACGAGCCTGAGTCCAGAATAGATGTTTCTTATCTCACGTAGGAGTCTCGGCTTCTCCTTGTAGGCATAGATCCCACACATACAAGTCAGGTGTGGCGCCTGCTCGCTGTGATCCTTCCGAAGGACCAAGGTGCCAATGGTCGAATACTGTTCACAGTGCGCTTCAATCTTCTCACGAGGCACGTAGATCGTGTCGTTGCCAAGATTGGCAAGGAAGTGCGGATACATGAAGTTCCATTGTCGCCAGCCGACGATGGGTTCTCTTACGATCACTACGCTGGCTCCTTGACTGGATCGGCTGGCTGCTCGAATGGTACTTCTTTCTCTGGTACCGGTTCTTCTAGTGGCTCAACTTCGATGATTCTTAGTGGTTCACCTATCTGAGACATGCTGTACTCCTTTCATTATGATATGCGCCAGCCCGATCATGACCTCGGAAAACCTGCACTGGCGCGCCCTCGCATTAATGAGTGTTCGCTGACCAGCACAACTTGGACGCTCGTGACTTTCCCGGTTGGCAAGCCCATTACACGGCCTACCACCATGGGCATTACTGATTGCGAGAGGTCGCAATCTTGAGCCAATACAACAAACAGCGTCAGTAATACCCAATGATGCGATTTCATTGCGGCGCAGGCAACCCATTAGACACTTAAGTTGCTCCGCTTGTTCCAAACTCCACCGGCCGAGAAGTCGTTAGCGTTCATCGGAAATCCGCGGCGAGTCATGCAGAGTTGAGAAGACGGATGTATGTTGCCGCGAATTTTCGATAACGAGACTTGAAGGAAGCCGCTGGCGCGGCGGACGCGGTGGGTTATGGAGAAAGTATGGGAATGCGGGTTGATGTGTTCACGAGAAAAGGCGTTTCGGATAAACCAGATCAATCTCGCGCTGAGGCCGCCGAAGCACTTTAATGAAGAAGAAGCGGAGCGCAGAAGTCCGAGCGATAACCGAACCTACGGCGAGTTTGCGCTCATTCAAGAGGTGCAATTGGTACCGCCGCAAATGCTCCGGACCGAGCTTGTCAGGACGTTGGCCAAAGTAACCGGCAAAATCTTTGACCGCAAACAGGTACAGTCGAATCGTTTCGGGAGAATAGTTTCGACGCTGGAGTTCTTCCAACATCCGCTTTCGTAGGTAAGTCATCGTGAGCCTCCTTTGAGGCTCACGAATCTACAGGACGGGGTGATCCCTCGTGGTTAAGCCCACGCGTAGCGTCCGCCGCGCCAGCGGGTTCGTTCTAGTCGGTAAACCAGAAAGTAAACCTGTGGCGATTGCCTGGTGCATGCGAGACAGAAATTAAGACAGCGTTGGCGTCTTTAGGTGCGGCCCAGGTCGCGTTCGATCAGGCGATCGACGAGAATCGTAAGGTTGGCGAGTTTCTTGGCTATCTCTTCGACAGTGGAAGATAGCCGGTCCTGTGCTTTCTGGGAATTGACCTGTGCTGTTTCCAATCCGAAATGCGCATCAGTTATCTGTACGATCCGCTCGGACGCACGCTCCAGATTTCGTTCAATCCGCTCGAATCGCTCTTGAACTTCCTTTTCCACGTTTGTTTCTCCGCGGTTAGCCCTCGGGGGACCTCTGCCTGATTATATCGTTTCATCTCGTGACGGCACTTTAAAGAAGTGTCAACATCTGGATAACTTAAGTCAGCGAATCGCGATGGGACTGCCGGGTGACCCCGTTGCGCCTTTCAGCGGGAGCGGAACGAAAACGTAAGCGAATTCATGCACGGCATCGCGCGCGAGATCTGCCGTGTTGAGATTTTCGTGAAGGTAAATTCCGTTTCGAGCGAGCAACAGTTGATGCACGGGCGCGGCAAGCGAAGCGTTCGGATTCGGAAAAATTTCGACGCCCCAGTTATCCGCGCCGACCACGGTCACTTCTTCATCCGCAAGAAACTGCGCTGCGCCCACACCGATTCCCGGACAGCCTGCGATGTACTTTGCGTTGTCCTTCATCCACAGCGAGCCCCAGCCTGTGTGAATCAGCACTGCATCGCCCGGCCGAATTTCGAGTTTCTGCGCCTGCAGGGCGCCCCGAAGATCCGCGGCGGTGATTTCATAATTCGGAGCAAGCTGCGCGACGCCCTTGTATTTCGCGACATCGATCAGCACGCCCCGAGTGAACAGAGGGCCCACGTTTTCGATGCCCAGTTTGATCAGACCGTCCGGAGCCGCAAACTGCTGCCGATTATTCCCGTTGTAAAAGAGGTCGCCGATGCCGAGATGGCCGAGTCCATCGAACTGCGTGCCGATCTGACCGATCTCGCCGCTGACGAGTTCATCGTGATACACGGCGTTATTGGAGCTCTCGATCTTGTAGGCCTGAGGTATCCGCAGACTGAAATGCCGCGTTCCGAACATGGGCATTCCCGCTTCGTAAACACGGCCAAGCTGATAAACCGCTCCTTTTGATATGAGGTTTTTCGCCTCGAGAACCTTCGCCGGAGTGATTCGATTGGCCGCGCCGCGCTGGTCGTTTGCGCCCCACCGCGATGGATACCACTTTTCCGTTTGTGCCCGAGTGGCGGTAGCGCCGAGAAAAATCGCGGCCGATATTACCGCCACGCACAGGATGGCTGGAAACCACGTTCGGTTCTTCGAGTCGATCATGCCGATGCTATTTGGTGGTCTTCGCCGCTTCCGCTTCGAGGGCGCGAGCTCCGCTGAGCGAGTTGAACATCGCGTGATTACCTTCGTGGCACGCGTATTCGAAGTTTTGATACCCGGGCTCCTGTGTCAGAGGGAATGCCACTTTGAAGGGAGCGGTATAAGTCTTCGGATCATTGATGGTCACTTCGTACTGGATCTCGCTCGGACTGACGCGCGTGTAACGCTCAACGAGCGTGAGAGCGTCGCTCGTGGGAGTCCCCTGGCCATTGGCTCCGACGCCGGTTGTGTTTCCGATAAAGTTGGTCGTTTCGACAACCAGAGTGTTGCCCTCCCAGCGACCGCGCGCATCGCCCATGTAGGACCGCACGCCAGGTCCCGTATGGGGACGGCGGTCCAGCGGAATCACCCGGGCTTCATGGACCATCTCCTGCATGATCGTGACAAATCCTGGCGCCTGCACGATTTGTTGACCATTACCGTAAATCACCGGGAATACCGAACCCGTCACGCCCCGGCTGATGCAGCGGATGTAGAAAGTGAAGTCTTCCCACGTCGCGGGCTGCGGCGGTTCGAACGCACCCGTCCGTCGCGCTCGGGCTTCGGGCAGGAAATCCGGTGCTCGACCAGTCTTAGGCTCGACGACGAGCGACGTCTGCCGGCATGGCCGGCGTGCCCGTTCTCCCCAATGTCCCGGAGGACCTGTTCCAACGCGCTGGCCTGCTGTCACCGTGTCTTGACGGTCCGTCTGGGCCTGTCGCGCGAGTTGTGATTCTCTCTGAGCGATTTCTTCTTCGGTCAGGTACAGCTTCTCACCGAGGTTCGCAGGACGATTCATTGGAGTGCCGATGCAGTCGTCGCTCGTCCACGTCCCCTGCAAATCGGGATCGCCCCAGGGGGTCTTGGGCGCCGCCCAGGTCTTGGCCGTCGGTTTTGTCTGCGCTTCTGCCGCAACTTGAAAAGCCAGGAACAGAGCAACCAGACAAGCTGCAGATGTCACGTATCGATGCTTCATCTTTCACCCTCCCCGTTTTTTGGCGCATCATAACACCGATCATGTACGCGCTTGGAATCAGTGTTCATACCGGCTGGGGAGCCTGCGTCGTTGTAGGAGGATCGCTCGCAAAGCCGGAGATCGTCGCCAATCAACGAATCGAGATTCTCGGCGACTCGGAGCGCTTTTGTTTTCACATGGCGGAAGAGATGGAACCGGCGGCAGCCAAAAAGTGGATTGCGGCCGCGAGAAAGAAGGCCCTGGAGAATGCCGCTCGGGCGCTCGAAGCTCTTGTTACAACAGAGGTGAGCGTGTGTGCGCTCGTCGCCAAAAACGGAGATCCCGGGGACCTTCAGCAGATTCTTAAATCGCATCCCCGCATCCACACAGCGGAAGGCTGCTTCTACAGGGATGTGCTGCGCGAAGCTTGCAAGGTGCCCGCACAGATCGTGCCACCGTCGTCGCTGGATGTTTCCAGAGTCGGGAAGCTCGCGACAAAGCCATGGGCTGCCGACCAGAAACGTGCCGCACTCGCGGCATGGACGCTGATAGGAAGGCCCTGAGACGTGTCGCGGGAATTCTTGCGAACCCGGTGCTATTCCATCAAACTTTCTACCGTTGAACGACGTCTACTAATCGGCACTAAGCAGGACAACGGAGATTGGAGAGTTATGATGCGAGCATTTGCCGCTATCGCGCAGGCCATTCTGTTCGTCGGCCCTGGGGCCGAGATCACGTCCGGTCAATCCACGCCAAATCAACAGACATTCGAAGTTGCCGACGTTCGCGTCAGTCCGCGCCGTCTGAATTCGGCACTGCGCCCGGCGACCCGGGCGGGACGGTATGAGTTGCTGAATGCGACGATGGTCGATCTGATCCGCACGGCATACCGTGTCAATGCGGACAACGTCATAGGTGGACCGAACTGGCTCGAGTACGACCGGTTTGACGTGATCGCCAAGGCTCCGACCGATACGTCACCCGAAACGGTGTCCCCGATGCTTCAGGCTCTCCTCGCCGATCGATTCAAACTCGTCGTACGTAATGACACGCAACCCGTCACAGGACATGTTCTGGCCCTGGGCAGGAACAAGCACAAGCTGAAAGAAGCGGATCCTTCGGGTAAGACGGGCTGCCAGCCTCAGGCTTCGACCGGGCCTTTCATCTCTTCCGTTGCCGGCCAGATTACCGTCCCGATGACGAACGTTGTCTGTCGAAACATCACCATGGAAGCTTTCGCCGCCGCCCTGGTGGGGTTGTCCGGCGGTTACGTTACGAACACTGCGCTGGACACTACAGCGCTGAAGGGCGCGTGGGACTTCGATCTCAAGTTTCATCAAAGAGGACTGGCTGCATTGGCAGGCGCCGATGCCGTCTCCATATTCGATGCGATCGATAAGCAACTCGGATTGAAACTCGAGGAGCAGAAGGTCCCGCGACCTGTCATCGTCGTGGACCAGGTGAATCGAACACCGACTGCCAACCCTCCCGACCTCGACGCGAAGCTGCCGGCGCTGCCTCCCGCGGAGTTTGAAGTTGCGGACGTCAAGCCGACCGTTCCCGGAGCGCCTATGAACGGATTTGCGGCGCTTGGGTTTCAGGCGGGCGGCCGCGTCAACCTTCCGCGGTTTCCGCTACGCATGGCGATCACGTTGGCGTGGAACATCACAACCGAAGAAATTCAGGGGGCGCCGAAATGGATCGATTCGACTCAGTTCGACATCATTGCGAAAGCACCCCTTGCCTTTGTGCCGCCGACCGGCGGTCTGGGCAACATCGATGATCTCGGTCTGATGCTGCAGGGTCTGCTGAAGGATCGTTTCAAGATGAAGGTCCACTATGAAGACCAGCTGGTCACGGCCTACACGCTCGTGGCCGGAAAACACAAACTCAAGAAAGCCGACCCCTCGTCGCGTACCGGATGCAAGAGCGGCACGACGGGATCACCACTCATCGTCGCCGGTGGTACCCCGCCGTCGCGTACGGTGACGTGTCAGAACATGACCATGGCTCAGTTCGTGGACCAGCTTCAGATCATCGCCGGAACGTATGTTCGTTATCCGGTTCTTGATGCGACCAAGCTGGAGGGAGCCTGGGACTTCAGCTTCTCCTTCAGCGCAATCCCTCCGAACATGATTGCGGGGCTGAGGTTAGCTCCTCCCGGCGCTGCGGCGCCAGTGGGTGGCGCCGAGCCCGGGGCGGCGGATCCGGTGGGCGGCACCACCATCTTCGACGCGGTCGAAAAGCAACTCGGCTTGAAACTGGAAACGGAAAAACGCCGTTATCCGGTTTTCGTCATCGATCATATTGAAGAAAAGCCCACGGAGAATTAAGGTACTTCCACCATGCCTAAGTTTCTGTTGCAGTACCAGGGTGCCCTGATCCGGGAAATACCTGCCAACGAGACCGTGACCGTCGGCCGGAAAGCGGACAACGACATCATCATCGACAACCCCGCAGTGAGTAACCATCACTGCAAGGTAACGTTCACCGCAAACACGTTCTTCGTAGAGGACCTGCACTCGAGCAACGGTCTGTTTCTGAACGGAAAAAGGATCACGCAGTCGCCGCTTCAGGATAAAGACGTGATCGTTGTCGGCAAGCACGCCCTTCAGTTCATCGACGATCGGGAAGATAAGAAACCCATGGCGATGGCTGCCGCCGCAGCCGCGTCATCCCGGCCGGAAGGCACCATGATGATCACACCCGAGCGACAACAGGCGCTCGCCGCAGCCTCTAATGCGGCAGCGCAGAAAAAGCCCGCGGTGGTCCGCGTCGTGAGCGGGATCGTGGACAAGGTCGAGTACGAGTTGAAGACGGGTGCAACTATTTACATCGGAAAGTCGAGGTCAGTTCAAATCCCGATCAAAGGCACCGGCCTGTTCGGGTCCGCGCCCGAAAACGCTGCAATGATCGCAAGCCGGCCCACAGGTCATTTCCTGATACCGGTCAAGGATCGTTACGTCGTCCTGAACGGCACCCCACTCCATCAGAAAGAACTCCTCAAACACGGTGACGTTATTCAGGCCGGCGGAACAACGCTCCGATTCGAAGACCCGGACGAGTTCACTTCCGGCTGACGAACTGCCCCCATAGTTCAAAAGTCGACACAGCGATCCATCCGCCGACCGGAGGCGCCGGTTGTTTTTCCACGGCCAATCCTTCGGTGTGCACACCGCTCCCGGGAATCACGTCAAAGTAACCGACCTCCTCGACCCTGCTGAGGTCCGGGTTCTCAACCCATGTGCCGAGCGTCACGCCTCGTACGGGATCCAGCCGGAGCCACCGGCACTCGCTGAACGAGATCTGATACGGATGCCAGTCGGCTGCGGAACCTTCCGCCTGATCTCCGATCAACAGCGTTCCATCGGACAACTTGATGATGGGCCGCACGCGGTGAAAACCCGACACGATGGTGGTGAACCGGATGTTCGCTCTTCCTCGCAGGTCGAAATAGTTATTTTTGTCTCGCAGCGTGAAGCCGCAGGGCCCCTTGCACAATCCGAAGAAAAGACGCGGAAGGTATGCGGCCCTGCCAACCGCCACGATGATGTTCCGGCCGTCGCCGTAATGTTGCAGTTCCACGTTCGGAGTCGTGATCGAACTCTGCCCCAGCGGCAAACGCGACTCGTTCTGCAGCGTCATGTTGAAGAGTAGTTGCGGGTTCGCGGGAGCCTGCGCGTACGTCCACGCGGCTGCGAGCGTAATGAGAATCACGGCGATCCCTGCAATGACTGGAGTCTTTCTGGCCACGTTGCCTCCGTTCTGTCATAGGCTAATCAGGATGTCCGATAAGATCAAACGCGATTCGCTTTTAGTCAAATGTGTTCTCGCACTCGATGAACACCTTGCCGAGCTCGAGCGAGTGGGCACGAGAATCAATTCGACAGATATGGCGGCTGCCATCGACGTCGAACTCATTCAAAAGCTGATGGCGCGCTTCGCGGAATGCGGCCAGGGGATCTCGACGGAAGTGGCGAACCTGTCCGCGCGTCTGCAGGAAGCGCAGGCGCGCGCGGAAATCGTAGCGCGGGGAGTGTCCGCTCAGGCGGAGCTTTTTGCAAGTCGCAGGAATGAGCACAACGAAAAGCTCGAGAGGTTCGGCGTCCTCGGCGAAAGAGTGCGGGAACTGAATGCCGCAATCGGCCAGTTTCGCCGCCCGCAAGGACAGAGCTTGACCGAGGAGGATCGCGGGAAGCTGAGATCCAGTCTCCCGGCGTTTGAGGGGCAATTGTCGGAACTCATCGAAGAGCTGCAGGATTTGCGGCAGGCCGCGCGTGATTCCAACATGAAGAGTTTGGAAAAGAACGCGGAGTCACTCGCACAGACCCTCGAGAACGCTCGCCGGAAGCTCTCGCTTCTGTCGAAGCCGGAGTAGCTTTGCTGCGGCTGTTACTCTTCGCGCAGCAACACCAGGGGATCGATCGATAATGCGCGTCGGGCGGGAATCCAGGTCGCCAGCAGACCGAGTAATAACATCGCCAACACGACTCCAGCCAACACGACCGGATCGCGCGGCGTTGCCTGATAGACGATGAACGCCAATACCCGCGTCGCAAGAATTCCCAGCACCAACCCCGCTGCCGACCCGAACGCCAGAAGCTTGAACGCGCGGCCCAGCGCCGCCTGTAACACTTCCTTCTTCGCCGCGCCGATAGCCATTCGAATTCCGAGTTCCCGCTTCCGCTTACTTACCGAGTACGCCGCCATTCCGAAGATGCCGGTGATCGAAAGAAGCGCGCCCATTCCACCAAGCACCCCAAGCGACACGGTCGCGACGCGGGCAGGGAACAACGCGAATCCCATCTTTTGGCCCCACGTTTCGATGCCAATCGGCAGGCCTGAGTCCAGAACGCGCATGATGCGCTGCATCTCGGCGACGACCTGTTGGGTATCGCGATTCGACCGCACGACAATGGAGGTTTCCGTCGCCGGCGCCTGGAGCAGAGGAAAAAACATCACAGCCCTGGGGTCTTCTGTGAGGCTCTGATATTTCCCCTGCTCGGCGATACCCACCACCTGAAACCGCGTACCTCCGCCTCTCTTGAAATACTGTCCCATTGCGTTGGCCGACGACCCAAAAACTTTGCGAGCGAATTCGCCGTTCACGATGGCGACCCGCCCCGCGTCCTGATCGTCATGCCATGTGAAATCGCGGCCGGCAAGCAACGTCGTGCCCGCGGTCTGAAAGTAATCCGGCGCGACGCTGTACATGGCGGTTTGGGTCGCCGCATTGGCAGGCCGGTAATCTGTCGTTTCGTCGTCGAAGACCCTGGTGGTGAAAACGGAACCGTTGCTCAACGCCACCCGATCGACGAGCGACACCGCCGAAACGCCGGGAATCGTTTTCATCGCATCGATCATGCGTTTTTGCATCAGGGGAACTGCATCGCCTCGATAGCCCGCCATATCCAGAACGGTGTCCAGGAGGATCGCGCCGCGAGGCTCAAAACCGAAATCGCTGTTCACCGATCGTGATAGGCCGCGAAAAGCCACCATCGACGAAGTGACCAGCACGGCGCAGATCGCAACCTGCACCGCAAGCAATGCATCGCGCGCCGTGATTCGCCGCCCAAACCGGACGACGGAGCCGGACTTGACGATTTCATAAGGATCCGTGCGAAGGACCTGGCGCACCGGGACAGCGCCAAAAAGAAATCCACTCGCGAGCGCCGCCACGAGGGCGAACAGATATACGTTTGTGTCCGGGCCAACGGGCACAGTCAGCGGAAATCGGGGGAACGGGTTCCATGTGCTCAGTGCGCTCAACAGCATGGTGCTGCCCCACAATCCGACGGCGCCGCCGATGACGGAAATCATCACGGCTTCGGTGAAGAGCTGGCGCAGAATGCGGATGCGTGTGGCGCCGAGCGCGAGTCGCAACGCCATTTCACGCGCGCGGTCCGCCGCTCTCGCAGCGAAGAGGTTGCCCAGGTTGGCGCATGCGGCGAGCAGAATAAGACCGGACAGCATCATCAGCGCCGCGAGAAATGCCGTCATCGGACGGCCGAGAAAGTTGCCGTAAAGAGCCGGGTTCACGAGTTTGAACGTCGTCGGGCCGACTTCGTTCGGATAGGTCTTTTCGAAGTACGATCCGATTGAGTTGAGGTCGGCGACAGCCTGTCCGGGAGTGACGCCGGGTTTCAAGTGTCCGAGCGACTGAAACACCCAGCGCCGGCCCCGTTTGTCGAGCAGGTCCTCGCCGGTGATCTGTTCGTGATTCACCAACGGCACAAAAAAATCGGGATTCAGGGGAAGCAACGTCCCGCGGAATCCCGGCGGCGCTACGCCGACGATGGTGAAAGGATGTTTGTTGACCTGGACGGTGCGCCCGACAACGGTAGGATCATCCTGGAAACGCGTATGCCAGTACGTGTGACTGAGCACAATATACGGCGCGCTGTTCTTTCCATTTTCATCGGAAGGATGGAAGAGCCGGCCGAGATGCGGCTGAATGCGCAGGACGTCGAAGTAGTTCCCGCTGACTTCGCTGGCCCACGCGCGCATCGGATTCTCGCCGGTATCGAGCCCGGCCTGCTCGACGTTGTAGGCGGCAAGCCCATCAAAGCTGCGATTGCGGTCGCGGATGTCGAGGTAGTCGGGGTAAGAGAGGATACCGCTCGCCTCGTTCCCCCATTCGAGGGCGTGGAGACTGTCCGCGGCCGGTACATTCAGGGGACGGAGAATCAGCCCGTTCAGCAGACCGAAAACCACGGCATTCGCACCGATCGCCAGCGCCAGAGTTGCAACAGCAACGGAGGTGAAGCTGGGTGACTTGCGCAGCATGCGAAGCCCGAACCGGACATCTTTAATAAGGATCTCGATGGTGGATATGCCGCGCTGGTCGCGGCATTCTTCGGAAGCCCGATCGATGCTGCCGAACTTGATCCGCGCCTGACGTGCGGCTTCGGACGCATCCTGTTCCTTGCGGCTGAGATTCTTCCGGGCCTCCATATCGAGATGAAACTGCAATTCGTCCTTGAGGTCTTCCTCTGTCTGCTGCCGGAAAACCAACGCCCGCACTCTCAATACAAAGTCTTTCCACGCCATGTCACGCCATCCTTAATACTCTGCCGATAGCCACCGTCAGCCGTTCCCAGTTTTCCGCCTCGATTTCGAGCTGCTTCCGCCCTGCCTTTGTCAGCGAATAAAACCGCGCACGCCGCCCATTCGAAACGCCCCATTCCGCATCAATCCACCCCCGATGCTCCAGCCGGTGCATCGCGGGATACAAAGATCCCTGGTTCACCTGCAGAACATCTTGTGAGATCAATTCAATGCGTTCGGAAATTGCCCACCCATGCATGGGTTCCGAGCGGAGCGCCCGGAGGATCAGGAGATCCAGCGTTCCCTGGAGAAGGTCGAGTCGGGATTGATCGGTTGCCATTGGTGTAGAGTTTCGACACCAATGTACGCTTGTTGATGTCGACTGTCAACACCAACGTCAGTGGGGCCGGCTTAGCCGGTTGCAGGAGGATCGTTCGTCGCCATGGTGCGGTACATCAATGGCGTGTCAAGGCGACGGCCCCCACAGGAATCAGCGGTTGCTTCTCGCGAGCAACTGGGCAGGATCGATCTTCAGCACGCGCCGTGCCGGCACATAACACGTCACGAGGGTGACGAACACGAGCAGTAGCGCCACAGCCGCCAGCGTGAACGGATCCGAAGGCGAGACGCCGACGAGCACGGCGCGAATCAGGCTGCCTGCCACAAAGACGACCGGAAGTCCGGCGAGAATACCGATCCCGACCAGGAGGACACCTTCGCGCAGCACGAGCCGAAGCGCGCTGCGAGGATCGGCGCCGAGTGCCATCCGTACCGCCAGTTCGTGACGGCGTCGCGTGACGGAGCCCGAAACCACACCGAACAAACCCATCGCAGCGAGCAGCAGCGCGCCGACGGCGAAGGCCGTGATCAATGTGGCGCTGGTCCGCTGTTGCCGGAGCGCGTTTCCGACGATTTCGTCCATCGGGCGCGCTTCGCCGACGGCAACACGGGGATCGATCTGCCGGATTGCCGAGTACACCTCGGGAAGCAGCGTTTCCGGCGGACGTGCGGTTCGCATGACGTAAAAAAGAGGTCGAATACAACAATCCTCGGCGCGGAAATAAATCTGGGGGCGGCCGTCCTGATGGAGGTCATAGAGCCTGGCTTGCTCGACGACTCCCACGACCGTCATCTGGCCGTTGCCGAAGGGAATCTTCATTCCCACTGCATTCGCGCCGGGGAAGAGCCGCCTGGCAAGCGTGGTGTCGATCATCGCTTCGCGCACGTTCTCAGGCCGCGCTTCTTCGAACGAGCGGCCGGCAACGACGCGCATGCCCATGACTTCAACGTAGCCTGCCCGCGCCCTGATTACGTCGGTTATAACGGTGTCGCGCTCCGCATCGCCGGTATTGCCGGGGGCGTCTGGCATCCGAATCGGCGCCGTCGAAAGCGTCGGACTCACGGTCAACGGCAGCGCTGACGTGGCGCTCGCGGCGCTTACGCCGGGCAGATTCGCGAGAGCATTGGTTACCCTGTTCTGGAATGTGATGACGTCTGAGTTTTGCGGAAAGAACACGGGCGGCGTCCTCACCAGTACTGTAAACAGGCCCTCCGGCCTGAAACCGGGATCCGCACGGAGTATCTCCTCGAGACTGCGCACCACGAGCGCACCGCTGCTGAGCAGCACCAAAGAGAAGGCTACCTGCGCCACGATCATGCCGCGCCGCATGATGCCGTGCCCGCCACCGCCGCCCCGCACAGTGCTGCCGGCGAGCAGGGAAGCGAGCGACGTATGCGCCGCCCACACGGCAGGGACGGCGGCGGCGAGAAGCCCCAGCAGTGTTCCAATGGCGACAACGGCAGCGCCCGTGTCCGGACCGACCGCGATCTCTTCTCGCCGCGGCAGATCGAGCGGTGTGAGCGCAACCAGGACACGCGTTCCCCACACTGCAACGAGCGTCCCGAGCGTTCCGCCCATCAGTCCGAGCAGGCCGCCTTCGATGAGAGTCGCTCGCATGACCGCGACGCTGTTGGCGCCGAGCGCGCGGGACACCGCGAACTCCAGCTCGCGCTGCGCGGCGCGAGCCAGCAATATCGAGGCGAGGTTGACCATCAGCATCAGCGCGAGCACGACGCCCGCAGCGCCGAGCACGAGCAGGGCCGGCCGGACACGGGAGACGAGATCGGCTTTAAGCCCCACCGGATACAGCTTCAGGCCGCGGCCGCCGAAATCCCGCGCGTCGATAATGCGTCCGACCGCTTCAACGGCGGCTGCCACGGTTTCCGGCGGTGTGCCGCGCTGCGCACGAATCAGCGCGGAGTAGTCTGTCTGGTTCGGACTGGGGTCGGTCAGGTTGACGCGCAGGTTCGTGTAGGCATCGGGACGTTGCGCCGGTCCTTCGGCCGCGTTTCGCACAAACCGGAAATCCGGCGGCAGTACACCGATGACCGTGTGCGGCCGCCCGTTGAAACTCACGACTCTGCCCAGGATCTGCGGGTCTGCGCCCAATCGGCTCCAGAGCCCGTGCGTCAACACGATCGTGAATGGCCGGCCGGGACCTGCATCGTCCGATAAGAAGCTGCGACCCAGCATCGGCGTGACGCCCAGCATCTCGAAAAGGCCCGGCGAGGTGACCGTCACGGAGATTTCGATGGGATCGATTCCTTCGCGCAGGGAGAACACTCCGCCCAGGAACGGCTGCAGAGCCACAGCACTTTCGATCACCCCGCCCGCTTTTTGCAACTCGACGATGTCGGCGCCGGGAAGCGATCCGTGATTTCGAGTCGGTCCGAAGTCCCGCCAGACGAAATAAAGGTCATCGGGATCCTTGTACGGCATCGGTTCGACCAGAACCTTGTCGAACATCGTGTAGACCACCGCGAAGAGGCCAAGACCGAGCGTCAGCGTGCCCACGGTAGTCGTAACGAAAGCCGGCGACCGGAACAGCCGGCGCGTCGAGATGCGGAAATCCGGGTGGTTGAACTTCAACAGATGCCTGAGCCATGCGGCGTCAGGCAGCGAGCCAAATGCGCGACTAAGAAGCCCCATGTATGTACTCCGGATCATTAAGGTACTACCAGAGACTCGCGATGTCCGTTTTCGGTTGGCCGCTCGATCTGAGTGTGTCTCCGTGGTTATTCGCTCTGGAGCGGCCGGACTTCGCATTCGCCTTCGAATGCCGACCAGTGGATCCGGTGGAGGTCCATAAACTTCGTTGCCAGCTTCATCGCGTCTTCATACGACTTGGCTTCGACGAGCGCATAGCCGCCAACCACTTCCTTTGTCTCCGTGAAGGGACCGTCGAGCACGCTAAGTGTGCCGCCCGACAGTCGCACGCGCTTTCCTTTTTTCGTGGGTTCCAGGCCGGCCGTATCCAGCATGGTTCCGTTTTTCAGCGCCTCGCCGACGAACTCGCCCATTGCAGTAAATAAGGACTGCGGCACGTCCTCCATTTTGTAATCTTCTTTGTGCTTGATGAACATCATGTATCGCATTGCTTTCGCTCCCAAAATCGAAAATTGTCAGCTTCTACAAACAATAGTCGAACGAGGAATCACGAAATCGACAAATCGCGCGATGCTTTCTCAGTTTTCAGTTGGCCGCTCGATACGATCGATGACAAGCACGTCGATGGGGGCTTTACCCGATTCCAGTTTCAGGCCGAGCTGTTCTTCGATTGCGGTAAAGATCGCCGGGCCGGGATCGACCGCCGGGTCCGGCGCCCATTTGAGGTTGATGTCGAACTCGCCAGTGAGACCGGTCCTGTCGAGGACCTTCCGTTTCAAGATGCCGGAGAGGGCATCGGTCAGGCGCTGGAGGCGGTTGCTGGTCGATCGCAGCATTCCTGGTCCAATTCCCATGTACCCGCAGATCGACTCTCGCTGACCGGGCGGAACGGGAGTATTGGGTTGTTCGCGTCTGACGCATGGGCCCGTCGTCAGTTTCGATCCGTTTTTCGCGACGGTTAGAAAGTAGACCAGCATGTCCCTTGTCTCGCCGTGGACAGCCGCCTTGAACCTGTCTTCGATGAGTGCCTGGAGCATCGGTCCATTCATTTCGTTCATGCCGGCGGCGCCCTCGGCCGTTCCTTCGATGTCGTAGTGTTCGGTGTCGATCCACCCAGGGGCCCCGACAATCTGAAAGTCTTCTACCTTGTACGCGACCTGCATTAGCAGTCTCAGAGGCATATTGACCGCTTTGAACCTTCCGACGCTGCCAGTGAAAAAGTTTTCGTCGCCCCCGCTGTTGTTCCGCTTGACCGACGCGACTTCGAACTGAGGACGAGCCGCCGCCTGAGGTGGTTGATTCGGCTGCACGGGCTGCAATCGCGTCTGTTGTTGTTTGGTCTCTACAGGCTGCTCAACTTGCTTCGTGGACTCGGGGGAAAGAGATTCCATTTGTGGATTCGTCACCAGTTCTTCGCCCACGACCAAATCCTTCGCCACTGCGCCCTGCTTCACCCGAACCTGACCCTCCAGCACGGCCACGCGCGATCCTGCCTCTTCGACCGCAACCAGAAACACAGTTCCGATGACCGACACTTCAACGTCTTTCGTTTCCACATACAGGTGCCCGGCCGCTTGTTTGGCAGCACGCACGAGGACGCTGCCTTTAGCCAGTTGTATTCGCACACCAGCACTCGCGTTTTGCAACGCCAGTTCGGTCCGGGATCGCATTTCTATTCGTGATCCATCCGGTAGCGTCAGCTTCCGGAGTGTCCATGCGTCCGTTCGGAGGACATCACCCGCCACAAGACGGAATGTCGTGCCGTCCTCGTTCTCTACGTTCGCCGACAGAGTCGGACTCTGCATGAACATGCGCGTCACCACGAACGACAATAGAAGCACCATTCCAACGGCCGCTGCGACCGGCGCCAACCGAACCGGACGCCCTGAGGTGTAGGCAGAGGCGAGCGAGGGGGCGGTCCCCGCGGGGGCCGCCCCGAAGGTCAATCGCAGGAACACGCGCTGACACGCCTCATCCGTTTCGACCTGCGTCGGCGAAGGAAAGCTCTCATCAAACATTGCCCGAATCTGTTGCTCGCTTCGTCTCATCGTCTATCTCCAGAACGTCGCATCAATTTCTTGAGGCGTGCCCGCGCCCGGAACAAACGGACTGCGATGGCGCTGCGTGATTTGCCGAGCATTTTCGCGATGTCGGAGTCGCTGTAGTTATGGACATAACGCAGAATGAGCAGTTCGACATCTTCCGGATTTGCCTGCGCCATCGTGTCCAGCATTGCAAGAAGATGTCCGCGAACTTCCTGCGCGTCGCGTGTCCGAGCGGAATGGACGGAACTTTCAAACGTTTCCAGATCATCGGGCGTCGAAGCGCATTCGCGCCGCGAACGGATGATGCTCAGCGAAACGTTCACTGCTGCTCGATAAAGGTACGCCTGCGGGTTGTTTCTCAGGTTCGGCGGCGGTTCGCGGCGCACCAGACGCAGGAAGATCGTCTGCAGGACATCTTCGGCATCTTCCGCATTGCCGGTCACACCATAGGCCGTGCGGTAGACGAGCCGTGAATACTGCCTGAAAAGTTGTTCGAACTCCCGCGTCGATGGGGTATCGATCACATCCGGCGCCGCTAGCGTTGACATCGTGCCTCAATCGTAGAACTCAAACGCGCGGCATTTTGTTACAGGTGATTCATTTCTTCAGGAGTTCCATGGTCCAGATGTCGCTTTCATCGCGAGCGATCGTGAAATACAAGCGGCGGCCGTCGGTGGCGAATTCGCGCCGGAGTGAGCGGCGATCTGGATCATCGAAGCGGACCAGCAGGCGAGGCGATCCTCCGGTCACAGGTATGGACCAGATCGCGGAGTTCCGATTCTCGTCATACGCCTTGTAGTAAATGGTTTGGCTGTCTTGAGACCAGATGGGAAATGAGGGCTCCGGGTCGGGCGCGGCCCACTTCAAAAGGGTGCGTTCCCCGGTACCGTCCGGTGCAATCAGGCGCAACTCTCCATTGGCGTTGAATGCAATCCAGAGGCCGTCAGGGGACCACTTCGGATCGGCGCTTCCGTTTTTCGTCAATTGCCGCGGAGTCCCCCAGGGCGCTCCGCGCCGTTCGCGCGTCACAATGAAAGCCTGCCATCGATCCTGGCCGGCCGGAGGCGTGATATCGAAAACGACGGAGTTGCCATCCGGCCCCCATGCCGAATGTTGTTCGTCAAGAGGAGAGGAGGCTACGGTTTCCGTTTTCATTCCGTCGGCGGACACTACGAACACGTCCCGCTGCCTGCCTTCGACGATCGAATGAAAGAGGACTTCGCGGCCGTCCGGTGACCAGCCATTCGCGAATTTGTGATTCGGACCTCTGGTGAGCTGGACCGGTGTTCCCCCTGCGGCCGGCACTTTCCAGATATCTGCAACACCGTTGCGATCCGAATCGTACGCAAGCCATTGCCCGTCCGGTGACACGGCCAGCTTCTCGATTTTTTCGTTGCCGAATGTGATCTGGCGCGCCTCCGCTGCCGGCACTGAACCAGTCTCCGGGATTTCGACCGACCAGATATTGGAGCTCGGTGTGTAGGACGAGTATGCGAGTAGTTTGCCGTCCGACGACACCGTGATGCCGTGCGCGTTCACGCCTGACGTAAGGCGCTGAGGATCTCCAACCGGATCGCCATCCGCACTCAGCCGCATCGAATAAATATCGCGGCTGCCCGCCTGGTTGGAGATGAACAACAGAGTTCGGGAGTCCGGCAACCACACGGGATTGGCATTGATTCCGCTTGAGTTGGTGAGTTGTTTCGTCTGTCCGGTTTCGGGTATCAGCGCGCGCACAGTACTTGTCTCCGTATTGCCGAGCATTTCCTCGGCAAATGAGAACAAGTACCCGCCCTGGACATACGCGATCATCTTGCCGTCCGGCGACCATTGAAATGAGTGCGCTTCTTTTTCGGCCAGGATGCGGCGCGGAGCACCTTGCCGGCCCGCCATGTAGATGCCGTCCAATCTCGCAAACACGAGTTGGGTCCCGTCCGGCGAAAAGCCAGGAGTCATGGCCATGTTGCCTGGAACGGCCTCCATGAGCTGTCTGGCAGTGCCACCGAGCGCAGGCGCTTCAAAGATTGTGCCGTCACCGATACGCAGCTGTCGTGGCCGGGCCGTATGGAACACGATGCGGGTTCCGTCGGGAGACCATTGAGGCCATCGATGCGCCTCTTTGAACTCTTCGCCGAGAAGCGGAACGATCTGGCTGCCGGCAAGCTGGCGCAAGTAGATGCGCATGCGTCCCGGCGTTCCCGCGGCGTACGCAATGGTGCGGCCGTCCGGAGAGATGGCGGGATCCAGCTCGAGGCCGGGTTCAAAAGTTAAATGCGCGATGCGCCCGACGGAGAGCGATGTCGATGTTTTCTGGCTGACCATTGCGTACCAGACGGCCACGGCCACGAGGAACACTGCACCAGACGCGAGCAACAAAGGCGTGAGGACTGAGCGCTCCCGAACTGCCGTTTGTGGGCCGGTCTTCTGCATCCCTTCGAGGGCACCTTGTACGTCGTCGGCTTGCTGCCATCGATCATTCTGCTGTTTTTGAAGACAACGCATCACGAGCGTGGCCAGCGCCGGTGGCGTCTCCGGCCGGTAACGCGTGACGGGTTCAGGGACTCGCGTCAGTTGCGCCGCGATCACTTCCTGCTGGGTTCCGTTAAACGGTGGAGTGCCGGCGAGCAACTCGTAGGCGAGGGCGCCCAGCGCATAGATATCGCTGCGATGGTCGATCGCGCCGCCAACGATCTGTTCAGGCGCCATATAAGAAGGTGTGCCGGCCATCACGCCGCTGCCAGTCAACGTCGGCGCCGACGTGCCGGTAGCTTCGAGCCGCGCGATGCCAAAGTCCGCGAGATACACGTGACGACCGGAGAGAAGAATATTGTCCGGCTTGAGGTCGCGATGGATCACACCTACGCTGTGTGCATATGCGAGCGCATCCGTGACCTGCTTAAGGATGTGGACGATCTCCTCAATCGGAAGTTTTCCTTCACGTCGCACGCGTGCTCCGAGCGACTCCCCGTCGATGAACGGCATGACGAAGAACAGCAGCGAACCGGCCGAACCGGAATCGAATAGCGGCAGGATGTGAGGGTGTTTGAGCTGGCCTGTGGTTCGGATCTCGCTCAGGAAGCGTTTTACGCCGACTGCGGCAGCGACTTCGGACTTCAACACCTTGATCGCCACGTCGCGATCGTGTTTCAGATCGCGAGCGAGGTAGACGACCGCCATGCCTCCCGCGCCGATCTCCCGTACGAACCGATACTGTGACGAAAGCGCTTCCGTCAATGCTGTCGGGATGTCCTGCATGGCCGTACAGGGTACTTCAATTTGCGCCGGCAGTGACCCCCTGCGCCCGTTGAGCGCTCAGTTCTCGGTTGGATTTTCCTCGACGTGATCGATGATAAAAACCGGCATGGCTCGCCTTGCCCGCTCCAGTTTGAGTCCGAGTTGCTGTTCGAGGGCCTCGCCAAGGGAAACGCTTCCCGCAGGATCGACAGCCGCGCCGTCGGCATCGAAACGTCTCGGACCGCCTGCTGCGACGGAAAAGGTGAAGCTGAAATCCCCTTCCAAATTGGAATCGCAAAGACCCAAAACCATGTTCGGTCCGGCCTGCACCTGAGTGCACAGTTCCCAGGCCTGCACGACGTGATACGCCAGCGACAGGCATCCGGTGGTCACATGGCCGCTGGGGGAAGAGCTTTCTCCAAACGGGTCGATCGCCTGGCACGGTCGAATCGAGGCCGCCTCGAACGTGATGGGATCAGGTGGCAGTCGCTTATCGATGTCCGAGACGTTCGGAGTCGGATTCCGGTTGACGCCTTCTACGATAAGAACCGGCTGCGAGACGTGTCAGATGCGGCTGGCGACTGTTAAACATTGTAGTGCTGGAAAAAATAACACATGTGTCAAGGTGCTAGACTTCCCGGCCATGAGAATTGTTGCGGTCGAAACGCCGACCCACGGACGCGTGATCATCAGAGATTCCGGCGTATCATCCCGTTCGTCGCCGTTGTGGGTTGTCGGCTTTCACGGGTACGGCCAGAACGCGGAAGACATGATGGCGGAACTCGAATTGATCCCCGGCAGCGAGCAGAGGACGCTTGTTTCCGTGCAGGCTTTGCATCGCTTTTACACAAAGAGCGAGAAGATCGTCGCGAACTGGATGACGCGGCAGGACAGGGAATTTGCGATTGAGGACAACATCGCCTACGTCAATCGAACGCTCGACACAATCCTCCCGGCAGACAACGTTCCACAACTCGTGTTCGTTGGCTTCTCGCAGGGCGTCGCAATGGCCTATCGCGCCGCCGTGCGCGGTTCGCGTCGTCCCCGACGCATCATCGCGATCGGCGGTGATGTCCCTCCGGAACTCAAGACTGCATCTGGCGGCGCGTTTCCATCAGTTTTGATTGCGGCCGGCGAAAGCGACCCGTGGTACACCTCGGCCAAACTGGAGGCCGACCTCGACGTTCTCCGGTCACTTGGAGTTGACGTGGATGTGTTTCGATATGCGGGAGCCCACGAATTCACGCCGGAGCTGAGACAACGTATCCATCAAGTACTGGAGCAAGTACTGGAATAAGTCCGCTACTCTCCGCGCAATGATTCCATCGGATCCACATTCGACGCGCGACGCGCGGGCAGATAGGTTGCCAGCAGGCCGATGATCACCATCGATGCCGACATCGTGACGAATGTCAGCGCGTCCAGCGGCGCAACGTCGAACAGCAGGCTGCCGAGCGCGCGAGTGGACGCAAGCGCGACCGCGACGCCGATCACGACGCCCACCGCGACGACGCGCGCTCCCTGCGCAACGACCATTCTGCGAACCTGACCGGCCTGCGCCCCAAGCGCCATCCGCACGCCGATCTCTCGCGTGCGTTCCGCGACAATGTACGACAGAACGCCGTAGAGTCCGACCGCACCGAGGATCAGCGCCAGGGTCGACACGATTCCGAGCAGCAGCATCGTGAAGGACAGATCCACCATCGAATCGCTCGCCAGCCCGGCCATCGTATATACGCGGTACATCGGCGCATTGGGCGCGACTTCGCGCACGAGAGCGCGCACGTCGGCAGCAATTACTTCTGCTCGAGGCGTCTTGATCACGTAAGCGGGGGAGGAGAGCGCCCAGCTTCGCGGCGTCGGTCCGACCAGCGGGAAATAGATGAGCGGTCGCGGCGGCGTGCGAAAGTTCGTCTGCATGACGTCCTCGACGACGCCAATCACGGTCATCCAGGGAAGGTTGTTTCCTTCCGGCCTTACACGACGGCCGACGGCGCTCTCGCCGGGCCAGAGAATATTCGCTGCCAGCCGGCTCACGACGACTTTGTTGATCGTGGACTCGACATCCCGGCTCGGAAAAACGTCTCCCTCAAGCACCTGGATACCCATCACTTTGAAGTAGTCGCCGCCGGCCCAGGTGCGATTGATCCGCGCCGTAGCGGCCCTCGGATCGTCACCCATCTGTTCGTTGCGAAACGCCACGATGCCGGTGGATTCATTGATCGGAACGTTTTCGACAAGTCCCACCATCTGTGCTCCGGGCAGCGCGCGAAGACGGTCCATGAAATCCATGCTGAATCGCGCGAACGACGGTCCGTCGTTCAAGGACGCGGATTCCGGAGCGATCTGAAATGTGAAGATATCTTTAGTGTCGTAGCCCGGATCGACACGACTGAGCTTTTCGAAACTGCGGATCAGAAGTCCTGAGCTGATCAGCAGTACGAGCGCGAGCGCTGTCTGTGCGGCCACAAGTCCGTTGCGCGCCAGGTGGTGCCGGCGTGTGGAACCTCGTCCTGCTTCGCGCAGTCGCGCCAGGTCTGGAGACGATGCGCGGATTGCCGGAATCAGGCCGCAAGCGAGTGCCGACAAAACAGCCAGGCTGAAGGTAAAGGCGAGGAGCGTTGCGTCAACCCGCACATAGTCGATCCTGGGAATGCCTTCAGGCGCGGCCCGCAGAAACAACCCTATGAAAGCGGCAGCGAGCCCAACCGCGAGTATGCCGGCGAGTCCCGCGACGACAAGAGCCTCTGCAAGCTGGAACCGGATCAACTGTCCTCGCGCCGCTCCGACGGCGCGGCGCACGGCAAGTTCGCGATGCCGTCCTTCGCTTCGGACCATGAAAAGGTTCGCCACGTTTGCCCATGCGATCAACAGGACAACGCCGACGCCTGCCAGCAGCACCCAGAGCGGACGCGCATTTCCTAACAACGCCTCACGAAGCGATCTCACGACCGCACGATGCTTTTCAACGAGCGCGCCGTACTGGTCGTATTGTGGGAATCGCTCAGGCAAGCGTTTCGAAAGTGTCGTGAGTTCGCGGGCCAGAGCCTCCATCGTGGCACCGGGAGCCAGCCGAGCTACCAACGGACGGCCGAACGCGCCTGGCTCCCGGACTTCCGGCTCCAGAGGGGCTGTGATCCAGAGCAGCGTTGCGTCGGATGGAAATCGGAATTCGTGACCCATCACACCAATGATCTGCCGCCGGTCGCCCGAGATTTCATAGGAACGGCCGATGACGTTCGGATCGTTTGCAAACCACGTCGTCCAGAGCTTGTGACTGATCACGACGGTTTTGAGCTCATCTTCTTTCGATGTCGGAAGCCGCCCGAGAATCGGCCTCACCCCAAGGGTTTCGTATATCGATCTCGTCGGCGCCGACATCGAAATGCGTTCCACGCGGTCGTCGGTGCGCATCGACGACGTGAAACCGTCAAACGCTGCGACGCTTTCGATCATGGGCGATTTCCGGTACTCGAGATAGAACTCGCTCGAGACCCCGAACTCCGCCGGCATTTGCGAACCTGGCGCCGAGGCCATGATGAAGACGAGGCGGTCTTCGTTCTGAAACGGTAGAGATCGCAAGAGCACCTTATCCGTGACTCCAAATATGGCGGCGCAAGCCCCGATCGCCAGGCCCAGCGTCACCACCGAAACGGTAGTGAAGCCCGGCGCTCGAAGGAGGCCGCGAGTTGCGAGTCTTAGGTCCCGGATCCATTGATGAAGCGTTGACTGCATGGTTTACCCCTGGAGCGAGAAGGATTCTTCCGATACGTGAGTTCCCGGCCGAAAGTTTCATAGACGCCGGTTGTGAGTCTTTCGTTGGCTGTTGTCTTATCCTCCTTCTCGCAGCAACCGGTCCGGTTCGATCCTCGTCACTCGTCTGGCAGCCAGGTAGCACGCGAGAAGTGCGACTGCCACCAAACCGAGTGAAACGACAACGAGCGTTGGAATGTCGAATGGAGAGATGCCGATCAGGAAGCCCTGAAGGGCTGCGCCTGCCATATAGATTCCAGGGATACCGATTACAAGACCCGTTGCCAGCAATCGGCTGCCTTCGCCGACGACGAGGCGGATGACGCGGCCGTGAGTTGCGCCAAGCGCCATTCGGATTGCAAGTTCGCCGCTCCGCCGCGATACGGATCCCGAAATCATTCCGAACAGGCCCATCGCGACCAGGAGCAGCGCGCCAAGTCCAAGACCTGCGATCAAAACCGCGCTGATACGTTCCCGGCTGCGCCGCTCCGCGACTATTTCATCCATCGTGTAGGCTTCCGAAACGGCGACGCGGCTGTCGATTTGTCGGATCAGGTTCCGGACCTCCGGAAGTAGCGCCTTCGGATCCCGATCGGTGCGCACAGTGAACCGCCATGGCCGTTCTTCGAAATCTTCCGCACGCAGATACAAGTGGAGATACGCGTCGTCCTTGTAAAGGTCGACCAGACGGGCTTGTTCGACAACGCCGACGATTGTGACCGGGTTGTAGTCAAACACCAGCGTCGCGCCGAGCGGGCTCCGGTTTCCGAAAAAGTGCTTCGCCGCGCGTTGATCGATGATCGCTTCGTGTACGCCGTCACGGCGCGCCGATTCGAATGTGCGGCCTTCGACTAAACGCATTCCCATGGTTTCGAAATAGCCGGCTCGCGTGAAGATTCGGAAGCCCGGTCGGCCATCCGGCCCGTCGTCGCCTTTTTCCGACGCACTCGGAACCGTAAACCAACTCACGCTGCCTCCGCCGCCGAGTGGCAGAGTCGATGTCGCGCTGACCGACTTGACGCCGGGCAGCGAGTGAAGCGCCTCGGTGACTCGGTCCTGGAAAGCAAACGAGTCAGCGGTCTTTGGAAAAAGCCATTCGCCTAGTCCTACACCGAAGGTCAGAAGACCCTGGGTTTTGAAACCGGGATCTGCTGCGAGTAATGTTTCGAAACTTCGCACAACAAGTCCTCCCGCACTGAGCAGAACCAGCGACAACGCGACCTGTACGACGACGAGACTGCGCCGCATGCGGCCTGAACTTGCGCCGCCACGCACCGCCATTCCCGAAAGCAGTGATGCCAGCGACACTCGAGCCGCCCAGACGGCAGGCACTGCCGCAGCAAGCAGCCCGATCAAAGTACCCACGCCGATAACGCTCGCCGCGACTTGCCAATCCAGCGCGATGCTATCGCGGCGCGGCAGGTCGATCGGTCCAAGAGCGAGCAGCACGCGTGTGCCCCACACTCCGGCGAGCGCACCGAGCGTACCCCCGATGAATCCGAGCAGACCGCCTTCGACCAGAGTGGCGCGCACAACCGCAGGACCGCTCGCGCCAAGGGCGCGCGATACGGCGAACTCTCGTTCACGCTCAGCCGCTCGCGCCAGCAGTAACGATGCGAGATTTACTGTAAGGACAAGCACGAGAAATGTTGCCGTGAAGGCGAGCGCCAGAAGAACCGGACGAATGGACGCCACAAGGTCCGTTTGCAGGCTGACAATCAGCAGAGCGCGATTGCGGCCTTCGTTGTACCGCTCGTCAACCGATCGGCCGACCGCGTCCACCGCGGCCTGAAGCTGTTCAGGTGACGTACCGCGCCGCCCACGAAGAACGATCAGATAGTCTCCGACCAATGGATCATGTGCGGCAAGGTCCTCAGAAATCGGAACGTAAGCTTCCGGGACCGCAGTCTCCGAGGCGCCGAACCGAAAGTCTGGCGGCATGACACCAATGACCGTAACCGGCATCGCGCCGATCCTGATTTGCGTTCCGATGATTTCCGGATCGCCGCCGAGACGCTTCCACAATCCATCACTGAGTACGATGACGTCAGGCGAATTCGGGCCTGTTTCTTCCGGTCGAAAGCCGCGGCCGAGCGCCGGTTGAACCCCGAGCAAGTCGAACAGATTCGGCGACGTGCGCATGCCAAGAACGCGCGACGCATCACTATTAGGACCTGCAGGGAACGTCAACAGGTTGAAATCGACAGTGGCCGCGCCCTCAATCGCACTGTTGCCCGATGCGGCCGCTTTCGGAAGCTCGGCGCTGTGCGGCCCGGTCATGGCAAACTTGTCCTTCTTCTGCCAGACCATATACAAGTCGTCGGGATCGCGATATGGCAGCGGTTCGATCAGGATCTTATCGACGGCTGTGTACACAACGGCGAACGTGCCAAGCCCCGCAGTCAATGTGCCGAGAATCGCAGCGAGCATCAGCGGCGAACGCCGTAAACGACGGCTTACCAGTTCGAGGTCACGGCCCCAATTGCCGTTACGCCGCCATGCGACGGCGGGCCGCAGTCGCTCGCCGAGACCGTTACGCAAGGAATCGCGAAGCGCCGCAAAGCAGACGCGTAATGCCGATTCGTCTCGCAAACGATCGAGGTAGGTCTGGACGAGCGCTTCGCCCATCTCTTCGCGAAAATCGCGGGGATAGAACCGAAGCAGAAGCCTGAACCAGCGTCCGGCGTTCGCTCCGCTCACTTTGCCTCCTTGCTCAGGAGACCTCCGATACGCGCCGCTCTTGTCAATGCTTCAAGCCGTCGCGCTTCGGCTTTGGCCACCCGCAGACCGATATCGGTGATGCGGTAGTAATTCCGGCGTTCCTCGCCTGCTTCCGAGGGACGCGAATCCGACGCTTCGATCAATCCCTGGTCCACCATTCGCGCGAGCGCCCGGTAAAGCGTCCCGACATCGGGCACCGATTCGCCACGTTCCTTCGCGTCCTGCATGATGCCGTAGCCGTGGCGCTCGCCGTCCGCGAGACTCAACAGAACGCTGAATTCCACCGGCCGCAGCGGCAGGAGTGTTTCAACCCTTCGATCGCGGTCCATGAATCTGACCTCCCGAAGTTAAGATGCTTAGATGCGTTACGCATATATATGCACGACGCACATAGTGTCGGTCAAGCGTTTTTCGCGTCACACGCGGGGTCGTGAAAATGTGGAATAATCGGCCAGTGACACCGCTTCGTCTCACCTGGATCTTACTGACGGTCATTGCCGGCGCTTCCTGCCACGCCACAGCACCACGCTCGCTGCGAGTCCCGACGATTCAGCCGGGCGCGCCTGGCGCTCCGAGCCGCGTCGTTGACGGCGGCAAGGCGGCGGATCTGTCGAATATCCGGCCGACGCGGGCGGATGTGCAGTTTATGCAGGAGATGATTCATCATCACGCGCAGGCTTTGGATATGACCCGGCTGCTTTCGACCAATTCCAGGCGCTCTGACATGAAAATGCTCGCGCTGCGGATCGAGCTGTCCCAGTCGGACGAGATCAAGATGATGCAGCGCTGGCTCGAAGTGCGTGGCGAGGAAGCTCCCGGAGAGCACGCGCATCACGCGTCCGGCGCCAAATTAATGCCCGGAATGTTGACGCCTGACGAAATGGAACGGCTTGGGCAGGCGCAGGGCGAGACGTTCGATCGGCTGTTCCTCGAGTTCATGATCAAGCATCATTTCGGGGCGTTGTCGATGGTCGATGAGCTGATGGAGACTGCCGGCGCAGCCCAGGATTCGGACATTTTCGCCTTCACATCAGACGTTGTTGCCGACCAGCGCGCGGAGATCGATCGCATGGGGTCCATGCTCAAGGAGCTTGCAAAATGAGATTTGTAGTCATCGGGTCTTTACTCGGTTCGATGTTGATGCTTAGCGCGGCGGCGCAGGATCGACCGGCCCCGTCGGCTTTGGCGGATCCTCGCGTCGGATTGAAGCCCGGTTTTACGGATGCGGGTGTTGCCGCGCGCAACATGGAACTGGTTCGAAACATTGAGAAGCCCGACGGCTTCTTCGACCCGAAGTTCCCCGCCGGAACTCCGGAGCGTCCGCAAAACGCCGGAGGCCAGCGCGGCGAAGGGGCCGCTCGAGGAGGGGACCAGCCCGCACCGACAACGGATACTCAGGTAACCCAGCCACCCCCGGCAACCACCGCAGCACCGCAGCAACAACCATCCGGCCTGAACTTCGCCAACTCGGATCTCGCATTCAGCCGCGATTACTTCGTGATGGGGAATTTCCACGGCTTCAATTTCTACAACATCGAAGATCCGAAAAAAGCGCGGTTGATGGGTTCCGTCGTTTGTCCGGGAGGCCAGGGTGACGTGTCGATCCATGGAAACCTTCTTTTCATGTCCGTCGAGCAGACGCGGGGCCGCGTCGACTGCGGGACGCAGGGCGTTCAGCAGACAGTGAGCGCCGAGCGATTTCGCGGGATTCGCATTTTCGATATCACGAATATCCAGAATCCGCGGCAGATTGCGGCAGTTCAAACGTGTCGCGGTTCGCACACGCACACGCTGGTGACGGATCCCCGCGACAAGGCCAACGTCTATATATACGGGTCCGGCACGGGGGCCGTCCGATCGGCTGACGAGCTCGCGGGCTGCTCGGGCAAGGATCCGAAGGAAGATCCGGACACGGCGCTGTTCAGCATCGATGTCATACAGGTTCCGCTGGCTGCGCCGGAAACCGCGCGCATCGTCAATCGTCCGCGGATCTTTGCGGATCCGGCGAGCGGCAGCATGGCAGGACTGTGGCCGGGCGGAAGCCAGGGACCGGGCGGGCAGAACGCGAACGCCACCCGGCAGTGCCACGACATCACCGTCTTTCCGGAGATTGGGCTCGCGGCCGGCGCCTGCACCGGCAACGGTATCCTGCTCGACATTTCGGATCCGGTTCATCCGGTGCGGCTCGATCACGTAGCCGACAAGAATTTCGCCTTCTGGCATTCCGCGACCTTCAACAACGACGGCACGAAAGTCATCTTCACCGACGAGTGGGGCGGCGGCACGCGTCCGCGCTGCCGTGCGACGGATCCGACGACGTTCGGCGCCGACGCTGTTTTCGACATCGTCGATCGGAAGTTCCGTTTCGGCGGCTACTTCAAGATGCCGGCGCCTCAAACGGAGCAGGAGAATTGTGTCGCGCACAATGGCTCGCTGATTCCAGTTCCCGGCCGCGACATCATGGTTCAGGGCTGGTATCAGGGCGGAGTTTCGGTCTTCGATTTCACGGATTCCGCAAATCCGGTGGAGATCGCGTTCTTCGATCGCGGGCCGATCGATGCGAAGGATCTCATCACGGGCGGATACTGGTCGACGTACTGGTACAACGGACACATCTACGGTTCGGAGATTGCCCGCGGTATCGACGTGTTCAAGCTGCTGCCAAGCGAGTTCCTTTCGCAGAATGAAATCGAAGCGGCGAGTCTGGTCCAGGTTGTGGAACTGAACACGCAGGAACAGCGACGCTTTGTCTGGCCTGAGAATTCAGTCGTCGCACGCGCTTATATCGACCAGCTCAACCGCACGAAAAGCATTCAGCCGGTCCGTGCCCGCGCTGTGACAACCGCGTTTGGAAAGGCGGACAAGATCCGATCGCCGCGAGACAGGAATGCTGGATCGGTTGCGAACGAATTGGAATCGGTAGCGGTTCTGCTCGAAAGAGATGCAGGCGCGGCTGTCCCCCGTGACGCGTCGAGACTAAGATCTCTGGCGAACACGATGAAGAGCCGCGCAACGACAATTCGGGGACAGTGAGCAATTGCTTGGGTTACAGCAATTGCTCACTGTCCCCGAATTGTCGTGGCGCTTATTTCGACTTTTTCAGAAGAAAATCGAACGGCATTCCCATCGCGTCACCCGACACTTTGATCTGGTCCGGTGAGACGACGCCTTTGTATGCGATCGTGAACGCCATGCCGCCGAAGTCGAACGTGACGGTCCAGGAGATGTTGGTGCCCTCGATCTTGCCATCCTTGATCGCAACTTCGGCTCCGTCGAAACCGAGTGTGGTACCCGTCAGGGTCGCGCCGTCCGCTTTGAATTTGAATATAAGGTTGATATCCCCCGCCGGACCCTGAATCGAGCCGGACCAGGTTCCATCGACGTCCGCCGCGTAGCCTGCAGTGCTCAGAACCAATAACATCGCGATGCCTGCGAAAAGCTTCATGAATTTCTCTCCTCTCAAAATGACCGGATGGTCTCTCTAACCGGGGGAGATTATAGATTATTCGGAGGGTGGGGGGACGTATCCGGGAATCCTCGATGGATCTACGATGTCGATCAGTGCCGGATCGATGTACTGGCGAGCGTAATCCAGATACACCTTCGACCACATGAACACGTTGAACAGGTCCGGATCGATTTGTCCGTTTTGGCGGAGCTTTCCGAGGATCGTGAGCGACTCCGAAAGCGTCTTGCCGTCTTTGTATGGACGATCGCCTGCCGTCAGCGCTTCGAAAATGTCCGCGATGCCCATGCAGCGCGCCTGTATCGACATCTGTTCACGCTTCAGTCCGCGAGGATAACCTTTGCCGTCCATGCGCTCGTGATGACCGCCGGCATATTCCGGCACGTTCTTCAGATGGCGGGGCCACGGCAGCGTCTCAAGCATCTCGACGGTGACTTCGATGTGGTGATTGATGATGCGCCGTTCCGCGGCGGTCAAGGTGCCGGCGCGGACAATCAGGTTTTCGAGTTCGTCAGGGGTGAGGAAATCGGAGTCGATGCCGTCGACATTGCGCCAGGCATACTTGGCTGAGATCGCCTTGACCCGCTTCTGGAATTCCGGTTTCATCGATTCTGTTCCGAGGTTGCAGAAACGCAGGAACTGCCGATCCTGGTTGATCTCGTACATCTCCAGTTCGAAGTCGCGTTTCGCATCCTCGAGCCTGCCTGTATCGCCGGTGCGGAGAGCCTCCACCTGCTCCTTGAGCATTCGGATCTCGGCATCGCGCTTGACCACTTCGAAACGTGTGTCGATGGTGCCGATGCGATCGTAAATCGTCTGGAGCTTCGTCGCCTTGTCGATGACGTGAACAGGCGTCGTGACTTTGCCGCAATCGTGCAGGAGGCCGGCGATCTTCAGTTCGTAGCGGTCCTTGTCAGTCATCGTGAAACTCTTGAGTGGACCCACCTGACATTCGGCGGCCGCGTCGGCGAGCATCATCGTCAGAACCGGCACCCGGTCGCAGTGTTCGCCGGTGTGCGGCGATTTGTCGTCGATGGCGCGGTTGATGAGATGAATGAACGATTCGAACAGCGCTTCGAGATGAATGATGAGCAGCCGGTTCGTCAGCGCGGTCGCAGCCTGGGACGCCAGCGATTCCGCCAGTTGTTGTTGCTCCACCGAGAATTCGATGACGTTTCCGGTGGCGGGATCGACCGCGTTCAGCAACTGGAGCACACCGATGATCTCGTTTTCGTGGTTCTTCATCGGAACGGTGAGGAATGACCTCGACCGGTAGCCGGTTCTCTTGTCGATCTCTCGAGTGCCGGAAAAGTCGAAACCGTCTTCTGTATAAGCGTCGGCGATGTTCAGGGAGGTGTCGTTATGGTAGGCGCAGGCGACTACATTCGAAACGATGGGTTTGTTGTCTTTGTCGAAGAGCGGAACCGGATTATACGGTATGTCCACGCCCGTAGTGCCGCCCATGTTGATACCAAGCGAATCGTTTCGCATGATCTCGAACCTGAGCGTTCGAGCTTCGGTCACCCGGTACAGCGTGCCGCCGTCTGCGTTCGTGATGCGTTTAGCAACGACGAGAATGGTTTCCAGCAGCCGGGTGATATCACGTTCTCTCGACAGCGCGATGCCGATCTGGTTGAGCTGTTCGAACCACCGGCCCAGACTGGTCGCCTCGCGTTGATCGGGCCAGTCATTCAGGAGAGAAACGTCACTGTCGACTTTTCGGTCAAACATTTGTTTTCGACCTTGCAGGACATGCACCGGTAATCCTTTACCTGAGGAGGAGCACACTCCGCCCGAATGCATTCCGTTGGTAGTCCTATCGACGACAGTTGCTTGTTCCTTTAGAAATAATTTTTACATTCGCATGAACGGCGAAACTATACTGCCTGACCACACGGAGGGGTCTCAATGTCCAAACCGCAAAGAGGCTCTAAAGCGGAAGCGACGCCGATCAATATTGATAAGTGGTTCAGCAAGGTCCGTGAGAAATATGCCGGGCAGATGCAGTGTGGGAAGGGCTGCACGGCATGCTGCCATGGTCTCTTCGATATTTCGCTGGCGGATGCGGTCGATGTGGCGAAAGGCTACAGCAGACTGGCTCCGCATATTCAAAAGCAGGTGTATGCGCGCTCTGTCGCCCTTTACGGCGGTATCCGCGAAACAGATCTGGACCTGCCGGTACCGACGCTGCTTTCCGAAGACGACATTCTCATCGACGAAATCGTTGAAGCTGCACAGAGCCCGCCGTGTCCGTTCCTGGGCGAAGAGGGTGAATGCGGCATTTACGAGAATCGTCCCTTGCCGTGTCGCCTCGAAGGTGTGCCGATGGTTGACGTTCGCGGCGGATTGTTCGGAGGCTGGTGCGAACTGAACTTCCGCGATGGCGTTGCCAAGGACGCCAGGGCCGACCTTCAGATCGACTATGACCTTATCGACGCTCGCCAGGGTGCCCGTTCGGAAACCATCGCCTTGCGCGCCGGCCTCCACGATGCGCGGGCTGTCACCTTTATTCCTGCAGTCGTTGCCGAATACGATCGGTTTTGGAAGCGTTTGCTGCGCGACGAGAGACGGCGCTAGCCGGCTTTCTCAGTTTGCCAGTTGCGCCTCGGCTGCCCTCCTGGATTGGGTAGCCTGCTCGAGTCGGCCTTCAATCCCCGATTTTCGTGTACGTTCGGCGAATGCTTTTCGGAGCCGTCCCCTCGATTCTGCCGTGCTCGCTCGTTTTTCAAGTTCCGGTAATTGTTTCTCGAAGATGCCCATAGCGCGCGTGTAGTCGGTCACAGCATCCGCGAACTGCCGGCGGTTCACGCGGATGCTGGCGCGGGCCATGTATGCCTCGGGGTACTCCGCGGGGTGCTCTCGCAGGACCTGATCAAATCTGGCGAGCGCTCCGTCGACGTCGCCTTCACGGAGCAGGACCATTCCCAGGCCGTACAGCGAGTCGGCGTGATTTCGAATGTTGTCCAGCGCCCTCAGGTATTCCGCCCTGGCTTTGACCATATCGCCTCGCGCGAACCAGATGTTGCCGAGGAAATAATGAGCTTCGCAGTCGGCGCTGTAGTCCACGGCGTTTAACGGCGGACGCGGCGTCGTCACGTCGAGTGCAATCAGTTGCAAAAATGATTTTTCGGCTTCGTCGTTGCGGCCCGCAGTCATCAGTGTTCTCCCAAGAGCCAGAAAGGCCGGATAGTAATTCGGATTCGAAGCAGTCGCAGCCTGGAACTGTTCTACGGCCTTCTCTGTTTCCTCCATCGCGGCGTAGTACTCGCCAAGCAAGCGGCGCCCCGTGAGGAATCCGGGCGCGATGTCCACCGCCTGGCGAAGGAGAGGTTCAGTCTGGTCCGAATACTCGTCCTCGGTGAAGGAGTAAACCTTTCCGATCAACGCCTGAAAGTGACGCGGACTGAGTTCCAGTGTGCGATCGAAAGCCTCACGCGCGCGTTGGAACCCGTTCGGCACATACAAGAGGCCGGTTCCGTACTCGTACTGAACGAGCGGCAATCCGGGAGCCAGATCGTAGGCGCGTTGCAGCGGGTTGCGTGCATCGCGTGTTGTCAGCCGCGACAGAACGATCCAACTCATCGCGTCATTCGCGTCGAGTTCCAGCGCCCGGTTGACCATCGCCACGCCTTCCTGCCGGCGGCAAGGCTCCTCAGCATCGCGCTAGAGACACCGAGCCACAATAAAATGTTCCACGTTTCTTTAAGGCGTTTCTTCGCGAAATGCTGACATCGTGAATTCGAGCAGCGTGACAGCCATCGCAAAGATCAGCGGTCCGAAAAACATTCCGGGCAGACCGAAGTAGCCGATCCCCCCGAGGATGCTGAAAAACACGACCAGCGTATGCATCTTCACGCCGCCCTGGATGAAGAGGGGCCGGAGGACGTTATCGATGCCGCCGACGAGGACAACCTGCAGGACTACAAATATGACCGCTTTGACCGGCGAACCGGTCGAGAAAAGGTAAATAGTCCAGGGTACCCATATGAGCGCCGTTCCCACGACCGGCACCAGCGACAGAAGTGCGGTGAGTCCGCCCCAGAGAATCGGGTTGGACAGCCCCAGCGAGGCAAAGATGATGCCGCTCAGTGTCCCCTGAGCTAGTGCGGTCGCGAGATTTCCGAGCACGGTAGCGCGCGCCACACTGCGAAAGCGATCCACGAGCATCTGTTCCTGATCCGACGAAAGCGGGCTCAGCCGATGCATGCTGGCCGCCCAGTAGTCGAAATCGCGCAGCAGAAAGAACAGCACGATGATCATGATGAAGTAATCCATCAGGAAGTTGAAAATGCCCGCAGCGAATGTCGTCACCATTCCGAGCGCCGCGACCGCGACCTGCTGTGCCTGCGCGCTCAAACGGGCGCCCAATTGAAGATTATCCATTCGGAACGATGCCGGCAGCCATGATGCAACCCGCCGGATCAGAGGGCTCCTCGTGGGATCGAGCCAGGCTTCGATCTTGCTTACGGTTTCGGGAGCCTTCAGGAGTTCGTACGCGTCGTTGGCTTCGTTAGCCAGTGAAATCGAGAGAAAGATGAGGGGTACGAGTATCGCTGCCGTCAGCCCGATGCAGACAATAAGCGCGGCGAGACTGTGACGTCCTTTTAGCTTGCGTGCCAGAAGCTGGTATACCGGCGCGAGCAGTGTTGAAACGATCAATGCCAGGAATATCGGCATCAGAAAGGGCTGCACGATCCGAAAGCAGAAGTAGAGGATAACGGCGAGGCTCCCCAGCAGGAACCACTGCCCGGCATTCTTTTTGGTGGCCGACATGGGAAGAAGTATATGCGGGGAATGAGCGGATGCGAATGCAAGCCCGGCAGGGCGCAGCCATCAAGAAATCGGCGAGGAACGTTGCTGCCGAGTTACTCCATTCGGAGCGCCATGACCGGATCCACCCTCAGGGCACGTCGCGCGGGCAGGTAACAGGCGATCATCGCGACAATCGCCAGCAATCCTGCAACGGCGACGAACGTCAACGGATCCGTTGCGGTCACGCCCCAGAGGAAGCTCTGGATCACTTGTGTCAGCATGAAAGAGGCGACCGCTCCGATCGCAATTCCCAGCGCGACGACGCGAAGTCCCTCCTGGATCACAAGCCCTGCGATCTGCGATGAGCGCGCTCCGAGAGCGATGCGAAGCCCGATCTCCCTGGTTCGCTGGCTCACCGTGTGCGCCATGATGCCGAACAGTCCGATCAGGGCCAGAACGGCCGCCGCGCAGCCGAAGATAGTCAGGAGAACCGCGTACTGTCGCAATTGCTAGAGCTGTCCGGCTGCATAATTTCCGACCGTGCTCATGCTCGAAATCGGCTGGCTGCGGTCCACTTCCCGTACGGCTGCACGCAGATCGTTTGCAATGCCGGCGAGATCGCTCTGCGTCCGGACGATGAAGGTCGTCACAAGAACCTTGAGACTCATTGCCATGTCCATGCGATAGGGCAGTTGCGCGCGGGGGATGTACATCTGCGGCTGCAACTCCCGCTCGTAGCGATTCTGCCGGACATCGCCGACAACTCCGACGATCTCCCGGGGCTTGTCGTCCAGCAGATCCAGTTGCACGAGTTTCCCGACCGGATCTTCATTGCGCCAGTAGCGCTCGGCCATGGACGCATTGATCACGACAACGGGCCGTGATGGGTAAGCGTCGCCCCCGTCGATGGCGCGGCCGCGAAGCAACGGGATTTTCAGCGTACTGAAATAGTCAGAACTTACCGGGTACCATTCCGCGCTCCACAGGTCGCGTTCTGCCGGATTGACTTGTTCACCCTGGCGCACGAAGTTGATCCTGCGCGGAACCTCTCCGAGCGGTGTCGTAACAGCGGCAGTGGCGGATTCCACGCCTGGAACGGAGGCGAGCCGTTCGCGAATTCGCTCGCTCAGTTCGCTGAATCTCGAGTCGAATTCGACCAGCAATCCACCGGACGGCGTGTTCCAGGTCCCGGGGACGGAATGATAAAAGGACCGCGAGAACGGTATCTGCACGGTGATCAGCGAGTCGGGGTTGAAACCGAATTGAACGGTGTTCAACCGCATGACGCTGCGTATCATCAGGCCCGAACCGATCAGAAGGACGAGCGCAAGCGCAATCTGCGTGACAACGAAGCTGCTGCGAAGCCTTTGCCGCCATAAACTCGCACTGTGGCGGCGGCCTTCGCGCAAAAGGTCCATCACATCGATGTTCGAGGCATGGAGCGACGGCGCCGCGCCGAAGATGAAACAACTTCCGAGCGAGACCAGCGCTGCGAACGCGAGAACCGGCACGTCGAGAGCGACTTCGCCCAGCCGTGGAAATGCGGGAGGAGTCGCTTTTTCGAACGCCCGGATACCGACTGCCGCAACCGCGAGACCGACAGCGCCGCCCATAATCGATAGCAGAATGCTTTCGGTCAGAAGTTGCCGGACGATCCTGCCCCGGCCCGATCCAAGCGCCGTTCGCATCGCCAGTTCTTTCTGTCGCGCGCCGGCTTTTGCGAGCATCAACCCGGCGACATTCGCGCACGCAATCAATAGGACAAAGCAGACAGCTCCCTGGAAAATCAGCAACGGCTTGCGAATGCCCGCGACATACGCTTCGCGCAACGATTCCACGCGGACGCCCCATCCACGATGTGTCGCAGGAAGCTCTTCCCCAACGCGGAGGACGAGCGAACTCATCTCCGCTTGCGCCTGCTCGATCGTCACGCCGGGTTTCAGTCTTCCAACGAGAGTGAAGATCCGGTTAGGGCTGCGTGTCGCAGTGCGAAGGTTTTCGTCCGGCTGCCGGACCCACAATTGCGTATCGGGATTCAGGAGTTGATAGCCGCGAGGCATCACGCCGCTGACGGTTGCAACGAGGGCATCAGTTCTGATTTTCGCTCCGATCGCACTGGGTGACTCCGCGAACATCCGCTGCCACAGACCGTGACTGATCACGACGTGAAAGCCTTTCGCCGCATCTTCACCTGTCGGCCAGCGGCCAAGCTGAGGTTGAATCCCAAGCAGACGGATCATGTCCGGCGAAAACCACTGCGCCGGCACCCAGTCGCGGCTGCTCGCGTCCGAGTCCTGTCCTACGTTGAATGCCTCGTTCAGTCTCGCGGCCCCCATGCTTTCGAAAGTAGTGCTGTTGTCCCGGAGGATGAAGTACGCGCCCGAATTTGTGGAAAACTTCTGGCCCGCATTGCCTGGCGGCGTAAACCAGATCACAGCCAGGCGGTCCGCGTCGGGGTAGGGAAGGGACCGCAGCAACGTGGCATTGACGAGGCTGAAGATCAGCGTATTTGCGCCGATGCCCAGCGCAAGCGTCAGTACGACCGTTGCGGTAAAACCGGGCGCCCGCACAAATGTGCGCAGCGCGTACCGGACGTCCCGAATCACGTCACCCGCCAGTCCGGATCCGCGGATGTCGCGGCTTCGGTCCTTGATCCGCGACCGGTTTCCGAACCGGAGGCGAGCGGCGCGTTCGGCCTCGGCTCTGGTCATACCGGCCTGTTCGTACTCCTCGATGAGCAGCTGAAGATGCAGCGCGTGCTCCTGGTCCATTTCCTTGTCGACGGCCCGGGGGTTGACCAGAGCCCGCATCCGGTCTCTCGCAATGCGAAACAGGTCCATTCGAGTGTCCTTAGATCATCTAGGTATGTCGCGTCAGTGAAACATATCGTTACCTAGAGTGTCAAGGCATGCTGTCCGGTTCCGGAATACATTCGTTCGTAACCGAACACCATGTCTGAAGTCTTCTACGGTATCGGCTCCGCAAGTGTTCCGATGGTCCGCGAATGAAGTTGTTGGGTTCACGACAGGTTGTTCCTTTCAGAAGAGCGGGACTGGATCAATGGTTACGAAGATGCATGTATCGGCTCGACGGTTGGCTTGATTTTTCCGGGGAGATGATCGATGTGGCGAGCTTCTTGCGTCGTGATGTTGTCGTGTGCGTTGGTCGAAGCTGCCGGCGGCGCGGTCCAAAATGAGGATTATGCGAGCCTGACACAGCGTGCGCGCGGAGATTACCGGGCAGGCCGTTTCGCGGCGGCCGAGCCTGTGCTTCTCGAGGCCTTGCGCGTGATTCCCGACGGCAATCCAGGGCCGCGCGGCGACACGCTTGTTGAGTTGGGTTACGTCTATGTGAACAAGGATGAACTCGCGAAGGCCGAGCGTGTCTACGTGGAAGCTTTAGCCATCTTCAAGCGTCTCGCGAATCCCGCGAAAACTGCTCGCGTCCTGCGCGACCTGGGAACGATCTATTCTTTGCAGCGCCGCGACGACGAGGCCCTGCGCATTCTCGATAAAGCGTTGAAGTTGAGCACGTCCGGGCCTGGTAAAAACGACGCTCTTGCCGCGCAGGTGTTGAACAGTTTCGGAGTCGTGTACTACCGGCAGCGTAAAGCGGCGAAGGCCGAGAAGGCGTTTCTGCAGGCGTGGCAGATGGTGTCTTCTTCACCGCCGGCTGGTTTCGATATGGCGGAACTGCTGAACAATCTCGGCGCCGTGTACCACGTCAAGCTCGAGTTCCGGAAGGCAGAAGACTTTCTGAAACAGGCGGTGAAGGTGACGGAGACCGACTTCGGGGTAGCGCATCCGGAATTGTCCTACTCGCTGGCCATGTTGGGTGTTTTGTACGCCGACACCGGGAGATTCAGGGAGTCCGAAGAGTATTATCGGCGCGCACTGGCGATCCTCGATGCGCGCAGGGCCGAGTTCGAGACCAGAATCGCCCGCCTTCTTCACGGTCTCAGCATGATGTACACCATGGCCGGCCGCAAGGAAGAGGCGGAAGCGACGCTTGCAGAAGCCGCGATCATCGCGCGAAGGAAAATCGAAACCCACACGGATATGGCGACAATTCTGGAGAACTATTCATCGGTCCTGAAGAAAAAGGGCAAAACTCAGGAAGCGGAGGAACTTCGCGTTGAAGCCAGACGCGCGCGTGTGACAGCCGGTCTGGTGATCCATGCGCACAGTCCGTTTTGACGGTAGTACGATGCTCGGATGATCTATAGGGAGGTGGCGCCAGATCCGAAGCTTCAGCGGTATATCAAGTGTTTCTGGTTGCTCGACCATGATTACCGCGATTCCTTTCATGACCACGAGCGGCTTTGGGCCGATGTCCACACAGAACTCATCTTTACTTCCGGTCAGCGTTACTTCACAAAAACCGGCAAGCGAAAGACGGTCCTTCCCACGAACTTCGTGATCGGTCCGTATCAGAAACAGCTCGAACTGTTTTCATCCGGGCGTACGGCGCTCGTAGCTGCGCGTTTCTGGCCGTGGGGTTTTCATATGGTCAGCAGGATCGCAATGTCGCGGTTGAAGAACACCGTGCAAAGCATCTCGAACGTTTTTGCGGGCAAAAAAGCGCTCGCCGCCGACCTTGCGCGCATTGGGAATCCTCAGGCGAAGATTGCCGCGCTCGAACGAGCGCTGTTGAACATCCTCGAAGCGAATGAGCCGAAGTTCCTTTCGCGTGACGTCGCTGTCGACATCCTCGAGGCCAAGGGCGTGGTGCGGGTTGCCGATCTCGGCCGCAAACATCGCCTTCAGGCGCGTCGCCTGGAAAGGATATTTCTCGACGAGATCGGGATGCCGGCGAAGATCTTTTCCAGGATTGTCCGGTTCAATCACGCCATGAATATGATCCAGCGCAATCCTGATATCGACCTTCTTTCCCTGACCTACGCATGCGGTTATGCAGATCAGGCTCACTTCACGCGAAATTTTCGCGAGATGTTCGGAATTACACCCGCAGGCTTCAAGGCAAGCATGCAGCGCTGGAGGAAGCGGTCCCGTGAAAATCGTCCGGATGTCGTTTTCGTTCAAGACCGGCCCGAGTAGACCCGCCTAACCTTTCAGCCTCGAACGAACTTACAAGGAGGCAGAATGACATTCCCGATCAACTGGGTCGAAGTGGCTACTTCAAACCCGCAGGCAAGTCGCGACTTCTTTGCCAGACTTTTCGGCTGGAGTTTTCAGCCGAGCCCGATGATGCCCGACTATCACATCTTCAATCCCGGCGCCGGACCGATGGGTGCGATGCACGGATATATGCAGGACGGGCCGCGGATGACGTTTTACATCTACACGCCGGATATCGACGCGAAGCTCGCAGAAGTCGAAGCCGCGGGAGGAAAGATTGTTACGCCGAAGATGTTTGTAGGCGATGCGGTCGGGAATATCGCTCACGTAGCGGATCCGAATGGGAATGTGTTCGGGCTGTGGGATCGGGATAGGTTTGGGCTGCGGTGAAGGTCTTGCGAGACTCCAACTTGTCGGTTGTGAGTTGACTGTTGTCTGGGGTGAACCCCTTCAGTGAGACACGATCAAATGACAAGTTAGGCCTGAAATAAAGTTAACTGAGTTGATCGCCGCCGAGCCTGTGGTAACTGTGGAAAAGCCGGACGTTCTTT